>LNFM01001167.1_pt1 | contig 217049 bp, 198 predicted proteins | sample 596031 | NCBI WGS metagenome assembly LNFM01 (sample SAMN04254537, study PRJNA301005) | activated carbon metagenome | isolation source: dual media filters at the Ann Arbor, Michigan drinking water treatment plant | place: USA: Ann Arbor | reverse complement strand
CCCTCATCCGCCTCGCTGACGCTCGGCACCTTCTCCCCGCCTTCGCGGGGAGAAGGATAGAAAGCCACATGCGATGGCCCTGCCCTCCGGGGAAGGCAATCAGGTCCGCAAGGTCAGCCCGCCATCGACCACCAGGCCGTGGCCGGTGATGAAGTCGGACTCATCGCAGGCCAGCAGCAGCGCGCCACGGGCAAGGTCGATGGGTTGGCCGAGCCGGCGCAGCGCCGCCTTCTTGGCCCAGATCGCGGCGATCTCGGGGTTGTCGAAACCGCCTTTGGTCATTCCTGTGTAGACCGCGCCGGGCAGGATGTAGTTGGCGGTAATGCGGAACTTGCCGAGTTCCAGCGCCAAGGTATGCGTCAGCCCGGCGACGCCGGCTTTCGAGGCGCAATAGGCCGACAGACCGTAATCGGTGTCGAAGGCCATCACCGAGGCGGTGTTGATGATGCGCGCGCGCCCCTTCTCCTCGGCCCGCTTGCGCAGATGCGGGATGGCCTCGCGGCACGTGCGGAACATGGCCCGTACGTTGACGCCCATGACCCGGTCCCACATCTCGTCGGTCATCTCCTCGGCGAAGGCGCGACCGCTGACGCCGGCGTTGTTGAACAGGATGTCGATGGCGCCGAAGCGCTCCAGCGCCGCGCCGATGATCCGTTTCGGCGCGTCGTCATCAGTGATGTCGCAACCCAGCGGCGCGATCGACGTCTCTCCCGCGTGCACGCTGTCGATGGCGCTGCCCGGACGATCGACGGCGAGGACCTGCGCGCCCTCCTCCGCGAACAGCTTGGCGCTGGCGGCGCCGATGCCGGAGGCCGCGCCGGTGATGATCGCGACCTTGCCCTTCAGGCGATTGAACGACATCAGCGCACCTTGATCACGACCTTGCCGGTCGCCTTGCGTGAGAGCAGCGCGTTCATCGCCTCGGGCGCCTTCTCCAGCGGGAACGTCATGGAGATGTGCGGCTTGATCTTGCCCTGGCGCACCCAGTCGAACATCTCCGAGAAGTTCTGCAGCGCGGCCTTCGGCTCGCGTGCGCGCCAGGCGCCATAGAACACGCCGCGCACGTCGCAGCTCTTCAGGAGCGCGAGATTGGCCGGCAGCGAGGGGATGCGGCCCGAGGCGAAGCCGATCACCAGCAGACGGCCCAGCCAGTTGATGCAGCGCACCGACTCGTCGAAGGCGTCGCCGCCCACCGGGTCGTAGATCACGTCGGCGCCCTTGCCGTCGGTCAGGTCCTTGACCTTGTCGCGCATCTTCTCCTTGGCGTAGTTGACGAACATCGTCGCGCCGTACTTGCGGCAGATCTCCATCTTCTCGTCGGAACCGACGGCGGCGATCACCTTGGCGCCCATCAGCGCGCCCAGCTCGACGGCGGTCAGGCCGACGCCACCGGCGGCGCCCAGCACCAGCAGGGTCTCGCCCGGCCGCAGATCGCCGCGCTGCTTGAGCGCGTAGTAGCTGGTGCCGTAGGTCATGGTGAAGGCCGCGCCCTCCTCGAACGACATGTTCGCCGGCATCGGCAGCAGGTTGGCGGTCGGGATCACCGCCTCCTCGGCATAGCCGCCATGGCCGATCATGCCGATCACGCGGTCGCCGACGGCGTAGTCGCTCACGCCCTCGCCCAGCTCCGTGACGACGCCGCCGACCTCATGGCCGGGCGCGAACGGCCGCGGCGGCTTGAACTGGTACTTGTCGGCGATGATCAAGGTGTCGGGGAAGTTCACCCCGGCGGCATGCACGGCGACGCGCACCTCGCCCTTGCCCACGGGCTTCGACGGCATGTCCCGTAGCTCGAGGCTTTCCGGCGCGCCCGGCTTGTCGCTGATCATCGCCCGCATGGCTTCCGCTCCCGTCGAAAGATAGGTCGTCCGATAGATACGCCAGCCCGGCGACACCGCAAACCCGCCAATTCCGCAGTTCAACCTTCCCTCGGGAGGGGGAAAGGGAGGAAGAAATCACGCCACGCGAACGATCGCGCGCCCCGCCAGCACCGTCGCGCTTGCCGCTGTCACAGGCTTGCCTCTACCGTAGCCGCGTGAACCCGGATTCCCCCCACGACGCCACCCGGCGCGAACCGCTTGCCGAAACCATGGACAGGCTGTTCGCCGGCCCCCCACAGGAAACGGTCAGCATCCAGGCGCTGCTCGATGGCATGCGCGGACGCTCCTATCCGCTGGTCGTCGCCGTCTTCGACCTGCCCAACTGCATCCCCACCGGCATCCCCTGGCTGTCGACCATCACCGGCATCCCGATCTGTATCGTGTTGATGCAGATGCTGATGGCCAAGCCGTCGGCGCATCTGCCGCGCTTCATCGGCAACAAGGCACTGCCGCGCTCGCGCCTGCAGCGATTCATGATCAAGGCGCGCCCGCGACTCGACTGGCTCGAGCGTCGCGTACGGCCAAGGCTGGGCGGCTGGACGCGTGACACCTCGCGGCTCGCGCTGACCATCGCCGCGCTGGCCAACGCGCTGGTGCTGGCGCTGCCCATTCCGTTCGACAATTTCTTCCCGGCCTGGGCGGTGATGTTCTTCGCGCTGGCGCTACTGGAGCGCGACGGCGTGATGGCGATCCTCACCTGGATCTTCACCGCCTGCACCGCCGTGTGGACCGTCGTGCTGCTGACCGTCTACCGCGAAGCGCCGGCGATGGTCGGCGCGTGGCTGGGTCAGGCGTGGGCGTGGCTCAAGACGGCGATGTTCTGATCCGCCGCCTGCGTCAATACGAGCGCGGCAATCCCAGCACATGCTCGGCGACGAAGTTCAGCACCATGTTGGTCGAGATCGGCGCCACGGTGTAAAGACGCGCCTCGCGGAACTTGCGCTCGATGTCGTATTCCTCGGCGAAGCCGAAGCCGCCATGCGTCTGCACGCACATCTCGGCGCAGGCCCAGGCCGCTTCCGACGCCAGCATCTTGGCGATATTGGCCTCGGCGCCGGCGTTGACGCCAGCCTCGAACAGGGCCGCGGCCTTGCGCACCATCAGGTCGGCGGCCTCGATCTGGGTGTAGGCGCGGGCGATGGGATACTGCACGCCCTGGTTCTGACCGATCGGCCGGCCGAACAGCTTGCGCTCCTTGGCGTAGTTCACCGCCTTCTCGATGAACCAGCGCCCGTCGCCGATAGACTCCGAGGCGATCAGCACGCGCTCGGCGTTCATGCCCGAGAGGATGTAGCGGAAGCCCTGCCCCTCCTCGCCGATCAAATTCTCCGCCGGGACCTCCATGTTGTCGAAGAACACCTCGGTGCTGTTGTGGTTCATCATCGTGCGGATCGACCGGATGGTGAGGCCCTTGTTGAGCGTCTCGCGCATGTCGACCAGGAACACCGAGAGGCCCTCGGTGCGCTTGGCCTTGGCCTGCTGGTCCTTGGGCGTGGTGCGCGCTAGCAGCAGCATCAGGTCGGAATGCTCGGCGCGGCTGGTCCAAACCTTCTGGCCGTTGACGATGTAGGTGCTGTTGTTCTTCTTCACCGCCGTCGTGCGCAGGCTGAGCGTGTCGGTGCCGCTGCTCGGCTCGGTGACACCGAAGGCCTGCAGGCGCATCTCGCCCGAGGCGATCTTGGGCAGGTAACGCTGCTTCTGGTCCTTGCTGCCGTGCCTGAGCACCGTGCCCATGATGTACATCTGCGCGTGGCAGGCCGCGGCGTTGCAGCCGGCCCTGTGAATCTCCTCGAGCACGGCGCTGGCCGCCGAGATGCCCAGCCCGGCGCCGCCATACTCCTCGGGGATCAGGATCGACAGCCAGCCGGCTTCGGTCAGCGCCTTGACGAACTCGGTGGGATAGCCGCGCTCGCGATCGAGCTTGCGCCAGTAGGCGCCGTCGAACTTCAGGCAAAGCGCGCGCACCGCGTCACGGATCTCGGGATGGGTCGGCGCGTAGGGCGTGTCGGCGATGGTCGCGGTGGCCATGGGTCGTCCGTCTGTTGGTCGGCGACGGTACTAGCCGCCGCCCGCCGGCAGAGCAACCGTCAGCCGCGCCGTGCCACCCAGACCAAACCGCGCCAGCCCTTCTGCTTTCCGTAGTCGGCCGTGAAGTCCCGTGTCGGATCGCGAAACAGCCGCAGCCGCTCCATCACCGCCTGCGAGCGCAGATTGTCAGGCGCGGTATAGGCCAGCACCTCCGGCAAACCCGCCCGCCCGAGCGCGTCGTCCAGCGCCGCTCGCGCCGCCTCTGTCGCGTAGCCGCGGCCCCAGGCCGCTCGCACGAGACGCCAGCCGATCTCGACATGTTCGCCCAGCGGATGGCGGGGCGGCGATGGCATCACACCGGCATAGCCAAGGAACCCGCCGTCGCGATCTTCGATCAGCCAGCGGCCGAAGCCGTGCCGCTCGAAGGTCGCCGCATAGCGATCGAGCTTGGCATCGCTCGCGGTACGGTCGAGCGGACCGCCCTCGTCGGCCATGACCTCGGCATCGCTGTTCATCGCCGCGAAGGCGTCGCGGTCCGTCGTACGCCAAGCGCGCAGGCCCAGGCGGGCTGTCTCGATCAGCATCAGCCCTCTTCTACCCCGACTTGCGGCCCCGCGCCCGCCCTGCGATATGAGGCGCGCCATGCTCCCTTCTCCCCGCGCAGGCGGGGAGAAGGTGCCGAGCGAAAGCGAGGCGGATGAGGGGCTTCCTCGTGCAACGACGAACATCGTCGTTGTTGAAGCCCCGCGAAGCCCCTCATCCGCCCTTCGGGCACCTTCTCCCCGCATTCGCGGGGGAGAAGGAAGGAGATTGTGCGTGCGTCTCTCCCTCATCGGTTCGCCCGTTGTCGCGGTGCTGGTCGGCTTCGGCGGCACCTTGGCGGTGATCGTCGAGGCGGCGCGCGCGGTGGGTGCCTCGCCGGGGCAGATCACCTCCTGGGTCACAGGCCTCTGCCTGGCGATGGCCGGCACGACGGCGTGGCTGACCTGGCGGCATCGCCAGCCGATCGTCACGGCGTGGTCGACGCCGGGCGCGGCGCTGATCGCGGCGATGCCCGGCGTCTACGATCCGCATCAGGCGGTCGGCGCGTTCCTGTTCGCCGCCGCGCTGATCCTGCTCAGCGCCGCGCTCAAGCCGCTGGCGGCGCTGATCGAGCGCATCCCGCCGGCGATCGCCGGCGCCATGCTCGCCGGCGTACTGCTGCGCTTCGTCATCGGCGCCGTGGCCGGCATCAACAGCGATCCGCTCTTCGTGCTGGTGCTGATCGGCCTGTTCCTCGGGCTGCGGCTGGTGGCGCCGATCGCCGCCGTGCCGATCGTCGTCGTGGTCGGCCTCGTCTGGGCCTGGCTCGCCGGCCGGCTGAGCGGCGTGTCGGGCGTCGGCCTCTCGCATGTCGAGCTCATCGCGCCGACCTTCGATCCGGCGGCGCTGATCGGCCTGGGCCTACCGCTGTTCCTGGTCACCATGGCATCGCAGAACCTGCCGGGCTTCGCTGTGCTGCGCGCCGCCGGTTACGCGCCACCCGTGCGGCCGATCCTCGCCGTCACCGGGCTCGCCTCGCTGCTCACCGCGCCTTTGGGCGCGCACACCAGCAACCTCGCGGCGATCACCGCCTCGCTCTGCACCGGCCCCGATACGCATCCCGATCCGGCCAAGCGCTGGCAGGTCGGCCCCTTCTACGCCGCTGGCTATCTCCTATGCGCAATCTTCGGCGCCTCGCTGGTCGCGGTCTTCGCCGCCCTGCCGCCGGCGCTGATGGCAACCATCGCCGGCTTGGCCTTGCTCGCGCCCTTCATCGGCGCGCTGGGCGTGGCGCTGGAACAGCCGGCGCATCGCTACGCCGCCGGGGTCACCTTCGCCGTCAGCGCCGCGGGCGTGACGTTCCTTGGACTCGGTTCGGCGTTCTGGGGCCTCGCCGCCGGCATCCTGGTGCTGGCACTCGATCGCGCCCGCGCCGCCTTCAGTCGATAGCCGCGGCGCGGATCGCGGTGATCACCTCAGCGTGTGCCGACATCGGCATGCCGTCAACCGTCGCTTCGGCCTCGCGCGTGACGCCGTCGACCGTGTCGCCTTCGCGCACGAGTCGTTCAATGAGGCGCCGGTCGTGCTCGGCGGTGAGCGACTCAAGCAGCACCGGCGCCAGCGCCGGCATCACCGCCGCCAGCGCGCCGACGATGGCGTAGCCGCCCCAGTTCGACACGCCGGCGACGATCAGGTCGTCGGCCGCCGTGGCGCAGGCGATGCGCTCGCCGTTGGGCACGGTGCGGGCAATCAGCTCGAGCGGCAGGCTGCCCATGCCGATCTCGTTGCCGCCATCGCCGATGGCGATGCGCCGCCACTTGGCGGCCAGGAACAGATCGTCGAGCGGTGGCGTAAAGGACGAGACGTCCTCGCCGCGCATGTTACGCGGCTTGCCGTCGCGCGCGAGCCCGCAGCGCTCGATCGAGATCACGTGCGTGATGCCGGCGTCGAGCCAGCGTCGGATGACGGTCGCGCAATCCTCTGTGTCGATCGGCACGTCGGTGGCGCGCGGCAGCGACGCTAACGCAACACGACAAGCCGGTGCGCAGAGCGCGTCGGTGGCCAGCCGCACCGGCCAGCCGGCGGTGCGAAAGGCCGCCGCCATGTGCGCCATGCCGGGGGGACCGTCGGTCTCGGCGCGTGGGCCCTGCTCTGTCGGCACGGCGAAGCCGGTGATCAGGCCGATGCGCGGCGCGTGCACTTCGGCGATCGACTCGACAGCGCGCAGCAGATTGCCTGCCGTCGCGTCCATCAGCGGCTTGGCACCACGGCCGACTTCGCGGCTGATCACCGCCTCGATGGCGGCGACGCGATCCTGGGGGCGCGTCATTTCTCGGTCGCCACGAAGACACCGTCCCAGATCGGCGGCGGGGCGGCGATCAACGTCTCGGCGCGCTGGCGCATCACGTCGTAGTAACCGCTGACCCAGCCCGCCGCCTCGGCGGCGGCCTGAGCCACGCCCACGCGTTCGAGCGCCGCCTCGAAATCACCTGCCCTGTAGGCCACCAGAAACGCCTCCTGCTTCTCGAGCAACGCCGCGAATTCGGGCGTGCTTGCCATCGTCTTGTCGCCGGCCAGCGCGAAGATGCGCTCCGGCTCGGTCTTGCCCTTGACCTTGATCAGGTCGAGCTCGACCAGCGCGAATTCCGGCGCGGCTTTCGCGGTCGCCTCGCCCAGGATCGTGCCCACCGCGTAGGTCTTGCATTGGCCTTCCAGCCGCGCCGCGAGATTCACCGAATCGCCGAGCAAGGTATAGGCAAACCGCTGCGTGCTGCCGAAATTGCCCACCGAGGCGACGCCGGTGTTGAGGCCGATGCCGATCATCACGGGGATATGATTGCGCCCCTGCTCGTGCGCCTCGCGCCGCCACTCGATATCGAGTTCGGCCAGCCGCTTGGTCATCGCGAGCGCCGCCTCGCAGGCATGGCGTGCGTGATGGGCGAGATCCAGCGGCGCGTTCCAGAACGCCATGATGTTGTCGCCCATGTACTTGTCGACCGTGCCGCGCGCTTCGAGGATGATGTCGGTCATCGGCGTCAGGAAGCGGTTCATGAACAGCGCCAGGCCTTGCGGGTCGAACTGCTCGGCGATGGTGGTGAAGCCGCGCACGTCGGTGAACATCACGGTGATCTCGCGCTGCTCGCCGCCCAGCTTCAGCCGGTCGGGCTGGCGCGCGAGCTGGGCCACGAGGTCGGGCGAGAGATACATGCCGAAAGCGCCGCGGATGCGCGCGCGCTCGGCCTCGGCCCGCATGAAGCCGAAGGCCGAACCGACGGCGTAGACAGCCGCCAGGGTTGCGGCCGGGTAGACCGGATCGATCAGCTGGCGTCCCAGCGAAAAGGCGAGCCACGGGCCGAGCACGGCGATGGTGATGCCAGCCAGCGCGACCAGCGCCATCTGCCCGCCGCTCAGCCTCGGCACCAGCACGACGAACAGCGCGCCGAGCACGGCGATGAACAGCAGCTCCAGCCCGGTGGCGTAGTCGGGCCGCAGCAGATAAACGCCGGACAGGATCTGCTCGACGATCTGCGCATGTACCTCGACGCCCGGCACGTTGGCCGCGATCGGCGTGTGGCGCAGATCTTTCAGGCCCAGCGCCGAGGTGCCGATGAAGACGATGTGGCCGTCGAGCCTGTCGGTCGGCACGCTGCCGTCGAGCACCGCCTTGGCCGAGACGTAGCGCGACGGGCGATGGCCGGAATCGTAGAGCGTGACACGGCCTTGCGCGTCGGTCGGGATCTCGACCTGGCCAACCTTGATCGAGACGAAGCCGGTGCGCGTACCGAAGGCGGCCTCACCGCTGGCACCGGAGCTCTTCGCGATATAGGTGCTGGCATCCTGCGCCAGGCGCAGGGTCTCGATCGCCAACGCCGGATAGGGCTCGCTCTGCCCGCCCAGCCGGAACAGCATCGGCACGCGACGCACCACGCCGGCGTCGCTCGACGGATCGGCGTCGGTGTTGACGGAGCCTAGGCCGCGCGCCGCCTGCTCCAGCATGTCGATCGGCTTCACCGAGCCCGGCCAGATCGGCAGGAAGCCGCGCGGATCGTCGCCGGCGGCGGCGAAGCCGTTCTTGCGCCGGGGTGCCGTGCCACGCGCCACCGGCTCGAAGCCGAAGCCCAGCACGCTGCGCGATCCCGCCAATGAGGCGGCGAACACCACGTCGTTGTCGGGAAACGTCGTGATGATGCGCTGCAGGGTCTCGGGATCGGTGAAGCTCGCCAGATCGCGCGCCAGGCGCGGGATCGAGGAGCGGTCGGGCTCGGCGAAGATCACGTCATAGGCGATCACCAGCGCGCCCTTCTCGACCAGCCTGTCGTTCAGCCGCGCGACCACGGTGCGCGGCCAGGGCCATTGGCCATGCGCCGCCAACGCCGCCTCGTCGATGTCGACGATGCGCACCGGCATGTCTTCGGGCACGGCGCGCGGATTGATGCGCTGGAAGGTGTCGAAGGCAACGTCGCGCAGGCGCGTGACGACGGCGGGATCAGCCGCGCGAAGGACAAGCGCGCCGACCAGCACCACCAGCGACGCAAGCAAAGGCAGGCGCGCGGTGAGGAAGCGGTGAACGCGGTGCACGAGCCCCCTCACCCCCGACCCCTCTCCCACGAGGGGAGAGGGGAGGAAGACTCGGAGCTCATGTTCCCCTCGCCCCTCGCGGGAGAGGGGTTAGGGATGAGGGGGTGGTCGTACGACATCGGCGTGACATTAGCCGCACTGCCGTATGATCGAAGTCGAAAAGTGTGCTAAGCCGCGCGTCATGTTCGGTCAAACCGCGTTGGGCGCCACCGACCGGCACGTCGTCTACGGCATCTACGCCAAGTTCGGGGCCATCGTGGTGTTCGCCGCGATGGATACGCTGGTGAAGTGGCTGGGCAGCGGCTATCCGGTGGCCCAGGTCCTGCTGTTCCGCAGCGCCCTCGCCTTCATCCCGTTGTTGATCATGATGTCGATGAGTGTCGGCGTCGCGGCGCTGCGCACGCGTCAACCCGGCTGGCAGTCGCTGCGCACGGTATGCGGCGTGGTGGCGACCTTCGGCTTCTTCTGGGCCTTCCCGCGCGCGCCGCTGGTCGATGTCTATGCCATCTCCTTCGCCGCACCCTTCTTCATGGCGGCGCTGTCGATCCCGATCCTCGGTGAAAACGTCGGCTGGCGCCGCTGGAGCGCGATCGGTGTCGGCTTCGTCGGCGTGATGATCATTCTCAATCCCGGCGCCGGTCTCGACATCGTCTCCATGGTCACCCTGGGCGCGACGTTCCTCTACGCCTTCAACATCGTCGTCCTGCGGCGTATCGCACGCACCGACCGAGACGAATCCTCGATGTTCTACTACGGCACCGCCTGCATGGTGGTGTTCGGCGGCCTGTGCCTGATCGACCCGGCGACGCACTGGCGCGATCCGGTGGGCTGGGACTGGCTGTGGCTGGCGGCGGTCGGCCTGATGGGCGGCGTCGGCCAGATCTTCTCGACCCGCGCGCTGCGCCTGGCGCCGCCCTCGGTGCTGGCGCCCTTCGAGTACACCGCGATCATCTTCGCTTTCGGCTTCGGCTGGATCTTCTTCCAGGAGCTGCCGGGCGACAGCGTGTGGTACGGCCTGCCGCTGGTGATCGGCTCGGGCCTCTACATCCTTTACCGCGAAGGCGTACGGGCACGGCAGGCCAAGCAAGGCTGATCGCCGAGACGCATGCGCATGCTGGAATTTCGCGCCGCTGCCGACGCGTGCCGGGCCGGCCCGCGACTAGGGCCTAATGGTCTTGATCTCGCCGGGGTTTACCTTCTGGCTCTTGGGATCCGAAGGTTTCGCTTTGATGATCTTGGAGTCCGCAGGTTTGTGCTTGATGATTTTGGACTCGGCGGGATTCGCCTTGATGGTCTCGGCGTGGCCGAGGCCAACAGCCATCAGCGACATGGTCGCCAAACACAAAGCGATACTGACAAGTTTGCTCATGACCTGCTCCCCTTGGGTTCACGCGGCACCGGAGCCGAAGCAACTCAACGCTGCGCGTAGTCGAGCAACAGACGCATCCATGCGCGGCAAGCGCCCGCTCGACTCCGGGGGGTCGGCGGGACGCCAGCCGTCATAAAGGCTAGCCGCGCTTTGTCGCGACCTCGACGGCGGGCGGGCGCTTGCTGGCGAGCGCCGCCAGGCCATTCCAGCCCGTCAGCGAGAAGAAATGGGCATAGATCCAGGCGAGCCAGCCCTGGTTGCGCCAAGCCTCGAGCACGACGGCCGGCACCGCCTTGAATTTCTCGTCGTCGATCACCTTGAAGCCGCCGAGCGTCAGCCGCTCGCCGTTGGCCAGCACCGCGTTGGCACGGTTGTCGACCAGCAGATCCTGTGTGACGAGCGCGTCGATGAACTCCAGGGACTGCTTGAAATTGGCCTGGTAGGCGCCGCAAAACTGCAGCGCGCCGTTGACCAGCGGCGTCGGCTTGCCGGCTTCGTCGAACAGCTTGTGCGGGCCCTCGTCGACCAGCAGGCCGCTGCCCTCGTCGATCGCCAGGATCAGCTTGTCCTCAGGCGCCTCGATGAAGACGAAGGGGTAGCGCCGGACATAGGCCGGCACGTAGATGCCCTCGACCCACCGTCCGTCGTCGCCGACGAACAGGTTCTCGTCGACCCTGAGCCCCATCACGGCGGCGGGAAACGGCTTGCCGGTCCCGGTGAAGACGATCGGGTAGTGGCGCTGGGCAATGGCGAACTCGACGCCGTTGATCGGCACCGAATTGGCCCGCCGGGCGAAGGCGAAACTGGCGTTGTCCTTGAGCCGGCTGGCCTTGTGGATATTGGCGTCCAGCGGCCGGGGCTGCTTGTAAAAGAGCGGCAGGGGCGCCGGAGCTTGTGTGGCCGCAGGGGCGTCGACCATGGGTTTCCTTATGGTGCGTCTTGTGGCGGGACCCTACCACAGGGGCGCTGGGTCGCCCAAACCCTTACGCCGCATAAGGTTGACAGGAAGCGTCAACACCCCACATCTAGAGACACTTTAGGACGTCAGCGGCCCAGGCGGCCGCCGGAGAGCAAGAGATGAGCGAATCCCTCGGCGTAGGCCTGACCGACAGCGCCGCCCGCCGCATCGCCTACCTCGCCTCGCGCGAGGCCCAGCCCTCGATGCTGCGCGTCGCCGTGCTAGGCGGCGGCTGCTCGGGCTTCCAGTACAATTTCGACTTCGACACCAAGCGCAACGACGACGATCTGGTGATCGAGAAGAACGGCGCCACGGTGCTGATCGACAGCACCTCGCTGGAGTTCATCAAGGGCAGCGAGATCGACTACGTCGACGAGATGGTCGGCGCCTCGTTCCAGGTGCGCAATCCCAACGCGACATCGTCCTGCGGCTGCGGCACCTCGCTGGGACTATCAAGCCGGCGCCTGGAACAAGGACAACGGCCTGCGCATCGACCACTGGCTTCTCTCGCCGCAGGCTACAGATCGGCTGCGCGCCACCTTCCCCCTCCGGGGGAAGGTAAAGCATGATGTCCCCATGAAAATCGCGACCTGGAACATCAACTCGATCCGCAAGCGGGTCGGCAACCTCGCGGACTGGCTCAAGCGCGCGAATCCCGACGTCGTCGTGCTGCAGGAGATCAAGTGCCAGGAGCCGCAGTTCCCGCGGCTCGAGATCGAGAGCGCCGGTTACAAATGCGAGGTCATCGGTCAGAAGACCTTCAACGGCGTCGCGCTGCTCTCGCGCGTGCCGCCGATCGAGGTCACCGCCCGCGCGCTGCCCGGTGACGACACCGACGAGCAGTCGCGCTACGTCGAGGCGAAGTTCGCGACCTCGGCCGGTCCGCTGCGCGTGGCTGGCATCTACCTGCCCAACGGCAATCCTGCGAATACCGAGAAGTTCCCCTACAAGCTGGGCTTCATGCGCCGACTGCGGGAGCGCGCCGCCTTGCTGCTGGGCGAGGAAGAGTTGCTGGTGATGGGCGGCGACTACAATGTCTGCCCGACCGACCGGGACGTCTACGATCCCGCCGGCTGGGCCGACGACGCGCTCTGCCGGCCCGAGTCACGCAGCGCGTTTCGCGCCATGCTCAATCTCGGCATGACCGACGCCTATCGCACGCTGGGACTATCAAGCCGGCGCCTGGAACAAGGACAACGGCCTGCGCATCGACCACTGGCTTCTCTCGCCGCAGGCTACAGATCGGCTGCGCGCCTGCGGTATCGACAAGGCCGAGCGTGGCCGCGCCGAACCGTCGGACCATGTGCCGGTGTGGTGTGAGCTCGACGCCGAACTGCTGAAGGCTTGAGCGCGCCTACTCGCTGCCGCCGCCGCCCGAGTCGCCACCGCCCGAATCGCTGGACGACGTGTCGCCGCTGCCGGATGTCGACTCCGAGTCCGAAGAGTCGCCTGTCGAGGAGTCGGACGTACTGCCGGACGTCGCGAAGTATTGCCAGGCGCCGAAGCCAGCGCCGCCGAGCGCCAACGCGCCGATGATCCACCAGAGCATTCTCCCTCCTAAGCCGCCGTCGCGTCCTCGAGATACTGCCCCGACTCGAAGCGGACATAAGCGTCGGCCTCGGTGAAGGCCGTGCCGGCCGGGTTCTCGCCGCGGGCCACGGCCTCGAGCTGGCGGCGCAGCAGCATGCGCAGCATCGACACGCCCTGGTCGCTCGACATCAAGTGCTCTTCCGAGTGGAAGGTGATCGCGCCCTGCCCGACCTGCGCCTCGGTGTCACCGGGGAATTGCTGGTGCTCGGCCTCGCTGAGCTGATCCCAGGTCTTGCCGTTGTACTTGGAGCGGAACTTCTGCAGCTCGCCCGCCTCGCGCACGCGGCCGGCGACGTAGATGCGGTAATGCGTGTCGTCGATCGGCAGGGTCCAGCCGATCGACTCGACCATGCCGAAGCGATCGCCGACCTGCGGATTGGCCACCACGCGCAACGTCGGCAGCGCCGCCTCGGTCACGCGGCGGAAGCTGCGGCCATCGGGCAGCTTTCGCACCGAGGTGGCCTTCACGCTGATCGGGCCGTACTCGAACTTCACCTTGGGGAAGCCCATCATGATCTGCGCGAACTGCGCGCCGCTGAAGCTGCCGTGCAGGATCGGCACGTGGTATGGGTCGACCACGTTCTCGTAGTGCTGCAGCCAGTTGCAAGGCGCGATCTGGATGCCGCCTGAGCCGATGCTGGAGTCATCCGTCTCGACGAACTCGCCTGGCCCCATCACCTCCAGCGCCTCGTAGCGCGGCAGCACCGGCTTACGCTCAGGCGGGCCCATATAGGCGAAGACCAGGCCATAGCGTTCCTCGACCGGATACCAGGGCTGGCGCACGCGCTGGCATTGCGCGCCGGTGGGATTGGGCTCGCACGGCATCTCCAGGCAATGGCCCTGCACGTCGAACAGCCAGCCGTGATAGCAGCAGCGTATGCCGCGCTCCTCGACCTTGCCGTAGTACAGCGTCGTGCCGCGATGGCAGCAGCGCGGATAGACCAGGCCGGCGCGGCCCCGCCCGTCGCGGAACAGGATCAGATCCTCGCCCAGCACGCGCACGGCGCGCGGCACGGCGCCAGCGTCCCGGGCGAGTCCCACCGGATGCCAGTAACGCCGCAGCAACTCGCCCATCGGTGTGCCACGCCCGACCTCGGTGAGACGCGGATCATAGGTCGGCGCCTTCAAGCCGTACGCGGTTCCCTGATCGACCGTCATCGCTTCACTCCATCCCACTAACCTCATGCTGAGGAGGCCGCGCAGCGGCCGTCTCGAAGCATGGGCAACACACACCGAGCGGATTGCCCACCCTTCGAGACGCGCCCGTTGGGCGCTCCTCAGGGTGAGGCATGTGGATCACTCCACCTTCGCGCCGGAGGCCTTGATCAGCTCGGCCCAGATCGGCGTCTCGCGGGTCAACACGGCGGCCAGATCGTCGGGTGTCGAAGCCACCGGCGTCTGTCCCTGCTGGATCATCTTCTCCCGCACGTCGGGCAAGGCCACCGCCGCCGCGATCTCGCGCTGCATGCGCGCGATGATCGGCGCGGGTGTTCCGGCTGGCGCATAGGCCGCCACGAACAGGCGCAGGTCGAAGCCGGCGAAGCCCTGCTCGGCGAACGTCGAGAGATCGGGCATGGCCGCGCCGCGTGCCGCGCCGGCGGCCGCGATCGGCTTCACGCGGTTGGCCGCGATCTGCGTCTTGGCGCTGGTCGGGCTGGCCCAGGTGATGTCGAGCGTGCCGTTGCCGACATCCTGCAGGGCCGGCACATCGCCGCGATAGGGCACGTGGCTCCACTGACCGCCCAGCATTTTCTCGAACAGCAGGCCGTACAGATGACCCGACGAGCCGATGCCCCAGCTGCCATAGGTCACCGGCCGGCCCAGCCCCTTGGCCCAGGCGGCCATGCCCTTGAGGTCGCTAAACGGCGCATCGGATTTGGCGCAGACCAGGATCGAGCCCAGCGACACCAGGGAGATCGGCACCAGGTCCTTGGCCGGATCGAACGGCAGCTTGGCGTAGAGCGAGGGATTGTTGGTGTGCGTGGAGTTCGTCGTGATCAGGAAGGTGTAGCCATCGGGCGCCGCCTTGGCGACGATCTCCGAGCCGACGATCGTGTTGGCGCCGGGCTTGGGATCGACCAGCACCTGCTGGCCGAGCTTCGCCGCCATCGGCTCGCCGATCACCCGCACCAGCGCGTCGATCGCGCCACCGGCGTTGAACGGCACGACGATGCGCACCGGTTTGGCAGGCCACGCGTCCTGCGCTCTGACGGGAAACGCACCGGCTACCAAGGTGGCGCCCAAGACTGTGCGGCGCCTGATCGCTATCATCTTGTTCCTCCCACCATTGGACCACGTTCCCCCGAGCGGAATGGCGCGTCAACTGGGCAGGCCGAGACGGCCACCGCGCTCTATAGTCGGCCATGGATAGCGAGGGAGCGAAGCGATGAAATCGGCGCTATGCAAGGATCTCGGCATCGAGTTTCCCCTCTTCGCCTTCAGCCATTGCCGCGACGTGGTGGCGGCGGTCACCAATGCCGGCGGCATGGGCGTGCTGGGCGCCGTCGGCCACACGCCGCAATCCCTGGACATCGAGCTGAAGTGGATCGACGAGAAGGTGAAGGGCAAACCCTACGGCGTCGACCTGCTGGTGCCCAACAAGATGGAAGCCAAGGACGGCGGCGTCACGGCGGCCGAGCTCGAAGCGCGCATCCCGCCGGAGCACCGCCGCCATATCGCCGGCCTGCTCGAACGCCATGGCATCGACACGGCGGGCCTGTGGGACGCCGCCCCACCCGGCTCCTACGGCGAGAACCTCAGGGAGGCTGGCGCCGCGGCGCTGCTCGAGGTCGCCTTCGCGCATCCCATCGCGCTGGTGGTCAACGCCCTGGGTGTGCCGCCGCCAACGATGTTCGCGCAGGCCCGCGCCAAGGGCGTGCCCGTCGGCGCGCTGACCGGCTCGAAGGAACATGCACTGCGCCACGCTCAGGCCGGCGTCGATATCCTCGTCGTCGCCGGCACCGAGGCCGGCGGTCATTGCGGCGAGATCTCGACCTTGGTGCTGATCCCCGAGGTGCTGCAGGCCATGGAGCCGTATCCCGACGTGCGCGTGCTGGCCGCCGGCGGCATCGCCACCGGCCGCCAGATGGCCGCCTGCATGGCGATGGGCGCGCATGGCGCGTGGACCGCGTCAGTCTGGCTGACTACCGCCGAGGCGGAGACCAGCTCGACCGTGAAGCAGAAGATGCTGGCGGCGACGTCGCGCGACACCGTGCGCTCGCGCAGCCGTACCGGAAAGTACACGCGTCAACTGCGCTCGCCGTGGACCGACGCCTGGCAAGCCGAGGGCGCGCCCGATCCGCTACCCATGCCACTGCAGGGCCTCGCCGTACGGCGCGCTTTCGCGCGCATCGACCAGCTGGCGGAGAGCGGCCATCCCGGCGCCAAGGCGCTGGCCACCTACTATGTCGGCCAGGCCGTCGGCCTGATGAACACCGAGCAATCGGCGCGCAGCGTGGTCTACGACTTCATGCGCGACTACGCCGAGGCGGTGGAGCGGCTGTCCGGCACGCTGGCGGAGTAGCCGCCTCGCGGACCTACAAAGGCAGCGGCCGCCGATCTCTGATGACAAGGCCGGAACGCACCTGGGCGATCAGCGCGCTCGCCTCGTCCATGCGCTCGGTTCGAGCCAGCGCGTCGGCGAAGGTCATGGCGGCGACGACACGCGGTGCCTCGAATGCCCAGTACTGGCTCATCAGCGGGTTGATGAAAAGCTCGGTGCCGCTGGTCCTGTTGGTGGCGTGGTGATCGCCGAACGCGCCGCGCATGGCGCTGGCGATCGAGTTGTTGACGATACTTTGGTGCCTGGGTTGCCGCTGATTCGCATACTCGACGAGGTCGAGGAAAGCGCCCACTTCCGGCGTACCCGGCGCCATCCCGACAACGCCTAGGAAGCCGCCATCCCGCATGAGCTGCGCGGCGTTCTCGAGAAAGGAGTGATGCGACACGCCGTGGAAGTGGTCGACGCCGAAACCGATCGCGGCAAGAACCGCGCGGCTGCCGACGGCCTCATTGGCCGCGACCAACGATATGGCGTCCTCCACGACCGTACCGAGGCCGGGTTCGTCGCCGAAGAGCAGGCTATCCGTGCCGCCGTCGATCAGCAGCACAAGGTCGATCGCGTGGCGGTCGACGATCGCACGGTAGGCCGCAGCCAGCGGCTGCACACCACTCTTGCCGAAGGCATAGATCGGTGCGGCCTGCCCGCGCTTGGTCAGCCATTCCGAGAGCCACTTTTCCGGAAAGTACGGCAGTTCCGCAGCGTGCCGGTCGACCCGCCAAGTCACCAGCGGTTCATGCTCACCACCGCTCATCCAGAGATTCGTAAATGACAGATTGGCGAACACCACCTGCTTGCCTGCGGCAAACAGGTGGATCGCGAGCGGGATGCCGGCGTAGACATCGAATCCACCGCCGCAGCCGGCGATGAGCACGCGCTGCGCACCGCCGAGCCGGGTGAGGAACGGCAGCATCGCCGACTAGATGTCGGCGAAGGTGTGGCTTTCCTTCTTGGCGCCGGGATGCGTCAGCGCGCCGTCGACCGCGGGGCCGACAAGCTGCGCGTACTTCCACAGCGCGCCTGCCGTGTAGCCATTCTTCTTCGGCTTCCACTTCTTGGCGCGGTGCTTGAGCTCCTTGGCCGAGAGCTCGACGTCGAGGCGGCCCTTGACCGCGTCGATGACGATGATGTCGCCGTTCTTCAAGAGGCCGATCGGGCCGCCGACCGCCGCTTCGGGACCGACATGGCCGACGCAGAAGCCGCGCGTGCCGCCGGAGAAGCGGCCGTCGGTGATCAGCGCGACCTTCTCGCCCACGCCCAGGCCGTAGAGCGCCGCTGTCGTCGACAGCATCTCGCGCATGCCCGGCCCGCCCTTGGGGCCTTCGTAGCGGATGACGATCACCTCGCCTTCCTTGAACTTGCCTTTCACCACCGCGTCAAAGGCCTCTTCCTCGCTGTCAAAGCAGCGCGCGGGGCCGCGGAAGACGAGACGCTGCATACCCGCGACCTTCACGATCGCGCCATCGGGCGCCAACGTGCCCTTCAGGCCAACCACGCCGCCGGTCGGCGTGATGCAGTTCTTCACGCGATAGACAACGTCCTGGTCCTCGGGGAACTTCACGTCCTTGTGGTTCTCCGCCAGCGTCTTGCCGGTGGCCGTGAGGCAGTCGCCATGCAGTAGCCCGTTGTCGAGCAGCTCCTTGATGACCACAGGGATGCCGCCGATCTTGTACATGTCGAAGGCGACGTACTTTCCGCCCGGCTTGAGGTCGGCGATGTACGGCGTCTTCTTGAAGATCTTCGCCACGTCGTGCAGGTCGAACTTGATGCCGCATTCATGCGCCATCGCCGGCAGATGCAGCGCCGCGTTGGTCGAGCCGCCGGTGGCGGCGACGACGGTGGCGGCGTTCTCGAACGCCTCGCGGGTGCAGATGTCGCGCGGGCGGATGCCCAGGCGCAGCAGGTTCATCACGGCGTCGCCCGAGGCCGTCGCATACTCGTCGCGCGACTCGTAGGGCGCCGGCGAGCCGGCCGAGCCGGGCAGCGCCAGGCCGATCGCCTCGGAGACGCAGGCCATGGTGTTGGCGGTGAACTGGCCGCCGCAGGAGCCAGCCGACGGACAGGCCGCGCATTCCATCTCGTGCAGGTCGGCGTCGGTGAACTTGCCGGCGGCGTGCATGCCGACGCCCTCGAAGACATCGACCACGGTGATGTCCTTGCCGCGGAACTTGCCGGGCAGGATCGAGCCGCCATACATGAACACCGACGGCACGTTGAGCCTGAGCATCGACATCATCATGCCGGGCAGCGACTTGTCGCAGCCGGCCAGGGTCACCATCGCGTCGTAGCAATGACCGCGCATGGTCAGCTCGACCGAATCGGCGATCAGGTCGCGGCTGGCCAGCGAGGACTTCATGCCCTGGTGACCCATGGCGATGCCGTCGGTCACGGTGATGGTGGTGAACTCGCGCGGCGTGCCGCCGGACCGGTCGACGCCGATCTTGACCGCCTGCGCCTGGCGATTGAGCGCGATGTTGCAGGGCGCCGCCTCGTTCCAGCACGTCGCGACGCCGACCAGCGGCTGGCCGATCTGCTTCTCGGTCAACCCCATGGCGTAGAGGTACGAGCGGTGCGGCGCGCGCTCCGGTCCGACCGTCGTGTACCGACTCGGCATCTTCGCCTTGTCGAGCGTCGGATTGGGATGCAGCGCGGGCTTCTTCCCCTTGGCCTTCGCCGGCTTTTTCATCGCGTGGGCTCCTTGGCGTACACGGGCTGGATCGGCACGTACCTTACCCGCGCCACTGCGAGCAATGCCAAAATGGTGTCGGGGGCCATCGCACAGACCGCAACACACTCAGACCTCATGCTGAGGAGGCCGCGCAGCGGCCGTCTCGAAGCATGTGCCACAAGCACGAGCCTGTTGCCCACCCTTCGAGACGCGGCCCTGCGGTCCGCTCCTCAGGGTGAGGTCGAGGCCATACGGCATCAGGGCGTGACGCAGGCCATCGATTTGGTGCACTGACCCGACGGGCAGGTGCGCTGGAAATGGCTGCGCCATTCGGACTCGCGCTGGCCGGTCCATTTCTGCACCGGGCCCATCAGCACGATGCGCAGGGCACCGGCGCAGCCGCCCTGGCGGTCGGCGACCACCTCGCAGGTCGCCCGGCCGCAGGCGGTCTTTGCCCGGCGGCCCGCTTCGACCTTCGAGGGTCCGACGGCTGAGGCGATCGCCGATCCGGCCGAGTCGGCGGCGACCGCGACCCAGCCGCCGGCCTGCCCGTAGGCGCCGCTGACGGACAGTGCCATCAGCAAGCCGACGATGACCGCGAGCGCTGATCTCATGCGTCCTCCTGTTGCCCGCCGATCTAGCATGACAGCCGCCCGACCGCACGGCTCGCCGCGCGACGGATCGCCCGTTAGAGTGCCGTCAGGGGACCGAAAGAAAGAATCGCGTGGAACTCTGGATACCGATCACGATCGGCGCGGCGCTGTTTCAAACCATCCGCACCGCGCTGCAGCAGAAGATGCGGGCGCAGCTCAGCACCAACGGCGCCAACTTCGTGCGCTACGCCTATGGCGCACCGCTCTCGATCTTGATGCTCGTGCTGCTGCTTACCGTCGGCGAGCGGACGCTGCCAGCATTCGATTGGCGCTTCGTCGCCTGGGCGGCGCTGGGTGGTATGGGTCAGATCATCGCCACGTCGCTGCTGATCTATACCTTCGAGCTGCGCAACTTCACGGTCGGCACCGCCTACTCCAAGACCGAGACCATCCAGATCGCGCTGTTCGGCACGCTGTTCCTCGACGCGCATCTCGGCTTGCTGGCGTGGGGCGGCATCTTCGTCTGCCTCATGGGCGTGCTGGTGCTGTCGGTGAAGGGCGACGCCAAGGGCCTGCGCTCCATCGTCATGGGCTGGACTCAGAAAGCGGCGCTGGTCGGCGTCGCCGCCGGCACCTTCTTCAGCGTCGCCGCGCTGGGCATCCGACAGGCCATCGAGACGCTGCCCTCGGGCGACTTCATGATCAAGGCGATCTTGACGCTGGCACTGATGAACACCATCCAGACCGTGGTGATGGGTGCCTGGCTCCTGACGCGCGAGCCCGGCGAGGTCGGCCGCGTGTTCAAGACCTGGCGTACATCGAGCGTCGTGGGCTTCACCAGCGTGATGGGGTCGGCCGGCTGGGCGCTGGGCTTCGCCCTGCAGAACCCGGCCCTGGTACGCGCCGTCGGCCAGGTCGAGCTGGTCTTCACCTTTCTCGCCAGCCGCTACATGCTGCATGAGCGCCCCAGCTTGGGCGAGTTCAGCGGCGCGATCCTCGTGGTCAGCGGTGTGGTGATGGTTCTGTTGGGACGGTAGGCCGATGAAAACCGACGCACTCCAGGGCATTCGCGTCCTCGATTTCACGACGACGATCGCCGGGCCGCATTGCACGCGGCTGCTGGCCGATCTCGGCGCCGACGTCATCAAGATAGAAGCGCCCGAGGGCGACATGATGCGCACGCGCCCGCCGCTCAGGAACGGCGCGTCCGGCGTCTTCACCTATCTCAACGCCGGCAAGCGATCGGTAGTGCTCGACCTGAAGAAGAAATCGGCGATTGCCGCGGTCAAGCGCATGGTCGCCGGCGCCGACATCCTGGTCGAGAATTTCCGTCCTGGCGTGATGAAGCGGCTGGGTCTCGACTACGAGCAGCTCAAGGCGATCAAGCCCGACCTGATCTACGCCGCGATCTCGGGCTACGGCCAGACCGGCCCGTCGGCCGAGCTGCCGGCCTACGCACCGATGATCCACGCCGCCTCGGGCTACGAGATCACGCATATGAGCTACCAGCAGGACCGCGAGCGTCCCGACAATTGCGGCGTGTTCTTCGCCGACTTCAACAGCGGCTCCTATTGCTTCGGCGCGATCATGACGGCGCTCTACCAGCGCAAGACCACCGGTGTCGGCCAGATGATCGACGTGTCGATGGTCGAGACCATGCTCGGCGTGCTGATGGGCGAGGTCATGCGCACGCAGGTGCCGATCGATCCGCCGAGCCGGCCGATGTTCGGGCCGGTGCGCACCAAAACCGGCTATGTCATGCCGGCGGTGGCCAGCGAGAAGACCTTCCAGGGCCTGTGTCACGCCGCCGGCCGCCCCGACTGGATCACCGACGCGCGCTTCGCCAAGTACACCGACCGTCGCAACAATTGGGGCGAGTACGTCGACGAGCTGGAGAAGTGGTCGACTCAACACAGTGTCGAGGACGTCATGGCGGCGTTCGAAGCCAATGGCGTGCCGGCCTCGCGCTATCGCAGCGTGTCCGAAGTGATGGCCGACCCGCAGACCGCCCATCGCAGCGCCCTGCAGCCGGTCACCGACGCCGGCGGCACGCTCCAGGTCGTGGCGGCGCCCTTCCGGCTCTCCGAAGCCGACACCTCGGTGAAGGGCTTCTGCGTCGACCTCGGCGAGAACACCGAGGAGGTGCTGCGCTCTTTCGGCCTCAGCGACAGCGAGATCACGGCCGCGACGGGCTGAACCACCGGCGATGGGCCGCTACCGCGTCCGCTATTACGCTAGGAGCCGCCAGATCATCCCCGCGAGAAATTTCGTGTCGTCGCCGGGGATTGGCGCCCATGCCTGCCCGTATCTCCTGTCAGACCAGCCGAATTTCCGGCGGTCATGTAGGAGTTCAGGACCATGCGGTTCGGCAAAAATGGCGTCCTCGTCGCCGCCTCGGCGATCCTGGTCAGCCTGATTGCGGCGGCCCCCGCCGTCGCCCGCGATTTCGACAACAACCCGCCGGGCTGGCGCGGCGGTCCGGGCACCAACTGGGAAAACCCGCCTGGCTGGCGCGGCGGCCCGGGCGCCTCGCCCGACCGGCGCTGGGGCTATTTCCGCGACCGCGACAACAACCCGCCAGGCTGGCGCGGCGGTCCCGGCACCAACTGGGAGAACCCGCCGGGCCCGCGCGGTGGCCCGGGCGCCTCGCCCGACCGGCGCGGCTACTTCCGAGACCGCGACAACAACCCGCCGGGCTGGCGCGGTGGCCCCGGCACCAACTGGGAGAACCCGCCGGGCCCGCGTGGTGGTCCGGGTGCTTCACCCGACCGGCGCTACGGCTTCGTTCGCGACCGCGACAACAACCCGCCGGGTCGGATCGGCGGTCGCGGCACCAACTGGGAAAACCCGCCCGGCCCGCGCGGCGGCCCGGGCACCTCGGGCGGGACCACTCGGTCCCGCCCGCTTCGCCTCTACAGCGTGCCGCTGGCCGTGGTCAGGCCGGGCTTGCCGATGCGGAAATTGTCGATCAGGCGCGCCAGCAGGCGATCGGTGTCGAGCTGCTGCGCGTTACCTGACGTGATCGGCCGCTCAGGGTCGCTGGCGGCGACGAACGGCGCGAAGCGGGCCTCCTCTGGATCGAAGGCGGACAGCTCGCCGGTGCGCAGGTCGAAGTACCAGCCATGGATGGCCAGTGTTCCGGCTTCGACCTTCTCACGCACCCAGGGGAACGACAGCACGTTTCCCATGGAAACGACGACAGCGGCTTGCTCGACCGCCTTCTGGGTCGCCACCGCATCGAGCTCGGGCGCGCCCAGCCGTACCGCATCGGCGGCGCGGCGCATGATCTCGGTCCATGGCTTGAGGAACTCGAACTGCGCCAGCTGCGTGTCGTGCTCCGCCAGGAGCGCGCGCATGCCGCCGCACAGCGCATGGCCCAGCACGACGATTTGCTCGACACCCAGGGCGCGCACGCCGAACTCCAGCGCCGCGCTGGTGCCGTGGTAGCGGCCGTCGGGCCCGTAGGGCGGCACGATCGCGCCGACATTGCGGATGGTGAAGACGTCGCCGGGCTGTGTGCTGGTGAGAATCCCGGGATCGACCCGGGAATCGACGCAGGCGACGATCAGCACCTTCGGCTGCTGACCCTCGCGCGCCAGGCGCTCGAACAACGGCCGATTGTCGCGCCAGTAACCGGCGCGAAAATCGACGAAGCCTTCGATCAGTCGCTTGAGGACGCTCACGCGTTCAACGCTTGCCGGCTCACTCCGGCTTCACACCAGCGGCCCGCACCGCCGGTACCCACTTGTCGATCGAGGCCTTGAGCGTGGCGGCCAGCGCCTCGGGCGTCGACTCAGCCTTGGTCGGGATCACCACGGCGAGCTCGGCCAGGCGCTTGCTGATCGCCGGATCGGCCAGGGTCTCGACCAGCACGGCGTTGAGCTTGTCGATGATCGCCTTGGGCGTGCCCTTGGGGGCGAAGAAGCCGTTCCAGATCTCGACCTCGTAGCCCGGCAGGCCGGCTTCGTCGATCGTCGGCACGTCGGGCAGCACGTCGAGCCGCTTCTTGGTCGACACGCCCAGCGCCTTGATGTTGCCGCCCTTGATCTGCGCCAGCACGTTGACCGCCTGGTCGACCATGTAGTCGAACTGGCCGGCGACGAGGTCGTTGAGCGCGGGAGCGGTGCCCTTGTAGGGGATCTCCAGCACATTGACCTTCATCATGTTGTTGAGCATCAGGCCGCCCAGGTGCGAGGCGGCGCCGATGCCGGCCATGCCGTACTGCACCTTGGCCTCGTTGGCCTTCACATAGGCGGCGAACTCCTTGAAGTCCTTCACCGGCAGGGTCTTCTTGGTCACCAGCACCATCGGGTTGGTGCCGCCCAGGCCGATCGGCTCGAAGTCCTTGACGCTGTCGTAGGGCAGCGACTTGTAGAGCGCGATGTTGACCGCCAGCGTACCCATATGCGTGAAAGCCAGCGTGTGGCCGTCCGGCGTCGCGCGCGCGGCCTTGGCGACGCCGATGGTGCCGCCAGCCCCGCCGACATTGTCGATGATCATCTGCTGACCCAGCTTCTCGGACATCTTGGCGCTCAGAATGCGCGCCAGCGCGTCGGTCGGGCCGCCGGCCGCGAAGGGCACGATCACGGTGATGGTCTTGGCGGGATAGGCGGCCTGGGCCAGGGCCTGGCCCGAGAGGCCCAGGGTGAAGGCGGCCGTGGCGGCGGCCACGAGGCGGCGCGAGATCATGGGGTTCCTCCCGGGACGGACAATGGCGGCGGGCCTAAAGGATGCGGTGCAGTTCGTCAATCACCTGACGCGAGGACTCCTCGGGCAGGTAGTGCCCGCCGGGCAGCGCCTTGCCGGTGATCGGTGCCGCCGCCCAGGGCGCGAAATCGACAATCGGATTGAACATCTTGGCGATCATGCCGTTCTGTGCCCACAGCGCGTGGATCGGGCAGCGTGTCCGCCGGCCGTCGGGCGCGAGGTCGGTGCGGTCATGCTCGAGGTCGATGCTGTCGGCGGCGCGGTAGTCCTCGCACATCGCGTGGATCGTGCCCGGCAGCTTGGCGCAGCGGATGTACTCGGCGATCGCCTCAGGCTCGTGCACGATCGGCGCGCGCCAGCGCTGGCCCAGCATCCACGGCATGTAGAAGTCGATATCGTGCTCGATCAGCTTCTCGGGAAACGGATAAGGCTGGATCAGGAAGAACCAGTGGAAGTAGCGCGTCGCCAGCTCGCGATTGGTCGACTCGTAGATCGTCAAGGTCGGTGAGATATCGATCGGCACGAAGAGCCGCACGGCGTCGGGATGATCGAGGCACAGGCGATGCCCCACGCGGCCGCCGCGGTCATGGCCGACCAACGCGAAACGCTCGAAACCCAGGCCGCGCATCAGCGCAACCATGTCGGCCGCCATGGCGCGCTTGGAATAGGTCTCGTGTTTCTCGTCGCCTTTGGGCTTGTCGCTGTCGCCATAACCACGCAGATCGGCGCAGACGACGGTGAAACGCTCGGCCAGCACCGGCGCCACCTTGTGCCACATGAACGACGTTTGCGGATGGCCGTGCAGCATCAACACCGGCGGCCCCTTGCCGCCGATCACGTAGTGGATATCGCCCTGCCCACCCGCCATCGGCACGCGGGCGCGGCGTCGCTCAAATCCCGGGAACATCGTCAGACCCACTCCTCGAGCATCGGATCGTCACCCCGTTCGATCACCGCGCGCATCCGCTCGAGCGCCGGCGCCCGCAGCTGCGCCTTCACCCGCGCATAGCCCGGCGCCTTGGCCAGGGTCGTGGTCATCATGCGGGCGGCGTCGAGCAGCGCGCCGGTCTCGACGACGTGATCGACAATGCGCATCGTGGTCGCGCCATTGGCGTCGAGGATACGGCCGGTCAGCACGAGGTCGCGCCGCGCCGAGGGGTCGAGCGAGTCCTCCAGCACGATCAGCGGCACCGCCGGATAGGGAATGTTCGCCGTCACCTCGCCGAGCGCAAAGCGGGCGTTCTCGCGCGCCGCGACACGGAAATCGCAGGCCATCGCCAGCACCATGCCGCCGCCGATCGCCGGACCGTTGACGGCGGCGACAACAGGAAACGGCAGCGCGTAGAGCGCCGAGGCCATCCGGTTGATGTTGTTGACCATCGCGCGTTTGGCCTCGGCGTCGTAGCCGGGCACGACCTTGAAGTTCACGCCGGCGCAGAAGGCACGGCCGGCGCCGGTGACGATGGCGGCGCTGAAGCCGCTCATCGCTCTCAGGGTGTCGAGCCGCGCGATCAGCGCCTGCGTGAATTCGAGGTCGACAGCGTTGGCCGGCGGCGCGTCGAAGGTCAGCGTCGCGAGGCCATCGGTGATATCGAGTGAGACCGACATCAGCGATGTCCCTTCAACCGGCGGGCAAGGCGATCGCCTATGGCGACCTTCTTACCTTCCCCCGGAGGGGGAAGGTGCCGGAAGGGCGGATGGGGGGTGTCGAAGACGGACACTGAGCGCGTTGAAGCATCCCCCATCCGTCGCGCTGCGCGCGCCACCTTCGCCCTCCGGGGGAAGGTACAATTGAATCCGAAGGCGACCATCAAGCGGTCTTCACGGCGTCGACCAGAGCGCGCGTCAGGTCCTTGGTGCCGCCATTGCCGCCGAGGTCCGGCGTCTTGGGGCCGCCGCCGGCGAGCACGGTCTCGATCGCGCGCACGATGGCGTCGGCGGCGTCCTTGTGACCGAGATGATCGAGCATCATCGCGCCCGACCAGACCTGGCCGATGGGATTGCATATGCCCTTGCCGGCGATGTCGGGCGCCGAGCCGTGCACCGGCTCGAACATCGAGGGGAACAGGCGCTCGGGGTTGATGTTGCCGCTGGGCGCGATGCCAATCGAGCCGACCACCGCCGGGCCGAGGTCCGACAGGATGTCGCCGAACAGGTTGCTGCCGACCACGACGTCGAACCAGTGCGGGTTGCGCACGAAGTGGGCGGTCAGGATGTCGATGTGGAAGACGTCGGTGGTCACGCCGGGGTAGTTCTTGGCCATCGCCGCGAAGCGCTCGTCCCAATAGGGCATTGAGAAGATGATGCCGTTGGACTTGGTGGCGGAGGTGACGTGCTTGCGCTTGCGCTTTGTCGCCATCTCGAAAGCGTACTTCATGATGCGGTCGGTGCCGATGCGGGTGAAGACCGCCTCCTGCACCACGAACTCGCGATCGGTGCCCTCGAGCACGCGGCCGCCGATCGAGGAGTACTCGCCCTCGGTGTTCTCGCGCACGACATAGAAGTCGATCTCGCCCGGCTTGCGTCCGGCGAGCGGGCACGACACGCCCTCGAACAGCCGCACCGGCCGCACATTGGCGTACTGATCGAAGCCGCGGCGGATCGGGATCAGGAGACCCCAGAGTGAGATGTGATCCGGCACGCCGGGCCAACCCACGGCGCCGAGGAAGATCGACTCGAAGGGCTTGAGCTGGTCGAGCCCATCCTTCGGCATCATTTCACCGGTCTTGCTGTAGCGCTCGCAGCTCCAGTCGAACTCGGTCCACTCGAACTCGACGCCGAAGCGCCGGCCGGCGGCCTCGACCACCTCGATGCCCGCCGGCACCACTTCCTTGCCGATGCCATCGCCGGCGATCACCGCGATCCTGTGCTTCGACGCCATGTTGATTGCTCCTCCCTCGACTCTGCCCCTGGTGATCAGACCTTGTAGAGCGCGCGACCCGCCCGATCATCCCCGATTTTGTGATTGTCGCCCGCGCTCGGCGCACCGATGATGACACACCGAGCCTGCCCGGTTCGGTGTCGTTGGGGGACTCCATGTCTGGACGTGTCGCCGCCGCCATTCTGGCGGCCGTGGTCTGCTGTCTCGCGTCGTTTCCGTCGTGGTCGCAGGAGGCGTGCCCGCGTAACCCCGGAGCCTTGGCGGTCGGTGCCTCGGTGACCTGCACCTGTTCACCTGAGGCGATGAAGGCGGGCGCGGTGTTCGGTTCGGCGCGCTACACCGCCGACTCCTCGCTGTGCCGCGCGGCGCAGCACGCCGGCGCCATCAAGGACTCAGGCGGCACGGTGACCGCCCACGTGGCCGAAGGCTGCCCGAAGTTCGCGGGTTCGTCCGCCAACGGCATCAACTCCAGCAACTGGGGCTCGGCGACGCCGAAGACCTTCGCCTTCGCCAAGCCAGCACCGGAGTGCGGCTTGGCGAGCGTCGCCGACGCGCTGAAGCCCGGCACCGCCGCGCCACCAGCAGCATCGGCACCGCCGGTGGCGGCGGGAGCCGCGCCCAAGCCGGCGGGCAATGTCGCCGATGCCTGCCCGGCCAACATCGCCGCGCTCAACCCCGGAACCGCGCAAACCTGCACCTGCTCATCCAGCCAGACATCAGGCATGGGCTTCCTGTACGGCACGGCGCGCTACACGCCGGACTCCTCGCTCTGCCGCGCCGCGGTGCATGCCGGTGCTGTGCCGGCGGCGGGCGGCCCGATCGTCTTCTATGTCGTCGATGGCTGCCCGAACTCGGCGGGATCGGACTCGAACAATCTCAAGTCGGCAAGCTGGGGCAGCCCGGCGGCCAAGACCCTCGTCTTCGCCCATCCGACGCCGGCCTGTGGCCTGACCAGCGTCGCCGCCGCGCCCAAGCCGACGATCCTCGCGGCCGCTCCGGCGGCGGCGGCACCGCCGGCGGCGATGATCAAGGATTGCCCGCGCACGATGAACACCGCGGGCCTGACGCCCGGCCAATCGCTAAGCTGTGGCTGCACCCCTGATTCGCTGAAGTTCGGCGGCTCGGTCTACGGCACGGATCGCTACTCCGGCGATTCGCTGACCTGCGTCGCCGCGCGTCACGCCGGCAAGGTGACCGACACCGGCGGCGCGGTCACGGTTCACCTCGCGGAAGGCTGCGCCAAGTTCGACGGCAGCGAGCGCAACGGCGTCACCACGCGCTCCTGGAGCAGCGCGACGCCGCAGACCTTCGCCTTTGCCTCGCCTGTGCCGCCCTGCGTGGCCGCGCCGGCGGCCGCGCCCAAGCCGGTCGCCACGCCGGCCGCGCCGGCCGGTCCGCCACCCGGCTCGCCGATGGCCGGATGGATGAAGCGCGCGCAGGACTACGGAACCGCCCTGCCGGAACCGCTGGCCGGCTGGACGGCGCTGCCGATCCAGACCGAGGCATCTGATTCGGCCATGACCGGCCGGGTTGTCTCGGCGTTCCGTCAGTACCGGTTGGGCAAGCACCCGGCCCACCTCGACGCGGTCTCGATCTCCATCGCCAACAATCCCGATGGATCGGCGCGGTACCCGATCGAGTTCTGGAACGACCCGGCGAAAGCGGCGGCAGAGGGCTACAAGAAGATCAAGGTCGCCGGCCGCGACGCGATGGAGTTCACCAAGAAGGGCGGCGATACCACCGATCTGTTCTTCCTCATGCCGAACAACCTGTTCGTCACGATATCCTGGCAGGAAGCGCACCTGCCGCGCGCGCGCATGGAGGAGTATCTGAAGATCCTCGACTTCGCGAAGATCGAGAAGCTGGTCTCGAAGTAAGCAGCCGACCTGCAATAGGCTGAGCGGCGCGCATAGGTCGGTTGACCTCGGCGCGGCGCTGCACGGTTGCCCCTCCTGCCACGGCCGGCCATGATGAATGGCCGTTCACAGGATGCGGGCGGCGCGGGAGAAAGCCATGGACTACGACCTGAAGATCGTCGGCGGCGAGATCGTCGACGGCAGCGGCAAGACGGCCTTCAAGGGCGATGTCGGCGTCAAGGACGGCAAGGTCGTCGCCCTGGGCAAGGCCGACGGCCAGGCCGCCCGCACGGTCGACGCCAAGGGCCGGGTCGTGGCGCCGGGCTTCGTCGACGTCCACACCCACTACGACGCCCAGATCCTGTGGGACCGCGGCGCCAGCATTTCGCCCTGGCACGGCGTGACCAGCGCGGTGATGGGCAATTGCGGCTTCGGGGTCGCGCCCACGCGGCCTTCCGACCGCAAGCGCATCATGCAGACCCTGGAGAACGTCGAGGGCATGAGCCTGGCGGCGCTCGAGGCCGGGCTGGGCGAGGACTGGGGCTTCGAAAGCTTCCCGCAATATCTCGACACGCTGGAGAAGAGCGGCAGCGCCATTAATCTCGGCGTCTTTGTCGGCCACACGCCCCTGCGCCTGCACACCATGGGTGAGGCCTCGACCGAGCGCGCCGCGACGGCGGAGGAGATCGACACCATGCGCCGCACGGTGCTGGAGGCGGTCCAGTCGGGCGCGCTGGGTTTCGCCACGTCCAAGGCGATCACCCATAACGGTTACGCCGGTCGTCCCGTGCCCAGCCGGCAGGCGAGCTACGAGGAGATCGAAACGCTCGCGAGTGCGGCCAAGGAAGGCGGCGCGCCGCTGATGCAAGTCACCTTCGGCAAGGAGTTCTTCATCGAGGAGATGGCCAAGCTGTCGCGCGAGCGCGGCATCCGCGTCACCTGGACCGCGCTGCTGGCCGGCCTCACCGGCCCGGGCTCGCACCGCAAGTATCTCGACCGGACCGAGGAGCACAAGAAGACCGGCGCCGACGTGATCCCGCAGGTCAGCTGCCGGCCGTTGTTCTTCGAGTTCAACTGGGCCAGCCCCTTCCCGTTCGAGGCGATGAAGCTGTTCAACCGGCTCGCCGCCGAAGAGGCCAAGAGCCCGGGCGCGCGCATCCGCGCCTATCGCGATCCGGCGTTCCGCAACAGCGTCAACGAGCAGCTCCTGCCGTTCCTGCGTACCTGGGCGGAGCGTTCGACCATCACTTGGTCGCCCAAGGATCGCAGCCTCGAGGAACAGCCGCTGCTCGCCGCGGCGCAGAAGGCCGGCAAGAGCCCGCTCGACTTCGCGCTCGACATGGCGCTCGACGCCAACCTTGAGCCACGTCTACGCATCGCGCTGATCAACCACGACGAGGCCGAGGTCGAGGAACTGCTGAAGGACGGCAACACCGTCGTCGCGCTGTCCGACGCCGGCGCGCATGCCAGCCAGCTCTGCGACGCGTGCTACTCGACCTATTTCCTCGCCAAGTGGGTACGCGAGAAGGGTGTCTTCGGCCTCGAGCAGGGCGTGCACATGCTGACGCAGCGTCCGGCCGAGCTGTTCGGCATCAAGGATCGCGGCCTGCTGGCGCTGGGCCGGCCGGCCGACATCGTCGTCTTCGACCCCGCCACGGTGGCGCCCACGCCGCTGCGCCGGGTCTACGATCTGCCCGGCGGTGCTGACCGACTGGTCGCCGATGCGATCGGCGTCGACGCCGTGATCGTCAACGGCAGCCTGATCCGCCAGCACGACAAGGACGTGCTCGGCACCAACGACCGCCTGCCCGGCCGCGTGCTGCGGCATGGCAGAGCGGCGTAACGACAGGACTCTACCTTCCCCCGGAGGGGGAAGGTGCCCGAAGGGCGGAAGGGGGATGTCGAAGACGGACCGCGATGTTGTTGAGACATCCCCCATCCGTCGCTGCGCGCCACCTTCCCCCTCCGGGGGAAGGAAGATTCAAGCGTTCAGGAGGAACACCATGGTTGCACGCTTCGATCTCGTCGTCCGTGGCGGCACGGTGCTCGACGGCACCGGTGGCGCGGCGATCTCGGGTGATGTCGCGATCCTCGATGGCAAGGTCGCCGCGATCGGCCGCTTCGACGGCGCGGGACGCGAGGAGATCGACGCGCGCGACAGGCTGGTGACGCCGGGCTTCGTCGACGTCCACACCCACTACGACGGCCAGATCACCTGGGAGGACACCTTCGCGCCCTCCTCGACCCACGGCGTGACGACGGTGCTGATGGGCAATTGCGGCGTCGGCTTCGCGCCCTGCCGCCCCGCCGACCGCGAGATGCTGATCAAGGTGATGGAAGGCGTCGAAGACATCCCCGAGGTCGTGATGGCCAACGGGATCCCGTGGACCTGGGAGACCTTCCCGCAATATCTCGACGCGCTGTCCGCGCGGCACGCCGATATCGACTTCGCCACCCAGGTGCCGCACGCGCCGGTGCGGGTCTACGTCATGGGCGAACGCGGCGCGCGGCGCGAGCCGTCGACCGCGCAGGACATGGCCGAGATGGCGCGCATCGTGCGCGAGGGCGTCGAGGCCGGCGCGCTGGGCTTCACCACCTCGCGCACGCTGTTCCACCGCCTGGTCAGCGGCGAGCTGATCCCCACCAGCACCGCGGCCGAGGACGAGCTGCGCGCCATTGCGAAAGCCATGGGCGCCACCGGCAAGGGCGTGATCCAGCTGATCGACGACTTCGCCGATTGCGACGACGACGGCGCCAGCGAGTTCGCCATGCTGCGCCGGATCGTCGAGGCGTCCGGCCGGCCGCTGTCCTTCACCGTGCTCGACATCACCTCGCTGGGCAGCCGCTGGCGTTCCCTGCTGCGCCAGATCGAACGCGCCAACCAGGACGGCCTGCCGATGCGTGGCCAGGTCGCCGGCCGTCCGGCCTCGGTTCTTTACGGCCTCGACCTCTCCTACCATCCGTTCTCGACCTGCCCGAGCTACGCGCCGATCGCCGCGCTGCCGCTCGCCCAGAAGGTCGCGGCCCTGCGCGACCCCGCACTGCGCGCACGGTTGCTGACCGAGGATCCGGTCTACGCCAATCCGCGCCTGCTGGCCTTCATGCGCGACGCCGGCGCCATGTTCGAGCTGGGCGATCCGCCCAACTACACGCCGCCGCGCGAACAACGCATCGACGCGCGCGCCCAGGCGCTCGGCGTCAGCCCGCTGGAGCTGGCCTACGACCTGCTGATCCAGGGCGACGGCCGCACCGTCCTCTACCAGCCCGCCGCCAACTTCACCGATTGCTCGGACGCGGCGATGGAAGAGATGCTGCGCCACCCCAGGACGATCGTCGCGCTGGGCGATGGCGGCGCGCATTACGGCATGATCTGCGACGCCAGCTATCCGACGCACGCCCTCACCTACTGGACGCGCGATCGGGCGGGCGAGAAGTTCGAGCTGCCGTGGATCGTACGCCGGCTGTCGCGCGATTCGGCGCTCGCCGTCGGTCTGGGCGATCGCGGCGCGCTGCTGCCCGGCCTGAAGGGCGATCTCAACGTCATCGACTACGACCGACTGGCCTGCGCCGCGCCGGCGCCGGTCTACGACCTGCCGGGCGGCGCGCGTCGCCTGCGCCAGCCCGCGCGCGGCTACGACGCCACCGTGGTGTCGGGCGTCGTCACCTATCGCGATGGCGTCCTGCAGGGCCCGCGCCCCGGCCGATTGGTGCGCGGCGCGCGCGCCTCGGCTACATAACGACCGCGACTTGATTCCAAAGGGAGAGAAACCATGATCCACGTGCTCGCCATCATCACCACCAAGCCCGGCATGCGCGACACCATCCTCGGCCATTTCCGCGCCAACATGCCGGCGGTGCACGCCGAGAACGGCTGCATCGAGTACGGCCCGGCGATCGACGCCGAGGGCTTCGCCGCCGGCAAGGCGCTGGGACCCGACACCTTCGTGGTGATCGAGAAGTGGGCGAGCCTCGACGCGCTCAAGGCGCACGCCGCCGCGCCGCACATGGCCGCCTACGCCGCCAAGACCCGCGAGCACATCGCCAGCCGCACCATCCATGTGCTGTCGCCGGCGGCCTGAGCGCCGCGGAGTCTCTTGTACTGAGCGGTCCCGGTTCCGGGGGCTTATGGCCAGATATCGCTAAGACCGCTCTGGTCGAGAAAATGCTTCAGCGCCGCCGGCGGCCATCCCGCCGTGCGGTGCTCGAAGTATTGCCGCAACGTCACCTCAGCGCCGATGACGGCCGCGAGCGGTGCCTGAGTCGCCTTCACCGTAAGTTGGCCCTTGGCGTAGTAATCCTCCGCCCAGGGATCGCAGATGACCGCGTCGTCATTCCATGACTGAAGGGCGGGAATCTGCCCGGTGGTTCGGCCGATGACCAAGAAGGCGTGATCATCGCCGACGCTGAAGAGTTCCAGCGGCCGCACCGCGAACCGTTTTGCGGCGAAGATCAGCGCCAGCGCCGAGCGCGCCTCGCAATTGCCGAACTGGAGTCGCTTGGCGACAGCGGCCGTGACGACAAACGAGTCGAGCCCGCGGGGTTCCTCGCCGATGACTTGGGACGCTATCGTGTCGTAGGTGAACTTGTACATGAAGGTCGACATCTTGCCGCGCGTATCCGATAGCTCCGCCGACAAACCGTCCCGATCGACCCCACGATTGTTGGACTTGTAGTTCAAGGCTCTCACGGCTGCGTTCGCGGCTTGAGCGATGTTGAGGTTTTCTTGAAGAGCCATCGCGTGCCTCCGCCGACGATACCGACTAACTTTGATCCTATCGGTCCAGCGTGATCGATCCGTCAAACGCTGCGCCCCACGACGCGAGGAAACCCAGGATTATGCCCCGTCGCTTCATCGACCTCTCGGTGTCCTTCGAGGATCGGCCGATGTCACCGCCGCATCATCAGCCGAAGATCGAATACACCGATCACGAAGCATCGTTCGACGCCTTCAGCCGCGCCTTCGGCGGCGTGCGCAAGGAGGACCTGCCCGAGGGCAAGGCCTGGGCGGTCGAGCGCGTCACCTTGAGCACCCATGCCGGCACGCATATGGATGCGCCCTGGCATTACCACCCGACGACCAACCATCGGAACAAGCCTGGTGGTGAGCCCGCGGCGACCATCGATCAGGTGCCACTCGACTATTGCTTTCGGCCGGGCGTGAAGCTCGACTTTCGCGCCTTCGATGCCGGCTATGTCGCGACGCCAGGCGATATCGATGCCGAGCTCAAGCGTGTCGGCTACACGCTGAAGCCCTACGACATCGTGCTGGTCAACACGCGCGCCGGCACGCGGCACAAGGACATGGACTACGCCGACACGGCCTGCGGCCTGGGCCGTGCCGCGACGCTGCATCTGCTCGATCAGGGCGTGAAGGTCGTTGGCACCGACTCCTACTCATGGGACCCGGCGTTCAAGTCGGTCGCCGCGCGTTACAAGGAGACAGGCGACGCCTCGCTGCTGTGGGAGGGCCACAAGGCAGGCCGCGAGCTGCCGTACTGGCAGATGGAGAAGCTGTGCAATCTCGAACAGCTGCCGCCGTTCGGATTCACCGTCGCGTGCTTCCCAGTGAAAATCCATCGCGCATCCGCGGGCTGGACTCGCGCGGTGGCGATTCTCGAGGACTGACCTAAGGCCGGCTACAGCGCCTAAGCTGGCAATCCCTCGGCTGCGCGCCGCGCCTTCACTACGGCGGCACCGAAGGACAGCTTCGCCGTGGTCGGCGCCTTCTCGTCGAGCACCCGCCAGAACGGGGTGATGCGCGCCAGTGGCGTACCCTTCTGATGGGAATCCCATGCCGCTTCCGCGACGGTGCGCAGGTGGAACCCTGTCGTGATCGGGCACGTCACCTGCGCCTTGTACCGTCGCGCGAGCTTCGCTCTGAGTGTCGGCACATCCATCGACCGGCCTTTGCCGATCGTCCGAATGAAGCTGTCGACGATCTTCGCCGTCGGGATCAGCATGATCTCACCCTTCTTCATGCCGGCGATGTCCACCGGCACTGGCTTCACCTGATGCGGACGGGGATCGTTGAGCCGCTCGCTCCAGCTCTTCATGGTGTCCTCTCTCGCAGCTTGAGGTGGATGTTCGTACGCAGCTCCCCGGGCGGCGTGTCGCGCGGGTTGTTGAGATACTCCTCGAACGCCGGGGCATCGTCGGCCTCGTGGCCGGCTCGCACCAGCCACTCGCCGAACAGCCAGTCATAAGCCGCGCGCATGTCGGCATAGGGACCCTTGTGGCGCAACACCGCGTAGGTGCCGGCCTGAACCGTGATCGGCTCCAGCGGTGCGGCCATGGTGAAGTCATCGTCGATCACGATGCCGGCGTGGGCGCGCAGGCGTTCTTCCGGCACAGCGCTGGGATCGTCGAGATAGACCCCGATCGAGCGCACGCCTGGCGTGATCTGGCCGCGCGCGGCCAGCGTGCCGAAGAGCTGATCGAAGGCGCGGCCAATCTCAATGTACGCGCCGACATGGTCGACCGCGGCGAGGCGCAACGCAGGCAGCTTTACGATCTCGATCGGGAACATCGGGTTTTCTCCAGCGTTGGCGTGTTCAGCGAAGCGCGCGTGGCTGCCCTGCTCGCGGTACTGCGCCGGCGGCAGGCCATAGGCGGCGCGGAAGGCGCGGCTGAAGGACGGCACGGTCTCGTAGTGCGCGCGCCTGGCGATGTCCTCGATGGCGAGCGTCGTGTTGGCGAGATCGGCGGCGGCGCGTTGCAGGCGCAGGCGGCGCACGGTGGTGGCGACCGTTTCGCCATAGAGCGCGTGATAGATGCGGTGCCAGTGCCAGGGCGACAGGCAGGCCACCTCGGCCAGCGCCGCGAGGTCGATATCCTCGTCGAGATGCTCGTAGATATAGGCCGTCACCCGCGCCAGGCGCTTGGCGTAGTTCGTCCGGCCGCCAAAGTTCTCCAACACCACCCTCTCCTTCGCTGGGCAGATAGAAGCCTAGCGCGCTGGCGATTGACAAATCTTGCGGTAGTCTCGCGACCAGGCTGCGCGCTCACCGCCTGTCATTCCGAGCGTAGCGAGGAATCCAGCAATCCCTCTGGATTCCTCGCTACGCTCGGAATGACAGGGTGGGTCCATCCGCGCCGACAAGCCGCCGAGGGGGATACCGATGTCTGACGTCGCCGAGATGACGCTGACCGAGCTGGCCGCTGGGCTGAAGGCCAAGCGCTTCTCCAGCCGCGAGGTCACCGACACCTTCCTCGCCCGCATCGCCAAGGCCGACGGCAAGCTGCACAGCTTCGTCGAGGTCTACACGAAAGAAGCGCGCGCCTTCGCCGATGCCGCCGATCTCGCGCGCAGCGTCGGCTTGCCGCTGCCCGATCTGCACGGTCTGCCGATCGCCATCAAGGATCTCTGCGACATCGCGGGCCGCGTCGGCACCGGCGGCTCGAAGATGCTGGAGAAGCGCGTCGCCACGGAGACCTCGGCTACCGTCGAGCGGCTGCTGGCATCGGGCATGGTGCCGCTGGGCAAGACGCATATGGTCGAGTTCGCCTTCGGCGGCTGGGGCACCAATCCTTTGATGGGCGCGCCTTGGAATCCGTGGGATCTCAAGACGCATCGCACGCCCGGCGGCTCCTCCAGCGGCACCGGCGTCGCGGTGGCGGCGCGGCTGGCGCCGGCCGGGATCGGCAGCGACACCGGCGGCTCGGTGCGCATTCCCTGCGCCTTCAACGGGCTGGTCGGGCTGAAGGTCACCTTCGGCCGCATCAGCCTGCACGGCACCATGCTGTTGAGCTGGACCCTCGATTCAATCGGCCCGATGGCGCGCTCGGTCGAAGACTGCGCGCTGCTCACCCAGGCGCTCGTCGGCCCCGATCCGCGCGATCCGACGACTCTCAATCAGCCGCTCGACGATTTCGTCGCCGCCGGCAACTCGACGGCGGGCATCAAGGGCATGCGCATCGCGCTACCTGACGCCGCGCAGCTGCCGAACTTCATGCACGCCGACGTCGTCGCCAACTGGCAGAAGAGCGCCCGCACCTTCGAGTCGCTGGGCGCGCGCGTCGAGCCGGCGCGCCTGCCCGACGGATTCTTCGACCTGGCTATGGCCGCGGGCTCGATCGTCAGCGCCGAAGCCTATTCGCTGCATCGCGCCTATATCGAGGACGAGTCCACCGCCATTGGCCCGCATGTGCGGGAGCGTGTGCGGACCGCGAAGGGATACCCGACCGGCCAGTACGCCGAAGAGCTGCGCCGGCTGGCCAAGCGCCGCGCCGACTTCACGCGCTGGTTCGCGCCCTACGATGCGCTGCTGCTGCCGGCGGTGGCGGTGCCAGCGCTCGACATCACGACGCATGACGAGATGGGACCGATCCCCGGCTTCCTCACGCGACCCGGCAACTATCTCGGCCTGTGCGGCCTGTCGATGCCGTCGGGGTTCTCGGCCGGCCTGCCCACCGGCGTGCAGATCCTCGGCAAGCCCTTCGCGGAATCGACTGTGCTGCGCGCCGGCAAGGCCTTCCAGGACGCCACCGACTTCCATAAGGCCAAGCCCGATCTGTCGGCCGTTGGCCTATAGGGCGGAGTCATCTGTCATTCCGAGCGCAGCGAGGAATCCAGCGACGACGCCTGGATTCCTCGCTGCGCTTGGAATGACAGCCCGATCTAGGCTTTTCGCCGGGATTGGCTCCAGCCGACATAGAGGCCTGACGCGACGATGATGGCGGCGCCCAGCCATGTCATCGCATCGGGCATCTCCTGGAAGATGACGTAGCCGACGACGACGGAGCCCAGCAGCTGGAAGTACTGGAACGGCGAAACGAGGTTCGCCGGCGCGTAATTCAGCGCGCGCGCCACGCAGTAGTGGCCGAGCCCGCCGAGCACGCCCAGGCCGCAGAACAGCAGAATGTCGAACCAGGCGTGCGGCGTGATCCAGACGAAGGGGATCACCAGCAGCATGCCGAAGGCGCCGACTGTCGAGCTGTAGAGCGCCGAGGTTTCGGGCGAGTCGATGCTGGCGATCTTGCGGGTGTAGATCTGATAGACCGCGTAGCACGAGGCGCTCAGCACGACGAACAGCGAGGCCCAGTGGAACACGGCGGTTCCGGGCCGCACGACGATCAGCACACCGGCGAAGCCGATGCCCAGCGCGATGACGCGGCCCAAGGTCGTGCGTTCGCCCAGCAACGGCCAGGCCAGCGCCGCGACGACCAGCGGCGCCATCATGCTGATCGAGGCCGCCTTGCCGATCGGGATGAAGGTGATGGCGAAGAAGAACGCGGTGTTCGAGGTGAACAGCATCGCCGAGCGGAAGAGCTGCGTTCCGGGACGCCTTGTGCGCAAAACGCCCAGGCCGAAGCGCGGCAGGAAGAACATCAGCATGAAGACGATGTGCCCGAAGGCGCGCGCCCAGGAGATCTGGATGCTGTTGTAGTCGGCACCCAGGATCTTCGCCATGCCGTTCATCACAGGAAACAGCATGCCGGAGATGAGGATGAACAGGATGCCCAGCAGCAGCCGGCGCTCGAAGCGCGGCGCCGGTGGCGCGGCCTGAGCGTCGCGCTCGTTGGCGGTGTCCTTCATCGCCGGTCCCTAGCCCGCCACCGTGGCGGGACGCCGGCGCGATTCGAGCCAGCCGATGAACAGGCCGCTGGCGATGATCACCGCCGAGCCCAGCCAGGTGTAAAGGTCGGGTATCTCCGAGAACATCAGGTAGCCGACGATCACCGAGCCGATCAGCTGGAAGTACTGGAACGGCGACAGCACGTTGGCCGGCCCATAGGTCATGGCCCGCGCCACGCAGTAATGGCCGAGCCCGCCGAAGATGCCGAGGCTGGCGAGAATCGCGATGTCCTGCAGCGAGGCCGGCGTGGTCCAGAAGAACGGCACGGCCAGGCTCGTCATGACGGTGCCGACCAGCGCGCTGTAGACGACAGAGGTTTCCGGCGTGTCGTGCCCCGCTACCTGCCGCGTGAGGATCTGGTAGAGGCCGTAGCAGGCCGAGCTGCACAGGATCAGCAGCGACGCCCACTGGAAGACCTCGCTGCCCGGCCGGATCACGATCAGCACGCCGGCCAGCCCGACCAGCACGGCGAGCAGCCGGTTCAGGCCGATGCGCTCGCCCAGCAGCGGCACGGCGAGGATGGTGACGATCAGCGGTGCGGTGAAGCTGATCGAAGCCGCCTTGGCCAATGGCACGAACTGCACGGCGGAGAAGAAGCACAGCGTGGACAGCAGCAGGAGCGTGCCGCGGCCAATCTGCCAGGGCAGCTTGGTCGAACGCAGGAGGCCCGCCATGCCATGCGCCGGCGCGAACAGCGCCACCATGAAGATCAGGTGGCCCAGGGTGCGCGCCCAGACGATCTGCGGCAGCTCGTATCCGGCTCCCAGCAGCTTCACCAGGCCGTTCATGATCGGGAATATCGCGCCCGAGAGGCAGATGAAGAAGATACCGAGCAGAATGCGCCGTTCGCGCGCGGGAGAGGCCGGAGAGGACATGATGGTCGGAACTAGACCGCCGCGCCGCCGCGCTCAACGATTCAATCCATGCGTCAGTCGCCCATCAGGCGCGCGACGGCGCCGAACAGGAGAAATCCTGAGGTGCCGACGACAAGCAGCGCGGCCAGCACTGTGGTGATGCGCCCGACCGCGTTCGAGGTGCGGTCGCCAACAAGCAAGCGGTGGGCCAGCATCGAGCCGATGCCGATCACCGCCAGGGTGAGCGCCATGCCCAGCGCGATCGCCACGACTCCCAGCAGCCCGGCCCACAGCACGCCCAAAGCGGCGCTGATCAGCACCATCACGACCGCGCCGGCGCAGGGCGCCACGCCGGCCGCGGTCAGCAGGCCGAGGCCGGAATCGAGCCGCAGGAAACGACGCCAGCGCGGCGTCTCGTCGTGGTGATGATGATCGTGGTGGTGGTGGTGCTTGTGGCCATGGTCGTGATGCTCATGACCATGACCATGATGATCATGCCCGTCGCCGTGATCATGCTCGTGCAGCCGGCCGGTGAGCCCGGCATGCAAGCGCCACAGGCCGATGGCGAAGATCAGGCCGTAGGACACCAGCTCGACCAGCTTCACCCTGCCCTGCGCCGCCAGCGGGCTCAGCATTCCGATCAGCGCCAGCACACCGGCCAGCACCAGCGCCGCCACGGTGTGGGTGATCGAGACCCACACGCCAGCGAAGATGCCATCGATCCAGGCGCGCTTCTTGCCATCGAGGAAGTACGCCACGACCACCGCCTTGCCGTGGCCGGGCCCAAGCGTGTGCGCCACGCCGTAGCTGAAGCCGACGACCAACAGCGCCCACAGCGTGCCGATACCGGCGCCGTCGCCGAGATCGCGCAACCGCATGGTGACTTCGCGATTGAGGCGGAACTGCACGTCGGCCGCCACGCGGCCCAAGCCGCCGGCGAGGTCGGCGAACAGCACAAGCGTCAGCGCGGCCATCAACAACAGCCCGCCGATCATCAGCCAGGCGGTACGCGACGACAGATGGCGCTCGAGGATGTTCAACGACATGTCACGGCAAGGTACAGGTGACGCGATCGGCGAAGACCGGATTGCCCGGCCAGTACTCGCTCTTCAGGGTTGGATGCTTGTCGAGTTTGCATTTGGCGCCCTCGGCTTTCCCCAGAATCTCGTGCGGCGCCTTGCGGTCGGCCTCGATGCGGATGAAGTCCTCGGGGTCGAGCGCCGTCACCGCCAGCGTCTTGGTCGGCGCCGCCAGCGGATAGCGGAAGACATAGACCAGGTTGCGGAAGCGCCGCGCCTTGGGCTCGGTCTTGGCATCCGGCTGGGGCGGCGCGGCGGGCTTGGCCATCGGCCCGCCTGGCGGGTCGGGCGTGGGCGCCCAGTCCTCGGGCACGAACAGCGCCGGATCGGCGATGCGCGCGTTGAAGGTCGGCGCCTTGGGCGGCCGCGCGTCCTTCTCGCCGGTCGAGAACCAGGCGAGGTAGCCGAAGCTCTTCAGCTCCGGCAGGGCGATGTCGCCGAGCGCCTTGATCTCCTTGGGCGAGAGCTTGCCGTCGCGGTCGGCGTCGGCGGCGACGATCTCCATCGAGCTGGCCATCGGATCGAAACGCCACTCGATCTCGACATGGGTGAAGTGGCCGTCCTTCTCGATGAAGCGGATCACGGAGCTGATCATGATGTGCGGATGCGACAGCGCCGGCGCTGCCGACGCGATCAGCGCGAGCAGGATCAGTGCGAGGCGCTTCATTTGCGCACCGACCGCGGCTTGCCGTCCTCGTCGATGGCGACAAAGACGAAGGTACCCTCTGTGACGCGGATCGGGGTCGGATCGAGGCGACGCTCGACCACGGTCTCAAGCCAGATGGTCACCGACGTGTTGCCGATCTTGCGGACCTCGCCGTAGATGCTCACCAGGTCACCCACCTTGATCGGTTGCACAAAAGTCATGGCGGTGATCGCCACCGTCGCCACCCGGCCATGCGCGGCGCGTGAAGCCACCGTGCCGCCGGCGATATCCATCTGCGCCAGCACCCAGCCGCCGAAGATGTCGCCGTTGCCGTTCATGTCGGCCGGCTGTGGCACCATACGCAGGATGGGTTCGCGGGTAAAATCCACAACGCGTCCGGGAGTCGCGGTTTCGCTCATTCCGTAATCCTTGCCCGACGGTTGCCCTCGCGGGCGTTTCGTACCATACCGATGCCATGGCGGCCAAACCGGAACCCCTACCCGGCGCCGCCCGTGAACGGAAACAAAGACAATGGCGAAGAACGGCGACCTGTTCGACGGAGCCGGCCCGCGCAACGGCAAGGGCAACGGCTCGGAGTATTCCGCGAAGGACATCGAGGTCCTCGAAGGCCTTGAACCGGTGCGCAAGCGGCCCGGCATGTATGTCGGCGGCACCGACGAGCGCGCCCTGCACCATCTCGTGGCCGAGGTGCTCGACAACGCCATGGACGAGGCCGTCGCCGGCCACGCCGACACCATCACCGTCGAGCTGCTCGCCGGCAACAAGGTGGCGATCCGCGACAATGGCCGCGGCATTCCCGTCGATCCGCATCCGAAGTATCCCAAGCAGTCGGCGCTCGAGGTGATCCTCACCACGCTGCATTCCGGCGGCAAGTTCAACGGCAAGTCCTACGCCACCTCGGGCGGCCTGCATGGCGTCGGCGTCTCGGTGGTCAACGCGCTCAGCGACGAGCTGCATGTCGAGGTCGCGCGCGATCGGCAGTCCTGGGAGCAGACCTACTCGCGTGGCAAGCCGGTCTCCAAGCTCAAGAATGTCGGCGCGGCGCCCAACCGGCGCGGCACGACCGTGACCTTCCATCCCGATCCGCAGATCTTCGGCGGTCACAAGTTCGTGCCCGACCGCATCTACCGGATGGCGCGCTCGAAATCCTACCTGTTCCGCGGCGTCGAGATCCGCTGGCGCTGCGATGCCGCGCTGCTGCCCAAGGATGGCAGCGTGCCGGCCGAGGACTCGTTCCACTTCGCCGGCGGCCTGCGCGACTATCTCGAATCGGAGATCGGCCAGCGCCCGACCATCATCCCCGCGCCTTTCGCCGGGCTGGCGCAGACGCCGATGAACGGCGTGCAGGCCAAGGTCGAGTGGGCGGTGTGGTGGCCGCAGGACGAGGACGGCTTCCTCCGCTCCTACTGCAACACCGTGCCGACACCCGAGGGCGGCACGCACGAGGCCGGCTTCCGCAACGCGCTGACGCGCGGCCTGCGCCGCTACGGCGAGATGGTGAACAACCGCAAGGCCAGCCAGATCACCACCGACGACATCATGGACGGCGCCGCCGGCCTGGTTTCGATCTTCATCCCGGAGCCGCAGTTCCAGGGCCAGACCAAGGAGAAGCTGGTCACCGTCGAGGCGCAGCGCCTCGTCGAGAACCTGGTCGGCGATAACTTCGATCACTTCCTCACCGGTGACAAGGAAGCCGCCAACGTGCTGCTCGAGGCGGTGATCGCGCGCGCCGAAGAACGGCTGCGGCGCAAGCAGGACCGCGAGCAGCAACGCAAGACCGCGACGCGCAAGCTGCGCCTGCCCGGCAAGCTGGCGGATTGCTCCTCGTCCCGACGGGAAGATACCGAGATCTTCCTGGTCGAGGGCGACTCGGCGGGCGGCTCGGCAAAATCCGCGCGCGATCGCGAGACGCAGGCGATCCTGCCGTTGCGCGGCAAGATCCTCAACGTCGCCAGCGCCTCGAACGCGCAGATGCGCGAGAACCAGGAGATCAACGACCTGATCCAGGCGCTGGGCTGCGGCACCGGTGCCAGCTACGACGACGAGCGCCTGCGCTACGAGCGCGTGATCATCATGACCGACGCCGATGTCGACGGCGCGCACATCGCCTCGCTGCTGATGACGTTCTTCTATCGCGAGATGCCGAAGCTGATCGAGAAGGGCCACCTGTTCCTCTCGCAGCCGCCGCTCTATCGCTTGTCGCGCGGCGGGCGCATCGAATACGCCCGTGACGACGCGCATCGCGACGAGCTGCTGGCGAGCGTGTTCACCGGCAACGGCAAGGTCGAGATCAGCCGCTTCAAGGGCCTGGGCGAGATGCCGGCCGCGCAGTTGCGCGAGACCACCATGGACCCCACGCGCCGCACGTTGCTGCGGGTCGACGTGCCGCTCACGGCGACCGAGGAGGACCGTCGCGACTCGATGCGTACCTCCACGCTGGTCGAGGACCTGATGGGCCGCAAGCCGGAGAAGCGCTTCGCCTTCATCCAGCAGAACGCCCAGTTCGCGCGCGACCTCGACGTCTAGTTTCCCGTCGTCCTGAGCGCAGCGAAGGACCTCGCGGTATCGCGGTCACACACCTGTAGCGTGTTTGTTCGCACCACCGCTGGATCCTTCGCTTCGCTCAGGATGACGGTGCGCTACTGCAGCAGCCGTGCGTGGATCGTGTCGCGCACCGCGGAAGCGCGCGCGACGACGTCATTGGCCCAGAAGCGCAGCACGCTGAAGCCTTGGCGCTCGAGAAAGCGCGTACGCACGGCTTTATAGTCGCGATCGCCCGCCGGCAGGCCACGATCGATCTCGACGACGAGGCGCGCCTCAAGGCAGGCGAAATCGACGACATAGGGCCCGATGGCGACGCGACGGCGGAAACGCCGGTCGCCGGTTCGCCGCGGTTCGAGCAATTCCCACAACGCCGAGTCGGCATCCGTGACATCGACGTGACGGACGCGGCTGGTCGGCGACGGATGGTCGTTGGGCGCGGGTCTCATCGGCTCACCTGCTGCTACTCTGGATGAGCGAAGCTTCCCCATTCGATGCGGCGAGATGATGGCGCGGATGTTCGCATCATCGTAACAACGCGTATCATTCCGTGTCGCGCCGCTGACGGAACCGTCGAACCGCGGGCCGCGACGCGCGCGGCGGCGGCGTCGCGCCGGTGGCGCTGAGTTCCTGCCTGTACTCGTCGCGCCGCTCATGGATCGAGGCGATGACGAGTCCCATCGGCACGCCGATATCGACCAGCACCGCTTCCGACAGCTGCAGGCTGGCCTCGACGGTCTCCGGTACCGCGTCGGTGACGCCGAGCGCGTACAGCCTGGCCGCGTGGCGCGCGTCGCGGGCGCGCGCCACCACCGTGAGATCGGGCCGTTCCTTGCGCACCGCGCGCACGATGTGCTCGGCGGCATCCGAATCATCGGTGGTCACGACCAGGGCGCGGGCATGGGCCAGGCCGCAGCGGCGCAGGAACTCGATGCGCGAGGCGTCGCCGTAGTAGATCGGCTTTTTCTCGCCGTGCGCCTTGGCGGTGACCTCCGGATCGGTGTCAATGGCGAGGAAAGGAATCTGGTGGCGTGTCAGCATGTCGCCGATCAGTACACCGACGCGGCCATAGCCCACGACGATTACCCGGGCCTGCCTATCCTCGGGCGGCAGCTCGATCGTGCCCGGCGCCGGCGCCGGCGCGCGCGCGCCGCCGCGGCGCCGCAGGACGATGGCGGCAATGACCGGCAACGCCACCATGCTCATCGTCGCGCCGGCGATCACGAGCTGCGCCACCGGGCCGGGCACAAGCTGGGCGGCCACCGCGGCCGGCAGCAGCACGAAGGCGAACTCGCCGGCCGGCCCCAGCAGCAGCGACACGTCACGGGCGACGCCGCCGGGCAGGCCGACCGCGCGGCTGATCGGGTAAAGCAGCGCCACCTTCAACGCGATCAACCCGACGGCGATCGCGCCCACGATCAGCGGCCGTTCGAGGATCAGCGGCACGTTCAAGCCGGCGCCCATGGTGACGAAGAACAGGCCCAGCAGCAGCCCCTTGAACGGGTCGATCATCACCTCGATCTCGCGCCGGAACTCGGTTTCCGCCAGCAGCAGTCCCGCGACGAACGCGCCCAGCGCCATCGACAGGCCGGCCAGCGCCGCCAGCAGGCCGGTGCCGACGACAACCAGCAGGCAGACCGCCATGAACAGCTCGGGGCTGCGTGTGCCGGCGACGTAGCGCATCATCGGTCGCAGCAACAGGCGGCCGCCCACGACCAGCACCAGCAGGACCAGCGCGGCACGGCCCAGCGCGAAAAGGATGGTCCACAAGCCGCCGCCGGCGCGATCGTCGAGCGCGGCCACCATCAGCAGCAGCGGCGCCACCGACAGATCCTGGAACAGCAACACCGCGAAGCTGCCGCGACCGGTGGGCGACGCCAGCCGTCGCCGCGCCGCCAGCGTCGGGATCACGATGGCGGTCGAGGACATCGCCAGCGCGCCACCGATGATGACCGCCGAGACCGTCGACTGTCCCAGCGCGTAAGCTATGCCGGCGATGGCGGCCATCGCCGTCAGCAGCTGCAGGCTACCAAGCCCGAAGACGCGCTGGCGCATCAGCTTGAGCCGCTCCCAGGACAGCTCCAGCCCGATCATGAACAGCAGGAAGACGACGCCGAGCTCGGCCAGCGGCGCCACTCTCTCGGCTTCCGACAGGGTGATGACGCCAATCCACGAGTCGGGCGGGAACAGGCGATGCAGGCCGTAGGGGCCGATGGCGACGCCGGCGGCGAGGAAGCCGATCACCGGACTGATGCGCAGGCGATGGAACACCGGCACGATCACGCCGGCCGTGGCGAGGAAAACCAACGCCTCCTTGTAGCTTTCTGGTGAAATCGCGCCCGCCATGGGACGATAGTGCCGGTCGCATCGGCCCCGCGACAAGGAGAACAGCGTGCAGGACCTGCTCGATCTCATCGAAAAGCGCTTCGGCGAGCGCCTTGACGCGCCACCCGACCTCGCGCGTGGCGTCGAGACCATCCGCGGCCTGCTCGATCACCGCGTGATCCGGCGTTTCAGCGACAAGCCGGTCGACATGGCCATGCTGCGGCTGCTTTGCGCGGCGGCGCTCTCCTCGCCGACCAAGAGCGATCTGCAACAGGGCGATATCCTGATCGTCGCCGACGCCGAGAAGCGCGCCAAGATCGCCGGCCTGCTGCCCGACCAGCCCTGGATGGCCAAGGCCCCCGCCTTGCTGCTCTTCCTCGGCAACAATCGCCGCCAGCGTCAGATCGCCGAGTGGCGCGCCAAGCCGTGGCCCAACGACCATCTCGACTCGTTCTTCAACGCCGCCGTCGACGGCGCCATCGTCATGACCACCTTCGTGGTCGCCGCCGAGGCCGCCGGCCTGGGCTGCTGCCCGATCAGCACCATCCGCAACCACGCCCGCACGGTCTCGGACCTCTGCGGCCTGCCGGCCTATGTCTTTCCGGTCGCCGGGCTGGGCGTCGGCTGGCCGGCCGATCCCGGCTTCATGAGCGCGCGTCTGCCGATGGCCGCACGGGTCCATGTCGACCGCTTCGACGAGACCGCGATTCGCGACAAGGTCGACACCTACGATCGTCGCCGCGACGGCATCTTCCCCTACCGCCAGCAGCGCGACGAGGCGCGCTTTGGCCGCGCCGCGTTCTACGGCTGGTCCGAGGACAAGGCGCGCCAATACGCCACCCCCGACCGCGCGGATTTCGGCGCATACGTCCGCGGCCAGGGTTTCCGGCTGGATTGACTGTCTTTGGGCCGCGCCGCTCCAGCGGCGCTCATGATGCGTCACTGGAGCGACGCGGCCCGAAGACCTTGAATGATGGCGTGCTGACGATGATCGACTTGAGTCTCCGAGCGGATGGCGAAGCCCCCTCACCCCTATCCCCTTTCCCGCGAGGGGAGAGGGGGACATGAGTTTCTATCGTTCGGTTGTCAGCCCGGTGTTGGGCCTCATCGGTGGTGAGGCCGCGCATCGGTTGACGATTCAGTTGCTCAAGAGCGGCCTCGCGCCAAAGGATGTGCTGCCGGAGGATCCGACGCTGGCGATCACCGTGTGGGGTCATCGCTTCCGCAACCCGATCGGGCTGGCCGCCGGCTTCGACAAGAACGCCGAGGTCGCGACGGCGGCGCTGGGCATGGGATTCGGTTTCGTCGAGGTCGGCACGATCACGCCCAAGCCGCAGGCGGGCAATCCGAAGCCGAGATTGTTTCGGTTGCCAGAGGATCGCGGCCTGATCAACCGGATGGGCTTTCCTGGTGATGGTCTGGAGGCGGCGCGCGAGCGGCTGAAGACGCGTGATCGCGTGCGCATCGTCGGTATCAACATCGGCGCCAACAAGGACAGCGTCGATCGCGCCGCCGACTATGTGACCTGCACGCAGGCGCTGATGGCCTATGCCGACTACATCGTGTGCAATGTCTCGTCGCCCAACACGCCGGGCTTGCGGGACCTGCAGGCGCGCGATGCCCTGGCCAGTCTGCTCAAGGGCGTAAAGGCGGTGCTCGGTGGGCGCAAAATCCCCGTCGTCGTGAAGGTCGCGCCCGATCTCACCGCGGCCGATTTCGAGGACATCGTCGGCGCGGCGCTGGAGGCTTCGATCGACGGCATGATCGTCGGCAACACGACGATTTCGCGCCCCTCGAGTCTGAAGAGCGCGCGGCGCATCGAGACCGGCGGATTGTCCGGCGCGCCGTTGACGGCGCTGTCGACCGGCGTGCTGCGCATCGCCGCCAAGCACGTCGCCGGGCGGTTTCCTTTGGTGGGTTGCGGCGGTGTCGCGTCGGGCAAGGACGCCTACGACAAGATCCGCGCCGGCGCCTCGCTGGTGCAACTCTATAGCGCGCTGGTCTACGAGGGCCCGGGGCTGGTGCGGCGGATCAAGAACGAGCTGTCGGCGCTGTTGAAAGCCGACGGCTTCACCTCGGTCGCGCAGGCTGTCGGCGCGGACCTTTAGGCGGCTTGCCGATCATCTTGCGCATGAAATAGCGGCTGTAGCCCACCGGGTTGTCCTTCAGTTCGCCGAACAGGCTGTAGCCGCGCTTCTCGTAGAACGGTCGCGCCTGGAATTCGAAGGTATCGAGCCAGACGCCGTGGTAGCCGCGTTGCTTGGCGTAAGCCTCGGCGCGGTCCATTAGCTCGCTGCCGACGCGCCGGTCGCCGCGGCGATAGCGGCCGTCGACCCAGAGATAGCGCACGAAGAGCCAACCATAGTAGCCATAGGCATCGACGGCGCCGATCAGTTTGCCCTTCTCGTTGTGCGCCGCGATCGTGAAGTAGGTGAAGTTCGCTGGCCCGCTATAGGGCTTGTTGTGCGCCGACAGGCCGCGATCGGCGGCGCGCGCGATCTTCGCGTCGCCGCGCTTGTGGAGCCTGTAGGTGACCGGCGCCTTCGCCATTCAGATCATCGCCATACCGCCGTTGATGTGCAGCGTCTGGCCGGTGATGTAGGCCGCCTCGTCGCTGGCGAGATAGACAACGCCCGCCGCGATGTCGTCGGGCGTGCCCAGGCGCTCGGCCGGCACGCGATTGAGGATCATCGCCTTCTGCTCGTCGGTGAGCTTGTCGGTCATCGGCGTTGCGATGAAGCCCGGCGCCAGGCAGTTCACCGTGATGCCGCGCGAGGCGACTTCGGCCGCCAGCGACTTCGACATGCCGATCAGGCCGGCCTTGGACGCGGCGTAGTTCGCCTGGCCGGGATTACCGGTGACGCCGACCACAGAGGTGATGGTGATGATGCGGCCGAAGCGGCGGCGCATCATGCCGCGCATGACGGCGCGCGACAGGCGGAAGGCGCCGGTGAGGTTGATCTCCAGCACCTTCAGCCAGTCCTCGTCCTTCAGGCGCAGCGCCAGCATGTCGCGCGTGATGCCGGCGTTGTTGACCAGGATGTCGACCTTGCCCGTCGCCGCTTCGGACTCCTTGACCAGGCGCTCGAGGTCGGCGGCGTCGTCCATCTTCGCGGTGATGACATGGGCGCGCTCACCCATCTCGGCCTTCAGCGCCTCGAGCGCCTCGGCGCGCGTGCCCGAGAGCACGACAGTGGCGCCCTGGCGATGCAGCCCCTTGGCGATGGCGCCGCCGATGCCACCCGAGGCGCCGGTCACCAGCGCCGATTTTCCGGTCAGGTCGAACATGAATGTCTCCTGCTGAACTCTACTTTCCCTCGGAGGGATAGAGCTATTGCTTATGGCCGGTTTGACTTGGTCTTGCCTTCCCCCGGAGGGGGAAGGTGCCCGAAGGGCGGAAGGGGGATGCTGAAGACGAACACCTGACGCGTTGAGACATCCCCCATCCGGCGCTTCGCGCCACCTTCCCCCTCCGGGGGAAGGGTAAGTCTCAGATGGTCTTGAGGAACGCTTCGACGTCGGCCGGCGAATTCACCGCCAGGCCGGTCATCTCGCGGTCGATGCGCTTGACCAGGCCGGTGAGGATCTTGCCGGTGCCGACTTCGACCAGGGTGTCGACGCCCTTGGCCTTCATCGCCAACACGCATTCGCGCCAGCGCACGCGGCCGGTCACTTGCTCGATCAGCAGCTTCTTGATCGTCGCGGGATCGCTGGTCTCGTCGGCCGAGACATTGGCGACCACGGGAACACGCGGTGGCGCGATGGCGACGCCTTCGAGCGCTTCGGCCATCTCGTCGGCCGCCGGCCGCATCAGCGGGCAATGGAAGGGCGCGCTCACCGGCAGCAGCATGCCGCGCTTGCAGCCCTTGGACTTGGCCGCCTCGATGGCGCGCTCGACGGCGGCCTTGTGGCCCGACACCACGATCTGGCCGCCACCATTGTCGTTGGCCACGGCGACGACCTCGCCCTGCGCCGCCTCCTCGCAAGCCTCCAGCGCCGGCTCCAGCTCGATGCCCAGCAGCGCCGCCATGGCGCCGACGCCCACCGGCACCGCCTTCTGCATCGCCAGGCCGCGCCGCTTCAGGAGGCGCGCGGCATCGGCGAGGCTGAGCGCACCGGCGGCGGCGAGCGCCGAGTATTCTCCGAGCGAGTGACCGGCGACGAACGCCGCCATCTGCGGGAGGGTCTTGCCACCCTCCTTCTCCAGCACGCGCACGGCGGCGACGCTCACCGCCATCAGCGCCGGCTGCGCATTCTCCGTCAGGACGAGGTCACCCTCGGGCCCCTCGCGCATCAGCTTCGAGAGGTTCTGCTTCAGCGCCTCGTCGACTTCCTGGAAAATTTCGCGCGCGACGGGGAACGCCGCCGCGAGATCGACGCCCATGCCAACGGCCTGGGATCCCTGGCCCGGAAACACGAAAGCCCTGCTCATACCCGGCGTTCCTCTCCCGCATCGCGTTGCGGGCAGTCATAGCCAGTCGCCGGGAGCGACGCTACTACTGGAACAGCAGGCGGGCGTTATAGGCGTCGAAGGTGCCCTTGTAGCCGTAGATGGTCACGGTCTGGCGCACGCGGCCGCCCTCGAAGGCCTGATCGATCTGGAGCTTGGTCTTCACATTGCCGGCGAAGCCCAGGCCCGACCCGCTCAAGGTCGGGCAGCAGCCGCCCGGGCCATTCACCTTGCCTGATGGCGCGAGGTTGATCGCGGTACAGCGCTGCAGCAGCATCCGCATCGTGTCGTAGACATCGCGCTCCGAGCCCGGCTCGACCACTTCGGAAAGGTTGACCACCGTGAGCTCGCGGTTGGTGCCGACCCAGACGATCGTGGTCGCCTGGAAACGGCCGTCCATGGTGCGGATGCTCAAACCCGCCGGCCCGCCGAACGAACCCGATCCTCGGCCGGACGTCGACTGGTCAGTGGAGGTCAATCCGGAGGCCACCGCAGCGGATCCAATCACAATGCTGCTGAATAAAACTAGCACTGCACGCGCAAAAATTCCGCCCTTTGCCATGGCGTACGCAAAGCCTTTCCGGGAGTATCGTCGCGCCTAACGGCGCGTCCCCAAAATCAATGTCGAAGAATCAATTCATCAATATAGGAATGACTTTATACACGAGTTTTGAGGATTTGGTAGAGCCTCGTCCGGGATGGCAGGACTGTCCCCTATGTCGTTCTTCCCTTGTCCGTGCGAAGGCGGGGGAGAACGAGAAAGCCCAAGGACCGCGACGGGGTTGCGCCGCCGGCACCATGGTGTATAAGCGCGCCCTTCCGCTGGGACTAAAGCCCGGCGGCTCCTTGCCGATCGGCTTCAACCCACCAAGGCCCAAAGGGCGTCGGCGGGTGCGCTGCTCGGCTAGACCCGGCCGGTCACCTGACTCCGGGTCACAAACAGCCGTAAGGAGCTCCATGCCTCTGTATGAAAACGTGTTCGTCGCACGTCAGGACGTCGCGACGACCCAGGTTGAAACCCTGACTACCCAGTTCGCTGATCTGGTCACCGGCCTTGGCGGCCAGGTGACCAAGAAGGAATACTGGGGCCTGCGCCAGCTGTCCTTCCGCATGAAGAAGAACCGCAAGGGCCACTACACCCTGATGAACATCGACGCCCCCGCGGCTGCCGTGAAGGAGCTGGAGCGCACGATGTCGATCAACGAAGACATCATCCGCTACATCACCGTGCGCGTCGACGAGCTCGAGGAAGGTCCCTCGGCGATGATGCGCAAGAGCGAAGGCGGCGAGCGCCGTGGCCGCGGCGACCGCTTCGGCGATCGCGGTGACCGTGGCGATCGCGGCGATCGTGGTGAGCGCCCGCGCTTCGCGCGCGAGGGCGGCCCCGCCGAAGGTGAAGGAGAAGCCGTATGAGCATGGGTGGTGGTGGTGGCGGCGGCGGAGCCCGTCGCCCGTTCGTGCGCCGGCGCAAGTCCTGCCCGTTCTCCGGCGCCAACGCGCCGAAGATCGACTACAAGGATGTGCGCCTGCTCAGCCGGTTCATCTCCGAGCGCGGCAAGATCGTGCCGAGCCGCATCACGGCGGTGTCGACCAAGAAGCAGCGTGAGCTCGCCAACGCGATCAAGCGCGCCCGCTTCCTTGGCCTGCTCCCCTACGTGATCACACGCTAGGGCGGGAGGACACCATGGCAAACGTGCAAGTCATCCTGCTCGAGCGGGTTCCCAAGCTCGGCCAGATGGGCGACGTCGTGAAGGTGAAGCCCGGCTTCGCCCGCAACTTCCTGCTGCCGCAGAAGAAGGCGCTGCGCGCCACCGCGGACAACAAGAAGTACTTCGACAGCCGCCGCAAGGACCTCGAGGCCAACAACCTCAAGCGCAAGCAGGAGGCCGAAGCGGTCGCCGCGCAGATGGCCGGCTTCCAGGTCGTGCTGATCCGCCAGGCGTCGGAAAGCCTGCAGCTCTATGGCTCGGTCACGGCGCGCGACATCGCCGAGGCCGCCGCCACCAGCGGCGGCAACAAGTCGGTGAAGATCGAACGCTCGCAGGTCGAGCTGCCCAAGCCGATCAAGTCGCTGGGCGTGCACAAGGTGCAGGTCCACCTGCATCCCGAGGTGGTGGTCGAGATCAACGCCAACATCGCGCGCTCGGCCGACGAGGCGGAGTTCCAGGCCAAGGGCGGCGTGATCATGGCCGAGACCGATCGCGCGGCGCAGGAAGCGGCGCTGGCCCAGGCCGCCGCCGAGGCCGCGGCCCAGGCGCTGTTCGACAAGCCGGCCGACGATCAGCCGGATGCCGAGCAGCCGCCGGCCGAGGACGCCGAGAAGAAGTAGCCGCCCGCTTTATCGCGGACGACGCGTCGAGGCCCCGGTCGCAAGACCGGGGCCTTTTCGTTTGCCCTTCTCCCCGCGAAGGCGGGGGGGGGCTTCCTCGCGCAACGACAACGACCTGTGTTGTCGAGACTCCGCGAAGCCCCTCATCCGCCTCGCTAACGCTTGGCACCTTCTCCCCGCCTTCGCGGGGAGAAGGAAAATCTTCACGCGGCGATGGAGCCGTCGACGACGGTCACGCAATGGCCGCCGAGCTTCACCGCGCCATCGGCGGCGATGTCGACCGATATGCGGCCGTCGCGGCCGACGCAGAAGCCTTGTGAGGCGGCGTAGCTGCGGCCGATCGCGTCGATCAGCCCGCTGTCGCGGATGAACACGGCGACGCAGCCATTGCCGCTGCCGCATACCGGATCCTCCGGCATGTCGTCGGACGGCGCGAAGGCGCGGACCTCGACGGCGGCGGAACCGCCGTTGGCGTGACGGCCGAAGATGACCACGCCCGTGCCGCCGACCGTCTTCTCGAAGGCCGGCATGCGCACGAGGTCCGGCTTCACCGCGCGTACCGCGGCGGCATCCTTCATCAGCGCCGTGATCCATTTCGGGCCGACATCGATCACCCGTGGCGCCGGCTCGTGCACGACCGGCGCGCCCAGCACCGCTTCCATCTCGGCGATCTCCCGGGCGTCGAGGACGCGTGACTTCGTGCTCGGCAAGTCGAGCGTAATGATGCGATGCGCGCCCTCGCCCGCCACGGTCAGCCCGACCAGGCCCACCTTGCATTCCTGCAAAAGCTTGCCGTCTTTGGGCGTCACCACACCGCCTTCGATCGCGGCGTGCGCCGTGCCCAAGGTCGGATGCCCGGCGAAGGGCAGCTCCGACCGCGTCGTGAAGATGCGCACGCGATGGGTGGCACCCGCCTGCGTCGGCTTGAGCAGAAACGTCGTCTCGGAAAGATTGGTCCAGTGCGCGATGCGCTGCATCTGCGCCGTGTCGAGGCCGTCGGCGCCGAAAACCACGGCGACCGGATTGCCCTTGAACGGCGTCGCGGTGAACACGTCGACCTGCTTGAACTTCAGCGGCATCGCCTCGCCTCCCTTGTCGTGAGGCGACTACGGCATGCCTCGCGACGACCACATACGCTGTCATCCCGAGCGCAGCGAGGGATCCAGGCTGTCCCTAGATCCCTCGCTGCGCTCGGGATGACAGCGAGAACGTCGCTCTAGGCCCGGCGCTTGCGTCGGGCAACGCCGATCTTGTCGGCAGACAAGTCGCGCCACGCGTAGTTGACGCTGATCGACACGCGCTCGCCGTCGATCTCGCCCGGCGGCACCTCGTGACGCAGCCAGCTCTCGAACAGGATCAAGGTGCCGGCCTCGGCGGGAAACTCGACGAAGGATCGCATCGCCTGTGCCGCCTTCGCCTGGCGCGGCGGCGCCGCCATCATCTTCGACAGGCGCGGATCCTCGAACTTCAGCGCCGGGCTGCCCGGCGGCGTCCGCACGTAGTAAGTGCCGCTGATGAACGACAGCGGATGCAGATGCAGGCTGTGCACGGTGCGCGCCGGCATGACGTTGACCCAGCAGTCGGTCATGACAAGCGCGCGTCCCCGCATGTCGTAGGCCAGCTCCCGCACGAAGCGCTGCACATGCGGCGCCATCGCCCGCTCCAGCGCGGCGAAGGTCGAGGAGATGCGATGCAGCTGCACCAGCGAGCCATAGCTGGTGTAGCCACCGAGATAGTGCTTAGCCGACCAGCGGCGCCCGACGTGATCGTCCAGCGCCATCGCGTGGGCTTCGTCGAGCAGCGTCTGGTTGAAGCGCGTGAGCGAGCCCGCCTTGAGCGGCGCGCGATAGATCAGGGTCGGGAACAGCCGGTGCGAGGTCATCGTCTTGATGATTACACCACCGCCGCGACCAGGGTCGCCACCGAGATCGCCGCGATCAGCGAGAAGGCGATGATGCGGAAGAGGCGCTCGGGCAACAGGCGGAAGGCGCGGCTGCCGAGGAACAGGCCAAGCCCGTAGATCGGCATCAGGATGATGGCCAGCACGATCACCCGTGCCGTCAGCAGGTTGTTGACCACATACATGGTCATGGTCGCCAGCGCCGACACGCCGAAGAACGCCAGGGTGTTGGTGCGCGCCTGGGCGGCGTCCGCCTGCCCGCCCAGCCAGAACAGCACCACCGGCGGGCCGCTCATGCCGATCGCGCCACCCATCACGCCGGCCAGGCCGCCGACGCCCAGGGTAACGGGCATCGAGGGCGTGCCGCGATAGCGCCAGCCCGAGGCCAGCGCCGCGACCGCCAGCAGCACGAAGATCGAGATGCCGATGCGCAGCACGTCGGGGCTGCTCGCAGCCAGCACGTAGCTGCCCAGCGGCACCGTCGCGACCGCCGCCAGGGCCAGCGGCAGGACTTCGCGCCAAGCGCAGCGGCGGAAGGACTTCAGCACCATCGGCATGCTCATGACCCAGTCCGCGAAGCCTAGAACCGGAATTGCCACGGCTGGCGTGTAGAATGCCGAGAAGACCGGCGTCAGGATCAGCGCAGCGCCGAACCCCGCCATGCCGCGTACGAAACCGGCCACCAGGGCTGTGCCGAGGACCAGAAACAGGACAGGCCGAGCCAACTCCTCGGCGAAGGGCGCAAACATCGCCCCAGTTAGCCCGATGTCAGCAAATGACACAAACCGAGGCTTGCCCGGGCTGTGAACCCCGCTATGTTAACATGATGCATACTGACCAGTCAGTCATTAGCCCGACGCAGAACCGGGTCCGACGCCCCCAGGACCGGTCGCGCGAGGTCGTGCAGGCGGCGCTCAAGCTGTTCGTTGAGCGAGGATTCGCGGCGACCAAGCTCGAGGACGTCGCGCGCGCCGCCGGAGTCAGCAAGGGCCTCCCGTATCTCTACTTCCGCAGCAAGGAGGACCTGTTCAAGGCGGTGATCGCCGAGGCCATCCTTGAGCCGCTGGCGTTGGGCGAGCAATACGTCGCCAGCTTCGAGGGTCACAGCGCCGATCTGCTGCGTGCCCTGTTCGATCGTTATCGCGCCTTCAACGACAGCCCATCCGGCGGCGTGACCAAGCTGGTCATCGGCGAGGCCGGAAAGTTTCCTGATGTGGCGCGCTACTTCGTGGAGGAGATCGATCAGCGCGGTCGCCACCTGTTCGAGACCGTCCTGAAGCGCGGCGTCGAGCGCGGCGAGTTCCGGCGGATCGCCGACATCCCCTCCACCGTGATCGCGCTCGTCAGCCCGCTGTCCATGTTCGCGATCTGGCGTCGCTCGCTGGCGCCCTACGACGCCACCTGCCCGACCGCTGACGCGTTCCATGACGCCCATCTCGATCTAGTCCTCGCGGGGTTACGCCCATGAAGACCCTTCGCCTTATCGTCCTGATCGCCGCCGGCGTGCTCGTGGCCGGCGCCGGCGCCTTCATCGTCGCGCGGCCACCCAACGCCAGCTCGCAGACCGCGGCCAAGATGCCGCCGGCGCCGCGCCCGATCGAGCTGGCGGCCGCCGAGGTCGCCACCCTTCAGCCGCAGCGCCTGCGCGAGACGCTGCGCTTCACCGGCTCGACCCAACCGGTCGACCAGACCACCGTGAAGTCCCGCATTTCCGCGCGCCTGGCCGAGGTGCTGGTGCGCGAGGGCGATCGTGTAACAGCGGGCCAGGCGCTGGCGAGGTTCGAGACGATCGAGCTCGAGGCGCGCGTGCGCGAGCGGGTAGCGGCGCTGGAGGCGGCGCGCGCCGATGCGGAATGGGCCGAGCAGGATCGCGCCAACAAGACCGCGCTGGCGCAGCAGCGCGTGGTGTCGCGCGCGGCGCTGGATCAGGCCAATGCCGTGGCCGACGCCAAGAAGGCGCAGATCGCCGTCGCCGAAGCCCAGGTCGAGCTCGCGCGCAAGGCGCTGACCGACGCGGTGGTCGTGGCGCCGTTCGCCGGCGTGATCGGCGAACGCCTGGCCAATCCCGGTGAATCGCTGCCGGTCGACGGCCGGATCCTGACATTGCTCGACACCTCGCGGATGGAAGTCGCGGCGCAGGTGCCGGCCGCCGACGTCGTGCGCCTGCGCGTCGACATGGCGGCGCGCGTGCAGGTCGAGGGCTTCGGCGAGCGTGATTTCAGGGCGCGCATCGCGCGCATCAGCCCCGCGACGCAAAGCGGCTCGCGCTCGGTCTTGGTCTTCGTCGAGATTCTCGATCGCGACGAGGCGTTGCGCGGCGGCCTGTTCACGTCGGGCCGCGTCGTCGTCGCCGAAGCGGCGCAGGCGCTGGCCGTGCCGCCCACCGCGTTGCGCAAGGACGAGGCCGGCGACTTCGTGCTCGTCGTGCGTGATGGCGCCCTGGCGCGCCAGGCCGTCACGCCGGGCCGCGTCTGGCCGCGGGCGGACCTCGTGGAGATCGGCGGCGTCGCCGCCGGCACGCAGCTCGTCGTCGCCCCCCTGCCCGGCCTGAAGCCCGGCCAGGCCGTGAAGGTACAGGCCGCGCCATGACTACTGTCGTCCTGAGCGCAGCGAAGGACCTCGCGGTCGTGGTCAAGGACGCGCTGCCCATCTGTGATCGCGATACCGCGAGGTCCTTCGCTGCGCTCAGGACGACGGTGGGAGTTGCGCCATGCGCCTGACGCGCATCGCCGTCGACAATCCGGTCTTCGCCACCATGATGATGGTGGCGCTGATGGTGCTCGGCCTGTTCTCGTACCGCCAGCTCGGCATCGACCAGTTCCCCAACGTCGAATTCCCGATCGTCGTCGTCAGCATCGACTATCCCGGCGCCGCGCCGGAGACGGTCGAGAGTGAGATCACGCGCAAGATCGAGGAGGCGGTCAATTCGATCGCCGGTCTGAAGACGCTGACGTCACGGTCCTTCGAGGGCCGCTCGCTAGTGATCGCCGAGTTCGAGCTGTCGGTATCGGTCGCGCAAGCCGCGCAGGATGTGCGCGAGAAGGTGCAGCAGGTGCGCGCCGGATTCCGCGAGGAGGTCAAGGAACCGCTGATCCAGCGCTTCAATCCCGACGACCAGCCGATCATCTCGATCGCCGTGCGCTCCGATGTGCGCAGCCTGCGCGACCTGACCACCATCACCGACCGCACCATCCTCAAGCGCATCGAGAACGTGCGCGGCGTCGGCCGCGCCACCATCGTCGGCGGCGTCAAGCGGCAGATCAACATCTACCTCAATCCCGAGCGCATGCAGGCGCTGCGCATTGGCGTCAACGAGGTGCAGACCGCGATCCGCAACGAGAACCAGAACTTCCCCGCCGGCAACGTCACCCGCGGCAACAACGACCGCGTGATCCAGATCGACGGCCGCGTCGTCGACCCGCAGCGTTTCGCCGACATCATCGTCGCCCGTCGCGGCGGCGCGCCGGTCTATCTCGGCCAGGTCGCGACCATCGTCGACGGCGAGCAGGAGCTGGAGACCACCGCCCTTCTCAACGGCGAGCGCGCCATGGCGATCGATGTGGTCAAGGTGCAGGGCGCCAACACCATCGACGTCGCCAATGGCGTGCGCCGCGCGGTCGAGGAGTTGCGCCAGGGCGGCATCCCCGTCGACGTGACCCTGGACATCGTGCGCGACACCTCGCGCGGCATCCGCAACTCGGTCGACAACGTGCAGAGCACGCTGATCGAGGGTGGCGTGCTCACCATCCTGATCGTCTTCCTCTTCCTGCATTCCTGGCGCAGCACGGTGATCACCGGCCTCGCCCTGCCGGTCTCGGTGCTCGGCGCCTTCATGGCGCTGGCGGCCTTTGGATTCACGCTCAACGTGCTGACCTTGATGGCGCTCAGCCTGTCGATCGGCATCCTGATCGACGACGCCATCGTCGTGCGCGAGAACATAACGCGTCATCTGGCCGCCGGCGCCTCGCACCGCGAGGCGGCGATCAAGGGCACCGAGGAGATCGGCCTGGCGGTGCTGGCGACCACCTTCACCATCCTCGCGGTGTTCCTGCCGGTGGCCTTCATGGGCGGCATCATCGGCCGCTTCTTCTTCCAGTTCGGCATCACCGTGGCCGCCGCGGTGCTGATCTCGCTGTTCGTCTCCTTTACCCTCGATCCCATGCTGTCGAGCGTCTGGTACGACCCGCAGGCGCATGGTGGCGGCGGCCGCTTCGCGCGCCTGATGGAAAAGGCGCAGGACAAGCTCAACGCCGGCTATCGCCGCGTCGTCGGCTGGGCGGTCGATCACCGCAAGACTACGCTGATCATCGCCATGGTCAGCTTCTTCGGCAGCTTCGGCCTGGTGCGCTTCATCGGCGTGGAGTTCGTGCCCGAGGCCGATCTCGGCGAGCACGCCGTGACATTCGAAACGCCGGTCGGCTCATCGCTGGAATACACCTCGGCGAAGCTGCGGCAGATCGATGCCGCTATCCGCGAATTCCCCGAGGTCGCCTATACCTACGGCACGATCAATACGGGCGGCTCGCCCGGCAAGAACCAGGGCTTCGTCTACATCCGCTACAAGCCGCTCAAGGAGCGCAAGCGCTCGCCGACGCAGATGGCCCAGCCGCTACGCGAGCGCCTGGCGGCGATCCCCGGCGTCACTTACTCGATCAACGTGCCCGGCGGGCCGGGCGGCGGCGCGCAGAAGCAGCTGCAGATCTCGCTGCAGGGACCCGACACGGCGACTCTCGACCGTATCTCGCAGGAGGTGATGGCGAAGCTGGCGCAGATCCCCGGTGCGGTCGATATCGACCGCAACCTCAAGGCCGCCAAGCCGATGTTCAACGTGCGGGTGAAGCGCGACGTCGCCTCGGACCTCGGTGTCGGCACCCTGCTGATCGCCAGCACCTTGCGCCCGCTCTTCGCCGGCGACGACACCAGCCTGTGGAAGGCGCCCGACGACGAGAACTACAACGTCGTCGTCCGCCTCTCGCCCGCCGACCGCACCGGCAAGCACGACCTCGACCGCATCTGGCTGGCGACATCGCAGATGGCCGCCGACGGCTCACCGCGCATGGTGCAGCTCAGCCAGATCGCCGACATCGAGGCGATCATCGGCGCCTCGCAGATCAACCGCCGCGACCTGCAGCGCGAGGTGCAGATCACCGCCAATGCCTCGGGCCGCTCCTCCGGCGACGTCGGCACCGAGCTCAACAAGACGCTGGCGACCATGCAGCTGCCGCCGGGCTACCGCTTCGTCATCGGCGGCTCGAGCAAGGACATCGCCGAGAGCGGCGCCTACGCCATCCAGGCGCTGGCGCTGGCCATCATCCTGATCTACCTGATTCTCGCCTCGCAGTTCGGCTCCTTCCTGCAGCCGATCGCCATCATGATGTCGCTGCCGCTGTCGCTGATCGGCGTCTTCCTCGGCCTGCTGATCGCCGGCACGACGCTCAATATCTTCAGCATCATCGGCTTCATCATGCTGATGGGCCTGGTGACCAAGAACGCCATCCTGCTGGTCGACTTCACCAACCAGGCGCGCGGCCGCGGCCTGCCCATCAGGGAGGCGCTGATCGAGGCCGGCACCATCCGGCTGCGACCGATCCTGATGACCACCATCGCCATGATCTTCGGCATGGTGCCGCTGGCGCTGGGCCTGGGCGAAGGCGGCGCACAGCGCGCGCCGATGGCGCACGCGGTGATCGGCGGGCTGATCAGCTCGACTATCCTGACCCTGGTCGTGGTGCCGGTGGTGCTGGTCTATATCGATCGCGTCACCATCTGGTCGAAGCGCCGCTTCGGCGGCCGCAGCGCCGACGAGCGCGCCAAGGCCCAGGGCGGCGCGAATCCCAAACCGGCGGAGTGAGCCGCGCTTCAGGCCGCCAGCATCGCCGCGACATGGCCGTGAAAGCGACGCAGGTGATGTTCGAGCCGGCCGAGCAGCAGGCTGTCGTTGGCGCCAGAGCGCAGGCCGAGTTGGATCTGCTCGGCGATGAACAGGTCCTCGGCGCCGAAGACGCGTTCATCGATCATGGCGAAGGAGCGGTCCCAGTGGTCGCGCTCCTTGTCGCTGCGCGGCGCGTGCGGCGTGAACATCGTGTGCACGAAGGTGATCTCGCCCGGCGAGACAGGAAACATGCCGAGGTGACTGGTGAAATCCGGATGATAGATGATGAGGCTGTTGGGAAAGATGGCGTGCGTCAAGGTCGCGTGCCGGCGCAGATCCCACGCCTCTCGCGGCAGATGCCGCGCCTCGCCGAGCCGGTCGCGGCCAACCAGGATACGCGTATGTGGGCCGACACCCTCGCCGGTCGACTTGGTGTCGATGAAGAACGGCGAGATGCTCTGCGCGTGCAGACGCTTGATGTGATAGACTTCCTGGAACGCATCCATCACCAGCTTCCAGTTGGTCGCGCGCTTGCGCGCATGCTGGCGGAAGAAGCGATGCGAGCCCAGATCCAGCGCCGCCAGATCGTCGTCGATCCCGTCCAGGAATCGCGCCACGTCGGCGTCGCCGCAGGCGATCGCCGTGCCGGGATCGAGGATCGCCCAGATCAACCCGTGGCGCACCGTCGAGGGCAGGCGGCGCAAGCCGCGGGACGCCTTGTCGAGCGTCGGAAACGCCTCCGGACCCGGCACGCCGCGCAACGCGCCATCGAGATCGTAGGTCCAGGCGTGATACGGGCAGGACAGGCTTGCCCGCCGGCAGACCTCGTCCTCGCCCGCCAGCAGGCGCGCACCACGGTGGCGACAGACGTTGAGCAGGACATTGATCCCACCCTGGCGGTCGCGCACCAGGAGCAACGGCAGGCCGATGATGTCGCGCGCGATCATGCTGCCCGGTTCGCGCAGCTGGTCGGCATGGCCGAGGCAGAGCGGCAGGCGGCGGAAGATCCGGTCGATCTCCTTGGCGTGGACCCCGGGATCGACGTAGACCGCCGGATCGAGCGTGCTTTCGATCGCGTCCCACTCGACGCTCTCGGGCCGGTCGATCTCCTCGAGCATGCGCCGGAACAGGCGGCCGAGCGCCTCGTTCATCGGCAGCGCGTCACGTAAGGCCTCAGGTTCGCTCATGTTTTTCCCGATGTCGGACGCGGATTTGTCCCCGGTGATCGACCGCTGTCAATCCGCCTGCCCCGAATTCGCAGCGCCGATGCCTGAAGGCAATTGAGCCACCTTGACATCGCGGCTTTGGTCGCTATTTTCGCGCCACTTCAAAGCTTTGGGCCGCCGCCGGCCCCCCAGAGGATCCGCCATGGCCAAGTCCAACATTTCGATCGTGAAGATGGTGTCGACCGCCGACACCGGCTTCTTCTACGTCACGAAGAAGAACGCCAAGACCAAGACCGAGAAGATGGAACTCAAGAAGTACGATCCGGTCGCCCGCAAGCACGTCGCGTTCAAGGAATCGAAGATGAAGTAAGCGGGCCCCGCCCGTTTCCATCCAGCGGCCGCCCCCGGGGCGGCCGTTGTCGTTTCAGGGCCGTTGCTTCAGGGCCGCCAGCACCACCCCGCCGCGTGGCGAGAGGCGGTAGCCGACCGCCAGGCTCTCGGTCAGCCCCAGCGCCTTGAGCCGGCGCACATTGGCCTTGAACTGCTTGGCCTCCCGCCCGAGCTCGGCGGCGAGATCGGGCGCGCTGCGGCCGGGATGGCGCTCGATCAGCTCGAGGGTCGGCCGCACCCAGGCTTTATGCCGATCCATGGCCTCGAGCCGCTCGACGACACCCTGCAGGTCGACGTCGTCGAGCTGGTCGCTGTCGCGCAGGCTGATACGGGGGTCGGGTCCGAGGTAGCGCAGCCGGATGCGATAAAGATCGCCCTCGGGGCGCAGCAGGTCCAGGAGCTCGGCCAGCGAGTCGAAGCCCGCCTGGCGGGCCGCCTCTTCCGTCAGCGCGTCGTCACCGACCTGCTCGATCGCCTCGATCGCCAATACGCCGAGTTCCGTCGTCAGTCGGCCACCGGCGCGCACCGTGGGTTTGCGCCAGCGCCGGAAGGCCAGGGTCGCCGAGCCGTCGACGAGACGCTGCAAATTCGAGCGTTTGATGAGCATGCGCGAGCATAGCGCAGGCGAGTGGGCACCGGCCATGGTATGTCACCAGCGCGGTGACGGAGAGTGCCATGGCCACAGTGACTCTCGACAGCGATAGCGGGCTCGTACAGCACCTGCACGCGCGAACGCACGAGTTCGGTGCCGATGAGCCGCGCGACAATGGCGGCACGGACACCGGCCCGAATCCCTATGAGCTGCTGCTCGGCGCCCTGATCGCGTGCACATCGCTGACCGCGCGCATGTATGCCGGCCGCAAGGGCTGGGACCTGGGCCGCATCGAGGTCAAGGGCCATTTCGGCCGCGACGCCGACGGCACGGAACGCATCGAGCGGCACATCAAGTTCGGCGCACCGCTATCGGCTGAGCAGGCCGCGCGGGTGGCGGAGATCATCGAGAAGACACCGGTCACGAAAACCCTCAAGCGCAGCATGCCGATCGCGACGACCTATGGCTGAGACCAAGCGCATCAACCTCGCTCTGCAGGGCGGCGGCTCGCATGGTGCTTTCACCTGGGGCGTGCTCGACCGTCTGCTCGAGGACGAACGGCTGGAGTTCGAGGGCGTCAGTGGCACCAGCGCCGGGGCGATGAACGCGGCGGTGCTGGCGCAGGGCCTGCACGAAGGCGGCCGCGAGGGCGCGCGTCAAGCGCTGGCCGGGTTCTGGGAGGAGATCGGCACCTACGCGCCCTTTTCGCTGGTGCGCACCACGCCGCTGGATCGCCTGGCCGGCAACTGGAACCTCGATCAATCGCCCGGCGCGGCCGTCGTGGAAATGGCGCAGCGCCTGGCGTCGCCGGCGCTGCGCAACCCGCTGCGGCTGAACGCGCTCGCCACCGTGCTGCGCAACCGGCTGCGTGTGGAGTCGGTCCAGGCTTGCGATCAGGTCAAGCTCTTCATCAGCGCGACCAACGTCGAGACCGGCGAGGCGCGCGTCTTCCGCAACACCGAGATCAGTCACGACGCCCTGCTCGCCTCGGCCTGCCTGCCCAGCCTGTTCGAGGCCGTCATGATCGAGGGCCAGCCCTACTGGGATGGCGGCTATATGGGCAATCCGGCGATCTGGCCGTTCATCTACCAGTGCGAGAGCCGCGACGTGGTGCTGGTGCAGATCGTCCCGCTGATCCGCTTGGGCGTGCCGAAATCCGTGGCCGAGATCGACAACCGGCTGAACGAGATCACCTTCAACGGCGCGCTGATCGGCGAGATGCGCGCCATCGCCTTCGCCCAGAAGCTGATCGAGGACGACGGCGCCAGCGGCCCCTCCGTCGACCGCCTCAAGCGCATGCTGGTGCACATCGTCGCCGACGAAGCCGCCATGCTGCCACTGGGCGCGGTCAGCAAGTTCAACGTCGAGCCGGCGTTCCTGCGTCACCTCCACGACGTCGGCCGCAAGGCCGCCGACCGCTGGCTGGCCGCGACCTTCGACGATCTCGGCAACAAATCGAGCGTCGATATCCGCGCCGCTTTTCTCTGATGGCACCGCCGGCATCATGAGGCTAACCACAGAGGCACAGAGACACAGAGGAAGACAAAGAAGAGAAGACTAACGCTGCGCGCTTCGCGCGCGTTTTGCCTCTCTTCGTTTTCCTCTGTGTCTCTGTGCCTCTGTGGTTCGTCTTCTTCAAGAGGCCGTTGGGACGCCGGCGGTCCCAGGGATTCTCGAGCGCCGTAGCCGCTCGATGAAGGCGCGCGCTTCGGTGCGCTTCTCCTCGCTGCGGAAATGGATGGCGTGCGTGCCGAACGATCCCTCGACGTCGAGGTAGAAGGCGTGCCCCGCGATCTTGCGCCGCGAATCGCGCAACGCGACATCGCGCTCGCCCAGGCTATGGATCGAGGCCAGGGCGATGCGCTCGCGCCGCATGAGCTGCCGGTACTTCGCGAACGATAGAAGATCGAGAATCGAGTCGTAGGGCCGCGACGCGGGGATCTCGATGGTGTTGTCGGAGGGGTCGAACACCAGCCCCTCGGCCACCTTACGGAAGACCACATAGCCCAGGCCGGCGCCAATGAGGCAGGCGGCGCCCAGCACATAGGGTGTGACGTAGACACCGGCGGCCCCCGACACGACCGACAGCAACAGTCCGACGAGGAACACGCCGACGAACATCATCGTCGCGGCGTACCACGCCGCCCAGTAGTCGACGACGCGGTCCAAGGCAGCCGTGCCCTACTCCGCCGCCTGCTGCATGGCCTGGCGCAGGCCGGGCATGGTGAAGCCCAGCGCCTCGAGCTTCTCGATCGACTGGCGGCCCTGCTCGGCGGTGACCTCGACCAGCGGCGGACGCACCACCGTCCAACCCGGATCCTGGCCGTAATGCGCGATCAGGTGCTTCATCGCCGGGATCATGACGTAGCCCTGCATCACGCCGCGCACGTCGTTGATCTTCTTCTGCAGCGCGTCGCCCTCGGGCGTGCCGACCTTGGTGTAGGTCTCGGCGATCGCGCCCGGGTTGATGTTGGCGGTGGCGCTGATGCAGCCGGCGCCGCCCGACTTGACGTTCTCGACCAGCGGCTTCTCGTTGCCCGAGAACACGTCGAAGCCCATCTTGGCGAAGGCGTCGATCATGCTCTTGGTGTGCGGCCAGTCGTCGGAGCTGTCCTTCATGCCGGCGATCTGCTGCGGATAGGCCTTCAGCAGGCGCTCGACCAGGGCGTGGGTGATCGGTACCTGAGCCACCGGCGGGATGTGATAGAGGTAGATGCGCAGCCGCGCGTCGCCGACGCGCTGCACGACCTCCGAGAAATGCCGGAACAGGCCCTCGTCACTCACGCCCTTGTAGTAGAAGGGCGGCAGCATCAGCACGCCCGCCACGCCATGCTTGGTGGCATGCGCCGTGACCTTCACCGTCTCGGTGATCGAGCAGGCGCCGGTGCCGGGCATCATGCGCTGGGGATCGACGCCGGCGGCGACCAGCGCGTCGAGCAGCGCCATACGCTCCTCGGCGGCCATCGAGTTGGCCTCGCTGTTGGTGCCGAACACCGCCAGGCCGCAATTCTGGCTGACCAGCCACTTGCAATGGGCGATGAAGCGCCGCGTGTCGGGGCTGAGATCGGCTTTGAACGGCGTGACGACGGGCGACAGCACGCCCTTGATGCGGGCCTGGGCCATGGGAAGCTCCTGAGCAAGTTCGGGGCTGCATTGCCATGACCTGCGCACGCCGTCCAGAGTGCTTGCGGGCAGGCCGGCCAGACGACACGATCAACTGTCATTCCCGTCATTCTCGGGGCCGTTGGCCTTACCTTCCGCCGGAGGGGGAAGGCGCCCGAAGGGCGGATGGAGGATGTCGAAGACGAACAGAGGAGTCCGTCTTCGACATCCTCCATCCGTCGCTACGCGCCACCTTCCCCCTCCGGGGGAAGGTAAGATGCGAAATCCATATGCGACAGCTCGAGGGAGAAGCCAGCAGTGACCCAGAATCTCAGCCTCGCCGGCCATCCGATCCTGCCCGACGACGGCACCGCGGGCACGCTGGTGGGCCGCGTCTGGCGACCGGCGCATGGCGCCTGGCCGGCGGGCCCCAGTGTGGTGGCGATCCGCGCGCGCGGCGTGTTCGACATCTCCCGCGCCGTGCCGACCATCGCCGACCTGCTGGCGCAGGCGAACCCGGCCGAGGTCGTGGCTTACGCAACAGGAGACCGCATCGGCTCGCTTGAGGAGATCGTCGCCAACACCGTGGCCGACCAGCCCTCGCCCGAGTTCCCCACCCTGCTGGCGCCGGTTGACCTGCAGGCGGTGAAAGCCGCCGGCGTGACCTTCGCCGTCAGCCTGCTGGAGCGGCTGATCGAGGAGCAGGCCAAGGGCGATCCCGCGCGCGCCGCTACCGTGCGCGCCGATCTCGGCACGGCGATCGGCGGCGACATCGCGCGGGTGAAGCCGGGCTCGGCCGACGCCGAGAAGCTGAAGCAGGCGCTGATCGCCAAGGGCATGTGGTCGCAATACCTCGAGGTCGGCATCGGCCCGCACGCCGAGATCTTCACCAAGGCGCCGCCCATGGCCTCGGTCGGCTACGGCGCCGAGGTCGGGCTGCGCGACGATGCCGAGTGGACCAACCCGGAGCCCGAGGTCGTGCTGGTCGTGACGCCCGATGGCCGCATCGTCGGCGCCACCTTGGGCAACGACGTGAACCTCCGAGACATCGAGGGCCGCAGCGCGCTGTTGCTGGGCAAGGCCAAGGACAATAACGGCTCCTCGGCCATCGGCCCGTTCATCCGTCTGTTCGACGCGACCTACTCGCTCGACGACGTGCGCAAGGCGGAGGTGTCGCTGGAGATCACCGGCACCGACCAGTTCCGCCTCACCGGCCGCAGCGACCTCACCCAGATCAGCCGCGATCCCACCGAGCTGGTGGCCCAGACCATCGGCGCCAATCACCAGTATCCCGACGGCGTCGTGCTCTACACCGGCACCCTGTTCGCGCCGACGCAGCAGCGCGGCTCGGGCGGCAAGGGCTTCACCCACGAGATCGGCGACATCGTGCTGATCCGCTCGCCCAAGCTCGGCGCGCTGGTCAACCGCGTGAACCTCTGCAAGGCCATCCCGCCCTGGACCTTCGGCGCGCGCGACCTGATGCGCAACCTCGCCGCCCGCGGCTTGCTGTGACATGCGGGGCGATCGTAGTTGGTTTAGTGGGCCACTCCAGTGGCGCGTCTTGTCGATCGGTCGCCGCGCCACTGGAGTGGCGCGCCCCCAGCCTCTTGAGGGCTATATGCGATCGCCTGGCCGTGACATGCACCCTGTCGCCGCAACTCTGGAGCGCGAGCCGCTGCGTAACATCGTGCTGTTGAAGCACCTGGAGGCGTTTCCGGATCATACGACGGTGCATCGCGTCGAACGAGACGGTGGCGCCGCGACGATGGTGCTGCTGGAGGTCGCGGCCAGCGCTTACGACGCGCGCACCTATCCCACTGCGCGCTACGCCGCGTTGATCACCAGTGACGGCCCCGACCTTACGCGCGCGGTGATCGAATCGGTGCCGCGCCGGGAAGGCGTGGTGTTCAAGCTCTCCAGCGATACTGACCGCGACGTGGTGGCGCAGTCGTTTCCTGACCTGCAACGCACGACGGCCGTCCTGTCTTTCACGGGTGGCCCCGACTTCACACGCGACGAGGCGGTCCGTGTGACGACGACGCCATCGGACGCGGTCTTCGCCTACTTCGAGTCGCAGAAACACGGCAGGGATTGGCTCGAGCCCTTGCTCCGTGCCAACCGCGCTTTTGTCACAGTGCTCGGATCGGACGACCGACCGCACGCGGTCTGCTTCGCCTTCGAGAACTACCGCAGTGTCTGGGAGATCGGCGGTGTCTTCACACCGCCGGACGCTCGCGGCCGAGGCTACGCCGCCCGCGTCGTGCGCACAGCTTTGGCCGAGCTGGGCGTGCGTCGCCTGTCGCCGCGCTACCAGGTGCACGACGACAACATCCCCTCGATCCGTCTGGCCGAGTCGATCGGCCTGACGCGTTTTCTCGAAACCACCCACTTCCTCTACACGCCGGGAGCGGCCTAATCATGACCACGGAACTCTGGCAGCTCTCGGCTGAATCCCTCAGCGGGATGATCGCGCGCAAACAGGTGTCGCCGGTCGAGGTGACCAAGGCCGTGCTGGCGCGTATCGACGCGCTGCAGCCCCGGCTCAACTGCTTCATCACCGTCTGCCACGAGCACGCGCTGGCGCAGGCGCGCTGGGCCGAGGAAACCGTGATGCGCGGCAACGCGCTCGGTCTGCTGCACGGCGTGCCCTATCACGTGAAGGACCTCGTCAACACGGCGGGCGTGCGCACGACGTTCGGCTCGCTGCTGCACGAGGACAACGTGCCGAAGACCGATGCGGTGTCAGCGGCGCGTGTGAAGGCGGCCGGCGGCATCCTCGTGGGCAAGACGACGACGCCGGAGTTCGGCCACAAGGCGCTGAGCGACGGGCCGCTGTTCGGCAAGTGCCACAACGCCTGGGACCAGCGCCGCACGTCGGGCGGCTCCAGCGGCGGCGCGGCGGTCGCCGTCGCCGCCGGTCTGGCGCCGATCGGTATAGCCACCGACGGCGGCGGCTCGACGCGCATCCCGGCGGCGTGCAACGGCATGGTCGGGCTGAAGCAGAGCAACGGCGTGATCCCGCACAGCCAGGCGCCCGACGCCTTCGGCAACTACACCTATGTCACGCCGATGACGCGCACGGTGATGGACACGGCGCTGATGCTGCAGGCGATGGCCGGCGAGCATCCCAGCGACCCGTGGTCGATCGGCGTGCCGGTGCAGGACTACGTCACCGCCGCGAAGCCCGAAGGTGATCTCCGCGGCAAACGCATCCTCTTCGCCGCGCGTCTGGGCAACACGGTGGTGGCGCGCGACGTCGAGTCGGCCTTCCGCGCCACCGTGCAACGCCTCGAATCGCTGGGCGCGATCGTCGAGGAACTCAAGGAGATGCCGCCGGCCAATTACCAGGTCTGGCAGATCATCAACCACAGCACCTGGCGCGCGCGTTTCGCCGACATGGTGGCGCGCGACGGCAACCGCATGACGCCCTCGCTGGTACGCCAGGTGCAGATGGCCGCCGACTGGAGTGCGGCCGACTACCAGAAGGCCATGTTCGCGCGGGGCGAGCTGTTCCGCCACATCCAGGGCTGGTTCGAGCGCTACGACTACTTCGTCACGCCGACGCTCTCGCGCACCGCGCTGCCGGTCGACCATGACCTGTTCGATCCGATCGAGATCGACGGCCAGGTGGTGGGCGAGCTGCGCCAGAGCCTGTTTCCCTACACCATGCCGTTCAACATCACCGGCCATCCAGCGATGAGCGTGTGCTGCGGTTTCGCATCGGATGGCCTGCCGATCGGCTTGCAACTCGTCGGCCGCTTCCGCGACGAGGCCTCGGTGCTGCGCCTGGGCGCGCTCTACGAGGCCAGCACCGACTGGCATCGGCGCTGGCCGGCATTCTGATAGATCATCCCTCGCGGCGGGCTGTCGGCGAGTCCTGCCGACACGTCGGCTACAGCCGCCAGGGATTCTACGCGATCTGAATGGCAAACAAGGGAGCCGAGTCGATAGATCAGGCGTCGTCTTGGATGATTGTAGCGACAGGACCTCTGGGAAAACGGCTCCGGCTAACCATATCTCTCGCGCAACCCGGCGGAATGCTGGCGTTCGCGACGTCCAACGGGCTCTTCGTGGGAATGTCGATCAATCCGGAACCGAATCAGTGGCTCTCGGTGGTCGTTGTTGTTTGGTGCCGGTCAAATGTCATCTTTCAGGGTTGCCAGACATGAAGAAGAATAGCCCTGCGCGTGCAGGTGCCGAGCGTCCCGCAAGAAATGGACATATCGCGTCGGCGCGATCGGCCCGTTCCATCGCGGAGTCGGTGCAAAACGACGCCGTGCAGATCGCGGAGCTTTCGCAGGAGATCGCTGTCCGCGACATCCTTGGCCTCATGGTACCGGAAAAGAAGCATGAGTTGGCCGATGCTCTCCAGGTGATCATGGCCGGAGCGTCGCCCGATGACGCCATCGCCTTGAAGCGCGCGCTGCAGACCGCCGACGCGGAAGAGATCGTCGAGGGACCACATCCCGACGAGGAACTAGCGGACGATTGGCGACAGGGCGGCTATCCCTACCGCAACCTCATGCTGCGCAAGAACTACGAGAAGGCCAAATACGGGCTGCAGGTCGAGTTGCTCAAGCTCCAGAACTGGACCAAGGAGCAGAAGCAGAAGGTCGCGATCGTCTTCGAGGGGCGCGACGCGGCGGGCAAGGGTGGCGCGATCAAGCGCTTCATGGAGCACTTGAACCCGCGCGGCGCGCGGGTCGTCGCCCTGGAGAAGCCGTCCGAGACAGAGCGCGGCCAATGGTTCTTCCAGCGCTATGTGCAGGAGCTGCCGACCGCCGGGGAGATCGTGCTGTTCGACCGCTCCTGGTACAACCGCGCCGGCGTCGAGCGGGTGATGGGCTTCTGCAGCGAAGAGGAATACCGGGAGTTCATGCGCCAGGCGCCGGAGTTCGAACGGAACCTGACGCGCAGCGGGATCCATCTGATCAAGTTCTGGTTCTCGGTCAGTCGCGAGGAGCAGCGGCGGCGCTTCAAGGAGCGGCAGTACCACCCGCTCAAGCAATGGAAGCTGTCGCCGATCGACCTCGCCTCGCTGGACAAGTGGGACGAGTACACCAAGGCGAAGGAGGCGATGTTCCAACATACGGATACGGCCGACGCGAGCTGGACGGTGATAAAGTCGGACTGCAAGAAGCGCGCCCGGCTGAACGCGATGCGCTACCTGCTTCATCGGATCCCCTACGATGGCAAGGATCCAAAGAAGGTCGGCCCGCTCGATCCTCTCCTGGTCGGTCGCGCGCATGTTGTCTACGAACGGGGAGAGAACGTCGCGCCCGTTGTCTGATGGGACGCAGGATGCCAGTCGCCAGAAGCGCCGGTCGTTCTCCCATCGCCGAAAGTCTCCGGTTCCGGCACGGCGTGACGCTTGCGCTGAATCCGCGAACCTTGTCGCTCGTCGCTATCGAGATCGGGAGGCCGCCATGAACCGACGCCGAATGCTGAGTTTTGCAACGCTGGCCGTCGCTGCGACGGCAATACCGTCTCTTTCTCCGGCCCGCGCCCAGCAGCGCAACCGCCTTCTGGTGGTGCTGACCTCGACCGGCCGGATTCCCGGCGGCGACCGGCCGACCGGCTTGTGGTGGAGCGAGTTCGCCGAGCCTTTCGACCTGTTCCGCAAGGCCGGCTTCGATGTCGATGTTGCCTCGACGCGCGGTGGGGCGGTGCCGGTCGATCCGCGCAGCGGCGGCGAGGCTCGGGCCCGCAACGATGCCGAGGCCTGGACCATCTCGCGGTCGACGTCGGATGTCGCCAAGGCCCGGCTCGACGACTACGCCGGCATCTTCCTGCCTGGCGGGCATGGCACGATGTGGGACTTCCCCGGCAATGCCGCGCTGGCCACCCTTGTCGGCGGCGCGATCGACCGCGGCGTGCCGGTGGGCAGCGTCTGTCACGGCCCCGCCGGCCTCGTGTCGGCGCGAGACAAGGCGGGCAAGCCGGTCGTGGCCGGACGCCGGGTCAACGGCTTCACCGATGCCGAAGAGGCGGCTGCCGGCATGACGTCAGTGGTGCCGTTCCTGCTCGAGACGCGACTGCGCGAGCTCGGCGGGCGTTTCGAGAGCGCCGGCGTGTTCGCGCCCTTCGCGGTGCGCGACGGGGCGTTGATCACCGGGCAGAATCCCGCGTCGTCGGAACAAGCGGCGAAGCTAATGTTACAGGCCGTCACCGAGCGGACGGGCGCGGCCCAGCGCAGCGGCTGAGCTGTAGCCAGTCATCCCGCCGTTGCCGTGCCCCGACCTGGCCCGGCCTTGGCCGATGTCTTGAATCACCGCCGCCATCGCAAGGGATGACAGGCAGGGCGATGTCCCGCTTCTCTTCCCCTCCGGGGCAGGGCTATCGCTTGTGGATTCCGGACTTACCTTCCCCCGGAGGGGGAAGGTGCCCGAAGGGCGGATGGGGGATGTCGAAGACGCACACCGAGCTTGTTGAAACATCCCCCATCCGTCGCGCTTCGCGCGCCACCTTCCCCCTCCGGGGGAAGGGAGGAATGGAAACGTCGTCCTAAGCCGCGAAGTCGCGCAGCACCTTGCCGGGACGCGCGTCGCGATCGACGCATAGGCCTTTGCCGTCGGCCACGCGTGTGCCGTTGACCCAGACGCCATGCACGCCCTGACCGCCGGCGGTGAGACGCGCGGCGCCCGATGGCAGATCGAACACCCGCTTCTTCGGGCCGCGGCCCACGGTCTTGGGATCGAACAGCAGCAGATCGGCGGCCTGGCCTTGACGCAGGAAGCCGCGGTCCTGGATGCCGAACAGATTGGCCGGCTGGCCGGTCAAGCGATGCACCGCCTGCTCCAGGCTCATCACGCCCCTGTCACGGCTCCAATGGCCCATCAGGTGCAGGCCGAATCCGGCATCGCAGAAGAAAGTCAGATGCGCGCCGGCGTCGCTCAGCGAGATATGTGTCGCGGGATCGGCGAGGATGCGGCCAACCGCCTTCTCGTCGTTATGCAGAAGCTGCGCCACGAAGGATGTGTCGAGATTCTCCTGCAGCGCGAAGTCGAGGATGTAGTCGAACGGGTCCTTGCCCGCCGCTTTCGCCAGCGACGCCAGATCGGCGCCTTCCTTATCGCGGTTCTCCGGCCGGCCAACCTCGACCACGAACAGCTTGTCCCACTCGCTGTTGAACAGGCGCAGGCCGCGCGCCGCCGCCATCTCGTCCTTCACCGATTGGCGCCAGCTCGCGTCGGTATAGACGCGCTTCAACGCCTCGTCGCCATGCGCTTCCATCGCCGGCTTCCAGGCCTGCATGCTCTCGAACACGTAGGGGCTGCGGAAGGTGAAATCCATGCTGAGCGGACAGGGCGAGGTCTGCGCCGTGAGCTTGCGGCCACGCGCCCGCGCCGCGTTGACCTGATCGAGCGTATTGAACGCGCCCTCGGGATTGGTGTTGGAGTGGAACAGCGCGGCGATCACCACCGGCCGCCCGGACTCGGCGGCGATCTCCTCCAGATAGGGTATCGAGGTCGTGCGGCCGCGAGTCAGCATGTAGACGCCCTTGCCGCCCTCGCCCATCGCCTTGACCAGGGTGCGCAGCTCGCGGTCGTCGGCCAGGCGCGAGGGCATCGGCAGGCCACCCTCGCCGTTATGCGCCTCGGCCGTGCTCGAGGCGAAACCGACGGCGCCGGCCTTCATCGCCTCGCGCACGAGATCGGCCATCTTGGCGATCTCGGCCTCGGTGGCGGTGCGCTGCGTGGCGTCCTCGCCCAGCACGAAGGTGCGGATCGCCGAATGGCCGGCGAAGGCCGCCACGTTCGGCCCGACACCGTTCTTCACCAGCATGTCCATGTATTGCGGGAAGCTCTCGAAGTCCCAGCGGATGCCGGCACGCAGCGCGTCGAGCGACATGCCCTCGACATGCGTCAGGTGGCGCATGGTGAGGTCGCGGTCAGCCGGCTTGCAGGGCGCGATGGTGAAGCCGCAATTGCCGATCACCACCGAGGTCACGCCCAGCGACGGCGAGGGATCGACGAAGGGATCCCAGGTGATCTGCGCATCGTAGTGGGTGTGGCCGTCGATGATGCCGGGCGCCAGCGCGAGGCCGGCGGCGTCGACCGTTTGCTTGGCCGGGCCGAGCTTGCCGCCGACGGCCGCCACCCTGCCGTCGCTGACGGCGAGATCGCCCTGAACCGGCGCTGAGCCCGCGCCGTCGAAGATGGTCGCGTCGCGGATCACCAGATCGTACATAGCCGCCTACTCCCTCGCTGCCGCCCCATTGTGCCAGCCGGCCGCAATACAGACGATACCAACTTGCCCTCCGGCGAAACGTCGCCGATACGCGTCAGGCGCATGGTGATCCCCGTCAGCAATGGAGGATTTCATGCTGTTCCCCATCGCCTCGGGCTACGACTACAGGACGAAGTGGCGCCATGCGGGCTCGAGCGCCGGCTTCGGCGCCGATCGCAAGGGTCGCCTGCACGCCGGATGCGATATTGGCACCGCTCACGGCGTACCGGTGGTCGCGATCGAGGGCGGCAAGGTCGTCGAGCGCGGCACCAAGCCCTTCATCAAGAACACGCCGCTCTACGCCATCGCCATCAAGCACGATTCCGGCTTCGTGGCGCGCTACACCGAGATCAACGGCATCCCGGAAAGCCTCCAGAAGGGCAGCAGCGTGAGCGCCGGTCAGGAGCTCGGCTACACCCAGCAGGCCGGCGAGAAGTGCATGCTGCACTTCGAGCTTTACCGCGGCGACCGCAAGGGATCCTTGAGCATACCGAACGCCAAGAAGCCAAAGGGCAAGAAGCCCGACCAGTACACCGAGACCGAGGCCCAGGCGATCCGCGCCGCCGGCTACCTGCCGATGTATGGCCGCCGCGAGGATCTGCTCGATCCCCGCGAGTTCCTGCTCAAGCTCGAGAAGGGCTCGGCCAGCGGCGCGCAGGACTACCTCAAGGGCTCGTCCAACGGCTTGGGCGCCGCCACCGTGGTCGACGCCGCCCAGAACTTCGCCAGCGCGATCGCCAAAGGCATCACCTCGCCGTTCAACCACCTGCTCGCACTGGATTTCTTCGGCGCGACCGACCAGCACGAGACGGTCGACTGAACGATCCGACCATCGGACACGTCTACCTGATGCGCCGCTCGTCGGCGGCGCATCGGCGTGGCCACGCCCCTGGGGTCAGATGTTGCCGGCCACATCCTTGAAGCGGCGCAGAGTCTCGATCTGATCGTCGAGCCGCGCCATCCGGTACATCGGATACAGCATGACCATCTGTGCGCCGAGCTTCTTCCACCCGAGCGCCGATTTGGCCCAGGCCTCTGGGTCGACTTCATCGAAGCGCAGCCAGCCTTCCAACCCGAAGCTGGCGGGATCGCGTCCGAAGGCTTTCATGTGCTCGCGCAGCATGGCGATCTTCGGCTCGGCCACCTCGGGCGTCATGATCGGCATGTAGCCGTCGCCGATGCGGGCGGCGCGTTTGATCACCGCGTCGGACGAGCCGCCGAACCAGATCGGGATCGGCCGCTGCACCGGCACCGGCAACAGGTTCACCGACTCCAACTTGTGGAAGCGGCCCTCGAAGCTCACGAGGTCCTCGGTCCACAGCCTGCGCATCACCTCGATCTGCTCGGACTGGCGCGCGCCGCGCGTTTTCCAGTCCATGCCCAGGGCTTCGTATTCGACATGGTTCCAACCTACGCCGACGCCGAGCCGCAGCCGTCCGCCGCTCAGGATATCGACCTCGGCGGCCTGCTTGGCGACCACGCCTGTCTGCCGCTGGGGAAGGATGAGCACACCGCTGCACAGCTTGATCGTCTTGGTGACCGCCGCGATGAAGGCCAGCGTGGTGAAGGTCTCGTGGAACGGATCCTGCTCGCTGTAGACCGGCTTCCAGTCGCCACGCGGCGCCGCCCCAAAGACATGGTCCGCCACCTCGATGCAGTTGTAGCCCAACGCTTCGGCGGCCTGCGCCCAGTCGCGGATTTTCGCCGGGTCGGTACCGATGTCGCGGGTTGGGAAAAGAGCGTTCAGCAGCATCCGTGACTCCACAGCAAAGTTCAAACATCCCGCATCTTAGCCTCTATCTCGCGCCTACTAAGGGGAACCAGATGCCCTCCGGGACTGAGAGCCTGGGCGAGAAGAAGTTTAGGGATTATGGAGCTTACGGCGGATGAAGCGCATGGAGGCGAGTGATAGAAAGGCGCGGGCCTTGCAAGAAGGCACCGAAGCCTGTGGCACAAATCGATTCGACGCTGGCCAGTTCAACGGTTCATCCGGGCAATGCGGCCTCAGGACGGCTTGTCACCGGCCAGCGTCATGTGGCGCAGGACGCGGCGATAGCCGTGATAGTCGTTGATCACGTTGTGCATGGCGCAGCGATTGTCGCATAGCGCCAACGAGCCCGGCTGCCAGCGGAAGCAGCAGGTGAACTCCGGCCGGATCTGGTGCTCGGCCGGGAAGGCGAGCAGCCCGGAATAGTTTCCTCGCGTCGTTACGGGCCGCGTGAGGCTTCGCGCAGAAACCAGACCCGCCCTTCCGCCTCGTCGATCCAGTTCTCGATCAAACTCGCGGTTGCCACGTCTCCACCGTCGTCGCAGAGTCCGTGCGCGTCCCGCAGCGACTGGATCAAGCTGAGATTGTCCTGGCGGAGTTCCGCCAGCATGTCAGCGGGCGTAGCCGATTCCGCATCGTTGTCCGGCAGGCGCTGTAAGCGCGCGATGTGGCCGATCGAGCGAATTGTCGTTTGGCCGATCTTCCGTACCCGCTCCGCGACCACGTCTGTCATCGCGAAGATCTGATTGCTCTGCTCGTCCAGCAACAAATGGTAGTCGCGGAAGTGCGGGCCGGATACGTGCCAATGGAAACTCTTTGTCTTCATGTATACGGCAAAGACGTCTGCCAACAGCGTCGTGAGCGCGACGCCAACATCCTTTATGGCGTTCGGCGGCACGAGGCGCGACTCGACCAAGGTTGCTTGGCGGTGTGATCTTGAGCTCTCGGTTGGCATGTTTGGTAACCTCTGATATGTGTTGGATTGTCTTTTACCGCCGTCATTCTTTAATCAACGGCAGTAAGGCGACGTTCCCCTGCAACCGCATCGGCACGGCACTGACTAGGATGCCTTCGTGAGGTGCTTTACGGCCTCGTCGGTGGTCCAAAGGGCGTTTGCGAGCCAACGGTAGTTCACCAGAGCGGCCAAGTAGCCATCCCCTTCGGGAAGCTTGCCGCCGGCGGTAGCGTCGCGCACCACCGCGACCTCGAAGCCACGCTCGATCAGCTCCCGCAGATGAGACTCAACGCAGAGATTGGCGGACATGCCGGCGAGGACGATCTGGTCGACCCGCCGCTTGCGCAACTGCAGTTCGAGATCATTCGGCTGCGGACCAAACAGTTTGTGTGGCGAGCAAACGATGGTCTTGCCGTCTTCGATGAAGCGCTTGAATTCCGGCATCCAGTCCGCGCCGGTGTTTTCGAAGCCCTTCACCGAAAGCGGATCCTTGCGGGCAAACCAACCCTGATGCATGACGGTTTCGCCCGCGCCGCCATGTTTCCATTCGGCGTCGTAAGGGTAGTAATAGTGCGGAGAAATCGCGACCGGAATGGCAGCCTTCTTCGCAGCCTGGAACAGACGGGTCAGATTGGCGACTGTGTTGTGCTCGGTAATGCTCTCGCCGAAAGCGCCCCAAGCCTTGCCCTTGGGACTGAGGAAGTCGACCTGTGGATCGATGATAACGAGCGCGGTGCGGCTGAGGTCCAGGTCCATGTCGATCCGCGGCAAGGCCGGGTTGGCAGGATCGGCATAAGGATCCCTTACAGCGGCGTTGGCGTGGGCCTCGGTTCCGACCGCAACCAGGCCTGCGGACACACCGAGCGCCCCGAGGATCCCACGCCGGGAGAGTGGATGAGCATCGCCACAACAGTCGGCGTGGCCCAGTACGGGGGTGATCGTGGTTCTGTCGGACATGTCAGGATTGTCCTTTTGCGGCTATTTGACTGAGGAAGTACGGCGTTCACTTGCTGGGGATCACGAAGGTGATGACCCTCCGATCAAGGACTTTATGGTTCGCATTGGCCAGTTCGATAAGGAGCTTGTGAGGCCCCGAGGGCAAATACTGAATGACGAGTGGTTCGCCACTCGCGTCCACCCAGTGCCAGGGGAGGTCATCCAGGGTCACATGGAGATGACCGATGCGGGGTGACACATCGAGGGCGTTCGGACCGAATACCGGCACGATACGAAGGTTCTCGACACGATACCGGATGACCACCAACCCTTGAGCCAGCGGGCCGGGAAGCGGAGCATCGACAACGATCTTCGGTGCCGGCTCTTCGCTCGCAAGCGGAACGACGGCAGCCGGCTCAAAGAGTTCGTTGGGGCTGCGCGCCATCGCGGGGGATGCTGAGACCGCGGCCGCGGCGAGCAGACCCATGACCGCGGCCCTCATGACGATCTCCCCATGCGTCTGTTCGAGACCTCCCGATCCAGGAAATCGCGGATCAGTGGGAAGGCTTCATCGGCCTTGTCCTCGAGAACGAAGTGGCCGGTATCGAAGAGGTGGAACTCGACCTCCGGCAGATCGCGTTTGTAGGGGTGCGCGCCATCGGCCGGGAATATCGTGTCATTCTGGCCCCAGACGATCAGCGTCGGCGGTTGATGCTTGCGGAAGTAGGCCTGCACCGCTGGATAGAGCGGCAGATTGGTGCGGTAGTCGTAGAAGAGGTCCATCTGGATCTCGATGTTGCCGGGCCGGTCCAGCAGCGCCTGATCATGCACCCAGTTATCGGGAGAGACGCGGCTGGCGTCCGCCACCCCATCGACGTATTGGAACCTGGTGATTTCGGGTGTGACCAGCACATGAAGCGCTGTGCGGTGGGCGTCTGAATGGTCGGACCAGTAAGCCTTGATCGGGTCCCAGAACTCCTTGAGCCCCTCGTTATACGCATTGCCGTTCTGAACGATGAGGCCGGTGATCCGGTCCGGGTGCTTCAAGGCCAGCCGCCAACCGACCGGCGCGCCGTAGTCCATCACATACATCGCATAGGCAGCGACGCCGAGCTTGTCGAGCAGGCCGTCCACCAGCTCGGCAAATCGATCGAACGTGTATGAGAACTCGCTGCGCGCCGGCATGTCGCTCTGGCCATAGCCGGGATAGTCCGGCGCGATGACACGGTAGCGGTCGCTCAGCGCCGGGATCAGATTGCGGAACATGTGCGACGAGGTCGGGAAACCATGCAGCAAGACCACGACTGGCGCGTCTGCGGGCCCTGCCTCACGAAAGAAAATTTTGATGCCATCGACCTTCATGGTGCGGTGACGGGTAACTTGCGGGGCCATTGCGGCCGGCGCGCGGGTGGCAACTGCAATGTTCATGAAGATCTCCTGTGTTTGCGGTGGACTAGGCGTTGATGAAGGCAAGCAGATCGATGTTGAGCCGGTCTTTGTGCGTGACGGTGAGGCCGTGCGGCGCGCCGGGATAGACCTTCAACGTGGCGCGCTTCACGAGCTTCGACGTCAGCAGCGCGGTGTTGTCGATCGGCACGAACTGGTCGTCGTCGCCATGGACGATGAGGGTCGGAATGTCGATCTTCTTCAGATCTTCGCTGAAGTCCGTCTCGGAGAATGCCTTGACGCAGTCGTATGCGTTCTTCAGCCCGCATTGCATGGACATGAGCCAGAAGGCGTCGCGCACCCCCACCGAGACCTTCGATCCCACCCGGTTTGCGCCGTAGAATGGTGCGCTGATGTCTTTGTAGAACTGCGTGCGGTCCTGGAGCAGGCCAGCGCGCGTGTCGTCGAACACTTTGATTGGCAAGCCTCCGGGGTTTGCCGGCGTCTTCAGCATCAGCGGCGGGACAGCGGAGATCAGCACAAGCTTGGCGAGACGCTTCGTTCCATGCCGGCTGACATAGCGCACGACTTCCCCGCCGCCCGAAGAATGCCCAACGAGCACAACATCTCTGAGGTCGAGCTGTTCGATCACGGCCGACAGGTCGTCGCCGTATGTGTCCATGTCATTGCCATTGGTCGTCTGGTCGGAGCGGCCGTGGCCGCGGCGGTCATGTGCGATGGCGCGGAAGCCCTGCGAAGCAAAGAACAGCAATTGATCATCCCAGGCGTCGGCGCTCAGCGGCCACCCATGGGAGAACAGGACGGGCGTGCCGGAACCCCAGTCCTTGTAGAAGATCCTGGCGCCATCCTTTGTGGCGATGCTGCCCCTGGAATTGGCCTCTTTGCCACCGATACTGATGGGAGATGTTGCATTCGCGTGACCAGGCAAGCCGAGCGCGGTGAGGCCGCCCAAGGTGCCGATCAAGGCCGTTCTGCGGGATGTCGAGGCGCCAATGAGCGGTGAACGTGTCTGCATGATCAATCTCCCTTTCCGATGTGCCCTGAGGAGGGAGGACTTGGTGACAGCGAGAATGCGCGGCCGATCTGTCAGCGGCGAGTAAATCGATGCTAATCGATGCTAATTCGGGCAGTGCTCGCCTGCGTGCCGGGATTAACGTACAACCAGAGCTGCGAACCCTACGTTTGGATCGCGATCATCTTGCAGGCTGAGGTTGGCTTGAGCACGACTGGCGCACCTATTGCATGATGATCTGATGAGCGACCAACGCGCCTGTTACGTCTGTTGGCTGTGGGTTACGTTCAACGTGAGCAGCGCCCCACAGCACATGCTGATGCCCATGTGAGGGTGCTCTTGGATCACGCGGAGGCGATCTCCGGGCGAGGCTGGGATGAGCGAGCAGGTTTTTCAGTTCGGCTCTTTCGAGCTTCACCTGAACAAACGCCAGCTGCTTCGGTCGGGAAAGGCTGTCCGATTGGGCAGTCGCGCACTGGACATATTGGCGACGCTCGTGCTGCGAGCCGGTGAAGTCGTCAGCAAGAGCGAACTAATTTCCGCCGTCTGGCCGAACCTCTTTGTTGAAGACGGCAATCTTCGCGTACACATCACCGCACTGCGCAAGGCATTGGATGACGGAAGTCAGCCCGGAGGCTTCATCTCCAATCTTCCCGGGCGAGGCTATAGCTTCGTCGCACCGGTCGTTGTGAGCTCCGCACAGCGGACGTTGGAATTCTCCCAAGCCGCCAAACCTGTACACAATCTACCTCCAACGATCGGCAAGGTCGTTGGGAGAACCAAGTTGGTAGAGTCATTGGCCGCTCTTGTTCTCGAGCGGCGGATGATTTCGATTGTGGGCCCTGGCGGCATCGGGAAAACCACAGTTGCTCTCGAAGTTGCAGAAGTGTTGCTGCACGAGAGGAACCTGAGCGTCGCCTTTGCGGATCTTGCGTCCCTGTCGGCGCCTAGTTTGGTACCCGGGGCCTTGGCCTCAGCTCTGGGCTGTGCGATCCGACCGCAAAACCCGATCGAAAGCCTGATTGAGGATATCGGGGCGCGCGAAGTGCTCATTATCCTCGACAGCTGCGAACATTTGGTTGGTGAGGTGGCGCATCTAGCGGAGCTTCTGCTGGCGCGAGCCACCGGCGTGCGAATCCTGGCGACGAGCCGCGAGGTCCTTCGCACCCGGGGAGAGTGGGTTCAGCGTCTTCCGGCACTCGACATCCCGTCCGAAGCTGCCGCGTTGACGCCAGGCCAAGCCCTGCAGTTTTCGTCGATCCAGCTCTTTGTCGATCGCGCGTCTGACTGTCTGGGTGGCTATGCCTTGAAAGATGCAGATGTAGCCTTCGTGGTGGATATCTGCCGGCGCCTGGATGGGATAGCCTTGGCGATCGAACTTGCTGCCGCCCGCGTCGATGCCGTTGGAATCAGGGGGCTTGCGCGCGCTCTCTCGGACCCAGCGCACCTGTTGTCTCAGGGACGGCGAACCGGTGCTCAGCGACATCGCACGCTATATGCGACCCTGAGCTGGAGTTACGGAATACTGTCCGAGCCCGAGCGGGTGGTCTTGCGCCGGGCCGCGGTCTTCAATGGCGGCTTCACGCTTGCGGCGGCAAGAGCGGTGGTGGCAGGACCCGATGTCGCCGAGCGCGACGTCGAAGATGTCGTGATGAATCTGGTGGCCAAGTCGCTGCTGATCGCGGACGCTGGAACCGACGTCATCCAGTATCGCCTCCTCGACACGACGCGTGCCTATGCCTGGGAGACCCTCGAACGAGAGGGTGAAGCCGTTCATTTCGAGCGATGCCATGCCGAATACTTCCGAGCTTTCTTTGAGCAGGTCGCGGCCGATTGGGAGGTTCAGCAGACCGAAGAATGGCTCAGCCTCAATGCGCCGCAGATCGGCAATCTGCGCAAGGCGCTGGATTGGGCTTTTTCTGATCGCGGCCAGCCGGACATCGGCGTAGCACTGGTTGTTTCCGCCGTGCCGCTCTGGTTGCAATTCTCGCTGATCGATGAGTGCCTCTCCCGCGTCAAGCAGGCCCTGGCGTCGCTCGAGCAGCAACCAACAGCGGACCTCCACAAGAAGATGCAGCTCCACGCCGCTTTGGGCTGGCCGCAAATGGCGACCGTCACGGCGCAGGGCGGCACGCCCTCGTGGCGCGCCGCTCTCGCGATCGCCGAGCAAATCGGCGATGTTGACTATCAATTGCGCGCCCTCTGGGCGCTATGGGTGGATTGCAAGAATGGCGGTCTGCCTCTGGAAGGATTGGAGCTTGCTGAGCGATTCAGGAATCGGGCCATTCACTCTGCCGAGCCATCGGACTACTTTATCGGAGAACGGTTGCGAGGCGCGTCTTTGCATATCCTGGGACGCCACGCCGAGGCGCGAACGTCCATAGAGCACATGCTCGATCACTATCTCGCGCCAATTCATCGCCCGCACACGGTACGCTTCCAATTCGACCAGCGCGCGACCGCGCGCAACACCCTCGCGCGGGTATTGTGGATGCAGGGTCATTCGGCAGAATCGCTGCGTGAGGTCGCGGAAAACATCCAACACACGATCGATATCGGCCATAAGCTCTCTCTGAGCAATGTCCTGGCCGAAGCGGCATGCCCGGTCGCCTTCCTGATCGGCGACTTGGATCTCTGCGAACGCTATACGGCGCGATTGCGCGCCGAGACGCGTGCTCAGGCCCTTAACGTCTGGAATACCTATGCCGATTGCTTCAGCGGCGAGCTATTGATTCGACGCGGACACCCGGCCGCGGGTCTTGCCATGCTGCATCCCGGTATCGAAAAGCTGCGGCGCGCCAACTTCGTGTACCACCATACGGCGTTCTTGGCTGCTCTGGCCTGGGGACTGACCCAGGCCGGTCAGGCGGGCAAGGGGTTGACGGCGATCGACGAAGCCCTCGAACAGTGCCAGCGCACCGGTGAAGGATGGTTCTTGCCCGAGCTACATCGCCTGAAGGGCGAGATCATGCAGGCGCTCAATGCTGGCGCTACGGAAGCGGCGCAAGCAGCATTCGAACAGGCCTTGGGTCTTGCCCGGGCGCAGGGGGCTCTCGGCTGGGAGCTTCGCGCCGCCACCAGCTTCGCGAAACTACTTCACCGGCAAGGCCGGCTCGAACAAGCGCGGGAAGCACTCGCGGCCGTCCGCGCCAAGTTTGCGAGAGACCTGAAGACCCCTGACCTCGACTCCGCCGCAGACCTTCTTGCGGCCCTCTAGTACGTTGATCGACTGAGATCATTTAGAATTAGCACGGATTAGCATCGCTTTACTCGCCGCCGACACATCGGCCGCGCACTCTGCCTGTCACCGGTAGCCCGCTTGGGCAAATCGGACACGGGAGAGACCGATCATGACACCAAGCACTTCGCGCAGAGAGGCCCTGATCGGCGTTTTGAGCGGCGTCGCGCTGTTGGGTCTCCCCCGTCTTGCTCCTGCAAAATCTCCACTCAACCTCGAAAGCGAAGGAACCGCCCGCATGGGTACCATCACCGCCAAGGACGGCGCCAAGATCTTCTACAAGGATTGGGGCAAGGGGCAGCCCGTGGTGTTCTGCCATGGCTGGCCACTGACGGCCGATGCCTGGGACGGACAGATGCTCTTCCTCGGCATGCGCGGCTATCGTGTGATCGCCCACGACCGTCGCAGCCACGGTCGCTCCGATCAGACCTGGGACAGCAACAACATGGACGCCTACGCCGACGACCTGGCGGCCTTGCTGGATACCCTCGATCTGAAGCGTGTGGTGCTCGTCGGCCATTCGACCGGCGGCGGCGAAGTCGCCCACTATATCGGTCGCCATGGCACTGGCCGCATCGCCAAGGCAGTCCTGATCGGCGCGATTCCGCCGGTGATGCTGAAGAGCGCGGCTAATCCCACTGGCACGCCGATCGACGTGTTCGACGGTCTCCGCAAAGGGACGTTCGACAACCGCGCCCAGCTGTTCAAGGATCTGGCGATCCCCTTCTACGGCTACAACCGGCCCGGCGCGGCCATTTCGCAGGGCATCATCGACTCCTTCTGGCGCCAGGGCATGGTTGGCGGCATCAAGGGAATCTACGATTGCATCCACGAATTCTCGGAAGTGGATTACACCGGGGATCTGAAGCGGTTCGACGTTCCGACCTTGGTCCTCCATGGCGATGATGACCAGATCGTGCCGATCTCGGCCTCCGCGATGCTGTCGTCGAAAATTGTCAAAGGCGCGACGCTCAAGATCTATCCAAAGGCGCCGCACGGCATGTGCACGACCCTCCAGGACGAGGTGAACGCCGACCTCCTCTCCTTTCTGCAGGTCTGACCCTGGGGCCGGCCGGTTCCGTTAGGCGTCCCAGACTCCACCGCGCCGCATCACGCCGGCCGTTCGCCGGCCAGCGTGATGCGGTGCAGGATGCGGCGATAGCCGTGATAGTCGTTGATCGCGTTGTGCATGGCGCAACGATTGTCCCACAGCGCCAGCGAGCCCGGCTGCCAGCGGAAGCGGCAGGTGAATTCGGGGCGGATCTGGTGCTCGAACAGGAAGGCGAGCAGCCCGGCGCTCTCCTTCTCGGTCCAGCCCTTGATCTTCGCGGTGTGGCCGATGTTGAGGTACAGCGCCTTGCGTCCGGTCTCCGGGTGCGTGCGCACGATCGGGTGCTCGGCCTCGAGCGGCTTGACCTCCTGGCCGGCCGCCTTCAGCCGGTCCTCGCGCGTTTTCGAGGCCTCGGCCTTCGTCGACGAGCTGACGCCGGTCAGGCCGTCGAGCATCGCCCGCATGCCCGGCGAGAGCGACTCATAAGCCAGGTACTGGTTGGCGAACTCGGTGTCGCCGCCGACCGGCGGCAGCTCGATGGCGTAGAGCATGCTGGCCATCGGCGGGATCTGCAGATAGGTCGTGTCGGAGTGCCAGACGCCGCCGAAATTGTTGCGCTCGTTCTCCAGCTTCATGACCGGCGTGATCATCGGATAGCCGTCGAGTCCCTTGAGCTGGGGATAGGCCATGGGCTCGCCCAGCCGGCGCGCGAAGGCCAGCTGTTGCGCCGGCGTGATCTTCTGGTCGCGGAAGAACACCACCAGATGGTCGAGCCAGGCCTGGCGGATCTCGCCAACCACGTCGTCGGCCAGATCCTTGGCCAGATCGACGCCACGCAGCTCCGCGCCCAGCGCGCCAGCCACGCGCCGGACCTCGATGTGTCTGTAGTTCCGCCGTTCCATTCTCGCGTCCCCTGTCCCGGCGCCTATTAGAGCAGGCGCGCCGGGAGGAAAACAGTCCGCCGCCGCGATATGCTGGATTGCACAGGGCTGCCCCGTCCTAGAAGCTACGCCGAGGCGATTGGGAGCATCGATGAGGCGCGGCCTCTTTACCAAGTACGTCGTCCTGTTCGTCGGGCTGGTGACGCTCGTCCTGACGACCAACGCCGTGCTCGACCTGTACTTCACCTACGAGGACAACCGCCGCGCGGCGATCGAGGTGCAGCGCGAGAAGGCCGAGGCGGCGGCGCAGCGCATCGAGTCCTTCGTGCGCGAGATCGAGCACCAGATCGGCTGGGTGGCGCATCCGCAATGGGCCCTGCTCGACGAGGAACAGCGGCGCTTCGACTATGTGCGCCTGCAGCGCCAGGTGCCGGCCATCGCCGAGCTCACCTTCATCGATCGCCAGGGCCGCGAGCAACTGAAGGTCGCGCGCCTGACCATGGATGTGGTCGGCAGCGGCGCCGACCGCTCGAAGGACACCGCCTTCGTGCAGGCCACCGCCAATAGAATTTACTTTGGCCCTGTGTATTTTCACAAAGAAAGTGAGCCGCACCTCACCATGGCCGTCGCCCATGGCGGCCGCGGCGGCGTCACGGTGGCCGTCATCAACCTCAAGCTGATCGTCGACGTTGTCGCAAAAATCCGGGTCGGCGACGCCGGCCACGCCTATGTCGTCGACGGGCTGGGCCGACTGGTCGCGCACCCCGACATGTCGCTGGTGCTGCGCGGCACCGACATGACCCGGGTGTCGCAGGTCGCCGCGGCGCTCAACCCGCAGGCCGGCGTGGCGGTCGATGACACGCGCAACCTCGCCGGCGTCTCCGTCCTGTCGGCGCATGCCGGCATCCCGGCGCTGAACTGGCTGGTGTTCGTCGAGCTGCCGACGCGCGAGGCGCGCCGGCCGGTCATCGACGCCGGCCTGCGCGCCCTGGTGCTGCTGCTCGGTGGCATCCTGGTCGCCGCGCTGGCCGCGGCGCTGCTGGCGCGGCGCATGGTGGTGCCGATCCGCGCGCTGCAGACCGGCGCGGCGCGCATCGGCGGCGGCGAGCTCGGGCACCGGCTCGACATCAAAACGGGCGACGAGCTCGAAGCGCTGGCCGACCAGTTCAACCGTTCGGCCTCCGCGCTGGAGGAGTCCTACGCCACGCTCGAGCAGCGCGTCGTCGACCGCACGCGTGAGCTGACCCAATCGCTTGAGCAGCAGACCGCCACCGCCGAGATCCTGCGCGTCATCTCGCAGTCGCCGACCGACGTGCAGCCGGTTCTCGACGTCGTCGTCAGCGCCGCGCGCCGCTTCTGTGGCGCGACCGACGCCTCGATCATGCTACGCGACGGCACGGAAATGGTCATCGCCGCGCATGTCGGACCGATCGAAGCGGACGTCGGCCGCCGGCTGCCACTCGACAGCGACCACTCCAGCACACGCGCCATCATCCACGGTCGGACAATCCATATTCCTGACGTCGCCGCGCTCGATCCGGTCGAGCATGCGGCGTTTCTCGAGCTTGCCCGGACCCTCAATTTCCGGGCGGCGATCGCGGCGCCGATGATGCGCGAGACCACCGCAATCGGCAGTGTCCTGCTGCGCAAGCCCGACGCCGGTGCGTTCACGCCACGCCAGATCGAGCTGCTCGAGACCTTTGCCGCCCAGGCGGTGATCGCCATCGAGAATGTCCGCCTCTTCACCGAGCTGGGCCGGCGCAACAGCGAGCTGAGCGATTCGCTCGAGCAGCAGACGGCGACGGCCGAGATCCTGCGCGTCATCTCGCAGTCGCCGACCGACGTCCAGCCGGTGCTCGACGTCGTCGTCAGCGCCGCGCGCCGATTCTGCGGCGCCAACGACGCCTTGATCACGCTACGGGACGGCACCGATGTGGTGATCGCCGCCCATGACGGAACATTGACCGCTTCGGTGGGCGCTCGGCGGCCGCTGGATGCCAACAGCGGCATGGGTCACTCGATTGTCTCCGGACGCACGATCCATATCCCGGACATACTGGCGATCGACGAGTCCCAATACGCCACGACCGTGGCACTGGCGCGCCAGCACAAGTGGCGCTCGTCGATCTCTGCGCCGATGCTGCGCGAGGGCGAGGCCATCGGCAGCGTTACCTTGCGACGAGCCGAACCGGGCGCTTTCACGGCGCGCCAGATCGCGCTGCTCGAGACCTTCGCCTCGCAGGCGGTCATCGCCATCGGCAACGTGCGGCTGTTCACGGAGCTGCGCGAGTCGCTGGAGCAGCAGACGGCGACGACCTACGTCCTGCAGGTCATCAATTCCTCGCCGCGCGATCTCGCACCCGTCTTCGAGGCCATGCTCGATAAGGCCATGACGTTGTGCGAGGCCGATTTCGGCTTCCTGACGGTCTACGACGGCAACAGGTTCAGCCCGGCCGCGATGCGCGGCGTGCCGCCAGCCCTTGCCGCCTACTTTACCACCGGCATGGACCAGCCCCAGCCCGGCGAGGCGCATGCCCGCATCCTGGCGGGCGAGGACGTGGTCCACAATCTCGACCAGAAGGACGAGGACGCGTATCGATCGGGCAGCCCGCTTCGCCGCGCGGTTGTCGACCTCGGCGGGGCGCGCAGCGCGCTTGTCGTCGCCTTGCGCAAGGATGGGGTCACACGCGGCGCGCTCACGGTCTACCGCAAGGAGGTCCGGCCGTTCTCCGAAAAGCAGATCGCGCTCATGCAGAACTTCGCCGCGCAGGCCGTGATCGCGATGGAAAATGCCCGCCTCATCACCGAGCTGCGCGAATCGCTGGAGCAGCAGACGGCTTCGGCCGAGATCTTGCGCGTCATTTCCCAGTCACCGACCGACGTGCAGCCTGTGCTCGACACCGTGGCGCAGGCCGCTCTCAGGTTCTGCGGCGCGAGCGATGCCGTCATCAGTCTGCGGGACCGCGATGAACGGGTAAGCGCCGCTCATGCCGGAGACCTGCCGGCGGAGGTCGGCTCGCGCTTCGCGCTCGACGCCCATAGCGCGGCCGGCCGGGCGATCGTCGAGGCCGTGACCGTTCACCTGCCCGATATCGCCGCGCTGCCACCGGGGGAGTTTGCCGTGAGCCAGGAGATGCGGCAGGGGCAAGGCGTGGCGGCGGCGCTGGCAGCACCGATGCTGCGCGAGGGAACGGCGATCGGCTCGGTCCTGCTGCGCAAACCCACACCGGGCGCCTTCACGCCGCGCCAAGTCCAACTGCTCGAAACCTTCGCCGCCCAGGCGGTGATCGCCATCGAGAACGTGCGGCTGTTCACCGAGATCCAGGAGAAGAGCCGCCAGCTCGAGATCGCCAGCCAGCACAAATCACAGTTCCTCGCCAACATGAGCCACGAGCTGCGCACGCCGCTCAACGCCATCCTCGGCTACACCGAGATGATGGCCGACGGGCTCTACGGCGATGTCGGTGACAAGGCGCAAGGCGTGCTGGAGCGCGTGCAGACCAATGGCCGGCACCTGCTCGGGCTGATCAACGACGTGCTCGATCTGTCGAAGATCGAGGCCGGTCAGCTCACGCTCTCGCTCGAGGCGTACAGCGTCGCCGACGCGGTCGCTACCGTCGTCTCGGCGACGGAGTCCCTGGCGCGCACCAAGGGCCTGTCCCTCACGACGAATGTCGCCGGGGGCCTGCCGACCGGCACGGCCGATGCGCGGCGCTTGAGCCAGGTCCTGCTCAACCTCGTGGGCAACGCGCTGAAGTTCACCGACCAAGGCGGCGTCGAGATCCGCGCCGTCAAGGTCGCCGACCAATTCGAGCTGTCGGTGGTCGACACCGGCCCGGGCATCGCCGCGGCCGATCAGGCCAAGATCTTCGAGGAATTCCAGCAGGTCGACAACACGAGCACGCGCAAGAAGGGCGGCACCGGGCTCGGCCTGTCGATCTCGCGCAAGATCGTCGAGCTGCATGGCGGTCGCATCTCGGTACGCTCCGAGCTCGGCAAGGGCTCGACCTTCACCGTCTCGATCCCGATCCACGCCGCATCGGCCAAGGAAGCTGCACAATGAGCAAGAAGATCCTGGTCGTCGAAGACACCGAGGACAATCGTCAGATCCTGCGCGATCTGCTGGGCATGGCGGGCTACGACCTGATCGAGGCGCATGACGGCGCCCAGGGTGTCGCCAAGGCCAGCGAGCACAAGCCCGATCTGATCCTGATGGATATCCAGATGCCCGTGATGGACGGCTACGAGGCGACGCGGCGCATCAAGGCGGATCCCGCGCTCAACGCCATCCCGGTGATCGCCGTCACCTCCTATGCGCTGTCGGGCGACGAGGCCAAGACGCGCGCCGCCGGCTGCGACGACTATATCGCCAAACCCTACAGCCCACGCCAGATGCTGGCCAAGGTGCGGGAGATCCTGGGCTGACCATGCGCGACCCGGCCCGCATCCTCGTGGTCGACGACGTCGCCGACAACGTCGAGATCCTGCGCATGCGCCTGTCGAGCCTGGGCTACGAGGTGACCACGGCCTTCGACGGCGAGCAGGCGCTCGCCGCCGTGCGCGATCAGCTACCCGACCTCGTCTTGCTCGACATCATGATGCCGAAGATCGACGGCCTCGAGGTCGTGCGGCGACTGAAAGCCGACAAGACCCTACCCTTCATCCCGGTGATCATGGTCACCGCCAAGGCCGCGCCCAAGGAAGTGATCGCCGGCCTCGACGCCGGCGGCGACGACTATCTCACCAAGCCGGTTGACCACGGCGCGCTGGTGGCACGGGTGCGCGCCATGCTGCGCATCAAGTCGCTGCACGACGAGGTCGAGGTACTCAATCGCGGACTCGAAAAGCGCGTGCAGGAACAGGTCGCCGAGCTGGAGCGTGTCGGCCAGCTGCGTCGCTTCCTGGCGCCGCAACTCGCCCAGGCCATCGTCTCGGCCGGCAACGAGGACGTGCTGAAGAACCATCGGCGCGAGATCGTGGCGCTGTTCTGCGACCTGCGCGGCTTCACCTCGTTCACGGAGACAGCCGAGCCCGAGGACATCATGACCTTGCTGGACGAGTTCCATGGCGCGGTCGGCCCGCTGATCCGCAAGTACGAGGGCACGCTCGACCGTTTCCTCGGCGATGGCCTGATGGTCTTCTTCAACGATCCCCTGCCCTGTCCCGACGCGCCGGAGCGCGCGGCGAAACTGGCGCTGGAGATGCGTGCGGCGGTCCAGGCGCTGATGCCCAAATGGTCGCGACGCGGCCACCGGCTGGGTTTCGGCATCGGCATGGCGCAGGGCTACGCCACGCTGGGCCGGATCGGCTTCGAGGACCGCGTCGACTACACCGCGATCGGCGCCGTGGTGAACCTCGCGTCGCGCCTCTGCTCGGAAGCCAAGGACGGCGAGGTGCTGCTGAGCGGCCGGCTCGCGGCGGCGGTCGAGACCTTCGCCGAGCTGCAGGAACTCGGCGAACGCGAGATGCGCGGCATGGCGCGACCGGTCGCGGTGGCGAACCTCGTGGCGTTGAAGGCGACGGTCATCACGAGTTAAGCGTAGGGCAACCGCACGCGGCGTTCTTCCCTTCTCCCCGCCTTCGCGGGGAGAAGGAAAAAATGGCCTACGGCGCCCAAGGCGGCCGCTTCTTCTCCAGGAAGGCCTTCATCCCGGCACGTGCCGGCGCGCCGCGCAGCAGGCGGATCAGGTCGAGCGCGGCGGCGTCGAGCACCGCCTCGTCGCTTTCGGTGGCGCACATCAGCACCAATCGTTTCACCGTCGCCACCGCGCCCGGCTCGCCACGCCTGATGTCCTCGAGGGTGCGCGTCAGCACCGCCTGGATCGCCGCCTCGTCGGCGCACAGGTGGCGACCGACGCCGGCCGCCAGCGCCTCGCGCGCATCCATCATGCGCGCCGTCACCGCCAGCTCGCGGGTGAAGCCCTCGCCGATGCGTCGCGCGATCAGCGGCAGGACCTGCGAGGGAATGAAGCCAGCGCGCGGCTCGGGAATGCCGAACCGCGCGCTCTCGTGCATGATCACCACGTCGGAGGCGCAGGCCATGCCGAAGCCGCCACCCGCTGCCGGCCCGTCGACGATGGCGATCACCGGCAGCGGCAGGCGATTGAGATCCAGCAGCGTGTCGCCGAAAGCGCGATAGGGCGCGACCAGTGGATCGCGCTGACCATCAGGCGGCGCCGGCGGCAACTCCTTCATGAAACCGATATCGCCGCCGGCGCAGAAGAAGCCGCCAGCGCCGCGCAACACAAGGGCGCGCAGTCCGACCGGATCGCGCTCGGCTTCCGCCGTGATGCGCGCGAAGGCGTCCGACAGCTCGCTCATCATCTCGTGCGTCAGCGCGTTGCGGCGCTCCGGACGGTTGAACGTCAGGCGCGCGACATCGCCATCGCGGCTCGCCAGCAGGCTACGGTAGTCAGGGAAGGTCAGCATCATCGGCGAGTCTAGACAACGCATGCTCCACACGGAAGTCCGTGCGCGAGGCGCAGCCATGCGGCATGATGCTGACATGCGTCCGAGCGTCCTGTTCGCCTGCCTCGCTCTCCTAGCCTTCAGCTCCACCGCGGCTGCGCAGGACGCGCCGGCCTCGACGCCCGCGCCGGGACCGCAGCGTATCCACGGCATCTACATGAACGGCTGCATCGCCGGGGCCACCGCCTTGCCGCTGGAGGGGCCGGGCTACGAGGTGATCCGCGTCAGCCGCAACCGCTACTGGGGCCACGACCGCGCCATCCGCTTCGTGCAGGAATTCGGCCGGCGCATCGAGGCGCAGAAGCTGCAGCACGTCTATATCGGCGACATCTCCCAGCCGCGCGGCGGGCGCATGAGTTTCGGCCACGCCAGCCACCAGGTCGGCCTCGACATCGACATCTGGTTCGAGCAGTCGAAGCGCCCGCGCCGCCCCGCCGCGCAGCGCGAGGAGCCGGTGCTGCGTTCGCTGGTGCTCAAGGGCGAGGCCGGCATCGACGAGGCGGTGTGGCTGCCGGCGCACGCCACTCTGTTGCAGACCGCCGCCAGCTTCCCCGAGGTCGACCGCATCTTCGTCAACAAGCTCATCAAGCAGCGGCTATGCCAGACGACGACGGGCGATCGAACCTGGCTACGCAAGATCGTGCCGTGGTTCTACCACGACGCCCATTTCCATGTGCGGCTCTACTGCCCGCCGGGCGATCTCGGCTGCCAGGCGCAGGCACCGGTGCCGCCGGGCGATGGCTGCGGCAGGGCGCTGGACGACTGGTTCGCCCTGCCCGACCCCGACACCATTCCGCGCGGCCCGCCGGCCAAGCCACCGAAGCCTCCGGCCGCCTGCGTGGCGGTGCTCGGCGCGCGGTAGTAAGCGACCATCATACGATAACGGCGCCCGCTCGCAGTCCCAGCGCCAGCCCTATCCCCATCCTTCGATGGGGATAGGGGATCCTGGATCGCATTACCCCGCCAGCTGCCGGCGCATGGGCAGTTGGCGGACGCGCTTTCCGGTCGCGGCGGCGATGGCGTTGGCCAGTGCCGGTGCCACGGGCGGCACGCCGGGCTCGCCGACACCACCGAGCGGGAGCGTGTAGTCGGTCGCGGGCACAAGGTGCACGTGCACCTCGCGCGGCGCCGAGTCCATGCGAGCCACTTCGTAGCCGTCGAAGTTGGACTGCACGACGCGGCCGTCCTTGAAGGTGATCTCGCTCAGCATGGCGTTGCTCATCCCCATGATCACCGCGCCCTCCAACTGCGAGCGGATGCGTTCGGGGTTGATCTGCGGCCCGCAGTCGATCGCGATGTCGACGCGCGGGATGCTGATGCCGCCCCTGTCGTCGGCCTGCACCTCGGCCACCACGGCGAGATAGCTCACGAAGCTGTAATGCGCCGCGATGCCGAGCCCGCGCCCCTTCGGCAGAGTCCGGCCCCAGTTGGCGCCCCTGGCCACCGCCTCGACCACGCCGCGCAGCCGCCCGGTGTCGATCGTGTATAGCGCCGGATCCTCGCCGTGGTTCCAGCCGTCGCCGATCGACGCCGGATTGATCTTGCGCGGCGGGCCGATCAGCTCGAGCAGATAGTCCTTCGGGTCCTTGCCCAGCGCCTGCGCGATCTCGGTGACGAAGGACTGGATCGCGAAGGCGTGCTGGATGTTGGCCACCGCGCGGAACCAGCCGATGCGCGCGTGCGCCTCGGCGTCGGGCGTCTCGGCCCGGATGTTGGGGATGTCGAACGGCAGATTCACCAGCCCCATGCCCAGCTCGATCGCGAACGGCTGCTTAACGTTGGGCGCGAATAGCGACAGGATCGACGGGAAGGCGCTGCGATGCCGCCAGGCCACCACCTTGCCCGACGCGTCGAGGCCGGCTTCGAGCCGCTGCATGGTGACGGTATGCAGGGGGCTGTTCTGCAGGTCGTCCTCGCGCGTCCAGGTCACTTTCACAGGCGCCCCGTTCATCGCCTTCGACAGCAGGCCGGCCTCGACCACGAAGTCGGGCTTCGACTTGCGCCCGAACCCGCCGCCCAGCAGGGTGACGTTGACTGTCACCTTGTCGGCCGGGATGCCGAGGAACTTGGACAGCCGCACCCTGGCCGCCTCCGGCGACTGCACGCAGGCCCAGGCCTCGCAGACACCATCGCGGATCTGCACGAGCGCGGCGGCCGGCTCGATCGTCGCGTGCGCCAGATGCGGCACATAGTACTCGGCCTCTATCCGCCTCGCCGCCGACGCCATCGCGGCGTCGACGTTGCCCTGGTCGCGCACCACCTTGCCCGGCTTGCGCACCGCGGCCTCCAGCGCCGCCTTGTAGGCGTCGGAGCTGTACGTGGCGTTGCTGCCGTTGTCCCAGGTGATCTTCAGGGCCTCGCGGCCCTTGATCGCCGCCCAGGTATTCGAGGCCACAACGGCGACGCCGCCCAGCGGCCCGAACTCCGAAGGCGGCGGCGTGCTGTCGAGCGCCACGACCTTCACCACGCCCTTGACTTTCATCGCCTCGGTCGCGTCGAACGACGCGACCTTTCCGCCATAGACCGGCGGCCGCGCCACCACGGCGTAGAGCATGCCTTCGCGCCGCGCGTCGATGCCGAAGCCGGCGCGGCCGGTCGTGATGTCCATGCCGTCGATCAGGCCGATCTGGCCCTTGCCGATGTAGCGGAACTGCGCCGGGTCCTTCAGCTTGACCGACGCCGGCACCGGCAGCGCCGCGGCGGCCCTGGCGACCGCGCCGTAGCCGATCTTGCGGTTCGACGCGCGATGGATCAGCTCATGGTTGACCGCCTCGACCTGATCCGCCGGCACGCCCCATTGACTCGCCGCCGCCTGGACCAGCATAGCGCGCGCCGCCGCGCCCATGCGCCGCAACACCATGAAATGATGCCGCATGCTGCGCGAGCCGTCGGTGTCCTGGTTGCCGAAGCGCGTCTCGTCGCCGGGCGCCTGCGCCACCTTGACCTTGGCCCAGTCGGCCTCGAGCTCGTCAGCCACCACCAGCGGCAGGCTGGTGCGGATGCCCTGACCCATCTCGGAGCGATGGCACACGACCGTCACGGTGCCGTCGTCGGCGATGGCGACGAACAGCTTGACGTCCTCGCGCAGGCCGTTCGGCATGCCGGCGCCGGCGAACTTCTTCTCCTGCGCCCAGACGGGCAGACCGACCGACAGCACCAGGCTGCCGGCGCCCGCGCCGGCGAGGAACCCACGACGACTGACATTGCGAATCGCCGGACGGGAAGATCGATGGTGGGTCATCGCCGGCCTCTTGTGGCAACGCGGTGGATCGCGGCGCGGATGCGCGGATAGGTGCCGCACCGGCAGATGTTGCCGCTCATCGCGGCGTCGATGTCGTCGTCGCTCGGCTTGGCCTTCTGCGCCAGCAGCGCGGCGGCCGACATGATCTGGCCGACCTGGCAGTAGCCGCATTGCGCGACGTTGAGATCGCGCCACGCCACCTGTACCGGGTGCATGCCGTCGGGCGACAGCCCCTCGATCGTGGTGATCGCGCGGTCGGCGGCGGCCGACACCGTGGTCTGGCAGGCGCGCACCGCGACGCCATCGACATGCACCGTGCACGCGCCGCACTGCGCCACGCCGCAGCCGTATTTCGTGCCGGTCATCCCCAGCACGTCGCGCAGCAACCACAGCAGCGGCATGTCGCCATCGACATCGACGCTGCGGTCCTGGCCGTTGAGCTTGATTTTGAATGCCATCGTTCCCTCGCTTTCCGGCTGGAACAAGAGGCAGGCCATCGTGCTACCCGAGGGGCCCACGCCTGCCGTCGAGCCTACGCCCACCGTCGCGGCGAAGCGATTCGAAACGTGCGCATGAAACCTTTATCCACCTTTATGCGACATTCCCCCAGTTGAGTCCGTCGAACGGGGCGGACGCTATCATTCCGTCAGGGTCCGGGTAAGCCATGGGAGGCCTGTGCGCCGCCAGTCGCGTGTCACGCGCTCGCCGGTCAAGAAGCCTCTCCCCATGCGTGCAGCGTGCCACGCTACGGCGCTGCGGCCTAGCCAGCTTGTACCTTGGGTACTGCGCGCGCATTACTACCTTCCCCCGCTGGCGGGGGAAGCTGTCGAAGACGAACGAGATGTCTTCGAGAGATCGCGTCTGGCCGCGAGAGCCACCCCCATCCGTCAGCGCTTCGCGCTGCCACCTTCCCCCGCCAGCGGGGGAAGGTATGAAAGTGTGCATCAGCCCAGCGCCAGCAGCGCCTTCAGCGCCGGCTCGATGCGGGCGCGTTGTTCGGCCGAGGCTGGTGGCATCGGCGCGCGCGGCACGCCGGGATCGATGCCCTGCAGTGACTGGGCGAAGCGCGTGCAGGCCGGCAGGTTGTCGCCGACCATCGCGTTCCACAGCGGCAGCAGGCCGCGATGCAGGGCGTGGGCGCGAGTGTGGTCGCCGGCTTTCACGGCGTTCCACAGCGCCACCGTCGCCTTGGGCGCGGCGGTCAGGATGGCCGCCACAGAGCCATGCGCGCCCAGCGTGAAGGACGAGTAGAGCAGCGCGTCGACGGCGCTCAGGATCAGCCGGTCCTTGGGCGCGTCGATCATCAGATCGGCGAGCAGCTTGAGATCGCCCGCGCTCTGCTTGACGCCGACCACGCCCGGCACCTCGCGGAAGATGCGGCAGAGCAGCGCCGGCGACAGGTAGGTCCAGGGCACGACGTTGTAGATGATCACCGGCACGCCGGTCTCGCCCGCCACGACGCGGAAATGCTCGACCATGGCGTCGTCGTCGGGCCGGAACAGGTAATGCACCGGCGTGACCTGCAGCGCCGCCACCTTCATGTCGCGCACCGCCTTGCCGCGGGCGATCGCCTCGCGCGTGCTGTCGACGATGATGCCGGCGATCACCGGCACCCTGCCCTTCGCCGCCGCGACGGTCGCCGCCATCACGTCGCGATACTCGCCGCCATCGAGCGCGTGGCCTTCGCCGGTGCTGCCGCAGGCCGCCAGCCCGTGCACGCCGGCCCCGATCAGCCAATCGACCTGCGCCGCGATCTTGTTCAGCTCGATGTCGCCCTTCGCCGTGAACGGCGTCGTCATTGGTGGAATGATGCCGCGTGCGACCATGTTCGTTTTCTCCCCCCTGAAGTCATTCACCCTGCTGCAGCAGCGTGCCCTTGCGCCGCGATGAGTTGAAGAACAACAGGAAGACCCGGAAGCCGATCGCCAGGTAGAGCGCCGCCAGACCAAAGGCGATCAGCATGAAGTCCCAGCGCACCACTTGCTGCGTCAGGATGGTCCGCATGCCCTCGAAGACATAGGCCGTGGGAATGCACCAGGCGATGTATTGCAGCCAGGTCGGCAGGGCGGCGATCGGGTAGTAGACGCCGCTGACCGGCAGCAGGATGAAGATTCCGGCCCAGGCGAAGGTCTCGGCACTGAGCCCCAGCCGCATGATCATGCCCGACATCGACAGCCCGACCGACCATCCGAACATCTGCAGGATGAGGAAGAACCCCACCAGCGGCAGGCCAAGGTCGTAGACCGAGTAGCCGAAGAACGCCCAGGCCAGCAGCGATACCGGGATCATGCCCAGCAAGGTGCGCAGCAGCGAGACGGTGACAATGCCGGCGGCCATCTCGATCGGCCGCAGCGGGCTGACGAAGAGATGGCCGAGATTGCGCGACCACATCTCCTCGAGGAAAGCGATCGACAGCGAGAGGTTGCCGCGGATCAGCACCTCCCACAGCAGCAGGCCCGAAAGCAGCACGCCGAAAGCCTGCGCCACGTAGGTGGTCTGGCTCGACAGGAACTGGGTGAGGAAGCCCCACATCACCATCTGCACGGCCGGCCAATAGATCGAGTCGAGAATGCGCAGCCACGACGTGCGGAACAGGTACACGTGCCGCAGCACCACGGCGTAGATGCGACTGAGGGAAGCGCCCATCGCCTACTCCGCCACTTTCTTGAGATCGTCGAGCCCGCGCTGGCGGCCGCGCGCCATGTCGAGGAAGACCTCCTCCATGTCGTTGCGGCCGAAGCGCTGGATCAGCTCGTCGGGCGCGCCGCGCTCGAAGACCTTGCCCTGCTGCATCATGATGACGTCGTCGCACAGCCGCTCGACCTCGCTCATGTTGTGCGAGGCCAGCAGGATCGTGGCGCCTGTCTGGCGCTGGTAGTCCTTCAGGAGCGTGCGTACCCAGTCGGCGGTGTCGGGGTCGAGCGAAGCCGTCGGCTCGTCCAGCAGCAGCACGTCGGGCTTGTTGATCAGCGCCTTGGCCAGCGCCACGCGCGTTTTCTGTCCGGCCGACAGCGCACCCGCCGGACGCTCCAGCATGTCGCCGATCTGCAGGGTCTCGGAGATCTCCTCCAACCGCTTCTTCACGTCAGGGACGCCATAGAGCCGGCCGTAGAAGTCGAGATTCTGCCGCACGGTCAGGCGATGCGGCAGGTCGACATAGGGCGAGGAGAAGTTCATGCGCGGCAGCGCCTTGAAGCGCTGCGTCAGCATGTCGATGCCCAGCACCTTCACCGCGCCCGAGGTCGGCTCGAGCAGGCCCAGCAGCATCGAGATCGTCGTGGTCTTGCCGGCGCCGTTGCCACCGAGCAGGCCGAGCACCGCGCCGCCCGGCACGAGGAACGACAGATCGTCGACGGCGACGATCTTGCCGTACTCCTTACGGAGGTGAACGACTTCGATGGAGGGGGTCATTGCTCGCCCCCTACCTTCCCCCGGAGGGGGAAGGTGGCGCGCGTAGCGCGACGGATGGGGGATGTCGAAGACGGACTCCTGTGTTCGTCTTCGACATCCCCCATCCGCCCTTCGGGCACCTTCCCCCTCCGGGGGAAGGAAAGATCACGGGCGTAACTCATCAGTTCGCCTTGATGCCCGCCTCGATGCGGTCCATGGCGCGGCTCAGGCGCTCGGCGCCTGACGCGAAGCACAGTCGGAAATTGCCCTCGCCGCCGGCACCGAACGCCACGCCGGGCGCGATGCCGACCTTGTATTCGGTCACCAGCTTGGAGGCGAACTTCAGGCTGTCGTCGATGCCGTCGACCGAGAAGAACGCATAGAACGCCGCCTCCGGCCGCGCCACGCGAACGCGCGGCAGCGCCTTGAGCCGCTGATACACCAACTCGCCGCCGGCGCGGCAGCGCTCGACCATCTCCTTCACGAAGGGCTCGCCCTGCTCGATCGCCGCCAGGCCGCCGCACTGGATGAACTCGGCCGTGCCTGAGATGTTGAACTGCACCAGTTTGGCGAGCTCTTCACCGAAGCCGTGCGGCGAGGTCATCCAGCCCAGCCGCCAGCCGGTCATCGCCCAGGGCTTGGAGAAGCTCTGCAGCGAGATCAGCGGATCGTCGGGGCCGGCATGCTCGAGGAAGGACGGCGCGTAGGGACGATTGTAAACCAGCCGCGTGTAGACCTCGTCGGCCATGATCCAGATGCCGCGCTGGCGCGCGAAGTCGAGCATCGCCTTCTGCTGCTCGCTGGGCATCATCCAGCCCGTGGGATTGCCCGGCGAATTGACGAAGATCGCGCGCGTGCGATCGTCGACCGCGTCGAACACCTTCTGCAGGTCGAGCGAGAAGCGCCCATCCTCCGAACGATCGAGCGTCACGGGCTTGGCGACGGCGCGGGTGATATTCACCGCCGCGGTGATGTTGGGCCATACCGGCGAGACGACGACGATGTTGTCGCCGGCGTCGAAGATCAGCTGGCTGGCGAGCGCGATGGTCTGCATGCCGGAGCTGGTCACGGTGATGCGGTCAGCGGCGCAGGAGATGCCGTAGAGTTCGCTCTGATACTTGGCGATCGCCGCGCGCAGCTCGGGAATGCCGCGCTGCCAAGTGTAGAAGGTGCGCCCCGCGCGCATCGCCTTCTCGGCAGCGTCCATGATGAAGGACGGCGTCACCAGATCGCCCTCGCCGAACCACAGCGGGATCACATCGGGATCGCCTCGGCCCAGGCTCGCCACGTCGCCAATGCGCGAGGTCGGCATGGCGGCGACGAAGCCGCTCACCGAGGCTTTGGTGCCGGGCAGGATGGTCCGCGCGGGGGTCATCACAAATCCTGAATTATCAAAGAGTTACGGCCGCACGTGGCGGCCGCGAAGGGGCGCACTATGGCAAGGTCGGGCGCGAACCTCAATGACCCTACGGAAAGGGTACCAGTGGCGGCACGGGCTGGCCGGTGAGGAAGCCCCGGAGATACAGCTTACCGATGGCGTGCAGTGCCGCCGAACCCGCGTAGGGTACCCGCTCTACGGCAAGATCTGTGTCCGGCTCCGCTCGCCAACCCGCCGCCGCCGAGCCACTGAGAAAGAAACCAGCGAAATAGAGCCGCGTCAGCGCACGCGCCGTCTGGAGACGCCGCAGGTCATCCGCGTCGAGATCGCGGCCCAGGCAGGCGCGCAGCACGACGGCCTCCAGCTCCGATGTCGGCGCAATGTTGTCGAGTAGGATCGCCACGTCGACGAACGGGTCGTTGCGGTACGCCGATTCCCAATCTACCAGCCACAGCCGCTCGCCATCGAACAGGAAGTTGCCTGGATGGCAGTCATTGTGACTGGAGACCAGCCGCGCCGGATCGCGATCCCAGGCCGCGCGAATTTGCTCCAGCCGATGCCAATGCGGGTCGAGCACGCCCGCCGCGAATAAGCTGGTGCGACGCACATGGGCGAAGAGCCGCGAGACCATGTCGGGATAGTCGATGAAAGCCGGGATCGGCGGCGATGCCTGCAGCCGCGCGATCATCACGCCCATCGCCTCGACCAGCGCTACAAGGCCACCAGGGTAGTCGTCCAAAGGACGTTGCTCGATGAAGTCCATCACGGCGACACCGGCGGTCGCTTCCACGTAATGGACGCGAGGCGCCAGTCCGGCCTCAGCCGCCATGCGCATGGCCTCGTACTGGGTCGGCACACGCAACGGGCTGTGCGGGCCCTCGATGCGCAACAGGTAACGCCTCTCACCGACATCGACGCGGAATAGCGCTGCCGGCGACGCTCCACCGCTTGTCGCGGTAACGATTGTCGCCGCCCTTCCGAAGACATCGTCGAGGGCTCGCTGCGCCGTCTGGCGCCGCTCCTCCGGAAGGTCGGCGAACGGATCGCTACTGGGCACGGAAGGCGTCGACGATCTCGCCGCCGGTGGCCTGCCAGACGTCGTTGAACTTGGACAGGCGCTCCAGCGCCTCGTCGAGGTAGCGAACGCGCTGCGCCATGCCCATCAGCCAGGGATGCACGGCGAGGCAGAAGCTGCGGCCCCGCTCGGCGTGCAAGGTCTCGAAGGCCTCCGACACGATGGCGGGGTAGCGCCAGCTCGGCACGCGCCGCAGCCAGAGCTGCTGCACGTCGTCCCATTCCGGCTGGGTGGGCAGCGACACGAGGGGCGGATTACCGACCTTCATCGCGTAAGGCTCGTCGTCGTTGGGCCAGTCCGCGACATAGTCGAGCCCGGCCTCGGCCAGCAGCGCCGGCGTGCGCGTCGACTCGCCGTAGTCCTGCCCGTGCCAGCCCCGGGGACGCTTGCCGGTGGCGGCCTCGACGGCGCGGATCGCACTGGCGATCTCCGCCCGCTCCTCCTCCTCGCCCATCCTCGAGGTGATCATGCGCGTGGCGTGGCTGCCATGGGCGATGAACTCGTAGCCCCGCTTCACGCACTGCTCGACCAGATACCAGTTGGTCGCCGCGACATGCGCGTTGATCGCCACCGTCGCGCGGATGCCATAGCGGTCGAGGCGATCCAGCACGCGAAAGATGCCGACGCGATTGCCGTATTCGCGCTGCGTCCAGGTACGGTAGTCCGGTTCGTAGGAACCGAACTCACCGACATGGCGTGGGTCGCGTTTGGCGTCCTTGGGCGCCGACAGCTCCCAGTGTTCCAGGTGCAGCATCACCCAGTAGGCGATGCGCTTACCCCCGGGCCAGCTTATCGGCTTGCGGCGGTCGATCGGCGAATAGTCGTAGTGCGGATTGTCCATGCCCGCGGGAATCGGATCAGGCATGATCAGGCCTCCGCACCAATGTGTTGCTGATAGGTCGCCATGCCGTGGGCGATATACCAGTCGGCGATTTCCTCGCCCGTGGTGATCCAGGCGTCGCTGTGCGAGCGGATATAGGCCAGCGCGCGGTCGAGATGCTTCACGCGATGCGGCGCGCCCATCATGTAGGGGTGCAGGGCGATGCACATCACGCGCGGCTGCGTCGCGCCCTCCCGGTAGAGCGTGTCGAACTGATCGACGATCATGCGCGCGAACTCCTCGGCCTCGAAGGGCTGGCGGTAGATCATCGCGTCGTTGATATCCATCGAGTATGGGATCGAGACCAGTTTGCCCTTGCGCACCTTCAAGGGCGTCGGCTGATCGTCGTGATAGAAGTCGCAGTAGTAGGTGATGCCCGCCTCGGCGACCAGGTCGGGCGTATTGACGGTGACCGACACCGCCGGCGAGAACCATCCCCGCAGCTTGCGCCCGGTGCAGCGCTCGTGGATCTCCTGGCAATGGGCGATCGCCGCGCGCTCCTCCTCCTCGCTGTAGCCCCAGTGGTAGCGCGTGTTGAGCAGGCCGTGGCTCATATACTCCCAGCGCCGGGCCTCCATCGCCTCGAGAATCTCCGGATACATCTCGATGACCGACATCGACAGCGAGACGGTGCAGCGTATGTCGTGGCGATCGGTGACCTCGAACATGCGCCACAGGCCGACGCGGTTGCCGTAGTCGCGCCCGCCATAGCCGAGAATGTCCGGATGCGGGCTGCGCGGCCACGGATCGCGCACCCGCACCTCGGCCGGCATGTACTCGTAGTGCTCGATGTTAGGCACCACCCAGACCGCGACACGCGCGTCGTTGGGCAGCTTCCATTTCGGACGCTCAATGATCGGTGAATAGCGGAAGCGGTCGGGATCGGTCACGTGCAGGCTCCAGCGCGAAAGACTGCGTATCGTCGCTTCTGTGGCATTAAAATGCCATCACCTTGTCATGGTGATACCGATGGCCAGAACATCCAGAAAACTTGTCATCTGCCTCAACAACGAAGGCTTCGAGGCCTCGCTGGAGCGTCGCAAGATCTACGTCTCGATCCCGGACACGGAGGCGGAGAAGCACCAACTGCTTCGCGTGATCGACGAGTCCGGCGAGGGCTACCTTTATGCCAAGAGCGCGTTCTGCGAGATTTCACTGCCGGCGTCGCTGCGTCGTGCGGTGATGCTCGCGACGTAGCCGTCAGCGCCGCGCGGCCAGCGCCCGGTTTTCCAGGCGGCTGAGCAGCCGCACCAGCGGCCACAGGATGAGGAAATAGACCACCGCCGCCATGACGATCGGCGTCGGGTTGTAGGTGACGCTCTGTGCCTGGCGTGCCTGGAACAGCAGTTCAGGCACGGCGACGACGCTGCCCAGCGAGGTGAGCTTCACGACCTCCAGCGTGTTGGACATCAGATCGGGCAGCACGTTGCGCACGGCCTGCGGCAGCACGACGTAGGTCATGGCTTGCAGGCGCGACAGGCCCGTGGATCGCGCGGCCTCGATCTGGCCGGAGGGCACCGAGTCGATGCCGGCGCGCAGGATCTCGCCGTAATAGGCGCCGGTGTTGAGGAAGAAGGCGATGGCGACGCAGGCGAAGCCGCCCAGCTCGAGCCCAGCGAAGGGCAGGCCGGCGAACAACAGCACCAGCAGCACCAGCGGTGGAAAGGCGCGGAAGAAATCAACCCAGGCCATCAGTGGCCAGCGCACGAGGGGATGACGGATGCTGGCGAGCAGCGCCAAGATCAGGCCGCCGAGCAGGCCCAGCGGCACCACCAGCAGCGACAGCAGGATGGTGTTGAGCAGGCCGTCAAGCACGATCGGCATGGCGGCGGCGGCGATCTCCGCGTTGAAGAAGCTCTGGATCATCGCTTCCACGCGAATTTGGTTTCGATCCAGCGCCCGGCCACGACCACCGGAAAGAACAGCACGATGTAGGCGGCGGCGCCCATCATCAGCGGCGAGGGGTTGTAGCTGTTGGACATCGCCGAGGAGGCTTGGCCAAGGATCTCGGTGACCGCCACCACCGTGCCCAGCGCCGTGCCCTTGGTGATGGCGATGGTGCGGTTGGTCAGCGGGGGGATGGTCAGCCGCAGCGCCTGCGGCAGCACCACGTTCATCAGGGTCTGGCCGTAGGACAGGCCGGTCGAGCGCGACGCCTCCCATTGGCCCTTGGGGATCGAGGTGATGCCGGCCCAGAAGATCTCCTCCGAGAACGCCATCAGCACGAAGGCCAGCGACAACCAGGTCGAGACGAAACCCGAGGGCGACAGGCCGGCCGCCGGCAGGCCGAAATACATCAGCACGATGATGACCAGCGGCGGCAGCGAGCGGAACAGGTCGACGACGAAGATGATCAACCAGTTCAGCGGCCGGACGCCCAGGCTGCGCAACAAGGCGAGCGCAAGGCCGGCTGCGAGACCGGAGATCACGATCAGCACCGCGAGCTCGATGGTCACCAGCACGCCGGAGAGGATGTCCGGCAGGTAGCGGGCCATCACCTTGGCGTTGAAGAAGGTGTCGAGGAACCGCTCCCAGGTCGACATGGTCAATGCCGCTGGATCTGGCTGATGAAGGCGCGGGTGCGTTCGTGGCTGGGGTTCTCGAAGATCGACGCGGGTGGCCCCTGCTCGACCACCCTGCCCTCGTCCATAAACAGCACGCGGTCGGCGGCGTTGCGTGCGAAGCCCATCTCGTGGCTCACCACCACCATGGTCATGCCGTCGCTGCGCAGGTCGCGCATCACGCCCAGCACCGAGCCCACCAGCTCGGGGTCAAGCGCACTGGTCGGCTCGTCGAACAGCATCACCCGCGGCTCCAGCGCGATCGAGCGGGCGATGGCGACGCGTTGCTGCTGGCCGCCCGAGAGCTGGCCTGGCGTATGGTCGGCGCGATCGGCGAGGCCCACGCGCTCCAGGGCCGCGCGGCCGATGGCATCGGCCTCGGCCCGCGATTTTCCCGCCACCTTGCGCAGCGCCAGGGTGACGTTGCCCAGCGCCGTCATATGCGGATAGAGGTTGAAGGACTGAAACACCATGCCGATGCGCTGTCGCGCATGGTTGATGTCCGTCTTCGGGTCGAGCAGGTCGATGCCGTCGACGACGACGCTGCCCGCGCTGGGTTCCTCCAGCCGGTTCAGGCAGCGCAGCAGGGTGGACTTGCCCGAGCCGGACGGGCCGATCACGAACACCAGCTCGCGCTCGGCTACCGTCAGGTCGACGCCCTTCAGCACATGCAAGGCGCCGAAATGCTTATGCAGGCCGCGCGCCTCGACGATCGTCTTTGCCATGAGGCGCCTTGGCCATCAACGCCCGATCATCAGCACTTCAAATCGTGCGGCGTCGGATCGTAGCCCGGCATGCCCGGCGGGCCGTAGCCCGGCGTGATCACCCGCTCCAGCGCGTCGGCCGGCGGCTCGCGGCCGAACCACTTGGTCGACATCTTCACGATCGTGCCGTCCTTCTTCATGCAATTGATCGTGTCCTGCAGCTCCTTGCGCAAGGCCGGATTGGTCTTGGGCACCGGCGCCGCCCAGTGCGCGCGGGTGTCCGTGAGCTCGAGGTCGGCGACGAATTGCGGGTTCTTGCTGGCGGCATAGACGATGGTGGTGTTGCCGCCCAGGGTGGCGTAGGCGCGGCCCGAGATCACCGCCTGGGTGGCGTCGGGCTGGGTGTCGTAGACCTGCACGGTGAAGCCGTGCTTCTCGCCCATCTCCTTGCTGAGCTTCTCATAGGGCGTGCCCTTGTTGACCGACACGGCCTTGCCCTTGAGGTCCTCCCAGCCCTTGATCGGGGCCGAGCCCTTCTTGATGCCGAACTGGAAGGCGGTCCACAGATAGCCTGATGTGAACAGCATGTTCTCGGCCCGCTCCTTGGTCACCGTGGTCGGCGCGGCGATGAAGTCGTAGCGGCCGGCCTGCATGCCCGGGATCAGGGTCGAGAAGCTCACCGAATCGATGATGATCTCGCGCTTCATGCGCTTGGCCACCTCGGTGAACAGGTCGATCTGGAAGCCCTCGGTGCCGCCGCCCAGCTTGGGCATGGCGTGCGGCGCGAAGGTGCCGTCGACGCCGGTACGCAGCGGCGGCAGCTTGTCCTGGGCCAAGGCTGGCGACATCAGAATCAGCGCGGCGGCCGCGGCTGCGGCGATACGATGAAACATTCGAATTCCCCCGTTGAACACCTTAGGCCGACGTTGCCGCGCCCGCAGGGGCGGCGCAAGCCGACAATGATGCGGTGATTGCAATTCAGGGGCCAAGCCGGGACAATCCCGCACGACAACAAGAGGCGCCAATGTCCGAGCGAATCCTGGTCATCAATCCGAACTCGACCGAGGCCGTCACGCGCGGCATCGACGACGCCATGGCGCCGCTGCGCATGGCGGGCGGCCCGTCGATCGAGTGCATGACGCTCAAGGAAGGCCCTGCGGGCATCCAGAGCCAGGCCGATGTCGAGAGCGTGGTACGGCCAATCAGCCGCACCGTCTCGGCGCGCGATAACGACTGCGCCGCCTTCGTCATCGCCTGCTTCAGCGATCCCGGCCTGTATGCGGCGCGCGAGGCCACCGCCAAGTCGGTCCTGGGCATCGCCGAATGCGGCGTGCTCACCGCCATGACCATGGGCCAGCGCTTCGGCGTCATCGCCATCCTCGACCGCTCGATCCCGCGCCACCTGCGCTACATCAGGCAGATGGGCGTCCAGGACCGCTTCGCCGGCGACCGCGCCATCGGTCTGGGCGTCGTCGAGCTCAGCGATGAGGATCGCACCTTCAGCCGCATGGCCGAGGTCGGCACGGAGCTGCGCAAGCGAGACGGCGCCGATGTGCTGGTGATGGGCTGCGCCGGCATGGCGCGCTATCGCGACCGCCTGCAGCGCGAGGTCGGCGTGCCGGTGGTCGAGCCGACACAGGCGGCCGTCGCCATGGCCATCGGCCAGGCGCGGCTGGGCTGGGCGGGCTGATCATGCGGCTGTCGCGACGCGCCACGCTCGCCGGCGCCGCGGCGCTTGCCGCGGGCGGCGGCGCACGCGCCTGGGCGCAGCCGCGCGGCCAAGTGGGCGAACGGCTCTTCAAGCTGGTCCAGGGCTACAGCACGTGGCCGCATCACCGCAGTGCCACGCCCGAAGGCCGCAACACCGTCGCCTTTATCGACACCGAGCTGAAGCGGCTAGGCGCGCCGACCAAGAAGATCCCCTACCTGTTCGAGCGCTACGAGTTCTTCGTCGAGGTCAAGGCCAAGGGCCGCGTGCTCGAGGCGCTGCCGCTGTTCTACGAGGCCTACAACCAGGTCAGCTCGACGACACCGATCATCCGGCCGGTCACGCTCGAGAACAACATAGACCGCAAGGACATCGCCGGCTCGATCAGCTCGCCACCCAACGCCAAGTCGCCGATCGTGCTGCTGCCGACCTTCAGCAAGTTCGGTACCGAGGCGCCCAAGCCGGCGCTGATCGGCGTCGACTCCGATCCCGCGCGCGCGGGCAGCGGCATCCCGACCGTGATGATCTCCGGGGAGCATCTGGAGACGCTGAAGGCCGGCGGCGTGAACGTCGAGTTCCGCGCGCGGCGCGTGACGGATCGCGACGAGACCATCATCGCCGAGCTGGGCGCCGGCGGGCTGGCGCCGCTGGTGATCACCACGCCGATCGGCGGCTGGTTCACCGCGGCGGGCGAGCGCGGCACCGGCATCGCGCTGGCGCTGGAACTCGCGGCGCATTTCGCCCGCGAAATGCCGATTATCTTCATAGCCACCACGGGCAACGAGCTGGAGTTCAACGGGCTGAAGAGCCTGATCAAGTGGGGCTACAAGGTAGACCCATACGGCGTGGTGCATGTCGGTGCCGCCGCCGGTGCTGGCGTGAAGAAGCCGGGCGAACGCGCGCTGTCGCTGGCCCCAATGCGCGTGGCAATGTCGAGCAAGCCGGCCGGCCCGAATACCGGCATGGGCGCGGCGCTGAAGCCTGGTGGTTTCGCCGGCACCGAGCGCTTCAGCGGCGAAGGCGCGATTTGGCGCGAATTCCTCGGCAAGGACGTGCCGCTGCTGTCGTTCGACGGCACCTTCCCGCTGATGCGCACGCCCGACGACGTGCCCGATCTCGTCACGTCGCCGGCGCTGCTGGATATCGCCTACAAGTCGATGCTCGACGCGACGCGGGCATTGTTGGCGGCGTAGACGTCAACCGTCGCGGCGCGGACCTTCGGCCGACGGGAACAGCATGCGATCGTTGGTCCGGCAATAGCGGTCCGCGAACATGCGTCCCACAGGCTGGTACTTGTCCATCAGCACGCGCATCGCCTTGGGATCCCACAGCTCGTCACGCACGTGGAAGTGCACGCCCTCGCCGATGATCAGCTGGCGGTCGTCCTTGACGTTGATCACCTGCCAGATCTTGCACTCCAGCGACCACGGCGCCGCGGCCAGACGCGGCGGCTTGATCGCGGTCGAGGGCGCCAAGCCGAGCTTGAGATAATCCGGCTCGCCGATATCGGGCGGGAAGTCGCCGCTCGACTCGTGCATCGCCTGCGCCAGCGGCTCGTCGGTCAGGTTGATCCAGGTGTCCTTGATCCGCCCGTCCGGCCGCTTGTTGATCGCGAACATGCAGAGCGGCGGGTCTTCGGCGAAGACGTTGAAGAAGCTGAACGGCGCGGCATTGACCACGCCGGTCGGCCCGATCGTGGTCACCCAGGCGATCGGCCGCGGCAGCACGAAGGAGATCAGGAGCTTGTAACGCTCATGCGGACTGAGTTCTGAAGCGGCGTACTGCATCGGCCCCTGCCCTGCTTACTTTCGGGTCGGCGGCGGCGGCTCGGCGCCGACGCGTTCGGTGATCAACTTATAGTGCTCGGGCCGCCGATGCTTGGCGAAGTTGAAGACATTCTGGCGGATCGACTCGCCCATCGAAAGATCGGCGTCGAACATGATCAGCTCGTCGTCCTCGCTCATCGCCTGCGCGGCGATCTCGCCGGTCGGCGCCACGATCACCGAGGCGCCGTACATGCCGAAGCCGTCCTCCTTGCCCGCCTTGGCGGTGGCGACGATCCAGGTGCCGTTCTGGTAGGCATTGGCCTGCACGCTGAGCAAGTGATGGAACACGCGGCGATAGGGCGGCTCGTGGAAATAGATGTTGTCGGTGGGCGTGTTGTAGCCCAGCGCCACCATCTCGACGCCCTGCAGCCCCATGACGCGGAACGTCTCGGGCCAGCGCCGGTCGTTGCAGATGCACTGGCCCATGACGAGATCCTCGTCGAACATGCGCCAGACGTTGAAGCCGAGATTGCCGACGTCGAAATAGCGCTTCTCCAGATGCTGGAACGGCGCGGTCGGGATGTGATCGACATGCCCCGGCAGATGCACCTTGCGGTACTTGCCGACGATCCGCCCGTCGGGCCCGACCAGGATCGACGTATTGAACCGCCTTGTCTTCCCCTCTTCCTCGGTCAGTTCCGCGTAGCCAAGGTAGAACCCAACCCTCTTCTCCCGCGCCAGCTCGAACAGCGGCATCGTCTCCGGGCTGGGCATCTGCGCCTCGAAGAACCGGTCGATCTCGGCCTGGTCCGTCATCCACCACCGCGGAAAGAACGTCGTCAGCGCCAGCTCGGGAAACACCACGAACCGGCAGCCCGAATCGGCGGCCTCGCGCAACATCGCCATCATGCGCTTCACCGCCGACGCCTTGCTGTCGGCGAGATGGATAGGCCCGAGCTGGGCGGCGGCGACTTTCAGGTGGCGGGACATGCGGGCTTTCCTAGTTACTGCTCGGCGAGCCTGTACTCGAAGGGATCAGATAGCAGATGCCGCGCCGGGTCGCGAACACCAGGCATAAAGCGGATCACGCGGATGCCGGCCGGGACGACGACGTAGTAGATGACGTGAGAGCCGCTGGGCGTGCTGCGATAGCCGAGGCCGATATCCGGGCGCGCCGGCGCACTGAACGGGAACGCCGCTAGGCGGTCGAGCCGCACCCTCAGATTGGCGATGTAGCGGGCCTTCTGATCGGCTCCCCATTGCAGCAGGGATTCGACACCGGCCTCGATGATGTCTTCAACGGCCGCCTGCGTATACTCGATTTCGCCCACGGCTTACGCCCGTTTGCGCGCCCGCCGATCGATCTCCGCGCTGATGTCGTCGAGTGTCCAGCCGGTCGCGACACCACTCTCCTCGCCCTCGCGCAAAGCGTTACGCAGTCGCTTCAGATCCCGCCTCTCGGAATCGCGCTCCTGCATCGCGCGTAAAGCTTCGCGAATCACTTCGCTCGCATTGTTGTAGTCGCCAGACTTGACCTTCGCCTTAACGAAGCCCTCTAGCTTGGCTGTCAACGAGATGTTCATAGTGAACCTCGGGCTGAGCAAAGATTAGCAAAGTCTGTTACCAGCTTCAGCTAGCAACGGCAACGGAAAGTCCGACGACCAGGTGGCGGTTGCTTATCGGGAGGGTGCTCCAATTGGTAGCTACGCCTGGGCATTTGCGCAACTAGGGCGGCCGCCATTGCAAAAGTGCCAGCAGGACGTCTGACCGTCGTCGAGATGGTCTCAAAACAACGGCCGAGCCCCAAAGCTCGCCATCTTCGTCATCTCCGGCGCCGCTCGCCCGAGCGGGCGTGAGGCGTCGGGTGTGACGCATTTCAGGAACTGGCCACTGCCCTTCTCGGCGTTCAGCGTCCCGTTCTCGACCACGACACGGCCGCGGCTGATCACGGTGACCGGCCAGCCGGTGATGCGGCGCCCCTCGTACGGCGTGTAGCCGACATTGTCGTGCAGGTCGGTCCAGCGCACGGTGACGTCCTTCTTGTCGTCCCAGATCGCGAGGTCGGCGTCGGAGCCGACGGCGATCGTGCCCTTGCGCGGGTAGAGACCGTAGAGCTTGGCGTGGTTGGTGGCGCTCAGCGCCACGAACTGGTGCAGGTCGATGCGGCCCTTCTGCACGCCCTCGGAGAACAGCAGCGGCAGGCGCAGCTCGAGGCCGGGCACACCGTTGGCCATCTCCTTGAACGTGGTCTTCAGGCCCTTGGGGATCTTGCCGCCCTCGTTGAACTGGTAGGGCGCGTGGTCGGAGGAGAAGACGTCGAAGGTGCCGTCCTTCAGGGCGGCCCAGACCGCTTCCTGCCCGGCGGCGTCGCGCGGCGGCGGGCTGCAGCACCACATCGCGCCCTGCACGTCGGGCTTGTCGAGGTCGTCGGCGGTAAGCGCGATGTATTGCGGGCAGGTCTCGGCGAAGATCTTCAAGCCCTTGGCGCGCGCCTGGCGCACCGTCTCGATCGCCTCGACCTCCGACATGTGCACGATCAGCATCGGCGCGTCGACCAGGCGGGCCAGCGAGATCGCGCGGTTGGTCGCCTCGGCCTCGGCGACGCGGGCATGGGCGATGGCGTGGAACTTGGGCGCGACATGGCCCTGCTCGACCAGGTGATGCGCCAGCCACTGGATCATGTCGTGGTTCTCGGCATGCACCATGACCAGCGCGCCTTCCTTGCGCGCCAGTGCGAGGATGTCGAGCAGCTGGTAGTCGGTGACCTTCAGCGCGTCGTAGGTCATGTAGATCTTGAACGAGGTGTAACCGTCCTTGATCAGCGCCGGCAGCTCCTGGCCCATCACCTGCGGCGAGGGGTCGGAGATGATCAGGTGGAAGGCGTAGTCGATCAGCGCGTTGGGCGTCGCTTCCTGGTGATAGTCCTGCACCACCTTGCGCAGGGACATGCCGCGATGCTGCGCGGCGAAGGGGATGATCGTCGTCGTGCCGCCGAACACCGCCGAGCGCGTGCCGGTGTAGAAGTCATCGGCGCACATGATGCCCATGCCGGATTTCTGGGCGACATGGACATGGCTGTCGACGCCGCCAGGCAGCACGAACTTGCCACCGGCGTCGATCTCGCGCGTGGCGTCGCCGGAGACCTTGCCGATGGCGGCGATCACGCCGTCCTTCACGGCGATGTCGCCTTCGGTGGCGGCCTCGACGGTGACGATGCGGGCGTTGCGGATGATCAGGTCATAGGCGGGCATTCGTGTGGTTCCCCGAGAAAAAAGGAACCACAGAGACACAGAGACACAGAGGAAAACCGACTGCGCGCTTCGCGCGCATCAAACTGTCTTCCTCTGTGCCTCTGTGTCTCTGTGGTGAAATTCTTCATTCCGCCGCCAACGGACGGGACTTGCCGGCAGACGCGAGTCGGCGCTCCAGCCGCGCAATCAGGTTGTCTAGCTCGACCACGTCGGCGGCCGTCAGCGACGAGCCCGGCGACCGCTGCCTGGCGCTCTTGATCGCGCCGCGGCGGCGCAGCACTTCCTTGCGCAGCGCCAGGCCGATGCCCGGCTGCACCTCGTGGCGCACCAATGGCAGGTAGATGTCGAACAGGTCTTCGCCCTCCTCCGGCTTGCCCGCCGCGAACAGCGCGTGGACCTGCACCAGCATCTCCGGCCAGGCGAAGCCGGTCATCGCGCCGTCGACGCCGCGGCGCAGCTCCTGCGGGTAGTAGATGCCGCCATTGCCGACCAGGATCGACACGCGGCGTTGCCCCTTGGACTCGGCCTCGCGGATCCGGGTGATCTTGTTGAGCGCCGGCGCGTCCTCGTGCTTGAGCATCACCAGCTGCGGGAAATCGGCCACCATCCGGTTGAACACCGGCACGGGAAGAAACACGCCCGTGGTCTGGGGATAGTCCTGGTAGACCACCGGCACGTCGGGCCCGAGCGCCTCGAAGACCTGCTTGTAATAGCCGTACAGCGCGTCGTCGCCTTTCAGGCCGGCGGCAGGTGCCACCATCACGCCGGCGGCGCCGGCGGCCATCACCTCGTGCGACAAGCGGCGCAGCGGATCGATCGCGGCGTGGCTGACGCCGACGATCACCTTGCGCCCGCCGGCGCGGGCGATCACGCGCTTGACCACGGCCAGCGACTCATCGGGCGTGAGCTTGTGCGCCTCGCCCATCATGCCCAGCAGGGTGAAGCCGTGCACGCCGCAGGAAATGTAGAAGTCGGTGAGCGAATCGACGCTGTTAAAGTCGACCTCGCCAGAGTCGGTGAACGGCGTGGCGGCGATGATAAAGACGCCCTTGGCAGTCTCGTCGAGTCGCGCGGCCATGGCTGTTCTCCAGATCATCGGTCGGTGTGCGCCGGGATCATGCCACCCGTGTGCCTCCGGGTGAAGCTTGTCGCCTGTCCTGCCAGTGGCCTAGAGTTTGCAGCATCTCGATCAGGGTCGAGGATCACGGGGGATTGCACAGGTGCTGGCGCTGGTCGCGCAACGGCTGTTGATTTCAGGCCCGGTCCTGTTGGGCGTCCTGGTGATCGGCTTCCTGCTGCTGCAAGTCGTGCCCACGGATCCGGCGGTGATCCTGGCCGGCCCGACCGCGTCGCAGGCCGAAGTCGAGGCGATCCGCGAGCAACTCGGCCTCAATCGCTCGCTGATCGAGCAGTTCGCCAATTATCTGTTCCGTGTCCTGCAGCTCGACCTCGGCCGGTCCATGATCTCGAACCGGCCGGTGACCGAGGAGATCCTGCTCACCATCGGCCCGACGCTCGAGCTGATGCTGGCCTGCATGATCTGGGCGATCCCCGTCGGCATCCTCATGGGCACGCTGGCGGCACAGCATCGGGGGTCGATCATCGACCGGCTGATCATGGCGATTTCCGTCATGGGCGTGTCGGTGCCGGTGTTCTTCGTCGGCCTGCTGCTGATCCAGCATGTCGGCGGCGCCGGCCTGCTGCCCTTCCAGGGCCGCGCCGGCCCGCTCTGGACCTTTGAAGGCCTGCACCACATCGCCCTTCCCGCCCTGACCCTCGGCGCCGTCTTCATCGGCCCGGTCGCCCGCATGACGCGGACGTCCCTTCTCGAGGTACTGGGCGCCGACTACGTGCGCACCGCCCGTGCCAAGGGTGCCGGCGAATCGCGCGTCGTGATCCGTCACGCGCTACGCAACGCCCTGATTCCCGTGATCACCCTGATCGGCCTGCAGGTCGGCTTCCTGCTGGGCGGCGCCGTCGTGACCGAGACGATGTACGCCTGGCCCGGCGTCGGCCGCATGGCGGTGGGCGCCATCGGCTCGCGCGACCTGCCGGTGGCGCAGGGCGCGATCCTGATGCTGGCGGTGTCATTCCTCGCCATCAACCTCGTGGTCGACGTGCTCTACGGCTATCTCGATCCCCGGATCGGCCGGCGATGACCGACATCACCGCCATCAACGAGGCCGACCTGCGGGCGCTGAACGCGCTGCGCCGCAAGAACAGCATCATACGCCGCCTGCTGCGCGATCCGGCGGCGGCGCTTGCCCTGCTGTTCATAGTGCTGATCGTGCTGGGCGCGCTATTGGCTCCGCTGATCGCGCCCTTCGACCCCTATGCCAACAATCTGCGCCTGCGCCTGAAGCCGCCGGGCTTCGTCGGACCCGACGGCAGTCTCTACCTGCTGGGCACCGACGCGCAGGGCCGCGACATGCTCACGCGCATCCTCTACGGCCTGCGCATGACCTTGATGATCGGCGCGCTCGCCGTGCTGGCGGGCGGCACGATCGGCGTGCTGATCGGCGCGCTGTCGGCCTACTACAAGCGCCTCGACGCGGTGCTGATGCGCCTGATCGACGTGTTGCTGTCCTTCCCCTCGATCCTGTTCGGCCTGGCGCTGGCCGCCGTGCTCGGCCCGAACTTCGTCAGCCTCGTCGTCGCGCTCAGCATCGCCGCCATCCCAGCCATCGCGCGCGTCTCGCGCGGCGCGGCCACCGTGGTGATGCAGCAGGAGTACATGGAGGCCGGTCGCGCCCTGGGCCTCGGCGACGGCGCGCTGATCTGGCGTTATCTGCTGCTGAACTGCGGCTCGACGGTGCTGATCTACGCCACCCTGCAGCTCGGCCAGAGCATCCTGCTGGGGTCTGTGCTGAGCTTCCTCGGCCTGGGCGTGCAAGCGCCGATCGCCGAGCTGGGCAGCATGACGGCCGATGGACGCAAGTTCCTCACCAACTTCCCGCATGTCGCGACGATCCCGGCGGCGGCGATCTTCCTGATCGTGCTGGCCTTCAACGTCCTGGGCGATGCGCTCCGCGACGCGCTCGATCCCAAGCTTCGTCAATGATGCGTACCACCTGGGAGACTTCACCATGAGGACTACGGCAAGGCTCGGCTTGGCGGCGCTCACGGCGCTGTCCGGCATCGCGACGCTCGCCCCCGCGGCGAGCGCGCAGAAGACGGTGACGATAATCCGCGAGATCGACACCGACCGCTACGATCCGCACCGCTCGACCGCGCGCTCGAACGCCGAGGTCATGTACATGGTCGGCGACACCATGGTCGCGCTCGACTACGACATGAAGACGCTCAAGCCCAACCTGGCGGCGAGCTGGACCGTGTCACCCGACGGCCTCGTCTACACCTTCAAGCTGCGCCCCGATGTCACCTTCTGCAGCGGCAAGAAGATGACGGCCAAGGACGTGGTCGCGACCTACGAGCGCTGGATGGATCCCGAGACCAAGGGCCTCGTGAAGTGGCGCATGGGCGACCTCGACAAGGTCACAGCGGTCGACGACGTCACGGTCGAGTACAAGCTCAAGAAGCCGTTCTCCGAGCTGCTCTACCAGATGACGCAGTACTTCCACACCATCATCAACGTCGACCAGGTCAAGCAGCTCGGCGCCGATTACGGCATCAAGGGTTTCGACGGCACCGGCCCGTTCTGCATGCAGAGCTGGACGCCGCGCGACCAGACGGTGCTGACACGACACGCCGCCTACAAGTGGGGGCCGCCTATCTACGCCAGCCAGTCGGCCCAGGTCGACCGCGTGATCTGGAAGGTCGTGCCCGAGGAGAACACCCGCGTCACCGCCCTGCAGAGCGGCCAGGCTGACGCCAGCCAGTATGTGCCGTACTGGTCGCTGAAGGATCTGATGGCCAACAAGCAGCTCTCGGTGTCGCGCGCCCAGAACTATTTCTGGACCTTCTTCATCGGCTTCAAGATCGACCGCGAGCTGATGCGTGACGAGAAGGTGCGCCGGGCGATGAACCTGGCCGTCGACCAGCGCGCCATCACCGAGGCGGTGACCTTCGGCTTCGCCATGCCGGCCGATACGATGCTGATGCCCAGCGTGCTCGACTTCAACAGCAACGTCGATCGCAAGATCTACGGCGAGAGCATCTCCGAAGCCGAGAAGCTGCTCGACGAGGCCGGCTGGAAGAAGGGCGCAGACGGCTTCCGCTACAAGGACGGCAAGAAGCTGGCGCCGGTGATCTACGGCATCGCCGGCTTCTTCAAGGAGATCGCCGAGGCCGTGCAGGGCGACCTGCGCAAGATCGGCGTCGACCTGCAGATCCAGCTCTTCGACTCCACCGTCGCCTGGGGCAAGCTGGCGACGCAGGAGTTCGACGCCTTCGGCATGAGCTTCCCCTACGTCTCCGCCGGCGACGCGCTGAACCTCTATTTCCGCTCGGCCAACACGCCGACGCCCAACCGCATGAATTGGAAGGACAAGGAGACCGACGAGCTGCTCGATCGCGGCTCGCAGGCGCTCGACGACAAGACGCGGTCCGAGGCCTATGCGCGCGTGCAGGCCAAGGTGCACGACGCGGCGGTGTGGATCCCGCTCTACCACGAGCCGCTGCACCTGGTCGCCGGGCCGAAGCTCAAGCCCATGCAGGCGCACGGCAACTACGGCTGCGCGCTCTACAAGGGCCTCGACATCGCGCTGAAGTAGCACGCCACGAACCACGGGAAACGCCATGACCAACAAGATCACGCTCGTCCGCGACCTCGACGTCGTCGTCGCCTGGGACGAGTCCGAGGGCCGGCACGTCTATCTCCAGCGTGCCGACTTCGCCTTCCGCGGCAACGAGATCATCCATGTCGGCCCGGGTTACGCCGGGCCGGCGGACACGACCATCGAGGGCCGCGGCATGATGGTCATGCCCGGCCTGGTCAACATCCACACCCATCCCTTCTCGGAACCGGGCAACAAGGGCCTGACCGAGGAGGTCGCCAGCGACAAGCTGGGGCAGAGCTCGCTCTACGAGTTCCTGCCGGTCTTCGGCATGGAGGCCGAGGATGCCGGTGCCTCCTCGCGCGTGGCGATCTCGGAGCTGCTGAAGAGCGGTGTCACCACGGTCGCCGACCTGTCGACCAACCGCGAGGGCTGGATCGAGGATCTCGTCTCGACCGGCATCCGCGCTGTGCTCTGCCCGATGTTCCGCTCGGGCTACTGGTACACCAAGAACGGCCACGTCGTGGACTACGCCTGGGACATCAAGCAGGGCGAAGCCAACTTCGCGGCGGCGCTGAAGACCATCGACGCCGCCATGGCCCATCCCAGCGGCCGCCTGTCGGGCATGATGGGACCCTCGCAGATCGACACCTGCACCGAGGGTCTGTTCAAGGACGCGCTAGCCGAGGCACGCAAGCGTAACATCCCGATGCAGACCCATGCCGGCCAGGCGGTGGTCGAGTTCCATGAGATGACGCGCCGCCACGGCAAGACGCCGATCGAATGGCTCGACGACATCGGCGTGCTGTCGCCCGACCTGATCATCGGCCACTGCATCTTCCTCAACGATCATCCGCAGATCCACTGGCCGCATAGCGACGACTTCGCGCGCCTGAAGGCGTCCGGCGCGGCGGTGGCGCATTGCCCGACGGTGTTCGCGCGCCGCGGCATCGCGCTCAACAGCATGGGCCGCTACATGGAGGCCGGCATCCCGCTGGGCATCGGCACCGACACTTTCCCGCACAACATGCTCGATGAGCTGAGGCTGGCCTGCTACCTCGGCCGCGTGCTCACCGGCAACTACAAGATGGGCATGACACGGCATGCCTTCGAAGCGGCCACCGTCGGCGGCGCGAAGATCCTGCGACGGCCCGATCTCGGCCGCATCGCGCCGGGCTGCAAGGCCGACTTCTCGCTCGTCGACATGACGCATCCCTATATGCAGCCGGCGATCGAGCCGGTGCGCAGCCTTATCTTCTCCGCCTCCGACCGCGCCATCCGTCACGTCTATATCGACGGTACCCAGGTGGTACGCGATGGCCAGGTGCTCACCGTCGACGTCGAGACCATGACCGAGCAGCTGGTCGCCGGCCAGGCCAAGCGCATCGCCACCGTGTCGTCACGCGACTGGGCCGGCCGCACCGCCGAGCAGCTTGCGCCGCCGGTCTACGGCAAGCGCGATCGCCTGCCGCAGACGAGGCCGGTGCATTGATGACTGTCGAACTACCTTCCCCCGCTGGCGGGGGAAGGTGCGGCATAGCGGCCAGATGCGGACGTTGGTGTTGTCGCACCAACCACCCCCATCCGGCGCTACGCGCCACCTTCCCCCGCCAGCGGGGGAAGGTAGTGGTCCCGTGCGCTGATGGTCGACAACGTCGCGGATCCGCTGCTTGAGGTGCTGAACCTCGAGACGCACTTCTCCACCGGCGGCGGTGTGTTCAAGGCGGTCGACGACATCTCCTTCAGCCTCAAACGTGGCGAGACGTTGGGCCTCGTCGGCGAATCCGGCTGCGGCAAATCCGTGACGTCGCTGTCGATCATGCGGCTGGTGCCCAGCCCGCCGGGCAAGATTGCCGGCGGTCAGGTGAAGCTCGCCGGCCGCGACCTGCTGACGCTGTCTCAGGCGGAGATGCGCGCGGTGCGCGGCGGCGACATCGCCATGATCTTCCAGGAGCCGATGACCAGCCTCAACCCGGTGCAGCCGATCGGCCAGCAGATCGCCGAGGCCATCCTGCTGCACCGCGACGCGAGCCAGGCCGAGGCGCGCGCCCGCGCCATCGAGCTGTTGCGGCTGGTGCGCATCCCCTCACCCGAGCAGCGTGTCGACGACTACCCGCACCATCTCTCGGGCGGCATGCGCCAACGGGTGATGATCGCCATGGCGCTGGCCTGCGATCCGCAGGTGCTGATCGCCGACGAGCCGACCACGGCGTTGGATGTCACCATTCAGGCGCAGATCCTCGACCTGTTGCGCGAGCTGCGCGAACGGCTGGGCATGGCGATCATCCTGATCACGCACGATCTCGGCGTCGTCGCCGCGATCGCCGACCGCGTCGCCGTGATGTATGCCGGCCGCATCGTCGAGGAAGCGCCGGTCAACGCGCTGTTCGGCGACCCGCAGCATCCCTACACGCTGGGCCTGCTGGGTTCGATCCCCGGCGCCGCCGGCGACGATGAGGAGCTCACTGCCATCGAAGGTGTCGTGCCCAGCCCCTACGCCCAGCCCGAGGGCTGCCGCTTCAATCCGCGCTGCCCGTTCGCCATCGAGCGCTGCCGCCGCGAGATCCCGCCGTTGGCTGAAGCCAAGCCCGGCCACCGCGTCGCCTGCTGGCGCGTGCCGATCGAAACAACCCTGGGCGCGGCATGAGCGAGACGCCCCTGCTCCAGGTCGAACGGCTGGTGAAGCACTTCCCTGCCAAACGCGGCGTGCTGTTCCAGCGCATCATCGGCACGGTGAAGGCGGTCGACGACATTACCTTCGACGTGCGCGCCGGCGAGACCGTGGGCGTGGTCGGCGAATCGGGTTGCGGCAAGTCGACGATGGGACGCCTCGTGCTGCGCCTGATCGAGCCGACATCCGGCAAGGTCACCTTCGACGGCCACGACGTGCGCGAGCTCAACCGCGAGCGGCTGCGCGTCCTACGCCGCGATATGCAGATCATTTTCCAGGACCCCTACGCCTCGCTGAATCCGAGGCTGAGCGTCGGCGAGATGCTGGCCGAGCCGTTGCGCCTGCACGGTGGGATGTCCGGCGCGCCGATGAAAGCGCGCATCGACGAACTGCTGACCACTGTCGGCCTTTCGTCGTGGCACGCGCTGCGTTATCCGCACGAGTTCTCCGGCGGGCAGCGTCAGCGCCTGGGCATCTCGCGCGCGCTCGCCACGCGCCCCAAGCTGATCGTCTGCGACGAGCCGGTCTCGGCGCTTGACGTGTCGATCCAGGCGCAGGTGATCAACCTGCTGAAGTCGCTGCAGAAGCGCTTCGGCATCGCCTACATCTTCATCGCCCACGATCTCGCCGTCGTGCGCCACATCAGCGATCGCGTCGCCGTCATGTATCTCGGCCGCATCGTCGAGATGGCCGACAAGAAGGCCCTGTTCGGCCGGCCGATGCATCCCTATACCCGCGCCCTGCTCGCCGCCGCGCCGGTCGCCGATCCGACGGCACCGAAGAAGGCCGCGCCGATCGAGGGCGACATCCCGAGCCCGCTGCGCCCACCGTCGGGCTGCACCTTCCATACGCGCTGCCCCTTCGCCCAGGAACGTTGCAAGCGCGACGTGCCCGAACTGCGCACGCTCGCAGCCGGTCACACCGTGGCCTGCCATTTCGCCGAGTCGCTGCCGTCGGCCGACGACATCGCGGCACGCGCGGCGCCTTATGCCGGCCGCCTCGCGGCCTACCGACGGGCGGTCGCGCAAGCGCGTGCCGCTTGAACGACAGGCGCGGGCGGGACACAGTGCGCGCGTTCTGTTGACCCCGAGGAAACGACCCAATGCCTGCGTTAGACGCCAAAATCCTGAAGACCCTGCGGAAGTTCGACACGCCGACGATCTGCAACGCGCTGGAGATCGTGGCGCCGCAGCGCCGCCTGCACGGCTACAACGTCGAGCCGCTGCAATGCGTCTATCCCGACCTGCCGCCGATCGTCGGCTACGCGCGCACCGGCACGATCCGCTCCTGCGAGCCCTCGTTCCGCACACCCGCCGAGGACCGCGACATGCGGCTAAAGTGGTACAAGTACGTCGACCAGGGCGGACCGAAGCCCTCGATCATCGTGCTGCAGGATCTCGACGGCATCCGCGCCGGCTACGGCTCGTTCTGGGGCGAGGTCAACAGCCACGTCCATCGCGGCCTGGGCGCGCTGGGCGTCGTCACCAATGGCTGCATCCGCGACGTGCCGATGAACGCCACCAACTTCCAGATGCTGGCCGGCAGCATCATGCCGAGCCACGCCTACGTGCATACCGTCGATGTCGGCGTGCCGGTGACGATCTGCGGCATGTCGGTGCGCGACGGCGACCTGATGCACGCCGACATGCACGGCGCGGTGATCATCCCGCACGACGTCGCGGGCAAGATCGCCGGCGCCGTCGACCTGCTGACGCGCAAGGAGAAGGTGATCATCGAGGCGTCGAAGAAGAAGGGCTTCTCCTTCGCCGTGCTCGAGAAGGCGCTCAAGCAGTCGGCCGACATCCACTGAGCGCGGGCGTCATGGTGCGGCGGTGAGCGGCGTCGTGCGGCGCTGGCGCAGCACGACCTCGTCGCCCACAGCGTAGAGAAAACACGACCCGTCGCGACCAGCGCGCTGCGGGTCGTCGTTGCACTCGGCGAGCGCCTTCCGCTCGGCTTCGCGCTGGTTCACCGCGCCGGTTGTCACGAACAGCCTGCCTTGGGGATGAAGCGCGACGGCTTTCGGGCCCTGTTGCTGGCGGTAGCCGGCGACATCGGCGCGCTGACGGATCGCCTCGCCGATCGTCGGCACCTGCTTGACGTCGAACGCGCCATCATAGGCGAGGCGCGGCATGTCGCGGCGCGGCAAGCTGCCGTCAGCCGCGGCCGATTGCAGGCTATCGTTCACGACCACGAGCATGCAGGGTCCGCCATAGCGCAGCTGACAGCCTTCGAGCACCCGCTCCTCGGCCATCGCGGCGGTGACGACGTTGGTGAACCGCCAGGTGGCGGATGGCGGATACACCGCCAGCGCCTTGTGCTGTCGTTCCTGGACGTACGACGAGGCGATGTTCGTCCGCGCCGTCTCGGGCAGAGACGGTACGGTCTTGGTCAGGATGGCCGCGATCGTGGCGGCCAGCGGATTCTCCACGGGCGGTGCGGGTGTCGCGGGCTTCGCCTCGGGCGGCTTGCTGAGCGGCTCGGTCGAGCGCTGGCGCAGCACGACGCGATCGCCCACCGCATAGAGGAAGCAGGGCCCATCGGCGCCGCCGCGCGGCAGGTCGGCGTTGCAGTCGGCCAGCGCCTTGCGTTCTGCCTCCCGTTGATCGGCGGCGTTGACCGTTACGAACAGCTTGCCAATAGGATGGATGGCCGCCGCCTTGGGCGCCGGCTGCACGCGATATCCGGCGACATCGAGCCGCGCCCGCACCACCTCAGAGACGATCGGCAATTGCGCGATGTCGAACTCGCCTTCGTAGGCGATCCGGGGCATGTCGCGGCGCGGCCAGTTGCCGTCGCTGGGCGCGGGCTGGGCGGAGTCGTTGATCGCGACCAGCACACATGGCCCGCCGTGGCGCAATTGGCATCCCTCGAGAGCGCGTTCCTCGGCAATGGCCGCACTGCCCCAGTTCGCGGTGCGCCACGTCGCGGCGGGCGGAAAGGCCGCCAACACCCTGTTCTGCCTCTCCTGCAAGTACGTGGCCACGATAGACGTCCGAGCCGCCTCGGCGAGAGACGGCGCGGCTCTCGCCAGCGCCGCGCTGATCGCCGGGCCGACGAGGTTCTCCGACGGACGCAATGGCGGAGGCGGCGGCGCAGGTTTGGCCGGCGCCGTAGCCTGCGCGGAAGGCTTGGGCACGGCCGATGCCGCGCCACTCGTGATCGGCGTGGTGGCGCGCATCGGCAACACGACGCGATCGCCGACGGCGTAGAGGACGCAGGGCGTCATGCCGCCACGCCGCGCCGGGTCTGTATTGCAAGCGTGCAGCGCCTTTTCTTCGGCGGCGGTCTGGCTCTCGGCGCCGGTGACGACGCGCAGGATGCCTTCCGCATGAAACGCCGCCGCTTTCGGCCCGGTGGCGGTCTTGTAGCCGATCACGTCGGCGCGATTGAGGTCCTTGTCGCGCAGGGCCGGAATTCGCGTGACGTCGAAGGGCCCCTGATACCGTACGCGCGGCATGTCCCAAAGCGTGGTCGCGTTGTTGGGGCCAGGTGGCACCACGGTATCGTCGACCGCGACCAGCACGCACGGCTCGTCGTAGTATTGCTGGCACCGCTCCAGCACCCTCTCGCGCGCCAATTCGGTGTTGGGCCAGGCCGTCGTGCGCCACATTCTCACGGCGCGCGGCGCTACAGCCAATGCTCGACTGCGACTGGATTTGACATAGGCCGCGGCGACTTCCGCACGAGCCTTCTCGGTCGCCCCCGGCAGGCTTCGCGCCAGAGCCTCCGCGATCTTGCTCTCGAGGTCGCGCGGGTCGAACAACCCGGCCCTTTCGCCATACCACCATCCGCCCGCGATCAGCGCGACGACGGCCGCGGCGCCCGCCGCCAACGCGACCGGCCGCCAGCGACGGGGGCCGGCGCCTCGCGCAGGCTTCAGGCCACTGGGAGATCCGGGCAGCGAAGCGATCTGGGTGGCAGACAGGCCGTAGACACCGACGGCTCGGCTGATGTTCTTCACCAGGTGTTCGCCGAGATCGGCGAAGGATAGCGACAGCTTGTCCCTGACCTGTTCGTTGGCGGCGCGCGAGATACAGATGCCGCCGGGCTCGCACAAGGTCTCAAGCCGGGCCGCGACATTGACGCCATCGCCGAAGATGTCGCCACCATCGACGATGATGTCGCCGATGTTGACGCCCACACGAAACACGATGCGGCGATCTTCGGGCACCTCGGCGTTGCGGCCCAGCATGCCGCGCTGCACTTCGACCGCGCAGGCGATGGCATCGACGACACTGGCGAACTCGAGCAGGAAGCCGTCGCCGGTCGACTTTACGATCCTGCCGTGATGCGCCGCGACCGCCGGTTCGAGAAGCTCGGTCCGGTGCGCCTTCAGCGCGCGCAGTGTTCCCCGTTCATCGACGCCCATCAAACGGCTGTAGCCGACGACGTCCATGGCGACGATCGCGGAGAGACGTCGTTCGACGCTTGTGCCCTCCATCTTCGTCCCCCCCCCTTGTCTTGTATGCGATGGCAGCATCGATCCCACCGGCATGGAAGTCAAAGGGGTGGTCCGCGCGCCGCGTTGGCGTTAGCATTCTCGCGCCGGCACACCAGTTGGTCCGGCACCAGTCGCTTCCATCTCAGCGTCGCGTAGCGTCGGCAGTAGACAATGCCGGTATCGCCCGGCCGTCTGGAGAGGAACGCCCCATGACCACATCCAACGTCACGCGTAGATTCGTGTCGAAGACGGCCGCTGCGGCCAGCGCCCTGATCGCCACACCGTTCGTGCGCGGCGCATATGCCGCCGGCAAGCTCTCGATCGGCTTCTGGGACCACTGGGTTCCCGGCGCCAACAAGGCGGCGGAGGCCGTCTCGAAGGCCTGGGCCGAGAAGGAGAAGGTCGATCTTCACATCGACTTCATCACCTCGCAGGGCAACAAGCTGATCCTGACCGCCGCCGCTGAGGCGCAGGCCAGGTCGGGCCACGATATCCTCGCGCTCGGCAGCTGGGACGCGGCGAACTATGCCGAGAAACTCACGCCGGTCGATGACGTCATGGCGCCGCTGATCAAGGCGAACGGCGCCGCGAGCGCCATCACGACCTATCTCGGCAAGATCGGCGGCAAGTGGATGGCCGTCCCGGCCACGCCGGGCGCCCAGTTCAAGGGGCCCTGCTCGCGCATCGACCTCTTGAAGCAGCACGCCGGCATCGACATCCAGCAGATCTATCCAGCCGGTGGCCCGCCCAAGGCCGAGGCGTGGACGTTGGACGTCTTCCTCAAGGCGGCCGCCGACTGCCACAAGGCCGGCGTCCCCTTCGCCATCGGGCTCGGCACCACGGCCGACTCGGTCGATACCTGGGGTGCGATCTTCCAGGCCTTCGGCGGCGAGCTGGTCAACGCCAAGGGCGACATCACGGTCAACAGCGACAAGGTCAGGCAGGCGCTGGAGTACGGCAGGAAGCTCGCCGCCGTTCTGCCGCCGGATGCGCCATCGTACGACGATGCCACCAACAACCGGGCCTTCGTCGCCGGCAAGACCGCAATGATCATGAATCCGCCCAGCGCCTGGGCGGTGGCGCGGCGCGATCAGCCGCAGATCGCCGAGCAGACCTGGCACCATGGCATGGCGTCGGGGCCGGCCGGCCGCCACGGCCCGTTCACAACGCCGTTCTGGGGCCTGTGGAACTTCGGCAAGAACCAGTCGGCGGGCAAGAGTCTGCTCGCCGCGCTGTCGCAGGCACCGGCGATCGAGGCGATGGTGAAGGCCAGCGCCGGTTTCGATATCCCGGCCTTCGCCAACCTGACCACGATGAAGGTCTGGGCGGAAGAAGGGCCGCCGAAGGGTACCCTCTTCCACTACCCCAACCCGTACAATCACCAGACCCTGTCGATCGCCGCCGCGCCGGCGCCGCACAAGATCGCGGTTCAGATCTATCGCCAGGGCCTGCAGACGCAGATGGTGGTGCGCTACGCCATCAAGGGCGAGACGATGGACAAGGTGATCGGTTGGGCCGCCAGCGAACTCGAAGGCTACATGCGGACCTGAGCTGGCAGCACTGCCAAGTATCGAGTGGACCGGCGCTTGGCGTTGGGGTTAGCATCCTGACGCTGGCGCCGATTCACGGCGCGGCCAAAGGCTTTGGCCGCGTCCCGTGACGTTGGCACCACCAAGAAACTCGCCGGCGTGACCGGCGCCATCAGGAGGAACGCACATGACATCGAGGAAAGTCACCCGCCGGTTTGTCGCCAAGACCGCGGCGGCGTCGTCGGCGCTGATCGCCGCGCCTTTCGTCAGCGGCGTGCACGCGGCGGGCAAGCTTTCGATCGGCTTCTGGGATCACTGGGTGCCGGGCGCCAACAAGGCCAGCGAAGAGATCGTCCGCGCTTGGGCGGCGAAAGAGAAGGTCGATGTGACCATCGACTACATCACGTCGCAGGGCAACAAGCTGCTGCTGACCATCGCCGCCGAGGCTCAGGCCCGCTCGGGCCATGACATGCTGGCGTTGTCGACCTGGCTGCCGGCGGGCTACCAGGAGCAACTGGTGCCGATGAACGACATCGTCGATCCACTGATCAAGCAGAACGGTGCGACCAACGCGACGGTGGAGTATCTCGGCAAGATCAACGGCCAATGGCTGGGTGTGCCGGCGACGATCGGCAGCCAGTTCAAGGGGCCGGCCACGCGCATCGACCTGCTGAAGCAGCACGCCGGGATCGACATCCAGCAGCTCTATCCCGCCGGCGGACCGCCAAAGGCCGATAGCTGGACGCTCGACACCTTCCTCAAGGCGGCTGAAGCCTGCCACAAGGGTGGCGTGCCCTTCGGCATCGGTCTGGGCACGACGTCGGACTCCGTCGACACCTGCGGCGCGATCTTCCACAGCTTCGGCGCGCAGCTGGTGAACGCCAAGGGCGAGATCACCGCCAAGACCGACCAGGTCAGGCAGGCGCTCGAGTACTGGAAGAAGCTCGTCGCCTTCCTGCCGCCCGATGCGCCATCGTGGGACGACGCCTCGAACAACAAGTGGCTGGTGTCCGGCAAGGGCGCGATGATCATGAACCCGCCCAGCGCCTGGGCCGTAGCCAAGCGCGACGCGCCGCAGATCGCCGCGCAGACCTGGCATCACGGCTTCCCGTCGGGCCCGGCCGGCCGCTTCGGACCCTACCTGCCGTTCTATTGGACCGCCTGGAAGTTCAGCAAGAACCAGGCGGCGGCCAAGAGCCTGATGGTGGCGCTGAGCCAGCCGGCGGCGGTCGAGGCGCTGGTCAAGGCCAGCGGCGGCTACGACATCCCGGCCTTCGCCAACCTCACCACGCTCAAGGTGTGGGCCGAGGAGGAACCGCCAAAGGGCGGCCTCTACCACTACCCGAACCCGCACAACCACCAGACCCTCTCGATCGCCGCGGCGCCCGCGCCGCACAAGATCGCGCAGCAGATCTACAACTCGGGCGTCCAGACTCAGATGGTCGTGCGCTACGCGGTCAAGAACGAGCCGATGGACCGCGTGCTCGGCTGGGCCAGCAGCGAGCTCGAAGGATTCATGCGCAACTAGCGGCGGGATGCTCGGAGGGCGCCGGATACGGCGCCCTCCTCGTCTCTCGACACAGCGTAGGGTTCTCGGAGTCCGACATGGCAGACATCGCCGCGCGTAACGCATCGGTCGCCACCGCAGACGGTCGCAGCAGCCTGCACAAGCTGATGCAGCGCAAATCGACCATCGCCTTCCTGATGGCGCTGCCGCTCATCCTGCTGATCTTCACCCTGGTCGCCTATCCGGCGGGCTACGCGGTGTATCTCTCCATGCTCAACAAGAGCATGACCAAGTTCGTCTGGTTCAGTAACTTCGACTTCCTGTTCGGGCGCGAGACGTTCTGGATGGTGGTCTATCAGTCCTGCCTGTTCGCCATCACCGCCGTCCTGTTCAAGGCCATCATCTTCGTGCACAACATCCCGAGCAAGGGCCAGCGCAAGTGGCGCGGCATGCTGCTGGTGCCGTGGGTCATCCCGCCGGCGATGAGCACGCTCGCCTGGCTGTGGCTGTTCGATCCCTCCTACAGCGCCTTCAACTGGCTGCTGGCGCCGCTCGGCATCGGCCCGATCCCGTGGATCGGCGAGACCGCCTGGGCGCGCTTCTCGGTGATCCTGGTCAACGTCTGGATCGGCGCGCCGTTCTTCATGATCATGTACCTGGCGGCGCTGAAATCGGTGCCCGAGCAGCTCTACGAGGCCGCCGCGATCGACGGTGCCACCTGGTGGCAGCGCATCTGGTACGTGACGCTGCCGATGATGCGCAACATCATCGCCATCACGGCCTTGTTCTCGACCATCGTCACCTTCGCCAATTTCGACATCGTGCGCGTGCTGACCCGCGGCGACCCGCTGAACACGACGCACATCTTCGGCACCTACTCGTTCCGGCTCGGTATCGAGAGCAACGACATTCCGCTGGGCGCCACGGTGTCGCTGTTCATGGTGCCGATCCTGGCGGTCGCCGCGGTGTTCATCCTGCGCGATATCACCAAGCGGGGGAGTGAAGTCTGATGGCCGACGCCGCGATCTCCACCGGAGCACCGACCCGCCCGCGCTACGGCAGCATGAGCCGCGACCGCCGCTGGGCGCTGCGCTGGTCGTATTTCTTCCTGATCCTGTTCGCGATCTTCTTCCTGACGCCGCCGATCTACATGTTCATCACCTCGCTGAAGACCAGCGCGGAGATCTCGGCGGAGATCAATCCCTGGTGGGTGTTCAACCCCACCTTGGACAACTACATCGAGCTGCTGACCCAGAACATCTTCCTCAGGTTCTTCCTGAACTCGGCGATCGTCTCGATTTGCGTCGTGACCATCACCATGCTGATCAGCGTCGTCGCCGCCTTCGCGCTGGCGCGCATGAAGTTCTGGGGCTCGGCCACGCTCGCCACCGGCGTGTTCCTGACCTACCTGATCCCCGAGACCCTGCTGTTCATCCCGCTGTTCAAGATGTTCGCCTGGGTCAACGAGAACCTCGGCATCCAGCTGATGAACCAGTGGTGGACGCTGATCATCCTCTACCCGACTCTGACGGTGCCGTTCTGCACCTGGATCATGATCGGTTACTTCGCCTCGATCCCCAAGGAGCTCGACGAGGCCGCCCTGATCGACGGCGCGACCTGGACGCAGACCTTGACCAAGATCTTCATCCCGGTGGCGCTGCCCGGCATCATCGCCGCGACGATCTTCGCCTTCACCGTGTCTTGGGCGCAGTTCCTCTATCCGCTGGCCTTCACGACATCGACCAGCCAGCTGGTGCTGCCGGTGGGCATCATCACCACGCTGATCAAGGGCGATGTGTTCAACTGGGGCCAGATCATGACCGGCGCCCTGCTGGGCGCGGCGCCACCGCTGATCATCTACGCCTTCCTCATGGACTACTACATCGCGGGCCTGACGGCCGGCGCAACGAAGGGTTAGTCGGTTATGGCTCAGGTAACGTTGCGCAAGGTCGTCAAGAAGTACGACGAGGTTCTCGCCGTCCGCGGCATCGACCTCGATATCATGGACAAGGAGTTCGTGGTCCTTGTCGGTCCGTCCGGCTGCGGCAAGAGCACGACTCTGCGCATGATCGCCGGGCTGGAGGAGATCACCGACGGCGACATCGCCATCGGCGGCGCCGTGGTCAACGACGTGCCGCCGAAGGACCGCGACATCGCCATGGTGTTCCAGAACTACGCGCTCTACCCGCACATGAACGTCTACGAGAACATGTCGTTCGGGCTGAAGCTCAAGCGCACGCCCAAGGACATCATCGACCAGCGGGTGCGCCAGGCGGCGCAGATCCTCGACATCACCGAGTTGCTCGATCGCAAGCCCAAGCAGCTCTCCGGCGGCCAGCGCCAGCGCGTCGCCATGGGCCGCGCCATCGTGCGTGACCCCAAGGTGTTCCTGTTCGACGAACCGCTCAGCAACCTCGACGCCAAGCTGCGCGTGCAGATGCGCACCGAGATCAAGAAGGTGCACCAGAAGGTGCGCACGACCACGGTCTACGTCACCCACGACCAGATCGAGGCGATGACCTTGGCTGACCGCGTGGTGGTAATGAACGGCGGCAACATCGAGCAGGTCGGCCCGCCCAACGAGCTCTACCACTCACCAAGGACCAAGTTCGTCGCGGGCTTCATCGGCTCGCCGGCGATGAACATGATCCCTTGCCAGCTCGAGGGCTCGGGCGACGCGCTGAAGGTCAGGCTGTCGGACACGCTCAGCCTGGCGGTGCCGTCGTCGCGCGCGGCGCGCTATCGCGCCCACGTCGGCAAGCCCCGCCTGCTGTTCGGGCTGCGGCCGGAGCACCTCACCGAGACGCGTCAGCATCTCGAGGCCGACATGCAGACCTTCGACGTGAAGCTCGACGTCACCGAGCCGATGGGCATGGAGACGCTGGTCTACTTCACGGTGAACGGCATCGACATCTGCGGCCGCGTCAACCCCAACGCCGGCGCGCGTGACGGCCAGCCGATGAAGCTCTGCGCCGACATGGCCAACATGCATCTGATCGACGACAAGACCGAGCAGGTCCTCTGAGCGTCATCATGAATCCGATCGCGGCGCCCCAGTGGCGCCGCTTTCCATTTCAGGCAATCCGATCGAGGGGAGAGAGATCATGGGCGCATTGAACGGCAAGGTCGCGTGGGTCACCGGCGCGGGCACCGGCATCGGCCAGGCGGCGGCGATTTCGCTCGCCAGCGAGGGCGCGACGGTCGTGCTCACCGGCCGGCGCAAGGAGCCGTTGGAGGCGACCGCGGCGACCATCAAGAAGGCCGGCGGCAAGGCCGTGATCCAGGCCGGCGACATGATGAAATCGAGTGTGGTGAACCGCATCGCCCAGGCGATCGGGAAGAAGTTCGGGCGCTGCGACATCCTGATCAACAATGCCGGCCTGAACATCGGCGACCGCAGCTTCAAGAAGCTCACATCGGAGGGCATCGACACCGTCATCGGCGCCAACCTGTCGAGCGCCTTCTACTGCGTCACCGCGGTGCTGCCGATGATGCGCAAGCAGAAGGGTGGCCTGATGATCCACACCTCGTCCTGGGCTGGCCGCTGGCCGGGCCTGGTGAGCGGCGCGGTCTACAACGCCGCCAAGCACGGCGTGGTGGCGATGAGCCACACCATTAACATGGAGGAATGCATCAACGGCATCCGCTCCTGCGCCTTCTGCCCGGGCGAGGTGGCGACGCCGATCCTCGACAAGCGACCGGTGCCGGTGAGCAAGGAAGACCGCGCCAAGATGGTGCAATCAGAGGATTGCGGCGACCTGATCCGCTACATCGCCTGCATGCCGGCGCATGTGGTGATCAACGAGCTGGTGATCAGCCCGACGCACAATCGCGGCTACATCGCCAGCCTGAATCAGCCGCATGTGAAGGTGTGACAACTACCTTCCCCCGCTGGCGGGGGAAGGTGGCGCGAAGCGCCGGATGGGGGTGGCTGGTGCGACACAATCAACGGCGGTGACTGGCCGCTATGCCGACACCCCCATCCGCCCTTCGGGCACCTTCCCCCGCAAAGCGGGGGAAGGTAACTCAAGCCGCGACCACGTCCTTCATGCCCTCAGGCATCGGCCGCACGATGCGGTTGTGCAGCCGGAACTTGCGGCTGAAGAGCACGTGGAACAGCAGCTTGGTCCACGACTTGTGGTGATAGAGGTGGTTATAGAACTCGGGCGCCGCGGCGCGCACCGCCGGCAGCCGCGACCACGGCACCTGCGGGAAGTCGTGGTGCTCGTTGTGGTAGCCCATGTTGAACGACAGCTTGTTCAGCGGGCCGTAGTAGGAATAGGTCTCCTGCCCTTCCTTGAACACATAGTGCTCCTGGATCCAGCGCGCGCCCACGGGGTGTACGCCCAGCGAGAACAGCGTCGAGATGAACAGGTAGGCGACAGGCCACCAGCCGAAGAACCAGACGATCGGCGCCATCGCCGCCACCATGGCCAGCGCGTTGAACACCACCCAGCCATCGATGGTGCGGATCGCCTTCACCGTGGTCGGCCGCAGGATGCCCTGCACCGCCCAGAACATGCTCAGCCAGAAGGTCTTGCGCCACCAGCTGTTGCCGACCCATCGCGCCTCGTTCTGCGTCGGCACGTCGGCGTCGAGGCCGGGGATGCCGAGATACTTGTGGTGCAGCAGGTGATAGTTGCGAAAGCCGATCGCGGCCGGGAAGACGATCGCGATATTGGCGAAGATCGAGCCCAGGCGGTTGGCGTTGGCGGTCTTGAAGATGGCGTTGTGCGTGTAGTCGTGGATCAGCACGAACAGCGCATGATTGACGAAGGCGCCGATAGCGTAGGCGGCGATGACGATCGCCCACCACGGCGCGTCGAGCAGCGTCAGCCCGATGGCGATGCCGATCTGCAGCGCCACCAGCAGCACGGTCCACAGCGCCGACCACGGGTCGCGCTCGAACAACGCGCGCACCTCGGGATGCGCGGCCAGAATCTTCTTCGCCCGCTCCGGGTGGGGCAGCGGCGTATCGCTCTGCGTGAACGCCGCGTTGGGCGCAGTGTCGGCGACCATCCGGTCAGTCCTCTTCAAAGGGGCCTTTCATATAGGCTGAACACCGTTCAACGTCCATTCACCATCCCCTACACAGTGTGACGAGCCCAGTCCATGGTCACGATTAAGCCTTTGAATCTCAAGGAATTTGTCTGCGATATCTTCGCCGCCGCGGGATGCTCGGCGGCCGAGGCCCAGCGCATCGGCCAATACCTGGTCGAATCCAACCTCACCGGCCATGACAGCCACGGCGTCATCCGCGTGCCGCGCTACGTCAAGACCCTGGTCGACAAGGTCATCCACGCCGACGTCGTGGTCGACGTCCTGATCGACACGCCGGTGCTGGCGGTGGTCGACGGCAAGTTCGGCTTCGGCCAGACCGTGGGCCCGCAGGCCGTGCGCATCGGCATCGACAAGTGCAAGCGCAACGGCCTGTCGGCCGTGGCCCTGCGCAATGCCGGGCATACCGGCCGTACCGGCGACTGGGCCGAGATGGCCGCGGCCGAGGGGCTGGTGTCGGTGCATTTCGTCAACGCCGCCGGCTCCGTGCTGGTGGCGCCCTATGGCGGCGTCGACCGGCGTTTCTCGACCGCACCGTATTGCGTCGGCATCCCCCGCCCCGGCCGCGATCCGCTGGTCCTCGATTTCGCCACCTCGATCGTCGCCGAGGGCAAGGTGCTGGTCGCCAGCCAGGGCGGCAAACCGGTGCCGGACGACGCGCTGATCGACCAGGACGGCAGAGCGAGCGGCGACCCGCACGTGCTCTACGGCGAGTACACGCCGGAGGGCCCGCGCGATCATCGCAAGAGCAAGGGCGCGATCCGCGCCTTTGGCGAGCACAAGGGTTCGGGCCTCGCGTTCATGTGCGAGCTGCTGGGCGGCGCGCTCAGCGGCAACGGGGCCACCGCGTTCGACCGGCCCTTCGCCAACGGCATGTTCTCGTTCTACATCGACCCCAAGGTGGTCGATCCCACCGGTTTCTTCGGGCCCGAGGTCGACCGCTACACCGACTTCGTCAAAGGCTCCAAGCCGGTGAGCGCGGGCGAGGAAGTGCTGGTGCCTGGTGAACAGGAAATCCACTACCGCGCCAAGCGCAATGCCGAGGGCATCCCGCTGCCCGACGACACCTGGGCCAGCCTCGTCGCCACCGCGCGTTCCGTGGGCCTCGACGAACGGCGTATCCAGCGCGCTACTATGCCGTGACCTGATCTACCTTCCCCCGGAGGGGGAAGGTGCCCGAAGGGCGGAAGGGGGAGGTCGAAGACGAACACGGGAGTCCGCCTTCGACATCCCCCTTCCGTCGCTCCGCGCCACCTTCCCCCTCCGGGGGAAGGGAAACATCTGGGGAGGACATCATGGCCAAGGGCACCAAGAAGACGGCCGCGCCGAAGTCGGCGAAGCCGCGCAAGAAGCCGCTGCGCAGCCACGCGTGGTTCGGCCATCCCGATCGCGATGGCTACATGCATCGCAGCTGGATGAAGAACCAGGGCCATCCCGCGCATCACTTCGACGGAAGGCCGGTGATCGGCATCTGCAACACCTGGTCGGATCTCACGCCCTGCAACGGCCACTTCCGCGACCTCGCCGAGCACATCAAGCGCGGCGTCTATGAGGCCGGCGGCCTCCCGCTCGAGTTCCCGGTGTTCTCGACCGGCGAGACCAATCTGCGCCCCACCGCGATGCTGTTCCGCAACCTCGCCAGCATGGATGTCGAGGAGTCGATCCGCGCCAATCCGATGGACGGCGTGGTGCTGATGGTCGGATGCGACAAGACCACGCCCGCTTTGCTGATGGGCGCGGCGAGCTGCGATTTGCCGAGCATCGCGCTGTCGGGCGGACCGATGCTCAACGGCCATTACCGCGGCGAGCTGATCGGCTCGGGCACGCATGTCTGGAAGTTCAGCGAGATGGTGCGCGCCGGCGAGATGACCCAGCAGGACTTCCTCAATGCCGAGGCGGCCAACGCGCGCAGCGCCGGCCACTGCATGACCATGGGCACGGCGTCGACCATGGCCAGCATGGTCGAGTCGCTGGGCATGGGCCTGCCGACCAACGCCGCGATCCCGGCCGCCGACTCGCGTCGCTCCGCCCTCGCCTTCATGGTCGGCCGCCGCATCGTCGAGATGGTCAAGCAGGACCTCAAGATGTCCAAGGTGCTGACCAAGGCGAATTTCGAGAACGCCATCCGCGTCAACGGTGCCATCGGCGGCTCGACCAACGCGGTGATCCATCTGCTGGCGATCGCCGGCCGCATGGGCATCGACATCACGCTCGACGATTGGGACCGGCTGGGCCGCGACATCCCCTGCCTCGTCAACCTGATGCCGTCGGGCGAGTATCTGATGGAGGACTTCTACTATGCCGGTGGCGTGCCCGCTGTCGTGCGCGAGCTCGGCGAGGCCGGCTTGCTCGACAAGAAGGCGATGACGGTCAACGGCCAGACCTTGTGGGACAACAGCAAGGACGCCAAGGTCTGGAACCGCAAGGTGATCTTCCCGGTCAAGAAGCCGTTCAAGCCCAATGGCGGTGTCGCCGTGCTGCGCGGCAATCTCGCGCCCGATGGCGCCATCCTCAAGCCCTCCGCCGCCACACCCAAACTAATGAAGCATCGCGGCCGCGCCATCGTCTTCGAGAGCGTCGAGGATCTGCGGGCGCGCACCGACGATCCCAAGCTCGACGTCGACGAGAACAGCATCATGGTGCTGAAGTATTGCGGGCCGAAGGGCTACCCGGGCATGGCCGAGGTCGGCAACATGCCGCTGCCCAAGAAGCTGCTCGAGAAGGGCGTCAAGGACATGGTGCGCATCTCCGACGCGCGCATGTCGGGCACGGCCTATGGCACGGTCGTGCTGCACGTGGCGCCGGAGGCGGCGGCCGGTGGCCCGCTGGCGCTGGTCAAGACCGGCGACTGGATCGAGCTCGACGTCAAGAAGCGCAAGCTGCATCTCGATGTGTCGGATGCCGAGCTGGAGAAGCGCCGCAAGGCCTGGAAGGGCTTCGCCTCACCGCATGTCAGCGGCTACGCCAAGCTCTACGTCGATCACGTCACGCAGGCCGACAAGGGCGCCGACCTCGACTTCCTCGCCGGCAAGCGCGGCGCCGCCGTGCCCCGCGAGTCGCATTGATCTTTTCCCTTCCCCCGCTGGCGGGGGAAGGGCTGGTGCGACGACTCCCGTCGTCGTGACTGACCGCTATGCCGGCCACCCCCATCCGCCCTTCGGGCACCTTCCCCCGCCAGCGGGGGAAGGTATTCAAGCGGGAGCGGGCGCTCGTCTGGCCTTGACGATCTGGCTGATGAGCACAGGCGCGCCGGCGGCCAGGCCGATCAAGGTCGGCGTCAGGCCGGGCGCGATCACGGGAATGGAGGCGAGGCCAATCAGCCATCGCTCCCATGGTGACATGTGGGTCAGCAGCCACCCGGCGAAGGCGGATGAGAGCATGACGATGCCGATCAGGCAGCCGCCCACGGTGACCACGAACTCGCCCCAGTCGAAGCCGGGCAACACCAGCAGCATGACAGGCGAATAGACGAAGACGAACGGCACCAGCGCCTTGCCCAGCGCGAGGCGGAAGGCGGTGTTGCCAGTCTTGAACGGATCGGCGTTGGCCATGCTCGCCGCCGCATAGGCGGCGACGGCGACCGGCGGCGTGATGTCGGCGAGCACGCCGTAGTAGAAGACGAAGAAGTGGCCCACCAGATCGGGCACGCCCAGCATCTTCAGCGCCGGCGCCGCCACCGCGACCATGATGATGTAGGTCGAGGTCGTGGGAATGCCGCAGCCCATGAGGATGCAGACGATGGCCAGCAGCACGAGGGTGAAGAACAGCACCAGCGCCTGCTCGCCCGAGCTGTAGCCCAGCAGGCCGGCGACCGCGGTGACCGGCCCACTCTCCGACAGCGCCTTGGCCGCCTCGACGGTGATGAAGGCGATCTTGAAGCCCACGCCCGTGAGCGTGACGACGCCGATGATGATGCCGACGCAGGCGGCCGCGGCGCCCACCGCCAAAGCGTACTTGGCGCCGACGACGAAGCCGTCGACCAGCTCGGTCCATGGCAGCTTCGGCGCCGTGTTCAGCCACCACAGCGCCAGCAGCAGCGCGATCATCAGCAGGCCGCTGATCTCCTCGAAGTGGTCGAGGACGAAGGGCGGCAGGAACGATCGACCCTTGAAGAAGAACACGAACCACAGCGCGACCAGCACGGTCTCGATGATCGGCGGCCGTCCGGCCGCTCGCCTTACCAGGCCGACGACCAGGCACAACAGAATGCCGGTGAAAGCCGCGACGTAGGGCGTGTAGTCGGCGAACAGCACGATCAGCAGGCCGAACAGCGGGATCAGGGTCGGCCAGTCGCGCTTCAGCGATTGGCTGAGCTTCGGCAGATCCTCCGGCGCCACGCCGCGCAGGCCGTAGCGCTTGGCCTCGAAATGCGTCTGCACGAAGACGCCGAAGAAATGCATGAAGGCCGGCAGGATCGCCGCGACGATGATCGTCTGGTACGGCACGCCCAGGTATTCGACCATCAGGAAGGCGGCGGCGCCCATGACCGGCGGCGTGATCTGACCGCCGGTGCTGGCGGTCGCCTCGACACCGGCCGCGAAGTGCCGCTGATAGCCCAGCCGCGTCATCATCGGGATGGTGAGCGAGCCCACGGTCACGGCGTTGGCCACCGAGGAGCCGGAGATCATGCCGAACAGGGCGGAGCCGAAGATCGAGACCTTGGCCGGGCCGCCGGCGTAGCGGCCGGCCACCGCCATGGCGAGATCGAGGAAGAGCTGGCCCAGGCCGATGCGCATGGCCAGCACGCCGAACAGCACGTAGTGGAACACATACGTCGCCACCACGCCGATCGGGATGCCGTAGATGCCCTGGCTGGTGAGGTAGAGATGGTTCACCACCTCGTTCCACGTCGCGCCGGGATGCACGAGAATGCCCGGCATCCATGGCCCGACCAGCGCATAGACGATGAACACGCCGGCGATGATCACCAGCGGCCAGCCCATGGTGCGCCGCGTCGCCTCGAGCACGGCGATGATCAGCACCGTGCCCATCACCACGTCGATGCTCAGCGGATTGCCGACGCGGAACGCCAGGTCGTGGAAGACGAAGGGGATGTAGAGCGCCGCGGCGACCGTCGCGGCCATCAGCAACCAGTCGAACAAGGGCACGCCGCCGGGCGACAGCAGCGAGGATTGTCGCGCTTCGTCGGACTTGCTCCTGACCAGCGAGAAGACCAGGAAGATCAGGCCGATGACGAAGGCCATGTGGATGCCGCGATGCGTCGTCTCGCGCAGCAGCCCGAAGCCCGCGGTGTAGAAGTGGAAGCAGGAGAGGATGAACAGCAGGCCGGCGACGATCCACGACGCCGGCGGCAGGATGGGTCGGAAGCGGACCTCGGTGTCGAACTTTCGTTCGAGCTCTTCCGCTTTCTTGAGATCGATGTCGGTGGTCATTGGCAATTGGCGCGGGAGGAAGAAAGGCCGTCATCCCGAGCGCCGCGAGGGATCTAGGCTGGCGACTAGATCCCTCGCTGCGCTCGGGATGACAGGTGGTGGTGGGAGTCCCCTACTTCAGAACCCCCTTCTCCTTGTAGAACTTCTCCGCGCCGGGATGCAGCGGGATGCCGATGCCGGTGAGCGCCGTCTCGAGCTTGATCTCCTTGCCCTTGGCATGGCCCGCGTCGAGCAGCTTGCGCGTATTGGCGTTCCACAGCGCCTGGACGATGCCGTAGATCAATGCCTCGGACTGCTTGGTCGAAGTCAGCCACTGGGCGTTGACGCTCACCGTCTTGACGCCGGCGACACCCTTGTAGGCGTTGTCGGGGATCGCGTCCTTGGCGAAGAAGCTGTACTGCGCCAGCAGCTTGTCGACCGCCGGCCCTTCGATCGGAATCAGCTCGATGCCGGCGGTCGCCGCCAGCTCGGCGATGGCGCCCTGCGGATAGCCCGACACGCTGATGAAGGCGTCGAGCGCGCCGTCCTTGAGCTTGTCGGCGGATTGCTGCGGCTTGAGATACTCGGCTTTGATGTCCTTTTCGCTCATGCCGAAGGCGGCGAGGATCAGGCGGGCGTCGACCAAGGTGCCTGAGCCCGGCTCATCGAGCGACACGCGCTTGCCCTTCAAATCGGCCACACCCTTGATGCCGCTGCCCTTGCGCGCCACCAGGTGGAAACTCTCCGGATAGAGATTGGCCATGGCGCGCAGCCCTTCGACCTTGGGCTTGCCCTCGTAGATCCCGGTGCCGGTGAAGGCCCAGAACGCCACGTCGGACTGCGAGAAGCCCGACTCGAGGCTGCCGCCGGCGATGCCGTTGACATTGGCCACCGAGCCGTTGGTGGCGACGGCCGTGGCCACCAGACCCGGCACGCCGCACGAGCCGCCGGCGTCGCAGGCGCGGCTGCCGGGCGGGTTGGACACGGCGTTGGCGATCACGCCGGCCAGCGGATAGTAGGTACCGGCGGTGCCGCCGGTGCCGATGCGGAAGAACTGCATCTGCTGCGCCGACGTGCCGGCGGTCACAACGCCGATCGCGAGCGCGGCGATGGTGGCGACGGCCCATTTGCCGATGGTCATGCTGGTCTCCCTGTGCGGTCAGATCCGTGACGGAAACTCTAGAGCGGCCCGAGGCGTCGTGTCGCCATGAATTCACAGGCCGCGCAATTGAAGCGTCACGATCGGCCGGGCATAACCCCACCAACCACGATCCTCAGGGGGACTTCATCGATGGCAGGACACGGGCACGCGCCGCACGAGCAGGCCGAGCACGCCGAGCACCACGGCGCCAGCAACAAGCAGGTCGCGCTGATCATCTCCATCCTCGCGCTGCTGCTGGCGATTTCCGAGACACTGGGTAAGGCGGCGCAAACCCAGACCCTGGCGTCGAACATCGAGGCGGCCAATCTCTGGGGCTACTTCCAAGGCAAGACGGTGCGGCTGACCGTCGTGCGCGCGCAGATCGAGGACACCGAGATCGCCATGCACGCGATGACCAACGAGGCGCAGATCGCCGCGGCCAAGCGCGGCATCGAGCACTGGAAACGCCAGGTCGCGCGCTACGAGAGCGACCCCAAGGAGAACGACGGCCGGCGCGAGCTGTCGACGCGGGCCAAGGCGGCGGAGAAGAAACGCGACGACGCCGCGGCGGCGCATCACCACTACGAGGTGGCGTCGGCCTCGATCCAGATCGCCATCGTGCTGGCCTCGGCCGCGATCATCACCGGCATCGGCATGCTGGTCTGGTTCGGCGTCGGCCTGGGCGCGGTCGGCCTCGCCTTCACCGCCATCGGCCTGTTCGCGCCGCACGCGATCCATCTGTTCTGATGTTCCCTCTCCCCGCCTGCGGCAGGGCGATCGCATATGGAATTCCATCTACCTTCCCCCGGAGGGGGAAGGTGGCGCGCGAAGCGCGACGGATGGGGGATGGTTCACCGCCATTCGGGCACCTTCCCCCTCCGGGGGAAGGTAAAACCAAGTCAAACCCGCCATATGCGATCGCCTTGCCGCTCGCGGGGAGAGGGAGTTAGTTCACGCCCACCGCGCGGCTCATCGTCGGGCCGATCTCGTCGTGCACCACGAGGTCGGCGATGCGGTCCTGGTCGGTGGGATCACGGTTGATGATCACGAGCTTCGCGCCGTTGCGCTTGGCCATGGTCGGGAATGCCGCCGCCGGATAGACCACCAGCGAGCTGCCCAGCACGATGAACAGGTCGGCGGCCATGGTCTCCTCCTGGGCGCGCGCCATGGGCACCACAGGCATCGCCTGGCCGAAGGAGATCGTCGCGGTCTTGATGATGCCGCCGCACTTCGCGCATTCCGGCAAGGTCTCGTTCGTGCTGAACGTGGCCTTGATGTCGTCGAGCTCGTGCCGCTCGCCACAATCGAGGCAGGTGGCGTAGGTCGAGTTGCCGTGCAGCTCGATCACCTTCGAATCAGGCACGCCCGAGGCCTGGTGCAGGCCGTCGACATTCTGGGTGATGATCGCGCTCATCTTGCCCATCTCGATCAGCCGCGCCATGGCGCGATGGCCGGCGTTGGGCGTCGCCTTGCGCATCACCTCGTCGGTGGCGAACTTGCGCCGCCAGGATTCGCGGCGCATCTCCTCGGACGCCATGAAGTCCTGGAACTGGATCGGCTGATAGCGCGTCCAGATACCGCCGGGCGAGCGGAAGTCCGGGATGCCCGACTCGGTCGAGATGCCCGCGCCCGTGAAGCCCACGATGCGACTGGCGTCCTCGAACAGCTTTCTGAGATCGTCGTGGCTGGCCATGGCGGCAGTATAGCCGCCTCAGGCGCGCTTCACGAGAGCCAGCGCTTGCGCCGGCGGTAGTGCTTGACGTCGCGGTAGGACTTGCGCGCGCCGACCTCGTTCAGGCCGAGATAGAACTCCTTGATGTCGGAGTTGGTGCGCAGCTTCTCGGCGTCGCCTTCGAGCACGACGCGACCGTTCTCCATGACATAGCCATGGTCGGCGATGCCCAGCGCCATGGTGGCGTTCTGCTCGACCAGCAGCACCGTGAGCTTTTCCTGTTTCACCAGGCGCTGCACGATGGCGAAGATCTCCTCGACCAGCATCGGCGCCAGGCCGAGCGACGGCTCGTCGAGCAGCACGACCTTGGGCTTGCTCATCAGCGCGCGGCCGATCGCCAGCATCTGCTGCTCGCCGCCGGAGAGATAGCCCGACTGCTGGCCGCGCCGCTCCTTGAGCCGCGGGAAGTAGCTGTAGACCATGTCGATGCCCTGGCGGATCGACTTGATGTCCGGCTGGATGTGGCCACCGGCGATCAGGTTCTCCTCGGTCGTCAGATGCTCGAACACGCGACGGCCTTCGAAGACCTGGGCGATGCCGAGCCGGGTGACATCGGAGGCGCGCTGGCCGTTGAGCCGTTGGCCGGCGAGCTCGATCGAGCCCTTGGTGATCTCGCCGCGCTCGCTGTAGAGCACGCCGGAGATCGCCTTGAGCGTCGTCGTCTTGCCGGCGCCGTTGGCGCCGAGGATGGTCGTGATGGCGCCTTCGCGCACCTCGACCGAGACGCCCTTCAGCACCAGGATGACCCGGTCATAGACGACTTCGACGTTGTTCAGGCTCAGCATGGCCCTCGCCTTGGCTTCCGCTCCCTCTCCCCGCCTGCGGGGAGAGGGAGTAAGAGAACAGGCGGAGCCCGAAGGCTCCGCCCCTGCCCGTGTCAGATCAGGTCCGCTTGCCGTCCAGCTCGATGTGCTTCTTGATCACATCGGGATAGGCCCGGAACCAGTCCGACGCCTTGGTCAGCTTGCCGCCCTTGACCGTGAAGACCTGCACCCAGCCACCGCCCTCGTGGTCGGTCGGGGTGATCTCCAGCGGCGGCATCAGGCCGCCCAGGGTCACGCCCTTGATCTTCTCCATGCCGTTCTTGACGTCCTCGCCGGTGATCGCGCCGCCGCCCTTGGCCTTGAGCGCGTTGCGGATCGCCTCGACATGCACGGCCATGTGGAAGATGCCGCGATTGTAGTAGACGGTCGACGCCATTTCCTTGGGCGCCGGCTTGCCCTGCTTCTTGTACATCTCGACGATGTCCTTGTGGACTTGGTAGTCCGAGCCGACACCGGCGAACTGAATGGTGTTATAGCCCTCGGCCACCGCGCCACCGCCCGCCGCGTCGAGATCGGCCTCGGCCGAGCCCCAGACCAGCGAGATGACGTTGGACAGGCGGAAGCCGACGCGCTTGAACTCCTTGATCGACACCGACGGCGAACGGCCGAACAGGTGGGCGATCACGAAGTCGGCGCGGAAGCGCTGGGAGATGTCGAGCACCTGGGCGCCCATCTCGACGCCCGGCGCCGGCACGGCGAAGGTCTTGAGCTCGAAGCCCTCGAGCTTGGCGAGGTCCTCGAGGACCACCAGCGGCTCCTTGCCGGCCGGATTGTCGTAGAACAGATAGGCGATCTTCTTGCCCTTGAGGTTGCCGCCGAACTTGTCCTTGGCGAACTTCACCGCCGCCGCCGACTGCGACCAGTAGGTCGCCGCGACCGGGAACAGATAAGGATAGCGCTTGCCGTCGGCGCTCGCCGCCGTGCCGAAGCCGGGCGACGTGCCGGGGATCTTGTCTTCCGTCAGCTTAGCGGTGAGCGCCATGGTGTGCGGCGTGCCGTAGAGCAGCACGCTGACGGCGCCTTCCTTCTTGAAGCGCTCGTAGGACTCCACGCCCTGCGGCACCTTGTACTCGTTGTCGATCTCGAGCGGCTTGATCATGTGCCCCTCGATGCCGCCGCGCGAGTTGATCAGCGCCGCGTAGTCGTGATTGCCCGGGCAGAACACGACGCCCACGGTCTGCGTGGCGCCGGTGCGATCGCACATGACGCCGACGACGATGTCCTTCTTCTGCGCCGCCGCTGGCAGCGCCAAGCCGATTGCGAGGGCGCCCGCCGCGATGGCTGCGGCGCCTGGTAGCCGGATACTCAGCATGTCACCCTCCCTCTTGATTACACGACTTCAGTACGAAAACGGCCAGACCCGGAAGTAACTTCGGATGTTGCGCCACAGGCGATTCAGGCCCTCGGGCTCGAGCACCAGGAAGATGATGATCAAGAGGCCGAAAGCACCGAGCCGCACCGCCGGGATGATGTTGTTCAGCTCCTGCACCGTGAACAGCAGGACGCCGAAGTTCTCCATGAACAGGCGAATGACGATCGGCAGCAGCGTGACGAAGATCGCGCCCAAGATCGAGCCCAGAACCGAGCCCTGCCCGCCGATGATGATCATCGCCAGGTAGTCGATCGAGGTCGTGATCAGGAAGTTCTCGTAGTTCGCGACGCCGTAGAGATAGGTGTAGAGCACGCCGGTCACGCCGGCGTAGAACGAGGAGATCGCGAAGGCGAGCATCTTGTATTTGAAGATGTCGATGCCGATGATCTCCGCCGCGATGTCCTGGTCGCGGATCGCCACGAAGGCGCGACCGATGCGGCTGCGCACCAGATTCAGCGTGGCGATGATGGCGACCACGGCGACGGCGAGGAAAAGATAGTAGAGCTCGCGATGCTGATTGAGCACGATGCCGAACAATGTCGGGCGCGGCACCTCGATCGAAGCTTGCGAGCCACCCGAGATCCACGGCACGTGGTTGATCGTCCACTCGATGATCAGCTGCGCCGCGAGCGTGGCGATGGCGAGGTACAGGCCCTTGATGCGCAGCGAGGGCACGCCGACGATCGCGCCGACCGCCGCCGCCATGAAGCCGCCGGCGGGCAAGGCGAGCCAGAACGGCAGATCGAGCTTCACCGCCAGGTTGGCGGCGGTGTAGGCGCCGACCGACATGAAGGCCGCGTGGCCGATCGAGATCTGCCCGGTGTAGCCGACCAGGATGTTGAGCCCGAGCGCGCCGACGACGGCGATCAGGATGAAGTTGACGATCGACGTGTAGTACTCAGCCGATTGCCCGCCCGCCAGCGCCGTCAGCACCGCCGGCAGCGCGAGGAAGATCACGGCGAAGACCCCGACCGCCCATTTCGCGATCGGCAGCGGGTAGAGCGCCTGATCGGCCTTGTAGGTCGTCTTGAAGTAACCCGACTCGCGATGGAACATCAGACGCGCTCGATCTTGCGTTTGCCGAAGATGCCGTAGGGCCTGACCATCAGCGCCAGGATCATCAGCACATAGGGCGCGAAGTCCTTGGTGCCGCCGCCGACAACGGGGTCGAGGTAGCCGGCGGCGATGTTCTCGACGATGCCGATGATCAGTCCGCCGACCACCGCGCCCGGGATCGAATCGAGGCCGCCCAGGATCACCACGGGGAAGACCTTCAAGCCAACCAGCGCCACGTGCACGTCGACACCCAGCATCGAGCCCCAGACGATGCCGCCCAGCGCCGCGACGATGCCGGCCATCGCCCAGGCGAGCGCGAAGTAGCGCTCGACGTTGATACCCATGGCCGAGGCGACTTGCTGGTTGTCGGCGACGGCGCGCATCGCCACGCCCATGCGGCTCTTGAGAAAGAACCAGGTGAAGGCGCCGAGGAAGAGCAGCGAGACCAGCGCGCCGGCCAGCTGCACCGGCTGCAGGATGAAGGGACCGAGATTGATCGGCTCCTCGCCCACCGGCAGCGAGATCGAACGGGTCTCGACGCCGAAGATGAAGGGCCCCAGGCCGCGCAGGATCGCCGCCAGGCCGATGGTCGCCATGATCACCGCGACGATCGGCCGGCCGAGCAGCGGGCGCAGCACGACACGCTCCAGGCCGAAGCTGAAGCCGATCATCGCCGTCAGCACGATCAGCACCGCGACCCAGAACGGCAGCGCCGCGACCACGATCACCGCGCCGGCGATCAGGGCGGAGAGCATCACGAACTCGCCCTGCGCGAAGTTGATCGCGTCGGTCGCCTTGTAGACGAGCACGAAGCCCAGCGCGATCAGCGAGTACATCAGGCCGATCAGGATGCCGTTGCCCATCAGCAGCAGGAAGAACTCCACGCTATCCCTCCCTACGTCCGTGCACAGGCGATGCCGTCTTACCTTCCCCCGGAGGGGGAAGGTGGCGCGCGTAGCGCGACGGATGGGGGATGTCGAAGACGGACTCCCGCGTTCGGCTTCGACATCCCCCTTCCGCCCTTCGGGCACCTTCCACCTCCGGGGGAAGGTATGACGCGCTTGCGCGAAATCCTTGACGGCTCACCGAACCCCCCTACGCCGCGCGCTTGCTGGCGCCTGGCGCCGGCACGTCGTGAATCGCGATGGTGTTGCGCAGCGTGCTGCGCCGTCCGTCCTCGAAGGTGATCTCCATCGTCACCTCGACGTCGGCCTTGCCACCATAGAACGCCTCGATCACCGGCGCGTACTTCTCGGCGACGAAACGGCGGCGCACCTTGCGGGTGCGCGTCATCTCCGCGTCGTCGGCCTCGAGCTCCTTGTTGAGCAGCAGGACGCGGCGCACCTGCGCGGCGTCGGGCAGGCCGACATTGCACTTGCCGATCTCCTCGAGGATCAGCGCCGCGACCTCGGGCTTGCGGCTGAGGTCCATGAAGCTTGTGTAGGTGAGGTTGCGCTTCTCGGCCCAGGTGCCGACCGTGTTGAGGTCGATGGCGATCATCGCGGCGACGAACGGCCGCTGGTCGCCGAAGGCCACGACCTCGCGGATGAAGGGGCTGAACTTCAGCTTGTTCTCGACGAACTGCGGCGCGAAGGGCGTGCCGTCCGACAGCTTGCCGACATCCTTGGCGCGATCGATGATCACGACGTGGCCCTGCTTGTCGACAAAGCCGGCGTCGCCGGTCTTCAGCCAGCCGTCCGGCGTGAGTGTCTCAGCGGTGACGTCGTCCTGCTTGAAGTAGCCCTTGAAGATGTTGGGTCCGTGCACGTGGACCTCGCCGTTCTCGGCGACGCGCACCTGCACGCCCGGCAAGGTGCGACCGACGGTGTTGGGATTGGCCTCGGCGTCGGGTTGCACGGCGATCAGCGCGCTCGCTTCCGTGGCGCCGTAGACCTGCTTGAGGTTGACGCCGAAGGAACGGAAGAAGCGGAAATTGTCGGGACCCAGCGGCGCGCCGCCGGTGTAGCAAGTGCGCGCGTTGCGCAGCCCGAGCTGATCACGCACCGGGCCGAAGACCAGGAACTCACCCAGCGCGTAGCCCAGGCGATCACCGGCGGAGACCGGCCTGCCTTCGGAGCGCGCCAACTCGACGCGCTCGGCCAGCCTGCGGAAGCGCTCGTACACCCACTTCTTCAGCCGGGTCGAGTCACCGCTCTTGACCTGCATCATGGTGAGCATGTTCTCCCAGATGCGCGGCGGCGCCAGCAGCGCGTCGGGGCCGAGCTCGCGCAGGTCGCGCTGCACCGTCTCAGGATTCTCCGGGCAATTGCCGATGATCGGCACGACGAGGCCGAGCCCGACGGTGAAGGTCGTGTCACCGACCCAGGCCATCGGCAGGTAGGACAGCCAGTTGTCGCCCGGCTTGATCCCCTCGGCGGCGGCGAAGCCCTCCGAGATCGAGATCATGTTCCGGTGCGAGAGCATCACGCCCTTGGGGTTGCCGGTCGTCCCCGAGGTGTAGGCGATCATCGCCAGGTCGTCGGCCGCACCCTTCTTCAGCTCGGCCTCGAATGTCGCGGCGCCCGCCGCGCCCTGGGCACGGCCGGCTTCCTGCACCGAGGCGAAGGAGCGGATGAAGTCGTACTTGGCGTAGCCCGTCATGCCGCGGGCGTCGTCGTAAATCACCCAACGCAGCTTGGGCAGTTGCTCCCGTAGCGACAGGATCTTGTCGACCTGCTCCTGATCCTCGGCGACCACCACCGAGACCTCGGCGTGGTTCAGCACGTAGACCAGCTCCGAGGCGATCGAGTCCTGGTAGAGCGGCACGGATTGGCCGCCCAGCGCCTGCGTGGCGATCTGCGCGAAGTAGAGACGCGGGCGATTGTCGCCGACCACCGTGAGCTTCTCGCCGCGCTTGAAGCCCAGCGCCATCAGGCCGAGCGCGAAGTCGCGCACCTGATCCTGATACTCGGCCCAGGTGGTGGTGCGCCAGATGCCGCGATCCTTGCCACGCAGCGCCGGCATGGTCGGCCACTGCCTGCTGTTGCGCGCCATCAGCTTGGGCAGGGTGTCGGTGTCGGTCGACTGCAGGACGCTCATGCCGCGTCGCCTCCCTTGGCGGTGCCGAGATAGGCCTGGATGACCTTGGGATCGCGCTGCACTTCCTCGGGCGTGCCGAAGCCGATGCGCCGGCCGCGATCGAGCACGACGACCTCGTCGGAGATGTCCATCACCACGCCCATGTCGTGCTCGATCAGCACCACGGTGACGCCGCGCTCCTGGTTCACGTCCAGGATGTAGCGCGCCATCTCCTCCTTCTCTTCCTGGTTCATGCCGCCCATCGGCTCGTCGAGCAGCAGCACCTCGGGCTCGAGCGCCAGCGCACGGCCGAGCTCGACGCGCTTGCGCAGGCCGTAGGCGAGCGCCGCTGTCTGCTGCTTGCGCAGATCCTGGAGCTTGAGGAACTCGATGATCTCCTCGCAGCGTTCGCGGTGCGCGATCTCCTCTTTCTGGGCCCAGCCCCAGTAGAGCGCGCTGGCGAAGACGCCGGACTTCATGCGCACGTGGCGGCCCAGCATGAGGTTGTCGAGAACCGTCAGCCCGCTGAACAGCGCGATGTTCTGGAAGGTGCGCGCGATGCCCATCGCGGCGATCTGGTTGGGCTTCTTGTGGGTGATGTCGCGGCCGTCGAGATGGATGCTGCCGGTGTCGGGCTTGTAGAAGCCCGAGATCATGTTGAGCAGCGACGTCTTGCCGGCGCCGTTGGGGCCGATGACGGAGAAGATGCGGCCCTTGGGCACGCGTACCGACACGCCGTCGACAGCCGTAACGCCGCCGAACTTCTTCGAGACATTGGCGATATCCAGGACGACCTTCGCCTCAGGCGCTGTGCGCGCGCTGGACGCTGACGCTTCCGTCACGGGCCTAGCCCCGTCCGGCCGCGGCCGACGAATCGTGCGACACCAACCCAGTTCCTCCCGTACGGCCCAGCCGCCCTCGCCTCGTTGTCACCGGAAGAGTCCCGGCGCCGTGCGTTCGTAAGACGGCGTGCTGCCTGCCTGTCACGAAGGATCATGCTGTGTCCGTTCGGGAAAGACAACACATAGCTGGCGGTGGGCCGACGATGAGATCGCCATGCGGGTTGTCGCCTCGCCGTCCCGGCCATACCATCGCCTCAGCCGTGCCCCCAATGGAGGCGTCGTCATGCGCCGCTACATCGTCTGCCTGACCTTCGACCACGACCATATGTCGGGTTTCATCTCGCGCGGCATGACCTCGCCGACGGCGATCTCGCGCGGCGAATACGACCTCGTCGCCATCCCCCGCATCGTCGACCTGCTCAAGCGCTACGACATCAAGGCGACCTTCTTCACACCCGGCCACACCATCGAGAGCGCCACCGCGAGCGTCGAGTCCTACGTCGCCGCCGGACACGAGCTGGCGCACCACGGCTGGACGCACCGCCTGCCGGTGTCGCTCAGCCGCGAGGAGGAGGAAGAGGAGATCGTGCGCGGCAACGAGGCGATCAAGCGCGTGAGCGGACGTTACGCCCGCGGCTACCGCTCGCCCGCCTGGGACCTCAGCCCGCACAGCATCGAGCTCTTGCTCAAGCACGGCATGCGCTACGACAGCTCGATGATGGGCGACGACTACGATTGCTACTGGGCGCGCCAGGGCGACCAGGTCGAACTGCTCAAGCCCTTCGTGCGCGGACGCGAAACGTCGCTGCTGGAGATGCCGATCTCCTGGTCGCTCGACGACTACCCGCACTTCGAATACATGCGCCTGCCCACCGGCGGCGTGCAGCAGGGGCTGATGAACGCCAACGGCGTGCTCGACAATTTCGTCGACGACTTCATCTACATGACCCGCGTGCGCGAGCGCGGCATCCTCACCTACACCTTCCATCCGCATGTCATCGGCCGCGGTCATCGCATGATGATGATGGAGCGGCTGATCCAGAAGCTGATCGAGCATGGCGCGGTATTCATGACCATGGAAGCCGCGATGGCCGAATGGCTGAGCTGGCGCACGGCCGAGCGCAAGGCGGCGGAGTGACCGCTCCTTTGTCATCCAGAGCGCGGCGAGGGATCCAGTCATCATCCCTAGCTCCCTCGCTGCGCTCGGGATGACAGACGTAAACGAATCGCCAACCTGAGCATGCGGCAGATGCTGACCATCTTGCCGATCGGGTGATCGACGAAGAGCGTGATGGCCTTGCGTGCCGCGGCGCGTTGCGCCGGCGGCAGATCGGCGGCGCCCGAGGGTTTCATTCGACCCGCCAGCACACGCGCTCGCGCCTTCGCGGCGGCGAGGTTATCGGCGATCACGCCACTGAGGCTGCCGTCGGCGTCGGCCGGCGAGAGCAGCATCCAGGCGAGAGCCAGCGCGCCCGGCCAATGCGCGAGGTGGCGGTACATGCTGGCCAGCACCCTGCCCTCGTCGCGCTCGCCCAGCATGTTCAGGCGCAGCACCAGCGCCCAGATCTCGGGCGAGACATCCGCTTCGCTCAGCAGCTTCGGCAAGGTGCCCTCGACGCCGCGCGTGCGACCACCGCTGACCTGGCCGCCCGACGCGACGTCGCCGTCGAGATTAGCGAGCAGCGCCGACAGCGCCAGCAGGTTCATGGTGTTGCTGCGGTCGTAGGTCCTGAGCACCGTGTCGACGCCCGACAGAGCGACCTCGTCGAGACCGACCGCGCGTAGCACCTCCACCGGCACGCGCGGCAGGTCGAGCAGCCGCATGCGCTCACGCAGGCGCTCGGCTTCGGCCTCGATGACGCCCTCGACATAGAGCGGACGCACCGCGCTCCACGCCCAGGGCAGCGCATCATCGACGGTGGCGAGGTGGCGCCAGATCAGGTTGACGACGCCGACGCCCAAGGTGGCGCGGATGTCGGCGAACAGCGCGGCGGTGTCGCCGGTGGCGGCGGCCTCGTCGATCGCTGGAACGCTCACTCCGCGGCGGCTTTCGCCGAGTCCTGGCCGAGCACCGTGAAGAACGAGGCCGATTTCGGCTGCTGCGGCAGCTCGACCTCGCCCGCCTGCAGGCGCGCGAAGCGGGCGGGCTTGCCGCGCACGATCTCGCCTTCGTGGGTGCTGGGCATCGGGTTGCGCGCGATCGGCACGGCGTCGGCAGCGGTGTAGACGCAGATATAGAGACCACGCGAATGGTCGCTGCGGTTGGGCTCCGAGCCATGCGCCAGCTTGGTGTGCATCAGGCAGACCGATCCGGCCTTGCCGTAACACGGCACGCTGCGGGCCTTGAGGTCTTCCTCAACCTTGGGATCGACCGCGCCGGTGAAGCGCTCGCCCTGGAACAGCGAGAGCATCGGTCCCTTGTGCGAGCCCGGCACCACGGTCAGCGCGCCGTTGGTCTCGTCGTTGTCGTCGAGGAACAGCAGCGCGGTGACGATGTCGTCGTTGGTGTGCGGCGTGTAGGCGAAGTCCTGGTGGTAGTCGACCTGGGTCTTCGCGCCGGACAGTTTCAGGTTGATCTTGCAGTGATGGAACTTCACATCAGGCCCGATCAGGTCGGCCACCATGTCGACCGTGCCGGCGTCGCGCATCACCTCGAGATAGGCCTCGGAAATATCCGAGGGGTTGTTGATACGCCGCAATGCCGGCTTCGCCGCGCTGTGCTCGGTGCCCATGTCGAAGCGCGGCCGGCCGTCGATCGTCGGCGGGCCGAACGGCTGGGTATGCGCGCGGCTCTGCTCGACCCAATCAGCGATCTCGGCGCGTAGCGCCGCGAGCTGCCGGGGCGTCACGGCGTCCTCGACGACGAGATAGCCGTCGCGCCAGAAATCCTCGATCTGGGACTTGGTCAACCGCATGGTGGTCTCCTGAACCGTACCCTGTCATCCCCGGGGCCGTCCGCGGCCCCTGTAGCGCAGCGAAGGATCCAGCGGTATCGCGGTCATTCGCAAGCGCGGTTTTCGTTCGCACCACCGCGAGGTCCTTCGCTTCGCTCAGGACGACGGGCGTCACCGCCGCAGCGTGATCATCAGCTCTTCGGGATAGGCGTAGTTGCGCGCGTCGAGCTGCGGTGGCTGGCCGCCGCTGGCGGTGAATGGCTGATTGCCGAGGAAGCGCGCCTCGAAGCCGCCGGCGATGGTCTGGTAGCCCGCCGCCGAGCAGGCGACGATCAGCGGCGCGATGCCCTTGGCGACGCTCAGGCTGCCGGGCGTCGCCGGCACGGTGCCGAGCGCGACGTTGTCGCGCGTCACCTGGCACGATGCGCCGGGCGGATCCGACCGCACCGTCACCACCTGTTCGGTCGCCTCATCGGCGCAGGCCGACAGGCACAGCGCCACCACGATCCATCCACTCGCTCGTCGCATCGCCGATCCTCGTACTCGTTGCCTTGTTCTATCTCACCTTCGCTTCGAGGGGAACGACGCCCCCCATTGCTTCAACGCCTCGTAGGAATCGGGTGGATCGCCGGGTTTGCGCCCGCCCGACCAGATGAATTGGGCGTTCGGATACAGGCCGGGCACATACTGCGGCAGAATCCCCGTCCTCTGTTGCGGTGGCGACGGCGGCTGGCGGCGCCTGGGCGGATCGGGCGGACCCAGTCCCTTGAGAATGATCGGCTCCGGCGGCTCCTCGGGCACGTCCGGTTCGGGTTCCTGTGGCCCGGATTCCTGTGGCTCGCGTTCCTGTGGCTCGGGCGCCTGCTCCCCTCTGAGCCGCCGCTCCAACTCGACGCGCTGCTCGCGCTCGAACGTCAGCACCCGCTGCAGGCCCTCGACCACCTCACGCAGATGCCCGTGCGCCTCGGCCGAGACCTCCGGCGCCGGCTTCTCGCCGAACAGGTCGAGCCGCTTCGTCAGGGCGTCAAGCGCGCGCAGCTTGCCCAGCTTGATCCTGACCTGCCGCGGCCGGGTCTCGGTGCCTTCGGTGACGATCAGGTCCACCAGCCCGGCCCGCTTGCCGCGATCCGCCTTCGCCAGGTCGATGTGCACGGCGCCGTCGGCGTCGACGCGCAGGAAGTCGTCGACATTGGCGAAGGCGACGCGGGCGTATTCCTGCGCCATGCGCTCGGCGCTGATCGCCAGCGACGCCGCGAGGCGCCGCCTGCCTTCGGCGATCGCCGCCTCGATCTCCGGCCGGCGCAGCAGCCTGGAAGCGTTGGCCTGCGTGCCGCGCGGGCTGTAGCCGGCACGGATATAGGCCTGGGTGGCGTTGAAGTCCTCGAGATACGCCGCCACGAAGCGCGCGTGGCGGGGCGAGAGGCGTTTGGTGGGGGCGGTGGTGGTGGTGGTGGTCGTCATGGACGCCATTCTACGCGCCTCGATACGCGCGATCGATTTCCGCCGCTACGAGCGGCAAAATGCCATGATTCACCATCGTTGGCGCGACGCGTCGGCAGCGCTGATGGCCACCTTATGAGCGTAGATATTACGACGTATTATCAACATATTATATCGTTTTATTAAACTAATTTATTACATCAAAATCGATCTCATTCTAAAGAATGCATGTTGATTCCTACGAGCGTCAAATCGGCAGCTTGCGGAAGATCTTGTAAGGCACCGATTTGATGATCGTCATGATGAAGAACCAGAACCAGGGGAAGTAGGATTCGCCCTCGCCCCGGCCGTCGGCCAGCTTCAGCGCCCGCTCGGCCAGCGCCTTGGGCTGCGCCATCAGGGGGCCGTCCTTGACGTTGCCCCAGCTCATGCCGGTGTCGATGAAGCCCGGCTTGATGTTGATCACCCGCACGCCGGCGCGGCCGAGCACGATGCGCAGGCCCTGCAGGAAGGTGTGCAGCCCCGCCTTGGCCGAGCCGTAGGTGTAGTTCGACGCCCGGCCGCGATCGCCGGCCACCGAGCCCAGCACCACGACCACGCCCTTGCGCTTCTCCAGCACCGGCTTGAGCCACTGCAGGACCGAGGCAGCCCCGGTGAAGTTGGCGTTGATGACGTGCGCGCCCAATTCGGGCGCGGCATCGATCTCGGCCTGGGACGGCATGAAGCCGAAGGCGACGAAAACGCCCACCGGCCCCTCGCCGCCTTCGTCGAAGCGGCGCACGAAGGCCTCGTGCGCGGCCATGTCGAGCGCGTCGAACTCGACCACCGACACGGTACGATCACTACGCACCCGAATATCGGTGGCGCTGCGCTCCATGTCTTCCATGTCGCGTCCAGCGAGCACGATGTCGGCGCCGCCCATGGCGGCCACGCGTGCGAACTCCCGCGCGATCGGCGAGGTGGCGCCCAGGATCAGCCAGCGGGACATGGTCATGGCGTGCCTCCCCCGATCGCGCCTTCCCGTATTCCCAGGCGTCGCGACATATTCGAGCCCAGCCGTCGCTTCGGATCGACGCGTTCGAGCACATCGAGGAACTCGGGCAGCCGGGGATACATCGCCGCGAAGCCCTGCGGAGACAGGCAGGAATCCTTGGCGAGATAGACGCGGCCGCCATGCTCCAGCGTGATGCGCTCGAGATCGCCCAGCAGCTCGACGACGCCTGGCTTGTTCGGGAAGTCGAGCGCCACGACATAGCCCGTCATCGGGAAGGAGAGCATGCCCGTCCCCGCCGGCCCCATCGCCTTGAGCACCGCGAGGAACGACCCAGCGCGCGAGCTGCCGATGCGGTCCAGCAACGGCACCAGCGCCACCGCCGGCACGATGCTCTGGAATTGGCGGAAGCCGGGCTTGCCATACATGCGGTTCCAGCCCTGCAACGAGTCGAGCGGGAACATGAACTGGTCGTAGCCGCGCAGGCTCTCGCGTCCATTCGCTGGCAGGCGTGCTCGATAGAGCGCGTTGAACGCGCGCACCGAGAGGGGATTGAGCACCAGCGACGGCGGCGTGATCGGCAAGGTCTTGGCCTTGCGCGTCTTCACCTGGATGCTGGTGGGCGACACTGTCGCCGTCTCGACGATGCCGCGGCCGAGGCTGCCGCCACCCGCCAGCGCATCGAACCAGGCCACCGAGTAGGTGGCGCTCGCCTCCTCGTGCAGCTTCGCCAGCAGCGCGTCGAGATCCGGCACGGGCCGCTCGCGCACGATCAGCGCATTGGATGGCACGCGGGCGAGCCGCAGGCAGGCGGTGACGATGATTCCGGTCAGGCCGATGCCGCCCACGGTGGCGTCGAACAGCGCCGGATCGCTGTCGCGTGATACACGCACAACGTCGCCTGATGGCAGCATCAGCTCGAACCACCGCACATGCTGGCCGAAGGCGCCGTCCTTCTCGTGATTCTTGCCGTGCACGTCGTTGGCGATCGCGCCGCCCACCGTGACGAAGGCCGTACCGGGGCAGACCGGAACCATGAATCCGCGCGGCAGGAAGATGTCGAGCAGGCTGCGCAGGCTGATGCCGGCCTCGACCACGACATCGCCGGTCTCGGCGTCGAAGCTCACGAGGCGGTCGAGCCGCTCCGTCAGCACCAGGCGCCCGCCTTCGTTGACGGCGCAATCGCCGTAGCTGCGGCCAAGCCCGCGCGCGATCAAGCTCCCTGCCCCGCTGCCGGTCATCACGGCGCGCAGTTGCGCGATGCGTTCCGGCCGCGCCGCCTCGCTGGCGCCGTAGGGCAGCCGTCCCCAGCCGCTGAAGGTGGCGGTCTTCCACATCATGCCGTCGCCCCTCGGGTCATGCCGTCTCGCGTGACGCGCCGCATGGCGAGCGGCAGGCAGCTCATGCCCAGCGCCACCGAGAACCACAGCGTCGTCACGCGCACCAGCGCCGTGCTCGTCACCGCGATCTCGAACGACACGCCGCGCTGCGTCAACAGCGCCACCATGCCGATCTCCGTGCCGCCCAGCCCGCCCGGCAGCATGGTCGCCGATCCCAGGACCATCGACACCGCGAAGGCGACCGCCGCGCCCCAGACATCGATGGCGCCGCCCAGCGCATGCACCACCCACCAGACCTGCATCACCTCGGCGAACCAGCCTACCAGCGACAGGACCAGCGCCGCCATCAGACGCCACGGCGAGCCAAGCCTTGCGAGCTGCTTGACCGCGATGCGCAAGCGGCCGAACAGCCGGGGCCAACGCCGCACCAGGCCGTAGCCCCAGCCCACCAGGATGGCGAGGTAGCGCGGCCGCACCGCGAGGAACACCGCGAGCAGGGTGAAGACCGCCATCGGCGCGATCGCCGCGACGCTGGCCTGCAGGAGCGCGATGCCGATCAGCGCGATGAGCACCAGGGCGGTGGCGTCGGCGATGCGATCGGCGGCGACCAGCGCCAGGGTGCGCTCGTAGCTATGGCCGTGGCCGCGACGCAGGAACCACAGGCGCAGCGCCTCGCCGATCTTGCCCGGCGTCACCGTCATGGAGAATCCGGCGACGTAGTACAGCATGTCGCGCGGCAGGCTCACGCCGAGCGCCAGGCCGCGCGTGTAGAGATGCCAGCGCAGCGCCCGCGTGCCGTAGTTGACCAGGGAGAGGCCGAGACAACCGAGGACGACGCCCGGGCTGATGCGCGCCAAGGTCTCCAGCATCGCCTTCGACTCACCGAAGGCGAAGACCACGGTGACGACGACGACCGAAGCCAGCAGCCCACCCGCCAGCCAAATCACCGCCCGCCGCCGCAAGCCGGCGTCGGAATCGAGACCGCGCGTCATGACAAACTACCTTCCCCCGGAGGGGGAAGGTGCCCGAAGGGCGGATGGGGGATGTCGAAGACGGACACCACGCGTGTTGAGGCATCCCCCATCCGTCGCGCTGCGCGCGCCACCTTCCCCCTCCGGGGGAAGGTAAATGATCTAAGCCACACGGCCATAGATCAGCACCGCGAAGGTCAGGATCCAGCCGATCACGCACCACAGGATCATGCGGTCGGTGAGCAGGATGCGGGTGGGCGAGCCGGAGCGTTCCTCGACCATGGTGATCTGCAGGTAGCGCAGGATGCCGGCGACCACGAAGGGCGTGGTGTAGAACACCTTGGTCGTGCCCAGGCGCTGCATCACGTTGGTGTCGGTGGCGTAGATCAGGTACGTCACCAGCAGCGCGCCCAGGATCACCGCGATGATCGAATCGAGGAACGGCTTGGTATAGCCCTCGATGCTCTTGCGGTGACTCGAATCGAGTCCCTGCACGAGATCGTCGCGCCGTTTGGCGACGGCGAGGAACAGCGCCAGCAGGCCGGTGGCGATCACCAGCCAGGCGCTGGCCTCGACGCCGATCAGGATCGCGCCCCCCTCGACGCGGAAGACGAAGCCCAGCGCGATCACCATGACGTCGATGATCGCCACCGACTTCAGGCCGAAGGTGTAGGCGACGTTGACCGCGAAATAGAGCGTGACGATCCAGAAGAAGGCGCGCGGCAGCCAGAGGAACGCAACCGTCAGCGCGAAGGCCAGCAACGCCGCCATCAGGGCGAAGGCCAGCGGCACCGCCACCGTGCCGGCGGCCAGCGGCCGGTGCTTCTTGCGGGGGTGCATGCGATCGGACTCGCGATCGCGATAGTCGTTGAGCACATAGACCGCGCTGGAGACAGCGCAGAAGCAGGCGACGCCCAGCGCGACGTTGCGCAGGCCGGCGGCGGTCATCGCCGCCGGCGTGAAGAACAGCGGCGCGACGACAAACGCGTTCTTCACCCACTGCTCGGGGCGCAGCAGCCTGATGATCGCCAGAACGCTCATGGGGCTCCCTGCCATCTCCGAGCGGGCATACTACACCATGGGGTGGAACGCCAGCCGGACACTATGGGCGGTGGCCACACTTGAACTTCCGATCTGCCTTCCCCCTCCGGGGGAAGGTAGAATTGGCGTAGGCTCGCTTGGTCGCTGGCGGCCGAAGATAACGGCTAAGGAGGCGTGACCATGATCAAGGGCCTACACCACAACGCCTATCGCTGTCGCGACTCCGAGGAGACGCGGGCGTTCTATGAGGACTTCCTCGGCCTGCCGCTGACCCACGCGCTGCACATCCAGGAGACCAAGACCGGCCGCGACACCTCCGTGCTGCACACCTTCTTCCGCATGGACGATGGGTCGTGCCTCGCCTTCTTCGAGGCGCCCGACCGGCCCTTCGAGTTCAAGGAACAGCACGACTTCGACCTCCACATCGCGCTCGAGGTCAGCCCGCAGGCACTTCGGGACATGCTGGCGAAGGGCAAGGCCGAGGGCCGCGAGGTACGCGGCATCGCCAACCACGGCTTCATCGACTCGATCTACTTCCGCGATCCCAACGGCTACGTCATCGAGCTCACGGCGAAGAAAGCGGGCCATGACGCGGCGATGAACACCGAACGCGAGGCGCACGCGATGCTGAAGTCCTGGCAGGCGGGCAAGCGCTCGCCCGCGGCGGCGGCGTCCTGACGTTCGCCATGCCCAACGAGTCGCAGGAGCCAGTGCCCCAGGAACCCGTCATCGAGGCGATCGCGGCGATCACGCCGGCCCTGCTCCAGGGGCTGAACGCGCTCGAGTTCGCTGCGCGCCATCTCAACCCGGCGCAGCTGCCCCAGCTCGTCGACGCGGTATCCGATCGCGGCCCGCCGCTCGAAGCGGCGATCGCCCAGTGCAAGGCGATCGAGTGGCCGGATCACCTCGTGCCGGTGCGCGAGCGCCTGGCGGGAGCCGGCGAAGCCGTGCTCGAAAGCCTGAGCGGCCTGGTCGAGGCCGTCGATGCGCCGCAGCCGATCGCCATCGCCTATCGTTCGCTACGCGGCTACGCGCGCGCCGCCGAGACGATCTATCCGCTGGCCGGATCGCTGCGGCCCATCAACATGTTCTTCCTCGACGCCGCCGCGCGTCAGGACGATGCGCTGGTGCAGAAGCTGGCGGCGCGGGCCAACGCAGACGCCGAAGTCGGCGTGATGCACAGCAGCGACAAACCCGGCGAGCGCGGCGGCTTCTCGATGTACGTGCCGGAGTACTACAGCGCCGAGCGCGAATGGCCGCTGGTCGTGGCGCTGCATGGCGGCAGCGGCAATGGCCGCGCCTTCCTGTGGTCCTGGCTGCGCGATGCGCGTAGCCGCGGCGCGATCCTGCTGTCGCCCACCGCGGTCGGCAGCACCTGGTCGCTGATGGACCCCGAGATCGACGCCGACAACCTCACGCGCATGATCGCTTTCATCGGCGAGCGCTGGCGCCTCGACCCCGCGCGTATCCTGATGACCGGCATGAGCGACGGCGGCACCTTCACCTATGTCGGCGGCGTGCGCGCGGGTGCGCCGTTCACCCATTACGCGCCGGTGGCGGCGAGCTTCCATCCCATGATGCTGGGGATGATGGATCAGGATCAACTGCGCGCCTGCCCGCTCTACATCGTGCACGGCGCGCACGACTGGATGTTCCCCGCCGTCATGGCGCAGCAGGCGCGCGAGACCTTCGAGGCGGCCGGCGCACGCGTCACCTACCGGGAGATCCCCGACCTCTCGCACACCTACCCGCGCGACGAGAATCCGAGAATCCTCGACTGGCTGCAGCACGCCACTCCGTCATCCTGAGCGCAGCGAAGGATCCGGCGGTATCGCGGGCAGACGCGAACACTGTTGCCCAACGTACGATCGCAAGGCCCGTCGCTTCGCTCGCGGCGACAACACGCAGAAGGCCCGCCGGATGGGCGGGCCTTCGTATCGTGATCTGGCGGCGCTACCGCTGGTAAATGCTTACGACGCCGTCACCGTCGACGCTGATCGGCACCGTGCCGCCGCGCTGCACCAGCAGGCCATGCCATGTGCCGTTCGGCCCCGGGCGCAGGTCTTGCACAGTGGTGAATCCCTGGGCCCGCAGGGTCGACAGCGCACGCGCCTCGCCTGAAGGCATCGTTGTCTCGGCCATCGTATCCGCGCCCAACGTCATCGGCGCCGCCGATACCGGGCTGGTGACCATCGCCGTCTCGGTGCCATAGCTCGGGAAGATGTAGCCCGGACCGATGCCCGGCGCATGGATCGCGCCAAGCGGGATGTCAGACAGACGCGGCGCCTGGGCGGCGACGGCGCCCGCGAATCCGATGCCCGAGACGCCAATAATCGCGAGCGCGAGAATCGTCTTCTTCATGATCGGATGCCTCCTCAGGACTGTAGGTTCCGGTCGGTCGCGCAAGCCGCACGCCAACCCGTGCTTGAGGTGGGAGCCGCATGTGGCAGACCGGGGGCATCGCCGGGGCAATTGTATGAACGAATAAGGCGCGCCGGGCTTCTTCCCTTCTCCCCGCGAAGGCGGGGAGAAGGTGCCGAGCGCGAGCGAGGCGGATGAGGGGCTTCCTCGCGCAACGACCGGATTCGTCGTTGTTGAGCCTCCGCGAAGCCCCTCATCCGCCCTTCGGGCACCTTCTCCCCGCCTTCGCGGGGAGAAGGGAAGAAGTCCATCTGTGATAGCCCCGCTTGCGCGCCGGTGCCGCCGGTCCTAGCGTACCGTCAGCGAACCGACGGAGGATCGACATGCATTTCAGGGGGATGGTCGCCGGCCTTTTGGCGACGAGCATGCTGGCGCTGGCATCGCCGGCTGTGGCGCAGAAATCGAACGACACCTTGCGGATCCTGTTCACCGACGCGGTGCCCAGCATCGATCCGTACTTCAACTCGCAGCGCACCGGTCTGATCCTCGGCCACCAGGCCTGGGACATGCTGGTGCATCGCGATCCGGTCAGCTTCGAGATCAAGCCGGCGCTGGCCACGGCGTGGAAGCTGATCGACGACAAGACGCTGGAATTCACCATCCGCGAGGGCGTGAAGTTCCACGACGGCAGCGTGCTGAGCGCCGACGATGTCGTCTACACGATCAACATGGCGTCCGATCCGGCGAGCAAGGTGGCGACACCCAGCAACTACGCCTGGATCGAGAAGGCGGTGAAGGTCGACGACAAGACCGTGCGCGTGATGATGAAGAAGCCGACGCCGGCGGCGCTGGAGTACTTCGCGCTGGTCATCCCCATCCATCCCAAGGCCTATCGCGAGCGGGTCGGCGCCGAGGGCTTCGCCAAGGCGCCGGTCGGCGCCGGACCGTACAAGATCGTCAAGCTCGAGCAGGCCAAGGAAGTCCATTTCGAGCGCTTCGCCGACTACTGGAAGGGCAGTCCCAAGGGCACGCCGCGCATCGGCAAGCTGCATGTGCGCTTCGTCTCCGAGACGGCGACGCAGATGACCGAACTGCTGGGCGGTCGCGCCGACTGGATCTGGAACGTCAACCCCGACCAGTTCGACAACGTCAACCGCGTGCCGACGCTGACGGCGATCCGCAAGGAGTCGATGCGTATCGGCTACCTGTCGATCGACGCCGCCGGTCGCAGCGGCGCGGGCAATCCGCTGACCAACGTCAAGGTGCGCAAGGCGATCTGGCACGCCATCGACCGGCAGCAGATCGCCGACAAGCTGATCACCGGCGGCAGCCGCGTGCCGCAGGCGCCGTGCTTCCCGACACAGTTCGGCTGCGATCAGGACGCCGCGGTGAAGTACGACTACAACCCGGCCAAGGCCAAGGAGCTGCTGAAGGAGGCGGGCTTCCCCGACGGTTTCGAGATCGAACTGGTGACCTACGTCCAGCCCACACAGTGGAGCGCCGCGATCCAGAACTATCTCCAGGCCGTGGGCATCCGCGCCAAGATCACCCAGCTGCAGGTCGCGGCGGCGATCCAGAAGGCGTGGCGCGGCGAGAACCCGCTCTATCACGGCAGCTGGGGCAGCTACTCGATCAACGACGTCTCGGCGATCATGCCTGTCATGTTCGGCGGTGGGAACGACGACTACACGCGCGATCCCGAGATGATCAGGCTGCTCGAACAGGGCGGCAGCACCAGCGACCCCGCCGTGCGCAAGGCGGCCTATTCGGCGGCGATCAAGCGCGCCACCGAGAACGCCTACTGGCTGCCGCTGTTCACCTATGTGAGCACCTTCGCCCACACCAAGCAGCTCGACTTCACGCCCTACGCCGACGAGCTGCCGCGGTTCTATATGTACGGGTGGAAATAGCGCGTCTTCCTGGGAGCGCCGGCGTCGCGCCGGCCTCTTGAAGAAGACGAACCACAGAGGCACAGAGACACAGAGGAAGACCAAGAAGAGAAGACCGATACTGCGCGCTTCGCGCGCGGGCACGCCGTTCTCTGTGACCTCTGTGTCTCTGTGGTTAATCTTTCTTGAGGCTTACCGCCGCAACGCCGCCAGCCGGTCGATCTCGCGCCAGAAGCCCTTGATCGTCTCATCGACGATCTGCTGCACCGGCTTGATCTCGTGGATCAGCCCCGCGCTCTCGCCGGCGGCGCCCGATGTGTTCTCGACATCGCCCTGCACGTAGAGCATCTCGATGGTCGAGCTGCGCAGCGCGCGTTCGCGCGTGCCTTCGGCGACCGCCACCGAGTAGGGCGTGCGCAAGCCGCGTGAACGCGCGCGCGGCGGATTGTCGGTCATGATCGTACCGGTGATCGGCGCGTCGACGATCGCCCGCTTGTAGTTGGGATGCACCGGGCTTTCGAAGGAGGCGACGAAGCGCGTGCCCATGGTGACGCCCTCGGCGCCCAGCGCGAAGGCCGCCGCCATGCCGCGGCCGTCGACGATGCCGCCGGCGGCGACGATCGGCACGTCGACCGCCTCGCGCACCGCTTGCAGCAGGGCGAAGGTGTGGACTTCTTCGGGATTTCGGATGCCCGCGCTCTCGGCGCCCTCGACGATCAGCCCGTCGACGCCGGCGTCGACGGCCTTGACCGCGCCGCGCAAGGTGGCGGTGGCGTGATAGACGATCACGCCGGCGTCCTTCAGCCGCCTGGTGTAACGCGTCGGATCGCCGGCCGAGGTGGTGGCGAAGTGGATGCCCTGCTCGAGCAGCCAGCCGATGATCGCGTCCTCTTCCTTGACGTCCATCTGCAGATAGCGGATCGGCAGGTTGACACCGAAGGGCGCGTTGGTGGCGGCGCGGATGGCGGCGAACTCGCTCTTGGTGACGCCGAGGTCGCGGATCGAATTCTCGAGCAGGCCCATGGCGCCGGCCTTGGATACCGCGGTGACCAGCGGCGCGCGGGCGATCCAGGTCATGGGCGACTGGAAGATAGGATAGCGCGCGCGCGTATGTGCCGTGACGCGATTGCCTTCGAACATGGATCCAGCCTGTCTTGTCCCACGCCGGTGGTATCATGTAAGTGACTGGCGTGGGAGCGGCCTGCCGTCCAGGGCTTCCGCACCACGGTTGGAGAGAGCGGGATGCCCCTGAGCTGGACGATCGACCATGACATTCGGACGATCGTCGCGACCGCGACGGGGATGCTCACGCGCCAGGATCTCGATCACTATTTGTCGACCCTGGTCGGGCAGGGCGCCGTCGGCTATCGCGCGATCTTCGACGTCTCTCGCGCCGGGCTCGATCTTCGCTCGGGCGACCTCGTGGCGCTGAGCCAGGTCACGCGCTCACGCAAGCCCGAGGGTTTCGACGGCGCGTTGGCGTTGATCGTCACGTCGGAAGCCGAGCGCGAGCTGGCGGCCTACTTTGTCGGTCGCACGGCCGAGTCGCGGCTGTGCCGCATGTTCCGCAGCGTGGAAGAGGCGCGCGGATGGTACACCGAGCTCGACGCGGCGGCGCGGCGCTAGTCCGCGAGCGCGCGTACCCTAAGCAGCCTTCCGCACCGCCCGCGCCACTTCTCCCCAGCGCGCCAACATTTTTCCGTCGATCTCGCGCCAGTGTGACGCGAGATAGATGACCAGCCGCGACGCGATGCCCTTGTAGCGCTGGATCATCTTGTCGGCGACATCGTCCCACCGGGCGACCAGGGCGAACTGATCGAGGATCTCGTCGGTGATCAGAGCCTGGGTGCGCGCACCGTCGTTGGCGCGCAGCGCGTCGCGCAGCTTGTCGCGCAGGCCGACGTGACCAAGGTCGTCGAACTGAAAGGCATAGTTGGGCGTCGCGCCGTAGAAGCCGATGGTGGTCTTGGCCTCGGCGATGGGCTGCGCGCGATCCTCGGCCGTGTCACCCGCCGCGACGATCACGGGGATGATCTTGTCGATCGCGTTGGGGTCGCGGCCGGCGCGTCGGGCGCCCTCAGCGATGCCCGGCAGCAGACGGTTCTTGATGTAGTGCTGGGAGTGCATCGGATGCACGTGCACGCCGTCGGCGACTTCGCCCGCGACGCGAACCATGAAGGGGCCGACGGCGGAGATGTCGACCTTGATGTCCTCGTGCTCGTGTCGCGGCGGCGTCCATTGCTCGGGCAGCAGGTTCATCTTGTAGTAGGGGCCCTCATGGTTGAGCGGCGCCTCGCGACGGAAGGCGGCGAGGCAGGCCTTCACCGCCCGCACATAGTCCTTCATCTGCGGCGCCGGTTTGTCGAACCCGGCGCCATAGCGCCGCTCGATATGGGCCTTCACCTGGCTGCCCAGGCCAAGGCGGAACTTGCCGCCGGTGTTCTGCGCCAGCTCCCAGGCGATCTCGGCCGAGACCATGGGGCTGCGGGCGAACGCGATCGCGATACCGGTCGAGAAATGCAGCGAGGGTGCGGCGAGCGACGCCGCGGCGATGTTCATCCACGGCACCTGATGGCCCTCGGTGAACAGCATGCCGGAGAATCCCGCGGCCTCCACGCGGCGGGCGAGATCGGCCACGTTGGGCCACGTGGTGGCTCGCGTCATGACGTCGAATTCCATGATCCTCTTCCTCCGCCGGTTCGGAAGCGAGCGTGCCGGGACGGCGGAGTGAGTGCAACTTTGACTTGGCCTTACCTTCCCCCGGAGGGGGAAGGTGCCCGAAGGGCGGATGGGGGATGTCGAAGACGGACACCGAGTGCGTTGAAACATCCCCCATCCGTCGCTACGCGCCACCTTCCCCCTCCGGGGGAAGGTAAAACCGACGCGGGCGGTCCCGGTCGACGATTGTGCAATCGCATCCGCGGCGCGACTATGCCGCCGCAGGTCTCAGGCACAGGGTGTGGTGGATCATGACATTGGCGATGGGTTGGGACGAGTGGGCGACGTGCGATGCGCTCGCCCTGGCGGAACTGGTGCGGACGAAGAAGGTCAAGCCGGCCGAGCTCGCGGCCCAGGCCGCCGCGGCGATCGAGAAGACCAACCCGAAGCTCAGCGCCGTGGTCGAGGTGTTCGACGACGTCGTCGCCGACCCGACGCGCGATGGTGCCAATCTCGATGGTCCGTTCGCCGGCGTGCCTTACCTGATGAAGGATCTCGGCCCGACCTTGAAGGGCCGGCTGCAGGAGATGGGCTCGAAGCTGATGCGCGGCAATCGCGCGGCGGCCGATACCTATCTCACCGGTCGTATCCGCAACGCCGGTCTCAACATCATGGGCCGCACGACGACGCCGGAGTTCGGCTGCTGCTCCTCGGCGGAGAACCCCGAGGTCTATGTCACGCGCAATCCCTGGGACACGGACTACACCACGCTGGGCTCCTCGGCCGGCACGGCCGCGATGGTTGCCTGCGGCGCGGTGCCGATCTCGCACGCCTCCGATGGCGGCGGCTCGATCCGCCTGCCGGCGGGCGCCAACGGCAATATCGGACTGAAGCCCTCGCGCGGCGTCTTCTCGCTGTCGCCGATGGCTTCTGACCTGACCGGCCTGGTCTCGACCCAGGGCTGCCACACGCGCTCAGTGCGCGACACGGCGGTGTTCGTCGACGCCTGCCGCGGCGGCGCGCCGGGCGAGTTCATGCCGTTCTGGCAGCCGGCCGAGCCTTATGAGCAGTTGATCAAGCGCGATCCTGGCCGCCTGAAGATCGCGCTGTCGCACGAGTGGGGCGACTACAAAGCCGTGCCGCATTTCGTGACGGAGCTGGAGCGCGTCGGCAAGCTGCTGGAAGGGCTGGGCCACACCGTCGAGTGGGCGCTGCCCAAGGTCGACCTGCGCGCGGCCTTCGCGGCGCAGACCGCCTGCTACATCAGCAATTTCGCGCAGACGATCTCGAACCTGCTGGCGCCGCGCGGGCTCAACAAGCCACCATCGGATCTGATCGAACCGATCAACATCCGCATCTGGGAGGCCGGCATCGACTACAGCTACAGCGAGCGCGCGCGCATGCAGGCGGTGTTCAACGCCACATCGCGTGGCTTCGGCGCCTTCTTCGAGGACTGGGACATCATCCTCACGCCTGTCATGGCGCTGCCGACGCCGCGTGTCGGCACGAAGGAGTACCTGACGACCAGCGACAACCCCTCGGTGCGCGACTGGTTCGCCAATCTCTGGCGCATCTTCGCCTACACGCCGCTGGCCAATCTCACCGGCATCCCCGGCATCTCGCTGCCATTGGGCACGCAAGAGAACGGCCTGCCGCTGGGCATCCAGGCGCAGGCGAAACAGGGCGCCGACGGGTTGCTGCTGCAGCTCGCCGCGCAGATCGAGCGGGCGATCGGCGGCAAGTGGACCGACGGTCGGCTACCGCCGGTGCATGTCACGCGGGGCTGATACTCAATCGCGCCCGCCGCGGCTTGACAGTGCGGCCTGCCCAATGAGCATGATGCGTGGCATGTCTTTTGCTGCGTACGCGTGAGTCCTTGGGATGCCCGAGAGGGGAGAACGCAGATGCTGCATCGGATATTGGCTGCCTTCGCACTGGCGGTCGCGATTGGATCCGGGGCGACCGCGCAGGATCTGCCGAAGAGCCAGTTCAAGGTGATCGGGCTCAACAGCCCGACGCCGGTGTCGATCCATGACGAGCTGCCGTTCTGGCGCAAGACTATTCCCGACGCATCGAAGGGCGCCATCACGGTCGATGTGACACCGCTCGATCAGATGGGCATCGACGACAAGACCATGCTGCGCCTGCTCAAGCTCGGCGTGATGGATTTCGCCGCGATGGATATCTCGAAGATGGCGGGCGACGACCCGCGCTTCGAGGCCTGCGACCTGGCGGGGCTGACGCTCGATCCGGCGAAGGCGCGCGGGGCCTGCGCGGCCTATCGCGACGTGATCGACCGGCAGATGCAGAAGAACTGGAACGCCAAGCTGCTGGCGTTCGGCGGCAACACCCCGCAGGTCTTCTGGTGTCGCGAGGTCGTCAGCGGTCTCGACGGGCTGAAGGGCAAAAAGATCCGCGTCTTCAACAACACCATGCGCGACTTCCTCGGTGGTGTCGGCGGCACGGCGGTCAGCATGGCCTTCGCCGAGGTGGTGCCGGCGCTCAACAATGGTGTGGTCGATTGCGCCGTGACAGGCAGCCTGTCGGGCAACACGGCGGGCTGGGCCGAGGTGACCAAGTCGATCTATCCGATGTCGCTGGGCTGGAGCATCAACGTGCTGGCCGTGAACCTCAACACGTGGAAGCGGCTGGATCCCAAGCTGCAGGCCTTCTTCGTCGAGCAGACCAAGGCCTACGAAGAGAAGATGTGGGCGACCATCCGCAAGACCACCGACGAGGCCGACAACTGCAATACCGGCAAGCAGCCGTGCACCTTGGGCAAGCTCGCCAAGACGACGATCGTGCCGGTGAAGCCCAGCGAGATGGAGACCCACAAGAAGCTCGTCGAAGGCGCCGTGCTCGCCGGCTGGGCGAAGCGCTGCGGCGGCGAGTGCGTGCGGGAGTGGAACGACACCGTGGGCAAGGCGCTCGACCTGAAGGCACCCGCGCCGTAGTCGGCGGCTGACCCGACATGACGGGGGTGCGGCGCGTCGCCCGCTGGGGCCTGTGGGGCGGCGGCGCGCTCGTCCTGCTGGCCGCGGTGCTGATCGGCATCGACGTGCTGATGCGCAAGTTCCTCAATCGCTCCATCGGCGGGGCCGACGAACTGGCGGGTTATGCATTGGCGATCGGCACGGCCTGGAGCCTCGGCGCGGCGCTGCTCGATCGCGCCCATATCCGGATCGATTCGCTTTATGTGCTGTTTCCGCAAAGGCTGCGGCTGGCACTCGATGCCGCGGCTATCCTGCTGCTCGTCGGCTTCTTCGCCCTGACGGCCTGGCACGGGCTGGGTGTGGTTTCGCAATCCTGGATCTCCAGCTCGCGCAGCCAATCCGCCCTGGAGACGCCGACGGTGATTCCCCAGGCGTTGTGGATCGCCGGCCTCGCGGGCTTCGTGATCGTCGGTGCCCTGCTGCTGCTCCAGGCGGCACGGCTGGCGCTCGCGGGCGATCTGAACGCCGCAGCTCGGCTCATCAGCACGCGCTCCGCCGCGGAAGAGGTAGAGGACGAGATCCGTGATCTGAAGGATCGCCAGGGCCGCGGCCAGGATCGCGGGTTGTAAGGCCGATATGCTCCTGGTCACGCTCCTCATCCTGATCGGCCTGCTGGCGCTGGCCATTCCCGTCGCCGCCAGCCTCGGCGTCCTTGGTCTGTCGCTGTCCGGCCTCTACTCGAAGCTGCCGCTGTCGCTGGCCATGGGTGAGGTCGCCTGGGGCACGTCGAACAACTTCCTGCTGGTGGCGATTCCGTTCTTCGTGCTGCTGGGCGAGATCCTGCTGCGCTCGGGCATGGCCGAGCGCATGTACAACGCGCTGGTGCTGTGGGTGCCGTGGCTGCCGGGCGGCCTGATGCATTCCAACATCGCGGCGTGCGCCATGTTCGCCGCCACGTCGGGATCGAGCGTGGCCACGGCCGCGACGATCGGCACCGTGGCGCTGGGCGAGGTCGAAAAGCGCGGGTACTCCGAGCGCCTCTTCCTCGGCACCATCGCCGCCGGCGGCACGCTCGGTATCCTCATTCCGCCGTCGATCAACATGATCGTGTATGGCGTGCTGACCGACACCTCGATTCCCAAGCTTTACCTCGCCGGCTTCCTTCCCGGTCTGGTGCTGGCCGGGCTGTTCAGCCTGACCGTGCTCGTCATCTGCCTGATACGCCCGTCGCTGGGCGGCAGACCCACGGCGACCAGCTGGAGGCAGCGCATCGCGGCGCTGCCCGACCTGCTGCCGCCGCTGATCATCTTCCTCGCCGTGATCGGATCGATCTACGCCGGCTGGGCGACGGCGACCGAGTCGGCGGCGCTTGGCGTACTGGCCGCCGTCGGCATCGCCGCCTGGCATCGCCGGCTGACCTGGCACACGTTGTTGAGCGCCTTCGAAGGCACGATGCGGACCACCGCCATGATCATGGCGATCCTGCTCGCGGCCTACTTCCTCAATTTCGTCATCACGTCGATCGGGCTGACCGGCAAGGTCAGCGGTTTCATCGCCGGCCTCGGCCTGTCCAAGGTCGAGCTGCTCGTCGTCGTGGTGCTGTTCTACTTCGTCCTCGGCATGTTCATGGAGACGCTGTCGATGATGGTGGCGACCGTACCCATCATCGCGCCGATCATGATCAAGGCCGGCTACGATCCGATCTGGTTCGGCATCATCATCATCATTCTCATGGAACTGGCGATGATCACGCCACCGGTCGGCATCAACCTCTATGTCGTGCAGGGACTACGCAAGCGCGGCAGGATCAACGACGTCATCATCGGGGCGTCGCCCTTCGTCATCACCATGATGGTGATGGTCGTCGTCCTGTCGTGCTGGCCGGATATCGCGCTCTGGCTGCCGCGATCGGCGGCGAATTAGCGCGCTACAGCGTGATCACGATGTTGCCGGCGGCGTCGAGCTCGGCGTGGGCGCCGGGAGGCACCACGCAGGTCGCGTCGTACTCATCGACGATCAGCGGGCCGGCGCGCCCCGACGCCAGGTCGGCGCGCCTCAGCACCGGCGTTTCATGCCAACCGTAGGTGTCGCCAAAATAGGCCCGGCGCGAGGCCTGGGCCACGAGCTCGGCCCGGCTCGATTGCACGCTCTGCGGCACGGCGCGGCCCTCGCGCAGGCCCGAGCCCACGACCTGGATGGAGACCAGCTCGACCGGTTCGTCAGGCCCGGCGCGATGGCCGTAGGTCTTCTCGTGCTCCTGACCGAAGGCCTCTTCGAGGTGCTTCACCATCGTCGCGTCGATCGGGCCGTCGGGCACGGCGACGGTCAGGTCATAGCTCTGGCCCTTGTAGTGCAAAGCCGCCGAACGCTTGAGCCGCGCCCGCGCGCCCGTGAAGCCTTCGACGGCGAGTTGATCGCTCGCCTGTCGCGCGAGCCCATTCCATGCCGCGTCGATCTCACCGAGATCGGCCTGGCGCAGCAGCCTGCGGAAGGTCCGCGCGTAGTGATGCTCGACATCGGCATAGAGCAGGCCGAAGGACGAGAACAGGCCTGCCGATGGCGGCACCACGATCCGATTGATGCCGAGCGCGGCGGCCATGCCTGATGCGAAGAGCGGACCGTTGCCGCCGAAGGCGAACAGCGCGAAGTCGCGTGGATCGCGGCCGCGCTCTGTCGACACCGCCTTGATGGCGCGGATCATGTTGGACTCCGCGATCAGATGCGCGCCGTAGGCCGCGCGCTCCAGCGCCATGCCGAGCGGGTTGGCGATCTTCGCCTCGAAGACGGCGCGGGCCTGCCCGGCGTTGAGCTTCAACGCGCCGCCCACGAGGTGCGCGGGGTTGATATAACCCAGCAGCACGTTGGCGTCGGTGATGGTGGGGACCTCGCCACCCTGGTCGTAACAGACCGGACCGGGCGATGCGCCAGCGCTCTCGGGACCGACCTGCAGCGCGCCGCCGCCATCGATCCAGATATGCGAACCACCACCGGCGCCGACCTCGGCGAGGTCGATGGCTGGTACCTTGAGCGTGTATCCGGCGCCGCTCAGCAGGCGTGAGCCGATCATGATGCCGGCACCAACCGCATACTCGTGGGCGCGTGCGACCTCGCCGTCCTCGACCATCGAGGCCTTGGCGGTGGTGCCGCCCATGTCGAAGGTGATGATCTTCGGCAGTCCCTTGGCGCGGGCGAGCGCCTGCGCGCCGACGACGCCGCCGGCCGGGCCGGACTCGATGATGTTCATCGGCCGCTCGGCCGCCGCGGCATCGGTCGTCAGGCCGCCATTCGATTGCATCAGCAGCAGACGGGCCGGAATGCCGGCGGCGTTGAGCCCCTGGCGCAGCGCCCTGAGATAGGTGGCGACGATCGGCATCACATAGGCGTTGATGACGGTGGTCGAGGTCCGTTCGTATTCCTTGATCTCCGGCAGCACCTCGAACGAGACGCTGAGCGGCAGGCGTGGGGCCTTGCGGGTGGCGATGTCGCGCAGCATCGCCTCGTGCGCGGGGTTGGCGAAGGAATTGAGCAGGCAGATGGCGATCGCCTCGACCTTCTCGGCCAGCAGCGCATCGACGGCGCGCTCGGCGTCGGCGGGATCGAGGGCACGCTCGACGCGGCCGGCGTGATCGACGCGCTCGTCGACGACCTGGCGCAGGTAGCGCTCGGCCAGCGGTGGCGGCTTGGTCCAGCTGAGGTCGTAGAGGCGGGGCATGCGCAGCGTGCGGATCTCCAGCACGTCGCGGAATCCCTTGGTGGTGATGAGCCCGACGCGCGCGCCCTTGTGCTCGAGGATGGCGTTCGAGGCGACGGTTGTGCCGTGGCGGATCTCCTCGATCACGCCGCCATCGAGCCCGGTCTCACGGAACACCTCGCTCAGGCCGTCGACGATGGCCTGGGCATAGTTGCCGACGCTCGAGGAGATCTTCTTGGTGTGGATGGTGCCGTCGGATCCGAGCAGCACGATATCGGTGAAGGTGCCGCCGATGTCGACACCGACGCGATAGGTGATGGACATGACGCTATTCCGCGGCGCGCGCCAGACGCACCGGGTCGTGCCGTTGCACCGTCGGCACCTCGGTCCAGCCGCGCGACCGCGCGATCTGCGCGCGAAGGCGCGTGGTGGCATCCGCGTCGACCGTCCAGCTGGCCTTGTCGATCACCACGCCGTAGTCGACCTGCGCCTTGTGCGACGAGAGCAGCTCGTTGCGCACGTCGCGCAGCACGGCGGCGGGATCGCGCTCCAGTGGATCGCCCCAGCCGCCAGCGCCGGCCAGCACGTGGCGGAAGATGTCGCCGCGCTTGACCGTCATGGTGAACTTCGACGGCAGGAGGCGGTTCTCGCCGTCGGGGTTCAGGTAGTTCTCCGACGGGCCGCCCGGGCCGCCGCCGTACAGGCCGAACGGCCGATGGTCGCGGCGGTCGGCGCGGACCTGCAACATGCCTTCCTGCTCGAGGAATCGGTAGTCGCGCTTGAACGGCACGCCGCCGCGATACTTGCCGGCGCCCGCCTTGTCGGCGACGAACTCGTAGGCCAGCAGCTGGATGGGCTGCTCGGCTTCGGTGACCTCGATCGAGTGCGAGGCCATGTTGGCGAACATGTGCGAGTTGCCGTCGAGCCCATCGGCGAAGGGCCGCGCGCCCCAGGCGCCGCAGGTGAAGTCGACATAGACGAAGGGCTTGCGCGCCGCGTCGTAACCACCGATCGAGATGCCGGTATTGCCGCCGTCGCCCGCCGCCTTGACGCGGTCGGGCAGCATCATGGCCAGCGCGCCGAACATGCAGTCGACCATGCGGAAGCCGGTGAGGCCGCGCGCGGCGCAGGCCGCCGGCAGCACGCCATTGCCGACCGTGCCCGGCGGGCAGATCACCTCGATGGCGCGGAACACGCCCTCGTTGTTGGGGATGCCCGCCGGCAGCACCGAGCGCACGCCGGTGTAGGAGGCCGCTTTGGTGAAGCTCAGCGTGTTGTTGATCGCGCCCTTGACCTGCGGATTGGTGCCGGTCCAGTCGACCACCATGTGACCGCCCGACTTGCGGATCGTCACGAACAGCCGGATCGGCTGGCCGTAGTCGACACCGTCGTCGTCGATCCAGTCCTCGAAGCTCCATTCGCCGTCCGGCAGCTGCGCCAGCGCCGCGCGCGTCAGGCGCTCGGCGTAGTCGATGATCTCGTTGAGGTAGAGCTTGGTCTGCTGCACGCCGTACTTCGCGACGATGTCGGCGAACTGCGTCTCGCCGATATGGCAGGCCGCGAGCTGCGCGCGCAAGTCGCCGAAGAGCTGGACGGGCAGGCGGACGTTCTTCTCGATGATCGTCATGAGGGTCTGGTTGATCTTGCCGGCCTCGTAGAGCTTCATCGGCGCGATGCGCAGGCCCTCGGCATAGATTTCGGTCGAGTCCGAGGCGTTGGAGCCCGCCACGCGTCCGCCGACATCGATGTGGTGGCAGACCGTGCAGGCGAAGGCCAGGCGCTCGCCCTCGTGATAGAGCGGCTTGATGACGAAGATGTCCGGCAGGTGCATGCCGCCGTCGAACGGGTCGTTCATGATGAACACGTCGCCCGGCCCCATGTCGTCACCGAAATGGCGCATGATCGAGTCCATCGCCGTCGGCACCGAGCCGAGATGTCCCGGCAGGGTCAGGCCCTGCGCCGCCAGCTTGCCGTTGGCGTCGGCGAAGCCCGTCGAGTAGTCCATGTTGTCCTTGAGCACGCCGGAGTAGGTCGTGCGGAAGACCGTCAGGGCCATCTCGTCAGCGATCGAGAAGATCGCGTTTTTGAACAGTTCGAGAGTGATCGGATCGGGTACGTCGGCCACTGTCTTGCTCTCCGGAGCGATCGGATCCACGCGCACAGTCTAGCAGCAAAATGCGGGCCTATGCCGTAAACCATCGCCCCCAACGGGTGAAGGGGCGCTTGTCGAGGCCCAGAACGTCCAGTGCCGACCAAAGCGTCACCGCCACCGAGTCCAGGATCGGGATGCCCAGCGTCGCTTCCAGCCGGGCCGCCCGTGCCGCGCCGCGCATGTTGGTGCACAGGATCACGGCGCCGTCGCATCCAGCCTGCGCCACGCGGCCGAGCGCGTCGTCGATCTGTTCCTCGGTGACGGTGGCGAAAGAGAAATTGTCGCGCAGGCCCAGATGCACGTCAGGGCCGACAGGCAGGCCGGCCGCGGTCCACGTCCCGATGATCTGCGCCTGGACGTCGCTTGTGTAGGGGCTGACCAGGCCGATCCGGCGCAGCCCGAGCCGGCGGACGAGGGTGCGGTACGCCAGCACGCAGGTGACGGCGCGAATGCCGGTCGCCTGCTCGATATGGCGCACCAGCTCCTCGTCGCGCTCCAGGCCCAGCCAGCTGGCGGAGGTCCCGTTCCAGGCGATCACGTCGCAGCGGGCATGCGCCAGCAGTTCCGCCGCCGCCAGAATCGGCGCGGTGTCGAACTGCCGCAGCGCCCGATCGTCGAGCGCGATCTCCGTCACCTTGAAGCGCGAGAAGTGCGCGGTGATGTGGGGATGGCCGTGCAGCATCGCTGCCGTCACGGGCTCCAGCACCGTGTTGGACGAGGGCGTCAGCATGCCCAGACGCGGCAAGATCGATCCCTCCGTCAATTGTCGGCGTCGAAGACCTCGTTGGCCGAGAAGCCACCGCAGGTCATCGGCCCCACGGTGCTTTTATACCGCAATTGGTCGCGCTGCCGCCGTGGTCTCAGTCGACGGGTTTCCGGCGACTCGGGTCGTTGGCGAAGATCAGCTCCTCGCTGCCGAGGTTGACCGGCGTGAGATCGTTGTCGTCGAGCGGCACGCTGAAATCGTATGCCACCCCCGCGCACTCTGTTGTGACCATGTGGCACGCCGCCAGGACGTTGACGTCGACATCCGCCGCCTTTGTCAGCGGCGGCGCGCCGTTGGCCAGGATGCCGAGGGGCGATACGTAGCCGATGGATGTGTCGTTGATGAACGGGAGGTAGTCGACGATGACGGGGGGCTCGTCGCTGAACCCCGGCGTGCCGCCAAAGATGCTTCCGCCGGGGTTGAGCGTTATCCCGAAGCCCGTAATCGTGCCGTTGATGAAGATGTCGGAGGTGGGGCCCAGCGTTGTCAGGCTCACGCTCGAGAACCGACCGGCGGTGAGACCGCCGCTGGTGACCGCCAGGGTCGTGGCGCTGACGATGTCGATCGTCCCGCCCGAGCTACCGCTGATATTCGAGATCAGGTTGCCACGATTGGTCAGCGCGACCAGGCCGCCCATCGCGAACGTCACGGTATTGGCGTTGATGGGCGCGGTCTGGGTGAGCTGACCGGTGCTGGAGATGAAGGTGAGGCTGGAGAAGCCCGAAAGCGCGCCATTCACCGCGATGTTGCCCAGCGCTCTCAAGGTCAGGCTGGTGAACGAGGTATTGGCGACAGGGTCGAGGATGGTGATGGTGCCGCCGCCCGAGCCGGGGTCGCCGGTCGCATCGATGATGACGTTCGCCGCCGACAGCAGGGTCAGAAGGGTCGCGACGCTGATGTTCGATGCGTCCGCGCTGCCCGTGATCGTGTCGCCCGCCACATTGGAGTTGCTGTCGGCACCGTTGCTGATCGTGATGTCGCTGGGATCCAGCAGCAATGTGCCGGTGAGGCCGCTTGCGGCGCGCAGGTCGACCATGCCGTCGAAGGAGAGGCGCGCCTTGCCCGAGACTTCGACGAAGCCGCCGTCACCGCCCCGGGCGCCGCCCCTGGCCGAGATCGTGCCGCCGAACACCGTGGTGTTGTCGGCCCAGATCACCACCGTGCCGCCATTGCCCCGGTCGGTGGCGTCGGCGGCGATGACCGCGCCACGCTCCACTTTGGTGACCTTGGCATTGGCGATCGGCCCCTGGCCCTGCCTGCCACCGCCCACCAGCACAGTGCCGCCGCCGGCGCCGCCGCTGGCGTCGATCCGCGCCGTCGCCTGCACCGTCACCCTCGGCGCCGTCGCCGTGACCGTGCCACCGCTGCGGCCCGGACCCCGCCCCGAGACGTCGATCGTGCCGCTGATGTTGAGCTGCGTCGTCTCGCCGCCGCCGAAGACGATCACGCCGCCCTCGTTGGTCACGCTGCGCGCGTTGATCCGCCCGCCGACATTGACCACGCCGTTGACCACATCGCGCGCCGCCGCCGCCGTGATCACCACCCGGCCGCCATCAGCGTTGATCGTGCCGGTGTTCGACGCCAGCGCCAGCGCCCTGCCGTCGGCATCGCGCGGCGTCCGCGACACCGGGTTGCCCACCGCGAAGCTCACCAGCCCGTCGCCGTTGAGGTCGAGCGTGAAGGTCTCCGCGCCGGCGATCGTCACCCGGCCCATCTGCGCGTTGATGACGCCGTTGTTGGCCGCCGAGGGACCGACCAGCGCCACCAGCCCGCCGTCGCGCACCGTGATCGTGCCGCCGTTGACGATTCGCGCGTTGGGGTTGGCCGAGGCCTGATCGAAGGCCACCCGGCCGCTCTTCATGAAATCAGACAGGTTGTTGGCGTTGGCCGTACCGACCAACAGCGACTCGACGTTGACCTGCGCACCGCCGCCGAAGAATACGCCGGCCTGGTTGATCAGGATCAGCCGGCCATTCGACACCAGCTGGCCGTTGATCACCGAGGGATCCGGGCCCAGCACCCGGTTCATCGAGTTCGCCGAGGGACCGTTGGTCCGGAACTCGACCCGGTTGCCCGCCCCGATATTGAATGTCCGCCAGTCGTAGACCGCGTTCTGGCTGGTCTGGTTGACCGTGAGCTGCGTGGCGCCGGTCCGCGTGATCGTGCCCGAACCCAGCGTCACCTTGCCGTCCATGGGCAACTGGGCCTGGGCTTGCTCGGTGGCGGCGAACAGACTGGCGGCGAGCAGTGTCGCCACTTTCGCCAGGCATCGCGCACGCCGAGACATCGTCAACTCCCTCACGAGAATCGGCTCAATCGCTGCGCAACCTTATCAGGATTCGTTGGCTGACGCGCGGTGATATAGCTTCAGTGTCTGTGCCAGCAGACTCAAGCCGGCGCCAGGTGGCACTCGACGATGCCCGCGGCTCGGGGCGTGGTTGCCGGCGCCACGCTGCCGCAGCGCTCGATCGCTACCGGGCAGCGTGGATGGAAGCGGCAGCCGGGCGGGATGTTCGAGGGATCCGGCAGCGAGTCGCCGAGGCCGACATCGGGCACGCCCAAGCCAGGCTCGGGCGTCAGCACCGAGGCGAGGAGGGCCTTGGTGTAGGGATGCTCCGGCGCGTGGAACAGCGTGTCGGTGGGCGCGCGCTCGACGATGCGGCCGAGATACATCACCGCCACCTCGGTCGCGACGTGCTCGACGACCGCGAGGTTGTGGCTGATGAAGAGGTAGGTGAGGTTGAGGTCGCGGCGCAGCTCGGCCAGCAAGTTGAGGATCTGCGCCTGCACCGAGACGTCGAGCGCCGAGGTCGGCTCGTCGCACACCACGATGCGGGGACGCAGCACCAGCGCGCGGGCGATGGCGACACGCTGGCGCTGGCCGCCGGAGAGCTGCGCCGGCTGGCGCTCGCCCATCTCGACCGTGAGCCCGACACGCACCAGCATCTCGTCGACGCGCTTGGCCATCTCGGCGCCGCTCATGCCGCCCTGCGCCGCCAGCGGCAGGCCGACGATGTCGCGCACGCGGCGCAGCGGGTTGAGCGAGGCGAAGGGGTCCTGGAACACCGGCTGGATCAGCCGCGCGCGCGCCTTGCGGTCCATCTCGAGCACGCGCTGGCCGTCGACCAGGATCTCGCCGGCCTCGGGCGGCAGCAGGCCGAGGATCAGGCGGGCGAGGGTGGACTTGCCGCAGCCCGACTCGCCCACCACGCCCAGCACGCCGCCAACCGGCACGGCGAAGGATACGTCGTCGACCGCCACGACATGCTTGTCGGGCTCGAACATGCCGCCCTTGACCCGGAACGTGCGCCGCGCGCCGCGCACTTCGATGGCGGGGGTCATTCCCTGTCGTCCTGAGCGTAGCGAAGGACCTCGCAGTGGTGCGCAAGGACGCAACGCGGATGAGTGACCGCGATACCGCGAGATCCTTCGCTGCGCTCAGGATGACGGTGAGGGGTCATGCCGCACGGGCCCAGTCGCGGGGCAGGCGGCAGAGGTATTCGTGATCGCCATCGGCGCGGTGGCGCGGGATCTCGCCGGCGCAGACATCGGTGGCCTGGGTGCAACGGTCGCGGAAGCCGCAACCGGTGAAGCCGGGCGAGACCTTCGGCACCACACCGGGAATCGAGCCCAGCGGCTGGTCGCGCTTCACCTTGCCCGGCACCGGCACGCATTCCAGCAGGCCGCGCGTGTAGGGATGCGTCGGGCGCGCGAAAAGGTCGGCGGTGGCGGCGCTCTCGACCACCTCGCCGGCGTACATCACCGAGACCCGATGCGCGACGCGCGCCACGACGCCGAGATCGTGGGTGATCAGCAGGATCGCGAGGCCCAGATCGCGCTGCAGGCCGGCGAGCAGGCGCAGGATCTGCGCCTGCACCGTGACGTCGAGCGCCGTGGTCGGCTCGTCGGCGATCAGCAATTCAGGATCGCACATCAACGCCATGGCGATCATCACGCGCTGGCGCAGGCCACCGGAGAGCTGATGCGGGAACTGACCCAGCCGCATGCCGGGCGCGGTGATGCCGACGCGGCCCAGCAGCTCGGCGGCGCGATCGAGCGCCTCGCGCCGCGTCGTGCCGCGATGGCGGGTCAGCACCTCGGCCATCTGCGAGCCCACCGTGTAGGCGGGGTTGAGCGAGGTCATCGGCTCCTGGAAGATCATCGCCATGCGATCGCCGCGCAATTTGGCCATCTGCCGATCGGTCATATCGCGCAGGTCGATGCCGGCGAAGTTGAGCTTGTCCGCACCACGCCGTCCGCCGCGCGCCAGCAGGTTCATGATCGCCAGCGCCGACACCGATTTGCCACAGCCCGACTCGCCCACCAGGCAATGCGTCTCGCCGCGTGCGACGCTCAGCGACGCGCCGCGCACGGCCGCGACATTGGCGCCGAACTCGACCCGCAGGCCCTCGACCTCCAGCAGCGCCTCGCCGCTCATGGCGTACCCGTCGCCCTACCTTCCCCCGGAGGGGGAAGGTGCCCGGAGGGCGGATGGGGGATGTCGAAGACGGACACGGAGTGCGTTGAAGCATCCCCCATCCGTCGCGCTGCGCGCGCCACCTTCCCCCTCCGGGGGAAGGTAGAGTCGAGCTCCATATGTGATAGCCCCGCCGCATGCGGGGAGAGGGGAGAAGACGGCGAGGACATGCGATAGCGCCGCATCACTGCGTGCCCGTGCCGAACTGGTCGCGCAGGCCGTCGCCCAGCAGGTTGATGCCCAGCACCAGCACGAACAGCGAGAGGCCGGGGATCATGATCACCCAGGGGCTGAAGTACATGTACTCCTTGGCCTCGGAGATCATCAGGCCCCACGACGGCAGCGGCGGCGGCACGCCCAGCCCGAGGAACGACAGCGCCGCCTCGGCAAGGATAGCGAGCGCGATCTCCAGGGTGGCGACGACGACGAGGTGTGACGCGATATTCGGCAGCACCTCGCGTGCCAGGATGTGGAAGCGCGAGCAGCCCGCGCACCACGCGGCGGAGACGAAGTCGAGGTTGCGCACCTGCATGGTGGTGCTGCGTGCGACGACGGCGAAGCGGTCCCACAGCAGCAGTCCGAGCGTCAGCACCAGCAGGGTGAAGCTGCTGCCCATCAGGCCGACCACCGCCAGCGCCACCAGGAAGACCGGAAGCGACAGCCGCGTGGTGATGGCGAACAGCACCGCGTCGTCGACCTTGCCGCCGACGAAGCCGCCCAGCACGCCGAGCGCGATGCCGATGATCGCCGAGGTGATGGTCACGCCGATGCCGATCAACATGGAGATGCGCGCGCCGTAGATCAGGCGCGAGAGATAGTCGCGGCCGATCTGGTCGGTGCCGAGGAAATGCGCGGGGTTGTGGCCGTCCATCCAGAACGGCGGCAGCAGGCGTTTGCCGAGATCCTGGGCGTAGGGATCGTGCGGCGTGATCCACGGCGCGAAGATCGCGGCGAACAGCGCCACGCCGACGATCACCGCGCCGATCCAGGTGCCGGCGGAGCGCCAGCCGCGCCGGGGCGCGGCGATGGTGGTCATGACGGTCATGCGCTGCGCAGCCGGGGATCGAGCACGGCGTTGAGGATGTCGGCCAGCATGGTGAGGGCGACGTAGATCACCGCCAGCACCAGGACCACGGCCTGCACCACGGGGAAGTCGTTCTTGCCGATGCTCTCCCAGGCGAGGAAGCCGACACCGTGCAGGGCGAAGACCGATTCGATGACGATCGAGCCGCCGAGCATGAAGCCGAGCTGCACGGCGGCGATGGCGACGACGGGGATCGCGGCGTTGCGCAGCGCGTGCTTGAGCAGGATCGAGGCGCGCGACAGACCCTTGGCGCGCGCCGTGCGGATGTAGTCGGAGCCCATCGCCTGGATCATGCCGGCGCGGGTCAGGCGGGTGAGCGCGGGGATCGCGGTGAAGGCCAGCACGATGCCGGGCATTACATAGTGCTGCCACGAGCCGGTGCCGGAGATCGGCAGCCAGCCCAGCTGCAGGCCGAAGGTGATCATCAGGATCAGGCCAAGCCAGAAGCCGGGCATGGCTTGGCCGAGCAGGGCGACGAACTGCACGGCGCGGTCGATCCAGGTGTTCTCGTTGACCGCGGCGGCGATGCCCATCGGGATCGACACCACGAGCGCGATCACGAGTCCGGTGAGCCCGAGCGTGATGGTCACCGGCATGCGGTCGACGATCAGCGCGGCGGTGCGCGCCTTGAAGAAGTAGCTCTCGCCGAAATCGCCGATCAGGGCGCGGCCGACCCAGTCGAAGAACTGCACGACCACCGGCCGGTCCAGCCCATAGGCCTTGCGGATCAGCTCGACATCGGCCTGCGTCGCGTTGGCGCCGGCGATCGAGATCGCCAGGTCGCCTGACAGTCGGGTCAGCATGAACGCCAAGGTCAGCACGGTCGCGGCGACCAGCAACGCGACGACAAAGCGGCGGAGAAGGAAACGGAGCATGTGGGCGGCAGCCTATCCAGCGTAGCCCTGTCGTTGCAAGCGACATGCCGTCCGACTTCCCTTCCTCCGGAGGGCAGGGCGATCGCAATGGCCAGTTTGACTCTTGTTTTACCTTCCCCCGGAGGGGGAAGGTGCCCGAAGGGCGGATGGGGGATGTCGAAGACGGACTCGGAGTTTGTTGAAACATCCCCCATCCGTCGCGCTTCGCGCGCCACCTTCCCCCTCCGGGGGAAGGTAAAGATCTATGCCAGCACGCCCACCAGCGCGGCCGTCATGCAGGTGGCGAGCGTGCCGGAGACGATCGTGCGGGGCCCCAGCGAGACGATCTCGGCGCGGCGTTCGGGCGCCATCGCCGATATGCCGCCGATCATGATGCCGAGGCTGCCGAAATTGGCGAAGCCACAGAGGGCATAGGTCATGATCAATCGGGACCGCTCCGACAGCGTGCCCGCGGGCAGCTTCGCCAGCTCGAGATAGGCAACGAACTCGTTGAGCACGATCTTCACGCCCATCAGCCCGCCGGCGGTGGTCGCCTCGGCCCAGGGAATGCCCATCAGCCAGCAGATCGGCGCCATCGCCCAGCCCAGCACCCGCTGCAAGGTGATCTTCGCGCCCCAGATGTCGGGCAGCAGGCCGAGGATCAGGTTGGCCAGCGCCACCAGCGCCACGAACACGATCAGCATGGCGATGATGTTGAGCAGCAGCTCCAGCCCGCCCACCGTGCCGCGCACAATGGCGTCCATGCTGCCATGGGCACGGCCTTCGCCGGTGTCGAGCGCGGCGCCGGTCGGTGGCCGGTCGTCGGGCACCATCAGCAGCGCCACGACGATCGCCGCCGGCGCGGTCAGCAGCGAGGACAGCAGGATGTGGCCCAGCGCGCCCGGCACCGCCGTGCCGATGATCAGGGCGTAGAGCACCATGACCGTGCCGGCGACGCCGGCCATGCCTGATGTCATGATCACGAACAGCTCGCTGCGGCTCACGCGCTTGAGATAGGGCCGGATGAACAGCGGCGCCTCGACCATGCCGACAAAGATGTTGGCCGCCGTCGACAGGCCGACCGCGCCGCCGACCTTCATGGTGCGCTCGAGGAACCAGGACAGCCCGCGCACCAGCGCCGGCAGCACGCCCCAATGGAACAGCAGGCTGGTGAGCGCGGAGATCACCAGCACCAGCGGCAGCGCCTGAAAGGCGAGGATGAAGCCGCCGCCGGGATAGCTTTCGGCGAAGGGCAGGGGCGCGCCGCCGAGATAGCCGAAGACCAGCGACGTGCCGGCCCGCGTCGCCGCCGCCAGCGCGTCGACCGCGCCGGTCAGCGCCGACAGGCCCTCGCGCAGGGGCGGGACGTGCAGGAACAGCGCGGCGAGCGCGACCTGCAACGTGATGCCGATGAGCACCGGGCGCCACGCGACGGTGCGGCGATTCTCGCTGAGCGCCCAGGCGAGCGCGGTCAGCACGATCAGACCCAGCAGGCTCTGCCACATCTGACGTTCTCCCTTCGCATGTTCTATGGGGTAGGGCGCACCTAGACCTTCAACCGCTCGCCGAGCAGCTCGACCATCAGAGCACGATCCCAGTTCTCAACAATGCGGTCTGCGTGAATATCGATGACGGCCTCAGACTCGATTCCGGCGATCGGAGGCAGCAGATCCAAGACAACCATTACGCGCCAGTGGGCATATTCGTTCGCGAGAATCTCCTGTACCCCCTTCAGAATATCGGGCGTTAGAAACTCGATCCGATAGATCGTAAACGATTGCTCCGGATTGCCGCTCCACTCATCAAAAAGAAAGTGGTCTCCATTCCCCTGCCAATCGCTCGTGCCCAGCTTCTGAAGGTACTTATCCAATCGGTGATAGAGGCCTTGCCATTCCATCCACTCGGGCAGCCTCAATTCATCATCCTCGTGCCATTCATCTTCGCGGCCTGCCCAACCGATGCAATACACGCCTAAAGTCGATCCCAGCGGCGATCTCACTGAAATGTAGCTCGACCATTCGTCGTGCGATTCCGGCAAAGACTGGCGAAGGAGTCGAGCCCAGTTCGAACACAGCGATATCGCCGCAGTTTTGGAAACTTCCATCGGCAGCCGCGCGAAGAACATGTGCGCGTCTGTGTACGGGCCGCCGTTGAGCGCCTCTACTCTCACCTCTCCGATATCGATGGCCGCTTCAGCCATCTCCTTGGTGATAGCATCCAGATTAGGAGCCATTGCTGCTTGATCCTGTGCCAGGCTTAGCGAGGCGGGCTATAATGCGGGCGCAAGCGGGTGAATGCTAGATTGGCTCTCGTTTCGTCAGTAGTTGAACTTGGTCCAGAAGGGAATCCGTTCGGCCTTTTCGGGGGAATGCGACTCGACACGCAGTTCGACCGTATCGCCGAGATCCCCGACGCCCAGAAAGGTCAGCGCGCGCACCTCGGCAAACCGTAAAAAGATGCGCGGATGGTCGTAGCACGGACGCTCTCGCTCCTTCGATCGCCCGATGGCAAGTGCCCTGTCGAATGCCGCTTCGAAGTCCACACAACGTACTAGGTGCACGTAGTCCACGACGCTGTCGCCGCCTCCGCCTTCGACCATCACAACCATCCGAAGCTGCACGCTGAACCAGCAGACGACGGCAGGCGGATTCTCTTGCGGCTTGAAATACTTGAGCCGTTGGCGAAGAGGCGTCGAACGCTCCGGATGAAACTCCGTGCCGGACGGAAAGAGGGCGAGGTCCTCGGCGCTGATCACCGGCCACTCGCAAAAGACCTCCATGCCATCAAGGTCGGCACTACCTGGCGCGACACTCATCGCCTCGTAGAAGCCTTCATCAATCCGAAACACGACACGCTTCTCCTCGCTCTCGTCGTGTTCCAGCGACCGACCAATCTCGGATATTCTGCTGTGAAACTCTGCGCTCGGTGCACGAAACAGAACGAGGTGGTCGACCACCGTCTCTCCACCTTGCGGCTCGCCCAAGCGGTTCAGCTTGATCAGCGTGCTGTTCCAGGTCTCACCGCTATAGGAAACCTTGTACTGCTGATCCGTCAGATATTGCTTGTATCCAGGGAACTCCTGGAGCTCGCACATATAGTCGTACGCACTCTTCAGAATACTCTCGAAATGCTCGATCTCGGCTTCGACGACGATCGTCGGACTGCTCTGGCCGGCGCGCCAGATGAGCCGCCCTGTACCGTCGCAATCGAGCAAATAGAGGTTGTCGTCGACGATGTTGGAAGAATCGAAGTCCAGCCGGAAGCAGCGATTCCTGTCCCACAGATCGTCCCACCACGTTTGGCCGTCATCGTCCGGCCTGCCCCTACCCCAGAGATTTTGATCCCACCACTGGATGAACTCGACAGGAGAAAGGGCACAGTACAAGCCGCCCGCCCTGTGGCCGGTCTTGTAAACACCAGCGTCGCGCATATCAGCGAGCGTGTCGGTCAGGTTGCGGAACTCGTCGCGCCCGATCCGCATGCCATCGACCCAGTAGAAGTGCAGGCCAAAGACATTGTCTGGTCCACTGGCCGTGGGGCTGTGCTGCACCTCGACCGCGAAGCGCGACTTGTCGCCAAAAATTCTGCTCAACATCATGCGCGGTCTTTCGTCATCTGACTCTGCAAAGGCCCACTAGAGTGCGACCGGGATCAGGGGGTGGGCTATTTGAGTTTTTGAGCGTGATGCTACCCGCTCTGCCCCATTTTTGTTCAATTTCGCTCTCGCTGAGGAGTCCCTGAAAGTGCACCTTCCCGGCATTCGTAGCGAGGCGACGCTGCGCCAGCTCCTCCAGCATCCGTCGCTGCTCGCCGCCGCGATCTCGCGCCGCTGCGCCTGCTATAGGCGTCGAGCACATCGGGCGCCTAACTCAGCGCGGCTTCGCCCTGGGTGTTGAGATGGCCGACGGTCGCACCGGATAGCGGCGTTTGCTCAGCTTCCGCCGCGGTGATTGCTAGACATCAGCAAATACGTTTACGCTGTACTCGCCTTGGGAAACCATCACATCGATGTCGGTCACCTTCGGCGCGTCCAGATAGTGATGCCCGCCCATCTCCACGATAGCTCGTATCTGGGCTGCGTACTTCTCTAGGTGCTCAGCCGCAATCCTCCAGACGATTGTGGTGCCGTCCCTAACGACGACGGTCTCATCGGCTGGGAAAGTCACGTTCAGACAAATTCCGTGGCAGACAAGCAGATCGGCGAGTTCGCCTGTGCTCCCTTGCTCAAGTAGGGCTGCCAACCGCAGAAATGATGACCCATCTCCGATGAACAAAAGGGTGTCGGACCACTTGAACTACTCAATGAAGCCAACATGTATCGTTTGTTCCTGTTCCATCGACGATCACCCGACCTTTATGTGGCCCCTCGTCCGGTATCGTAGCGCGGTGGCGCCTTTTCTCGAGTGTGTCCGATGACGAAACCTCTCACGCCGGATGCTGTCTGATACTCGGAGGAGCGCCGCCACCTAGGACGATATCACGCCGGAAAGGCGCGTTGCGGCCAGCGCTGCCTTTTGTCGAAGACGATGCTCATCCAGATAGAACTCGGGCTCCTCGGCCAACAGTTCAGGATCTCGCGTGAACGAATCTGCATCAGCGAACAGTTCGTCGAGTACAAGACCAGTGTCGCCCTTGTAGATCGTGCTATCGGCCTTCATCATCTCGAAGTACTGCTCTTGAAATGACTCAGCCGACATCTCGCGCCTGAGGAAGCTGTCGATGAGACTCTTGTACGCCTCGATCTGGACGCTCATGGCCCGCCTCCTAGCTTGCCGGTTGTCATCACGTGCTTGAGTTGGTCGGCGCTGAGCCTCCACCCCGCAATGTACTTACCAGCACGGCTTATCATGACATTTAGCCCCGTGTTCGGATTGACATAGTGAATGACCGGGAGGTTCCTGTAGGTACCGATCTTGAGGACTGTCCCCGGGGCGCTCATGTGTGCCCGCAGCGCTTTTTCATACTGTGCCGCAAATTCCTTGTTCCAGCGCCCTTGAACGCCAAAATCGTGCGCGTGCTTTGCCTCGTGTTGGAGTTTCCTATCGGTAAAGGTGACCCTGGACGGCAGGAACGAGGGCGGATTGGGTGGCGTGACCGGCCTCGGGGGTGTTTTCGGGCTGCCTGCTTGTGTCGCGCCTCCGATCATGCTGCCGGCAGTCGCACCAGGCGGCACTGGGATGGGGACGGGCATGTCCGGCGTCGGAGACGGGTAGCGTGCCCTCAGCCTGTGGTCATAAGACCCGAGAGGTTTTCCACTGCGATCAAACAGCTCCCATTGTGCGGGCGTGCGCGGGTCTCTGCTGGGGCTGATGTACTCGCCAGTCTTCGGGTTCACGTAGACAGGTCGTCCTTGAGCGTCGACCGGGTGCTTGTCTACTTTCTTGAAGCCGAGCGCACTTGCCGAGTTATCGGCCTGCCTCGGCGACATTTTCGGGAATTTGAACCTAAAGAACTGTTTGCCGAATCCAGGCGGAAAGAAGCGCCCGCTCTCGTCGATGTGATAGTAACCCGGTCGGTCTGCTCGGGCGCCACTCCGCTCCCAATCTTGCGCGGGTTTCAACGGACGAATTCGCCTGAGCATGTCGGCGATGTCGTCTTCGTCGGGGCTCTTGCCGTGGATCCGGCGCCAGGTATCGATCTCCTCGACCAGTTCGGTGCGGTAGTTGGCGGCGCTGTCATCCGGTGCGTCCGCCGGCAGCATCTTGCTGGCGAGCTGCAGGCCGCGCTTGATGGCGTAGAGCTGGTCCTCGGTCGCGGGGTCGTTGCGCTGGAGGCCGGTCCGCCAATCGTGGAAGCGCCGCCACTGCGGCAGTGGCAGGTGTGCGATGGTGGGGACGAGGTCGCGGCGCGCGAAGGCGTCCGGCGCCTGCGTCATCTGCGTCGCCAGTTCGTCGACCAGCGCAGGGTTCGACGTCGGCTCGGTGCCGGCGGCGTTGTGATCGAGGCGTGTCTCGATCGCCTGGCGATGGTAGGCGTCGAGCGTCGCCCATTCGCGGATCGGGATCTGTGATGGGTCGGTCAGGCCGTCCTTCAGCACCCGCGCCAGCACCTGCTCGGCCAGCGCGCGGGCGCGGGCCTGAGCCTCGGCATCGACGCGGAGCACACGGCGGATAGTGGCGGCGCGCACCGCTGGCTCGGTGATCGCCTCGGCCTGATGTAAGCGCCATTGCGGCGTCGATTGCTCGCCGTCCGGTGGCGTGGCGTTCAGGATCTCCGTGCTCACCGCTTCGACGCGCCGCCTGGTCTGGGCTTCGCTCAGTAGCGCATCCAGCGCGGCACGATCGGCCCCCTCGATATGCTGGTCGTAGCGCGCGCGCACGGCCTGGGCGCGATCGAGGTCGCGCTCCACCGCGCCCTCGATCGCCGATACCAAGATGCGGCTGGTGTGCTGGCGTAGCGCCGCCTCGGTCAGCGCCGTGTCCCAGCCTTTCCGCTCGGCCTTTTCGCGCACTTCGAAGCGCGTCGTGCCGAGCGCGCGGCGCAGCAGCGCGTCGTCGCTCCAGTGCAGCCGGGCGTCGGCCTGCATCTGCGCGATGCGGCGCTCGCCCGCCTCGTCGTACCAGCGCTGCCGCTCGGCGGCGGTGTGGCGCTCGACCAGGGTGGTGAAGTCTGCCAGCCGGCGCTCGTTGAGGCCTTGCAGCATCTGTCGCTGATCGTCGTCGGTGGTCTGCGCCAGCTCGCGATCCTGCGCCTGGGTGTAGGCCTCGATCATCGCGGGCGCGTGGGTCAGTGCCACCTGGCCCTGCGTGTTGAGGTAGCCGTTCTGTGGGTCGAAGAGCAGCATCTGCTCGGCCTCGCCCAGGCGCACGTCGGCGGCCTTGACCACGGCTTCGTTGTCTCCGGCAAGTTGCTTGGCTATCTCCCCGGAGATGCCAGCGGCGCCTTCGGCGACCTGCCTTCCGAGCGATCCCAGGACCGACCCGCCGAACTGGGCGACGCTGGGGTCGACGTTGATATAGCCGCCGCCGGGCACCGCCTGGGTGCTGACGCCCAGCGGCTTGTAGGGTGGTATCCAGATTCTGCCGGCCATCGCTGTCCCGTCGCGAAGGGCAGGACGTGGCACCGTGGTTCGGTCGCTTGTGGCGCGTCATGCCGTTGATGGGATTTTACCGCGTGGGGCTCGGATCACCGATTTCCGCAGCTACGAGCGAGCAATGGGCCACTCTCATCCTACTGGGAGAACAACTTCGTTTTTCTCTAAGCGAGGCGGGTCGTGGCAAAGGGTGCGGGCGAAAGCGGGCCAATGCTAGATTGGCCGCCGCAGTAGTTGAGGAGGGAACGCCGATGGACGCCGCCGAACGGGTGCGCAGCATCGATCAGGCCGACGAGGCGCAGCTTCTGGCGACGATCGACAAGTGGGTCGAGCGCGAGGTGGCGCCGCGCGTCAAGGAGTTCGACCACGCCGATCGCTGGCCGGCGGAGCTGGTCGAGCAGATGAAGGGGCTCGGCCTGTTCGGCGCCACGGTCAGCCCCGAGTATGGCGGGCTCGGTCTGCCGGCGGCGACCTACGCCAAGATCGTCATGCGCATCTCCTCGGTGTGGATGGCGCTGACCGGCATCTTCAACTCGCATTTGATGCTGGCGCTGGCGGTCGAGAAGTTCGGCACTGAGCCGCAGCGGCGGCAATGGCTGCCGAAGTTCGCCAGCGGCGAGATCCGCGGCGGGCTGGCGCTGACCGAGCCCAACGCCGGCACCGACCTACAGGCGATCCGCATGACCGCGCGCCGCGAGCGGGGTGACTATGTCATCAACGGCACCAAGACCTGGATCAGCAACGGCATCGAGGGCTCGTGCTTCGCCTTGCTGGTGAAGACCAATGCCGAGGCCAGCCCGCGCTATACCGGCATGAGCCTGTTCATCGCGCCCAAGGGCCCGGGCTTCACCGTCGGTCGCAAGCTGGAGAAGCTGGGCTACAAGTCGATCGATTCGGGCGAGCTGATCTTCCAGGACTACCGCATTTCAGCCGATCACCTGATCGGCGAGGTCGAGGGCCGTGGCTTCACCCAGGTCGCCGGTGGGCTGGAGCTCGGCCGCATCAACGTCGCGGCGCGCGGCGTCGGCATCGCCGAGGGCGCGCTGAAGCTCGCCACCGACTACGCGCAGATCCGCCAGACCTTCGGCAAGCCGATCATCGAGCACCAGGCGATCGCGCTGAAGATCGGCGAGATGGCGACGCGGGCGCGCGCCGCGCGGCTACTGACGCTCGACGCCGCCGCCGCGTTCGATCGCGGCGATCGCTGCGATATGGAGGCGGGCATGGCGAAGTACTTCGCCTCCGAAGCGGCGCTGGAGAACAGCACCGAGTCGATGCGTATCCACGGCGCCTATGGCTACTCGAAGGAGTACGACATCGAGCGGCTGTATCGCGACGCGCCGCTGACCTGCATCGGCGAGGGCACCAACGAGATGCAGCGCCTGATCATCGCCCGCCAGTGGGTGCGCCGGAACGCCTCGGTATGAACGCCAAGCCCCTGACCGGCGTGCGCGTGCTGACGCTCGAGCAGTTCGGCGCCGGTCCCTACGGCACGATGTTCCTGGCCGAGCTCGGCGCCGAGGTAATCAAGATCGAGCCACCCGAGGGTGACCCGTCGCGCCAGGTCGGGCCGCACAAGCTCGGCAAGGACGACAGCCAGTACTTCCAGGCCTGGAACCTCGGCAAGAAGAGCGTGACGCTGGACATCAAGAGTGCCGAGGGCCGTCGGCAGTTCGAGGCGCTGGTGAAGACGGCGGATTGCGTGGTCAACAACCTGCGCGGCACGCAGCCGGCCAAGCTCGGCATCGATTACGCGGCGCTGAAGCATCTCAATCCGCGGATCGTCTGCCTGCACATCTCGGCCTATGGCCGCGCGGGTGAACGCGCCGACTGGCCGGGCTACGATTTCCTGATGCAGGCCGAGGCCGGGCTGATGGAGCTCACCGGCGACCCCGAGGGCGCGCCCACGCGCGTCGGCGTGTCGCTGATCGACAGCATGAGCGGGTTGACCGGCACCGTCGGCCTGCTGTCCTGCCTACTGCGCGCGCGCAGCACGGGGCAGGGCTGCGACGTCGAGACCTGCCTGTTCGACGTCGCCGTGCATCAGCTCACCTATCCCGGGACTTGGTATCTCAACGAGGGCGATGTCTCGCCGCGCGTGCCGCGCAGTGCGCATCTGGCGCTGGCGCCGGTGCAGACCTTTCCGACCGAGGACGGCTGGATCTTCGTCATGTGCATGACGCAGAAATTCTGGCTGTCGCTGGTCGAGGTGATCGGCCGCCGGGACTTGCTCGACGACCCACGCTTCCCCGATCCCAACACCCGCGCGCGCAACCGCGCCGCGCTCACCGACGCGCTCGATCCCACGTTCCAAACGCGCACCACGGCGGAGTGGCTGTCGTTGCTCAACGGCCTATTGCCGGCAGCGCCGGTCTATCGCCTCGACCAAGCGCTCGACAGTCCGTTCGTGCGCGACACCGGAATGGTCTCCGACGTGCCACATCCCACGAAGGGCCGCCTGCGCATCATCGCCAATCCCCTGCGCATTGACGGCGAACGGCCCGCACAGGCCGCCTGCTCGCCGCTGGGCGCCGACACCATCACATACGTCTCATGAGTGCCGTCAGCCTGATCTACCTTCCCCCGGAGAGGGAAGGTGCCCGAAGGGCGGATGGGGGATGTCGAAGGCGGACTCCTGCGTTCGTCTTCAACATCCCCCATCCGTCGCTCCGCGCCACCTTCCCCCTCCGGGGGAAGGTAAAGACTCCAGACAATAGAGCCGTGTCATGAAACTCCAGGGCATCAAGGTAGTCGACCTCTCGTGGTTCTTGCCGGGGCCGTACCTCACGACGGCGCTGGCCGATCACGGCGCCACGGTCATCAAGGTCGAGCCGCCGGGCGAGGGCGATCCCGGCCGCCACATCCTGCCGCCCGACCAGCGCACCTCGGTGTTCTTCCGCAACATGGCGCGCGGCAAGAAGAGCGTGGTGCTTGACCTGAAGAGCGAGCAGGGCCGCGCCGATCTCTTCCGCCTCTCTTGCGAAGCCGATGTGCTGGTCGAGTCGTTCCGCCCCGGTGTCGCGGCGCGCTTCGGCGTCGGCTACGAGGCGGTGAAGGCCAAGAACCCGGGCATCGTCTACTGCTCGATCTCCGCCTTCGGTCAGGACGGCGCCTATCCCGGCCGCGCCGCGCACGACCTCGCGCTCGAGGCGATGACCGGCGTGCTGAGCCTGACGCTCGGCGACGACGGACGGCCAGCGATCCCCGGCATTCCCGCCGCCGACGTGGTGAGCGGCCTGCATGGCCTGGCCGGCGTGCTGATGGCGCTGCTGCGGCGCGTCAGCACGGGCAAGGGTGACTATATCGACGTGTCGATGCACGAGGCGCTGATGGCGTCGTGCGCCAACGTCGTCGGCGCGCCCTTCACCGATGGCACGCAGCCCGACGTGAAGCTGCAGCGCACCACGGGTGGCGCCGCGTTCTATCGTCTCTATGACACGTCGGATGGTCGCCAGCTCGTGCTCGCCGGGCAGGAGATGAAGTTTGTGCAGAACCTGCTGGGTGCGCTAGGCCGGCCCGACTTCGCACCGCTCTGCGAGTGGCCCGGGGCGCATCAGAAGCCTGTCATGGAATTCCTGGAGGCGACATTCCGGTCCAAGCCGCTGCAACACTGGATGGACTATCTGGCCAAGCTCGATGTCTGCTACGGCCCGGTCAACACGCTGCCCGAGGCGATCGAGGACGCCAATCTGAGGAAGCGCGGCATGATCGTGACCGACGACATGGGCCGCAAACACTTCGCGCCTGTCGTGCGTTTCAAGGACGAGCCCTCGCAGGTGGTCTATCGGGAGCCGCTGCTGGGCGAGCATGGAGGGAAAGGATGGTCGTAGCGTCGAAGCAGGTCGGACCGAATCGTTACCGCGAGCAGTTCGGCCGGTATTACGAGGATTTCCAGAAAGGCGATGTCTACGAGCATCGCCCCGGCCGCACCATCACCGAGAGCGACAACACCTGGTTCACCCTGCTGACGATGAACCAGCACCCGCTGCATTTCGACAAGGCCTATGCCGCGAAGTCGGAGTTCGGCCAGCCGGTGGTGAATTCCTGCCTGACCCTGTCGATCGTCGCTGGCATGAGCGTCAGCGACGTGAGTCAGAAGGCGATCGGCAATCTCGGCTGGACTGACATCAAGCTCACCAAGCCGGTCTTCGTCGGCGACACGCTCTATGCCGAGTCCGAGGTGCTCGACAAGCGCGAGTCGGCGAAACGGCCGACGCAAGGCGTGGTCACCGTGCGCACCATCGGCCGGAAGGCCGACGGCACCGTCTTCATGAGCTTCGAACGCACCATCCTGGTGCCCAAGCGCGGCCACGCCGTCGACGACAAGGCGGATTATTGACTCGCTGCTGTCATTCCGAGCGCAGCGAGGAATCTAGGCTGTCCATAGATCCCTCGCTGCCCTCGGGATGACAGAACAGTTTTTCGACGCGGGAGTTAGATCATGCGGATCGCCGTCCTGTACTTCTCACATGAGACCGTGTCGTTCCTGAAGAACGACACCACGGTCGAGGACTTCATCTATCCCGGCTCGCCGATGCGCGACGAGGCGCTGCTGGCGCACGATCCGCGCGGCTACATGGGTGGCTTCGTGAAGGTCGCGCGCGAGCATGCCGGTGTCGAGCTGGTCGGCATCGAGTCGCCGGGCTTCCCGCGCACCGGCACCGGCTCCGGCTGGATCACCGCGGAGGCCTTCGAGCGCTTTACCGGCCGCATGGTCGAGGAGCTCAAGACGCGCGGGCCGTTCGATGGCGCCTATCTCTGTATCCACGGCGCGGCGGCGGTGCGCGGCGTTCCGCGACCCGAGGCCGAGCTGGCGAAGCGCGTGCGCGCGGTGATCGGAGACAAGGCGTTCATCGCCGCGACCTTCGATCCGCACGCCAACGAGGACGCGGAATTCCTGCGCCACGCCGACATGGCGTTCTGCGTGAAGTACTTCCCGCACTACGACATGCACCTGCAGGGCGAGCGCGCCGCGCGCATGCTGGTGCGCGCGATCCGTGGCGACTACAAGCCGACGAGCGCGACGGTGAAGGTGCCGATCATCACCGCCACCGTGCTGCAGTGGACCGGCGCCTCGCCGTGGATGGACCTGGTGCAACGCGCGCTGACCTGGGAGGCACGCGAGCCCGACGTCTACGTCAACTTCATGTTCGGCTTTCCCTTCGCCGACGTGCCCGATGTCGGCATGACCTTCCAGGTGCTGACCAACGGCAAGCCGGAACTGGCCAAGCGCATCGCCGACGACATGGCGCAGTCCGCGTGGCGCCGGCGCAAGGAATTGGTCACCGCCGCCAAGGTGCACCTGATTCCCGAGGGCGTGGCGCTGGCCAAGCAGGCGCTGGCGCGCGGCGACACGCCGATCGTGCTGGCCGATCACAGCGACCGGTCGGGCTACGCGACCTGGCTCTTGAGGGAGATCATCGCGCAGGATCTGCACGACGTGGTGATCGCCACCGTGGCCGATGCCGCCGCGGCGGACGCGTTGCGGGGCATGAAGCCCGGCGATCCGTTCGACCGCGCGGTCGGCGGCCGCGTCGATGAGTCGGCGGGCGAGCCGGTACGCATCACGGGCACCGTGCGCATCACGTCGGAGCACGGCGGCGCCGTCGAGTTCGGCCGCGGCAACCTGCTGGTGATCAGTCGCTATCTCGCGCAGATCACCGAGACGTCGTGGTTCGCCAGCGTCGGCATCGATCTGTCGCGCTTCAAGGTCTTCGCCATCAAGTCGCGCGTGCACTTCCGGCGCGGCTTCGACGACAGCGGCTTCGCCAAGACCATCCTGCTGGTCGAGCCGATCGAGCCGTTCCTCGGCACCGTGCGGCTCGACGGGTTGCCGTACGAGACTGTCGACCTCAAGCGCTTCTATCCTTACGGCGACGTGACGTTACCCTGATTCTTGCGACACTTGATCGGCGCGCACTTCACGGGCAGCGTCGGCCCAGCAACAGGGAGCGTGATCATGAAACCGCAGCGATGGATGCCGGCGCTGGCCGCCGGTGTGTTGGCGTTCGGGTTGTCGGCGACGGCCGGCGCCAACGAGGTGGTGGAGTATTGCCAAACCAGCCTGAGAGCCGACCCGGCCGCCAAGACCTTCCCTGACGTACCGAAGTTCTGCGGCTGCATCGGCGAGAAGGTCGCGGCCGGCGATCGCGCGGTCACCGTCACGGTCATGAAGGCGTCGGACGAGGCGCGGACCAAGGGTGGCAGGCTCGATCCCGCGACCTTGCCCGCCGACCAGGCGAAGGCGCTGGAGGGGCTGCGCGGCGTCGTGCAGGGCTGCATGCAACTCGTGATGACCCCGCCACCGGCGCCCGCGCCGACTGCGACGCCCACGCCCGCACCCACGCCCTCGGCCAAGGTCACCGGCATGGCGGCGTGGAGCCAGCTGGTCGGCAACACCGTCGCCGGCAAGATCGACGGCAAGGACTACGCCGAGTTCTACCTCGCGGACGGCACCGTCAAGACGATGGAAGACAGCGTGCTTACCACCGGCAAGTGGTCGCTCGAGGGCGATCAGGTCTGTTTCGTCTATCCGAAGGAGGACAAGGCGTGCTTCGCCATCGAGGTGGCCGGAGACGATGTCACTTTCACTGAGAAATCCGGTGCCGGCATCCGCCTGAAGATCCTCAAGGGCAACCCGCGAAATCTCTGACGGCCGATGGTGGCCTCTGTGCTTCGAGTTCGCCCGGCAAGACCCGGAATGCTGTATGGTCGGGCTCGGCGGGTCGTTCGAGAACCAGTGGCAGGTGGATAGCCTGCCGGCAGCGGCATTGATGTCTCGACGTTTGGGCCCGAGTCCGTCCAACTATCCAGGAGGCCAGCATGTCCACGATATCGAGGCGTCATCTCCTCGCCACCTCGAGCCTCGCGCTGGTTGCCAGCTTGGCGGCACCACGTATCGCCCGCGCGGCCGACGCCTACAAGCAGCCGCCGTTGCCCTTCGCCGACACCGCGTTGGCGCCGACGATCTCGGCGCAGACCATCCAGCTCCACTACGGCAAGCACCACGCGTCCTACTATACGGCGCTGAACCGGATCGTTCCGAACTCGGCCTACGCCGGCATGACGCTCGAGCAGATCGTCGTGAAGTCGGCGGCGGACGGCGCAAGTGGCCGGGCGATGTTCAATCAGGCTGGCCAGGCGTGGAACCACGACTTCTACTGGCAGACGCTGAAGCCCGGTGGTGCGCGCCAGCCCAGTGGTAAGCTGGCGCAGGCCATCGACCGCGATCTCGGCGGTTTCGCGAAGTTCAAGGAGACCTTCGCCGCCCGCACCACCGCCATCTTCGGCAGCGGCTGGGGCTGGCTGGTCGAGGACAACGGCAAGCTCGCCTTCGAGGAAACCAGCAATGCCGACACGCCCATCGCCCGCGGCAAGCGCGTGCTGGCGACAGTCGACGTCTGGGAGCATGCCTATTATGTCGACTACCAGAACCGCCGCGCCGATCATGTGAAGGCGGTGATCGACAACCTGATCAACTGGGACTTCGTGCGCGACCGCATGGCCTGAGCTTTGCCGGCGGGACCGGCTAAGCCTCGACCAGCTTGGCGAGGCGGTCGTAGCTCGCCTCCATGCCGACGCTCATGCCGGAGTTCAGCACGCCGGCGCACGCATCCTTGCTGGGATAGCGGATGGTGATGGTGAACCGCGTCTTGCCGTCGACCTCGACCAGGGTCTGCGAGACCTGGGCCTCGCCGGGGTACCAGGGCTGGTCGAATTTCTCGGTGGCGACGAGACGCTCGGGCGCGACGGCTTCGAGGATCATGCCGCCCAGGCCCATCGTCGTACCGTCCTCGTTGCGCCACTCGAAGCGATAGGGCGTGCCGGCCCTCGGCTCGATCTGGCACACGGTCATGGTCCAGCCCGGCGGGCCGAGCAGCCAGCGCTTGATGATGTCGGGGGTGGTGATCGCGGCGAACACCCGCGCGCGGGGCGCATCGAAGGTGCGTGATACGGCGAGCTCGGTGTCGGACGGGGTCGTGACGGTGAGGTTGGCCATGGATCGCTCCCGGGTCGTTAATTAACCAATTAGTTAATTAGCGACCCGGCCGGCGTCAAGCCGTTTTTCGCTTCGCGCTCATCAGCATCACGATCAGCGATCCGATGATCAGGATGTTCAGCAGGTTGAAGGCGATGCCGCTGGCGAATGCCGGCGCGTAGTAGCCGTAGCTGTCGTGCAGCCGGCCGGCGAACCAGGCGCCGAACGCCATGCCGACCTGCGCCGTCGAGAGCGTCAGCGGGATGCGCCACGAGGCCTGCGAGGCGGAGAACAGATCGCGCACCGCCACGGAGTAGGCGGGGATGATGCCGGAGAAGCCCAGACCGAAGGCGGCGGCGACGAAGAACAGGCCGGCCTCGTCCTGGGTCAGCAGGAAGCCCGAGATGCAGATGGCCTGGCAGATCGCGCCCAGCAGCACCGTGCGCAACCCGCCGATGCGGTCGGCCAGCACGCCCCAGAGCTGGCGCGAGATGAAGGCGGCGGCGAGCATCACCGAGAGCATGGCGGCGCCGCGCGTGGCGGCGATGCCGATATCGCTGCAGAAGGCGACAAGATGGGCCTGGGGCACGGCCATGGGGATGCAGCAGCAGAAGCCGGCGAGGCAGAGCATGGCCTGCGCGAGGTTGGGATTCATGCCGGCGATGCGATGGCCGCCGGCGCCACTGCCGCGCGTCGGAAGCGGCATGGCCGCGACCGGCAAGGGCCTGAGCAGGAAGGTCGCCGGCAGGATCACGGCGGCGACGATCGCGGCGTAGCCCAGCATCACCGCCTGCCAGCCCCAGCTGCTGATGCCGTACTCGAACAGAGAGGGCCAGACGATTCCGGCGATGTACTGGCCCGACGAGATCAGCGCGATCGCCGTGCCGCGCCTTCGCTCGAACCAGCGGCTGACATAGACCAGCAGCGGCGCGTAGATCGCGCCATTGCCGAGCAGGCCGAGCATCAGCCCGTGGCCGAGATAGAGTGACCAGATCGGCCCGAGCGCGGAGACCGCCAGGCCGCAGGCCACCATCATCGCGCCAAAGGCCAATGTCGCGCGCACGCCGATCTTGTCGGCCAGCCAGCCCATGAGGATGCCGCCGACGGCGGTGCCGAACCAGGCGAACGAGCCGGCCAGCGCCACCGTCGAGCGATCGGTGCCCAAATCGAGCTGGATCGGCTTCATGCCGACGATGATCAAGAGCGGCGAGCCGAAGGAGATCGACAGGATACCGAGCACGATCCACGCCGTCCGCCACGCGGCCGGCCCGTCGATGCCCTCGGGTTTGCTGGTGGCGGACTCGGTCAAGTGCTCCTCGGCTCTTCTTCTTACCTTCCCCCGGAGGGGGAAGGTGGCGCGGAGCGCCGGATGGGGGATGTTGAAGACGGACTCCTGCGTTCGTCTTCGACATCCCCATCCGCCCTTCGGGCACCTTCCCCCTCCGGGGGAAGGTAGAAGAGACGAACTACGCCACGCCGGCAACCTTGGCGCGCTGGCGGACGAGAGCGAGGACGGTGTCGCAGGTCGGCGTCGGCAGGCCGGTGATAGCGCCCATCTCGACCACGGCGCCGAGCAGCGCCTCGATCTCCATCGGCTTGCCGGCCTCTAGGTCCTGCAGCATCGAGGTCTTGTGCGCGCCGACCTCGTTGGCGCCCTCGATGCGCTTGTCGACGTCGATGGCGAACTTGATGCCGGTCTTCTCCGCCACCGCCTGCGCCTCGACCATCATGGCGCGGATCACGCCGCGCGTGCCCGGGTCCGACGTGATCACGTCGAGCGTGGCGTGCGTCAGCGCCGACACGGGATTGAGCGACAGGTTGCCCCATAGCTTGATCCAGATCTCGTCGCGGATACGGGGGCGCGCCGGCGCGCGCAGGCCGGCCTTGATCATCGCCTGCGACAGCGCGGTGATGCGCTCACTGCGCGAACCGTCTGGTTCGCCGAGGGTGAAGCGGTTGGAGTAGGTGTGCTCGATCACGCCGGGCGATGTGATGGTCGCGGCGGGATAGACGATGCAGCCGATGGCGCGGCGCGGATGCAGGCGCTCCCACAGCGCGCCGTCGGGGTCAACGCTCTTCAGGCGCAGGTCGTCGTATTCGCCGCCATGCTTGTAGAAGTACCACCACGGCACGCCGTTCATCGCCGTGACGATGGCGGTGTCGGGGCCCAGCAGTTTCTCGATCTGCGGTAGCGCCGCCGTCAGCCCATGCGCCTTGAGGCTGACCACGACATAGTCCTGCGGCCCTGCGGCGGCGGGATCGTCGGTGCAGGGCACCTTGATAGTGTGCGTCTGGCCCTCGGAGATCAGCGTCAGCCCGTTGGCCTTCATCGCCGCCAGGTGCGGCCCACGCGCGAAGAACGTCACGTCGGTGCCGGCCATGGCCATCTTGGCGCCGAGATAGCCGCCGATCGCGCCGGCGCCGAAGATCAGCACGCGCATGATCAGGCTCCGAGGCCGAGCTTCTCCGCCAGGCCGATGCGCTGCAGCTTGCCGGTGGCGCCCTTGGGGATCTCCTGCAGGAACACGACCTTCCGCGGCACCTTGAAGTCGGCGAGCTTCTTGGCGGCGAAATCGCGGATCTCGCGCTCGGTGGCGCTCTGGCCCTCGCGCAGCACGACGGCGGCGGCGACCTCTTCGCCGAGCTTGTCGTGCGGCATGGCGAAGGTCACGACCTGCGCCACCGCCGGGTGGTCCATGATGGTCTCGTCGACCTCCAGCGGGCTCACCTTCTCGCCGCCGCGATTGATCAGCTCCTTCAGGCGGCCGGTGATGCGCAGATAGCCTTCCTCGTCCATCGTCCCCTGGTCGCCAGTGCGGAACCAGCCGTTGGAGAAGGCGCTGGCGTTGGCGGCGGGGTTGGCTTCGTAGCCCTGGGTGACGTTGGGGCCCTTGATGACGATCTCGCCCAGCGCACCCAGCGGCAGGATATTGCCCTCCTGATCCATGATCGCGACCTCCGGCCCGGCGGCGATGCCCACCGAGCCGGGCTTGCGCGCGCGCGGCGGCAGCGGGTTGGACGCCATCTGGTGCGCCGCCTCGGTCATGCCGTAGCTCTCGATCACCGGCGCGCCAAAGACCTTCTCGAGCTCGGTCATCACCTGTGGTGGCAGCGAGGCCGAGGACGAACGGATCAGGCGCAGCTTGGCGCGCGCGATGATCTCGGTGTTGCGCTCGGCGCGCGCCAGGATGGTCTGGTGCATGGTCGGCACCGCCGTGTACCAGGAGGGCTTCACCTCATCGAGCCAGGCGAAGAAGCGCAGCGCGTTGAAGCCCGGTGTGCAGACGACAGAGCCGCCGGCCGCCAACGACGACAGCACGGCGGCGATCAGGCCGTGGATGTGGAACAGCGGCATGATGTTGAGGCAGGCGTCGGCGGGCGAAAGCGACAGAGTCTCGGTGATGTGCCTGGCCGAGGCGCAGACGTTGCGCTGCGCCAGCGGCACGATCTTGGGCCGCGACGTCGTGCCCGACGTATGCAGCACCAGCGCGATGTCGTCGGGTTCGGCCTTGCCGGGCTGCGCCGGCTTGCCGGCCATCGGCGTCTCCGGCCTGAGCGTGAAGAAGCCCGAACCCTTGCCGCGATCCGGCACGACCTCGACCAACGGCACGCCCAGCTTCTGCGCCACGGCGCGCGCCGGGGTGTCCTCGCCCTGCTGGACCAGCAGCGCCTTGGCCTTCAGATCGGTGAGATAGAACTCGAACTCGTCGGCGCGATAGGCCGGGTTCAGCGGCGCCGTGGTGGCGCAGGACGCCACCGCGACAAAGGCCGCCGCCATCTCCGGCCCGTTGGGCAGCACGATGGCGACGCGATCGTTGCGGCTGATGCCCATGGCGTTGAGGTCGACCATGGTCTTGGCCGCCAGGGCACGCAGTCCGGCGAAGGAGAGCGCCTGATGCTCCGGCGCGCCGATCGCCGGCGCCGAATCGGCGCCGCGCGCCAGCAGCTCGAGAACCGTGTCAGCGGCCATGGGAGTCCTCATCTGTCGGATGGCGCGGTTTTAGCCGGTCGGGGCGCGTCACTCCAGTGACGCGTCTTCACTATAGAAAAGACCGCGCCACTGGAGTGGCGCGCCCCCAGCTTTAGGACAGCTGGGCCAGATCCGGGACCGGACGGGCGATACTCGGATCGCCTGCGAGGTGTGCCTCCAGCGCCGCCGCCACCTCGAGCACGAACTTGTCGCCGTGGTGCGGGCCGACGATCTGCAGGCCGAGCGGCGTGCCGGTGGGATCGAGGCCGGAGGGGATCGAGATCGAGGGGTGGCCGGTATTGGTGATGGCGTAGGTCAGCGCCAGCCAGTGGAAGTACGTGCGCAACGGCTCGCCGTTGATCTCCTTGATGGTGAGCTGCTCGACCGGGAAGGGCGGTACCGCCACGGTGGGCGTGATCAGCACGTCGACGTCGCGGAAGAAGTCCTGGAAGGCGCGGAAGACGCGGGTCTGCTCGGCATGCGCCGACGCGGCGTCGGCGAGCGTCATCTTCAGACCCTGCTCGACATTGGCGACGATGTTGGGTCCGAGCTTGTCGCGATGCTGCTCGTAGCGCTTGAGATGCGCGGTGAGGAAGTTCTGCGCGCGCAGCGCCTCGAACACGTCGTTGGCGCGGCCCATGTCGGGGTCGCGCCACTGGGCGCTGCGGAACACCGGGGCCAGCGTCTCGGCGCGGTGCTTGAAGGCGTCGCGGATGCGGTGATCGATGATCGCGAAGCCGAGATCGGTCGAGAAGGCGACGCGCAGCGAGGACAGGTCAACCGGCTTGAGCGTGGCGAAAGAGGCGGCGTCGACCGGCTTGGACAGCGGATCGCGTGCGTCGTAGGCGGCCATCGCGCTCATCAACAGCGCGGTGTCGGCGACGTCGCGGCCCATCGGCCCGAGCACCGAGAGCGGCGTCCAGCCCAGGCCGCGGCGTTCGCTCGGCACCACGCCAGGCGAGGGGCGGAATCCCACGACGCCGCAGAAGGCGGCTGGGATACGCAGCGAGCCGCCGGTATCGGAGCCGCTGCAGATCGGCACCATCGAGGTCGCCAGCGCCACCGCCGAGCCGCCCGAGGAGCCGCCGCAGATGCGCGCCGGATCGAAGGGATTGCGCGTCGGGCCATAGACCGGGTTGGTGGTGTTGGCGCCGGCGCCGAACTCCGGCGTGTTGGTCTTGCCGACAATGATGGCGCCGGCGTCGCGGATCGCCGCCACCGTGCGCTCGTCCTTGTTGGGGATGTTGTCGGCCATCAGCGGCGAGCCGAAGACGGTGCGCAGGCCCTCGGTCTCCTGCAGGTCCTTGATGCCGACCGGCAGGCCGTGCAGCGGACCGACCGCGTCGCCGGCCATCACCGCGCGCTCGGCCGCACGCGCCTCGGCGTGAGCGCGTTCCTCGCACATGGCGACGAAGGCGTTCAGCTTCGGATTCACCCGGTCGATGCGCTTGAGGCACGACTCGAGCAGCTCGATCGGCGACAGCTTGCGCGTGCCGATCAACCGGCGCAGCTCGACGGCGGTGAGATCGCAGGGTTCTGTCATCTCTTCGGCTCCTCCTCGAGCGTCGATCCTATAGCAAACCCAGCGCACCCAGCGCGGCGGCGATGGCCAGCCAGATCAACGGATGAGCCCGCGTCGTGACGGTCAGGAGCGCGACGGCGGCCGTGACTAAGAAGGCCTGCCAGGTCTCGTCGGCCGCCATGGTCACGATATAGCCGGTGGCCAGCACGAGCCCCACGGTCACCGGCGCGGCGGCGGCCTGGATCAGTGCCTGCCAGGCCGAGCCACGGAAACGATCCCAGACGCGATAGACGAGAAAGGTCAGCACGCTCGACGGCCCGATCAGGCCGATGGTGCAGACCAGCGCGCCGGGAAGCCCGGCGACGTGATAGCCGATCAGCGCCACGACAAGCATGTTGGGGCCGGGCACGCCCTGGGCCAGGCCGAACAGCTCGGCGAATTTCTGATGCGTGATCCAGCCCTGCTGCTCGACGACGAAGCGATGCATCTCCGGGAGCACGGTGTTGGCGCCGCCGATGGCGAACAGCGACATCAGCGCGAACTGGCCGAGCATCAGCAGCAGGGTGTCGGAGAGCTTCATCGGCGCCCGCGCGTCCGCGCCGTGACGAGGATCGACAGCACCGCCAGCACCAGCACCACGGGTATTAGTGGCCAGCGCATCACGGCGATGGCGATGAAGCCCAAAGCGATGAACGCCAGTGCCGGGATGTTGCCAATCATCGGCCGCGCCATCTTCAGGCCGGTGGCGATCACCAGCCCGGCGCCGGCGGCGGCGATGCCCATGAAGGCGCCCTGCACCCGGGGAACTTCGCCATAGGTGGCGTGGATCACGCCGAAGCCGATGACGATCCAGAACGGCACGAAGACCAGCCCGGCGAGCGCGGCGAAGATCCCGGGATAGCCGGCGAAGCGCCAGCCCACGCAGATCGAGACGTTGACGATGTTGGGGCCAGGCAGGATCTGGCCCAGCGACACCAGGTCGGTGAACTCCGCCGCCGTGAGCCACTGCCGCCGCTCGACCATCATGCGCCGCGCGAAGGGCATCACACCGCCGAAGCCCGACAGCGCGATGCCGGCGAAGCCGATGAACAGCTCGGCCGGCGTGATGCGGCGCGGCGCGGGAAGGGACTCGGTCACGGGGCAGGGTTATCGCATAGGTCTTACCTTCCCCCGGAGGGGGAAGGTGCCCAAAGGGCGGATGGGGGATGTCGAAGACCATCCGTCGCTCCGCGACACCTTCCCCCTCCGGGGGAAGGTAGATCAAGATCCACGGCGCGGCCCGAACGGCGCCGCACTCTAGCGTCGCGGCAGGCGGCTGGAGAAGGCAAGGCCGACGATCATCAATCCCACGCCCGCGCCGACGAACAGCGGCGGCGCGCCCCAGCGGTCGACGATCCAGGCGCCCAGCGCCACGCCGATCGCCTGGCCGGTGAAGAAGGCGAAGCCGAACATCGACAGCGCCGTGCCGCGCGCTTCGGGCGCCATCTGCGTGCCCTGCGTCTGCAGGGTGTTGTGCATCATGAAGAAGCCCAGGCCCATGGCGGCGATGCAGGGGATCGCCATGGCGAGCCCGGGCGACAGCGCCAGCAAGATGTAGCCGGCGCCGAGGATGGCGCCGCCGATCCGCGCCAGCCCGCGCTCGCCCAACAGGTTGAACAGGAAGGGCGCGTTCAGCGTGTAGATCAGCCCGCCACAGCCGAAGGCCATCAGCGACAGGCCGACGACCGAGAAGCTGGCACCCAGCCGTGCGTGCAGATCGGCGCCGACGAATGCCACGGCGCCGAACATCAGCGCGCCTTCGATGGTGATGATCGACAGCACCATGCGGGCCTGCTTGCGCGCGAGGATCGTGGGGTAGAGGCGCAGCGCTTCCATCAGCCCGCGCGCCTGGCCGACGCTGGAGCTGCGGGTGGCCGGGCTGAGCTTCAATTCCAGGAACATCGCGGCGGCGGCGATCAGGTGGATCACCGCCAGCACGACGAAGACCTGGCGCCAGCCCAGCCATTCGCCGAGCACGCCGCCCAGCGCCTGGCCGGCGATCTGGCCCATGATCTGGCCGGAGAGATAGCGCGCGAAGATCGGTTGTCGTCGGTGAAAGGGAATCACGTCGCCGATCCAGGCGAAGGCCATGGGCACGATCGCCGCCGACACCGCGCCTGAGATGAATCGTGCGACCGACAGGCCCCAGAGATCGTCGACGACGGCGCAGGCATAGGAGCCGATCGCCGCCAGCAGGCAGATCACGGCGACGGTCTGGTACTTGCCGTAGCGGTCGCCGATCGGGCCGTAGATGATCTGGAAGCCGCCATAGCCGAGACCGAAGGCGGTCACCATCATCGCCGCTTCGCCCGTGGCGACGGCGAAATCATGCGCGACCTGCGGCAGTAGCGGATCGGCTATGCGGATGGAGGCGGAGCTGGCGAAGCCAGCGAGCGCCAGCACGGTCAGTGCGCGCACCGGCGTCGGCGGATCGGGCGGAGAGGACGCGGGACTCGACAAGGCCCCGCACTATAACGAGGAGCGCCGGCGCGCCCAAAGACTATGGCGCCATGACCGTGCGGACCACGATGAAGGCGGCAGCGCCCATAAGGGCCGCGGCCAGCAGCCAAGGGCCGATGTCGCTGAACGCGTCGAGCGCGTCCGCCGCGGCTTCGCGAATCCTGTTGGACACGACGCTTTCTCCCCCGAACGGCCGACGCGGACTACGCGGCGACCAGGGTGTGCACGAGCAGCGTTACGGCGAAGCCGAAGCAGAGAGCGCCAAGGGTCCACTGCACGCGTTCACTCATTGAGGTCTGCATGTTGACGATGCGCTCGCAGATCGACTCGAAAGCGCTGCGGTACATGGTCAATCCCCCTTATGCGTGGCGATCGAAGGTGTCCGCGTTCCGCGGCGATCGCTTCCGGATCCCCGTGCGTCGTTCTCGTGTCGCCGAGGCGGCGGCGGATTCGTGTTTCCCCCAAGAACCCGCCGCCGTTGCTCCTCGCGCCCCCGTCCCCCGACAGAGCCGATTTCCCCAAGAAAGAGACGTTCTTCGCCGCGATCTTCCGTAGACTTTCCTAGACTTCGTATTTCCCCAGACTTCGTCGTTCTTGCCGTCGACCACGATCCCAGCGGGCGCACTTCGCCCGTCGCCGCCTGGCCGTGTCCGGTCTTCCTCAACCAGCCTGTGAAGCTGGTCTCCGCCCCGGACCCGGTTTGGCGCGGCGCGCACCTGTCGAACCCGGTGGGCGCAAGCCCATCGCTCACCGGCCGAAACGTCGTGCTGTACCGCTGGGATCTGACGAACCGCGTTAGGCGGTGCGTACCTTGGTTAAGTCGATCTTCATACGCTTCCCAAACTCTTTACCTATTCAGTCCCATAATCATCCCGGGTCGCAGAGAGAGAGAGAGAGAGAGAGAGAGATTGAGAGAGCCCGGGTGAACTATCCACGATTGTAACTATGTTTCGTCGTCTTGGCGTCACGCGTTAAACTCACGTGATGCAAGAACTTTGACGGTCTGCGCCGATGCTGTCAAACGCGATTTCATAGCGTTGTTATCATTGGATAAAATCTTTCCCTGTGAGTTTTTTAACGATAAATTAATGATCTCTTTCTCAAGTTGTTTCAACTTACTATGGATCAATCCTTACCAAAGATCGCATGTAAGGTGCAGCGGGGGCGTTCGACCACCCTTGTGGCGCTTTTATCGCTGCCGAACATTTTTACGATCCGCCGTTCCACTGGCGCAGCGCACCGGTGTCGATATGGATGAAGCCGCTATTGGGATAGGCGCCGATGCCACCCATGCCCAGGCCCAGCGCCGCCGCGGTGGAGCGGATCTGCTCGACGCTGTAGCCCGGCAGCATGACGTCGATAGCCTGACCCCGCATATGGAGGCTGTCGCGGGCGACGCCGTTGTGCACGGTCGATAGCCAGGCGTTGGTCTTGGGTGAGCGATAAGCCGAAGCGACGTGCCAGGCGCCCTTGGAGCCCAGCCGTTTCTGTATCGACCAGAGGATGTCGTAGAGCCGAGGATCGAGCGCCACCTGCGTGCCGCTGTGATGATCGCGCAGGAAGCTGTCGAGACGATCGAGCTGCGAGCGCAGATAAACGCCGTCGCTACGATAGACCGCGGTGATCACTTCCTTGGTCCGCAGGTTCGCGAAGGACAGGATGCGCGGTGCGCGGTCATGGGGATCGCCCAAGCGCCAGACGACATCCGGCGGTGCCATGTTGGCCGATCGCGATCGCGCTTCGAACTGCGCCGAAGCGTCGGCGACGGAGGTGACGATAAAGAGGGTGCCTAGCAGGGCGATGCTTGAGCGGCGCATGCCGACATCCTGCAGCGGCAAGCGCGCCGTCGCCGGTGTCAAAAAAGAGGCCGGCCTTCACCAGCGCCGCGCCGCGCCCGTATCGAGATGAACGAAGCCGGTGCGGGGGTAGTAGCCCACGCCGCCCATGCCAAGCTCCACCGCGGCGGCGCGCAGCTGCGCCACGCCGCGGCCCGGCAGCATGACGTCGATGGCCTGGCCACGCATGTGCAGGCTGTCGTCGGCCACGCCGCTGCTGGTGCTGGCCAGCCAGGCGTTGGTCTGCGGCGAACGATATGCCGAGACGACGTGGTAGGCCGCGCTCGAGCCGAGCCGCCGCCGCACGAGCCAGAGGATGTCGAATAGCTCCGGGTCGACGTTCACCTGGGTGTCGCTGCGGCTGTCGCGGAGGAAGCGGTTCAGCCGCGCGAGCGCTTCGGGCACGTAGGCGCCCTTGCGCTTGTAGGTCACGCTGATCGACTCGCGGGTGTGCAGGTTGAAGAGCGACAGCGTACGCGGTGCGCTGTGGTCGACGACGCCAGGATGCGGCTGCGGGATCGTGCGCGCGGGCGGTGCGTAGCGCCCGACGCCCCATTTGGATTTTGCCGACGGGTGCTTCATCGCGGGCCGCGATGCCACGCGACCGCGAATCGAGCCGGCCTGGCGTCTGGCGGGGGCGCGCACCGCGATGCGCTTTTGGGCCGCTGGTGTCGGCGCGACCACTCTCGCGGCCACCGCGGGCGGCTTGTTGGCGTGCACAACCGCCGACCGTTTCGCGGCCTTCTTCGTCTGGGCATAGGCCTCGAGGCTGCCGGCGATCGTCACCACGACGGCCAGCAGGGCGATGGCGAGGGTACGCAACATGGGTGCCATCCGACTGGAGCAGCGTCATGCTACACGCGTATCGCCGCGCCAACAATCGACCGCGCGATTGTGCGGCGCCACGGCGCATGCCAAGACTGGCGCCGGTTGCGCGTGGAAGAGCATGGAAATGGCTGGCGAGATCGTCGATTCGACCGAGATGCTGCGACGCCTGGTGGGCTTCGACACCACGTCGCGCGACTCGAACCTGGCGCTGATCGACCACGTGAAAGCCTATCTCGCCGATCACGGTGTCGCCTCGACCGTCGTGCCCAACGAGGAGGGCACCAAGGCCAATCTCTACGCCACCATCGGGCCGATGGTCGAAGGCGGCGTGGTGCTGTCGGGTCACACCGACGTGGTGCCGGTCGACGGCCAGCCCTGGGACGCCGATCCGTTCACCCTGCGCGACGGCGGCGACAAGTGGTTCGGGCGCGGCACGTGCGACATGAAGGCGTTCCCCGCCGTGGCCCTGGCCCTGCTGCCGGAGTTCAAGAAGTCCGGCATGAAGGTGCCGGTGCATCTGGCGTTGAGCTACGACGAGGAGATCGGTTGCCTCGGCGCCCATTCGCTGGTCGAGCGGCTGATGGGCGACGTGCCGCGGCCGCGCGCGGTGATCGTCGGCGAGCCCACCATGATGGGGGTGGTCAACGCGCAGAACTGGGGCGGCGGGCTGATCACGACATTCACCGGCTTCGAGGCGCACTCCTCGATGATCCATCTCGGCGTCAGCGCCATCCACTTCGCCGGCGAGTTCATCGCCTTCCTCAATCGCCTGCAGGACGAGCTGGCCGAGCGCAAGCATCCGCATCTCGACACCGTGCCCAATCACACCACGATCAATGTCGGGGTGATCAACGGCGGCACCGCCGGCAACATTCTGGCGCGCCAGTGTATCGTCAGCTGGGGCTATCGCACGCTGCCGGGCGACGACGAATGGGAAGTGCAGCGCCGCGCGGTGGCCTACCTCACCGACACGCTGCTGCCGGCGATGCGCAAGCGCCACCCGGCGGCCAACATCGAGACCAAGCGCCGCTCGATGGTGCCGGGCATCAAGCCCGACGAGAACCGCGAGGCCGAGCAGCTGGCGCTGCACTGGACCAACACCAACCGCACCCACGCCGTCCCGTATGGCACCGAGGCCGGTATCTTCCGCGCGATGGGCATTCCAACGGTGATCTGCGGCCCCGGCGACATCGCCCAGGCGCATCAGCCCAACGAGTTCATCCTCAAGTCGCAGATCACGGCGTGCGAGACCTTCATGCGCCGCCTGATGCAGTGGGGCGCCAAGCAGGCGGCTTAGGCACTGCGGATCGACGCCTATCGCGGCACGAAGTACTTGACGCTGCTGTGCGTCGACGGTGGCCAGACATCGGCGACCGTCCTTGAACCATCGCTGCGTGCGTTGCCCAGGCCGCCGCACGTGACGTTCGGGTAGAAGGCGCCATCGTGCGCTATCGCGCCGGGGCCCGGCGTGACGATCGCCGTTTGGGCCTGGGCTGGGCCGCCCTGACCGGCGACGACGAGCGCGCCCGCATTGGCCAGGCCCTGCGCCGCGCGCGCGTCGATCGTGTTCCAGTTCTGCTCCATGAAGGCCACCTGCTCGTAGGGCATCTTGCCGCTCAGTTCCGCGGCGCCCAGCCTTTCGGCGACGTGGGCGACGGACTGGTTGCCGTAGTACGGATGCAGGTCGTGGCCCTCGCGCGCTAGCGCCGCGAGGCGGGCGGCCGCTGGGTCGCCGGCCCGGGTTTCGACGGGCAGCGGCTCGTCGGGCCATCCGAACAGGCGGCGGAAGAAACGCCTGACGGCTCCGAACGGCCCGACATCCGAGTACGACTGCGTCTGCCTGTATCGCTCGTCGGCGTCGCTGTCGGACACGAAGATCGGGCGCGAGCGACTGTCGTCCCGCCATGTCGTGCTGCGATCGCGGGTGTCCGGCGCGTGGCTCGCGTCGGATTCGTTCTGCTTGACCAGTTCATGATCGGTCGAGGTCGACGCGGTCTCGGTGGTCTCGCTTGCGCTCGCGTTGCTCGATTCCGTCGACCGGAGATCCGATTCATAGCCCGCTTCCGAGTAAGCCATGCCCGCAGCCCCCAAGATTGGCGTAACGCTACGCCCGACCGGGCACCAGGCCAAGCATCCGCATGTAGCCGTCGGCCATCCGCTCGAGGCTGAACTCGCGTTGCGCCCTCTGTCGGCCCTCGCATCCCATCTGTGCCCGACGCCGTGGTTCGGCGATCAACCGCTCCAGCGCGCTGGCAAGGCCGTGGGAGTCGTCGCGCGCGACCAGATGACCCGTCACGCCGTCGACCACCTGGTCGTTCATTCCGCCGGCGTCGGTGGCGACCACCGCGAGGCCATGCGCCATCGCCTCGAGCGACGCGTTCGGGCAACCCGCGGGCTCGGCGACGAGCGCGAAGGCGTCGAGGCCGGGCAGGAAATCGTCGGCCCAGACATGGCCGAGCCAGCGGACGGGGAGGTCGGCGGCGGCGCTGCGCAATGCCTCCGCGTAGCGTTCCTGGCCGATATCGGGCGCGCCGCCGATCAGCAGCTCGAACCCGTCGTGGCGGGAGCGCAAATGACGCGCGGCGTCGAGCAGCTGCTCGAGCTTCTTGTCCGGCGAGATGCGGCAGAGCGTGCCGATCCGCAGGCGCGCGCCCGGGGATGGCGTCGCCGCCGGGCGCGGCGGCACGCCGTTCGGAATGACATGCACCGGACGGCCCAGCGCCTCCGCCGCGACCGCCGCCTCGCGCGCGTACTTCACCACCACGCCGTCGAGCACGCCGCCGTAGTCCTGGGCGGACAGGAACGGCAGCGCCGTCGCCGGCGCGGCGAAGTAGCGGCGCAGGGAGCGGAAGTACATCTCGCCGGGACTGACGTCGAAGATGCGGTAGCCGACGGCGAGGTCGGCGATGCGCACCTTCATCTCGGTGATGGCGTTCCAGTACACGATGCTGGCGTAGCGACCGCTGTCGGCGAAGGCGCAGGCGTGCTCGGCCAGCGCGCGCAGGTCGCGCTGGATGGCGGCGGGCATCGCCTGGATCGTGTGACCCGCGTGCTTCAGGCGCTCGGTGCCGGGGCTGGGCCGTTCTCGGGTCTCGCCGACGAGGAAGGCCGCTGCGCGCACGCCGCGGCGACGGAACGCGTCCATCAGGCGCGCCAGGCTGGACTGGGCACCGCCGACGGCGAAATCGTTGCACACGAAGAGGACGCCGTCCTTCGACGCTTCATCTGCCAGCGCGCGGCGGAGGAGGGTTGCGTAGCGCTTCGACATGGCGACCGCGGAGAAGTCATCGCCGCCGCTCGCCGGCGGCGCGCGACCCTTGGCGTGCAGCGCGACGATAGCGTCGGCGAAGGCCTGCGGCTCGGCGTCGACATTGACGAAGTGGCAATGCGCGAAGCCGCGTTCGAGCTCGTCGGCGCCGTTCGTGCGCGTGGCCACGATCGGCAGGCCGTGACGCGCCGCCTCGATCTGCGACAGGCTCAGCCCCTCGTAGGCGCTGGTGGCGAGATAGACATCGGCGAGGCGCAGCCATGGCTCGACGTTTTCGACGGGGCCGATCCAGTGGACGAAGTCCGATGTCGGGGTCGAGCCGCCGTCGGCGCCGCGATGGCCGGCGACGATGGCGTGGGCATCGACGCCGGCGTCGCGCAGGCAGGTGATGATCGGCGCGATCCGGTCCAGCCGCTTCTGCGGCCGATCGTTGGCGACGCTCAGCACCACGAGCGCGCTGGACGCGATGCCCATGTCCTGACGCGTGACGGGCGCACGCGCGCGTGGCTCAGCGGGCCGGCGATCGGCGACGCCGTTCCACGCCGTTCGCACCGGATGCAACCCCATGGCGCGCGCCTGCCGCGAAACGCCGACGGAGCAGCCGATGACGAGCTGCATCCGCCGCGCCACGTCTTCGTAGGACGGCGGCCATCCCTCGCGGTCGTTGTGCAGGGTGAGCAGGCAGGGTCGATCGGCCGTGGCGAGCGCGCCAAGCGGGCTCGACGACAGAAGGTGCAGGCTGAGCGCATCGGCGCCCCATGCGCTGAGCGCGCTTGTCAGACGACGCAGCCGCGCGTCGCCGGGGGCCGCGCCGTCGTAGCACAGGAACGCATCAGGACCGGCGTCCAGCGCCTCGCGTTGCGGCCGGTCGAGGACGAAGAGGCGTGTCGTGACGCGCTCCCCGGGCAGCAGCCGCGAGAGATCCGCCGCTACCTTCTCGGCGCCGCCGACATGCAGCGAGGAAATGCAGATCGCGAGCCTCGGATTGAGGTCGCGCGACGCGCCAAGCCCGGACGCGGGGATCAGGCTATGCGTGCCGCCGCATCGCAGGATGGCGGCCATCAGGCCGGGCGCGGCGCGCAGATGGTCGGCCAGCGCGCGTGGCTCACCGACGGCGACGATCGCCGGCTCCGGCGGCGGATCGGCGTCGTTGTTGTCGAGTCTGCCGGCCCGGCGCTCGAACACGTCGCGCCATCGTCCGTCCGGCAATCCCGCGTCGTCGAGAGGCGGGCCGATCAGGATGTGGGGCGAGCAGCGACCAAGCCGCAGCATGGCGGGGTGTGGCGGCAGCGTGCCGGCGCGCAGCAGCCAGGCGACGCGTTCGTCCGCGATCGAGTCGGCGAGCAGGGCGAGCGGCGAGGGCGATGCCGACAGCCCCCACTCGCGCAGCCGCCGCAGCGTCCGTCGCACCATCCACGCCGGCTCGTCCGAATGCCAGACGACGATCTTCGGCGGCGAGGTGGTGGCCTTCCGGTTGAAGTCCGCTTTCCCCACGTCGATTCTGAGGCCGCGGATCACGGCGCGAAATGGCTTCATGCGCCGTCTGATGAAGAGGGAGGCGTGGCAACAGGCGTGGCGCGACGGCGGTCGGCCTCCGCGTGGATCGCCTGCGTCAGTTCGGGCCGTTTCACCGCGAGATCGCGGAAATCGGCGATGTCGAGGACCAGCAATTCGGCGTTCTCGACGATGGTGACGGTGGCCGATCGCGGCGCGCCGGTGATCAGCGCGAACTCGCCGAAGAAGGCGCCCTCGCCGAGCTCGATCGGCGTCGGCGTCAGCTCGATCCTGACGCGGCCCGACACGATGAAGTACATCCGGTCGCCGATCTGGCCGCGACGGAAGACAACGGTGCCGGCGCGCATTTCCTCGACGCGGAGCTGGTGCACGATATCGGCGATCACCGTCGAGCCGAGATCGGCGAACAGCGGCACGCGCGACACCAGATCCCAGGTGCGCAGGAAGCTGCGGCGGCGCAGCTCGACGGCGAAGCCATTGGCCAAGATGCCGGCCCACATCGCGAACACCGCGATGCCGCTGACCATGACGAAGCCGCCGACGATCCGTCCACCGACGGTCAGGGGCACGACGTCGCCGTAGCCCGTGGTCGTCAGCGTGACGATCGCCCACCACATCGCCGCAGGGATGCTGCCGAAGGCCTCCGCCTGGCGCTCGCGCTCGAGCAAATGCGCCAAGGTCGCCGACGTCAGCAGCACCACGCTGAAGACGGTCAGCACGCTGGTCAGCGCGGCGAGCTCGCTGCGGATCACGCGGCCGACCATCGACAGGCCGGCCGAGTACCGCACGAACTTCAGGACCCAGAGCACGCAGAACAACGGCTGGTCGTCCTGGCGCAGACCGACGGCGATACCCAGCGGCAGCGCGGCGGCGGCGAACAGGTCGATCAGGCCGGCGGGCGACGTGAGGTACTGAAGACGCGCCCGCCGCGCCTCCATCAGCCATTCCTCCGGGGCGACATAGATCCGCAACGCCCACTCGATGCAGAACAGCACGGCGACAGCGATGTTGGTGGCGGCCGTCAGGATCTGGAGCCACGCCGGCAACCCATTCATCGTCTCGATGATGACGGCGGCGAGGCCGCTCAGTACGGTGATGAAATAAAAGACGCGGAATCGCCGCGCCACACGGCTGCGGCCATGCGGGCTGAGCGTTCGGTGCAGGGTTTGGCGATCCATGACGGATGTATGTGAGCCCCCGGTCGCATTGACTGTAAACCCTTGACGGAAACGGGCATACCGGGCCATTTCAGCGTCCCGTCAGGCGCTCCGGGGAGGGGCGTCGGGCATCCCATCGATTGCGCTTCGAAAGACGGACCCCACCATGCGCCGCGCGCTCGTGCTTCTCGTATCCCTGCTGTCGATCGCTGTTTTCCCTGTGCTCGCCGCCGATCCGCCGGCGCAGCCGCGCGTCACCGGGCTGTGGCTGCTCACGGAGTATCCCTCGACCGTCGCCAAGCCGGGCGAGACCACCTCGGTCAAGCTCAAGCTGCAGAATGCCGGCCTGGCGCCCGAGGTCCTGGCGCTGACGGTCGGTGACGTGCCGCAGGGTTGGAAGGTCGATATTCTGGGCGGTGGTCAGGTGGTCGGCGCGGCGATGCCCGCGATCAACGAGTCGGTGACGCTTACCTTGCGCCTGGAAGTGCCCGCCAACACGCCGGCCGGCACCTATCCGGTCACCGTGAGCGCCAAGGGCGCCACCAACAACGCCGAGCTGAAGCTCGCCATCACGGTGAGCGGCGATGTCGCCGCCAAGCTGTCGATGAAGAGCCGCCTGCCGGCGCTGCGCGGCACGCCCAAGTCGAGCTTCGAGTACACCTTCACGGTGTCCAACGACTCGGGCAAGGACCTGGTCGTGCGCTTCGCCGCCGATGGCCCGCGCGGCTTCCAGCCGACCTTCACCGAAGCCTTTGGCAGCAACGAGATCAACCAGATTCCGATCGAGGCCGGCCAGACCAAGGACATCAAGGTGCGCGTCGGCCTGCCGCGCGACGTCGCCGCCGGCGACTACACCGTGAAGGTGCGCGCCACGGCCGAGAACGTCACGGCGGAAGCGCCGGTCACCCTGCAGATCGTCGGCACGCCGACCCTGAAGGTCTCTGGCCGCGACGGCCGGCTCAGCGGCGCAGCGGAGGCGGGTACGGCTTCGCCCGTCGTCATCGTGATCAGCAACGACGGCAGCGCGGTGGCCGAGGATATCGAGCTCACCGGCCAGATGCCGTCGGGCTGGAAGGTCGAGTTCGAGCCCAAGCTGATCGACAAGCTGCCGCCGGGCGAGAAGAAGGAAGTCACGGCGCAGATCACGCCCACCGCCAAGGCGCTGGCCGGCGACTACATCGCGACCTTGCGCGCCGCGGCCAAGGGGGGCGACTCGGCCTCGGCCGACTTCCGCATCGCCGTCACCACCTCGACCTTGTGGGGCATCGTCGGCGTCGGCGTGATCGCCGTGGCGCTGCTGGTGCTGGTCGGCGCCGTGGCGCGATTTGGTCGTCGATGAGCGACGACCTGGTCATCGAGGCGAAGGGGCTGACGCGGCGCTACGGCCGCCTGCCCACTTTCGCCGTCGACCATATCGATCTCGCCATCAAGAAGGGCGAGATCTTTGGCCTGCTCGGGCCCAACGGCGCGGGCAAAACCACGACCATCCTGATGATCCTCGGGCTCACCGAGTCGACCGAGGGCACCGTCTCGGTGCTGGGCCACGACCCGCTGCGCGAGCCGCTGCAGGTCAAGCGCCGCGTCGGCTACCTGCCCGACGCGGTCGGCTTCTACGACAATCTCAGCGCGCGCGAGAACCTGATCTTCACCGCGCGCCTGGCCGGCATCGCCAAGGCCGAGACCACGCAACGCATCGAGGAATCGATGGCGCGCGTCAGGCTGAGCGACGTGCTCGACAAGCGCGTCGCGACCTACTCACGGGGCATGCGCCAGAGGTTGGGCCTGGCCGAGATCCTGATGAAGCGCGCCGAGATCGCCATCCTCGACGAGCCGACCTCGGGCCTCGACCCGCACGCCACCTCCGAGCTGCTGGACATGATCCGCGAGCTGAAATCCGACGGCGTGGCGGTGATCATCTCCTCGCATCTGCTCGATCGCGTGCAGAGCGTCTGCGACCGCGTCGCGCTGTTCAGCAAGGGCAAGATCGCCATGCAGGGCACCGTCGAGGAACTCGGCGAGCAGGTGCTGGGCACGCGCCACGATCTGCTGGTCGAGGCCGACGCGGCCGCCGATCTGGCCGAGCGCCTGCGCAAGATCGAGGGCATAAGCGCGGTCGAGACGCCGGAGGATGGCCGCGGCCTGCTGGTGCGCGCCGAGCGCGACGTCACGGCCGAGGTCGTCGCCGCGACCATGCGCGACGGCGGTCGCCTGCGCCAGCTCAAGGCCATCGAGCCCAGCCTCGAGGCGATCTACAACCGCTACTTCGAGGGAGTGAAGGATGCGGCGTGAGGGCTCGCCATTCACCGGCACCGGCGCGGTGTTCGCCAAGGAATACGCCGACCACATCGGCAGCGCGCGCATGCGCGTCATCGAGACCCTGGTCGTCATCGTCGGCGTGGTCGTCGTCTGGGTCGCCATGCGCGATCTCAAGGACAAGGTCACGCAGGACCAGTTCATCTTCCTGCGGCTGTTCACCTACGCGCCGGAAACGCAGCCCATCAACTTCGCCGGCCTGCTGACCTTCCTGATCCCGCTGATCGCCATCGGCCTGGGCTTCGACGCCATCAACGGCGAATTCAACCGCCGCACCATGAGCCGCGTGCTGTCGCAGCCGATCTATCGCGACGCGCTCTTGATCGGAAAGTTCCTCGCCGGTCTCGCCACGCTCGCCACCGGCCTGATCGCGCTGTGGCTGCTGGTGATGGGCGGCGGGCTGATCGTGCTGGGCGTGCCGCCGGGCGGCGAGGAGGTCGCGCGCGGTCTCGCCTTCCTGGTGATCGCCACGGCCTATGGCGGCGTCTGGCTGGCGATCGCCATGCTGTGCTCGATCATCTTCCGCTCGGCCGCGACCTCGGCGCTCACCGCGCTCGGCATCTGGCTGTTCTTCTCGTTCCTGTGGCCGGTGATCGCGCCGGCGATCTTCGACGGCATCCTGCCGCTGATCGCGCCGCAGCGCGTGCTGGCCGGCGGCGCCACCGCCGACGATGTCGCCGGCCTGCTCGACGTCCAGCAGCTGATCATGCGCTTCTCGCCAACGGTCGTTTTCCAGGAAGCCTGGCTCGGCGTCTTCAGCCCCGACCAATTCACCGACCAGCAGATCATGCGCATCCGGCTCGACCCGCGCCTGGGCCACCGCGTGATCCCCGGCGCGCCGCTCAGCTTCGGCCAGAGCCTGCTGATGGTCTGGCCGCAGTTCACCTTCATGGTCGCCGGCGCCATCGTGATCTTCACGCTGGGCTACATCTCGTTCCAGCGGCAGGAGGTGAGGGCGTAACTTCACGCCCTATACCTCGGTCTCTAGCACCAAAGTGCTGCCCAGGGCTTGATGTGCGCCCACCATTCTGCTGGCGTCAGGATGCGTAGCGGCAACTGCTTGAGCTGATGACGCTTGCTGACGATGGTTTTCTCGTCGCAGGTGCAGAAGGTATCGCAACCAAACCCAATCGCGTTGCCAATCAGCTCGCGGTCGGCCAAGTCTGGCAATGCAGCAACAAACGGCGCATCGACAAGCCGTCGCCCGAAGTCAGCAGCATGACGTCGATCCTCATCATCAATATGCTGGTTGATGATCTGCAGCGCATAGTCCGAGAGATCGTCGCGAAGAACTTGGTTCGACGTCTGGGATATTTCGTCCAGAGTCTTCTGGGATCCCAATATGTCCCAGTTGGCCCGAGCCCCGACATGAAACACGTGCTTCAGAGCTTCGATATTGAGAGCGAGCTTTGAGTCGGCGTTGCGCGATATCGATTGCCAGTCGAAAATCTGTGCGCTGTGCTTGACCAGAACATTGATCACATTCGTGTCTAAGAACACGCGCTTGGGGATCCTCTCGTAGGGGAAGCGCTCGCAGTCCGCGTCATGCTGCGCGGCGTTTCGATACAGCACGTACTTCTTCTTGTTTGGGTCCCAGTGCTCCAACGGCATGGCAGTATTTTACCCGGTTTTCGGCGGCGAGCCAATTGTGCGAGTTGAACCCGATCTCGACGAGTGTGCCAATGCCGCTGGGACGGTCCTTAGTCGAAGTCACTCGTTTCAACCAACACCGAATCATCCGCCTCCACCGCGCCGGCCAGAAACTTGCGGCGCGCCTCCTGCTCTATCGCGGTCCGGTTGGCTTCGAATGTCTTCAGCTTGTCCCGGCGCTCGGGCTTGTAGTGATCGTCGAGCGCGTCGCGGGTGATGGCGCAGAGGATGCGCTTCGTGCCGTCGTGGCCCCAGAAGCGCACGACCTCGTTGATGGTGTCGTAGCGCGGCTGCGGATCGGGGAACGTCAACACGCGCGCGTCGACCAGCCCGAGCACGCCCAAGATGCTCAGCGCCGAGGAGAGCTGGATGTCCTTCTCGCCGTTCTCGAAGCGCGAGATGGTCGGCGTGCTGACCTCGGCGAGCTGCGCTAGGCGCTGCTGGGTGAGGTTCTGCGCTTTGCGCCGCGCTCGCGCCTCTTCGACAAGAGCGGTCCAGTTGAGGCGAAACTGCCCTTCCATCGTTTCTCCATCAGCCCGATCAGGTCGCGCTTGAGTTTCGGCGTGCCGGCGTCCGCCGCCCTGATCGCCGCGATCGCCGCCGGCAGGCGCGCGCCGAGATCGTCCACGGCGCTCAGGATCGCCGGCTCACCGAGCCCGAAGCCTGCGCCGAGCGCCGCCACGTGCTTGGCCTGCAAGTCGCCGAGCGCGAGGTTCTTCGCGCCGCCGATGCTCAGCGCGATGGTGCGGTAGCCGTAGTTGGCGGCGGCGACCAGATCGTATCCCGGCGTCAGCCGCAGGCCATCGCGCGTATGCAGCATCGCGAAGTTCTTGAAGTGCGCGTCGGTGTTGCCGGTCAGCAGGCAGGCGAGCACGCGGCGGAACAGGCGATCGGCCTCGACCGGCAGGCAGCCCGGCGTCGTGCGGATGAACGTGGCCATGTCCTCATAGGCGCCTTCGTACTTGTCGTCGCCGGAGCGGCGGCCCAGCAGCTGGTTGAACTCCTCGAAGTGCAGCTTGCGCACGCCGGTGTGCGTCACACGCCGATCGAAGCGCGGCACGACGAGGGCCGGCTCGGCGATGCCCGCGACCTCGGCGATACTCGCTTCGACGACGGTGTCGTCGGGCAGCAGCCGGGCCGTCGCGACTGTCGTGAGGAACTCCAGCTCGACGATGTCGGTCAGCCGGCCCGACGCCAGCTTGGCGAGATGCGTGCTGATCTCGTCGGCGCCCGCCGGGCGGAAGCCTCGCCCGTCGCGCACAACCGTGAGCTTGCGTTGCACGCCCGACAGCGACGCACGGCTGCGCAGCGCCGCTTCGACGACCTCGTCGCCCGACGCCAGGATTCCGGTAGAACGCTGATCGAGGTCGACGACCGAAACCGCGCCGGCGAGATCACGGCCGAAGCCGATCAACAGCGCGAGCTTGTCCTCGGCCGGTACGCCCAGCGCCCGCGCCTGGGCGTTGAGCAGCCAGCCCTCGGCCGTGAGATTATCGAAGAAGGAGTGCAGGCCGCCGTCCTGCACGAACGGCTGAGATCGCAGGGGCAGGGTATGCGACAGGGGACGCGCCTGCGGCCCGCCAAGGTATGCGCTGTCATAGGCAAAAGTGCATCGGCCGCCGGGATCGCGGCTAAGCGTGCCAGCGAAAACGTCGTCGTAGTAGACATTGCCCCAGCGAGGCGTTGTCACATAAACTCCAGTTTATATCTTAGACTCCATATACAATATCATAAAACATGTTTTATACAAACTAACTACCCCGATACGTCGAATAGCTCCACGGCGTCGCCAGCAGCGGCACGTGGTAGTGGCCCTCGGGTTCGGCGATGCCGAAGCGCAGCGGCACGATGTCGAGGAAGGGCGTGTCGGCGGTGGGCACGCCGCGGCGCGTGAAGTGGGCGCCGATGTGGAAGCGCAGCTCGTAGACGCCGATGCGCAGCGGCTGGCCGCCGATCAGCGATTGATCGGTGCGGCCGTCGGCGTTGGTCGTGGTGGTGACGAGCCTGGTCTCGGGGCCATCGTCCTGCATCTCGAAGAGGTCAATGCGCACGCCTTGCGCGGGCTTGCCCAGATGCGTGTCGAGTACATGCGTCGAGAGGCGGCCGTTGACGGTGGGCTTGCCCGGACCGTCGACCGTGCCGTCCAACCGCAGGCGGGTGATCAGGCCGATCTCGCGGAGCGCCGTGGCGCGCTCGGCGGTGGCGTCGTTGGTCAGGCGGCGTTCGAACTGGCGCAGGATGGAGCCGCGCGTATGGCGGCGCACGCAGACGATGAAGGGGATGCCGAAGCGCTCGGTGTAAGCGGTGTTGAGCTGGTGGAAGCGCGCGTATTGCCGCTCGCTCAGCCGATCGAGGCCAGCGCCGGCCTGCTCGGCGGTGGAGTCCGCCGTCAGCGCGCCCTCGCGCGCCGCCTTGCCGGCGAGGTCGGGATGGCCGCGCAGGAACTGCGTCTGCGTGTCGACCGACGCCGCTTCGACGACATCGAGCATCGCGCGATGCAGATCCGCGACGGTGGCGAAGGGGCGGCTGTTTGCGGCGCCTTCTGCGACCCACGGCGCGTGCTCGAAGATCGAGCCCAGGGCGCCGACAAAGTCGTCGCGCGACAGGGCGTTGAGCTGATGGAGTGTGACAGTCATCGGAGTGAACTCGGCTTCACTCCCTCTCCCCGCGAGCGGGGAGAGGGTCGGGGTGAGGGGCTCTGTCAGGTTGCGCACGGTAGCGGTGCGCCACTTGAATCAGCCCCTCACCCTAACCCTCTCCCCGCTTG
>LNFM01000373.1_pt1 | contig 217462 bp, 209 predicted proteins | sample 596031 | NCBI WGS metagenome assembly LNFM01 (sample SAMN04254537, study PRJNA301005) | activated carbon metagenome | isolation source: dual media filters at the Ann Arbor, Michigan drinking water treatment plant | place: USA: Ann Arbor | reverse complement strand
CCTTCTCCATGAGGAACTCGCCCGCGTTGCCGGTCACGCGGCGGATGCGGCCGCGCTCGAAGCCGATGCGGGTCAGCTCCTTCTGGGAGATCTTTGCGAAGACGGTCTCGCCGTCGCGGGCGTCCACGATCTGGAGTGCGGCGGCATCAAGGCTGCAGAGCAGGAGGGCGATCGGCAGTGCGAGTCCTGAGCGGATCATCGGCGCTGGTCTCCGTGAAGGTGTCGAGGAGGATCCGACCGGCGTCGACGCGGAAGCCCAGGGCGTAGGCCTTGGGCACTTCCGAGACGCGGCGGTCGCTGATGTAGGTGGTGAGCTTCCCGCGGAGGGCCACGCGCAGCGTCGGTTCGTCGACCACGAGATCCTGGGTGGCGAAGACGGTGGCGGCGCCGTCGCGCTTCAGGCGTTCGGCGGTGGCGGCGAGGGTCGCGCGCAGGGCGCCGGTGGCGCCGGGGCTTGCGTACTGCAGCAGTACCTTGGTCTGGTAGTCCGCGCTCTGCGGGGTGACGTCGAGCACGAGCTGGGCGAGGAAGTAGCCCATCTGCTCGAGGTACTCGCGGCTCACGCGCTCCGGCTCCACCCAGAAGGTGCGGTGCACCGCAGGCGGGAGCACGACGATGCGTTCGCGGCCGCTCGCGCGCAGTGCCAGGGTGGCGAGGATCACGTTCGCGACCACGGAGCCCGCGAGCAGGAGCACGAGCAGCGTGGCGGCACGGCGGGCTCCGGCGAGGTCCTGCCGCATCCAGGCGAGTCTCATCCCGTCATCTCCCGGAGGTGCGATGGCGGGGTGCGGGTGAGTCCGGTCACGGGGCCGGGAAGATGCCAGTAGAGGAGATGCAGCGCGAAGGCCGGATGCTTCCCGGACTTCGCGCGGCCGTAGGCGGAGGCGAGGAGGAGCCCCAGCAGGGCTCCGGTGGCGAAGAAGCCGGTGATCACGCCGCCCAGCGCGCAGCCCAGGACGAGCAGGGCCACGTCGAGATCCCACCAGAACATGCGTGGCGGATCGTTCAGACGGCGCGGGATCTCGGTGGAGGGCGTGGCCATGGCGACGGGTCCGTCCTCAGATCACCGCGGTCATGATCGAGTCGATGATCGTGGGCACGTAGACCATGAAGAGCGCGAACACGATGCCGGCCAGTGCGGGGATGGGCGACGACCGCGCGATGCCGATGCCGGCGCCCAAGATGAAGGCGGCGATGGCGATCGACTTCCCGAGGAAGCCCGTCGCCCAGTTGAGCAGCGTCGTGTACATCGTCTGGAACTCGGTGCCCGTGGTCCCCGCGAAGGCGGGACTGACGGCCAGCAGCGTCAGCAGGACGAGGACGGTGGTGCGGTGGCGGTGTTGCATGGTGGATCTCCTTCGTTGAGGACTGCGAGGGGACTGCGATTGCTATGGCGTCGCGGGGGCAGGTCTGGCCAGGGCCAGCTGCACGCGACGGGCATAGGCGGCGCGGCGGGCGGGATGGCGGGCCGCCGACGGCGGTCCAGGTGTAGCCGTGGCGCCGGACATTGCCGGCGAGGATCCAGGCGCCCACCTGGATGCTGGTGCAGGGGTCCAGGAGATCCCGCTCGGTGATGCCGTGGCGCGCGAGCCTGGGAAGCCAGCGCGAGTTGATCTGCATGAGCCCGATGTCGCGGGATCCATCGGCGTTGCGGCCCACGGCGCGGGGATCGAGGCGGGACTCCGTGCGCGCGATGGCGTGGAGCAGTTCGCCGTTCAGTCCGTAGCGCTCGGCGGCCTCGTGCCAGCAGGCGCTGGCTGACTGGGACATGGCGCAGAGCCATGCCAATGTCGTGAGGGCCGTTCGTGTCCCGTGCCTGCCGGTTGCCATCGCCGGGGTGTCTCCATGCGTTTCGCGATGGGAGGCATCGTAGGCAGCGAATCGGCGCGTTGGCGGCGGATTCGGACACTGGTTAAAGACACATTGCCGAAGCCATTTTTGCGATCCCTCATAGGGAGAAAAAATTCGAGGGGTGATTTGTCAAGAGGGATTCGTGCATGAATTTTGGAGCTGAAGAAGTCGGGAGGGCGGCATGTCGTCGGGATACTCGATGAATCGGAGACGGAATCGGGTGTGCGGATGGGGCTGGAATTCGAGGGTGGACGGAGCGACCAGGTTGAGTGGTTCGTGAACCTGTTGCGGGTGCGGACGGGGTTTCCGCGGGAGGTCTTCGATCGGGTGGTGCTGCCGGTGATCGTGGGGCTGCGCGAGGCGCAGGACGCCTGTGGTGTGGCGGATGGGATGCTTGTGCGGCGACTGGCGGTCGCCGCTCGTGCGCTCGAACTGCGACGGGGGCTGGTGCTGCCTCGGGGGATGTCTCCGGAGCTGGTCGGAGGGCTCGCTCATCGGTGGACGTGGGCTGTGGTGATCGCCGCGCTGGCGGAAGCCTTTGTGATCGAGGGTGAGCCGTCGGAGGCCACTGAACCTCGCTGGACTGCTCTGGAGCAGGTGGCGCCGCCGGAAGCGATGTGCTGGCTTCGCGAGGACGCGGATGTGACGGAGGCGCTTCGAGCTTTCCTGGCGGATGCGGGTGACCGCACCGCGACGCTGGCCGGGATCGTCCGACGCGCGGAGCAGGATGTGCTGGGCGCTGCGCTGGTTCGACGCACTGGCGAGGACGTTCCGACGGATGTCGGCCAGCCGGAGGGCGCTGCGGAGCCCGCTGCGGTCGAGGCGTCCGTGGAAGGCGCTGCCGCATCACCGATCGCGCAGGCGTTCCTGGTTTGGCTGCGAGAGGCGGCGAGGCGCCGTGCGATTGAAGTGAACGCGCCCACTGCCGTCATCTGCCATCTGGAGGAGGGGACGCTGGTTGCCGATCCGCTGGCGTTCCGCGAGTTCGCTCGAAGGGTGGCGACCGGAGAGTGTCCGCAGCCTTCGGGGACGACCGCCGTGGGGTGGGACCTCGCCAAGGAGGTCCGTCGAGAGGTGATGCGGGCGGGATGGCATGTTGCCTCGACGCACGAGGACGCGTTGGTGGACGGCTGCCTCGATGGAGGCGGAACGGTGCGCGGACTTCTCCTGCGGCCCTCCGTCAAGGTGCTGCGTCGTGGCGGTCCGGTAGCCGGTGCGGTCTGCACGTCAGTCGCCAAGGCGGGGGGCTGAGCGATGGCCGATCCACTCGAGCGGCGGCTGCGGCCGGCTTACGAGTTCTGGGGCGCGGGGGCCTCGGCAATCGGGGCGGGGTGCGTGGTGGTCGCGCCCGATCTCTTCCTGCTGACACCGGCAATGGCGTGGGGACTCTCGACCGCACTGCTGGGCCATGCGGCGTGGCGGGCGGTCGCGGGATGGCGGGTGCTGGCCTATCGGTGGAATCTCGTTGCGCCGCGACCCTACGTGATGCCGTCGGCGATGACGCCGGTGTCGGGGGAGCGGCTCTTCCTCGGGCGGGGCTTCGCCTGGGACCAGCGGCACACGCAGCGGCTCTACGAGGCGCGTCTTCCGGAGAACCGGCGATTGCTGGCGCCTGGCTGGGTCGGGAGGATCGTGGAACGGATTGGCGGGAGGGTTGCCGACCTGCCGTCGGTCGGCGGCGATCCGGCGATCCATGGCGTAGAGCCTGACGAGGACGACGTCTGGATGGATCTCGGCGAGCGGGTGGGGCACACGCTCGTGCTGGGCACCACGCGGGTGGGCAAGACTCGGTTGGCGGAACTGCTGATTGCGCAGGACATCCGTCGCGGGGAGGTGGTGATCGTCTTCGATCCCAAGGGCGACATCGATCTCCTGCGTCGCGTGTACGCCGAGGCGAAGCGGGCAGGGCGGGATGGCGAGTTCTTCCTCTTTCACCTGGGGCATCCGGATCTCTCCGCGCGGTACAACCCGGTGGGAAGCTTCTCGCGGATCACGGAGGTGGCGACCCGCATCGCCGGACAGCTTCCCTCCGAGGGGCAGTCTGCTGCGTTCCGCGAGTTCGTCTGGCGATTCGTGAACGTCATGGCCAGGGCGCTGGTGGCGCTGGGACGCAAGCCCGACTACGAGCAGATCGGCCGCTATGCCGTCAATGTGGAGCCGCTGCTGGTCGACTACTTCGAGCACTGGCTCGATGGCGAGCCGGGGGCCGCGGGCTGGCGCGAAGCGGTGGCATCGATGGCCATCGACCGGAAGAGCCTGGACAAAGGTCTGCAGAGCCGCGGGGTGCAGGCGGTCGCTCTGGTGGAGTACGCGAAGCAGCGGAATCTCTACGACCCGATCGCGCACGCGCTGACCTCGACCCTCGCCTACGAGAAGAGCTACTTCGACAAGCTCGTCGCCTCTCTCCTCCCCCTGATGGAAAAGCTCACCACGGGACGGGCGGCATCGCTGCTGTCGCCGTCGCTGGAGGATCCGGCGGACTGGCGTCCGGTCTTCGATTGGGATTCGGTCATCCGGCTGCGGGGTGTCGTCTACGTGGGCCTGGATGCGCTCTCGGACTATGAGGTGGCGTCCGCCGTCGGCAATGCAATGTTTGCCGATCTGACGAGCGTGGCGGGGAGTCTCTACAAGCACGGCGTCGGGCGGGGGTTTCCGGGCTTGGTGGAACCTCGCCGCATCGCGATCCACGCGGACGAGTTCAACGAGCTGATCGGGGACGAGTTCATTCCGCTGTTGAACAAGGCAGGTGGTGCCGGCTTTCAGGTGACGGCCTATACGCAGACCTGGTCGGACGTGGAGGCGCGGATCGGCTCGCGGCCGAAGGCCGGGCAGGTCGCCGGCAACTTCAACACGTTGATCATGTTGCGGGTGAAAGAGCTGGCCACGGCGGAGCTGCTCACCGACCAACTGCCCGAGGTGCAGCTGACATCCATCCAGGTATCGTCGTCCGTCTCGGACACGAACGATCCGGTGGATTTTGCGGACTTCGCGAGTCGGAACGAGGACCGGATCGTGGTCGAACGAGTGCCGATGCTGACGCCGGGCGATCTGGTGCGGCTTCCCAAGGGGCATGCCTTCGCGCTGCTGCACGGGGGGCGGCTGCACAAGATCCGGATGCCGTTGCCGGATGCCAGTGGGGATGGGTGCCTGCCGGTTTCCCTTGAGGCGATCGGGGACGAGGTGCGGGCGCGCTCGGACATTGGAAAACTCGGACTTCGTTCCTCAGAGGCAAGCTGACATGGCGCCGAGGAGTGCGTCGTTCCGGGAGGAGGTCTTCGTGGAGGCGCTCCTGCGGCCGCTGCGGCTGGCGATCTGGGCCGGAGGGATCTTCCTGGGATTGCTGGTCGCAGCCTGGGTCGTGAATGCCGTGTTCGTCTTCCACGTGTGTTCGGACGGGATCGGGCATCTGCGGGAGGTGCTGCTTCGGGACGTGGATCATCTAGGTGCCCTGGCCGCGCGGCAGGGTTGGTCGGACGGAGTCGCGAGTCGGACGGCGAACGCTGTTTACCGAGTGATCTTCGAGTGGACGGGGATTCACGGGATGGGAGCGCGCTTTGCGGAGGGGCGGGCGCTTTCCGTTCCGGATTCCGTGGCGCGGGGTTTCTACATCCGGAACGCCGACGCGATCGAAGTGGCGATGGTCGGAACGCAACTCGTCGGGGTGCGGATGGTGTCGGTGGTGATTGCCATCCCGCCGCTCCTGCTGATGTACGCCGTCGGGGCGATTCAGGGCGTCGTGGATCGATGTGTCCGGACGGCGGGCGGAGGGCGGGAATCCGCGAGCCTCTATCACCGCGCGAAGCATGGGCAGGTCGTGCTGCTTGCCACGGCGATGCTCATGACGTTTCTGCTGCCCTGGGTCGTCGATGTCCGGATCGGACTGGTCATCCTTGGCGCTACGACCGCAACAGGGGCCTGGCTGCAGTGGAGGTTCTACAAGAAGGCGCTGTGACACCGGCGTTTCCATGGAGAGACGCCGGGACCTCTACGGTTCGTCGCCGCGGCGGGGTTTGCGCCAATCCCACGGCGGTACCGGATTCGGCTCGCTCCAGAGGCCGCGACGCGCGGACTGCGCCTCGGCCTCGGCCGACAGATACTCGCCACGGGTCTCGACGGGTAGCTCGTTCAGATACTTCCGGTACACCCAGGCCATGCCCGCGCGGATCTGCGCGAGATTGACGTCCGATGCGCCAAGCATGATGGTTCCGATGATCCTTCCGTAGCGGTCCAGCTTGGTCCAGGCGACGGTCACGTTCTGCGTGAAGATCACGCTGGCAAGATGTTGTCGGGAGGCGGTGCCGAATGGCTGTTTCCGCTCCGGGGCGTCGATGCCGGCCAGGCGGACACGCCACTTCTTTCGGGAATCATCGAGAATGTCGACGGTATCGCCGTCGATCACGCCGACCACCGTGCCCTCGAGCGTCTCCGCGCGGATTGGAAGAACGACCAGTAGCAGTGTGAGCCAGAGCCAGATCGAAGGGAGGACGGTGCGCATGCTGGAGGAAGGGGTAAGCGGATTAAATGGTTGATCTTACCTTTGCATGAGAGTGAGACAGACCGGCATCTCATCGGATTATCTGGTTGATGCTTCACCTACTGCTGGTGCATGTTTCCTTCGCTAATTCCAGCAAGAACCCCACACGCCTCAACTTCCCGGTCATCGTTGCAACTCGCTCTCAGTGAAACGAGTTGTTTCTCAAGCGCTTGCAGAGCGGTTATCTGCGACCGCACATGAGAGATGTGATCATCGAGCAAGGCGTTGACGGCGGTACAAGGCTGATGAGGGTCGTCCTGATAGCTCTGTAGTTCGTGAATCTCAGCCAGTGACAGGCCCAGGATTCTGCAGCGACGGATGAAGGCCAGCCCCTCACCATGCTTCTCGGTATAGACACGGTAACCGTTGTCCTGCCGATCAGGCGGCGGCAACAAGCCCTGCTGTTCATAGAAGCGGATCGTCTGTGTTTCGACCCCTACCAACTGCGCCAACTGACCAATGCGCATCAGCCTCCTCCCCAACGGATTCTTTACTCTATTGACCTTATAGTAGCTTTATAGTTTTAAATGGTACCACAACATTGTTCAAGTGGAGTCGTATCATGAGCAAATCCTGTGGTGGCGCCTGTGGCGGTGATGCAACGTCCGCAGCGGATACCGATATACAGGCCTCCTCCGAGGCGCCAGGGAGATGGGTCAGTGTTTATGCCGTGCCGAAGATGGACTGTCCATCAGAAGAACGAATGATTCGCCTAGCCCTGAACGGCTTTGAGGAGATTCGGGCGCTGTCCTTCGACTTGTCGAACCGCCGGCTGAAGGTCGTGCATGACGGCGAGGTCGAGCCCGTCACCTCGAAACTGAAGACCTTGGGGCTAGGCGCCTCGCTTCAGGAAACCGTCGCTGCAAATCCGGAGACCATCAAGGCCGCCGAGTTTTCGGCAGCTTCTGCTAAGCAAGAATCCGGGACCCTGCGCTGGTTGCTCGGCATCAATGCACTTCTGTTCGTGGTGGAAATGACTGCCGGTCTGATCGCCCGGTCCACCGGCCTGATTGGAGAATCCCTGGACAATTTTGCCGATGCGGCGGTGTACGGGCTTGCCCTTTATGCGGTTGGACATAGCGTGAAAATGCAGGTACGTGCCGCGCATCTTGCTGGTGTACTGCAACTGATCTTGGCTGTGGGCGTGCTCGTAGAGGTGGTGAGACGCTTTGTATTCGGTAGTGAGCCTGAATCGCTGGTGATGATGGCTATCGCATTCGTCGCATTGATTGCCAATACCAGTTGTCTGCTGCTCATATCCAAACATCGGGAAGGCGGGGCGCACATGAAGGCAAGCTGGATATTCTCGGCCAACGACGTGGTGATCAACCTGGGGGTCATCACCGCCGGCGCCCTGGTCGCGTGGACCGGTTCCAATTATCCGGATCTGATTATCGGCACCATCGCGGGGGGCATTGTACTTAACGGTGCCAGACGCATTTTGGCGTTGAAGGGTTAAATAATGCTCATTATTGGCAAAAAGCTCTCGCCGTATGCCCTATTGTCCATATCGGGCCTGCTGGCAGCGTCTGATCAGGCTGTAAAGTGGCTGGTGCAGCAATCAATGGCCTATGGCGAGTATGTTTCGGTGACCCCGTTCTTTAACTGGGTGCACCTATGGAACACCGGTGCCGCATTCAGTCTTTTTGCGAATGGTGGAGGCTGGCAGCGCTACTTTTTTATCGGAATCGCGGTAGTGGTCTCGATTTTTCTGATCAAGCTGATCCTTGAAAATCGTCATAAAGGAGAAGCCATCGCTTACAGTCTTATCCTCGGTGGCGCCATGGGCAACCTGATTGACCGGGTCTTTCGCGGCTATGTTGTGGATTCCTTTGATTTCTATTGGCGAGACTGGCATTGGCCGGCCTTCAACCTGGCTGATATTGCAATTGTCCTCGGTGCCTTACTTTTCGTTTCCAGCAGCTTGTTGGGTAAAAAAGCAAACACCAATGCCGAGTCGGATGGATCTGACTGACACCTACGCCTATACAACACCATGACCGAACTTCCCGACAACATCCTTCACCTGCCGCAATACCAAGTACTGGGCTGCAAATCAACCGACGACGAAATGCACTTCCAGGTGGACGTGCCCGATCCCATCGCCTGCGAGGAATGCGGCGTGCAGGGTGAGTTCGTACGGTTCGGCAAGCGTGACGTTCCCTATCGTGATCTGCCCATCCACGGCAAGCGGGTCACTCTCTGGGTGGTCCGCCGCCGATACACCTGCCGGGCCTGCAAGACAACATTCAGGCCCCAGCTACCGGAGATGGTGGACGGATTCCGTATGACACTGCGGCTGCATGAGTACGTGGAGAAGGAATCCTTCAACCACCCCTACACCTTTGTGGCGGCACAGACCGGCCTGGACGAGAAGACGGTGCGCGACATCTTCAACGCCCGCGCCGAGTTCCTGGGGCGCTGGCACCGCTTCGAGACGCCCCGCATCCTGGGCATTGACGAGCTATACCTGAACAAGCGCTACCGCTGCATTCTGACCAACATTGAGGAGTGAACCCTGCTCGACCTGCTGGCCACCCGCCGCCAGGACGTGGTGACCAACTACCTGATGAAGCTGAAAGACCGGCAGAAGGTCGAGATCGTCAGCATGGACATGTGGAACCCCTACCGGGCAGCGGTCAAGGCTGTGCTGCCCCAGGCCCGTATCGTGGTCGATAAGTTCCATGTGGTGCGCATGGCCAACGATGCCCTAGAGAGAGTGCGCAAGGGCCTCAGAAAGGAGCTGAAACCGTCCCAGAGCCGGACTCTCAAGGGAGACCGGAAAATCCTGCTGAAACGCGCTCACGAAGTCTCAGACCGGGAGCGCCTCATCATGGAGACCTGGACAGGCGCGTTCCCGCAACTGCTGGCCGCCTACGAGCACAAGGAGCGCTTCTACGGCATCTGGGACGCCACCACACGGCTCCAGGCAGAAGCCGCCCTGGACGAGTGGATAGCCACCATCCCGAAGGGCCAAAAGGAAGTCTGGAGCGATCTGGTCAGGGCAGTGGGAAACTGGCGCGAAGAGACCATGACCTACTTCGAGACGGACATGCCCGTCACCAACGCTTACACGGAGTCCATCAACCGACTGGCCAAGGACAAGAACCGTGAAGGGCGCGGTTACTCCTTCGAGGTGATGCGGGCACGAATGCTCTACACCACGAAGCACAAGAAGAAGGCACCGACTGCGAAGGTCTCTCCTTTCTACAAGAAAACCATCGGTTACGGACTGCCGGACTTCGCAGAGGAACTCAACTACGGAGTCGATCTATCAACCATCTGAGGGTGGTATCAGATTGATGGGATGAAGGTGCCCCATCAACCATTAAATCCGTATACCCGGAGGAAGAAGATCTGAGGGAGTTTCTCGCCTACTACCGTGCTGGGGAAGCCCTGGTCGTTCAGGCGTCACGAGATCAGATTGCCGATGCTGCCAGATTGCTGGCGGTTCAGGTCGCGTACTACATGAAGGAGTTTGGCCCGATGCCGACAGTGGCTGGCAAGACTCTCGCGCCTGTGACTCTGGAAGAGCGCGATCGACTGACCGAGGCGATGTCGATGTTCATCAAGGCCGTCGCGCTGGTGATGGCAAGGGACGAACGGCCTTACGGCGGACAGATTCAATGATCTGGCTCACACCCGCCGCGGAGCCGATCCTGGACCAGGCGCTGTTCGGACGGCCTATCGACGACAGTCGGTTGATGGACAGCCCTCTTGGATGTCGCAAATGTTCAGGCGGCTTCCGCAGGGGGCATGACTTCGGATGGTTCACACGCCGCCGCCAGTGCAGAGTCAGGGCGGCGGTGCCGGAGGAGAACCGGAAGCCTGCTGGTACACTCCTCCCACCGTCGCGAGGGTCTACTCTAATGATTCGTTGGATCTTTCTGGGGTTGACAGCAATTCAATGGGAGTGTACTATACATGCGTCCTCAGGACGCATGTATAGTACACGGAGTGCTTTCTCTTGAGCGCCTCCACGCCCATCGTCCAGGCGCTGGCGGTCGAACTGGAGAGGCTCCGCGTCCCGGTCCTGCTGCGCTACGACCTGGCGCGTCTGAGCTGGACGCTGTACCGGGCCGGAACGCATGGCGGCCAGCCGCTCAACATCCGCCGTGACAGTCTCGATATCCGGGCCTTCCGTCGTATCGAGAACACCATCCTCAATTCCGGCCTGGTCAAGACACTGCCGGGCTTCCCCGAGTCGTCGGCATACGCAACGTTCGGTGCCAACCTGAACGACCACCAGGCGGTGCTGTGCTCGCTCGATCCGTTCTCCTACCTGTCGCATCTGAGTGCAATGGAATTCCATGGGCTCACCGACCGGATGCCGGAGCAGATCTACGCCACTTCGCCGCCAGGCAGGCAATGGACGGTCAGTGCGCTGGAGCGCATGCGGAAGGATCTCGGGGATGAAGTCGGGCCCTACCGGCAGAGCGGGCTGCCGCCGTTGCAGCGGCTGAGCTTCGACAGGATCGGTCAACGTCGTGTGTATCGCTACAGCAGCCTGCACGTTGGGGCATACCGCACGATCCAGGACTCCCCGGTGCGGGTGGCCACGCTCGGGCGGACCTTCCTCGACATGCTCCGGGAGCCCGGTCTGTGCGGTGGCATCACGCATGTGCTGCAGGTGTTCCAGGAGCATGCGCCGAAGTACAAGCGCCTGATCTTCGACGAATTCGACCAGCACGGGGGGGCCATCGACAAGGTCCGGGCCGGCTACATCCTGGAAACACTGTGCAGCCTGCAGGATCCGCGGATCGATGCCTGGGTGCAGTTCGCTGCACGGGGAGGCTCGCGCAGGCTCGATCCCGCCGCCGAGTACGCCCCACGATTCTCGGAGCGCTGGTGCTTGTCGATCAACGTCGCGATCGAGGAGGAGGGTCCTTGATCGATCTGGAGGCATGGACGGACGAGGAACAGGCCCCACCGAGGCGTGCATTCCGTCAGGCCGTCCGTCTTGTGCTCCGCGCCATCGCCCGGTCGCCTGCCCTGTCGTCGGTGATGGTCATGAAGGGCGGCATCCTGCTGGCAATCCGCTATCGGAGTTCCCGGTTCACCCGGGATATCGACTTCTCCACGCCGACGCGCTTTCAGGAGGTGGATCTGCGCACCTTCCTGAGATCCTTCGCGGAAGCGCTGGAGCCGGTATCGGCCGATAACGAGTACGGCCTGGCTCTCAGCCTCCAATCGCACGCAGTCAAGCCGCCGAACAAGCCCGACGTGATGTTTCCGACGCTGAAACTGCGGGTTGCCTACGCCAATCGCCGGAACCCGGGGGCCATGCGTCGCCTGGCGACCCGGGAAGCGACGGACGTTGTGGATGTGGACTACAGCTTCAACGAATGGGCGAGCGAGATCGAGAGTTCGTCGGCGGAGGCGGGCGAACTCTCAATCTACCCGTTTCACGATCTCATCGCCGAGAAACTGCGCTCGGTCCTGCAACAGGTCGTTCGCAACCGCGACCGATTCCAGGACGTCTACGATCTGTACCTGTTGCTCGAGGGCGGGACGGTGATCACGGCCGAGAGCCGTGCGGCCATCCTGGCGAAGCTGAGGGCCGCCAGCGCGGATCGGGCAGTTCCGATCCACATTCATGCCATGCGCGATGCAGAGATCATCGATCGTTCCCGACGCGGTTACGAATCGGTACTGCCGGGCCTGGTGCAAGGGGATGTTCCGCCCTTCGATACGGCCTACGGTGCCGTGCAGAGCTTCTTCGAGAGCCTGCCGTGGACCGCGGAGTAGTCGGGCGGCAGGCGAGCATTCCGGCGGTCGCGTACCGCCTACTGACCCGGGACGGCGTCCTGCGTCCCGCTTGCGAGGGGATACCCATTGGGCATGGAAACACCTGAACCCGTCAATTCAGCTTCCCGGCTGCATTCCATTCTCGTCCGAATGGACGCAATCGCCGACAGCGCGCCGGCACTCACGCTCTGGCGCACGCTCCTGGAGCTCAGTGACGATGACGATGCCCGATGTGCATCCACGGTCGCAAGACGGCTCGACTGGATCCTCCAGGAACTGGACGCCATCCGTTTCGCGATGGCGGAGAGGGCTTCCCAGTTTCCGGAGACCCTCTACCAGAGCACGGTCACCCGGGCACGAAGCGCCTGTTCGGTGCTGCTGCTGACAAGTACGGCCCAGCACGTGAAGCAGTACGTCCGTCCGGAGGACCTCAAGACCATGGCCTTTCTGACTCACGTCCTCCCGAGCGACGAAACCAGGATCGAGGTATCCGAACTGCTTCAATTGCACGACCAGGTCGAGGTGCTGGCAGAACAGGTCCGGGTGTCCCAACTTCCTGATGGATTGAAGGCCATCGTCTCCCATCATCTGGGGCTCATCCGCGACGCCCTCGATCAATATCCCATCCGCGGTGCGAAGGCACTCCGACAAGCCATGCATGCGGCAGTGGGAGAACTCGTCGAAGTGAAGGCTGCCGTACATGCGCATCACGGTGCTCCCGAACTCAGTGCACTCAGGCGGCTCTGGACCCGGATACACGAACTGAGCGACATCGCGCTCCATGCTCAGAAGATCGCGCAACTCGGTCGCTCCGTCTGGGAAGAGGGCAATGTCCTGCTCCTCACCTACCTCGGCTGAGGTGGCGTTGCCGGTACCGGGTGCCCCCGTCACAAGGGCATCATTCATGAGACCGCATCTGTTGAATCATCTTCATGGAGTCCACGCATGACGCTCGTATCGATCCGGCGCGCCGCCTGCGCTGCCGTTGTCCTGTTCGTTGCCGCGATGCCCGCGATGCCGTGCACTGGCATCTCGCTCACGGCTGCCGATGGCACCGTGGTGGTCGCACGCACCGTGGAGTGGGCGCTGGGCGACGCCGGGCACGACAGCCTGGTCCTCTTCCCGCGCGGTCATGACTTCACGGCACAGACACCAGAGGGGTACAACGGCCTGAACTGGACTGGCACCCGTGGCTTCGTGTCGCTGCGTGCCTATGACCAGGACTATGGTCCCGATGGCATGAACGAGTCCGGGCTGTACGTGGGGATGTATTACTTCCCCGGCTTTGCGGACTTCGCGCCCTACGACAAGGCCCAGGCCGGACGCTCGCTCAGCGTGGGAGACCTGATGCGCTGGATGCTTTCGTCGTTCGGTACGGTGGCGGAGGTGCGCGCTGAACTCGACAGGGTGCGTGTCGTCAATGTGGAAGACCCGCGCTTCGGTGGTGCAGCACTGCCGTTCCACTGGAAGGTGGCTGATCCGACCGGCGCATCCATCGTCATCGAGATCGTCGACGGTGGTCAGGTCAGGATCCACGATGCGGTGCTCGGTATCGTCACCAACGCACCCACCTACGACTGGCACGTCACCAACCTGCGCAACTACCTGGGCCTGGTCCAGGGGCCCAGGGCGGTGACGAAGCTCGACCACGTCGTGCTCGCGCCGCTGGGCGCCGGTTCGGGGCTGCTCGGCTTGCCGGGCGACTTTACCCCGCCCTCCCGTTTCGTCCGCGCTGCTGCCTTGACGGCCTCGGTGCGTCCATTGGCCACTGCCGAGGATGCAGTCTTCGAGTCGTTCCGAATCCTGGACAGCTTCAACATCCCGCTGGGGGCCTTGGCACCGGTCGACGAACAGGCCAGGGACATCCCTGGCGCAACTCAGATAACGACTGCCGCCGACCTCGGGAATCGGGTGCTCTACTTTCATACGATGGCCAACCGCCAGATCCAGAAGCTCGATCTGAAGCAGATCGATTTCGGCACGATTGCACGGCAGGTGCTGAGCAGCGACACGCGGCGCACTCAGGCGGTCCAGGACATCACGCCAACGGTGCAGAACCACCGCTGAGCGCGGCCCGGTTCACGGGTCGATCATGACCTTCGCATGCGGACCGGGTCCCGCTGCTGCAGAATGCCGTCTGGCAGGTCGGGAGCGCCGTGCGTTCCGTATGGCCGGGTCCAGTCAGGAGGTAGCATGAACGTGTATCGCGTCCTACTGCCATTGGTGGCTTCGCTGTTGCTCGCACCATTGCCGTCCGCCCTCGCCTGGGGGCCGGAGGGGCATCGCATCACGGCCAAGATCGCCGGCAACCTTCTGACAGCGAAGGCGCGTCATCGGCTGTCCCGGCTGATGCAAGGCGAGGATCTGGCGACTTCCGCCACCTATCCCGACACGTTCAAGACGAAGCTCGACACAGGGCAACTTGGTGTGGAGTACCGGGGGTCACGGAAGTGGCACTACGACGATCGACCCGTATGCGACGGCGTCGGGACAACGGACAAGGCGGAATGGTGCAAGTCTGACCGCTGTGCGTCGGCCCAACTGCCGGATCTCTATCGCCAGATGATCGACGTTCATGAGTCGCCGGCAAACCGCATCATGGCAGTACGGTTCGTCGTCCACCTCGTTGGCGATATTCACCAGCCGTTGCACGCTGGCGAGTATCAGGATGATGGAGGTGGCAACAACGTCTCCGTTTCCTGGAAAGTCGGCAATGGAGTCAGGTCCGACAAGTTCCACAGCTTCTGGGACACCTACGTCGTGAAGAATGCAACCCGTGGCAGCAATGAGGATTCCCTGGCGACCGATCTCGCGGGCAAGTACGCGGAAAGGGAGGCGGACTGGACCGCGGCAGGATTCGAAGAGTGGATCCAGGAGACCAACGAACTGGGACGCTCATTCGCCTATGGGCAAGCTCCTGGATTCGAGTGCGGCAAGGATTTCGTTTCATCGGAACTGACGCGGGACTACGTGGCGCAGGCGAACGACATTGTGCTCGTACAGCTTGCCAAGGGTGGAGTTCGTCTGGCGCATATCCTCAACCGTGCATTTGGCTACTGACGCACTGATGGTCGCCGAAATCTCGGTGGCGTCGACAGGTTCGACCAGGGATGGTTGCTGGTGCCGATCGGATGCGTTGGTCTGATGGCATTGGTGCCGTCGCCTCATCGGATGCAGGAGGAGTCAATCAACGTGGCTTGGTCGAACCCGCAGGTCTCAGAGAAACACCGTGCGATCCAGGGAGCATGGCGACAGGCGAGTGGTGACGCCGGTGCCACCGAGCCTTCGGCTTCAGATCATCGCAGCGGGCACTCCGATGACATTCCTCGGAGCCGGACTCATGGATAAGCTCGTTCGGGCCATGGTCAAGGCGGCGATTGCCAGCCTTGCTCCGGTCATCGGGGCCTTCGGGGTCGATGCGGCGCAGGCGGTGGCGGAGGCCGCGGTGGACGCGCGGGACAAGCGACGATCGGAGGACATCGCGGGACGGGTGTGGCGGGCCACGCTTGCGAGTGCCACCACGGCATTCGCGGCGGAAGGCGTCGCGCCTGAGGTCACCGCGGCGGTAGGGGAAACGGTGCGGGTCATCGCGGGTCGCACCGATGAATTCCTCCGGGGCTGGGCGGATGCTGGATTCGACGCCAGCGCCGCGGCGCGGGTGGCAATGGCAAGCCATGCCCGGGAACTGTCGGGTCTATCCAAGACCGAGCGGCATCTGTGCGGCATGCTGCTGAAGGCGCTCTATGGTGCGCTGGCCTCCGAGGCGAAGGCGTTGGAAGCCACCGAAGCCGCCTTCCGGAGCCGGGTCCTGACGGGGATCGGGTCGATCGAGGGACGGTTGGGGGCGCTGGGCGAGGCGGAGCATCGGGCCTTCGAGGATGCCGTGCGTGCCGCTGCGCTCTCATTGCCGACTCTGGCCTGGCATCCCGACTGGTCGCCACCAGGCGCGCTGTTGCGCGCGGACATCGATGACCCTGTGCCGTTTCATGGCCGCGAAGACGAACTGGCCGATCTTGTGGCGTGGTGCGATTCCAGGTCGCGCTTGGCGGTTCGTCTCTACACGGGGGCCGGTGGGTTTGGCAAGACGCGCCTTCTGCGGGAACTGGTGCGGCGCATGCGATCCGCGGGATGGCATGCCGGGTTCGTCGCATCGATCGCGGACGGCGGGCCGGATGGCTTGTGGCGCGCCGTGGCAGACGGCCCAGTCCGCCGTCTGTACGTCATCGACTATGCGGAGAATCGCCGCGGAGACGTGGCCCGGCTCATACGGGCGTTGCTGACAGCGTCGCCGGAGCTGCCCCGGCGCGTGGTACTCCTGGCCCGGGCCGCCGACGAGTGGTGGGACCGCCTCCGCACGGAGGCTGAGGGCGTTGGCGAGATCCTGGGCGGGCCTGCGTCGCGAGTCTATTCGCTTGCACCCCTGGCACCGACCGAGGCATTTCGGCGAGAGTCTTTCGGCATCGCCGCGAGCCACTTCGGGCGCAAGCTCGCGCGGCCTTTGCCCGCGATCACCGATCGGGATTTCGGCGCGGACGAATACCGCAGCACGTTGCTGCTGCACATGGCGGCGCTGGCGTCGGTGGAAGGCGTCGAGGTCCAGGGGGATCAAGGCATACTGCACTACGTACTTGGACGAGAGCGCCGGTTCTGGGCGCGGCATGTGGCATCGGGCGGCTTGCCGGAGCACCTCGCACGCGGCATCGGGCGGGCGATGGCCGTGGTGACCCTCGCCGGGGGCATGGAGGGCAGGAGTGCGACGATCGCGCTCCTGGACCGGATCCCTTTCTTCGCCGATCAGCCGGTGGCCGTCCGGGAGGCCATTGCCCAGTTGCTGCACGAAACCTACCCGGGTCAGCGCTGGATCGAGCCGGTGCTGCCCGATCTGCTTGGCGAGCAGTTATGCCAGGAGGAATTGGAGGCAGACCAGGATGCGCTGCTTGCCCTCGTGTTCGGTGAGGCGAAGGCATCATGAGTGAACGCCATGGGTTGACGGTGCTCACGCGGCTTGCGCGGCGCCGGCCGGAGGAGATCGTCAGGCTGCGCGCGGCGCTGGCCGGGCGGGTGGATCGGCTTGCGCCGGTGGCAATCGAAGTGGCGACGGAAACCGGCGATCCGATCGGCAAGGTCCTCGGAGAGGAGTTGCGCAGGCTCGGCGATGCGACCCTCGCCCGCACGCTCGCGCCCCGGTTGCCCAAGGACACCTCGGCGCTGAAGGAGGCCGCCGTCGCGATCACGGAGCTTGCCCGTGCGGCGGCTACCGGTGAGGAGGCGGTCTCGATGTCGCTGGACCTCGCGGTACGTCTGGGTGACACGGGTGACTTCGAACGGGCGCTTGCGGTCGGCCGCGAGGCGCTCGCGATGATGCCGTCCGGTGATGCACAGCTTTCGCATGCGCTGGCTTCGCGTGCTCGCATCACCTTGGCAACGGCGCTGCTCGACCTGGGGCGGCCGCAGGAGGCCTGGACCGAGGCGCAGGCCGCCATCGCGTTGCGCAGACTCGACTCGGATTCCCCAGATGGTCGTGCGCGACTGGCGCATGCCCTCGGTGTCGCTGCGTCGTCCGCCCACGGCCTTGGGTGGCGGCCGGAAGCGGTGGCGCATGCGCGCGAAGCGTCTGCGCTGTACGAGGCGCTCGATGCCGCGGATCCTCTGCCGCATCGCGCGGCATTCGCGGGTGTGCTCTCCAATCTCGCGACCTTCGAAATCCAGATGGGGGAGGCGGAGGCGGGCGTCGCGACCCAGCGGCGCGCGCTCGAGGTCTACCGCGTCCTCGCAGACCGGCGCCCGGATGCCTATCTTGTGCAAGTGGCAATCGGTTGCAACAACCTTGCGAACAACCTGTCGCTGTTACGTCGATTCGAAGAAGCGCTGCCCTTGGCCGAGGAGGCGGTTGCACTGCTCGAGGCGCTGGCCCAGGCACGGCCCGCGGCTTACGGCGAGTACCTGGCCGTGGCGCTCAACTCGCTATCGAACCGTCTCAACGACCTGGGTCGCACGGCCGAGGCGGTGGCCTGTTCGCATCGGTCGGTCGAATCCATGCGCAGACTCGCCGATCGGTTCGCTGACGCCTACCGCCCGTTGCTGGCGAGATCGCTGCACACTCTGGCCTACCGGCTGTTCGAAGGCGGGGATACGTCGGCCGCCTTGGCGGCCGCCGAGGAAGCGATCGACATCCGAAGGATGCTCGCCGCCGCGAATCCGCGCGCGGCCGGTCCTTCCCTTGCGTTGTCGAGGGCCGTGAGGGCGGCCATCCTCCACAAGGACGGGCACTCGACATCGGCGGCGAACGAGATTGATCTCGCCTTTCGGCAGGTGGCTGACACGGCGGCAGTGTTGGGTCGGGCCATCGCCCGCGAAGCGGGCGAGATCGGTGGTCGCTACGTGACCTTTCGTCGCGAAGCCGGTCTGGCTGTGGATGACGCACTGATCGCAGCGGTCCTCGCCGCGACGGGGTTGCAGGCATTGGGGCCCGTTTCCTAGCGCCGACACCGGAACGCATAGTCAATCCCCAGCAAGACGCGTCCGCCATGCACCGCGCGAGCAGATCGGAGAGGTCGAATCGCCATACTCAAGACGACCTGAGTGTTGACGCTCGCCCAGAACTGACCCGGGGGGGGCGGACGAATTCTTGGACTACCTTGCAGGGTAGTTCATGTATTCATACGAGGACCGGTGTCGGGCCGTGCAGCTCTACATCAAGCTGGGCAGGCGGGTCGGCTTGACCATTCGTCAGCTCGGCTACCCGACGAAGAACGCGCTCAAGAGCTGGTATCGCGAGTACGAGCAGCGCCTCGACTTGCCCGCTGGCTACGTTCGCCGGCCGAGGTACTCGCAGGCGCACAAGGAGCGCGCCGTCGGGTACTTACCTGGAGCACGGCCGCTGCATCGCGGCCACGATCAAGGCGCTGGCGCTTCCGCCGTGGAAATCGTCCGCAAGCACGCTGTATTGATCTGCTCTTGGTCTCTGGTGTGGCCTTACCACGGCCAGCGCGAGGCAAACGCGCGCGGTAGCACGGGCTGCCGTCACAGTCGGTGCAGGTGTAGAGCGCACCTCGATACGCCCCGACGGGTATCAGCAGATCCAAGCTCCCTCGGGTAGCGATCCAGGGTGCGTCAGACTGAACGAGCGAAGTGAACCAGTTCCTGTCGACCGTCGACAGCCGTCAGTTGATCCCTCGGCCGTGGGTGCCGTTGAACATTTATCAGAGCGGGTATTGGCTGGCGAGCGGATTTATCGGATCCATGCCAATCAATCGCTTGGCCAATGACTGTCGATTCAACGTTGACGCGCTGACATCATCGCAGGAGGTCTATCGGCAGGGCAGGGGCAAGCTGCCCTGCCGATTGTTTAGTGCTTGATTGGAAGACCCGAACCCCTGCGTCCTCGCTGCCTCGCGTGCCGATGGCGCCGGAGTCGTCACTTCATCTGGTAGGTCACGAGTTCCCGCGTGAATTTCTCTCCGTAGGAGTTGCGGTATTCCGTTCTCACCGGCACCGGCTTGCCATTGACCAGGGCGATCCACACCGTACCACTCTCCTTGCCGGTGGAGGGATTGGCACCCTGGCGATCCCGGGCCTTGATCTTGCCGCTCTGCGCGATCCGGAACGCCTCGAATTCTCCGGCGGGGACCTTGACCTTCTCCAGCTTCTCCACGCTGTGCTCGTAGGTCAATTCCGCGATGAACGTCTCGCCGGTGACGGTGGAAACCCCGGACCACTTGCGGCCCCTCTCGAGGGGGAACTCGATCCACTTGAAGGCCGGAGCAAAATCGCACGCCTGTCCGTTCGCGAGGCAGATTCCCTTGGGATATAGGAAAGTTCCCGGGACCAGGGAAGCATCGTAGCTCCGATCCCCCGCCGTATAGCGGATGCCGATGGCGGAATCGCTCGTGCCCACGACCTCCTCGACCAGGGCGATGCTCTTGCCGTTCCTGGTCCAGTTGAAGGTAAGCTTATCGCCCGTTTCCCAGTTCATGGCCTCGGGCACGTTCTGGGCGGAGCAGAAGCACGGCAGCACGAGTGTGGTTGCGCACAGGGCGCTCAACGCGATGGTCTTCATGTTCGAGTTTCCTTCCGGCATTGCGACGTTGGAACGACGAGTGATTCGCGTGACCCGTGACCCTATTTCTTGCAGGTGCCCCGTGCGAGGAGCACCCAGTTGCCATCCTTCTGCAACTCGGCGTTGAAGGTGAACTGATTGTCGCCGCGCGTGACGGGGATCCGGAACCCACCTGCACTCCATGTCCACACCCCGTTGGACCAACCAGTCGACGTATGCTCATGCCGCCCGCCGTTTCCGTCGACGCCGTTTCGTACATACCGCTGGTTCTTGGCGTCGTAGGTATACAGATGGACGATCGAGAAGGGTTGTGGGTGCTGAGCGGTTTTCGCTTCGACATAGCGTTCGACGTACACGCCGCCATCCAGCTCCCGCGTCAGAGCGAACGTGGCCGTGAACGGATGGGCGCCTTCCCCGGCAGTTTCTCCGGCGCATCGGTAGGACCCCACCATCCAGCGATAGTCGTCCAGTTGCGGAGGCGTTTGCCCGAAGCCCGTGGCCGGGACAAGTACGACAAGCATCGTGCCGATCATGAGTGTCTGCTTCATTGTTGTTCCCTTTTCGTTCGTTGAAGATTGTTTGCGCAGCGACGGCTGCACGCTCCCACTGCCGCGAATGCGCATGGTCGTGTTCGCGGCATACGAGCCCGTTGCAATGAACTTCACGCCCACGGTCGAGAGCCAAGTCACCCCGTGGCGTTACTGTCTCCTTCGTCATGGCGGGCAACGTGATGTTGTCTTCCAGCCATTCAGCCTCCAGTCGTCGTCCCGACAGCGGCAACCGCCCCGGTCAGGGTGTTGCTGAGCACCACAGGCTCTCCTCGTGCTTTCCCTGCTGGTGTTTGCTGTCCTTGTGTCTCCGTCCTTCCCGGGCCGGCCACGCGACGCGTCACGGATGCCAGTCTTGTCCCGGTGCGTGAAGGAATGCGACGGCGTTGCGTCAACGCCGCGTGAGGAACGCGGAATGCCGGTCCTGATCGCGGCCCGGACGATGGAACTCTCAAAGGAAACGTGAAAAAATCGTAAAGGGACGCAGCATTGTTCTCGCTTCGGTGTGCCTCCTTCGCGAACTGGAACAAGGCATCCCGGATGAAGACTCCGGGGCTCCTCATCCGAATGGACTGAACAGACATGGCGAGAGTCAGCTTGCTGTTGTTTGGAGAGTTTTCCGCCGAGGCGCTCGATGGCGGCAGGATCGGCCCGCTTACGAGGAAGCCGCGCAGCCTTCTGGCCTGTCTCGCCATGGACCATCCGACCGCGCAATCGCGACGGCGACTGTCCGGGCTGCTCTGGCCCGATCTCGACGAGATGGCGGCGCGGACGAATCTCAGGCAGGCCATGGCTGCCGTCCGTCGCGAACTTGGTGACGTACTGGATGCGGACAAGGACACCGTCGCCTTGCGCCCTCACGTCTTCCAGATCGACGTCGCTCAGTTCGAGGCTCTCGCCGGCAGTTCATCCGCGGAAGATCAAGAGCGCGCGATCGGTCTGTATCGGGGTGTTCTGCTCGAGGGATTCGAGGCTGACGTGCCGGGGCTGGACCAAGCGCTATCGTCGGCGCGCGAGCGGCTGCACCAGATGTTCATGGTTCTGGGCACGCGTGTGTTGGCGAACCGCGAGGCTTCCGGGCAGATGGACGCCGCGGTCCTTCTGGCGATGCAATTGGTCGCATCGGACCCACTGCGTGAAGACGCGCACCGCGCCTTGATGCGCCTGCTTGCCCGCCAGGGGCGGGTGACGGCTGCCATGAAGCAGTACCAGACATGCCGGCAACTTCTCCAGCGGGAACTCGGGGTATCGCCGGATCCACGGACGGAGGCGCTGCATCGGGAGCTTCTGGAGTCTCGCCGGATGGTGTCGATCGTCGCGGACGGCGGGCTTTGCGACGATGTTCCGGGGGCGGTTGCCGGGGAGCCCCGGGTAGTGCCCCGGCTCGGCGAAGAACCCGCGAGGTCGACTGGTGAATCGGACAAGGCCAGCCGGACCGAAGACCCCATCGATGCGCCGCTGCCCGAACAGGCGGTGGCCGGGTCAGGGGGGATCAATTGGTCCGACGATGCACGCGACTCGGCAGCTGAAGAACGCGACACGGACTCCAGTAGCGCGGGACGGGACACCGTGGAGGATGATTCGCAGCCGGCACGAATGCAGGTGTCCGTCGCTACCAGTCCTGGTGCCGCCGCTTCCAACGCGCAGCAGACGCTGTGGCTGCCTTTCAAGCCCTCGATCGCGGTGCTCCCGTTCAACAACATGAGCGGAGACCCCGATCAGGAGTTCGTTGCCGACGGGCTCGCAGAAGATCTCATCACGGCGCTATCCCGGATTCACTGGTTGTTCGTGAGCGCACGGAACTCGAGCTTCTCCTTCAAGGGGACTTCTGCAAGTGTCGGCGAAGTGGCGCGGGTACTCGGTGTCCGCTACGTCGTCGAGGGCAGCGTGCGCAAGGCCGGCAACCGGATTCGCGTGACCGCCCAGTTGATCGACGCGGAGACCGGCAACCATGTGTGGGCGACTCGATACGATCGGGAGATGACGGACATCTTCGCCATTCAGGACGAGATATCCGAAGCCTTTGTCGCGGCGATCGAGCCCGAAATCGGCCAGATCGAGCGTACGCGTGCCAGACGAAAGCCCCCGGAGAGCCTCGACGGTTGGGAGCATTACCAGCGAGGCCTCTGGCACCTCTACAAGTTCACCGCCCCGGACAATGCCGAGGCCAAGCGCCTGCTTCAGCGCGCGATCAAGCTCGATCCTGGCTTCGGACCGGCCCACGCCGGGCTCGGCTACGCCTACTTTCTCGACACGATCATGGGCTTCGGCTCGTCCGACAGGAGCATTCAGGACTCCTACCGCGCCGTCCGCCAGGCCATCACCCTCGACGATCGCGACGGACACGCACACTACACACTCGGGCGCCTCTACATGTTGCTGGGCGATCCGGAGCAGGCGTATGCCCAATCCCAGCGCGCGGTCGAGCTCAACCCAAGCCTCGCCGTGGCGCATTTTGGTCTCGGCCATGCATTGATGCTGATCGGACGAGCGGAGGACGCAGTGGCCGAGTTCGACGCTGCAATCCGCCTCAGCCCGCGCGACCCAGTGCTCTGGGCCTTTGAATGCACGAAGTCGCACGCACTCATCCTGTTGCGCCGATACGGCGAGGCGGTGAACTGGGCTCGGCGTTCTGTCCGGCATCCCACCGCTGGAGTGTGGGCCTATATCGCACTTGCCTGTGCGCTCGGCCACGCGGACGACCAACAGCACGCTCGGATTGCGTTGGCCGAACTCCTGGAGATCAAGCCCGACTGCACCCTCAATTTCATCATGAACTATCTGCCATTCGTCAGGCAGTCGGATGCCGAACACTACGCCGCCGGTCTCATCAAGGCGGGCTTCAGCGAGGCCCGTACATAATCGGTCCCGATTGGAACCTGCCCTGGGGAAGCTCATGCCGTGTTCGCGCCGATCTATTTCTGACCCCGTCAGCTTGCGGGCGGCACGGTGCTGTCAGCATGCCGGATCGTTCGGCGCTGCCGAACGACGTGCTCGCACTCGACGCGGACGTGTGGGATCAGAGGCGGACACTCCGGGAAGAACGTCTGATGTTGCGGGCTTGGGCTTCGGGCCTCGACGCAGCGGGGCGGGCTTGCCTTGAGGCTTCGCCTCCCGCAGTTCCAGGGCGAGGAGCCGCAGCAGGTTCGCAGGCATCGTCCGAAACGCGGTCGACTAGGCTGGCGCTAGCGTGCCGTCCACCGTGACCTGCGGGACATCGAGCAGGTTCGCGGTAACGGTACGGGATAGGCCATGCCGCGCCATGATGGTGCGGAGGTCTGCGGGATCGGCGATCGAGGGCATGGACTGCGGTATGCCACGCATACCGGAACCCTCACGGAGTCCGGTTTGCGAGCGCGCCGATCGCGTCGACATGGTCGAGGTCCTGTTCGGCGCTGCTCATGAGCTTGTGCGCGGTCGACAGGATCTCGTTTGCATCGCCGAGCGTGACGGCGAACAGCCCGACCGCCTCCAGGGCGAGATGTGATCCTTCCAGTCGCTTGACCGCGGCCTCGTGCACGGCTCTGGCGCCGTACTGCTGAATTGCCACGATGATCTTCTCGTTCATGGTGTTCTCCAAGTTCATGCGTTGATGTTACTTGGGGCGGTGGCTCACAAGATGAGCCACCGCGCCGTCTATGTCAGCAATCTGTCGGCGCCAACAGCTACGTGTTCTGGCGCTTGAGATCACGGGAGAATCCCTTGGAATCTTGCGCGTGCGGAGATTGGTGGGCACAATCACCGCATGAAACGCGGCGATTGTGCGTATATCTGGCAGTCCGACGACTGGCCTGACTGGCGGTACGACATCGGGGTGCTGGCACAGCCACTCGCCGAGGTCAGTCGTGCGCAGGGGCTTCTCCTGGGGCGCCTGGCGGACGTGGGCTTCGCTCTGCGCGACCAGGCAACCCTCGCCGCGCTCACCGATGACGTCCTCAAGACCAGCGAAATCGAGGGTGAGCTTCTGAACCCCGAATCCGTCCGATCATCAATCGCGCGTCGCCTCGGGGTCGACCTCGGTGCCGTGGCACCCGTCGATCGTCGCGTCGAGGCCGTTGTCGAGATGGTGCTCGATGCCACCGCGAACAATGGCGCAGCGATCACGCGCGAACGCCTGTTCGGTTGGCATGCGGCGCTCTTCACGTCGGGCTATTCGGGCCTGAATCAAATCCGGGTTGGCCAGTGGCGCGACGATGCGACTGGTCCGATGCAGGTCGTCTCGGGCCCCTACGGACGACAGCGCGTGCACTTCGAGGCGCCTCCGGCCGGGCGGATCGAGATGGAGATGAACCGATTTCTCGAATGGGCCAATGGCTCGACGGAGGCCCCACCGTTGCTCAAGGCGGGGCTCGCGCACCTTTGGTTCGTGACCATCCATCCTTTCGACGATGGCAACGGCCGCATCGCGCGCGCCGTCGGAGATCTCTTCCTGGCGCGAGCCGACGGCAGTCCTCAGCGGTTCTACAGCCTGTCTGCTCAGATCCAGCGCGAGCGCAAGGACTATTACGACATCCTGGAACGCGCTCAGAAGCAATCGCTCGACGTGGCAGAATGGCTCAGGTGGTTTCTGCAGACGCTGCGTCGCGCTATCGATGCGGCGCAGCAAACGGTCGATGGCGTACTTGCCAAGACGCGATTCTGGCGGCGCTGGGCCACGACGCCGATGAACGAGCGCCAGGTGAAGCTCGCCACGGCATTGCTCGACGGGTTCAACGGGAAGCTCACTACCAGCAAGTGGGCAGCGATTGCCAAGTGTTCAACCGATACAGCGCTCCGGGATATCGCGGATCTGGTGGAACGCGGCGTCCTCCGGAAGTCCGATGCTGGAGGCCGCAGCACCAGTTACGTTCTCAACGACCTGCCTGAGCAGTGACGCGCTGCGGGTCACCACCCGTCTGAATCGCCGTCTGCGCGAGCAGGTCCGTGCGCGGTAAGGCGTGAAGCCCTCATCCGACGCCCTACATCGATTCCGTCATGCGGCCCCCGCGTGACTAATTGCTTCGCTAACCTGAATCGCCCCGGGTTTGCCGGAGACTTCCGGGTTCGAGTCCTGGGGCAAATCGACTCCTCCGCTTTGGCTGGCCCTCGGGACATGACCTGATTGCATCCAACGAAGCCCCGAATTCGGGTTTCTAAGTGGTGGATCAACTGGTGGAGCGAGCCTCCCCTCGGCCGGAGAGCCAGCAACGACGAGGGCTTGACTTCCTCTCCTGGCACATTTGCAAGATGTCCTCACAGAGGCGCAGGCGATAGTCGATCCTGCGGTTTCGCTGGAGCGCTCATGACCGATGCCACCAAACTCCGCCTCGACCTGCCCCTGGTGCTGCCGGGCGTCGACGATGTGCGCGACCGCTGCGTGGCCCGCCTGATCGACTTGCTGGCGGGCCGGCCCGGTATCTCCGAGGCGCACATCGTCGGGCCCGATGGACCCGCGCCCGAGTTGTGCATCCACTATGACCCGGCCACCCTCTCGCTCAGCCGCGTGCGCGAACTGGCGCGCGCCGCCGGAGCCGAGTTGAGCGCTGCTTTTGGTCACCTGCTCATCAACACCAGCGCGGCCATGCAGCCGCGCGCCGCCAGCCGCATCGCCGAGAGCCTGCGCAAGGAATTGGGGGTGCTTGAAGCGGACGTGGCGGCATCCGGGGCGGTTCGCATCGAGTACGACCGCGGCAAGACGTCGGAGAAAGCGCTGCGCAATGCCGCTGCGAAGCTCGGCTTGAGCGATGAGAAATCGGCGCCAAATGCCGCCAAGCCCGCGCCGGGCAAAGATGAGAATGCCGGCCACGACCACGGCAAGGCAGCCGCATCAGGCGGGCCGCCGGAAGCCGCCGCCCCCGCACCCGCACCCGCCAAAGGCGGGCATGCCGACCACGACCATGCCTCGGGCGGCCCGTTCGGCGAGAAATCGGAAATCATCTTCGCCATCCTCGCGGGCGTTCTGCTGGCCACTGGCTGGCTGCTCGACTGGCGCGAAGTCGGGCCCGGCTGGCTGCCCCGGGCGTTCTATGTCGCGGCTTACGGTTTCGGCGGCTGGTTCACCGCCAAGGAAGCCTTCGAGAACCTGCGCGAGCGCCGCTTCGCGATCGACACCTTGACGTTGGTGGCGGCCATCGGCGCGGCGGCGCTGGGCAAGTGGGCCGAGGGAGTGCTGTTGCTGTTCCTGTTCGGCATCGGCCATTCGCTGGAGCAGTACGCGATGGGCCGCGCGCGGCGCGCCATCGAGGCCCTGGCCGAACTGGCCCCGGACACGGCTACCGTGCGCCGCGGCGGCAGCACCCAGAGCATCGCGGTCGCGGAACTTCGGTTGGGCGATGTCGTCATCGTGCGGCCGAACGAAAGGCTGCCGGCCGACGGCGTGGTCGTCGTCGGCACCACCAGCGTCAACCAGGCGCCGGTCACCGGCGAGAGCGTGCCAGTGGACAAGCGGCCCACCGACGATGCCAAGGCCGCACTCGCCGCGTTTGACAAACAGGGCCCCGAGTTCCGCGTTTTCGCCGGCACCATCAACGGCGCTGGCGCCATCGAGGTGATGGTGGCGCGGCGCGCCGAACAGTCGACGATGGCGCGCGTGGTCAAGATGGTGACCGAGGCGCAGGCCCAGCGTTCACCGACGCAGCAGTTCACCGAACGCTTCGAGCGCATCTTCGTGCCGTCGGTGCTGGTGCTGGTGGCCGTGCTGCTGTTCGCCGGCTTCGTCGTCGACGAGCCGTTCGCGGCGACGTTCTACCGCGCGATGGCGGTGCTGGTGGCCGCCAGCCCCTGCGCGCTGGCCATCTCGGTGCCCAGCGCGGTGCCCAGCGCGGTGCTCAGCGGCGTGGCGCGGGCTGCACGCGGCGGCGTGCTGATCAAGGGCGGCGGCGCGCTGGAGAACCTGGGCTCGCTGACCAGCATCGCTTTCGACAAGACCGGCACGCTGACCGAAGGCAAGCCCAAGCTCACCGATGCCGTTCCCGCGCCCGGCGCGACCGAAGACGAATTGCTGGCTGTGGCGCTGGCGGTCGAAGAGAAGAGCGATCACCCGCTGGCCTCTGCCGTGGTGGCCGGTGCTCGCGAGCGCCTGGCGGACCGGATCAAGCCTGCGACCGTGGCCGACGTGAAGAGCATCACCGGGCGCGGCGTGTCAGCGCAGGTGGATGGGCAGACGGTGCACATCGGCAAGCCGGTGCTGTTCTCAGAACTGCCGGATTCGGTCTTGCCTGCTGCGGTCGATGAAGCCAACAGGCAACTCGTGGCCGACGGTCGCACGACGATGGTGGTGCGGCAAGGCGCGCGCTTTCTCGGCGTGCTGGGGGTGATGGACACCCCGCGCCCGGTGGCCGGGCAGGTCATGGCGGAACTGCGCCAGCTCGGCATCGAGCGGCTGATCATGATCTCGGGCGACAACCAGCAGGTGGCCGACGCGGTGGCCAAGACCGTGGGTTTGACGGAAGCGCGTGGCGACCTGATGCCCGAGCAGAAGGTCGAGGCGATCAAGAAGCTGCGGCAAGAGCACGGCAAGGTGGCGATGGTCGGCGACGGCGTCAATGACGCACCGGCGATGGCCAATGCCACCGTGGGCATCGCGATGGGTGCCGCCGGCTCCGACGTGGCGCTGGAGACGGCCGACGTGGCGCTGATGGCCGACGACCTGGCGCAGCTGCCGTTCGCGGTGGGCCTGTCGCGCAGCAGCAGCCGCATCATCAAGCAGAACCTGTGGGTCAGCCTGGGCGTGGTGGTGGTGCTGATTCCCGCCACCATCTTCGGCCTGGGCATCGCGACGGCGGTGCTGTTCCACGAGGGCTCGACGCTGATCGTGGTGGCGAATGCGTTGCGGTTGCTGGCCTACAAGGGCAAGACGCCTGCGCGCGCCGTGCCCGCCGTGGGCGAAGCAAAGATCGCCGAGGCGCCGCGATGAATCTGCCTGCAAGTCCACTACCGCAACCTGCTCCCGACGCCGGCGCGCCACGGCTGATGCTGCTGATGACGCGCGGGCGCTGGATCGAGGTGGCGCGCATCGTCGCCACCGGCCTGGTCGCGCTGCTGTACTGGCAAGGCCTGGTGCCGATCCAGCTGTTGTGGGCGGCGGTGGCGGTGGGCCTGTATCCGCTGGTCAAGACCGGTGTACTCGACCTGATCCGCGAGCGCAAGGTCGGCACCGAGATCTTCGTCACTGTTGCTACGCTGGTGGCGATGTTCGGCGGCGAGACGGTGGCCGGAGCGGTGTTGATGGTGATCATCCTGATCGCGGAATTCATTGCCGAACTCAACACCGACCGCGCCCTGCATCGATCAAGGCGCTGATCGGCTCGGTGCCGCAGTTCGCGCTGGTGCGCGGCGCGGGCGAGGAGAAGACCGTGGCCATTGCCGCGCTGAGGATCGGCGATGTCGTGCTGGTGCGCCAGGGCGAGAAGATTCCGGTCGATGCCGTTGTGGTCGGCGGCGAGGGCTCGGTCGACGAAGCGCAGATCACCGGCGAGAGCATTCCCAAGGACGAGGCCGTCGGCACGCCGGTGTTCGCCGGCACGGTGGTGGGAAGCCGCAGCCATGGACCTGTATCCCGTCAACATCGGCGACGCCGCGGAGCCGACAGCCGTCTCCGCGAAAGCGATGCACCACTACGAAAGCATGGACCTCATCCGCCCAACCGGCGGCACACCGTCGGGCTACGCGCGAACTCCGAGGGCGATGTGAACGCGTTCCGTTTCATCCTCGACGCCCGCAATCCCCGATGCCCCATCACGAGGAGCGAGACGATCCTGGGCCGCTGGCGTTTCGCACTCGGCCGAGCCGCACGGTGAAAACCCTTGCCTCGGAGCCTATGGCCGCGCTGGACACGAAGAGCCGGGAACTCGAGGCCATGAAGCGGACGCTGGCCGACATCGTGATGCACGGTAACGGTGACGCCAGACCCGACTGCCCGATTCTCGACAGTCTCGCCCAGCGGCCCGCGGGCGGGCCGTCCACCGGTGGCACGGGACGGCGCATGGCACGGAGCGTGATCGATGGCACCGCCATCGCCGCCCCTGCGACGCCGCACCATCCGCCCGGACTGCGTCTGCATCACGCCGTCGCAATTCGTGCCGGTATCCGCGGTCCCGGTCGGGACCGCATTGCCATATCCATCAGACCGGAGGACTCACCATGTTCACCAAGCCACTGCCCGCCATCGCCGCAGCAATGGTCATCGCCTTCGCAATGCCGATCGTCCACGCCGCGGACGAACCCGCCACGGCTGAGCACGAGCACAACCACGGCAGCACGGAAGACGGTGGGAACACCAGCACCGGACTCGCAGAGGGTGAGACAGCAAAACCTCCAATGGAGCGCATGCACGAACTCCACGAGAAGAGGAAGGCTGCCAGGACCCCGGAAGAACGCCAGGCCGCGAAGGCAGAGCACGACAAGGCAATGAAGGAGATGATGGGGAAGATGAAGGAGATGAAGGCCATGGCGCCCGAGGGCGGACCCGGCCTGGAGGGTCGCATGCAGATTCTGGAGCAACGCATGGGCGCCATGGATCTCGCGATGCGGATGCAGATCCTGGAACAGCGCATGGACAGGACGATGCGAATGATGACGAGACATCACGGCATGGGCGAACACGGGGGACATGCGGACACGAAATCCGCAAAGTAGCGCGACACCTCGGCGGGCCCGAGGCAAGGGTCTCGCCCCGCCGTGACAAGCAGCACGAACAGGATATGCTTGGCTCAACAGGGAGGAACAGGCGCCATGGACGCGCAATCGCATTGGGAAAAGGTCTACGCGACGAAGGATCCGACCGAGGTCAGTTGGTATCGCCCCCACCTGGAGACGTCGCTTCAACTCATCACGGATGCCGCCGGCGATCGCGACGCGCGAATCATCGACGTGGGCGGTGGCGAGTCGACGCTGGTCGACGACCTGCTGGCGGATGGCTACCGCAATGTGTCCGTGCTGGATATCTCATCGACTGCCTTGACGGTCGCGAAGGCGCGCATCGGTGCTGCTGCCGATACGGTTCATTGGCTATCTGGTGATGTCACGACGTTCGCCTTCCCGCGGCACCACTACGATGTGTGGCACGACCGAGCGGTGTTCCACTTCCTGACCGACGCGGCCTCGCGGGCCGCATACGTCCGACATGTGGCCCACGCGGTCAGGCCGGGCGGTCACGTCATCGTGGCGACGTTCGGTCCGGAAGGGCCGACCAAGTGCAGCGGGCTCGACGTGGTGCGCTACGATCCCGACACCTTGCACGATCAGTTCGGACCCTCGTTCCAGCTCGAGAAGCACCTCACCGAACTGCATCGAACGCCAGCGGGTTCGACCCAGCAGTTCACCTACTGTTTTTGCAGGTTGTCATCCGTGCTCTCGTGATGCCATGAAGCACCATTCAGCCTCCGTCATCGGGGGCATCAGGGAGGATGCCGTTCGCACGGTCGGGACAGCACCAGTGGTCGCACATGCGCGCGGGGCCACGTTGGCTGCATGGTCGCCTCGGGGACCGAGACCGTCGTCCGGGGACCATGGGAGGGCACGTCTGCCCTTGGATCGGGAGTCGGCTCATAATTGGATTGCCGGCGATCGCCGCTTGCTCGAGTGCCAATGAAGCAATCCCACCGAAAGCTCTGGTCGATCCTATTGTTCCTCAGCCTGTTGTTCACGCAACTGGCGGTGGCAACGTACGCATGCACGCTGCCGGCATCGGGCTTCCCCCAGGGCGCCGAGGTGGCCGACGAGATGCGCGGCATGCCCTGCGAAGGTGAAGCGCCAGAGCGCTCGGCGCTATGCGTCAAGCACTGCCAGGACGACCAGGCGGCGAGCCAGAGTCCATCGGCGTCGTTGGACTGCCACGCGGACATGGCCGTCCTGTACATCGTTCCAACCGGGACCGCCGTCATCGGGTCCCGTGCGGGCAGACCTTCCTCTGCGCCGCTTCGACGACAGACCTCGCCTCCCACATTGCTGCTGAGTCCGCGCCTGCGGATCTAGGCGAATCCTCCCCTGTGCTCCCCGATCATCCAGATCGGGGCATCGGCAACTTGCCACGTCTTGGCAATGGAGGATTCCATGCAGACCTATCGCGATCGCAGCGCGATCCCCCGGAAACGGCACCCGACGTCACCGCCACGCGGTGCACGCCTGAGATCCTGGCTGCCAGCCACGATGCTTCTCATGTCTGGCTTCGGCCCCGCACTGTCCTCCACCCCGCTTCCGTTCGCGGAAGCACTGCGGCTGGCCGAGCAGCGATCACCGCAAATCATGGCCGCGGACCACGCGATCGCCAGCGCCCGCGAGCGTGCGGTCTCTGGCGCGCAACTCCCGGACCCCGTCCTGCGTGCTGGCGTGGACAACCTTCCCGTCGCGGGCGCCGATCGCTTCAGCCTCGGCCGGGACTTCATGACCATGCGACGCATCGGCGTGATGCAGGAGTTCACGGGAACGGAGAAGCGACGCCTGCGCCGTGAGCGCGGAGACCGGATCGTCGACCGCGAGCGGGCAGTGCGCAATGCGGCGCTCGCTGTCCTGCGTCGCGAAGTCGCGTCGGCATGGCTCGATCGGGCGTACGCACAACAGGCTTCGAGCCTTCTGGACACCTTGCGCGCGGAGCTTCTGCTCGAGACGCAGACACTGGAAGCTTCGGTTCGATCGGGTCGGGCATCGGCGTCCGACGTCCGCGTTGCGCAGGTCGCATTGGTCCAGGCCGAAGACCAACTGGCTGCGTCCCGCCAGCAGGAGCGTGTCGCGGTGCGGATGCTCGAACGCTGGCTGGGGGAGGACGCAGTCCGCCCGGTCGGTGACCTCCCCGACACCGATACGCTTGCGGTCGGAAACCCGGAAGCAATGACAGCCCTTGCCCGCCACGCGGAAGTCGCCGTCGCGAGGGAGGACGAGGCTGTCGCCGCGTCGGAGGCACGCCTCGCGGAGCGCGCGCGGATACCGGACTGGACCATCGAAGTGGCTTACCAGCAACGCGGTTCGGGCTTCGGCGACATGATGTCCTTCGGCGTCAGCGTGCCCCTGCCAATGTTCGCCGCGGAGCGCCAGAACCGCGACATCCTGGCAAGTCATGCTGCGTTGGCGCGGGCTCAGGCAAGCCGCGAGGATCTCGAACGACTGCACCGCGCGGAGCTCCGGGCATTCGTCGAGGAATGGCAGGGCTACGGTGAGCGCCTCGCCACGCTCGACAGCAGACTGCTCCCGTATGCGCGTGATCGGGTGACGCTCGCGCTTGCCGCCTACCGGAGCGGGTCGGGATCGCTGCAGCAGACGCTCGAAGCCCGCCGCTCGGAAGTCGAAGCGCGCCTGCAGGTACTGGGACTGCGGCGCGAGCGTGCCCGTGTCTGGGCGCGGCTGAACTTCCTCGGCGTTGCGCCGGAACCTTCACTGACCGCTCGGCCGGAGGCGTCGCGATGAGCCGCCGACGCTTGCTGATGGTCGCGGGCGCCATCGCCATGTTGGCCGCGGCGGCCACGATTGGCTACGGCCTCGGGCATCGTGATGTCCTGCCAGCCGCTCCCCCAACGGCATCGTCGACACCCGCGACCGTGTCGACGACGCAGCGAAAGGTGCTGTACTGGCACGACCCGATGAAGCCGGCGACGAAGTTCGACCGACCCGGCAAATCGCCCTTCATGGACATGGACCTCGTCCCCGTCTACGCGGACGACACTGCAGCTGGCAGTGTCAGGGTGAGTCCGGACATCGCGCACACACTCGGGATCCGCACCGCGATCGCGCGACGAGGCGAACTGTCGGACGCCACCGAACTGGTCGGCACCGTCACCGAAAACGAGCGTTCGATCCGGGTGCTGCAGTCCCGCGTGACCGGCTTCGTCGAGACGCTTCACGTCCGCGCGAACCTGGACGCGGTGACGATGGGGCAGCCCTTGGTCACGTTGTTCGCTCCGGACTGGGTGCCGGCCCAGGAGGAGTACCTCGCGCTCCGAAGAATGAATGCCGACGCGGCACTGGTTGGTGCGGCACGCCAGAGGCTAGCGCTGCTGTCGATTCCTGACGATGTGATCCGTGCTGCCGAGGCGGCGGATCGAGCCCAGTCGCGCCTCACGCTGCGGGCTCCCGCCGGCGGCGTGATCTCGGAACTTTCGACACGTGAAGGTGCCATGGTCTCCCCCGGCATGACGCTGCTTCGGATCGTCGATCTCGGCAGGGTGTGGGTCTACGCGGAGGTCCCGGAGGCCGCTGCCGGCTTGCTCGCATCTCCTGTGACCGCCAGGGTCAGGACCGCGGGATACCCCGACCGTGCACTCGACGCGACGACTGTTGTCGTGCTTCCGCAGGTCACAACATCCACGCGGACGGTGCGCGTACGCATCGAGATCGCCAATCCTCACCGGACCCTGACGCCGGGCATGGCCGTTACTGTGACGCTTGCACCGACCACTCGGCGGCAAGGAGTCCTCGTTCCCCAGGAGGCGGTGATACCGACAGGCACGCGGACCGTGGTGGTCATCCAGGACGCGGAGGGTCACTTCAGTCCGGTGGAGGTGGAAGTCGGCCACCAGGCGGGCGACGAAATGGAGATCCTGAAGGGCATCGACGCGGGACAGAAGGTCGTCGTCTCCGGACAGTTCCTGATCGACTCCGAGGCAAGCCTCAAATCAGCCCTGCCACGACTGACCACCCGGACGAAGGGTCCGGCATCCACGCCGACTACGGGGGCGGCGGCGCGTCACGAGGGCGAAGGGACCATCGAGGCCATCGACAAGGATGAGGTCACCATTGCGCACGGGCCGATCGCATCGCTGAAATGGCCGGGCATGTCGATGCCGTTCCACGCGTTGCAGGGGGCGATCCCGCCGGGGTTGTCCGTCGGTGATCGCGTGAGCTTCACGTTGGTCGAATCCACCGACGGCGAGATGGCCCTTGCCCGCATTGCGGTGTCGTCTCGCGGAGCTCCGCGATGATCGCGCGGCTCATCCGCTGGTCCATCGACAATCGCCTCCTGGTGCTGCTCGGGGCGATCGGCCTTGCGGGCTGGGGAACCTGGGCACTGCTGCACACACCCCTCGATGCGTTGCCCGATCTCTCGGACGTGCAGGTCATCGTGCGCGTTCAGTATCCCGGGCGTGCGCCGCAGATCGTAGAGAACCAGGTGACGTACCCGCTGACCACCGCGATGATGTCGGTGCCGGGCGCCCGGACCGTCCGTGGGTTCTCCTTCTTCGGCGACGCGTTCGTCTACGTCCTGTTCGAGGAAGGCACAGACCTCTACTGGGCGCGCTCGCGGGTGCTCGAGTACCTGAACCAGGTGCAATCGGGCTTGCCTCCGGGCGCGAAGACCTCGCTCGGCCCCGACGCGACCGGAGTGGGCTGGATCTACGAATACGCCATCGTGGACCGCACGGGCCGCCACGGCCTGGGGGAACTGCGCGCCCTCCAGGATTGGTTCCTGAGGTACGAGCTGAAATCCATTCCCGACGTCGCGGAAGTTGCCAGCATCGGCGGCATGGTGCGGCAGTTCCAGGTGGTGCTGCGCCCGGATCGGTTGCTCGCTTACGGCATCCCTCACACTGCCGTCATCGCGGCGATCCAGCGTGCCAATCAGGAGGCCGGAGGTTCGACGGTGGAGATGGGCGAGGCCGAGTACATGGTGCGCACCCGCGGCTATCTCAGAAACCTCGACGACATCCGCACGATTCCGCTCCGCACGACGGAAGGCGGCGTGTCAGTACTACTCGGCGACGTGGCCCATGTCCAGGTCGGCCCCGAGATGCGACGCGGCATCGCGGAGCTCGACGGCGAGGGCGAAGTGGCTGGCGGCGTGATCGTGCTGCGCACCGGCAAGGACGCGCTGGCGACCATCCACGCCGTCCAGGCAAAGCTGGCGCAACTGAAGAGCAGCCTTCCCGAAGGCGTGGAGATCATCACGACGTACGACCGATCGCGGCTCATCGAGCGCGCCATCGACAACCTGCGCGACAAGCTGCAGGAGGAGTTCGTCGTCGTGGGCGTGGTGTGCCTGCTGTTCCTGTTGCACGTCCGCTCGGCACTGGTCGTCGTCGTGTCGCTGCCGCTCGGGGTCCTCGCATCGTTCATCGTGATGCGGCATCAGGGCGTCAACGCGAACATCATGTCGCTTGGTGGCATCGCGATCGCCATCGGGGCGATGGTCGACGCGGCCATCGTGATGATCGAGAACGTGCACAAGCATCTGGAGGCAGCCCACGCGGCGCATCCTGGCCGCACCCTCGGCAACGAGGAACGATGGTCGCTCATCGCGACCGCGAGCGAGGAGGTCGGTCCCGCGCTCTTCTTGTCGCTGCTGATCATCACGTTCTCGTTCCTCCCGGTCTTCACGCTCGAGGCGCAGGAGGGCCGCCTCTTCTCGCCACTCGCCTTCACCAAGACCTATGCCATGGCTGCGGCTGCGGGACTGTCAGTGACGCTGGTGCCCGTGCTGATGGGTTACCTGATACGCGGCCGCATCCCCAGCGAAACGCGGAACCCGCTGAACCGCCTGCTCGTAAGCATCTACGAACCGGTGCTGACGGTAGTGCTGCGCTTCCCCGCATCGACACTCGTGGTCGCCGCCCTGGCACTCGCTGCGACCTGGTATCCACTGTCGCGTCTAGGCGGGGAGTTCATGCCACCGCTCGACGAGGGCGACCTGCTCTACATGCCCTCGGCACTTCCCGGCATCTCGGCCGCGAAGGTGGCCGAGTTGCTGCAGCAGACCGATCGTCTGATCAAGACGGTTCCAGAAGTGCAGTCGGTGTTCGGCAAGGCCGGCCGTGCGGACACGGCCACCGATCCGGCACCATTGGAGATGTTCGAAACCACGGTGCAACTCCGCCCGCGCGCGGAGTGGCGCCCGGGCCTGACGCCGGACAAGCTCGTGGAGGAGTTGGACCGCATCGTGAGGGTGCCGGGTTTGTCGAACGTCTGGGTCCCGCCGATCCGCAACCGGATCGACATGCTGGCGACGGGCATCAAGAGCCCGGTCGGCGTGAAGATCGCCGGTCCGGATCTGGCGGAGATCGACCGCCTGAGCGCGCAGGTGGAATCAGTCGTGAAGCTGGTGCCTGGAGTCACCTCCGCACTGGCGGAGCGTCTCTCCGGCGGACGCTACATCGACGTCGATGTCGACCGCCGCGCTGCGGCCAGGTACGGCTTGAGCATCGACGACGTGCAGTCGTTCGTGACCTCGGCGATCGGCGGCGAGAACGTTGGCGAGATGGTCCTCGGCCGCAGCCGCTTCCCGATCAATGTGCGCTACCCGCGGGAGCTGCGTGACTCGCTCGAACAATTGCGCTCTCTCGTGATGTTGACGCCGATGGGCGCACGGATCCGCCTCGGCGATATTGCAAGAATCGTGGTCAACGACGGACCCACAATGGTCCGCAGTGAGAATGGTCGATTGTCAGGTTGGGTCTACGTCGATCTCCGGGGGCGTGACCTGCGCACCGCCGTCCGCGACATGCAGAAGGCCGTCGCCAGGGAAGTCACGCTGCCGGCCGGATACTCCGTGTCGTGGTCCGGCCAATTCGAGTATCTGGAACGCGCCGCGGCTCGGCTAAAGCTGGTCGCACCCGTCACGCTCGCCATCATCTTTCTGCTCCTCTACGTGACGCTGCGCAGCGTCAGCGACGCACTGCTGCTGATGGCGACCGTGCCGTTCGCCCTGGTCGGCGGCATCTGGTTCGTCTGGGTCCTCGGGCACGCGTTCTCTGTCGCGACCGCGGTCGGGTTTCTCGCGCTGGCCGGCGTGGCCGCGGAGTTCGGCGTGGTGATGCTCATCTACCTGAAGTCGGCGTGGGCACGCCACCGGATCGCACCGGATCAGGACCACGATCTGGCTCTCGTGGCTGCGATCCACGAGGGCGCGGTGATGCGTGTACGTCCGAAGGCGATGACCGTCGCAGTCATCCTCGCCGGTCTGTACCCCATCATGCGGGGCGAGGGCGCGGGTTCGGAAGTCATGCAGCGTATCGCCGCTCCGATGCTGGGCGGCATGATCTCGGCGCCGTTGCTGTCGATGCTGGTCATCCCCTCGGCGTATCTGCTGATGCATCGCCGCAGATCCGACGGTGGCGGCGTGAGGCCAACACGGGCGCCTGAGCGGCCTGCGATTCCGTCACACACCAAGGAGGCATCATGAAATCGATCATTCTCGCCGTTGCCCTCGGACTCGCCACCTTCACCGTCATTCCCGGCGCAGTGACGGCATCCGCTCAGCAGACCGAGTTGCCCTGGGTCAAGGCCCAGGTGACAAAGGTCGACATCGCCAGTGGTCGGATTGCATTGCGTCACGAGGACATCCCGAATCTCGACATGCCGGGCATGACCATGGCGTTCCGAGTCGCTGATCCGACGATGCTCGACGCCGTGAAGGCAGGGGACGCGGTCCGGGTGTCGATCGACAAGGTGAAGGGTCAACTCACCATTGTCCGGATGCAATCCGTACGGTAGGTTGAACTCGCCGGCATCCCGATTCGATCAGCGACCACACCCGGACAATTGATGCTCGATCGTTGGCGGGCCCAGTTGCGCAACGTGCTTCGCCGATCTCTCGGCTGGGGTGTGCTTGCGCTGGGACCCAATCTCCTGTGGGAGGTGGTGCAACTGCCGCTCTACTCGATCTGGGTTGCCGGGACACGGGCCAGCCTCGCGTATGCGGTGGCGCACTGCACAGTCGGCGACGGACTCATCGCCGCGACAACGTTCCTGACGACGGCAGCGATCGTTCGTTCGACCGACTGGCCGCGTGTCGCCCCGTTGCGCGGCTTGGGGCTCGTCACAGCAATCGGGCTCACTTACACGGTCTGGAGCGAGTATCGCAACGTGTACGTGGCGAAGCACTGGGCGTACGCATCGACGATGCCAGTGGTCGCGGGAATCGGCCTCTTGCCCATTCTGCAATGGTTGCTGCTGCCTGCGGTGACGCTTTGGTTGCATCGCCGGCTGCAACGCGGCGCTTCGAGCCACCGCTGACCTGTTGATCCACAGAAACGTCAATGTGCTGACGCTCGCCCGGAACTGACCCCCACGTTGCTCGCACAATTCTGATCCAGATCGGATGGTCAACCACGGGGCACGGCATGCTGCAGAAGCACGGTCGGCAATCTACGGCGTCGGACCGTCCTTCCGGTTTGAATGCCCCGGTGGATTTCGATCTTCAGGATCGGCATCTTGCTACCAAGCTGTCGGTCTCTTCACTCTCACGACCCGAGCCATCATGATCTCGGCGTCAACGGGCTGGTGGGACCGCGCTCGAGCATTCATCTTCGTGGCATCGTGGACGAGGACTGGTCCAGCGGAGCGGCTCACCTCTGGTTCGACCTGTGCAGATCATCAGCATGGCCTCACGGCCTGGTCAGGCCTGGTGCCCACCCAAGATGATGATCGTCATGCCCACGAGTGCTACCGCTGCGCCGACCAGGTCCCAGGTGGTCGGTTGGTTGCCATCGACCAGCCACAGCCAGGCGATTGCCGTGGCGACGTAGACGCCGCCATATGCTGCGTACACCCGTCCGGCCGCTGTGGGGTGCAGGGTGAGCAGCCACACGAATGCCGCGAGACTGGCGGTCGCGGGCACCAGCAACCAAGTCGATGCGCCCTTCTTCAACCACAGATAGGGGAGGTAGCAACCCAGGATCTCGGCGATCGCGGTCAGGACGAACAGCAACAGTGTCTTTACGATGATCATGTCGTGTCGTGTCGTGTCGTGTCGTGTCGTGTCGGGGCGTGGCCGAATCTCGGAGGTCGCGGGGAGCGTGTGTCGGAGACGGCATCGACGCCTATGTTGCCGGCGATCGGTACGAGAGCGGATTTGTACGATGGTTCGTCGCATCACGATGAATGAGGTCGAACCGCGTCCGACCGATTCGCACGCCATCTCAGGGATGTTGACGCTCTGCGTCGATCGATGCTTCCCGGCCTCAGGCATCGCTCCGACCTCCGGTACCATCGGCACCGGGCGAACCTTCCGCCAGCGGCAAGGGTGCGCTGTCCAGTCTGCGTGACTCGATCCATTCGTACATGGCCGGCAACAGAAGCAGCGTGAGCACCGTGGCCGAGAGCAGACCCCCGATCACCACGGTGGCGAGCGGCCGCAGGATCTCGGAGCCGACGCCGGTGGCGAGCAGGAAAGGCACGAGACCCAGGATCTCCACTAGGGCCGTCATCAGGACGGGCCGCAGCCTCAACAGGGAACCTTCCCGCAGCACCTCGTCCAGCGGTTTGCCTTCGGCCCGCAGGTCGTTGAAGAACTTGATCAGCACGATGCCGTTCAGCACGGCCACCCCGAACACCGCGATGAATCCCACGGCTGCGGGCACGGACAGGTACTGACCGCTCGCGAACAGCGCGAACACGCCGCCCACGGTGGCGAACGGGATGTTCGCCAGGATCAGCGTCGCATGCCGGAGGTTGCCGAAGGCCGTGTACAGCAGAAGGAAGATGAGCGCGATGGTGAGCGGCACGATGACGGCGAGGCGGGCCATGGCGCGCCGCTGGTTTTCGAACGCCCCACCCCAGTCGAACCAGTAGCCTTCGGGCAGCTTGATCTCCTTTTCGAGCCGGGCCACGGCCTCGGTCACGAAGCCGTCGATATCGCGGCCTTCGACACCGAGCTGCACGATGGCGAAACGCTGCAGTTGCTCGCGCCGGACGAACGAATAGCCCTCGGCGGTCCCGATCTTCGCGACCCGCGACAGCGGCACCAGCGCACCATCCGCCGATCGCAGCGGCATCGAGCGGATCGCCTCGGCCGACGAACGCTGCTCCGGGCCGGTCCACACGACCAGGTCGAAGCGCTTGACCCCGTCCAGCACCTGACTCACTGCCTGCCCGCCGATACCGGTGCGCACCGCTTCGAGCACTTCCTCGACGGAAATCCCGTAGCGGCCCGCAGCTTCGCGGTCCACCTGGACAACGATCTGCGGCTTGCCGCGATTGGCTTCGAGCGAGACGTCCACCGCGCCGGGTGTGGATTCGACGACCCGCTTCGCGGCCTGCGAGAGCCGCTCCAGCGTGCGCAGATCCGCGCCGTAGATCTTCAGCGCGAGCGGGGAACGTACCCCGGAGATCAATTCATCGACGCGCATCTGCACCGGTTGCGTCGCACTGACCACGGTGGTCGGCAGCGCGGCCTCCAGCGCCTTGCCCATCTGGCGCGACAGTTCGTCGTAGCCGATGAACTTCGGCCACTGTTCCTGCGGCTTCAGTTCGACCAGCACTTCCATGTAGTTCACATCCGCCGTATCGCCACGCTCCGCGCGACCGATCATGGCCGTCGTGTGCACCGACTGTGGAAAGCGCTTCAGCGTTTCATCGACGGTCTGGGACACTCGCACGGATTCGTCCAGTGACACGGCAGGGATCCCGGTGATGCGGAACATCACTTCCTGTTCGATGAGTGTCGGCATGAACTCCTTGCCGAGAAATGGCACTGCCGCCAACGCTGCCATCAGCGCTATGACTGCAGTGGCCAGCAGCCTGCGCGGATGGTCCAGTGACCAGGCCAGCAACGGCGCGTAGAGCGCTTTTGCCCTGCGCATGATCCACGGGTCCTTCTCCTCACGTGGACGCAGGATCAGGCTCGCCAACACCGGCATCAACACGACCGTCAGCACGATGGAACCGATCATCGCGAACACCATGTTGAGTGCGAGCGGCTTGAACAGGCGTCCCTCCAGCCCTTCTAGCGACAGCAGCGGGATGAATACCACCGCAATGATCAGCACGCCGAACGCGATCGGATTGATCACCTCCTTGGCGGCCTCGGTCACGATACGGATGCGATCTGCCGTGCCCGTGGCGCCGTGCGCGAGACGCCGGGCGGCGTTCTCGATCAGCACGATGGGTCCGTCGATCGTCATCCCCAGGCCGATGACAAGCCCGCCAAGCGAGAGCAGGTTCGCCGAGAGTCCCCAGCGTTCCATGAAGAGAAACGCGATCAGGCGCGCCATGGGAATTGCCACCACCACGATCAGCGCGGCGCGGACTTCTCCGATGAACAGGAAGAGCACTGCCACTACGAGCACGACGCCTTCGATCATGGCGCGGTCCGCCATGGAAATGGCCTTGTCGATGATCTCCGTACGGTCGTAGACGACATCGAGCTTGACGGTCGCCGGCAAGACGCGTTTCACGACTTCCATCCGGTCCTTCAGCGCGCGGACGACGCCTTCGGCGTTCGAGCCGATACGCTGCAGCGCCATGCCGAGCACGACCTCCGCGCCATCCCGCGTGATGGCGCCATAGCGCAGGCCGGGGCCTTCGATCACCTGTGCCACGTCACCGACGGTGACAGGGACGCCGGCACGCTCGGCGAGGACGGTGCGTGCGATGTCGTCGGTGCTGCGCACGAGTCCGAGACCGCGCACGGCGTACTGCTCGCGCCCTATCGTCACGCTCTGCCCGCTCACCTGCCGGTTCGAACCCGTCATCACGGCCAACACTTCGCGCATCTCCAGGCCGTACTTCACCAATCGCGCTGGATCGACCTGCACCTGGAACTGCTTCTCGTGCCCGCCCCAGGACAGTACGTCGTCCACGCCTGGGGCGGTGCGCATGATCAGCCGCACGGTCCAGTCGTGCAGAGCACGGACCTCCGTCGAAGGCATCGCCGGGTCGGTGCTGCGCAGGGAATACCAGAGGACCTGGCCGAGCCCGGAAGTGTTGGGACCCATCACGGGCGTGCCGAATCCCTCGGGAATGCGTTCCCTCGCTTCCAGCAACCGTTCGCTCACGACCTGGCGGGCGAAGTAGACGTTGACCTCGTCCTCGAAGTAGACGGTCACGTACGACAATCCGAACAGCGAGAAGGAGCGCACCTGCTGCACCCTGGGCAGGCCGGCCACGGCGGCTTCGATCGGGAAAGTCACCAGCCGTTCGACGTCCTCGGCGGCGGCGCCGGGCACCTCGGTGTAGATGGTGACCTGGACCGGCGTCACGTCGGGGAAGGCGTCCAGCGGAATGCGCTTCCACGCGAGCACGCCGAGGGCGGCGATGGCAGCGAAGGCCACCAGCACGAGCACGCGGTAGCGGACGGAGAGATCGATGATGCGTTCGAGCATGTTGGCGTCTCCTCAGTGCTCGTCGGAGATCTGCGACTTGAGCAGCTTCGCCTTCAGGTCGAAGACACCTCCCACCGCGACGCGATCACCGGCGACGAGTCCGGTGCGGATCACGATCCGGTCGCCGACGATCTCGCCAGTCTCCACCGGCCTGGGCGTGAAACCGTCCCCGTCGGCCACGAAGACCGACGACTCGCCTTGCACCAGCAGCACCGCCGAGATGGGTACCGTGAATCGCGGTCTCGATTCACCCGATGAGATCGCCATTCGGGCGAACATCTGCAGCTTGAGCCGGAGGTCCGGATTGGCGATCTCCACGCGGGCCAGCAGCGTGCGCGTGGTCGGATCGAGCGCCCCGCCGAGATACGTCACCCGGCCGCGAAACACCTCGTCGGGATAGGCATCGACCGTGACCTCGGCCGCGGCGCCGACGCGGACGAGGCCGATCTGGCGGTCCGTGAGATTGCCCTCGACCCAGACCCGCGACAGGTCACCCACCTGGAACAGCGGCTTGTCCGAGGTCGCCAGCTCGCCGACGATCGCGCGTTCGTCGAGCACGATGCCCGTGAGCGGCGCGATCAGCGGAAACGACGAAGGGATACCGGCCTCGCTGTGGGATGCCGAAGGGTCGACGCCGAGCATGCGCAGGCGCTGGCGCGCGGTCTCCGTGGCCGCGCGGGCTTTGTCGCGCTCGGCAGCCGCCCGTACCAGGTCCTTGCGCGGCAGCACTTCCTCCACCACCAAAGGTGCGATCCGCGCGTACTCGGCGTCAGCCAGCTCGCTCTGGATCCGCGCCTGGCGCAGTGCAAGCCGGGCATCGCCCACGTCGAGACTGTCGAGGATGGCGAGTGTCTGCCCGCGCTTCACCGGCTCGCCGAAGTGCGCGAGCACCTGGAGTACACGGCCGGGTACCCGCGGGACGACTTGCGCGACCCGATGGAGATCCTGATGGACCGCGGCGGTCACGACGATGCGCCCTTCCGTGGGGCCTTCGGCCGCGGTCTCCGTCTGGATCGGCATCGCGGCCGACGACTCGCGGTCGGAAGGGCGGATCGCCGGTGTCGACGCCGATGTAGTCGCGGGGGTTTCGGTCGACTCGCGCTTGCAGGCTGCGAGGACGGTCAATGACAGAAGAACGAATAGCGCGTTCGAGATGTTCATGTATGCAGTTCCGTTCAGGGCAGCACGCCTGCCGCCTGGTTGAATCGGGCGACGGCGCGCTTCAGGCCGATGTCGGCACGAGTGGAGGCGAGGTCGGATTCGACGGCGCGCGTGAGTGCGAGCAGCACCACCACGAACGGCGTCTCGCCCAGCGAGAATCCGCGGCGTGCGAGCCTGAGCGCGTCGCGGTTGGTCGTGTCCCTGGCCCGTGCCAGATCGACCTGCGCCCGCGCTGTCTCCAGCGCGAACCGGGCGGCGGCAAGATCCGCGATCACGAACGCACGCTCCCGTTGCTCGAACACCATGGCCTGCGTCAGCAGCGCCTGCGCCCCGGCGATGCGCGGCCGATTGCGCGCTTCGGTGGCGAACGGAATGCGCAGGTTGAGCCGGAGGGTGTTGAGGGACTCGCCCGTGATCACATCGCGATCGGCACGGTTCTGCAGGGAGACGGACGGGGCATCGCGCCGGAACGCATCGGCTACCCGGATCTCCGCGCGCGCCGCCGCCACGGCGGCACGTACGGCGACCAGCCGGGGATGACGGTCGACGCCATCCGTGGTCGCGGGCGTTTCTTCGTAGCGATCGGGAATTCCATCCAACCCCGTCAGAGCAGACCACACGGTGAGTGATTGCCGGTGGCGAAGCTCGGCATCCGCGAGCGCGCCGCGCGCGGCGAGGGCTTCGCCCTGTGCCTGCAGCAGGTCGCCTCGGGCCACCTCGCCCCCCTTCAGGCGCTTCGCGACATCGGCCTCGATCGCGAGTGCGGTGTCGACCCGCCGTCGTGCCACCGTGACCTCGGCAGCCTCCATGGCAGCGACCCAGACCTGTTCGCGGACGAGACCCGCCATCGACCATCGGGCAACCTCGGCACCGAACCGGAACGAGCGCTCCTGAGCGCGTGCACTGTCTCCGGCTGCCGCCTTCTGCCCCGGGAGCCAGAACGGGACTTCGATCTCCGCCTCGTATTCGCGGGTCCCGCGCGATGGATCGACGAAGGTGTTGTCGCGCCGGGCGCCCAGGATCAACGCCGGGGGCGCAGGCGTGAGACTGCTGGCGGCGAACTCGCGGGCGCGTGCCTCGTCCATCCGCGCCTCGAGTCCGCGCGACTCGGGATTGCGTGCATTGGCGTGATCGACCGCATCACGCAGGGTGATCTCGGCGTGCGCACTGGCTGCCGTCAACGTGGCAAGCAGTACCGCCGTACAGGTTCGGAACATGTGACCTCACGAGAGTGCGAATCGCATTCACGGGAAGCCATGGACGTCTACGATCGATCCGAACGGCGTCGGAGCGATGTTGGAGAAATGTCGAGTCTGGCTGCCCGCCCGGTCAGACGAACCGGCTTCTCGGGGGGCGCAGAGGGGGAGGGGAGTCGTGCTCGATGCGGGACGCGTAGAGCATCGGGACAAAGATATCCGGTGAATGTGCTGTCGCGACGGCGACCGGTGCGAGCGAGACCGGCGAGCACCCGAGGTGACACAGGCCGCACGCATCCAGACTCACGCCACCGAAGTCGAGGTTCTCGTGCTGATCGCCTGCGGCCGCGCCATCGACCGCGACCGCCACACCCCAGTCCCCCGATCCCTGCTCCGTGCACAGGGCCGTGTCGAACGCCGCCAGTGTCTGCATGGGCAGGCAGATGAGGATCAGGATGGACAGGAAATGGCGCGCACGACGACTCATGAATCAAATATAGCCTGCGGCCGCTGAAAACGCGAATCGGGAAGCCGTTCCATGGCCCGTTCAGCCTGCAAGCGGGTGACGGTCGGGGGACGGTCGCGTGACGGTCGGCGCCGTCACTAGCCTTCTATCGCCGATCGAGAACTGACCCCCTGAAGGGGCCATTGCCGATTCACTACTGACCCGTGCATCCAACCGACTTGCGGCGTTCTTGAGCAGGAGTAGCGGGGACGCCGCATGCTATCGGGTCAACTGGCTGGCGGCCCGGTGGATCAAGAGTTTGGCGGCGCCAACAGTTTGTCCAAAGAAGGGTAGATGAAGCCTTGAACTGTGTTTGCACAAATGTACATTTGTGTGATTGTTCGTGCTGTGCTATGTTTAGCAGCAAATCTATTTTGAAAGGTGCCGCGCATGAGCCGACTATCCATCGAATTGACGGAGCAGCAGCACCAGCAGATCAAGGCCCGTGCGGCGCTCCAGGGTCAGAGCATCAAGGACTACACCCTCTCGCGTCTCTTCCCCATGAGCGCCGATGAGGAGAAGGCCATGGCGGACCTGCAAGCTCTCCTTCTGCCGCGCATCAAGGCGGCGCTCCTGGGGGAAGTGTCCGATCAGAGTTTCGAGGAGATCGTCGATGAGGGGCTGCGTGAGGGTCATCCTTCTTGATCCGTCCGTTTGTCCTTCACCCTGCAGCTGCCGCTGACCTGCGCGAAATCGCGCGCTACAGTCGCCAGCAATGGGGTGAGGAGCGAGCGCGCGCGTATACCGGAAAGCTCAGGCAACGCCTCCTCGAACTCGCGCAGGGGAGTGGGTTCTCCAAGGACCTGAGCGACATCCATCCGAATCTGCGCTGTGTCCTGTGTGGCCATCACTACCTCTTTTTCCTACTGCGCCCCAATGCGCCTCTGCTGGTGGTGGCGCTCCTGCACGAGCGCATGGATCTTCTCGTGCGCTTGGGGGCCCGGCTCGCTCCATGAGCACCGAGAACAGCCCGCGGGACGGCCCCGCGAACCTGGCAGAAGAGATCGACTGGCCCTCGTTCACGCTGCACAGCGTAAGCCACCACTGCAAGATGGCTGAACAACGTCGTGCGCTGCTGCGCAGTGGCCGGCAGGACTCGGCCAAAATCAGTCATAGGCGTCTGACGCCAAGCCCGGTCGGTCGTCCCCTTCGCTGGCACCACGGGCGACAGCTGGAACAACTGCGCCACACCAGTCAGTTCTCGTCGACGGCGGCACCCCGCAGACGCAAGGCGTTTCCGATCACCGAGGCCGAACTCAAGCTCATCGCCAGCGCCGCGATCATGGGCGACATCAGCCACCCAGTGAACGGATAGAGCAGCCCGGCGGCGAGCGGAATGCCGAGGGAGTTGTAGACGAAGGCGAAGGCCAGGTTCTGCTTCATGTTGGCCACCGTTGCAACCGACAGCGCGCGCGCCGTCGCGATGCCACGCAGGTCGCCTTTGACGAGCGTGAGCTGGGCGCTGTTCATGGCCACGTCAGTGCCAGTGCCCATGGCGATGCCGACGTCGGCGCGGGCCAAAGCCGGCGAATCGTTGATGCCATCGCCCGCCATGGCGACGATTCGACCTTCGGATTGCAGCTTCTCGACCAGTTTGAGCTTGTCGGCCGGCTTCACCTCGCCATGCACTTCCTCGATGCCCAGCCGCTTGCCCACGGCCTGCGCCGTGGTCAGGCCGTCCCCGGTGGCCATGACGACGCGGATATCAGCCTTGCGCAAGGTCGCCAGCGCCTCAGCGGTGGTTGCCTTGACGGGATCAGATACGGCGAGGATGCCGGCAAGCTTTTCGTCCACAGCCAGATGCATCACGCTCGCACCTTCGGCGCGCAGCGCCTCGGCCTGTGCAGCCAACGAGGCTGCATCGACGCCCAGTTGCGCCATCCAGGCCTGGTTGCCCAGGGCAACCGCCTTGCCTGCCACACTGCCGCGCACGCCGATCCCGGACGCGGAGTCGAACTGTTCGGGCTTGTCCAGCGCGAGCTTCTTCTCACGCGCCGCAGCGACGATCGCCGCCGCCAGCGGATGTTCGCTGCCCTGGTCGAGGCTGGCCGCCAGGCGCAACACTTCATCCGACTCGAATCCGTTCGCACCGACCGCCTTCTCGAAGCTCGGCCGACCTTCGGTCAAGGTGCCCGTCTTGTCGACGATCAGCGTGTCGACCTTGCGCAGGTTCTCGATCGCTGCCGCGTCGCGGAACAGCACGCCATGGGTTGCTCCGCGCCCCGTGGCCACCATGATCGACATCGGTGTTGCCAAGCCGAGCGCGCAAGGGCAGGCGATGATCAGCACGGACACCGCGTTGATCAGGCCGAAGACCCAGCTCGGCGCGGGTCCAAAGAGTCCCCAACCAAAGAAGGTCAGCAGCGCGGCCGTCACGACGCCGTATACGAAGTAGCCGGCCACTGAGTCCGCCATGCGTTGCATCGGGGCGCGCGAGCGCTGGGCGAGCGCGACCATCTGGACGATCTGGGACAACACGGTGGCCGAGCCGACGTGTTCGGACTGCATTACGATCGCGCCGCTGGTGTTCAGCGTGGCGCCGATCAACTTGTCGCCGACGCGCTTGGTCACCGGCAGCGGCTCGCCAGTCAGCATCGACTCGTCCAGCGCGCTGCTGCCCTCGACCACAACGCCGTCGACCGGCACCTTCTCGCCAGGCCGCACGCGCAGCTTGTCTCCGACGTGCACGTTGGCGAGCGGAATGTCCTCTTCAGAGCCGTCTGCCGTGACGCGCCGCGCCGTCTTGGGCGACAGGCCGAGCAGCGATTTGATCGCAGCCGACGTTTGCGAGCGCGCTTTCAACTCCAGCAGTCGGCCCAGCAGCGTCAGCGAGATGATCACCGCCGCCGCCTCGAAGTACACCGAAACACGGCCCATGGAGACGAAGGAGTCCGGGAACACCTGCGGGGCGACGGTGGCCACCACGCTGTAGGCGAAGGCCGAGCCGGTGCCCAGGCTGATCAGCGTCCACATGTTGGGGCTGCGGTTCCAGACCGACTGCGCCCCCCGCACGAAAAATGGCCAGCCGGCCCACAGCACAACAGGCACCGACAGCGCGAACTCCAGCCAGCTCTGCGTGCCCATGGCCATCCAGCCGAGCTGGTGGCCAAACATCGCCAGCACCGCCACGACGACCGTCAGCGGCAGCGTCCACCAGAAGCGGCGCGTGAAGTCAGCCAGTTCCGGGTTTTCTGCATCGTCCAGGCTGGGCAGCACGGGCTCCAGCGTCATCCCGCACTTGGGGCAGTTGCCCGGGTGGTCCTGTCGGATCTCCGGGTGCATCGGGCAGGTGTAGACCGTGCCCACTGCGGCAGGCGTTGGTTCAGCAGGCGTTGCTACGGGTGCCAGGTACGTCTGCGGCTGCGCCAGGAACTTTGTGCGGCAGCCTGCGCTGCAGAACCAGTAGGGTCGGCCGGCATATTCGGCCTGGTGCGTGGAGTCTTTGGTGACCGCCATCCCGCAGACAGGATCCTTCAGCGCCTTTTCGGCCAGGACGGATGCGGGTTGTTCGTGAGGCGGGTGCGTGGGATCGGATTGATCGCCGACCCGACTGCTGTGCTCGACTGGGATGGGCATGGCCATGTGTTTTCCAAGTGCCTTGCGATCAGGTGTTCGCGGTGCGCAATGCCGAGCGAACCCGCTTGCGCCGGGCTCGAACCTCCTGTGCGCCGCTGCCACTTCCGGGCTGCTGGTCATCTGCAGCACGGCCATTGGGTCCATCAAGCCGACGACCAAGCTCTCGTCTGATTCTTCCCGCACGACCGCGTTGCATGGCAACAGCAGCCCGATGTCGGGCTTGGCCGACAGTGCGCGGTGCGCCTCCGGTGGGCCGCACGCGCCGACGATTCGATACGGCGGGCCGTCAACACCCAGCTTGGCCTTCGTCGTCGCTTGGATGTCAATGTCGGTGAGGATTCCGAAACCTTCTGCCTTCAGCGCTTCCGTGACCCGTGCGAGTGCACGCGCGAAGTCTTGCCTCGGCAGGGCGCAGTGGAATCCGTAGCCCGAGATTGCCGGCGAGCGGGCCGCAGTGGGGGCGCTGTGCATGGTGTCGCCCTCAGTTGCCCATGGGCCGGTGGCGTCCGGTCGGCCATCAGGGCCAAGCACTCCGCGGGCGTGTTCGCGTTCACCATCTTCTGGTGCATCTCCTGCATCGAATTCATGCGGGGGTCCAGCTCCGACATGGATCCCGCTACGCCCACGGCCTTGGGCGCCATGCCGGTGGAAGGTGGCACTGCAGTCGTCGTGCCGGGACTCGCGCAGGCGGACGCAAGGGTGGTGACCGACGGCGCAACGAGTGTGCGAAGGGCTTGCACATAGAACTCCAACAGTCTTGGTTGACTGCTCGAAGCGGCGACCGTCGGTCGAGCTGAAAGCGGTTCTCCTGCGGCCCCCTGCACAACGCGAGCGAATTCACCGACGCACCAGTGAGGATGGACATCACTTCCGCTTGACGGCCCATACGACGACGGCAGCTACGACGATGACAAGTAGCACCAGCCCCCAGAGTCCGCCGTACCCGCCCATCCATCCACGGCCCCACATGCCGCCATTCATCATGGATCCGTTCTGAGCAGAGACGGTACTTGTGGCCAGCAATGCAGTTCCGGCAGCGAGGGTCAACAAGCGCTTCATTGTGTCTCCTGAACGACGGGATGGAGACCAGCTGTGACACGCCATCCCTGCCGCTTAAGACAGCCAGGATCGACTAATCTGCGGCTGCGGTCTGTGCGCGAACGAACGCGGCTTGAACCTGCGATGGATTGCTTTGCCGCTGTTCGTGGAGTGGCGGGTCGGTTGGTGTATTGACCGATCGTTCTGCGGCCACGACCGACTGTATTCCCCAGGCCCGTGTTTCGGCTTTGGGTCGGTTCCGGGTGCTGCCCGGCCGCTAGTGAACGGCAGGTTCACGTCGGTAATCCGGCAGACGAAGCAGCGGAGCTTGGCTCCCGAGGTGCGGCTCGCGAAGACATGGGTGACGACGCACGGGAGGTAGGCATGAAACCAAGACTGAACGCAGCGGCGAGCGTGGTGCCTATCGTCATATCAGGCTACGCATACGCCGACGAGAAAACGGAAAGGAAGAAGAAGCCACGCCCCGATGACCGAAGACACGGTGGGATCGATGCCCAGGACCGAGGCGAATCCGCCGGGAAGGCCCGACCTGACGGAGATGAAGGTTGCCAAGGCGGCTTGCGCCAAGCTGACCGGTCCGGCCAAGGTGGAATGGATGGATGAGATGGAGAACACCTACGGCATCGCCCCGTCGGGCTCGAAGAAGGCGCCCAAGTAGCCGGTTCGGGCGCACGTAGCTGCATGACGAGGCTGCGGGGGTGCAATGCGTAGAGATAGGTGGAGGTGCCTCGGAAGAATGTAGGCCCGTTTCCGGTTTGCAACCGAACTTCGCGCATGAGGTCGTCTGAAATGACCGAAGTCTTGCCGCGCCCTGTGCCCAAGGGCTGCGATAACGATTGCCAGGTGGCCTCTTCGATCGAGGCGCTGAATCGCTCGTGCTTTTGCCTCAGCTTGGACGAGGAGGCTTTGCGGCGCGGGCTCGAAGCGGATCTGGGCTCGCGCGGCTTGTCCCGCGCCATGGTCGAAACGCATCCGCATCTGTTCTCATCGGTGCCGATGTTCGTCTCGCGTGAGCACCTCGAAAACATGGCGCGCGTCATCGGTGCGGTGGAGGCCGTGGTCGCAACGTCGTATTTCCTCAGCACGGCGCTGGCACGGGCGCCGGAAATCGCGAATTACGATCCGGGTTCACCGGGAGGGTTGTTGGGATACGACTTTCATCTGACCGACACAGGCCCGAAACTGATCGAGATCAACACGAATCCAGGTGGCGTGCTCCTCAACGCGGTGATGGGGCGTGCGCACCGCTCGTGTTGTGCGGATATGGCCGGGCTCGCGATGGCGCCGATGGAAGCAGACGCCATCGAAGCAGCGCTGATAGAGATATTTATCGCGGAATGGCACGCGCAGAAGAAGGGTGTGCCGCTGATGTCGGTGGCCATCGTCGACGAGGCACCCGAGCAGCAGTATCTCTACCCCGAGTTTCTCCTGTACCGGCAACTGTTCGGTCGTCACGGCATCGAGGCGACAATATGCGATCCGCGCGAGCTTGCCGCAAGGGATGGACGGTTATGGAAGGGGAGCCAGCCCATCGATTTCGTCTACAACCGGCTGACCGATTTCGCGCTGGCGCAGCCTGCTCAGGCACCGCTCGCGCTTGCGTACCTCGCCCGCGAAGTCGGGATGAGCCCGCACCCGCGGGCGCATGCGCTTTACGCCGACAAGCGCAATCTCACCTTGCTTTGCGACGAGGCGTTCTTGCGCGCAACGGGCGTCGCGGACGACGCGATAGCGATACTGCTCGCGGCGATCCCGCGCACCGAGATATTGACGGCCGCGAACCGGGATTCGTTGTGGGCGAGGCGGCGACAGCTCTTCTTCAAACCCGCCGCCGGCTACGGCAGCAAGGCGGCCTATCGCGGGGACAAGCTCACCCGGCGGGTGTGGGAGGAAATGGCGCAGGGCACATACGTGGCTCAGGCGCTGGTCGCGCCCAGCGAGCGGCATGTTGGAGGTTCCGAGACGGCCAGCGCGCTCAAAGCCGATGTCCGCAACTACGCCTACGCTGGCGAAGTGAAGCTCGTTGCGGCGCGCCTGTATCAGGGGCAAACCACGAACTTCCGCACACCCGGCGGCGGTTTCGCACCGGTATTCACGGAAAAGCGTTGATGCGCCCGCAGGCCGGGGGCGCAGTTGCCCTCATTTCGCGTGCCGTAGCCGCAGCGCATTGGTGATGACGGAGGCTGAACTCAGGCTCATCGCCAGCGCCGCGATCATCGGTGACAACAGCCAGCCGATGAGGGGATAGAGCACGCCGGCGGCGAGCGGGATCCCGAGTGCGTTGTAGACGAAAGCGAAGCCGAGGTTCTGCTTCATGTTGGCGATCGTCGCCGCGGATAGCGCCCGCGCCTCGGCAATGCCGCGAAGGTCTCCCTTCACGAGCGTGATCTGGGCGCTGTTCATGGCCACGTCGGTGCCGGTGCCCATCGCGATACCGACATCGGCCCTGGCCAGCGCCGGGGCATCGTTGATGCCGTCGCCGGCCATCGCGACGACGCGCCCCTCGCCCTGCAGCTTCTCGACCAGTGCCAGCTTGTCGGCTGGCTTGACCTCTCCGTGTACTTCGTCGATCCCCAGACGTGCCGCTATTGCCTTGGCGGTGGTGATACCGTCGCCGGTGGCCATGACGATCCGCAGGCCCGCCGCTTTGAGTGTCGCCAACGCTTCTGGTGTGCTGGCCTTGACCGGATCTGACACTGCCAGCAAGCCGTGGAGCCGGCCGTCCACCGCGAGGTACATGACGCTCGCGCCTTCCAGGCGCAATGCTTCTGCCTGAGGCACCAGACTGTCGACCGGAACACCGGCCTGCTGCATCAGTGCCGTGTTGCCGAGTGCCAGCGAACGTCCGGCCACCTTGCCGCGCACACCGATGCCCGAGCCGGATTCGAAATCCGCGGCGCCTTCGAGCGCGAGCCCGCGCTCGCGTGCTGCGCGGACGATGGCCTCGGCAAGCGGATGCTCGCTGCCTTGATCCAGGCTGGCGGCCAGTCGCAGCACCTCGTCGGCCGATACGCCGTCCGCCGGCACGGCGCGGTCGAACGCGGGATGTCCTTCGGTCAGGGTGCCCGTCTTGTCGACGATCAGCGTGTCCACCTTGCGCAGGTTCTCGATGGCGGCCGCGTCGCGGAACAGCACGCCTTGTGTTGCCGCCTTGCCGGTGGCGACCATGATCGACATCGGCGTGGCCAGACCCAGCGCGCACGGGCACGCGATGATCAACACCGCTACGGCATTGATGAGCCCGTAGACCCAGCTCGGCTCCGGCCCCAGCCAGCCCCAGCCGAAGAACGTCACTACGGCAACCGACACCACCGCCATCACGAACCAGCCGGCCACCTGGTCGGCCATGCGCTGCATCGGCGCCCTGGAGCGCTGGGCCTGCGCCACCATCTGCACGATCTGCGACAGCACCGTTTGCGAACCCACCCGTTCGGAGCGCATCACCAGCGCGCCGCTGGTATTGAGCGTGGCGCCGATCAGCTTGTCGCCGGCTTGTTTGCCCACGGGGATCGGCTCGCCGGTGAGCATGGATTCATCCACCGCGCTGCTGCCTTCGACGACAACTCCGTCGACGGGCACCTTCTCGCCAGGGCGCACGCGCAGCGTATCGCCCACGTGCACATGGGTGAGCGGCACATCCTCTTCGCCGCCGTCGGGGTTGATGCGGCGCGCGGTTTTGGGCGCCAGCCCGAGCAGCGACTTGATCGCCGCCGAGGTTTGCGAACGTGCCTTGAGTTCCAGGATCTGGCCCAGCAAGGTTAGCGAGATGATGACAGCCGCCGCCTCGAAGTAGACCGACACGCGGCCCATCGACACGAACGACGCCGGAAAGACGCCGGGCATCACGGTGGCGACGACGCTGTAGGCGAACGCCGCCGACGTGCCCAGGCCGATCAAGGTCCACATGTTCGGGCTGCGGTGGATGACGGATTGCACCGCACGCACGAAGAACGGCCAACCGGCCCACAACACGACGGGTGCCGACAGGACCAGCTCGATCCAGCTTTGCGTGGCCATGTCGAACCAGCCCAGGCGATGTCCCGCCATGGCGAGCACCGCGACGACCACGGTCAGTGGCAACGTCCACCAGAACCGCCGCTGAAAATCCGCCAGCTCCGGGTTGTCGTCGTCCTCCATGGTTGGCATCAAAGGCTCGAGCGTCATGCCGCACTTCGGGCAGTTGCCCGGATGGTCCTGCCGGATCTCCGGGTGCATCGGGCAGGTGTAGATCGTGCCGGGTGCCGGCGCTGCTGGTGGCGGTGGCGCGGGTTGTACAGGCGCTGATGCCGCGCCGCGTGCCATCGAAGGGTCGGGATCGAGGTACCGCCCCGGATCGGCAACGAATTTGGTCCGACATCCAGCGCCACAAAAATAGTAGGACCGGCCCTGATGTTCGGTTCGGTGTTGCGACTGCTCGGTGACGGTCATGCCGCACACCGGATCCTTCAACGCAGCAGTCTGGACGTTTACCGCAGGGTCGGCGGTGTTGGCATGCGCCGCATCGCCATGGCTGTTATGTGGGTGGTCGTGATTGCCGTGATGCTCGCTGTTCATGGGAAAGCTCCCGCGGTTGAACTGCAACCAGCCTCGATGTCGCAGCCGCACGACGTTTGCGTGGCCACCGCCGAGGAATCCGATGCGGGATCAAGGCGCATGCTTGTGAGGCGGATTGCCATGTTCGTGTTCGCGCGGCTGTTCGAGGGCAGGTGCGTCGTGGTGTGCGGCATCGGCTCCTGCCGAGCCCTCCGCCATGCCGGCGTGGGAATGCCCCTGACTCGCTTCCACGAAGTCACGATACTGTTCTGCCGACAGGGTCGGCAGTCGATCCAGGAAAGCAGTCATATCCCAGATCGCCGCGTCCTCCATGCCGCCCCGAGACCACGCGGGCATCCCGGAGGCCTTGATGCCATGCTTGATGATCCAGAACCGGCGCGCCGCGATCCGCTCGCGGTCCGATGGCGTTGCCGCGATTCGAACCAGATCGGGGGGCTGCGGATAGAGTCCGCGGCGGATCTCCGAATCCGTCACCCCGGGCGAGAGGTGACACCCCGCGCACATCGCGGCGTAGTTGCCGGCGCCGCGGCGCAGTCGGGCCGGATCCGCGAGATCGCCGGGCGGCTTCACCGTTCCGGCAAGCCTGGCAATCGAACGTTCCCGGGCGAACTCGATGACCCGATACATAGTCGGTCCGTGCGGGGAATCGGCAGCCATATCGATCAGCCCGGCATACAGAACGATGCTCGCGCCAGCCGCCGCCACCGCGAGAGTACCGATGATTCCGACGAGTACTTTCAACATGACAGATCTCCTTCAGCGCTCGTGCGACACGACTCGACCGCGAGCAAGGGTTGTCGATCTAATTCTAATGAGCGTTCAAGTTGAGCGTATCTATCCAAGGCCAAGCGGTCAGGCTTCGAAGCGCCTTGCGATTGGCCGCAAGCCTGGGCAGACCGTCTTCGAGTTGCGCACGCACGCTGGCCATGTCGGCGTACACGCGGTTGGGAAACTCCTTCTCGCGCAGCTCGTCCCAGACGTGTTCTTGAGGGTTGAGCTCGGGCGCGTAGGGCGGCAGCTTGAGCAGCCTCATGTTCTTGGGCACCACCAGGTCCTTCGCCACGTGCGAACTGGCGCCGTCCACCACCATGATGATGAACTCGCGCCGATGGGCGGCGCTGACCTGCGCCAGGAACTGCGACATCCTGACGGTATTCATCTCACCGGCGATCATCCAGTCCAGTTGCCCCTGCATCGGACTGACCGCGCCGTAGACGTAGAGGAACTCGCGTTCGTAGCCGTTGCACACCGTGGGTCGCAGCGGTTTCTCGGCCCAGCATCGGCGAATGCGCACCATGCGTCCGAATCGGGCCTCGTCTTGGAACATCAGGCGGACTCGTCGGCCACGGACTTCCGAGTCGTCGAGGATGGCATCCAGCACGTCGGGCAGTTTTTTTTCCATTGCTCCTGCGTCAGCGGGTCGCTCTTGGGGTGTCGCGTGTCCGGCGCCACCTTGCGCCAACCGTGACGTGCCAGCAGTCGATAGACCACCGAATGCGTGACCGGATGCCCCAGCCGTTGGGCCAATGCTGCCCGCAGCGGCGCGACGATCAGCATGCCGCCGTCCGCAGCGGCCTGCGCCCACGGCTCGAGGAACTCCAACTCCTCCTCGACGCTCATCGCCGCTCGGCGACGACCGCCCCAGGACGGGTCCAGTTGCGCCGGGTGCGTCAAGCGTCTTCGTACCTTGGCCTGGTATCGACCCACCGTGGCACGACCGATACCCAGGGCAGCGGCTGTCTGCTCCAGTGTTGCGCCAAGCAAGGCCGGCAGCAGCACCGCTTGAGCACGACGCAAGTCCTCGGCCGACTGCGCCTGCGCCGCCAAGCGCTTGGCGTGCTCGACAAGCTTTGCATCCAACGAACGCGGTCGCGCCATGGCAGGCTCCAGTCATTGACGATGACTCACAGCTTGCCACAAATCGTCTCATCTTGAACGCTCATTAGAATAACGCTGCTTCTCTCGAGAAATACCATCCCGGATCGATTCGATATCGCTACGGCTTCCTCACCACCACACGCCGTCGGTCTTCCGCGATCACTTTCAAGGGGACGCCGCGGGCCGATAGAGCTTCGTAGGTCTGCGGAGACATGAGGGCCAACGGGCGGGCGTCATCGCGCCACCGTTCCACGAATTCGTCCACGTCGGCAACACCGAGCCACGGCTCCATCCGAAGTCCGAGCGCCAGTTCGTCCTGGTAGTCCACGAGCGTCATGGTCTTACCGAGATAGAACGGCAGCGTATGGTCGAAGAGCCGTACCGCATAGAAGGGTTGTGTGCGGTCCAGGTATGGGTGGACCGCCTGCGCGAGATCGTAGGCGGATCGACTGCCACGAAGCGTCTCATGTCCCAGAATAGTTGCCTGGATGCCGGCGTGGGTGCCAATTGCCAGCGCCACCAGACAGGGAAGCATTGCTCCGTCGGCAGCCCGAATCGAGAACCGCCTCGCGAACACCGCCGCGGCCACCCATGCGCCACCCCCAGCTAGAACCCAGGGCGCATAGCGGCCGTACGCCGCTCGTGAAATGTCGTGCGACGCTTCATACATGAGGCCGATACCTATCGCGACGATCACCGCGCCCGTGATGCCGGTGAACATCGAGACCTTGCGGTACGCCCTGCGTCCTGCTCCTGCGAGTCCGATGCCGGCGAGCATCGCCATCGGTGGCACCGCAGGCAGGATGTATCCGGGAAGCTTCGAGCGGGAAATGGTGAAAAACGCCAGAATGATCAGGGTCCACAACACCAGCGCCGTGCGCAACCGTATCGCTGTCCGAGCACGGCCTTCGGTGCCGCCGACCCCGACGTTCTGCGCAAGCGGCAGAGCAAGCAACCATGGGAGAAAGCCCAGAGGCAGGAGAACGAGAAAAAACCAGAATGGTCCTCGACGATCGTTGCCATCGACGAAGCGGTCGAAGTGCTCGTGCACGAAAAAGAAGGACGCGAACTCCTGATTGTTCACGGAAACCGCGACGAACCAAGGTGCGGCGATCACGAAGAAAAGCGCGGCACCGGTGAACGGCCTCAGTTCCCGGAGAAGGAACCACTGCCGGGTCCAGGCTAGGTAGGCCGTCAGCACTAGCCCCGGCAGCACGATGCCGATGAGGCCTTTGGACAGCACCGCCAAAGCCATGGCACCCCATGCGAGATGAATCCACACCGACTTCGTCCGGGGGCTCGCACCGGTCCGGAGCGCGAGGAGAAACGCGCTGAAGGCGAACTGCAAGAAAAACGAGACACCCATGTCGAGGGAGTTAACCCGGCTGCCGACGATCCAGAGTGGCGTTGCCCAGAGCACCAGACCGGCAGCGACGCCGGCGGCCGGACCGACCAGCCGCCATATCGTGTACGCGGCCAGAAGTACCCCGGCGAAGCCTGTTGTGGCGGCCCACAGGCGCGCGGTCCACTCGCTCGGCCCGAATGCACGAAACGCCAGTGCCGTGGCCCAATACTGCAAGGGTGGTTTCTCGAAGTACTTCAGTTCGTTGTAGCGCGGGGTGATCCAGTCGCCGGACACCGCCATCTCGCGCGCAATCTCGGCGTAGCGGCCCTCGTCGGAGGTCGTCAGCTTGCGTGCCCCCAGCGTGCCGAACCAGAGCATGGCAGCCACGAGAGCGAGAGCTATCGCCGCGGTTCGGCGCGGCCGCCCGACATTCGCGACATTCTGCGGCTTTCGCACCGATTTGAGGGTAGCGGGGCTTCGCATTCAGGATTTCCGCGAAGCCGGACTTCGAACCGGCGCCCGGATGTCCGCTTCGCGCGTCAGCGTCGCTCGCGCCTGAGGAGCTAGCGGCGCCGGAACGAGCCCGGGCAGCGACTTCGGGCGCGAGCTCAGTGAATTGCCGGCGGCTTCGAGCGCCATCTCGGCGACGATCCGCGGATAAGCGGCCGGATTGAAAAGCAGGTTTATCGACATATTGCATTCGTGAGTACAAAAGCATTTGCTCTCTCGCACGAAAGTCCGAGTGTCGCGGGCATTGTCCGCCGCCCACAGTGCCTTGAAGTTGTAACCAGCATCTCGCAAATTTCCGATCTTTCGATTCAGCAGTTCGCAGGGATAAACGTCTCCCTCCTCGGAGATTACGGCGGAGAGCGCGCCGGCGTAGCACGGGGTCTGGAACGAGCCGGTTTCCAAGGTCTTCAGCACCGTGCGAGTGGACAGCCGTTCCTTGGCGTGGACGAATCGCGCCAGTGGCATGTTCGAGTAGTAGCGCAGATCGCCGCTCGCGTAAGCCTGTTCGAGGCGAGACTTGATCCGGCGATACTTGGCCACGTCGGCCAGTTCCAGCGCTGGCTCCATGGCCTGACCGCGCACGAACGACAGATCCCAGTTGTCCGGTTTCAAGTCCCGCACGACGAGCTCGAACATATCGTCCATCTCGTCCTGGTTCCAGGAGCAGAACGTCGTGGTGATTCCGACGCCGAGATTGGGCGCGTGATCACGAAGCTTTTTGAGCGCCCGAAACGTCTCGATAGTGCGCTCGAAATTGCGGGGGACGCCGCGAATCCGGTCATGCGTAGGCTGCAGTCCGTCGAGCGAACACAGGATGCCGACGAACGTGTCGGGGCAGCGGGCCAGGAGTTGTTCCGTCGCGGCCACGATCTTGTCTGTCTGGATGCCATTGGTGTTGATCGATAGCGTCACCGGCCGCAGCCGATCGTGCAGGATGCCGGCGAACTCCGGCAAATCCTTGCGCAGGAATGGCTCGCCGCCGGTGAAGGCAACCCAGAGAACCCGGTCCAGGCTCGCCGCGATGCGGTCGATCTCATCCAGGCTCAACTCCTTTTGACCCTGATTTAGTCGATCCCAGTAAAAGCAGTGCTTGCATGCCGCGTTGCACCGAGCCGTCACGAAGAACGTCAGGTGCAGAGGCATTCCTTGTTTCGACAACAAACGCGGCAGGTGTGATGCGGCGTTGAGTGCTCCCATTCTTGAAACCTCCCAGGCTGAATATGAGTCCGCGAACAGCGCCCGCGAACCAGGCCGCCTTGACGGCCAGAAGAATCGGATACGACTTGACGAGGAATACGGCGGTCGCACCACGGGCGCGCAAACCGCGCATTGTGCCGATGGGCAACGCGAGGTAGCCGACGACGGAGCCGGCGAAAGCCGCCCACGCGAAGGGGGTGTACGCCAAAGAGGTGACGGTTGCCGCGATCGCCGCTACTGCCGTCGCTGGCAGTAAACCCGTGACCGCGAGGTCCCTGACGCCGGATCCGCGGCTGTAGTTTGTCTTCGCGGTGGCCATCGCCGGGCGCCAGAGATAGCTCATCACGATCCGCTCGGCGTAGAACCGTTGCTGGCGGAGATAACCCCGTAAAGTGGCGCGATACTGGTGTAGAACCGCACTTTGCGCGATCCAGCCGATCGTGTTCCGGCCCCGCGCGGCTATGAATCCGAACTCCTCGTCCTCGTTTCCCCATATTGCCCGTGCATCGCCCCAGCGCCGAAAATAGAGGGGAAAACCATGGGCGTCCTCGAAGAATTCGCGCCGACATATCAGATTGGAGGAAATGGTCGACGCGATCCGGTTCGGCAAGCCGCGCTGCCGGAGCCTCAGCACCTCGTCCTGAAGCCGAGGCAGAAACGCGTCGGTCACCGAGCCGCCATAGCCACCCGTGACAGCACCGAGATGCTCGTGCGTCAGCGTTCCGACCATGTGTTCCAGCCAATCGGGCTGCGCTACGCAGTCGGCGTCGATGAAGGCAAATATGTCGCCGCTCGCCGCCGCCGCACCTGCATTCCTGGCCAGCCCTGGGCCTCCGTTGGCGAGCATCCGGATGACGAGGGCTCCTCGTTCGGTCGCGAGCCACGCGCTGGTGTCGGTACTGGCGTCATCGACGACGATGATTTCAAGCGGCCGCATCGACTGATTTTGCAGGCTGTCCAGGCAGGCCCCGAGACTCGCTTCAGCGTTGAAGGCGGGGACGATCACCGACACGCGGGGCCGGTCTATCCCGGGGGGGACGGTCGATTCGATCGGCGCTGGGTGGATCATTGCGGCTTCCCGGCATTCCCGGTCTGTTCGGCTGGTGGCGGCACCTGGATACGACCGCCCTCGAGCCCCATTCCGGGCATTCCACCCATTCGATGCATGTCGTCCATATTGTGTATCGCCCGAAACTCCCGCTTGTCGGATGGGGCGGAACTGTGGTCGTACCGGTGTTCCGATTCGGTCGCGGACGGGCGAACGAAATCCTGCACCACCGGCTCGCTGCCGGCGGCTACCGCGGTCGTGGGCAGGCCGATCGCCAAGGCCGCCGCAAGCAAGGCCGCGCTCATCGGATATCGGATGCTAAACAGATACGAGGCCACACAAATTGGGCCACGGGCCAGACGCCGATGCCCGGCAACAACTATCGAGGGTGGTCCCATCATTGGTAGCGCGCGAAGACCGAGGCGCGTCCGTGTCTGTCGATGAGCAGAACATCGAATGCATCCTTACGCACTCCGTAGGCGGGGCCGTCCATACCGGGCGAGCCGACAGGCATGCCCGCCACCGCGAGACCGATGGCGTCCGGACGCGCGGCCAACAGACGCCGAATCTCCGGTGCCGGCACATGACCTTCGATGGCGTAACCGCCGATCATCGCCGTGTGGCAGGACCCGAACTCGATCGGGATGCCCAGACGGTGCCGTACCGCCGTATTGCCGACATCCTGGACGCGGGCGTGAATTCCGTCGCTCGCGAGATGCGCGATCCAATCCCGGCAACAGCCGCAGGCCGGGCTTTTCCACACCTCGATGGTGAGGGGCGGCGGCGTCGACCATGCACGTGTCGCAATGAATGACAGGGTGCCCAGAAGCAGCGATCTGCGCAATGGCGTCGTAGGGTTCGGTTGCATCATGCTGACCTCTCTCTATGGCGGGGTGACGAAACAGCGGCTCCCTCACCCCGGTGATGTGGTTATGGAGCCATCTTGATCGCGGTGACCGTGAATTGGCCGTCCAGCTTCTCGGCCGTGAACAGGATCTTGTCCCCGACCTTCAGCGTATCGAGCATCGCCGGGTCCTTGACTTTCCAGCCCATGGTCATCGCGGCCATCTTCAGGTTCTTCACCTCGCCGTGGCGCAGCGTGAGCTTGCCCGCGTCCTTCTCGATCCTGCGGACCTCGCCGTCGGTCCAGGTCATGGGCATCGAGTCCATGTTGTCGTGGCCTTCCATCGAGTGGTGATCGTGGGCGTCTTTCTCGGCGGCGAGCACCGGTTGGGCGGAAGTCGAGCCCAGAGCGAGCGCGAAAAAGCAGGTTGCAAGCAATCGTTTCATGGTGTTTCTCCGGTTGAGGTGAGGGTGATACAGCTACGACTCGGATCAGTTGTGCTCGTGACCGGCGGGCTTGCGCACCTGAACTTCGACGCCTGGGCTGTGGGTTTCGGAACGGCGCACCGGTTCTTCGGCCGGTCCGGTCCATTCGTAGGAGACGGTGCCCTTCGGGTGGTCGTACCAGCCAGGATCGCGATAGTCATCCCGTGCCAGCCCCTCTCGTACCTTGACCGTGGTGAACATGCCGCCCATCTCGATGGCGCCGAACGGCCCCTGGCCGGTCATCATCGGCAGCGTGTTGTCCGGAATCGGCATCTGCATCTCGCCCATGTCGGCCATGCCCTTGTCGCCCATCGACATGTAGTCGGGCACGAGATTGAGGATCTTCTCGGTGATGCCTCGGTGATCGATCCCGATCATGGTGGGCACTTCGTGCCCCATCGGTCCCATCGTGTGATGCGACTTGTGGCAGTGGAATGCCCAGTCGCCCGGCGCGTCCGCGATGAACTCGAGCGCGCGCATCTGGCCGACCGCGACGTCCACTGTCACTTCGGGCCACCGCGCCGCTTCCGGAACCCAGCCGCCGTCGGTGCAGGTGACCGCGAAGTCGACGCCGTGCAGATGAATCGGGTGGTTGGTCATGGTGAGGTTGCCCATGCGGATGCGCACCCGTTCGCCCAAACCGGCCACCAGCGGATCGATACCCGGGAACGCGCGGCTGTTCCACGTCCACAGATTGAAATCGAGCATGGTGTTGATCTTCGGGGTATAGCTGCCGGGATCGATGTCGTAGGCGTTGATGAGGAACACGAAGTCGCGGTCCACGCGATGCAGCGACGGATCCTTCGGATGCACCACGATGAAGCCCATCATGCCCATCGCCATCTGCACCATCTCGTCGGCGTGCGGGTGATACATGAAGGTGCCGGATTTCTTCATCTCGAATTCGTAGACGAAGGTCTTGCCGGGCTGGATCTGCGGCTGGTTCAGACCGCCGACACCGTCCATGCCATTGGGCAGCAGGATGCCGTGCCAGTGGATGGTGGTGTGCTCGGGCAACTTGTTGGTCACGAAGATGCGCAGCTTGTCGCCCTCGACGCATTCGATGGTCGGCCCCGGCGACTGGCCGTTGTAGCCCCACAGCCTCGCGATCATGCCGGGCGCGATCTCGCGCTCGACCGGTTCGGCGATGAGATGGAACTCTTTCCAGCCGTCGCGCGTGCGCCACGGCAGTGTCCAGCCGTTGAGCGTGACGACGGGGTTGTAGGGGCGGCCATCCATGGGACTCAATGGCGGCTGGGTCGCCGGGCTTTTCTGGATCGGCGCTTCCGGGAGCGTGGCCGCGCCCGCGCGGGTGACGGCGGCGGCACCGAGAACGGTGCCCGTGGCCTGGAGAAAACTGCGTCGTGAGTTGTCCATGATCGCTATTCCTTCGGGGCGGCGGCAGCCGCGGTGGCAGGCTTGTCGGCGAGAGAACCAGTGCGTGTCGGCGTCGGCGGTAGACGGCCGCCGAGGGCGCCACGCAATTCGGTTTCCGCCAGCCAGTAGTTGCGCAGCGATTCGATGTAGCCGTTCACCGCCATGACCTGCTCGCGGGCATCGGCGAGCAGTTCGAACACGCTGAGCAGCATGCCGTTGTAGCGCAGCATGTTCTCTTCGGAGATACGCTTGCGCACGGGTACGATCTCGTCGCGGTAGTGGCGCGACGTATCCCACGCGATGCGGTAGGCGGCATAGGCTTCACGCACTTCGGACCGTGCCTCGACGGCCCGCTGGGCGATACGATTCACAGCCTGCATGTACTGCGCCTCGGCCTTCGCCACCCTGGCGGTTCCCCAGTCGAAGATCGGGACCTCCAGACTGATCTCGTAGCCTTTCTTGATCGCCGTTTCCTGCTCCATGACCGTGGCCGGGCCCAGTTCCAGCACGTTGATGAAGCGCGTGGCTTTGGTCAGGCCCAGAGAGCGGGCGATACCTTCGGCTTCGGTCTTTGCGGCGACGACATCGAGGCGCTCGCGCAGCGCGATGGCTTCGAGATCGGCGTAGTCCCCTGGCGCCTTCGGCAGATCAGGGAGGCGCTCGGCGAGCTGGTAGCCGGCTTGCACGCTCCAGAGTCCCATCAGGCGCGTAAGCCGCTCGCGGCTCGCGACTGCGTCGACGCGAGCCCGGGCGAGCTGTGTTGCGGCATCCGCATAGAAGGCCTGCTCGCGCAACTGATCGCGCTTGTTCATGTTGCCCGCGCGCGCCATGCGGCGACCAAGTTCCGCGCTGGCCTCCGCGGCATCGAGCACCCGAGCGTAGTAGCGCACAGTCTCGTTGGCGGCCACCGCGCGGTACCAGGCTTCGCGGGTTTCGAGGCCCAGGTGCAGTACTTCGCCTGCCACCTGTAACTGCACCGCTTCGAACCGCCGCCGTTCCATCTTGATGGCAAGCGGCATGGTGAGCAGCTCGACGATGGGAAAGGTGAGCGAGGTTTCGTTCTTGAAGTTGTAGCCGTTGTCGGCTTGCGTGCGGGTGGTGGTGAACCGGGGATTGCGCAGCCTGCCCGCTTGCACCAGATCGGCTTCGGCGATGCCCAGGTCGGCGTACGTCGCCTGCAGGCCGCGATTGTTGAGCAGCGCGATCTGCATGGCGTCGTCGGGGGTCAGCGGCTGCGCAAGCAGTGCGTCGATCTCGCGCTGTACTTCGCGCCGTTGATCGTCGGTTGTCGTCAGCGCAGCGCGTTTGCCGAGGCGTTCTTCGGCCACTGTCTTGGCTGGGCCGAAACCACCGTCCTTTGAAAACGTGACGCAGCCGGTCGACAGCAGGGTCGAGAGCAGTCCGATGACGATGCCGCGAGAGGCGAGCGGGATCATTTCGGACCTCCGTGCCCAGCGTGCCCCGAGTGTTCGGTCGACGGCGCCGGGGCCGGCATCGCCTCGGCAGGCTTCGCGCCGCCATGCTGATGCCCCACCATCGGGGCCTCGTCGGCGTCGGACGCCTCGCTTTGCGGACTAGGCCAGGGCGCGAGCGGACCTTCGGAAAGGTTCCGGTAGGTGGCGAATACCGACACGTATGGCGTTTGCGGTACGACCGTGGCCGGATCGGCGGGGTCGGGCAGCGGTGCGGCCGTGGCCATCAACGCCTGGACGAGCAGAGCGGTGACGGCAATGCCGCCACGAAAAAAGGACATCATGGATAGTTCTCCCAAAGCCCACCGATGTCGCGCATGCGCGACCAACCGTTGGTGCGGCGATCACCTGAACAAAAGCACGACGGCGGTCCGGATGGACCGATACGGAGCGATCAGGCTAGCGGCGGGCGCTCGGCGCGCGGGGGAACGATGAAGAGCGCGTGCGGAACCGCACGCGAGAGGAAGACGTGACTGAAACTGTCTTCGAAGGATGCGATGGCGTGGACCATGGCCGGGGCGCACAACAGATGGCACAAACCGCACAGGTCGCAGGACTTGTCGTCCATGGCTTGGGCGCTGTGATCGTGCGATCCGGCTGGTTCCAGGGCAGCATCCGATACGGACTCGCCGCCAGGATGCCCGTGCGCGGCTTGATCGTACCCATGATCATGCTCGGCAACCGGAGCACCGTCGTGGTGGTGAACGCCGGTAGATGCCTGCACCGCCGTGGCAGTAACAACGGTTTGTCCGCTCCGGGCATCGCACAGGATCATGCCGCCGCCGGCAAGGGCGCGCAGCGGCACGCTTGCCATCAAAAACAGCAGCACCAGCGTATGTTTCCAGGAACGAATCATCACACTATGATACGCTCAGTCGGTAGATGCGTGCAACGCCAGTTGGCCCGGGAACCGCATGACCTGCGGCGCTGAAGCTCGCTTGCCTCCATGTGCGCTGGCAGACAGAATTGCCAGGGCGCTTAGGGCGTGATGCGCGTGACGTCCCTCGCGTCCCAACCCTCGGACAACATGGCGACCGAGATCACGCTCTGCAGGGCATGCCCGGCTTGGCCGTGCTTGCCGACGGCGTCGACGATCGCCTGCAAGAGATCTTCCTTCCCGTAGTCCAGGAGTCGTTCCTCGCGATCCCGCGGCAGTCCAGTCGCTCGGACGATCTCGCGCAGGCGATTCACGTACTCCGTGGTGCCCAGCAGGTAATCGCGCACCTGCGCCGGAATCGACGACTTCTCGATCAGTGCATCGAGATGCGCGTCCGGGGGCAAGAGAAGTGGCTCCGCAGATCTGCACAGCGGAAGAAGTGGAAACTCCGGGCATGAGTCCGGACCGCGGTCGGTCCGGCGACGAGGAGTTTTGCATGGTCAAGAAGAAGTCGGCACGGCGCACCCGCCGCACGCATTCGCCCGCGTTCAAGGCGCAGGTGGCGCTGGCCGCGGTTCGTGAAGACAAGACCTTGGCGCAGTTGGAGCAGCACCTCGACCGCCTGCCACCGCTGGAACTGGTGCAGGGCCTGAACAACGCGCTGGCGCAGGGGGACTGAATGTCGGCAATGGGCTGTACAGCCGCCGGCCGCCGACTTCCGCCGAAGGGTCGCAATCGACCCAAAGCCGAAGTAGCGGTCTGAGCAAAGCAGTCGGTCATGCCCGCCGAACGGTTTCGCCAATTTGCCGACTGACGAGCCACACCACAAGTGGTGGCAATGCAGTCCATTGCAGCAACGGCGAAATCCCGACCTCAAGGATAGGCACAACCGGCATCAGTGGCGAATATGCCCAGCCCCACATCCAGTGGCCCGTGAGTGCAAGACGCTCGATCACAACCGTGACGGTGATGCCGAGTGCTACGAAGCACAGCACAGCACCTGCAGTCGTCCGCGACACCCATCCGCGGCTCCCAACCAGGGCAGCCACACCCCAATAGGCGAACAGCGCCACCACGACATCGCCGAGCGCAGCCCGGGTGCAGGTTCTGACTGCCAACCAGTGAGGTGCCTGCGACATCCCTTCAAACAGCGGCACCTGAAGGAACTCCCAAGGGAAATTCAGCAGCATCGCGAACAGGGCGACGTTGAACTCAGGCATCCACGTCAGTGCTTGCAGCCGCTTGATCATGACCAGTCGCAGTGGATCCAGCTAGCTTCGATCGCCTTCATGGTGATCGCTCCGTTGATCCGGTCGGCCACGAACCTCACCTTGTCGCCTTCCCTGATGCCGCCGAGTAGCTTCATGTCCGGGACTTTGAAGACCGGGTCCTGGCGGGCATCTCAAGATTGGCAATCAGTCCCCCCATGCGTCGGACGCACGAGCCCTGGCCATCGAACTGGGGCGTCGCTGCGGGCGCGCTCAGCGAAGGAAAACTCACGACGGCTGCGGCAAGCGGCTCCAGGACCTTCGGCATGGTGCCGAGCGACGTCATGGAGCGGCAACTCGCGCAGAGATCGCAGCCTCCTGCTTGCGGCGCTGAACCACCATGCTCGTCGCAGTAATCTGCCGCGCCTGCCTCTTCCATATCGTGCTCGAGGGGAGCGAGACCGGTCGCCTCGTGGTCGTTGCCTGTCGAACTCACCGTCAACTCACCCTGGCTGCCCTGCGGGAACAGCATGGCGGCGGCCGTCGCTCTCAAGACGAGGAACAGCGCTGCAAGCAACACGATCAGAAGTGTACGGAGCAACTTCGCGACCGCGAGAATATCTGGCAAGTCCTTCAGGGTGGCGGAGAAGGGTCGTCATGACAATTCAATTGGAGACCTGCTGCCCTTGGCGGGCGCGGCTTCCGGTCACCGCGTCGGGAACACCTTCGCGCGCCAATCCGTCGAGGATGGGGCATTCAGGTCGTTCGTCGCCGTGGCAGCAATGCACCAGGTGTTCGAGCGTCGACTTCATCGCCAGCAACTCCTGGGCCTTCCGATCCAACTCCTCGATATGGTGCTGGGCAAGGGCTTTGACCTGGCGACTGGGGCGCCGCCGGTTCTGCCAAAGGCCAACAAGTTCGGCGATCTCGGCGAGCGAGAAGCCCAGGTCGCGCGAGTGCCTGATGAAGCGCAGCGTGTGGACTTCGTTGTCATCGTACTGCCGGTACCCGGATTCGGTGCGGGAGGCCACAGGCAGCAGGCCGATTCCCTCATAGTGCCGAATCATCTTCGCCGAAACGCCTGACGCGCCGGCTGCTTCACCGATGTTCATCATGTCCCCGACCATTTCCTCTGAGCTACCGCTGAACAAGTGCCCGACAGTCTAGACCTCCCAGCTGTGGGAGGGTTAAGGGCATCAGCCCAAACGTGCCGCCAACAGGGCGATGTCAAAAAAACGCTTGACCTTCCCACGATGGCAGGGATTAGAGTGGGCTATCGACAACCAGCACAAGGACCGCGAAATGATCACCTTTGAAGTCAAGGACATGACCTGCGGCCACTGCGTCAGCACGATCACCCGGGCCGTGCATGCCGTCGACCAGGGCGCCGAGGTCCGTGTCGATCTGCCGACGCACCGGGTACAGATCGAGCCGACGGGTTCGGACGCAGGGCAACTGCGCCAGGCCATCCAGCAAGCTGGCTACACAGCCGTCCCAGCCGGAGGCGAGGCGCCGTTGCCAGAAAAGCCAGTGGCCCGAAGCGGCTGCTGCTGCCGCTGAATCTTTGGCTGAAGGCTCGGTGCAGACGAGCCAAGCTGGCTTTGGCATGTACGGTGACGCACAGACCCAGCGGTGGGCCGGGCGCAGCTTCAACGTACCGCTGTTCCGCGCGCCATTTCGTCCGCATCACGATGGGATGCGGCGAAGTGTCGGGGACCTGATCAAAAGCATGACCCCCGGCGCGTCCGATATCCAATCGGGCGACATGGTCGGGCGCCATCGAACGATGGAGATGCGCATGGAACTGATGCGGGGACCGATGGAAATTTTAATGGACCGCTGAAGGCAACACCTACGACGTGGCAGGAGCGCCGACAGGCATCCGCCTTCTGGAGCAACAAATGAACAATGAACTTTCCCACCTCGACACCGAGCTCCCACCGTTCTGGCGCTCCCGCTATGCCATCGGCCTGCTCGTCATGGGCGCGATCGCCGCGTACTTCCTGCTGAGCGAACACCGCGCCCACTTCCTTGGCGCCTTGCCGCTGCTGCTGCTGCTTTCGTGTCCGCTGATGCATGTCTTCATGCACCACGGCCATGGAGATCACGGTGGGAGCCACGCGCACCACCACGGCGGTGAGCCCAGCTCCAACCCGTCGGGAGCAGCGGCGACGCCGCCCACGGGAGAAAGGCCATGAACCACGATGCGCCTGCCTACGGACTGTGGGCGCTGGTCGTATTCAACTCGGCCATCTTCCTGATGTTCGCGTTCAGCTTCTTCAAGCCCCAGACCGCACGTGACTGGCGGACTTTCGGGGCCTTCGCCGCCTTCATTATCGCGCTCTTCGTCGAGATGTATGGCTTCCCGCTGAGCATCTACTTGATGTCAGGCTGGCTGCAGACGAAGTATCCGAACCTCGACCTGATGTCGCACAACAGCGGCCACCTGTGGTCGACGCTGCTGGGCGAAAAGGGGGACCCGCACTTCGGTCCATTGCACATCGCGAGCTACGTGTTCCTGGGCGTCGGCTTCTACCTGTTGTCCAGCGCGTGGAACGTCCTCTATCACGCACAGCGCCGCCATGCACTGGCCACCTCGGGGCCGTATGCGCGCATCCGTCACCCGCAGTACGTGGCCTTCGTTCTCATTCTGCTGGGCTTCCTGCTGCAGTGGCCGACGCTGCTCACGCTGTTGATGTTCCCGATCCTGCTCGTCATGTACGGGCGGCTTGCGGTGACGGAAGAAGCAGAAGTGCGGAAACAGTTCGGCGCTGACTTCGAAGCCTACGCAGCTCGCACGCCTCGCTTCTTTCCTGCCTTGCGGAGATCGAATGTCGGCACGGGCCTGAAGACCTGAAGACCTGAAGACCTTAACACGTGTAACCCAAGGAGAACTCACCATGCAAACCCTCAGCTTCGATGTCACCGGCATGACCTGCGGCGGCTGCACCGGCAGCGTTCAGCGCGCGCTCAGCAAACTGGACGGCATCACCCAAGCTGAGGTCTCCCTCAGCCCGGGCGCGGCCACGGTGGTGATCGATCCGGCCAAGGTGACACCCGCCCAGATCGAGTCGGCAATCAGTCAGCTCGGCTACCCCGCCAAGGCGCGGCCGACAGCGCAAAGCGAGCAAGCCCGCTCATGAGCAAGAAGAAGCACAGGCACCGGGACGAGGCGCGCGAAGCGACGGTCGTTGCAGTTGGCCCAGCGCCGAGTGCTCCCACGTCAGGGGCAGGCTCGGCGACGGCCTCCATATCGCGCGAGGACTACGAGGCCCAGTTGCACATGCTGCAGGTCGAGCTGGTCAAACTGCAGCGTCACTACATCGGTTGTGGCGACAAGATTCTGGTTCTCGTCGAAGGTCGCGATGCCGCCGGCAAGGATGGCGGCATCAAGCGTGTCGTCGAGTACCTGAGCCCGCGCGAGACGCGCGTTGTCGCCCTCGGCAAACCCTCCGACCGGGAGCGACGTGGTTGGTACTTCCAGCGCTACGTCGCCCAGCTGCCCGTGGCAGAAGAGTTCGTTCTCTTCAATCGCAGTTGGTACAACCGCGCCGGCGTCGAGCACGTGTTGGGCTTCTGCTCCAAGGAGGAACACGAGGAGTTCATGGGCTCCGTGCCCAAGTTCGAGGAGATGCTCGTCAATTCGGGCATCAAGCTGTTGAAGTATTACCTCGATATCAGCAAGGAAGAGCAAAAGCGCCGTCTGGCCGAACGCAAGCGCGATCCGCTCAAGCAGTGGAAGAGCAGCCCGATCGATGCGGTGGCCGTCAAGCACTGGAAGGCATACTCCGATGCGCGCGACACGATGCTGATGCGGACCCACACCGCCATTGCGCCGTGGCACATCGTACGGGCCGACGACAAGCGCTTGGCGCGTCTGAACCTGATGCGCGGCATCTTGTCGCGGTTGCACTACGCCGGCAAGAAAGCCAAGCTCGTGCAACCCGACCCTGACGTGGCCTTCGAGTTCACGCCGGACTGCATCGCCGCCACGCGGCTGGCGCGCTGACTTTCGACAAGCTGGCGCACACCATGCCAACAAGAAGCATCGAGGCGCGCGAATGGGGTGCGAAACCGGCCGGTGTCGCAATCGTCGAGCGACCGCTGTCAGAGGTCCCCAGTACCCACCATCTCGAAGGCACAGAGATCAGCGTTGACGCCGAACTGCAGAAGTTGCAGCGCGAGACGTTTGGCTATTTCCTCCACGAGACCAATCCGGTCAATGGCTTGGTGCTCGACAAGACGGCACCGGATTGGCCCGCGAGCATTGCCGCGACCGGGCTGGCGCTGGCGTGCTACCCGGTGAGCGTCGAACGTGGCTTCATGACCCGGGCCGCTGCCGTGGAGCGGACCCTGACGACGCTGCGCTTCTTCTGGGCCAGCGCGCAGGGCCCGGAACCGGATGCCACCGGCTACCAAGGCTTCTACTACCACTTCCTCGACATGCAGACCGGCAGGCGCGCCTGGGAATGCGAGCTGTCCACCGTGGACAGCACCTTTCTGCTGGCCGGTGCCCTCACAGCCGCCATGTACTTCGACGCCGACTGCGCCGAAGAGAACGAGATTCGGACGCTGGGCGACGCGCTCTATCGCCGCGCCAACTGGGCATGGGCGCAAGACGGTGGTGCGACGGTCACCCATGGTTGGAAGCCGGAGAGCGGCTTCCTTCCGTACCGATGGGAAGGCTACGACGAGGCGCTGCTGCTGTACGTGTTGGGGCTGGGCTCGCCAACGTATCCGTTGCCCGCGCAGAGCTACAAGGCCTGGGCATCGACCTACCACTGGACAGAAGATGACCCGGGCAACGGGCAAGGCTACCTGTACGCGGCGTCGCTGTTCACGCACCAACTCTCGCATGTCTGGATCGACTTTCGCGGCATCCATGACGCCTTCATGCTCGAGAAGGGCATCGACTATTTCGAGAACAGTCGCCGCGCCACGTATGCGCAACAGCGGTACGCGATCCTCAACCCGAAAAAGTTCAAGGCTACGGCGACCATTGCTGGGGCATCACAGCGAGCGAAGGCCCCGGCCCCACCACGCTGAGGCTCAACGGAATCGAGCGCCAGTTCTTCGGCTACCTGGCCCGTGGCGTGCCCTGCGGGCCCGATGACGGAACCTTGGCGCCGTGGGCTGTGGTCGCCTCCCTGCCGTTCGCACCCGAGATCGTGTTGCCAACCCTCGGCCACTGCATCCACCAGGCCAAGCTGACCCAGTTCAATTCATACGGCTTCAAGGCAGCCTTCAACCCGTCGCATCCCGGTGAGCCTGGCAACCCCTATGGATGGTGGGTGTCGCCGTGGCACTTCGGGCTCAACCAGGGCCCGATCGTTTTGATGATCGAGAACCACCGGTCGGGATTGTTGTGGCGGTTGATGCGAGCTTGTCCGTACATCATAGACGGCTTGCGGCGAGCGGGATTCACGGGCGGCTGGCTTAGAACTTGAAGCGCGCGCCGGCTTGGCACCTGACCCAGCCATTCTCAATGGGTCACGATCAGGGAAGGAGAAGTTCATGACGACAGCGAATCTTTCACAGGCCAGCACGCTCGGCATGCCACCGGCTTTGCGAAGGGCCCAGGCAGCGATGCTTCTCCCGGAAGTGCAGGCGATGCTGCAAAGGCTTGCAGATTTCGAATTAGGCATCTTCATGCCGCATCGACACGACGAGCGAACCAGTGACTTCCAGCCGCTGCCCGACGACGTGATGCAAGTGGAGGCTGGCTGCCAGGTGTCGTTCCAGAACACACAAGCGATCGTCAACCAGGGCAGTCGCTTCCTCCCTGTGGCCTGGCGCTGGCGAACTGGCGCAGCGGTACATGCGTCGGTGTGCGAAATGGTGGTCCCGGAGGATCTGGACGACCCAGAGCGCTCGGTCAAACACAAGATGCCAGACGAGCACTGACCCGGCGGTCATCGGCCTGACCCGCGCGGTCACGGCCGGTGATGGCAAGCAGCCCTGCATCCAGACAACGAAGGAATTGCGATGAAAACAAGTGTCATAGAAGTGCGCGACATGCTCTCGGTCTTGAGTGTGCAGGGCGTTGAAGAGCGCATCGGTGACGTGCCCGGCGTCGAGAGCGTCACCGTCAATTTTGCTGCGGGCAGTGCCACCGTTCGCTACGACGAAACGAGACTGGATATTGCGGATATCAAGTCGGATGTGCGTCAACGCGGATATGACGAAGAGGCCGCTCCAGCCGCTTCAGGCAAGTCAGTCAGTCGTGGCCACCACGATCACCCAATGCCGGCAGCATCGGTGTCACCTCCCGCGACCGCAGCCTCGAAGTCCAGCGCTGGCCCACCTCCAGAACCTGCCGAGGTTGGGGCAGATGCGTTGGGAACCACTGCAGCCAAGGCACCCGACAAGCCTGCGCAGCCTGCAGCAGCGCCATCGGTACCGGAGGCTGCGGCTGCCGACCACGCGGCTTCAGCTGGCGGGGAAAAGATGCCCATGCCGGAGAAAGGCTAGGACCAAACGGATCATGCGCTGTTGCCGAAGTGAACCTTGGTTCTTGGAGTCGCCATGAAAACAAGCGTGATTGAAGTGCGCGACATGCTGTCGGTACTGAGCGTGGACGGGGTCGAGAAACGGATCGGGGAAGTGCCGGGTGTCGAGAGCGTCACCGTGAACTTTGCTGCCAAGAATGCCACGGTGCGCTACGACGAAACCCGACTGGAGGTGGCCGACATCAAGTCGGATGTACGCCAGCGCGGACATCAGCCAGCCACAGAGCCGCCGCCCGAACAGGCGAGCCACGACAGGCCCGCGAGCGCGGGTGGTGGCGAGCCGGCGCGTCAAGCTCCGTCGACGGTGCCTTCGCCGACGGCGGCAGAGGTGCCGAACGTCGAACCGGTCGTGTCTCCTGCCGCTGCGGCCACGCCGATGTCTTCGTCAGCCCCGACGGTCGGCGCCAGCTCGGCCATGCCGAGCGAGAAGCCGGTCGCGGTCCCCGCAGCTGATTCAGGCGCATCCGCGGCCGTGCCTCCGTCTCCCCCCTCAGCCCCCAACGACGCCGAGGATTCAGCCGGGCCGGGTGCAATCGAGAAGGTGAGCACGTGGGTGCGGGATGTCTTGGCCGGCGATGACAAGGAGAAGGGCCCGGCTGAATCTGGTGCACCGCCTTCCGTGGGCGCGGTCGACGCGCCGAAGGCAGTGGCGGCCGTACCTGCTTCGTCGGATCCTCCAGACGGCGGACACGAGGGTCACCTGGGCCACATGAAGGCGGGCGGCCAGCCGGCCATGTCGGCAGACATGGCCCACGATATGGGTCACGACGGCATGGACTTGCCGGCGATGGTCCGCGACATGCGCAACCGCTTCTGGATTTGCCTGATCTTTACCGTGCCGATCTTCATCTACGCCCCGATGGGCGGCATGTTCGAACCACCGGCACCGCCGTTCGGGCTGGAACTCAACCTCTGGTTGTTCTTCTTCTCGAGTGCCGCTGTCCTGTACCCGAGTTGGCCGTTCTTCGTCTCCGCCTGGCGCGCCGTCAAGAAGGGCACATTGGGCATGGCCGCGCTCATCGTGTTGAGCGTCGGCACCGGGTATCTCTTCAGCGTCGCATCCACGTTCTTCTTCAAGGAGGGTGGGCAGTTCTTCGAAGCGGTGTCCGTCCTGCTCGTGTTCATCCTGCTCGGTCACTGGCTGGAGATGCGCGCCCGCGCCGGTGCTTCGTCGGCGATCAAGGCGTTGATGAACCTGACGCCCGCCAAGGCCAACGTCATCCGCAACGGCACGGAAGTCGAAGTGCCGACTGCCGAGGTGTTGGCGGGTGAGATCGTCGTGATACGGCCGGGCAACAAGATTCCCGTGGACGGCACGGTGGAAGCCGGTGAATCGCTGGTCGATGAGTCCATGCTGACGGGCGAATCCATGCCGGTCCAGAAGGGGCCTGGCGCCACAGTCGTCGGCGCGACCATCAACAAGAGCGGCAGCTTTCGCTACAAGGCGACCAAGGTCGGCGCCGACTCCGCGCTGGCGCAGATCGTGAAGCTGGTGCAGGAGGCGCAGAACTCGAAGGCCCCGGCGCAACTGCTGGCGGATAAGGCTGCACAGTGGCTTGTGGTCGCCGCGATCGCCATCGGCCTCGCGACCTTCGCGGTGTGGTTCTTCTGGATCGGTCAGCCGCTGCTGTTCGCGGTGACCATGACGATCACCGTGTTCGTGATTGCTTGTCCCGACGCATTGGGACTCGCCACCCCGATGGCCGTGATGGTGAGCACGGGGCTCGGTGCCGCGAACGGCATCCTGTTCAAGAACGCGTCGGCTTTGGAAGACGCCACCAAGCTCGATGTCATCGTGTTCGACAAGACCGGCACGCTGACCGTTGGCCAGCCCGAGGTGGTGGAAATCGTCACGGCTGAAGGTGTCTCCGAAGACGTTCTGCTGACCGCCGCAGCCGCGGTCGAGCAGGGTTCCGCCCATCCGCTGGCCCAGGCCATCGTGCGACGATCAGCGAAGCTCAGCATCGGGGCATCGACTGGCTTCGAGAGTCTCGACGGCATGGGCGCGCGAGCAGAAACGGCCGGGGGAACCGTGTTCCTCGGCAACCGTCTGCTGATGGACACGCAGAAGCTCGCGCTCGGCAGTCTGGAGGCCGCGGCGACGCGCCTGCAAGGCGACGGCCGCACGGTCGTTCACGTGGCCCAGGCCGGCCGCGTCATCGGCCTGGTCGCGATCGCCGACGCGATCCGGCCCACAGCCAAGGCCGCCGTGGCCAAGCTGCGCGAACAGAAGATCGAAGTGGTGATGCTGACCGGCGACAACGCGGCCACGGCCAAGCGCATCGCTGCGGACATCGGCATCGAGACCGTGCTGGCCGATGTGCTACCTGCGCAGAAGGCTGCGAAGGTGAAAGAACTTCAGGCCACCGGCAAGAAGGTCGGGATGGTGGGCGATGGCGTCAACGACGCACCCGCGCTGGTCCAGGCCAATGTGGGCTTCGCCATCGGCGCCGGCACCGATGTCGCGATGGACAGCGCCGATGTCGTGCTGATGAAAAGCGACCCCTACGACATCGTCGGTGCGATCGAACTGTCACGCGCTACCTTGCGCAAGATGCACCAGAACCTGTGGTGGGCGGTGGGCTACAACACGATCGCGTTCCCGCTCGCAGCAGGTGTCCTGTACCCGTTCGTGCTGAGTCCGGAAGTCGCGGCCATGTCGATGTCGGGCAGCACGCTGATCGTTGCGATCAACGCCCTGATGTTGAAGCGCACCAAGCTGGCGGGAATTCATCAGCCCGGAAAGGCAGCGCCTGCAGGATCTGGCGGGCAGCCCACGGCAACTTCGAGCACGGCGTCTTTGGTGCCAGCGAATCCTCAGCAAGCGCAGGCGGAGCGTTCGTAGTGCCCGATCAATCGTTTCCCTTCCACCACGAAAGCTCCGGACTGGCCAGCGCGCCGGTCGAACAGGTGTTCGCCTTTCTGGTCGATCCGGCGATCGCGCGAATGAACTGTCGGACAGACCGGTGAATCTTTGACGCTAACACGCACGGAACCAACCCCTTGCCATTGACCACACCCGCCCGTGGCTGGACACGATGAGTACACGCCTCAGAAGCCAACATGTCTCGACATGGCTGCTGATCGTCTGCGTCGCAATGCCCTCGCGTTTGAAGGGGACCTCATGAGCGCGATCAACCTTGACCTCCACTCTGACTTCAGACGGCTATTGCTGGTCGCGGCGCTGGTATGGATCGCAGGCTTCGTTCTCCACATCGCGAGGCGGTAGCGACATGGCGACGGACGCTCTCGGCAACTTCCAACGAACGGGGGCCGCTGCGTTGCCCATGGCCAGGGGCGCGATGCCGCTGCTGAGCGCGATGGTCTTCATCGTGTCGCTGGGCTATGGTGCCGGACTGCCACTGATTCGGCCCTATCTGTTGCGCTACCTCGGTGCCGTGCCGACGTCGACCGTGGCATGGCATGTCGGCATGCTGGGTGGCGTCTATCTCTTCGCGTTGTTTGTGTTCGCTCCGCTGTGGGGCCGACTTTCGGATCGACACGGGCGGGTGCTGGTGCTGCTGATCGGCTTTGCTGCTTTCCTGGTCGGAAGCGTGGGCACGGCGATGGCGCCGGGTCTCGGCGCTGTCTACGCCGCACGTCTGCTGGCCGGCGGCGGTGCGGCTGCGATCGTGCCCACAGCACAGGCCTACATCGCCGACCTCAGTTCGACCATTGATCGCAGCCGCCGCTTCGTGCTGCTGGGGAGCACGTCCTTCGTCGGCTTCCTCGCCGGGCCGGCATTCGGCACCTGGCTGGCAGGGCCGGTGATGGGTGCGGCCGTCGGGCAGATGGGGGGCATGTTGAACTGGCCGGCACTGGCGGTCGCCTTGGCAGGCGTACCGCTACTGCTGGTGGCTCCGTGGTGTCTCGGGCGAAACCACGCCGCAGCCCGTGCCCTGGCCTTGGGCCCGGAAGCCGACGCATCCCGCAAGCGCTTCGTGCATGCATCGATGCTGCTTGCGCTGCTGGCGTCGTTCGCCGTCGGCACCTTCGAGGTTGGATTCAATCTCTTCGGCAGCCAGACGCTCGAGCTGACCACCACGACGATGGCAGCGATGTTCATCACCTGCAGCCTCGCGATGCTGGTGGCGCAGTCGATCCTGCTGTTCTCATCGGTACGCAGCCGAATCGACCAGCGCTGGGTGGCCATCGCATTTGCGGGTTCGGCCTTGGCGCTCGCGTTCACGTCCTGGGTGCTGGACGCCGGCTCGCTCGGCTTGATGATCGCGGTGGTGGCCACCGGTGCCGGAATGGTGGGGCCCGTGCTGTCCTATGAACTGCTTGAACGGCAATCGGCGGCGCCCGGGAAACTACTGGGACAGCAGGCTGCTGCGGGCAACCTGGGGCAGGCGCTCGGCTCGATGGGGGCCGGCACCTTGTTCACGCTGGCTCCGATGATGCCGTTCTGGACGGCTGCCCTCGTCCTGCTGGTCGGTGCGGTGCTGTCACTTGCGTGGTGGGGGCCGGCGCGCACGGGCGAGATCGCCGCCCGAAAAGCCACCGGTATCGGGATCGTTGCCAAGTAACGGCACACCGGCCGCGGGCATCGATCTCGCCGTATCTTCCGTCATGGGGTCCCGGGTTTTCTTCATTTCCGTTTTCTCGTCGGCGTCTGCGCAGCCTGCACGGTCACCGCTGCTCAGTTCCATACGGCATAAACTTCCATCGCTCGAGAATCGATCGTGCTCCAGGCACTGGCTTACCAAGTTAGCTGTCGAAGCCGACCGAGAACTGACCCACTGCAAGGGCGATTACCGATTCAGGTGTGACCCGCGTGTCTAGCCGAACTTGCTGCGTTTCTGAATAGGTGGGACGGGGCTGGCGGGTGTGGTTGCGCCTGGGTCAACTTGCGGGGCGGCGCGGTGGATCAAAACTCTGTCGGCGCCAACACCCAATCCTATGAAAGGGCCGTGGGACAGTTTAGTGCGCGTGAACTTGCAGGAGTTATTCGGGCCGACGCTCTTCAAGCACCGGGGAGCGCTGCGTCATTCGCTTCGCACCCTGCTGACACTCCGATGCGGACGGGCCCGGATGACGCGATACTTCGCCGGTTCATTGTATGCGCGCAGATCTCAAGTTCGCGCGCCGGAAGCGGACGATCAAGAGCAGCCGGTACTGGCCGTCAAGAGCCCGCCACCAGTGCTGGCTTCATGGAAGCGCGGTTGGCGAATAGGAATTTCAAACAACTTTGCCCGCCCGCTTGCACGTATTCACCGTGCCTCGCGCGGTGACCGGTGCGCCGAATGGCGCAGAATCCTTTCTTGCGGTAACGATGCGGGCGCGGCATAGGCCCGAATCAGCGCTTACAAGCCGCGTCTTGACGCCGTCACGTAGCCGCGGGCCGAGCACGGCGCGTCGGCTCTGTGCGAAACCTTCGTCGTGCGTTGGGCTCAGGCTGAACCGCGCCGAATTTGCGGGAGGCTCCATTCCTTGACAGGGTGGAGCAATGAGCTGACCTTAGAAGCTTTCACCTGAAGTGCAGGAGCGTCCTCTGCGTATGGTCCTGGAGCACGTTGGCGAGCACGAGTCGCAATGGGCGGCGATCCGTTCGATTGCCGGCAAGATCGGTTGTACCGCGGAGACCTTGCGTCGCGGGCTGCGGCAGACGCAGATCACTGAGGGCAGCCGGCCGGGCGTCACGACTGCAGAGGAATAGCGCATCAAGGAGCTTGAGCGCGAGAATCGCGAGCTGGGTCGGGCCAACGAGATCCTGAAGCTCGCGAGCGCTTTGTCGCCCAGGCGGAGCTCGACCGCCGATTGAAGTCTTGATCGAGTTTATCGACCAGTATCGCCACCGTTTTGGGGGTCGAGCCGATCTGCCAGGTGTTGCCGAGCGCCCCGTCGATGTACTGCGCACGCGCAGCGTGCTGGCGCAAACCGCTCCTGTGGCATTGTGACGGTAAAAAAGGAGGCGAAAACGTGAGCCAGGACAACAGGTTAAGGTGTTCGATGCGGGCCTTTCTTGGGCGTTGTGCTGACGAACGCGGACGCGTTCCGATGGTGTCGGCGATGCTGTCCGCGATCGTCGTGGGAGTCGATAGATGTCGATAGATCTCAAACGCTCGCGTTTCCTAGAACAGCCCGGAAACCCGCGTCAATGCTGGTGCACGGCAGATTGACGGTAAAAGTGACGGTAAAACCCTGCGCGGCAGCTCCGAGATCTCGCCGTATCAACAACTTGGAAGGCTCGTTGATGATCGAGTGGGAGTGAGCCGGATGCGAAACAGGCCCTGCGGACTGTTTCGTGCCTGCTTTCTTCGAGCCGCCTACACGCTGCGAATTGGATAGACGTCCAGACCTTTCGAGGTCATCGAGATCTATCGATCAGTGCCCACAACGCTCGGATTCGATGTCGTAAGGTCCCCAGCGTGTACTTGTGATACCGCGAGAAGCCCGCCACGAGCCTCTCGAAGTTCGCCGTCATGTCCAGTGCCGCCTTGTAGATCGGCAGGTGTTCGTGGCGGGCCATGACGGATCATCAAAAAATTGCGCCGTTGGGGGCTGCGCCTTGCAGGCCGCGCCGGGCCAGTGGCCCGGCTCCTCACCAGGCACAGTCGGTCCACTGGACTGACTGTGCCTGGGCTCGGCCCCCAAACCCCCGAAAGGCTCAAAGGGCTCGAAGCGTCAAAGCCTCAACGTGACCGCCTTCTGCGCGCCACCGCCGTCGCGCCCAACGCCAGCAGTGCCAGTGCCAGCGTGTTTGGCTCCGGCACTGAGGCGGTCACATCGCCGGGGCGCACAGCCACGGCGAACATCGGAAAGTGAAAGTCGAGGCCCTGGTTGCCGCCGAAGGCGCGGAAGTTCCACGCGCGGTTAGGATCCGGCGCGTACTCCGTACCGGACCAGTAGTCGACGGACTGCACATTGCTGAACAGGGCGAGGTTGGCGATCTGCTCGGCCGTGTCGCCCACCTGATTCAGCACGGACTCACTTGGCTTGTTGCCCAGGTCAGTGACGAACAAGCCACTCAGTTCACCGCCGGTGCAGCCGGTACCGAGATACTGGGTCGGGAAGCCGCCACCGGGGTTGAAGTTGCGGCTGCAAGTGGTGTCCGCCGGATTCAGCGTCGGTAGGCGCCAGTCGCTGTAGCCGCCGTAGACCAGGTTGTCGGCCCAGGCCATGGCAGCCCCCCAGGTCATCCTGCCGTTGGCTTGCACACCAGTACCGGTGTGGCCGCTCGTGAAGGCGTAGTTCATGTCCGCCAGCCACGTGATGTTGCGCGTGCTGTCGAAGATCATGCCGCCGCCGCGGTCGATCAATGCGGCTTGCGCCGCCCCCGCCATCGCCACCATGGCGGCCGCAGCCGCCCAAGCCTTGAAGGTTCTCATATGGTCCTTTCTTTCGTTCGGGTTGATGTGCCTCAAACGGCGCGCAGCGGAAGCATTTATCAAGCCTCCCGCCGAGGAGTGAAAAGGGGCTATCTCAACAATTGTTTGTAAAGACAATTCCAACGAAAATGGCATATGACGTAAAGAAACCCGACGGTCCCGACTTGGCGTTTGGCGTGGCCCGCAAGCTGGCGATGCTGGACGCGGCGAAGACGATGGAATTCATGCGATCGCCCACCAGGCAATCGGCTCGAGGCGTTCCGGGGTGACCGGGCCGGGCAGTGGAGCGTGCGCATCAACGATCACTGGCGGTTGTGCTTCGTGTGGACCGACTCCGGTCCGGACCAGGTCAAGATCGGACCATCACTGAAGGAGTGTGGCCATGGGGCGAGTGGCGAACCGAATGCGCGCCGTGCATCCGGGCGAAGTGTTGCGTGAAGAGTACGTGGCGCCATTGCGCCTGAGCGCGAACGCGCTCGCCATGGCACTGGGCGTACCTGCCACGCGCATTCACGAAATCGTGACGGAGCGCCGCGGCATCACTGCCGACACGGCCGAGCGGTTGGCGCGCTGTTTCGGGGGCGATGCCGCGTCGTGGCTGACACTGCAAGCCGACTACGACCTGGAGACCTTGGCCACACGGGACGACATTGCTCGCAATGTGTCGCCGCGCGAGGCCGCGCCTGCATAGCTCGCGACCGTTGTCGGGATACGGACGGATCGTGGAGTCACTTGTCTACGCGTTTGCGCTCGGCTCTCTCGCGTCAGTCCTCTGGCTGCTCAGCGTCGCCGGGCATTCGTTCCTTGTGGCTGATCTGCCCTACACGATGCCGGTCCCTGGCCTGGCAGTCCCGGTGACAGTGCATCAATGGATTGCCCCCGCGCTGCTGCTGGCATGTGGGTGGGTGTCCAGGATCCGGATGCCGGCGTCGCCTTGGCGGCTACTGCTGTCGATCGTGGTCATCGCGACGTTGGTCCTGGTCTGGTCGGTCACCCTGGCGCGCCATGACCGCGGCTTGACCCTTTTCCACGGCGCATTGGTGTTCTCGTCGGGTTGGCTGGCTCTTTTCAAAGTCGGCATGGCCAGGCCCGTGCGCGTCGGGCTGCTCGGGCTGCTCGCGATCGTCCTGCTCGTCATGTCCTACGGCGCGATCTGGGGGGAAACCCGCTGTGAGGGCGGACCACCCGTGGGCTGCCTGAAACAGGATGGTCCGAGAGTCCTTGTGCCGCAGATTCTGGAGACCGTGGGCATACCCGCGTTTGCGGATCTCCGCGGTGCCGATCTGCGCGGGGCCAGGCTGAGGGGGCGCGATCTCCGCTATGCGGATCTGCGCTCGACGGATCTGCGCGGCGCAGATCTGTCGGGCTCGAACCTGAGGCGCGGCCTGCTCGATGGGATCGTTGCGCGCAATTCGAACTGGCAGAGCGCCTACCTGGATGGTGCATCGATGGTTGCCGCCGACCTCGCCGGCGCGAATCTGAATCGGGTACATGCCTACCTGGTCGACCTCAGGCATGCCGACCTGGCCAATTCCCGGATCCGCGACGCGAGTCTGAGTCACGCGCTGCTCGAGGGTGCGCGCTTGGAAGGTGCCGATCTGAGCGGCACCTACCTGCGGTTCGTGGACAGCCTCGTGGATTCGCAACTGGCGAGCGCCTGCGGGGATGGCGACACCCGGCTGTCGGCAGGCTTTTCGATTCCGTTCTGTGCGCGGCCCGATGCTGATTGAGAGCGGTGAGTGAAAGGGCGCAGAAACAGCTCGGCAGCGATGCTGCACAGCGCGCTGGGTAGGGCGAAAGTTTCCGACAACGGTCGTCGGTGCCGCCGCTGATGATCGGATTCGGCTTCGGTGCAGTCCATGCCCCGTATGTCGGCCGCAGCGCGATCAGGTAGCGGCCGATGCACCGTCGGATTGCGGATGAACTGCTCCTCTGAGGACGGACCGCGAGTCTGCTTTTTCTGCAGATCGACGCCCACGCTTGCGATTGTCCGGGATGGCGTCGGCCGGTCGGCTCCCAGGGCCCCGGGCCTTGGGGCACGGACGGACGCCGCGCTCAGGCAAGGTTCGACAGCAGCCACCCCGTGGCGGCGATGTGTCCGAGCGTGACCACCACCGACAATCCGTGCAGCCAATTGAAGCGCTGGCGCAGGCCGGCGTCCGTGGCCCGGTTGATCGCCGGCATCAGGATCTGCCGTACGGGCACGGTGGTGACAGCCACGGTCGCCATCACTGCGGCGAAGACGCCGTCGCGGGGCCACCAGAGCAACGCGGCCGAGGCCGACGTGGCGATCACGAACGCGTAGAACCACGGAAACGCTCGACGCAATGCCTCACCGGCAGTCTTCGCGGGCAGCGCCTTGAAAAGGAACGCGGCGAACCCGAACGAGTAGAGCGTCATGCCCCCGAACAACAACGCCGTGCTCAGAACAGCAAGGGTAGGAATCATGGCGTCGCTCATGCAATGGGAAGGGTCATGGGTGACAGGCTCGCGGGCCGCTCAGCGCCGCTTGCGGAACACCACCACGTGCTGCCAGGGCAGGGTGCTCACGGTGCGTTCCCAGTCCAGCGCGAACACGGCGGCCTCGCGCCTGATCTGCGCCTCGCTCATCTTGTGGAGTCGCTTGATGGGCACCTGGGGATCCTCGGCCTTGTATTCGACGAAGACGACACGGCCGCCGGGCTTGAGGGCCTGCATCACGCTGGCCATCACCTCGTACGGGTAGGCGAGTTCGTGATAGACGTCGACCATGATCGCGAGATCCACCGAACCGGCGGGTAACCTGACGTCGTCGACCGCGCCGAGCCGCGGCTCGATCTGCGTGAGTCCGCTGCGCTTCACGCTGGCCCGCAGCATTTCGATCATCTGCGGCTGCACATCGACAGCCCAGACCTTGCCACCGGGCATCACCGCCGGTGCCATCCGCCGCGACAGGTAACCGGTGCCTGCTCCGATGTCGGCCGCCACCATGCCTGGCCGCAGCGCCAGCGCCGAGAGCAGCAGGTCGGTGCGTTCTTCGCGGTCGCGCTCTTCACGCTCCAGCCAGGCGGCGCCCTGCCAGCCCATCACGGCCGAGATCTCGCGCCCCATGTAGCGCTTGCCTATGCCGTCGCCACTGGCCGGCGCAGAGCTGTAGCGCTCGGACGTTGCGGCAGGCTGTGCCAGCGCCGTGGTTGTTGCGAGCAGCAATGCGAGCCAGGCGTACTTCCGGAAGATTGAGTGGTTCATCGTGGTCTCGCCTTGGTGTGGCAGCAGTGGGCCGCGGCGATGCAAACAAAGGGACGCAGTGAGCGGGGCATGGGCAGGGTCGATAGACGATTGAGGTATCGGTGGGTGTCGCGCAAGGTCCGATCGGACGATCCGGATGCTGCCCGGCTTCGACGGCTTGGCGTTGCGGCAGTTCTCAGCTTCCCGAGGCGCCCGACCGGCACCACCGCATCTTCGCCGTTGGTCGCTGACGCGAGCTGCCTCCGACCGTCGCGCTGGGCCACTTGTTCAACTGCGGTTTCGAAGCGGGCTCCCGAGACTCCTGCAACCCACTGCGAGCACGCATGGAGTTCGGTATCGCTCGCGTCACGGTTCGCGCAGCAAGGCGGTACTGGCCGTGGTCGAGGACTTGCAACCTATTCGGCGTTCCCGTGTCTGTGCACGGTGCCGGACACCCGACTATCGAAGAGGCTCGTTGATCGTGATCGAACCTGGTGACAAGGCAGTCGACGCAGCGCCGCCACTCACCGTCCTGTACGACGGCGCATGCCCGCTGTGCCGCCGTGAGATCGGAATCTACCGCGGCCTCCAGCCCCTGCATTCGGATGCCCCGGTGTGCTTTGCCGACGTGAGCGACACCGAAGTTCCGCTGCCGCCGGGCACCACGCGGGAGCAACTGCTCGCGCGCTTCCACGTGCGCGGCCGCGACGGCGAACTGCGGAGTGGCGCTCGGGCATTCCTGGCGCTGTGGGCGGAGTTGCCCGGCTGGCGCTGGCTCGCGCTCGCAGGCCGCTTGCCTGGCGCGGCGTGGCTGATGGAGCGTACCTATCGGCTCTTCCTTCGCTGGCGGCCGACGCTGCAGCGCTGGGCAGCCCGTCTGGAGCGTCACGATCCCGTCCGACCCGACTCTCACGACAACCCACCCCGTTGATCCCTCTCCCTTCAACTTCGGAACCCACACCATGACCGCAATTGCCCTCGTCACCGGTGCCAGTGGCGGTATAGGCCGCGTGCTTGCGCGCCAGTTGACTGCCCAGGGCTGCCGTGTCGCCGCGGTGGGACGCGACGCAGAACGCCTGGCCGATGTGGAAGCTGCTGTTCGCATCGCCGCGGACACCACCATGCCGGAAGGTGCCGCATCTGCCCTCGTCGCCTGCCAGGAGGCGCTCGGCGCCGCGCCCACGCTGCTCGCGCACTGCGTTGGCAACACGTTGATCGCAGCGCTGCATCGCACCCGTGCGGACGCCTATCGAGAGGTGATGCGGGTCAACCTCGACAGCGCGGTGTTCATGCTGCAGGCGTGGATCGGTGCGCTGCAGGGCGGTCCTGGCGCCGCCGTGTTCGTCAGTTCGGTGGTGGCGCGTATCGGTGTGGCCAATCACGAGGCCATCGCCGCGGCGAAGGGTGGCGTCGAAGCCATGGTGCGCAGCGCGGCGGCGACGTATGCGTCGCAAGGCATCCGGGTCAACGCCGTGGCGCCGGGCATGACCGAAACACCCATGACGGCGGGCATGCTGAAAGTGCCTGCCATGCGCGAGGGCGCGGGCAAGCAGTATCCGCTCGGCGGTGTGCAGACTGCCGAGCAGGTCGCCGACGTGATGGCCTGGCTGCTGGGCGACGGTGCGGCGCGGTTGACCGGTCAGGTGATTGCGGTGGATGGAGGCTTCACCACCGTGCGTCCGCTCGTGAGGTGAGCGCGACGCCGGGACCCTGCGAGTGAATCGGGGTCTTCCCGGCTAGCCCGTTGGTGGCGGACCGCCTGTCGTTGGTGCCAGCCCCCGAGCCAGCGCCTCGAACACCACCCTGATCCGCCGCGAGGTGCGCAGCTCCCGGTGCGTGACCAGCCAGATCGGGAAGCGCACCGGTGGCACATCGTCGAGCACGCGCCGGACGCCGGGCGTTTCGTGGGCGATCTCCTCCATCATCGCGCCGATGCCGAGCCCCTGACGGACGAGCGCCCAGTGGGCCACCGAGTGGTCGGCATAGCAGCTGAAGCTGGCCTCGGTCACCGGAAGACCGTGTTGTCGGAGGTAGGTCAGGTACTGGCCCGAGCGGTCGGAGCCGACGAAGGGCAGGGTGGCCGCGTCTTCCGCGCTGCGGGGATGGCCGTGTACCTTCACCCAGTCTTCCGACGCGTAGAAGCGGGCCGAGGCCTCCCGGATCAACCGCGCGATGAGATCCGGCTGTTCGGGCTTGACGTGGCGGATCGCGATGTCGGCCTCTCGCCGCAGCAGGTCGCTCAGTGCATTCGACGAGATCACCTCGATCGCGATACCTGGTTCGTCCTCGCGCAACTGGCGCACCAGCGGAGGTAGAAGGTGGGCGGCCACCGCGTCGCTCGCGGACACCGAAACCACGCCTTCCACCGCCTGTGACCGGCCGGTGGCCGACAAGCCCAGCGCGTCGGCGGCGGTTCCCATGGCGCGGGCGTGCTCGAGCGGTTCCCATGGCGCGGGCGTGCTCGAGCAGTTCCAATCCCGTGTCGGTCAGCACCATGCGCTTGCCCACCCGCTCGAACAGCGTCACGTCCAGACGCTGCTCGATCGCTGCGACCTGGCGGCTCAGCGTGGGTTGGGTCAGACCCAGCTTGCGGGCAGCCGCCGACAACGACCCGGTCTCGGCCGTCTCCAGGAACGCCCTCAGTTGGTTCCAATCGAGCTTGTCCATGCGCAGACGTATATCGCCACTGCGAATTACCGCCATTCCCCTGCGTACTGTGCATGGATAGCATCCCGGTGTCGCCTGTTCCTTGGGCTCCCTTGGATCTTCGAGATGCCTCTGCCCACCGCCAGGCGCTCCACCGCGGCCGCGGCCCCTCCGAAGGCGAGCGCATCGGCCGGTCAACAGGCCCGCTTCTGGGACCGGCTCGCCCGCAAGTACGCCGCCGACCCCATCGCAGACCTGGCAGGTTACGAGGCGACGCTCCGCCGCGTAGAGGCCTTGCTGTCGACCGATCAGGACGTACTCGAGATCGGTTGCGGCACCGGCACCACCGCGCTGCGGCTGGCACCGTCGACGCGCCGCCTGCTGGCCACCGATGTCTCGACGGGCATGATCGAGATCGCTCGCGAGAAGCTCGCGGCCCAACCGGTTTCGCAGCTGCACTTTGCCGTCGCCGATGCCGACGCGCCGGTCTCCGATCCGGCGGCGTACGACAGGGTGCTGGCCTTCAACCTGCTGCACCTCGTGAGCGATCTCGATCGGACCCTGGCGCTCGTCGTGCAGGCCTTGCGTCCGGGTGGCCTGTTCGTTTCCAAGACGCCGTGCATCTCGGAGATGCATCCCCTCGTTCCAAGGGTGGCGTTACCGCTCATGCGTGCGATCGGCAAGGCGCCTCCCGTGCTCTGCTTCAGAGGCCAACAGCTGCAGGAAGCCATTGCCCGCCAAGGCCTGGTCATCGATGCCATCGAACGCCACGGAACACGGGGACGGGACATCCGGGTGTTCATCGTAGCCCGCAAGCCGACCTGACCCATCGAGCCGCATCACGCTGTGCAGAGGCTATCTGGGTTGCCCTGGTCGTGACCCGCTGGCGGGGAGGGGGGCAGCGATCACCTTTCATTGCCAAAGTCAGTGAAAGGTCCGTGACGCTGCTCCACCGTCCTCAATTCGACTTGACGGCTTCCGTCACCGTTGCACTGGCTTCGATCTCGACACGACGGTCTGGTGCGAGGCAGGCTCGCAGAGCCTTCTTGTTCTTCAATCGATCGCAGGCGGCAGCGGTCACGGGCTGGCTGCGCCCCTTACCGGTCGAAACAATGCGGGTCGGGTCGACCCCATGGGTCACGAGATAGTCCCGGACGGCTTTCGCACGCTGCTCGGAAAGTCGTTGGTTCAGCGCGTCGGATCCCAGCCGGTCGGTGTGGCCGGTCACCGTCACCATCTCGTAGTTGCCCGCTTTGCGAAGAAACGATGCGAGGTCGTCCAGTTCAGGAATGGCTCCGCGCTTGAGGACTGCACTGTTGCTGTCGAAAAGGGCGCTCTTCTCCATCTGCAATGTCCGCTGAAGCAGCGGAGCGGGGCGACTGTCCGGCGGGGTGTCCGGCGTGTAAGTGGTGACCGGAAACTCTGCCGGCGCCTCCTCGGCCTGCGACCCAACCGACGCCGCGTCTGTCGGCTGTTCCTCCGGAGCCGCTTCGACTGCTGCATCCCCACCGGCGTCATCACGAAGCGACTCGCCGACGGCGGCCGCTGCGACGCCGGACCGATCCGCAAGCACGTCGTCCTCCGGACCGGCGCCATCTGCAAGCCACACCGCTTCATTGTCCGTGGCGTCCTCGGCGGCGAGGGTTGTCGGGACTTCGTCGTCGCCGTCATCGGCGCTCGACATGGGCTCGGCGGCAGCGGCGCCGGAGTCAGCGGGCAGTTGCGACGCCGCGGCGGCCGCCGACACCGTCGGCGTTGCTGTCGCCGGGGTTGGCGCCGTCACGTTCGCGCCATCGCAGCTCAGACCCATCGACCCTCGCGAGTCGTTCACGCAGGAACGAAGAACACCGCTGCGCACGGCTTTGCCCGACGAGTCCAGGATGGTGGGTGGAGGCAGGGGCGCACCCGTCGCCGCGGGATCGGGCGACCGGAGTTCCACGATGATCGGCGCCGGTACGACGTCCGCCCCCTTGGACGCAGGCGCTGCCGAGTCAACTGTGGCCGCCTTGGCTGGAGCCGCTTTGCTGCCATCCCCATTGCCATCGCAGTCCGGGTTCGCAAACGCATGGGTATCGCCGCCGCTCGACACACAGGTGCTGCCTTGACCGTCGCGAGTGCTCCGCCCCAGGCCGTCGTTGATCCACCGGCCCTTACCGTCGGCACTGGCGGCGAGCGGCACAACAAGGGAGGCGAGGGCGAGGGCGAGCACGCAATGGTGAAAAGGTTGGGTCATGAAGGATCCGGAGGAAAGGAGGAATGAAAACCAGAGAGGTGAGCGGGTGGGAGGTCCGCGTTGATCCTGCGAAATCATAGCGAGGAACACGCTTTCCGATCCACCCCAATCACGGTGTTCCGGCCATGGAGTTGACCGAGGGCAGGGTGGCATTGCGGATGTCATTGCCGGGCGCAGAGGACTGCTCAGCAGCGGCGCGCGACCTGGTCCGGACGGTCCACGTGGCACCACGTCCAGGGGCCTGGCCAACGGTCGTTTTCTCCGTCCTATACTCGGGTCGGCCGCTGTCAATGAATAAAGCGCGCGCGCCGGCCCGTCGCGCAAGGAGACCCCCGATGCAGAACCCACAGACGCGGCCACGTGCCCGCCGTCAAAGTCCGAAAAGTGCCCTCAAGGTGCTGGTCTTTCTGATGGCCAGCATAGGTATGGCCCATGCACAGACCTGGACCGGCCTGGCCCTCACCAACAACTGGTCCGATCCCCTGAACTGGCAGGGGCTGCAGGTGCCCCGATCGGCCGCCACGACTGGCATCACCTTCGCAGGCGCCAACCGGCTGACACCGGTGCAGAACGTCGCGTCCGTATTCAGTCTCAACTCGCTGACTTTCGCCAGTGGGTCCGGGGCATTTCAGCTGAGCGCCTCGGCGCTGCGCTTCACGGGCCCCGGCGCGCAACTGGTGCAGAACAGCGGTACTGCGGTGTCGATCCTGAACGCCGTGCAGTTGGCCGACAGCCTGGTCTACACCGGCAACGGCAGCACCACGCTGGCGGGCGTGCTGACGCGCGCCACCGGCACCACGCCGGCAGGCGTCTCGCTCACCAAGCGGGGCAGCGGCAACCTGGTTCTGGCCGGCGCCAACTTGTTCGACGGCAGCGTGATCATCGAGGCTGGTCAGGTCCAGCTTCGCGAAGTTCTGGCACTGCAAAACGCCAGCGTCGTGCTGAACGTGGCCAACGGCCTCACCTTCGGCACCCTGGCCCAGGCCACGCTCGGCAACCTCTCGGGCAGCGGCGCCCTCGCGCTCGGCACCACCGCGCTCACGCTGGGCGGCAATGACATGCCCACCGGCGTGCACACCGGCAACATCACTGGCACCACCGGCAGTATCACCAAGGCCGGTAGTAGCACCACCCGGCTCGCCGGCAGCTCGCAGTTCGGTCGGCTGCAGGTGAACACCGGCCGCATGCAGATCGAGGGGGGCTCGCTGCTGCTGGGCGATACCAACGAAGGCATGGTCGTGGGTACCGGCCTCACGGCGGCCCTCGCAGGGCCGGTCATGACCGTGACCGGCGGGGCCAACGTCTCGGCGCTCGGGCGCACGGTGCAGGTGGATGGCGCCGAAGGAACGCAACTCAGCATCACCGGAGCTGGCAGCCGGTTGGACACCGGGTTCCAGGCGCTGGTCGGCAACCATGCCCGCGGCACGCTGCTTGTCGAAGATGGCGGCACGCTGGCCGCCGGCACCTTCCTGGCCATGGGGTTCAACAACGGCAGCAATGGCCTGCTGCAGATCGGCCCGGGCGGCACCGTCACCGGCAACGTCGGCCTGCTCGGCGTGCTGGCCGGCGCCCAGGGCCGGGCCGACGTGGGGGGCAGCGGCGCGCGCTGGAGCGTCAACGCCCTCGGCATCGGCGGCTTCAGCGGCGCGCAGCGCGGCGGCACCGGCGTGCTGCACGTGGCCGGCGGCGGCCAGGTGCAGGTGGCGGATGCACTCACATTCTGGTCTTCCACCGCCAACGCCACGGTGGACGGCGGCACTCTACGGGTCGGCCGGCTCGTCAGCGACGGTGCGGTGGGCAGCCTTTCACTGCTGGCGGATCCGGTCGGCGGCGCAGCGCTTCAGATCGAAGGCACCATCGACGGCAGCTTCGCCGGCGTCCTCAGCGGCAGCGGCAGTCTGCTGAAGATGGGCAGCGGCGCACAAACGCTGGCCGGTGGCAGCACGGGTTTCACTGGCACCACCACCATTCGCGGCGGCCGCATGGTGGTCGGACACCAGGACGCGCTGCGCGGCAGCACGGTGCAGATCGAGATCGACAACGGGCTCGACGTCAACGGTCTACCGCAGGTGGTGCTGGGTAGCCTGGCCGGCAGCGGTGCGCTGGCACTGGGCAATACGCAGTTGACGCTCGGCGAGGACAACCGCGACACCTCCTACGCCGGCGTCCTCAGCGGCGCCGGAGCGCGTCTTGTGAAGAAGGGCAGCGGCAACCTCACGCTGACGGCCACCGGCAGCAGTCTCGACAGCCTGGTGGCCGAGGGCGGCGGCTCGGTGGTGCTGAACGGCGGAAGTCTGGCGCTCACCTCCGGAGCGACCAGCCCGGTCGCGCTGCTGCTCAACGCTGCGGGCAAGCTGGAGGTACGCAACGGCGCCCGGCTGACCGTTAGGACAGGCAGTACGAGCTCGATCTTCCTGAGCGGCGACGCCACCACCGAACTGCTGATCGACGGCATCGGCAGTCGGCTCGACGGGGGCTTCCAGACGATCGCCGCCAACAGTGGCCAGGGCCGGATCACCGTGCGGAACGGCGGCCAGTTCGACGGCAGCTTTGGCCTGATTGCCGGCTTTGCCAATGGAAGCGTCGGCACGATCAGTTTCGAGTCGGGCGCCCAGGGCACCGCGCCGGTGGTCGCGGCGGGCCTGTTACCGGGCTCCACCGGTAGCCTGTCCGTCAGTGGTGCCGGCACCCGCTTGGCGGTCTCTTCTCACCTGGGCCTGGGCGGTGTGTCGTTCGGACAGTCCGGCGGCACCGGTGCATTGGCGATCAGCGACGGCGGGGTCGTGGACACCCCCGAGATCCGGTTCTGGACCGCCGGCAGCAGTCTGCGCATCGACGCCGGCAATCTTCGGACTGTCGGATTGAGCGGCACCGCAGGCGGCCTGATCACGCTGGTAGCCGATCCGACCGACGGCCGGGCCATGACCCTGGGCGGCAACAGCGGCAGCTTCAGCTACAACGGCGATATCGACGGCGATGGCGGGTTGGTGAAACTCGGCGCCAGCACCCAGGTGCTCGCCGGCAGCAACACCTTCACCGGCATGGTGCAGGTGCAGGGTGGCACCCTGCAGATGGCCACCAGCGGTGCGTCCGAGATCGACGTGACCGGCGGCACCTTGCGGCTGAGCGAGCGCAACCTGGGGTTCGCGGTGTTGCAGGCCGGGCCTGGCGGGCAGATCGTCTACACCAACACCACGGTCAGCGGCGGACTGCTGACCGGCCAGGGCAACCACGACATCAGCGCGGTGCGGCGCCTCGTGGGCACGCGTGTCGGCGGCGGAAGCGTCCTCGCGCCGGCCTCGGGTACCACCTTCGTCGGCGTGGTGAACGAGGGCACGGTCGATGTGCTTTCAGGCCGCAGCCTGACCTGGACCAGCGGCAGCAATCCCAACGGCACGCTGAACGTGGCCGGCACAGCCAACGTCAGCAACTTCAGCTCGGGCGGACAGATCCAGGTTGCCTCCAGCGGCACGCTCGCCAGCACCAGCGGCAACCTGGTGCTGGGCGGTGGCAGCCGCACCACGGTGGGTGGCGTCGACCAGCCCGGTGGCACGATCGAACTGCGCGCCGGCGGGCGGCTGCAGCTCAACGGCGGCCTGCTGGTCAACAACGGCAGCATCCTCGGCCCGGTGGAAGTGAACTTCGGCAGCCTCGCCAAGGGCGCCGGCGAGTACGGCGCAGTGATCGTCAACGATGGTGGCCGGTTCTCGCCGGGCAACAGTCCGGGCACCGTGACCACCGGGGATGCCACCTGGGGTGCCGGCGGCGGATTGCTGGTGGAACTTGCAGCAGCGACCGGCGGTGCCGGCGAACAGTGGGACCTCTGGGTCATCGACGGCATCCTGGCCATCCAATCCGGCATCACGACCAACAGTCGCTTCACCATCAGTCTGGCCACGCTGGACGGAAGCAACCAGGCGGCACCGCTGGCCGGCTTCGACCCGACCCGTGCGTGGCAGTGGCAGATCGTCGACACCACCGGCGGCATCCTGGGCTTCGACCCGGCGCGTGTGGCACTCGACACGCAAGGATTCCTGAGTCCGCTCGCCGGCGGCACCCTGCAACTCGCCGAGCAGGACGGCGATCTGTACCTGCAGTTCGCACCGGTGCCGGAGCCGCAGACCTGGGCGCAACTGCTGGCCGGCCTGGGCGGCCTCGCCTGGGCGGTGCGCCTTCGTCGTCGCGAGGGCCGGCCCGCGGCGTGATTGTGGTTCGCGGTCGCAGATGGGCGGTATCTGGTCGGAGCGCTGGTGTTCCGGCGCTCCGCGACCGCGTCGATCCGAAGCGGTCGCCTTTCGCCCTCAGGTGATCGAGCGATGCGCGTGGCGACGATCACGGTGATTTGACGGGATTCCCGCATCGCCCGTCTGTACGCGTGCTGGCCTCGGCTCGGCAGCCCAAGGGGCATTCCCGACCGGCTGGACACCCGCAGCGCGCGGCGGCTACATTCGCGCCGCGTCTTGGATGTGAATCGTCCGCGGCGTCTCTCCACGACTCCCATCACGGAAGTATCCAGTGCACTCATCCAGGCTCGTCTTTCTGGCGGCAGTCCTGTGCCCGTTCGCAGCGCACGCGCAGGACGAAGCGCGGCAATTGCGCGAGGAACTCGAACAGGCCAAGCGGCAGATCGAACGCATCGAGAAGCGGCTTCTCGAGCTGGAAAATGCCCCGACTGGGCCAGGGGCCGTGCGTGCCAACGCGCCCGTTTCCCCTCCGCTACCGCAGTCACCCGGCGTCGCTGACGCGAACGCGTCGATGTACCGGCCTCCAGAGCGCTTCGAGGACAACCAGGTGGCCGAACCGCGTCCGGCTGATCGCGAGATTCGCGCTGATCGCAAGGGGTTCATCGAGTTCCCCGAGACCGGGGCGCGTCTGCGCATCGGCGGCTTCGTCAAGATGGATGCGATGTACGACACCCGCCCGATGGGCACGCGAGACTGGTTCGTGCCCTCGTCCATCCCGACTTCGGGTGTGGACGCCTCCCGTGGTCCGCAGTTCGGGATGAACGCGCGGGCGAGTCGGATCAACCTCGACTGGCGTCGCCCGACCGAACTCGGGGAGATCAAGGGGTTCCTCGAGTTCAATTTCTTCGGGAGCGACCGGAACGACTTCGTCCAGGGCGCGCATGCGTTCAACCTGCCGCATGCGTACCTGCAGGTGGGGCCTTGGACCACGGGTCGGACGTTCTCGCTCTTCATGGACATCGATTCGTTCCCGGACACCCTGGATTTCTACGGACCGAGTTCGGCGGCCTTTGCGATCAACACGCAATTGCGGTACGCACAGGCTGTCGGGCAAAACCTGACCCTCGCCGGTTCGGTCGAGAGTCCGCCTGCGGCCGATGGAATCACGTGCACGGTGTTTACCGATTGCTCCTCCCGGAAGCGCGGCCCGGATCTCGTCACAAGGGCCCGATGGGAGAATGAGCATGGCCACGTGCAGCTGAGCCTGGCGGCCCGCCACCTCGCCTACGGCAGCGGCACCGGTCAACACGACTCGGCCCTCGCCGGCGGCTTGAATCTCTCCGGCAGTTACCGATTCGGTGAACTTCGCGACTACCTGGTCTGGGGCGCCTTCACCGGCCGCGGCCTGCAGCGGTACATCAGCGGTCCGAGCTACCTCGGTTCCAACGATGCAACCGTGCTGCTGGACGGGACCCTGCAGCCGATGCGCACGACGGGGGGATTCGCGGGCTACACCCACTCGTGGACGGAGCGTCTTCGCTCCACGTTCGTCGCTGCGATGGTCGGCTCACAGACCAGCGATCTGCAGCCGATCTCCGCCTATGGGCGCACCGGGTACTACAGCGTCAACGTGATCTCCGACCTGCTGCCTTCGCTGAGCGTCGGCGGAGAGCTGCTCTACGGCACGAATCGCACGCGGGATTCGCTCGAAGCCGACACGTTCCGGCTCATGATGTCGGCGCAGTACCGCCTGAACCACTGAACCGCGAAACGCATTCAGGCCGCGCGGTCGTCGAGCACGACGCCGGCCTCGCGCATCGCGGTCAGCGCCGCGGCGAGCGAACCCCCGAGATCGATCGCGCGGCACGCCTCCGGCAGCACGACGGTGTCGAAACCCAGGCGTCGCGCGTCGATCGCCGAGTACGCAACGCAGAAGTCGGTGGCCAGGCCACACAGCACGACCCGCGTGAAGCCCCGCTCCCGCAGGTAGCCTGCCAGCCCGGTCGGCGTGGTGCGGTCGTTCTCGAAGAACGCCGAGTAGGAGTCGATCTGTGGCCGGAAGCCCTTGCGGATCACCAGCTCCGCCCGCGTGGTGTCGAGTGCGGGATGGAACTCGGCACCCGCCATGCCCTGAACACAATGGTCCGGCCACAGGGTCTGCATGCCGTACGGAAACGCCACCGATTCGTACGGCGCTCGCCCGGCATGCGCGCTGGCGAACGAGCGGTGACCGGCCGGATGCCAGTCCTGCGTCAGCGCCACGTGTGCGAAGCGCGCGGCGAGGCGGTTCACGACGGGCACGATCTCATCGCCGCCGGCCACAGCCAGCGCGCCGCCCGGACAGAAATCGTTCTGGATGTCGATCAGCAGCAGGAGATCCCGCTCGGGATCGAACGATGGATTGGCCATGGTCGCCTCGAAGATGCCCGCGAGAGGGGCGGGTTCCGGACCGAGTGTAGATCAGCCGCCCCCCTGCGCCCGCCGCCCCCGCTGCAGGGAACCCTGGGTTGTTGCCTCCGCCCGTTCCTGTCAGGAAAGGCGCGGGCTCAGCCGCCGCAGAGCCGGGCCCGGGCCTCTGCGTACTCGCGCTTGAAGCGGGCCACGAGTTCAGCCGCCGGCACCACTTCACGGATCGCGCCGATGCCCTGACCGCAGCCCCAGATGTCCTTCCAGGCCTTGGCTGCACTGGCGCCTTCGCCGCTCGCGAAGTTCATCTTGCTCGGGTCGCTCTGCGGCAGATTGTCGGGGTCCATGCCGGCGTTGCGGATGCTGCCCTTCAGGTAGTTGCCATGAATACCCGTGTAGAAGTTGCTGTACACGATGTCGTCCGAATTGCTCGCGGTGATCATCTGCTTGTAGCCGTCCACAGCGCGGGCCTCGTCGGTGGCGATGAAGGCCGAGCCGATATAGGCGAAGTCGGCGCCCATGGCCTGTGCAGCGAGGATCGCACCGCCCGAGGAGATCGCGCCCGACAGCGCCACCGGCCCGCCGAACCATTCGCGGATCTCGGCGACCATCGCGAACGGGCTCTTCACGCTGGCGTGCCCGCCGGCACCGGCCGCCACCGGGATCAATCCGTCGGCACCCTTCTCGATGGCCTTGTGCGCAAACACGTTGCTGATCACATCGTGGAGAACGACGCCGCCCCAGGCCTGCACCCCGCGGTTCACGTCCTCGCGCGCGCCGAGGCTGGTGATGACGATGGGCACCTTGTACTTGGCGCAGACCTGCATGTCGTGCTCCAGACGGTCGTTGCTCTTGTGCACGATCTGATTGATGGCGAACGGCGCCGCAGGCGACTCCGGGTGCGCCTTGTCGTGCGCCGCCAACGCTTCGGTGATCTCTGCCAGCCATTCGTCGAGCTGCGATGCGGGCCGGGCATTGAGCGCAGGCATCGAGCCCACCACGCCTGCCTTGCACTGGGCGATCACGAGCTTGGGGTTGCTGATGATGAACAGCGGCGAGCCGATGACGGGGAAAGCGAGATTCCTCAGGACGGGGGGCAGCGTGCGGGCGGGTGCGGTCATGGACAGGCTCGGTGGTGGTTGGGGAGGAACGTGGAGGGCGTGACGACCAAAGGGTTCATCGCAGGGGCCGTTGCATGGCTGCGAGCGCAGCACCGACCAGCAGCAGCCCGGAGGCCGCCAGCAGGCTGATCCCGATATTGCCCGACAGATCGCCCACCAGCCCAGCGCCATAGGGGCCGGCGGTCTGGGCCACGGCAAAGACCAGCGTGAAGAGGCTGAGCGCGCGTCCCCAAGACTCCGGCGGCAGGTTCTGGCGGGCGAAACTGGTGATTGCACCGGGGGCCATGAAGACCGAGAGACCGAACACCACGGCCGAGATCAGCAGAACGGGTCCGTTCGGCACCGCCACCGGGAGGGCTGACCCGATCGCAATGCAGGTCAGGATCATCGCGAGCGGAAGCCCCGACGCATGTCGCGCCAGAACCCGACGCCAGACGAGCGGCGAGACGCAGATGCACAGGCCCAGCACCACCCAGACCAGCGCGATGAACCCGGCGCCGGCGCGCTGTTCGGTCATCCAGGCCGACAGGAATGTCAGGTACACGATGTATCCGAGACCGAACCCCGCGTAGCCGGCCAGTTCCGGCAGCATCCGGCGCAGCGGCAAGGGTCTGGCGCGCGCCTGGGCCTGGGCCGGTGCGCGCAACTGCAGCGCCGACCACAGGCTGAGTGGTGCGAAGCACAGGCTGATCGCACCGATGACGATCCACCCCATCGGCCACGAGGCGGGCCCCCAGGTCTGCAGCATCCATGGCAGGGCCGCTCCCGCCAGGACTATCCCGAGACCACCACCCGATCCGAACAGGATGGCGATCGCCAGCGCGTTACGACGCGGATCGCCCTGGAAGAGCCCCGCGGCCAGGGCACCCGCAGTGGAGAAGGACATCGCCCCGAAGACGCCCGCGGCGACACGCCAGAGCGTCTGCCACCACAGCGCTGCGTTCAAGCCGGTGGCCAGCAACGCAAGCGTCGTCGCGGCCACCCCGAAGGCGAAAAGACGTGCGGGCGGGATTCGGCGGATCAACAGCATGGTCAGCACGGCACCGACGATGTAGCCCAGCGCGTTCGCCGTGTTCAGCCACCCCGCCTGGGCGTAGGTCCATCCCATCTCCGACTTCATCGCTGGAAGGATCAGGCCGTAGGCGAAGCGCGCGAAGCCGTTGGTCACGGTCAGGCCCAGCGCGAGGCCGGTCAGCACGAGCCAGGGGCGTCCGGGACTCGCGCTCACTGCGCGGTACTCAGGCGGCTACTCAGGTGGCGTCCTCCGACCTGCGCTACGGTTTGTCTGCGCCGTGTTCCGGAGCGCGCCATCACGATTGCTGCGATGGACGCTCGCCCGGTGCGAGGAGCATTCGAACCCGGCGCGGCTTCATCCCCGCCAGAGGGTCGTACAGGAGCATCGATCGTCCCCAAGGGAGGCTGGCCACGGAAGTCGCCGGCGGCCCCGGATTGTGAACGAACCGCTACAGAGTGCGAGCATGGTCGAGCCCTGTGCCGCGCGACGCCCGGATGCCCAGGACCGCGCCCTGGCGCTGTTGCGGCGAGAGAACCATCGGGCCAGTTGCACGACAAGACGTCCGGTGGCCTAGGGTACCGGTGGAGGGGGATTCCGAGCCTCCACCACCGAAATGCATCCACGCACCATGATGGCGTGAGCAAGGTCGTGGCGCGGTTCCGTCACCCCTGTCCGACGCGCCGGGAATACGGCTTGCATTCGGAACGCGCCCCCCGCTATAAGACGCGGCAGTATCTCTGGGGTGCATGTTTCGGTGCGCCCAGTATTTGGTCCTGTCTCGCGCCCCCTTATCGGACGACAGCGCGAACGACCTCGCGAACGACATCGAATTGCATGGCCATGGGCCATGCCACTGCGGATGAGGATGGACACTCCGTCGGACGCCCCGCTCCTGCAACGTCTGAGCGCTTTCTGGGACAACCAGACGCCGCGCACGAGCATCCTGTTGATCACGTGCGGGTCGCTCGCGCTTTCCGAAGCCATCACGGCCACCATGAGCCTGTTGCTCCTCGGCGAGATCGATCCGGGTTATCTCCTCACCGGATTCGTTGCCTCGGTCCTGGTCTCCCTCATGGTGAGTGCACTCATCTCCGCCTTCGAGACACAGTTGGACCGCGAACGGCGCAAGGTGCTCGAGACGGAATCCCGGGGGCGCGCCTTCCTCGAAGCGGTGCTCGATGCACTGCCCATCCCCACCCTTGTGAAGGACGACGCTGGCCGCTTCGTGGTGGTGAGCCGTGAGGCCTGCGCCATCCTGCAGAGGTCCCGGGAGGACCTGCTCAACCGCACCGATGCGGAGGTGTCGTCGCCGGAGGTTGCAAGGACCGTCGCACAGGAAGACGCTCACGTCCTCGCCACAGGCAGTACCCTGCGCGCGGATGCTCGGATTCAGGCCCCTGGCGGGGTCGCGCGCTGGTTCGAGAAGTGCAAGTCGGCGGTCACGCTCGAAGGTGGCGAGCGTTTCATCATCGCCTCGACGCTGGACATCGACGATCGCCGTCGTGCCGAGGAAGCGCTGCGGGAGAGCGAGGCGTTTCTGCGGACCGCCACGTGGGCGGCGGACCTCCGCCTATGGTCCTGGTCCGTGCCGGACGACACGCTCCACCTGGCCGAACCCCTCCGCAGTCGCCTGGGCTACAGCGCGCAGGAACTCCCGGATGACTGGGCGAGCCTGGAAGCGCTGGTGCATCCGTCCGACACGGAACATTTCTTGGCGGTCCGCCAACTGGCTTTCGGGTCCCACGGCGACCGCTGCGAGCAGGAGTTCCGCATGCGTCACCGCGATGGGCACTGGGTGTGGATCCTCTCCCGCGCGCGGATCGACAGGGATGCCGAAGGCAACGCGGTCCGCTTCGTCGGCGGGCATCTGGACATCACCGCGCGAAAGGAAGCGGAGGCCGTGATCCGGGATCATCGCGACGCGCTCGCTCGCGAAGTCGCGATCCGCACCGCCGAACTCGTCGCGGCACGCGATGCAGCCGAGGCCGCCAATCGCGCCAAGTCGGCGTTCCTCGAGAACATGTCGCACGAGCTGCGGACCCCGCTGCACTCGGTGCTCTCGTTCGCGCGTCTGGGAAGCGGGATGGCTGCCCGTGGCGAGACGGCATCGGAGAAGCTGGCGCGCTACTTCGGCAACATAGAACAGAGCGCGACGCGCCTGCAGTCCTTGATTGATGCCTTGCTCGATCTATCCCGGCTCGAAGCGGGCGCCGTCGTGCTGGCACCTGCGCTGGAAGATCCGGAGCTCCTGGCGCGTTCGGTCCTCGACGAAATGCGCCCCCTCGCTCAGGCGAAGCGAATGGAACTCGTGCTGCACGCCTCCCTCGCCCCTGCGCCGTACATCGTGGATGGCGCGAAGCTGAGCCAGGTCCTGCGCGAACTGCTCACGAATGCCATCCGGTACTCGCCGGAAGACACGACGGTCCTTCTGCGACTGGTCGACGAACGCGCCACGGACCAGGCCGACTCGCCGGGCAGGGCATTGCGGATCGAGGTGGTCGACGAAGGCGTGGGAATCGCGGAAGCGGAACTCTCGACGGTGTTCGACCGTTTCGTCGAAGGCAGCACGACACGAAGCGGCGCCGGCGGGACGGGTCTGGGTCTGGCGATATGCCGGCAGATCGTGGCCCTGCACGGCGGTCGCATCTGGGCCGAGCGCAACGTCACCCGGGGAACCACGATCGTGGCCGTCCTGCCGCAGCCGTCTGACACGTCGCAGATCGGCGGCTGATCCATGACGCGCGTCACCCTGCAGATGTCCGCGAACGTCCGCACCGAAACCCTGGTGCGATGCGCGTCGCGTCGACTGATCCGCGCTTTATTCCGGCCTGCCGTCCGTCGGCCTTCTTACAGGAACCACCACTCGTGCTGTTCGTAGCGTTCGCGACGCTCGCCGGCCTCGCCATCGGCGGTGCGGCGGGTTGGATCCTCGCCTGGGACCCGCTCGGAGAGACTGCGCGACTCTCTCTGGTGTTCGGCGGTGGCGGCGCCATTGCGGGTGCAGTGGTCTCGTTGTATGCGCGCCAGCGGTTGGCCCCTGCCATCGGTGGCCGGCTTTCGCGGCTCCTCACCGTGGCGGTCGGCGTGCCGACGCTTCTGCTCGCGGTATATCTCGCACGGTTCGTTGCCGTCTTCGCGGCGGGAGCGGTTCCGATCTGGCCATTCCTGCTGACGCTCGTGATTCTCGTCGCCGGGGCCGCGCTCGGGGCGGTCGTGGTGCTCGCGCCCATCGCACTGCTTCTCTCGGCAGTGGTCGGACGGAACCGCCCGCTGCCACCCCGATGGCGGCGTCGCGTGGCCGCAGAGTGGTTCGGTTCGGCGATGGTCCTCGCCTTCATGGGGTACATGCCGGAAGACGGCTACCGTTCCCTCTGGTTCATGCTGCAGGAGCCGCGCCGGTCGCCCTGGTACGAAGCGCGCCAGCATCTCTTCTCGGATGTTCTGTCGGGGAGCCGTTGTGACGTTCTCGTGGTGCCCGCCGAAGCGGGGGCACGATCCGTGGATCGCACGGCCCGCGATGCGATCACGTACATGCTCGCGGCGCAGGTCGCGGATCGCACGGGGCTCTGCGTCGTCGATCCGGATCTTGCGCGGCGTGCGCTGGGCGAGCACCTCCGACGCTTCGACGATGCCGCGGTCGCGGCGCTGGCCGATCGCGTCGGCGCGAAATGGATGCTGCGAACCGAGGCGACGATCACCCGCGACGGTCAGGCGTTCTCGCTGGCGTTGCGTCCGGCCGCGCGGAATCCCGATGGTGGTTGGGCGCCAGCCGGGCAAGTCACCTGGCCGCGGCTCACGTGGTCCGACCATGTCCCGCCCGAGATCGCGGCGTGGCGGGAGCTTCCGGCGGCGATCGCGAAGCTGCCGATCCCGTCGCGGTCCGCAGCCCCGGGGGCAGGTTCGAACGGGAGACGCAAGCTCCCCTCCGATCCAGCCGAGCTGGCCGCAGACACCGGTGATGCCCGGGACCGCGCCGCGGGTCTTCAGGTGCTCGCCGCCTACGCCCCGCACTACCTGCCGGAAGCGCGCACCCTGTGGCTGCGTTCGCTGGTGGCCTTGCGGCACGCGGAGACCACCGATCCCGAAGTGCAGACGCTGGCTGCGCGGGCCTGGCTCGGCCTCGGGCGGAGGGGCTACGCGGAGCGCATCGTCTCCCCGGTGCAGGCGCCGGAGGGCCGCCTGGTGCTGGCGTTGACCCAGGGCGACCTGACCGGTGCACTGGAGATCGCCGACAGCGTGACTTCTCCATGGGCGGCACTCACCGATCGTGTCGGCATCGAGCGACTGCGATGGCTCTACGATCAGGAGGCAGGTGCCAACGAACGCCGCGGCGCCGTGGAGGGCACGCTGCCCGTGTACAAGGCGCTGGTCCACCACGGGCTCGGCACCCAGGATTGGGGTCACGCCGAAGCGGCGCACCTGGCGGCCGGGGAGCTTGCGCGCCTCGGGGTCGCCGACAAGTGGGTCGCGGCGCGGACGCACCTTCTGCACGTGTTGAGCCGGGTACGCTGGTTCGCCTGGATCCACCGCCTGCGTCCCGACCAGGCAGGCACGACGGAGATGCTGTACGCGCCCGCGTGGCGCTCGCACGCGGCGGACTGGCGCAGCGAGCCGATCGATCGCGCGTCCCGGCGGGATCTCGTCGAGGTGCTGTTCGCCATCAATCGCGCTTCGGCGTTCGACGATCTCGAAACGCGTTTGAACCGGCAGGCGCTGCCCGATGCGGCTCTGGAAGAGGCCGCGGCACTCGCGCCGGCGCTGCGCCGGCATCCCGCGATCGTTGCGCAGGCCACGCTGGCGGCGTTCCGGTCGGGTGGTTCCGACGCCACGTGGTTCGACCGGCTCCTCCAGAGCGCCGCGCGCGAGATCGCCCAGCGTCAGCTTGCGTTCGAGGATGCCTACTCGGCGATCGGCGAACACCTTGAGATGGGGTACGGCATCTCCGCCAACTGGCGCGACGAGCCCGCATCGCCATGGCAGTTGGTGACCCGCGCGCGGCAGCTTGCTGCGCGCAGCGAGACCCGCGCCGAAGCCAGCCGGCTGTATGCCCGCGCCGCCGACGCGAGCCCCGTGCGGTTCGATTACCTGCGCTACGGGACGGACCTGCTGGCGGAGGAGGACCGCGATCGCCTGCGCGCCGAGTTGCTCGCCGGACTCGGGGCACGGTTTCGCGGCAACCCGGCCCGCATCGCGCTGGAGAACGCGATGGTCGACGGCTGGGACGATCCCGCGCGCGAACTCGCGTTCCTGATGCAGCAGATCGATGCCGGTGCGACCGATTGGCGCACGAGCGTGCGGGCAGCCACGGTGCTGCTCCGCCAGCAGCAACCGCACGATGCGCGACGCGTGCTGGAGCAATGGCTCGCGCGGAACGAGGGGCGCGAGAACCCGGTGATGCTCTCGAACCATGCCGGCGAGGCCGCCTCGCTCTTCTGGGGCATCGGCGAGGTGGCCTTGGGCAAGGTGTTCGCGGAAGCGTCGGCGAGCCGGCAGACCGGCGCCTGGCGAGCCATCCGGGCCGAGCGGCTGCTCGCGACCCTCGACCACGAGTGGAAGTCGGCCGCCCAGATCGAAAGGTCGCTCCACGAGCGATACGAGGACTTCACGGCATTGGCCATCGGGACGTGGTACGACGTGATCGCGGGCAACACCGATGTCGACGCCGACCTCCGGACGATCCTTCAGCGGGATCGGACGGCGTGGTCCGGCCGGATCAAGACGGCCACGTGGCGGCGTGCCGGCGGTGACGCTGCGGCCACCCGCCAGGCCATCGAGTCGTTCCGGTTTCCCGTCACCGAGAACCAGACGCAGGAATGGCTGCGGGCGTGGCTCGCGATCGAAGCGCTGCTCGTGGACCGCATACCTACGGCCGACGATCTCGATCTGATCCGGAAGGTGGCTGGCGCCTCGCAGCAGGTCCATGCGTCCATCGCGCGCGGATATGCGGCGCTCCGGAGCGGCGACCACGACACCGCAGTGCGCCTGCTGCGCCCCTTGTATCCATCGTCACGCTCTCCGGACGCCATGTCCGAGGTCTGGAACTACGCACTGCCGCCGCTCGTGCAAGCCCTTGTGAAAGCGGGGCAGGTCGACGAGGCCCGGCGTCTGCTCGAGGACCGTCGGCATCTGGGCTGGCTGGACGCCTACTACTATCAGGGGAAGGCACTGGTCGCGCACGCGGAGGGCCGACCTGACGCGGCCGTTCAGGCGCTGTGGGAGGCCCTCGTCAAGCTGCCGAGTTTCGGCGCGATACCGATGCCGCCGCCGTACCAATTGCTGGAGACGGTCGAGACGCTGTATCTGCAGAGTCAGGACAAGCGCTATCTCGTGCTGTTGCGCGACCTTGCCACCCGAAGCTCCCGCACGTGGCCGACGAGCTGGGCGCACGCTTTCATCGCCCTGTACGCCGAGGAACCGTCGGTCCGTGCCGAGGCGGCTGCGGTTGCGCTCCGCCTCGACCCCAGGTCAGCCCGTCTGGCGAAGGTGCCAGAAGAGATCCTGGACGATGCCAAAGTGCGTCTTCGCGAACGGAATCCGTTGATGGGGACAGAGAGATGAAGATGCAACGCGGTGCTGACCAGAACGGGTCTTCAGACGAAAGTCCGGGACGTCGACTAGCTCTCGACGCTGCTCGCCTTTTCGCGATCCCGCTTAACGGGGCGTCTCGACATCCCGCGTGATGTCGTGCACGGCCTGGGTCCGCCGGGTGCCACCGTTCAGTACCTGCTGCGGGATCCGTTCGAAGTCGATCTGCTTCAGGTCGAGCTTCTGCACCTGGCGGTTGGCCATCGTGTGGAAATAGAGCACGCGGTTCGCGAGGTCGGCGGCGGTGGTGATCTGCGTGGCCCCGGGGATGTCCGTGGCCTGCTCGCGCGCCCTGGCCAGCGACCCCAGCGGGATGTTGAAGCTGTCGAGAATGCGGAACGCTTCGTACACGGCGTCCTCGGCGGTGGCCAGCGGGCGCACGGAGGCCGTGAAGGCTGCCGCGCGGACGAAGCGCGATGGCGGGGTGAAGTCGCCCGGCAGACCCAGCAGGCCGGAACCTGCGCCGAGTGGCGCCAGTTCGACGCGGTCGAGCGTGAGGGTCGCCTTGGCCCCCTGGGTCAGACCGAGGTAGTTGCGCAGGTTGGTGACGTGCCAGTCGTAGGAGGGGGAGTTCGTGATGACGCCGAGCACCGCCTCGTGCAGCCTGACCTGCCCGCCGTCGATGATCTCGATCACGATGGCCGCACCGGTCGCGTCGGCCACCTTCCAGTGGAACGGCAGGGCGGCACCCCCGAAGCGCGGGTCGTCTACGTTGACCACACGCACACCCTGCAGCGCTGCGCGCACCTCGTCCACGGTCTCGAACGACGACAGCATCCAGCGCATCAGGTCGCCCACGCTCATCGACCGTTCGGCCTCGGCCGGATCGTACGCAGCGAAGTCCGCAAAGCCGGGAAAGTAGTACATGCCCACGTAGAGCCCGGCCTCGTTCATCCCATCCGGGCCGTAGTCCTGGTCGTAGGCGCGCAACGAGACGAAACCGTGGCGGCCCGTCCAGCGCATCCCGTTGTAGCCCTCGGGCGTCTGCGCCGTGAATTCATGATGGCGCGGGAACAGGACCAGGCTGTCGTGGCCCGCGTCGCTCAGCGCCCACTCGACGGTGCGGGCGACGATCACGGCGCCGTCGGCGGCCGCGAGCGATATGCCCGTGCAGGGCAGGGCGGGAGAGGGCATGAGCAACAGGGCGAGGGCGGCGCTCGCGGCGCGCCAGATCGGCATGCGGGTCAACATCGGTGGACTCCAGGGAGATCGTGGTCAGGGCGGATACATGCACGGCAGGCTTTCGGATGGCCGCATCGACGGCATCGTGTCATGCCATCACGACGCTGCCGACCACCACGACCGCGAGCACCAAGGGCACGACGACACGCAGCAGGCCACGCCAGGCGGACGCTTGCCAGCCGGGCGACAGGGTTGCCGCGGCGATCGCGTCCGCCCGGGGCCAGGCCCAGCCGACGGCCAGCGCCACGCACAACCCGCAGGCCGGCAGCAGGAGGCTGGAAGCCAGCCGGTCGATCGCCTCCAGCACGCCGACGCCGAAGGGCCGCAGCGTTGCGAGCGCGCCGTCCGAGAGGGCCGAAGGCACGCCGGCGATGAAGGCGATGCCGCCGACAATGAGCGCCGTGCGGCGCCGCGACCAACCGCGCGCCTGCATCAACGCAGCCACTGCGACCTCGATCAGGGCGATGGTCGGTGACAGGGCGGCGAACGCCAGCAGAGCGAAGAACGCCAGTCCGACCCAGGCACCGCCCGGCATCACGGCGAACACCTGCGGCAGCGTGACGAAGGCCAGCGCCGGTCCATGCGCAGGGTCCAGGCCGAAGGCGAACACCGCCGGAAAGGTGGCGATACCCGCCACGAGCGCGAAGGTGGTGTCGATGCCCACCACGAGGACCGCCGAGCGCGCCAGCCGGGCTTCGCCCGGGGCGTAGCTGCCGTACGTGGCCAGCGTCCCCACGCCGACGCCGAGGGAGAAGAAAGCCTGCCCGAAGGCGGCCAGCCACACCTGCGGCCGAGCCAGTGCCGCGAAATCCGGTGCGAACAGGAAGGCCAGCCCCTCGCGCGCGGTGCCCAGCGTCAGTCCGTAGGCGGCCAGGCCCACGACGATCAGGGCCAGCAATGGCATCACCGCGCGTGCCACGCGCTCGATACCGCCCCGAACACCGCCGATGACGGCTGCCGAGGCCAGCGCGAGCACGAGCGCCTGCCAGGCGAGCGTCTGCGGCGAAGCCAGGAACTGGGCGAAGTGGGCGGTGACGGCCTCGCGCCCGCCGCCGATCTCTTTGCCGATCAGATATGTGCCGAAGTAGCGCCATGCCCATCCTGCGATCACGGCGTAGTAGCTGACGATCGCCAGTGCCGCGAACACCGTCAGCCAGCCCGCCCAGGCCCAGTGCGGCGAGCGCATCCCGAACGCGAAGGCGGACACGATATCGGCGCGGGCCCTGCGCCCGAGCGCGAACTCGGCCACCATCAACGGCAGCCCTAGGATCGCGACCGCCGCGAGGTAGGCGATGAGGAAGGCCCCTCCACCGTTCTCGCCCGCGACATAGGCGAAGCGCCAGAGGTTGCCCAGCCCGACCGCGCTGGCCACCGTGGCCAGCACGAAGGCGGCGCGTCCCGACCACTGCTCGCGCGGCGGCGCGCCACCCGGCGCTACCACGTCGACCTCGACCCATGGACCACGAGCATTGGCGCCAGCATCCGCCCCGTCAGGGGTTCATCCGGCATCGGGGCGCGGGTGCTGGCGGCAGGCGCCATGGAATCGTCGGTCGTTTTCGAGAGCTTCGACACGGGCATACCTCGGTGAGGGGGCGGCGGGGCGCATGTTGCCTCAGATCGCGGCGGTCCGGCGACGTGGGCGTCCCGCTTCTTCGCGCCCGGTCGCCGCCCGGCAGCCCGTTCGGGCATCCAGCCGGCGATCTCGTCCGTATCAATGGCGTCGTTGCGTGTCGGAGATCGTTCCGCGCACAACGCGCCGGAGCCGGAACCGCGGCGCACCGCCTGACCGAAACTCGAAAAAAGGTTGAAACATTGGACAGCGTTCATGCGGACCCGCACTGGGGTCTTCCGCCGGATCACGGACCGAATGGCGGACTGTGCTTTGCGCCGAGGTCCGTGTTCCCTGCACCGACCGGCATCGATCCAACCTTGGTGGAAGACTCCGTTCGCGACATTGCCTCGCTGCCCGAGCACATCTCCATCGCGCTGGCCACGCTGTTGCGGTTCCTGCTCTGTGGCGAGGAATCCGCCACGCACGCATTCGGTGATTCGTTGCCGCACTCGCTCGCCGACACCGAACGTTCGTCGCTGGAAGTCATCGCACGAGAAGAAGCGGCCCATGCGTGGCTGATCGGGCAGTGGACGACCAGGCTTCCCGATACGCCCGTCGCGTTCGACGTGGTTGCAACGCGACACTTCTTTCGGCGACTGCAGACGCGGGATCGCGCGCTGCATTTCGCCCGGGTCGCGGCGTTGGACGCCCTGGTGTGCCGCCTCCTGAGCCGGCTGATTCGAGGCGCCGCCCTCACGCCGTACGCGGGGCTGCGCGCAGGTCTGTCGCGGATCCGGTCCGACGAGATCGAGCACGTGCGCGTCTCCCGCGCCCACGCGATCCGCCTGGGCATGCGTCCCGTGGAGTTCTCGGCGGTCGCCGTCGATGTGGAAGCGCGGCTCGCCGTGCTCCTTGCGCCGGCCATGCCGGCGATGCGCGTGATGACCGGTTCGGATCGACCGATCCGCCCGCGCGTTGGCCGCAGCGCGCCCGCGAAAGAACGCGTTCTCGCCTCAATCCCCGGATGATTGCCGTGCCTCCGATTGCGCGCGTCGCGCCCGGACGTATGTCAGTGCTCGGCACCGGCATCGCGCTTCCAGGCCCGGCCATCACGGGTGATGCGCTGATCGAACGGATGGAGCGCAGCTTCGACGTGAGGAAGGGCCGGCTCGCGCGCGTGCTCGATCGTCGCATCGGGGTCGCCACGCGCCACATCGTGCGCGACTTCGCCGCCCGCCGCGAGGCACCGCGCCCCGGACATCGGAATCCTGAGCTTGCAAGCATCGCGCTCGATCGAGCGCTCGACCGTGCCGGTCTCCGGATCGATGACCTCGGCTATGTCCTCGCGCACACAGCCACACCCGCCCGGCCGCTGCCCACGAACGTCTCGGAGGTCGCGGCACTCGCGCGGTACCGCGGTCCGCATGCGGAGTTTCGCCAGGCATGCACGGGCTTCGCGAACGCGCTGCAGTTCGCCGCTGCGCTGCTGTCGCAACCCGACGCCGCACCGGTGGCCATCGTCGGGTCGGAGACCGGATCGGTGTTCTTCGATCCATGGCGTCTGCGGGAGGACCACGATCAGTGGGTCAACCTGCTGCAGATGGGCGATGGCGCCGGGGCGATCATCCTGGGTCCGGCGCGCGCGGGCACCTTGACGTTGCGGTCGGCGTTCATCGGGCAACTCGGTGACCAGTCCGCCGGACTCCAGCAATCGTGCGGCGGGTCGGATCACCCCTGGGTCGACGCGCACGTGATGGGCTTCGAGCACGACTACCCACGCGTCGCCCGGGAGGGGCCGGTGCTGCTCGATGCCGGGCGCGCGGTGCTGGAATCGTGCGGCGAACGCCTGGAGCACGCCCGCAGGATCGTTCCGCATCAGGCGAATGGCCGCATGGACGAATGGTTGAGCGATCGATGGCAAGTCCCGCGATCGCAGTGCTTCGGCAATGGTCGGCACGTCGGCAATCTGGGGAGCGCGTCTATCTGGGTCGCGCTCGATGCCCTGCTGCAGTCGAGTCCGCTCGGCCCCGGTGAGCACGCATGGTTTCTCGGGGCGGAAGCCACGCAGTACACGTTCGGCGGGTTCGTTCTCCACGACGCGCGGCTGCACGCACCGGGATAGCGGGAGGGGGGGCCACCGCAGATGCCGAGGGATCGCACGGAAGTCGCGTCGGCTCCGCGCTGATCGATGGCCCCCCTGAGTGCATGAGGTGCTTCAGACCGCCGAGGCCACGACTCTCCACGCGCCATCGCGACGTTGCTCGATCGCGCCCGTGTCCGGATCGATGCGGAAGAGGTGCAGCCACGTGTTGTCGACGAGTTGCCTCACCACTTCGTGCGCTGACACGACCGTGTCGATGTATTCCCTCGGCGCTTCGACGAAGACGTTGAGACGCAGCGGCGTGTGGCGGAGGGTCCGACCGTCGTGCAGCGACTGCATCGGCAGCCCGATGCGCAGGTCGCCGCCGTTGCCCTCGAACACGCCCAGGTGACCGCCCACCACGTTGTGCAGGACCTTGTTGCCGCTGCCGTAGCGGCGGTTGTCGACCGTCGACGCGTGGTACTGCATGTTGATCCAGTTCGTGACGACCATCGGAGCCGTCATGATCAGCGTCAGCACGTTGAGTTCGGGGTCGAGGCGATGGTCGTACTCGTGCAGGAAGCTGCGGCCCTCGAGATTCAGATGCCGGGTCCGGGCGCGGGGCGCGACGATGAATGCGGCGTTGCCCGCGAGGCCCCACTCGGGCCGCACCTGCGACCAGTCGTTGGCGCGCTCGAGCACGGCCCGGTTCAATTCGGCGTCCTTCCCGGAGAGGCTCTGCAGGCCCAGGCTTGCGGCGCGCTCGGAACGCGCCTGCCGGCCCGCGGCCTCCAACCAGGCGCGCAACTGCGCGAGGTCGGCCTGCCGCTCCGCCGGCACTGCGTCGGTGTCGAACAGGACCACCTCGTCCGTCGTGGTGTTGTGCAGCGCGGGCAGGAAGTGGGTTCCGGTCGGGATGTCGATCCCCAGGTCGCGCAGATGCCTGCGCACGTCCGCGGTGTTGAGCAGGTCGGCCAGCACGCGCGCATTGACCTCGCCCGTCTGACCGCCACACGCACCGCAATCGAGGCCGGCGGCGTGGGGGTTGTTGGCGCTGCGGCTTCCATGGCCGGCCAGCAGCACCAGGGGCGCGAAGCCGCTGACGAGTCCCATCGCGCCGAGGATGCCCTTCGCCATGGCGGCGGCCGCGGCTGGATCGGTGCTCGCCAGGGCGAGACGGGGTCGAAGCGCCGCCGCGGCCGTGGGCGGCAGTCCGGTGTCCTCCCAGCGCGGCGGCGTGGCGTGCGAAGGCAGGGTGTCGGCGAGCAGCTTCGGTGCGTAGGTCAGGCCCAGGGTCTCGACGAAGCTGAAGGCCGATGCGGGTGCGCCGCGGAAATCGGCCCAGCGCTGGCGCCACTGCAGCGCGCGGCGCCGCCAGGCGCCCAGCATCGGGCCCTCACTCGTGTTCCCGTCGTCTTCGTGCACGCGGTACGAAGGCGCCAGCAATCCGGGCAACTGCGGACGTTCGAGGGCGCTGCCGACGGGCGAGTACGCGATGGGCAGACCGAAGAACCCTGCAAAGCCGCGCGTGTGCACCGCCGGGCTCACCGACTCCAGCGCGCGGCGAAACACCTCGGAGCGCACGTCGATGCAGAACAGGGCCTGGACGCGGGCGGCGCTGGCCGCCTCCGCCGCTCGCGATTGACCCAGCCCATGGATGAGCGGCAACTGGTACGCGATCTCGACCGCGCTCTGCAGCAGCCAATCCGTGCGCTGGGCCGCCTGCAGGGCGTCGGCGGAATCCCGTGCGGTCCGCCAGCGTACGGCCCAATCCCCCGGCAGCGAACCGGGTTGCGCATCCTCGAACAGCAGCCACTCCCAGGCCAGGCGGATCGCCAGCAGGTGCACGATCCTGTCGTCGTCGTTGCCGCCCAGGCGGGCCTGCCAACGCTCGTACGCGCACCACGCCGCCCAGCCGCCGATGGCCATCAGGACAGCGCTCAGATACGGCTCGTGTCCCTCTTCCGGCACGGCCATGCCCGCCAGTGCGTGGGCGATCAGATCCTGAGGTTCGGCGGGCAGCGCGGCCAGCCGCTGCCGCAGGGTGGCGCGTCGCTGGCGCCACGGCAGCCCGTGGTCGGCGGAGAGTTGCCCGCGCCAGCTGCCGTAGAGACCGGACGAGGTGTCCATGGTCCAGCGCGCCTGGTGCCGGTCGAAGAACGCGGCGCAGTGCTGGCTGATCTGGTGGGTGACGAGTTCGGTCCAGCTCGTGCCCGGGCGGGGGGGCGTACCGCGGTCGCGCAGATCCGTGACCAGGGGCAGGCGTGACAGTGGCGTCGATGGGAGCTGCAGCGCGCTCACCAGCTCGTTCACGAGCGACTGCACCCGCGCATCGCCGGCGCCGTCGGCGGTCTCGACGCCGAGGGCCTGCGCCGCCGCGAGGTGCAGGTGCCGGCGCTGCAGGCGACCGGCTTCCCACTGCTCCCGGAACCACTCGCGCGGCATCGTCAACCGGGTCCCGGCCAGCGTGCCGAGTGCTGCAGCGGCCTCGGGCATCGTCCGGCCGATCCAGCCCCAGTAGGGATTGACGGCGATGAACTCGTCGAGGGGCCAGGTGGGTGCGACGCGCGCGGTGGCCGTGGCGATGTGATCGGTGAGGCGCTGCCACTGCGCCACGGGCGTTTCGACGACGGCGTTCATGGGCGGGCTCCGGCAGCTTGGGTCGAGGTGTCGATGAAGGTCTCGCAGGCGGGCAGCGGCTTCGCCGGCGTCGCGGGCTCCGGTGGCCTCCACAGCGCAAAGGCCAGACGGTTGAACTTCTCGTCGAGGAAGAGTCCGCCGTAGAACCAGGGGTACATGCGGCGCGCCAGCGTGCCGTGGGGCGCAACGGTGATGATCGACTGCAGCAGGAACAGCGCGCCGAAGGCGAGCGCAACGCCGATCCACAAGGCAGCCGGCGGCGTGACCGCAGGCTGCGATACCCAGGCAGCGAACGCGGCGTGCAGGCCGAAGTAGGCAAGGGCGACACTGAACGCGCCCAGCACTTGCGCCGGCAGCCACCAACCTCCCAGCCTTTCCCTCCGGGCGTGCACGAGAGGCACCAGCGCCAGCGCGACGATGCCGGCCAGCACCCAGATGCCGGGCGAGGCCGCATGACCTGGCACCAGCACGCCGACTGCAGCCCCCGCGGCGAGCGTCATGCCGGCGCCGACCAGCGCGCCCAGCGCGAGCGCCCACGGTGCCGGAGCGACAGGCGGCGGTGCGAGCTGCGTGAGCATCGTGCGACGCACCGTTCCCCCGGCGCCCAGAAAGGCGTGCGCCTTGTACAGCGAGTGCGCCACGAGATGCAGCAGTGCCATCTCCCAGGCCCCCAGCCCGCATTGCATGAGCATGAACCCCATCTGCGCGCAGGTGGACCACGCGAGCATCACCTTGATGCTGATCCGGGTGGTCATCACGAGGGCCGCCAGCACTGCCGTCGCGGTGCCCGCAGCCACCAGCGGCACCTGCGCCGCCGGCACTTCGGCCACCAGGGGTGCGAACCGGATCAGCACGAAGCCGCCCAGATTGACCACGCCCGCGTGCAACAGCGCCGAGACCGGCGTGGGCGCTTCCATCACCTGGATCAACCAGCCGTGGAACGGCAGTTGTGCGCACTTGAGAAGTGCGGCGCCCGCGATGAGCAGCACCGCGGCCTGCGCAGTCCAGGGGAGTGTCGCCGCCGCCGTGGCCTGCGCGGCGATCCGATCGATGTCCAGTGTCCCGAAGCCGAGATACAGCAGGCCTGTTGCCCCGAACATGCTCAGGTCGGCCAGGCGCGCGACGATGAACTTCTTGTGCGCGGCGACGACGGCCTGGGGCCGATCACCGAAGAAGGTCAACAGCCGGTGCAAGGCCAGGCTGGTGGCCGTCCAGGCCAGCGCCAGGACCAGCACATGGTTCGTGGCCACCACCACGGCCACCGACGCCAGCGTGACCATCAGCCACCGGACGTAGTGACGTTCGTCGCGTTCGCCGGCCAGATAGGCCTGCGAGTAGCGCACGATGATCCAGCCGACGAACGTCACCAGCAGCATGACCACGCCGCCCGGAACGTCGGCACGCACCCCATGCCCGGTTCCGTGCGGAAGGAACAGCAGTGTCATCAGGGAAAGCGCTGCGAGGCCCAGCGCGACGGAGGTGGCCCAGCGCGCGTTGCGCCAGGAGGCTGCGATACCCGAGCCTGGGAGCGATGCCGCCGCGGCGGTTGCCAGGGCAGGCCCCAGTAGCAGGGCCGCGTGCCAGATCGGCAGGGGGGCAATGAGGTCGGTCTGCAGGTCCATGTACCGCTCCGGGAAAGTGATGGGTGCACTTTGCCGACGCGGAACAATTCCGTAAAACGCATTGTTTAGACGAAATAGATTTATAAAAACGAAGCGTGTGTCGCGGGCGCCTCAGCCCGCCCTGCTCAGCCGGGAGTCGCCAGCAGCTCGTAGAACGACTCGAGCCAGCGTTGCTGCTCGACCGTCTCCGGCATGGCGAACCCGCGCGATCTGTGCAGGATCCCTCCGATCGACGCGCTTGGAACACCCAACAGGAACAGCAGGCCGGAGGTCATCAGACCCGTCCTCCCGATGCCTGCCAGGCAGTGGACGAGAACGGATCTTCCGTCGATGACTTCGTGGTGTACGTCGCGGACGAAGTCCGCGAAGGCATCCGCCGACTCGGGGACGCCATGGTCGGTGATCGGGAAGGACCGGAAGGTCAGCCCCGACGATGCGCACAGCCGCGCTTCGGCCTCGACGCCGAACATCGTCTGCTCGTGGGGCGCCAGCAGCGAGACGACGACATCCACGCCTGCCGCCTTCCAGGCCCCGACTTGGGCGGCGAGGCGATGGTCGCCGTCGGGGCAGCAGGACACGGCGATCCGATGGGGCGCGATATCGCAGATCCAGTGCACCTGGTTGGTGAAGATCGACATTCGACTCCTAGGGAGCCTCTGCACAGCCTGCGCGGATCGCGTTGCTGTCGGAATCGATCGGTGGCAAGGCGCGAGGTGCAGTCGATATCGGGATATCGACAAACCGAGTAACGCCGCCAGCGATCGATTCCGGCGCAACCCTCCGGGACGGTCGGCACAGGCCGCCGTTTCGCGATCATGTGTCTTCAGCATCGACGGCGGCCTGGTCCTTCGCGTCATCCGCCCGGAAGACCTCCGTCGCGACCGCGCAAGCTATGCAGAGGCTCCCCAGGGGTCGATGCGGGGACTCGTACGTGCAAAGCGCGAGGCATCGCTACGGCTTGTGTCGCGCCACTCTGCGTGAGGCCAGGACTCCCCCTGCGTCGCGCAGCTACTACGCAGGGGGAGTGCAAGCCGCTACGCCAGATCGAAGCGGTCCGCGTTCATGACCTTGGTCCACGCGGCGACGAAGTCCTGCACGAACTTCTCCCGGCCGTCGCCCTGCGCGTAGACCTCGGCGTAGGCGCGCAGGATCGAGTTCGACCCGAACACGAGATCCACCCGTGTCGCCGTCCACCGGACCGCACCGGACTTACGATCGCGGATCTCGTACAGGTTGTTGCCGGCCGGCTTCCACGTGTAGGCCATGTCCGTCAGGTGGACGAAGAAGTCGTTCGTGAGCACCCCCACGCGATCGGTGAACACACCGTGCCCGGTGCCACCATGGTTGGTTCCCAGAACCCGCATGCCGCCCACCAGTGCAGTCATCTCGTGGGCGGTCAGCCCCAACAACTGCGTGCGATCGAGCAGCAGTTCCTCCGCGCTGACGACGTAGTCGCGCTTCAGCCAGTTGCGATAGCCGTCCGCCACGGGCTCCAGCACGTCGAACGACCCCGCATCCGTCATTGCCGCGGTGGCGTCGCCGCGCCCCGGTGCGAAGGGAACCTTCACGTCGAAGCCCGCGGCCCTGGCGGCCTGTTCGACGCCCACGTTGCCGGCGAGGACGATCACGTCGGCCACGCTCGCGCCGGTCTGCGCCGCGATCGCTTCGAGCACGCCGAGCACCTTGGCGAGTCGGGCCGGTTCGTTGCCTTCCCAATCCCTCTGCGGGGCGAGGCGGATGCGCGCGCCGTTGGCGCCGCCGCGCTTGTCCGAGCCGCGGAACGTTCGAGCGCTGTCCCAGGCGGTCGAGACCATCTCGCCGATCGTCAGACCGCTGGCGGCGATCTTCGCCTTGACGCCGGCGACGTCGTAGTCGCTGCGGCCTGCAGGCACCGGGTCCTGCCAGATGAGGTCTTCCTGCGGGACATCCGGACCGATGTAGCGGGCCTTCGGCCCCATGTCGCGATGGGTCAGCTTGAACCACGCCCGCGCAAAGACTTCCGAGAAGTAGGCCGGGTCCTGGTGGAATCGCTCCGAGATCTTCCGGTAGGCCGGGTCCATCTTCATCGCCATGTCGGCGTCGGTCATGATCGGGTTCCGCCGGATCGACGGATCCTCCACATCGACCGGCTTGTCACTCTCCGCGATGCTCACGGGTTCCCACTGCCAGGCACCGGCAGGGCTCTTTCGCAGTTCCCATTCGTGATTGAGCAGCATGTCGAAGTAGCCGCCATCCCAACGGGTGGGGTGGGTGGTCCACGCGCCTTCGATGCCGCTGGTCACGGTGTCTCGACCCGTACCGCGTCGGGTCTTGTTGTTCCAGCCCAGACCCTGTTCGTCGACGTCGGCGCCCTCGGGGGTCGGACCCAGCAACTTGGCGTCACCGTTGCCGTGGCTCTTGCCGACGGTGTGCCCACCGGCGGTGAGCGCAACGGTCTCCTCGTCGTTCATGGCCATCCGCAGGAAGGTCACGCGTACGTCGTGGGCGGTCTTCAGCGGGTCGGGCTTGCCGTCGACGCCTTCGGGGTTCACGTAGATGAGCCCCATCATCACGGCAGCCAGCGGGTTCTCCAGATCGCGCTCGCCGGAGTAGCGGCTGTTGGCGCTGCCGGTGGGCGCGAGCCATTCCTTCTCGGAACCCCAGTAGGTGTCCTTCTCGGGATGCCAGATGTCCTCGCGCCCGAACGCGAAGCCGAAGGTCTTCAGACCCATCGACTCATACGCCACGGTGCCGGCGAGGACGATGAGGTCGGCCCAGCTGATCCGGTTGCCGTACTTCTTCTTGATCGGCCACAGGAGGCGGCGCGCCTTGTCGAGATTCGCGTTGTCGGGCCACGAGTTGATCGGGGCGAAACGCTGACTGCCGGTGCCGGCGCCGCCGCGACCATCCGCGATGCGGTAGGTGCCGGCCGAGTGCCATGCCATGCGGATCATGAGACCGCCGTAGTGACCCCAGTCGGCCGGCCACCAGTCCTGGCTGTCGGTCATCAGCGCGTGGAGGTCGCGCTTCAGCGCAGCGACGTCGAGCGTCCTGACCGCCTTGCGATACTCGAAGCCTTCGCCCAGCGGATTGGTCTTGGTGTCGTGCTGATGGAGGATGTCGAGGTTGAGTGCCTTCGGCCACCAGTCCATGCCCGCCCTGCCAGCCGACGTGGCGCCGCCGTGCATCACCGGGCATTTGCCGGACGTGTTCGTGTTGTTCGTGGTCATGTTCATCTCCATTCGTGATGGCGTTGATCGGGGTTCGCCAGCCTGACGGGACAAATGCGAATGTCCTGCCTGCGGCCAGGTTTCGAAATCAGGATCCACACCGATCGGGTTCGCGATCCGAAATCCAGTCTACAGGCGGGACGTGTCTGCGTTCATCGTATGTGTCTATGCGCGTGATAGGCAGAGCCTGGCGGGTCCGGCGAAATGGCGGCCTTCGTCAGCTTCGCGTTTGCGGCAAGCCCCGGTGCGTGGTCGCCACGATCAGATCGGAGGTGCCGAAGCCATGCTTCCGCGTGGCTCGCTAGGGAACTGGGCAAGGGGAATCCTCTCGCCAAGGAAGCAAGGCGAGGTCAGTTGCGGATGAGGGTTCTCTCCGCCTGCGCCAATGCCCCCATGGACCCATGGATCACCAAGACGTCGTATAGCGCGATTCGAGTGTCCGATCCGGGCAGAAGGCGGCGCTTGCCACTTCGAACGAGCTCGCGAACCGTGGCTCCACCCAGATCGAGTTCCGCAAGCTGTTTGCCGATGGACTTGGATCCAGGCGAAATCGCAAACGAACGAGTCTGGAAGGCAAGGCCATCCTCGGCTGTATCCGTGAGCGTCTCGCCCCGAAAGAACTCACGAATCAATCGATACTTCCCGGCGCGTTGTTCCTGGATTCGCATCATCACCTGGGCCGGCGGTACGCCAAGCAGCAGCAACGATTGCGACGCGATCATCAAGCCCGCCTCGATCGATTCGGGCACCACCTCCGCAGCCCCCGCTTTCTGCAACTCATCCGTGGCACTTTCGTCGCGCGTGCGGACCATCACGGGGAGATCCGGACGGGCTGCCCTCAGGTACTCGAGGATCTTCAAGGACGCCGCAACGTCGCCGTGACTGATGATGACGAGCCTTGCGCGGTCGACGCCCAGCAGATCCAGAATGCTGCTGTCGGTAGCATCACCGTAGTACACGGGTTCGCCAGCGGCATGTGCCTGGCGGACGCGCGCGGAATCGAGATCAAGCGCGATGTAGGGGATGCTCTCCACTTCGAGCAGGTGCGCAACGCTCTGTCCGATCCGGCCGTAACCGAAGATGATCACATGCTGGTCAAGCCGTGCACCGATGGCGGGATCCAGAGTGGGACTCGCCGACATGCCCCCAGGAACAGGCGGCTCTCGCGCGATGGCACTCGCAATCGCGTGGTTGTACCGGATGATGAACGGACCAGCGATCATGGAGAAAAGCACCGAGGCAAGTGCTATCTGGCCCAGGAACTCGTCGATCGCATTCGCGGAAAGCGCGATCGCGAGCAATGCAAATCCGAACTCGCCACCGACGGCCAACAGCAGTCCGGTGCGCCAAGCCGTGAGCCGATCCACTCCTGCGCTCCTCACCATGATCGAGACGAGCACGGTCTTGCTCGTCAGCAGCACCAATGCTCCGAGAATCGCCCACTGCCAGATCTCGGGAAGACTGGTGGGGTCGAGCAGCATGCCGATGCCGACAAAGAACAGCCCGAGCAAGACGTCTCTCAGAGGCCGGACGGTGGACTCCACTTGATGACGAAACTCTGTTTCGCCAAGCACCATGCCAGCGAGGAATGCGCCGAATGCGAGCGACAACCCCAGGCTGTAGGTGGTCCACGCGGACACCAAGGCAACGAGGAGCACGGTCAACGTGAAGATCTCCGCCGAGCGTCGCTCCGCGATCAGATGGAACGCGGGACGAAACAGCCAACGACCCACGATGAAAACCAACGCGAAGGCCAGCAGCGCCTTGGTCAGCGCCCACCCCAATGCACCCAGTACGGCATCCGCCCCCTTGGCCATTCCAAGCACCGGGATGACCACAACGAAAGGTACGGCGGTGACATCCTGGAACACCGACATCGCAAGCCCCAACTTCCCGTGACGGCTGTGCTCCTCGCCTTGCTCCAGCAGCTGCTTGCCGATGATCGTGGTTGATGATTGAGCGAACACTGCGCCGACAACGAATGCCGCCACGGGCGTCAACCCCGCCCACCAAGCGATCAGCCCTACGATCGCAGTCGTGAAGAAGACCTGACCCGTTCCGAGGCCAAGCACTTGATGCCGCAGCGCATGAATCTGCGGCAGCGAAAAGTTCAATCCAATCGTGAAGAGCAGAAACACGATTCCGAACTGGGCCAGTTCATGAATCTGCGGGATGTCGATCTCCGGCCCAATGGTGTGTGGCCCGAGGATCAATCCGACAAGCAGGTAGCCCAGGCTGGTGGGAACGTGGAATCGGTTGAACGCGACCACGACCGGCACGGCCACGCTCAGCAGGAGCAACACTTGGGCGAAGGTTTCCACTAGGTGCGACCGTTCCGGATGGTGTCGGCGATACTGGCTATGGGTTCCTGCGCGGCTGCGGCATGCGCCCGATCGTGCAGACGGCTGCGCGATGTCATCGTCGGCCCCGATCCGGGCGCACCGAGTCGATGCCAACGCGATTCTCGCGAAGGCTGGGACGATTCATCCCGATGGAGAGACCTCCCGCTACGCTGTCGTCGAAGGAGTCGGTCCGCTCCGACCACTGGGTCGATTGCCTCCGAAAGCCGAGGTGGTGGGGGAGCCTTCTGGTCTCGAGGGTCGCCGCGATGCCGCGGTCGCAACAGCCCGCGGTGGCGTCCCAGGCTGAACTTCGACACGATCTCGATGGCCGGCATATGTGGGTGCGCAAGCCACGCCGATCTCCCTGCCAGCGCGGATGACCAGAAGTCGTGTCTTCCACAGTCCCCGCACGTGGATACCAACGAGCCGCCGGTCCGAACCTCAGACTGGCTTGTGACCATCGATCGCGGTGGTGGCGAAATCGTCACCCACGGTCGCTGAAACCGCAGGCAAGGTGTGGTGGAGCATCGGGTCAGAACTCCCGTGGATGGATCGCGCGGAAGTCTGCCATGACCGCGAAGTGGGCGCCCATCTGGCGCGAGTCCAAGGCCCCCTTCCTGACGAAGTATCCGATCGGAAGCGCCTTGTGTTCTCGGACATGAGGGTTCTCGACATTGTCCGCGATCGTGCCACCGCCGAGCCGTGCAGCGTCCGAGGGATGACTGCACCGCACGCCCGATGCTGGTGTTCGGTGCCACGAGGCGGGACGGGTGCGGCCGTTGCGGGGGGGCAGGCAAGGAGGCCACTCCAATGGGCAATGACGCAGGGGCGAGGGGAGAGCTATCCTTCGCGCGCCCCACGCATGGCGGATGCTTCGCCTTCGCGCCGGGCACTCCCGTTTCTTCGGTCGCTTCCATGTCCCGTCTCCACTTCACGATCGAACGTCAGGCCAGTGCTTCCAAGGCCCGCGCCGCGCGATTCCAGACGCTCCACGGCGAGGTGCAGACGCCGGTGTTCATGCCCGTCGGCACGCAGGCGACGGTCAAGGGGCTGTCGGTCGATGCGCTCCGGATGGTCGGATCCCGCGTGCTGCTCGCGAACACGTATCACCTGCTGCTCCGCCCCGGCCCGGATGTGTTCCGCGCCTTCGGCGGCATCCATCGACTGATGAACTGGCAGGGCCCGGTGCTGACGGACTCCGGTGGATTCCAGATCTTCTCGCTGCCCGCGGAGCGCGCCATCGACGAGAAGGGCGCGCGCTTCCGGAGCTATGTCGACGGGAAGATGCACATGCTCTCGCCCGAGACCAGCATCGACATGCAGAAGGCGATCGGCAGCGACATCATGATGGTGCTCGACCAGTGCATCCCATCCACCGCGCCGCTCGCGGAGGCCGAGGCAGCCATGGAACTGACGCACCGCTGGGCGCTGCGATCCCTGGAGGCGCGGGGCGATTCGCCGCAGGCGCTGTTCGGCATCGTCCAGGGTGCCTGCCATCCGTCGTTGAGACGGCAGAGCGCCGACTTTCTCGCGAAGCTCCCCTTCGACGGCCTGGCCATCGGCGGGCTGGCGGTGGGCGAGACCCACGCAGAGCGCTACGAATTCACCGGCCTCGTGACGGACCATCTGCCGGCGGACAAGCCGCGCTACCTGATGGGCGTCGGCACGCCGATCGACATCCTCGAAGCGGTGCATCGCGGCGTCGACATGTTCGACTGCATCATCCCGTCGCAGCTCGCCCATCGAGGCACGGCGTTCACCTCGCACGGCAAGATCCACTGCCGTCGCACCGTCTATCGCCTCTCGGAGGCACCGCTCGACGCGGAGTGCGACTGCCAGACGTGCCGCGAATACTCCCGCGCGTATCTCTGCCATCTGGTGCGGTCGAACGAGACCCTCGGTGCGCAGCTCCTCTCGATCCACAACCTCACGTTCTATCACCGGCTGATGCGCGAGATGCGCGAGAGTATCTTGCGCGACGAATTCGCGGCCTTCTACGCGCAGAAGCGGAACGAGCTGGCGCGGCCCGACGACGATCATCCCAGCAAGCCGCCCGCCAAGGCCGCGGCGGTGACTGCGCCGCGGCGCGGCGACTACGAGATCATCAAGGGACCCTCCGGCGCCTTCAGCATCCGGCAGATCAGTTCCGGTGAAGTGATGCATTCGGTGAACCGACCGAGCGACGAGGCGGACGCGCTGTACGTCGTGCAGTCGCGGCTCGCTGAACGCCTTCGTCATCCGCCGGAGGCCGGTCCGGCGACGGATCTCGTGATCTGGGACGTCGGGCTCGGCGCGGCGTCGAACGCGATGGCGGCGATCGGCTGTTTCGAGCAGGTGTACGCACGGCATGGCGCAGCCGGCCTGCGCGGCGTCCACCTCGTGAGTTTCGAGCGCGATCTCGATGCGCTGATCCTGGCGACGAAGAAGTCCGCGCGCTTTCCGCACCTTCAGCACGCCGCCCCGCATGCTCTACTCGGACTGGGTCGCTGGACTCACGCCTCAGGGTTGCTCACCTGGGAGCTTGTCGAGGGCGATTTCCTGGCGCACTTCGCGTCGGCGGCGGCGCCCGACCTTGTCTTCTACGACCCGTTTTCCGCGAAGACGGATACCGCGCTCTGGACACCTGACGTGTTCGCGGCCATTGCATCGCACGGTGGCGACAAGCCGATGGCGCTTTACACGTACTCGGCGTCGACAGCGGTGCGCGCTGCGTTGCTCTGGGCCGGCTTCTGGGTGGCGGAGGGTGTCGGGTCCGGGCCGAAGGCGACGACGACGATGGCGTTCACGGGTGAGGACGACGAGACCACCGTTTCCGGGGTGGCTCCTGACACGATCTCGTGGTTGGGCGAGGCCTGGCTGGAACGGTGGCGGCGCAGCGATTCGAGGTATCCGCGAGACCTGATCGAGGCGGAGCGGGAGGCCTTCTCCCGGCGGATCGAGTCCCATCGGCAGTTCGCGCGACGACCGACACGCACAGCGGTGTCTGCCACTCCTTAGTGGGCTCGGCTCAAGTCAGCGCGTCTAGCAGCGCTTTCGCTTCGACGAGTTTCTGCGTGCAGAGCGTCAACGAGTTTCGCACCCGTCAACCCTGAAGCTCCATCAGGTCGCGCGGGGTCGCTCGCGCAGTCCGATGCCTGCTGGTGCACAGCCTTGACGGCCGCGTGACCGACCGATAGGTTCCACCGGCCGGCGCACTGTTGTGCCTCAACTCATCTGGATGTTCTACGACCGTGCATGAAGTCTTCAACGAGTTTGCGCTTCTCCTGCTGATCTCTGCGGGTGCCGGGGCGGTGTCGCTATGGTTGCGACAGCCAGCGCTGATCGCGTACATCGTCGTCGGCATCGTGGTGGGGCCGGCGGTGCTCGGCCTCGTGTCGGCCCACGATCAGATCGATCTTCTCGCGCAGGTTGGCGTTGCCGTGCTGCTCTTCGTGGTGGGGCTCAAGCTCGACCTCCAGCACGTGCGTCATATCGGCCCGGTGGCCCTGGCCACGGGGCTCGGGCAACTGGGTTTCACGATCGTGTTCGGCTTCCTGCTGATCCTGCTCCTGGGCAGGGCGCCGATGGAAGCGCTGTACGTGGCAGTGGCGCTGACGTTCTCCAGCACGATCATCATCGTCAAGCTGCTGTCCGACAAGCGCGAACTCGATTCCCTGCACGGCCGCATCGCCGTCGGCTTCCTCATCGTCCAGGACCTCGCGGTCGTGCTCGCGATGATGACCATGAGTGCCCTGCGCGGAAGCGGGGAGGCCGGTCTGGGCGAGGTGGTGGTTTCCCTCGGATGGCGTGTCGGTGCGGCCGCGGTGTCGATGTTCGTGCTGATGCGCTACATCCTTCCGCGGGTGGTCTCGCTGATGGCTCGGTCGCAGGAACTGCTGCTGGTGTTCGCGATCGCCTGGGGCACGGGGCTGGCGGCGCTCGGCGAGTGGGCGGGATTCTCCAAGGAGGCCGGTGCGTTTCTGGCCGGCTTCTCGTTGGCCTCCACGGTCTACCGGGATGCCATCAACGCGCGGCTCTCCGGCATCCGCGATTTCCTGCTGCTCTTCTTCTTCATCGATCTCGGCGCCAAGCTCGATTTCTCGACCCTGGGCGGCGAAGTCTGGCCGGCGCTCGCGCTGTCGCTGTTCGTCCTGGTGGGCAATCCGCTCATCGTGCTGGCGATCATGGGTTACATGGGCTATCGCAAGCGGACGGGTTTCCTCGCCGGCCTGACCGTCGCGCAGATCAGCGAGTTCTCCATCGTGTTCGTCGCCATGGGCATCTCGCTGGGTCACGTCGGCGTCGAGGCGCTCGGACTCACGACACTGGTGGGGCTGACAACGATCGCGCTCTCGACCTACATGATTCTCTACTCGCACCCGCTGTACGAAAAGGTGGCCCCCTGGTTGTCGGTGTTCGAGCGCCGCCATCCCCACCGAGAACTGGCCGCGGAGAACGATCCGAATAGTGCAATCCGACCGGACGTCATCGTGGTGGGGCTCGGACGCTATGGGAGCCGGCTCGCTGCAGGACTGCGCGCCGAGGGTCTCGAGGTCCTCGGTGTGGACTTCGACCCGGAGGTGATCCGGGATCTGCGCCGCCAGGGGCATGCTGTCAGTTTCGGCGATGGCATGGAGGCGGAGTTCGTGGCAAGCCTGCCCCTCGGAGGCGTCCTCTGGGTGGTGAGCACGTTGCCCGACGTGGAATCGAACCGCGGACTGATGCACGCGCTGAGGGAGCACGGATTCAAGGGGCAGTTGTCGGTCGTCGCACGGGATGACCCCGGTGGCATCGCTTTGGAGAAACTCGGGATCCCGTCCGTGCTCTATCCCATGAACAACGCGGTCGAACACGCAGTCCGCAGCCTGAAGGACCTGATCCACCCCAGGGAGAAGCTTCCATGACCTCGCTCCAGCACATCCTCGCCGCGACCGACCTCTCCACGTCGTCACTGCATGCCGTGGATCGCGGATTCCTGATCGCAGCGCACAGCGGCGCGCGATTCACCGTGCTGCACGCGATGGGGCTGGACGCACTCGCGCCTCTGCGGGAGATGCTCGGTGAGCACGCGGCGTCGGTATCCGGAAAGGTGGAGAGCGAGCGTCGCGAGGCGCTGCAGCGCGTCCTTGGCGACAGCAGTCGCAACCGCGGTGTCGCCGCGGATCTGCATCTGGAGGCGGGAATGCCCACCCAGGTGGTGCCCGACGTCGCTCGCGCGCTCGATGTCGGATTGATCCTCGTGGGCGCGCACGGCCGGCATTTCCTGCAGCGCTTCCTGCTCGGCTCCACGGCGTCGCGTCTGCTACGCAAGAGCACGTGCCCGGTGCTCGTCGTCAAGGAACCCGCGCGCGAACCCTATCGGCGGGTGCTCGTGTCGATCGATTTCTCGCCCGGTGCCGCGCTGGCGCTGCAGACCGCACGGGCCATCGCGCCCGGCGCCGAGATCATCCTGCTGCACTCGTCCCACATCCCGTTCGAGGCGACCATGCACTACGCCGGCGTCAGCGAGGAGACGATCCACCGCTACCGCATCGATGCGCGCGATCGCGCGCTGGCACAGCTGCATCGGATGGCGAAGGAGGGCGGACTCCCCGAGGGCGGGTACACGGTCAGCGTGACGCCCGGCGATCCCACCCGGGAGATCCTCACGCAGGAGGACGCCTACGACTGCGACCTCATCGTCGCGGGGAAGCATGGAACCAACGTCACCGAGGAACTGCTCATCGGGAGCGTGACCAAGCGGGTGCTGGCCGAGTCCCGGTCGGACGTTCTCGTGGTGGTGGACAGCCGTATTCCCGTCGACGGCGCCGGGCTCCCGTAACGGGTGTCCGGCAGCGTCTCGCCAGGAAGGGCGAGTCCTCAGCGCTCCGGATCGTGGGGCTCGAACGCCCTGCAGCGCCCGAGAATGGTTGCGACGACGACAGCGTCCTGCACGCGGCGCGAATCGCCGAGCAGTGCCCGCCGGGAATGGCGTCTGATCCTCGGAGGCGCCGCCTTCTCCTGCACTGGCCGCAGCGGCACGTACGCGGGGTGATGCACGACCGGTTCGGCGTGGACAGCGGCGGGCGCGTACACCCGCGCATCGTCGTCCTCTTCGAAGTCCATGACCGGCTCTTCGCCCGACTCGATGACGGGAGGCGGGCGCCTCGCGGCCTGCCGCTTGCGATAGAACTGCATGAAGAGCTGCCCCAGCACGACGGCTGCGAACAGCAGGATGGACACCACATCCATGGAGATGCCGTTCATGCCGGTGGCGCCTACTTCCTGGGCCCGGCGGGGAGTGGATCGTCGCCGTGGGCGATCTCCTCGCGCATGGCCGTGTCCGCCTGCAGATTCTTCATCCGGTAGTAGTCCATGATTCCGAGATTGCCGTCGCGGAAGGCTTCGGCCATGGCACGCGGCACCTCGGCCTCGGCCTCGACCACCCGGGCGCGCATCTCCTGCTCGAGCGCGACGGCCATGGCGCGCCGCTCCTCGGCCTTCGCCTGGGCGATCTGCTTGTCGGCGTTGGCCTGATCGATCTGCAGCTTCGCGCCGATGTTCTCGCCGACATCCACGTCCGCGATGTCGATCGACAGGATCTCGTAGGCCGTACCCGCATCGAGCCCCTTGCTGAGCACATGCTTCGAGATGTGATCCGGGTTCTCCAGCACATCCTTGTGGCTGTTGGCGGAACCGATGGTGCTCACCATGCCTTCGCCCACGCGCGCGATGATGGTCTCCTCGCCCGCACCGCCCACGAGGCGGTCGATGTTCGTCCGCACGGTGACGCGGCACACCGCGATGAGCTGGATGCCGTCCTTGGCGACCGCAGCGATCTTGGGGGTCTCGATCACCTTGGGAAGCACCGACATCTGGACGGCCTCGAGCACGTTGCGGCCGGCGAGGTCGATGGCCGCCGCGCGCTTGAAGGGCAGGGGGATGTTCGCCTTGTCGGCGGAGATCATGGCGTTGACGGTCCGCACGACGTCGCCACCCGCGAGGAAGTGCGCTTCGAGGTCGTTGATGGTCACCTCGATGCCGGCCTTGACCGCGCTGATGCGCGCAGTGATGACGGTACCCGGTGGCACGCGCCGCAGCCGCATCCCGATCAGGTCGAGCAGGCCCACGTACGCGCCGGATGCCCAGGCGGCAATCCAGAGGCGCACCGGCACCAGATACATCAAGAGGCCGAGGCCCGCGATGATGAGAATGAGCAGGCCGAGGCCGCTCGTGACGCCAGTATCGATACCCATTGTTTCTTATCCCCCGTTGACTGCGTGATTCGAACGTCGGACGACGATCCTGTTGCCGTCGACGCGGACGACCTCGATGGCTTCGCCGGGATCCACGGGCTCGCCCGTCGACACCACGTCCACTCGTTGGCCGTCGATCTCTGCGATGCCCGCCGGATGCAGTGGCGTGCTCGCGACTCCGGTCCTGCCCAGCCAGTGGCTGTCCTGCGCTGGTGCCGATGCGTATCCGTCGCGGGCCGACAGTCCGGTCTCGAGTACGAGTCTCCGGCCGAATCGCGTGTGCGGAAGGAACCGCATCAACACGAAGCTCGCGACGATCGCGAGAAGCAGCGACAGCGACACGCGCATCGCGGCCTCGAGCACCGTTTCCAGGGAATCCTGCGCGCCTACGAGACTGAGAACGAGCCCGCCCAGGATCATCGCGATGCCCAGGGCCCCGACGACGCCGAAGCCTGGAATGGCGAAGATCTCCACCCCGAGCAGCACGATCCCCGCGGTCACGAGCAGCATCTCTTCCCAACCGGCGAGCTGCACCAGCGACTGCCCCCAGAAGAAGAGCCCGAGGCTGAGGATGCCGAGCGCGCCGGGGATTCCGAACCCGGGCGTGCGCAGTTCGACGACGATGCCGAGGATGCCCACGGTGATCAGCAAAGAGCTGAGAATCGGATGCGTCAGGAACCGGACGAGATTCTCGGCCCAGTTGGGTTGGGCGACGCGCAGCTCGGCGCCGGCGAGTCCGGTCTGCACGAGCACGGCCTCGAGGGTGTCTGCGCGGTGGTCGGCCACCTTGTTCTTCATGGCCTCGTCCGTGGTGAGCGTCAGCAGTTTCCCCTTGCCCACGATGCCGGGCACGACCACGTCGGCGTCCACCATGGCCTCGGCGATGAGGAGCGGACGCTTGCGGAATTCGGCCGTGGCGCGGAACTCCTTCCGGACGTAGGAGACCGTCTTCTCGTCCACGGGCTTGGAGGCCTCTCCAGGCTGACCGGCCTGCACCGGCGTCGCAGCGCCGATGGTGGCACCCTCGGCCATCACCAGGGTCTCGGTGGCGAGGCTGATGAGCGCGCCGGCGGAGATCGCGCGCTTGTTCACGAACGCAATGGTCCGGACCTTCGACTTCAGCAACGCGTCGCGGATGATGACGGCGGCGTCGACACGCCCCCCGAAGGTATTGATGTCGAGGATCACGGCGGCGGCGCCGTCCCGCTGCGCTTCATCGAGGACACGCTGCAGGTAGGGGGCCAGGCCGAGATCGATCATTCCTTCGATGGGCGCCACGTGGACGACCCGGCCGGATCCGTCGGCATGGGCGGAAAGGATCGTCGCGATGAGCGCGAGGCACAGTAACGTGTGTCGGACGAAGCGCTGCGTGAAGTTGGCGAGCATGGATGGTGTCGGTGGTTCCTGGCGGTGGGTGCGGATGCGCTCGTCGAGGATCCGATGACTCTGCATGCTACGCCCTTGCGTCCTGGCCGGGGCGGCGATGGCGTCGCAGCCATTGCGCACGCAAACCGTGGCGTTCACAGCGTTCGCTTGTGGAAGGCGCGCGCCAGTCGGTATCCTGACGCGCCATGAAAACCGATGCGGACACAGTGGACGTCGATCGCGAGCGAGCGTCCTTCGCATCGGCGTGGTTCCGCATCCCGTTCGCGCTACGCATGGCCGGTGCCATCTGCCTGGGCCTCGGTGCGGGGCTGTTGCTGGGCCAGGATGCGCACGTCCTGAACCTCCCGGCGAAGATCGTCCTGCGACTCCTCGGAGCGTTGGCGCTGCCGCTGGTCATGTTCGCCATCCTCCGTGCCGTGCTTCGCGCGTCGGCCGGTGCCGCTGATGCGGCGCGCCTCACGTGGATTCTTCTTTCCAACACGACCGTCGCCATTCTCATCGGCCTCGTGCTCGCGAACGTTCTCGCCCCTGGCGCCGGCGCGGTGCTGGCAGGTGCCGATCCGAACGGGAGGGCGGTGCTCGTGGGGAGCGGCCTGCTCGATCTCATCCCGCGCAGCGTGCTGGGGCCGCTCGGGGATCAAGGCAGCGTGCTGCAGGTCGCGATGCTCGCGCTCGTCCTGGGGCTGGCGATGCGCGAGGTGCGCGACACACCGATGCGCACGGTGGGCGACCTCGTCGATATCGGCTTCGCGACCATGCTGCGCGTGCTGTTGTGGATCATCGAGCTGCTGCCGCTCGCGGTGTTCTGCGTGACGGCGATCATCGCGGGAACGAAGGGCCTGCGCGGCTTCGGGCCGCTCGGCGCATTCGTCGGCACGGTGATCCTGGCGCTTCTCCTGCAGGCGTGCTTCTACCTCGCGAGGGTCCGGCTGGGCTCGAACGTGCCGCCGCTGCGCATGCTGCAGGCGACGCGTGGCGCGCTGCTGTCTGCGTTCTCGACGGCCAGCTCGGCGGCGACGATGCCGGTGACGTACGGCAATCTCACGGAGAATCTCGGTGTCAGCGACCGCTCGGCGACACTCGCCGCCCTGGTTGGCACGAACTTCAACAACGATGGCACGGCACTCTACGAGGCTGTCGCGGCGCTGTTCGTGGCGCAGGCGCTCGGCATCGACCTCACGATCTGGCAGCAGGTGGTCGTCATGCTCGCGAGCATCACCGCATCGGTGGGTGCGGCTGTCCCGGAGGCAGGGATCGTCAGCATGACGCTCGTGTTCGGTGCGGTCGGGCTCCCGATCGAGGCGATCGGCACGCTGCTGGTCGTCGACTGGTTGCTGGACCGTTGCCGGACGGCAACCAATGTGCTGGGCGATATCGCGACGGCCTGCCTGCTCGATGGCCGGCGCGCTCCGGAGATTCCGCCATGACGACTTTTCGACTGCCGTTCGTTGCCGCGTTGCTGGGGTTGGCGCTGGCGATACCGACCATGCCGCTCGCGCTGGCCGAGGTGTTCGATACGGTGATCCGCAACGGCCGGGTGCTCGATCCCGAGTCCGGGCTGGACGGCATCCGTTCCGTCGGCATCCAGGGCGGCGTGATCCGCGCGGTGACGACCGAACCCCTGGAGGGTCGCGACGTCGTCGACGCCACCGGGCTCGTGGTGGCGCCAGGCTTCATCGACCTGCACTGGCACGGCGTCGAACCGGCTTCGCATCGCTATCAGGCGATGGATGGCGTCACGGCATCCTTCGAGCTGGAGGTCGGCGTGCTCGACGTCGATCGGTGGTACGCCGAGAGGGAGGGCAGGGAGCCCATCCACTACGGTGCCGCCATCGGCCACATCCCGGTCCGCATGGCAGTGAAGGGCGATCGCGGCGAGTTCCTGCCGAGCGGACCCGGCGCCAAGGCCGGCGTCACGCCGGACGAACTGGCAGACATCGTCCGGCGCATCGATCACGGGTTGCGGCACGGCGCCGTTGCCGTGGGGCTGGGTGTCGTCTACACGCCGGCCGCGCAGACGTGGGAACTGCTCGAAGTGTTCCGACTCGCGGCGAGGTACAACACCTTCACGCACGTCCACGTGCGAGGCGCCTCCAGTGCAGCGGGGGCGGGCGCAGATCGCGAAGCCGGGTTGCTGGAGGTGATCGCGTTGTCGGCGTCGACCGGAGCGCCCGTCCACGTGGCGCACATCCAGAGCAGCGGTCAGGGCTCGACCGGGCGGATGCTCGGCATCATCGCCGACGCGCGCCAGCGCGGCATCGATGTGACGACTGAGTGCTATCCGTACACGGCGGGTGCCACCCGGATCGAATCGTTCCTCTTCGACAGCTGGTACGACCGCCCCGACGCCGACTACGCGAAGCTGCAGTGGGTCCGCACGGGCGAGCGACTGACGCGGGACTCCTTCCGGCGGTACCGGGAGCAGGGCGGGCTGGTGCTGATACACGCGAACACGGAGGACGTCATCCGGACCGCGGTGGCGCACCCGCTCACGATGATCGCGAGCGACGGCTTCGACGTGGCACCGGGAGAGGGACATCCGCGCTCGGCCGGTACGTTCTCCCGGGTGCTCGGCCGGTACGTGCGGGAAGCGGGGCTGATTTCGCTGCCGGAGGCGATTCGCAAGATGACCCTAGAGCCGGCCCGTCGTCTCGAAGGGCGGGTCCCCAGCATGCGCAACAAGGGTCGCATCCGAGAGGGGGCGGACGCGGATCTCACGGTGTTTGACCCGACGAGGATCATCGATCGCGCGACCTTCGAGCAGCCTGCGCAGTTCTCGGAAGGTATCGCGCACGTGCTGGTGGAGGGGCAGTTCGTGGTCCGCGGCGGGCGCCTCGACGAAGCGGCGACGCCGGGGCGCGCCATCCGGGCGCCTATCCTCGACGCGCCCTGAGGGCGCCGGACATCGGTTCTTCGTCGCGGTTCAGTCCTCCCTGCGGTACGATCCGGGCATGGACATCGAAACCGGCAGGATGCAGGAAAGAATTTCCCTCGAATTGCTTCAGATCAACGCCGCCACGGCGGAGTCTGCGCTTTCGTCGGGCGCGGCCGGACTCGATCCGGCGAGCGTCGCGGCGATCTCGCGCATGAATGCGCTCCGGGAGCGGCAGCTGACACGGGGGCGGAAGCTGGGCGCCGCCCTGGCGCGAATCGATGCCGGTACGTACGGCTTGTGCTGCCAGTGCGAAGCCGAAGTCGACGCAAGCTTGCTCGAGGAGGACCCGGCAGCGGTGTTCTGCGCCTCCTGCAGCGCGGAACGCGACGCCCGCTGACCTTACGGCAGGGACCCGTCCGTTCCGGCCGGACCACGTCGCCATGGCGCATCGGGCAGCCTCGGCACGATCGGCCAGCGGTAGAATCCGCCCGGGTCGGGCAGCCATCGGCGCCCGCGCAACACATCTCCTCGAGGCCCTTTTGCAGACCGATTTCGCCGCGTCGCCACCCGTGCCCTCCGGCGCCGGCGACAGCCTCGAATCCGCTCCTGTCGCTTCCGCAGGCGACGATCGGCAATTCATGGCCGAGGCGCTGGCGCTGGCCGGTGTGGCCGCAGAGGCCGGGGAGGTGCCGGTCGGAGCGCTGGTCGTCCTTGATGGCCTCGTCGTCGGTCGTGGCCACAACGCGCCGATCGGGCTGCACGACCCGTCGGCGCACGCCGAGATCCGCGCACTCCGCGACGCCGCCGCGCGGATCGGCAACTACCGACTCCCGGGTGCAACGCTGTACGCCACGCTCGAGCCTTGCGTCATGTGCGCCGGCGCCATCATGCATGCGCGGATCGCGCGGCTCGTGTACGGAGCACCAGATCCGAAGACCGGCGCCTGCGGCAGCGTGGTCGACCTCTTCGGGGAAGCCCGTCTCAACCACCACGCTGCGGTTCAGGGCGGTGTGATGCTCGACGAGTGTGCAGCAGTCCTCCGCGACTTCTTCCGCGCGCGGCGTGGTGGTGGTGCATGACGGCCATCACGATCTCGCTGGCGGATCAGACCCTCGATCTCGTCGAGGACGACGGCAGGGTCCGCCGCTATCTGGTTTCGACCTCGCGCAACGGTGCTGGCGAACGCAACGGCAGCTACTGCACGCCGCGGGGTCGGCACGTGATCCGGGCCAGGATCGGGGCGGGACAGCCGTTGGGCACCGTGTTCGTCCGGCGCCGACCCACCGGGGAAGTGCACACCCCGGAGCTGGCCGTGCAGCACCCGGGCCGCGACTGGATCCTCACCCGCATTCTCTGGTTGTCGGGTTGCGAGCCCGGCTTCAACCGGCACGGCGATGTCGACACGATGCGCCGCTACGTCTACATCCACGGCACGCCCGACACGACACCGCTCGGCATCCCAGGGTCCATCGGCTGCGTGCGCATGCGCAACAGCGACCTCGTCGACCTGTTCGACCGGGTCCCGGCGGGCACACCCGTCACGATCATCGAAGGTCCCGCACCCGCATCGGGGGCGGACGCATCATCCACGAGGGAAGACGCATGCGATTGAAGGACAAGGTATCCATCATCACCGGCGCCGGTCGCGGCATCGGCCAGGCCACGGCCCTGAAGTTCGCTCGGGAGGGTGCGATAGTGATCGTGTGCGACGTCGGGCAGGCGGCCGTCGACGAGACGGTCGCGGCGATCCGGGCCGAGGGCGGACGCGCCGACGGCTACGTGGTCGACGTCACGAAGCGGGCGGCCATCGACGCGATGGTCGAGGCGGTGATGGCCGCGCACGGCCGGATCGACACGCTCGTGAACAACGCCGGCATCGTCGCCGATGCCCAGCTGCGCAAGATGTCCGACGCGGCGTTCGATCGGGTCATCGACGTGAATCTGAAAGGGACCTACAACTGCGCACGCGCGGTGGTCGAGATCATGGTCGCGCAGGGCGGTGGCGTGATCCTCAACGCCAGCTCGATCGTCGGCATCTTCGGCAACTTCGGCCAATCGAACTACGCGGCGAGCAAGTTCGGCGTGATCGGCCTCGTGAAGACCTGGGCCCGCGAGCTGGGACCCAAGGGCATCCGCGCCAACGCGGTATGTCCGGGCTTCGTCGAGACGCCCATCCTCGACACGGTCCCGCAGAAGGTGCTCGACGGCATGCGCGCGCGGGTGCCCCTCGGTCGTCTGGGGCGCCCGGAGGACATCGCGAACACCTACGCGTTCCTGGCGTCCGACGAGGCCTCCTATATCAACGGCGCGGTCATCGAGGTGAGCGGCGGCGCGACGATCTAGGGGCGGTGGGCGGGTGTCTGGCGGGGATGGCAACCCATCCAGCGGTGGGTGGGTCGGACTTTGCCCGACGCCCGGGTTCCTGGATTCACCGCTGTGCCCAAGCCCACGCCGCGTCGAGCTGTAGCTCGACCCACGAAGGGCCTCGGGAATGGATACGTCGGCGCTGGAAACGATCCCCTGTGGGTCGGGCTCCGCCCGACGCCCGTGTTCCAGGATTCACCGCTGCGCCCAAGCCAACGCCGCGTCGAGCTGCAGCTCGACCCACGAAGAGCCCAGTGGACTGATGCGTCGGCGCTGGAAACGCTCCCCCGTGGGTCGGGCTCCGCCCGACGCCAGCGTTCCTGGATTCACCACTGCGCCCAAGCCAACGCCGCGTCGAGCTGCAGCTCGACCCACGAAGGGCCTCGGGAATGGATGCGTCGGCGCTGGAAACGATCCCCCGTGGGTCGGGCTCCGCCCGACGCCAGCGTTCCTGGATTCACCGCTGCGCCCAAGCCAACGCCACGTCGAGCCGCAGCTCGACCCACGAAGAGCCTCGTGGACGGATGCGTCGGCGCTGGAAACGATCCCCCGTGGGTCGAGCTCTGCTCGACGCGCGCGTTCCTGGACGCACTGCGTCGCCCATGGCGCGAGCCACCTCGGACTGACCTCCGATCTACGAAATCTCCTGCCGGTTCAAATGAGCTAGAGAATCGGTCGACGGCTCGCGCACGACGCCCCGTTCCGTCACGATCGCTGTGACCAGTTCGGCGGGCGTGACGTCGAATGCGGGATTGAACACGGGCACGTCCGGGGCCCATACCTCCGTCCCGTAGCCACGCACCTCCGCCGCGTCGCGCTCCTCGATAGGGATCTCCGCGCCCGTGCCAAGCGTGAAGTCGAAGGTGGTGAGCGGTGCCGCGACGTAGAACGGAACGCCGTGGCGGCGGGCGAGGACGGCCAGCGGGTAGGTCCCGATCTTGTTGGCGACGTCGCCGTTGGCGGCGATGCGGTCGGCGCCGACGATGACGAGGTCCACGAGGCCGCGCGCCAGCAGACTCGCTGCGGCGACATCCGGCAGCAACGTGACCGGGATGCCGTCGCGGTGCAGCTCCCAGGCGGTGAGGCGCGCGCCCTGCAGGACTGGGCGCGTCTCGTCGGCATAGACCTGCACCCGGCGACCCGCGGCCACGGCTGAGCGGATCACGCCCAGCGCCGTACCGTGGCCCGCCGTCGCGAGGGCCCCGGCGTTGCAGTGCGTGAGGATCCGGGCGCCATCCGGGACGAGCGTCGCGCCGTGGGCACCCATGCGTCGATTCGCCTCGACGTCCTCTGCGAATACCGCCTGGGCCTCGCGGGTGAGCGTGCCGACGATCGCGTGGGTGCCCGCCTGCGCCACGGCCGCCCAGGCGACCCGCATCCTGCCGAGTGCCCAGAAAAGATTGACCGCGGTCGGGCGGCTCGCTCCGAGGATCCCGAAAGCCGTCTCGAGCGCGGCGGCGAAATCGGGTTCTGTGTGATCCCGCAGGCGGTACGCCTCGACCGCGATACCGAACGCGGCGGCGCATCCGATGGCGGGTGCACCGCGGACGGCAAGGTCGCGGATGGCGTCAGCCGTTTCGGCGGCGGAGTGCAGGCGAAGGTAGGTCTCGCGCAGGGGCAGGGCGCGCTGGTCGAGGATCTCGAAGACCGCAGGCGGCTGCCAGCGGAGTGTGTCGAATTTCATGAAGTGGCGAGGCTCCGTTGCCAGTGGTCGACGATGCGGTCGACCACGATGTCGTCCTGCACTGGCGTGCACGCGAGGCCGCCGGCAGGGGAATGGGCCAGCACGTGTTCGAGCAGCCCGGTGGACTCCGCCTTCGCGGTGATGACGACATCGACGCCGCCGTGGTCGTACACGGCATCGATGAGCACCGCCTCCGTGAGGTCGACGGCGATGATGACGTCCGCGCCGAGGTCGGTCAGCCGCTGCAGTGCCACGGCATCCACGGTCCCGGCCGCGAGCGTGATGCACCCCAGAAGCGGCAGGTCGGTCGCGCGACGCGCGAGCTTTCGGCGCTCGTGACCGCCGTAGTGCACCTCGGCGGCGAGGATGTCGGCTGGCGGCAGCGCGCGATAGCGATCGTGGCCGGCGGCCCGGGTCGCGACCGCGATGTCGTGCACGACGACCTCCGCGACGATGCGGGCCTGGCGGGCGTCGGTACTTGTCGAGATCACACCGAACGCGGGATCGATCAGGACGCGTGGCGCGGGATCCGGCAGGACCGTCGCCGGGTACGGCGCACCGTGCTCGGCGAGATACGTTCGATACGCTGCCGCATAGCCCGCCACGTCGAATCCGAGTGCAGGGATGCGCTTCGTGAAGATGGCGTGCTGCGGTGTCGGCGGCCCCTGCAGGGCGAGCATCCCGAGGTCGGCGCGCCGCGCAAAGGCAGACGCCTCCGGGTGGGCATCGACGATCATCGCGACGGGAAAACCTGCGACGCGGGAGAGCGCGAGGCGCAACGCGGCCAGCCGCTTCGCACCGTCCGCATTGCGCTGCGGCGCTGTCGCGCGGGGCAGTGTCCAGGCGTCGCGACCGACGAGCCAGTCCTCAGCGCGCGTCACGAGTGCCCCCATGCGTTCATAGGCGCTGCGGGCATCGTTCCCGAAGGCCACGGCACCGTGGGACGCGAGGAGGAGGCCCGTGGTGCCGTCGGCACCGTGCCGGGCGAAGGTGTCGCGGCATGCGAGCGCCAGCTCGAACCCGGAGTGGCGGAACGGCACGAGCGGCGCGATGCTGCCGAAGACCTGCGCCGCGATATCTTCGGCGGACTCCGTATCGAGGAGCGCGAGGACGCTGTCGGCATGCGTGTGTTCGACGAAGCGGCCCGGCAGGAAGGCGTGCATCAGCGTCTCGATCGACGGCCTGGGCGTCGACGGGTCGAGCTTGAGGGGCAGGAGGGCGGCCGCAAGTCCCGCGTTGTCGAGATGCGGTCCGTCCAGGAGGTCGCGGGCGGCAGTCAGGTCGATCGGCGTGAAGTGTTCCGGGTCCACGAATGCGAGATCCGCCCCGGTCCCCTTGACCCACACGCAGGCCCGCCCGTCTGCCCATTCACCCTTGATCGATGTGTTCCCGCCGCCCTGCATGACGAGCGATGCGTCGGCACCCAGCAGGCGCGAACTCCACGCGCGGAGGTCGAGGTCGCTTCGTGGTGTCGCGGTTTCCGCGTCGTCCCAGGCCGAACGGAAGCGTGTCCGTACGGCAGTCCAGCTAGACTCGAGCGCCATGCATCCTCCTGCTCCCTTCGACATTCGTCTGATGACCTGGGCGACCGGCGCCGAGCGACTGTCGGCCGTGCGCCGCGCCGTCTTCATCGTCGAGCAGCACGTGCCCGAAGCGCTCGAATGGGACGACGACGATGCCCGGAGTATTCATGCTCTTGCGGAGTCGCGCGCCGGGTTGCCGGTCGGTACGGCACGACTCCTTCCGGACGGCCATATCGGTCGGATGGCCGTGCTGCGTGACTGGCGCCGCGCGGGCGTCGGGGCGGCACTGCTGCGCTGCCTTCTGGCGGAGGCTGGCTCGCACGGACACCGGATCGTCCGGTTGAACGCGCAGATCCAGGCCATCGGCTTCTACGAACGCTTCGGGTTCGAGGCACACGGTCCGCTTTTCGACGATGCAGGTATCCCCCATCGGGCGATGCGCCTCAGCCTGGCTGCACGTCGATAGGGTTCGCAAGCGGCACTTCGATCACGACGCGGCCGGTTTCCGCTCCATGCGCGTCGAAGCTACGTTCCTCGAACCGCATCAGGCCAGCGCGGGTCGTCGTGACGACCGACGAGCTGCGCGTTCCGTACTCGGGGGACACGATGAACGCGGTGGAGAGGCGTCGCTCCCATTCGATGGGGACACCGGTATTGGGCAGATCGACATCGGCCACGGGTGTCCGATCGGCGAGCGCGTCGAACAGTGCGTCGACGAGAGAATCCCCGGTCGCCTCGAGGGCCCGTGCCGCGTCGCGGCGCAGACGCTCAGACTTCGGCCAGGGCGTATCGATGAGGTGGTTGCTGAGGGCGTGGAGCCCGCTTCCCAGTCGGCGCAGCCCGCCTCGATTGGATCCGTACCACACCCCTGACGCATCGGCCGCGATGAGGTTGAATCCGTCGTGACGATCGCCCTCCGCGACGCGGTGCGCCACGTATCGATCGGCGCTGGAGCGCTCGGCGTCGTCGAGGAAGTCGCTCACGAGCAGGCCGCGGGATCGGGCGGCCGGAAGGCGCCGGGCCGGATCGCGGTAGTTGGTCACCGTCGCCAAGGCGCCACGCGCCGCGACGCCCAGCCACGTCCCACCCTTCTCGACATCGCGCCCCGCAATGACGTCGGGGCGATCCGGCCAGCGATGGGCGGCGACCGTCGGGCGTGCGTGGAACTCGTCCCGATTGCCCGCCAGCACGAACGGGAAGTCCGGATGCCTACCGAGGGCGATGACCATCAGGCACATGGTGTCGCCTCCACGAAGCGCTCCACGTGCCGCGCGCCATGCCGGGCGATCAAGGCGTCGAGTCCCTCGGCTGCAGCGATATCCACGAGCGTCGCGCAGAAGGCGGTCGCGTCTCCGACGGCCTCGTAAACCTCCATCCAGGTTTCCGGATCGTCCGCTCGGCGCATGCATCGTCCCGTCACGCCGGTCCCCTTCGCAACGGCCGCGAGGATCCGCCGCACAGCAGCCGCTGCCGCCTCTTGGTCGGACGCAGCGATGCGGTAATACACGTACACGTGCACCCTCAAACGACTTGGTCCGGATGCACGCGCCGGAGGTTGGACGTCATGCCGGCCGCCGTGGAAAGGTTGTCCGATTGGGCGGCCGCGCCGTCGATCACTGCCAACGCCTCGACGGCATGACCCGGGACATCGACCGCGCGGAGCACCGTGCCGACCTGCTGGTCGCCGGCCAGGACGGGATCTCCAGGGGCCGCGGGACCGGCGAGCACGAGATGGTGCAGGTGCCGCTTGACCGTCCCGAGGTAGCGCGTTCGCGCGACGATCTCCTGCCCGGGATAACAGCCCTTCGTGAAGCTCACGCCGTCGATGCGATCCAGCCCCACCATCTGGGGCACGAAGGCATCCTCGGTGGCGGGGACGATCCACGGAAGGCCTGCCCGGACATCGGCAAGGTCGGCCAGGCGCGGATCGCTAGGCGCCACGGGCAGCGCGGCGACCAGGGCAGAGGCGTCTTCGCTCGACAGGTGGGCGACGAAACCCTCCTTCGTGGCGAAGATCGCGGCGCTGCCTGTCATCCGGAACTCGCCGGGAGTGATGACCGACGCGTGCAGCGCGCCGAGAGCCAGTGGGCTCGTCCCCGACCCGGTGAGCCAGGCCGCGACAGGCAGCGTATCCAGAGGCTTCAGTGTCACCTTGGACCGCATGACGAACTTGCGAAGACGGTTCGCGAGGCTCTCCCCGGTCCCGGCAGGAAGTTGCAGGACATAGCCCGAATCCGATCGCCCGACTCGGAAGGTCGCGAGGAGGCGGCCCTTCGGACTGCAGTAGCCGGCCCATGTCCAGCGCCCAACCGGCAGCCCTTCGACGTCTGCCGTGCACTGACCCTGCAGGAATCTGGGCGCATCCGGGCCGACGATCTCGAGCAGTTCGAGGTCGGAGCGCAGTGCCAGCGCGTCGGGGGGTAGTGAGGTTGGCGGTGCGGAAGAAGGCTTCATCGGTGGGGGTATCGGGCGTGTGGGTGGCAGGCGGACGATCGCGGTCGATTATAGTGGGCCACCTTCCCGCGTAGCGGAGTTGGCCCATGGTCAGGACGATGATCGTCGATGCTGAACTCCGACCCTCGCGGGAATTCGGAGCGCTGGTGGCCTCGACGCACGCATTGGCGGCCGCGTGCCCATGGTTGGCGGGTTTGCCAGCCTGGGCATCGGTCGCCATCGGAACCTTGGTTTTGTGCTGGGGTGCCCGGCAGATCCGGGTGGTCGCCGGTCTGCGCGGGCGGGATGCCGTCACGCGCTTCCGGCTCCACGGGGACGGTCGGATCGTCCTGCTGCGGCCGTCTGCCGAGGCGGTGGATGCCGATTGCCTCGGGATCGAAATGCTGGGGCGCTGGGGCTTCGTGGTGTCGTGCCGGGAACCCGGGGGCCGGGCGACGCGCCTGGTCGTATGGCGGGACCAGTGCGATGCACGCGCGCTCCGCAGGCTGCGCATCGCGGCCCGATGGCATGTCGGAAAATCCGTCAGCCGGAGCTCCCGCAGCGCATTCGGAGAATCCCGTGATTTCGCGTGAACCTTTCGGTGAAACCCACGGTCTGTGCGCCCTGGTATCAAGACGAAGCCGAAACGGCGCCAGAGGCAGACCGCTATACTCCGGGCGCTTTTTCGGACAGGCGCACCGGGCTTACCGGGAGACGAGGCGGTTCTGGAACATGGTTCATGAGTGATCGGGAAATCGACCAACAGCTGGTCGAACGGGCGCAGAAGGGCGACAAGCGCGCGTTCGACATGCTCGTGGTCAAGTATCAGCGCAAGCTAGGCAGGCTCCTGTCCCGATTCATCCGCGATGCGGCCGAAGTGGAAGACGTGGCGCAGGAGGCCTTCATCAAGGCCTATCGAGCACTGCCGTCCTTTCGCGGGGACAGCGCGTTCTATACGTGGCTGTATCGGATCGGAATCAACACGGCAAAGAACTACCTGGTCGCGCGCGGGCGGCGGGCACCGACTAGCACAGGCTTCGACAGTGAAGAGGCCGAGGGCTTCGAGGACGCCGAATTGCTCCGGGACGTGAATACCCCCGAAGCGGAACTGATGAGCAAGCAGATCGGCAACGTCGTGAACGAAACGATGGCGGAGTTGCCAGAGGAACTGCGTATGGCGATCACCCTGCGCGAGATCGAGGGGCTGTCCTACGAGGACATCTCGACGATCATGAACTGCCCCATCGGGACCGTACGATCAAGGATCTTCCGGGCCCGCGAGACGATTGCCGAGAGGCTCAGGCCACTCCTCGGAACGAGCAAGGACAAGCGATGGTAGAACGTGAACGAATTTCCGCCCTCATGGACGGTGAGTTGACCGACGACGAGTTCGCCGGCCGGATCCAGCAACTCAAGAGTGAGGAGGGCGCCGAGGACTGGCGCACATACCACCTCATCGGCGATGTTCTGCGGGGGGACTCGATGTTCTCCTCCGCCTTTGCCCAGAAGGTCCAGTCGGCGATTGCCTCGGAGCCGACGATCCTCGCGCCTGCATCCGTCCGAAAACCGGTCCGCGGTTTCCAGCGTTACGCGATGGCGGCCGCAGCTTCGGTTGCAGGAATCGCCGTGGTTGGGTGGTTTGCATTGGTGAACCAGGACGCAGGCCCGGTCAATGTCGCCGACGGCAATCCTTCTTCGACAGTCAGCCGTCCCGCGGCCTCTCGCAGTGCCGCGGTTGCGCAAGTCGTTGCCGAGGTCGGTGAGTACCTCCGGGCGCACCAGGAGGTATCCCCGACGGCGGCCATGCACGGGGTGGCTTCGTACATCCGCACAGTGTCCACCCAAGACGACGCCGACGGACAATGAGCCTCGCTCGATCCTTCGGGTCGCCACGGATGTTGGCTACCGTGGCCGGCAGTGTGATGTATTGCGTGGGTTGCCTTGCTGCTGCTCAGTCACTCTCTCCGCCGGAGGCCATGGCATGGCTCCAGCGCATCGCGAACGCAGCCCGGCAGTTGAACTATGCCGGGACGTTCGTATACCAGCACGGTGACACGGTTGAGACTTCCAGGATCGTGCATCTGGTCGAAGGCGCTGGAGAGATCGAAAAGCTGGAGACGCTCGATGGGCCGCGGCGGGAGGTGGTCCGAACGCAGGATATCGTCTACACGTATCACCCCGACGACAAATCCCTGCGGGTGGAACGCCGCCGTGCCGGTCGCAGCTTCCCGCAACTGCTACCTGATCAGCTGACGTCGATCACCGAGCACTACGAAATCCGGAAGGCCGAGGTGGAACGCGTCGGCGGGCTCGAGGCACAGGCTCTGATCCTCGAGCCACGGGACGGCCTGCGGTACGGGCACAAGTTCTGGGCCGATACGAATACCGGTCTGCTGCTCAAGGCCAAGATGATCGGTGAGCGCAATCACACGATGGAGCTTTTTGCGTTCACCCAGCTCCAGATCGGTGGAAACATCTCGAGGGAGTTGCTAAAGCCGAGTTTCGTGATCCCGGCGACAGCGCCTGGTCAGATTGCAGCGGCGGAGGTGGTGGATACGGCATGGCTGATCGGCAACCAACCTTCGGGATTCCATCGTGTTCTTGAGGTCCGACGGATGCGGGAGGGATCGCCGAGTGGGCCGCTCACCCACATCGTGTTGTCGGACGGTCTCGCTGCGATATCTGTATTCATAGAGCCGGTTTCGGCACGGACGAAGGGCATGCCTGACGGCCGGCTCATCCAACAGGGTGCCATTCACATCTTCACGCGGGTCGTTGGCGATCAGCGCGTCACGGTCCTCGGCGAGACGCCCGCCCACACCGTCATGCAGATTGCCAACTCGCTGAGCCCCAAATCCAGGTGACGCTCCCCACGCGTCGTCCGCCCCCCACCTGTTCACTGCTGGGATCTCCCAAGTCATGACTCGAATCCTTCAAGCGTTTGCGCTGTTTCTCTTTTTGGGTACCAGCGCGATAGCCCGCGATCTTCCGGACTTCACGGATCTCGTGGACGAGCAGGGGCCGACCGTCGTCAACATCAGCACGACATCCACCCGGAGTGGCCCCCCCAACGCGGAAGAGGATCCATACGATCTGTTCCGGCGGCCGCCTGGTCAGACGCCTCGTGACAACGATGCCCGATCCCTCGGTTCGGGCTTTGTCATCAGTCCCGACGGCTACATCCTGACGAATGCACACGTGGTCGAGGCGGGTGACGACATCACGGTGAAATTGAACGACAAGCGCGAGTACACGGCCAAGGTGATCGGGAGCGATCGGCGCACGGACGTCGCGCTCATCAAGATCGACGCGACGGGGCTGCCGGTCGTGACGATCGGCGACACCAAGAAGCTCCGCGTGGGCGAGTGGGTCCTGGCCATCGGGTCGCCGTTCGGATTCGAGAGCACGGTCACGGCCGGCATCGTCAGCGCGAAGGGGCGCTCGTTGCCTCAGGAGAGCTTCGTCCCGTTCATCCAGACGGACGTCGCCATCAACCCGGGGAACTCCGGTGGTCCCCTGTTCAATCTGCGCGGTGAGGTCGTGGGCATCAACTCCCAGATCTACAGCCGTACCGGCGGATTCATGGGGCTCTCCTTCGCGATCCCCATCGACGTTGCGATGGACATCGCCAACCAGCTTCGTACGACGGGCCGCATCAGCCGCGGGCGGATCGGGGTCAGCATCCAGGAGGTGACGAAGGAGCTTGCGGAGTCCTTCGGATTGACCAAACCGCGGGGTGCGCTCGTCAGCGCCGTCGAGAAGGGCGAGGCGGCGGACAAGGCCGGGGTCGAAGCCTCCGACGTCATCCTCGAGTTCGATGGCAAGCCGGTGGAAGCCTCTGCCGACCTCCCGCGCATCGTGGCAGGTACCCGTCCGGGTTCCGAAGTGTCGATGCAGGTATGGCGGAAGGGTGCTTCGCGGACGTTGAAGGTCGTGGTGAGCGAGATGCCCGACGACAAGAAGGTCGCTGCCAGCGAGAAGGCACGCAAGACGCCTCCAAAGGCGTCGGAGGCCGCAACGAAGCTGGGCATGGTGCTCTCCGAGTTGACAGCGGATCAGCGCAAGGAACTCGACGTCACGGGCGGTCTCCTCGTCGAGAACGTCACCGGAAACGCCGCCAAGGCCGGCATTCGCCGGGGCGATGTATTGCTCGCCATCAACAACCAGGACGTCAAGTCGCTCGAGCAGCTCGGACAGGTGCTGGGCCAGTACGAGAAGTCGCGAAGCGTCGCCCTCCTGATTCGTCGCGGTGACTCGTCGATCTATATTCCTCTCCGCCTTGGCGCCCAGTAAGCGCGGCAACCGGGTCCGATTCCGATAGAATCGCGAGTTCCTGACGACCTCCTCCCAAAGGGGCACTGCGGTGCCCCTTTTCGTATTCATGCGGCACATCCGTAACTTCTCCATCATTGCCCACATCGACCATGGAAAATCGACCCTTGCGGATCGATTCATCCAGTTCTGCGGGGGCCTCAGCGATCGCGAGATGGAGGCGCAGGTCCTGGATTCGATGGACCTGGAACGGGAGCGAGGCATCACGATCAAGGCGCAAACCGCCGCATTGCGCTACACCGCCCTCGATGGTCAGAAGTACCAGCTGAATCTGATCGACACCCCGGGTCACGTCGACTTCTCCTACGAGGTCTCCCGCTCGCTTTCCGCCTGTGAAGGCGCGCTGCTGGTGGTGGACGCTTCGCAAGGCGTCGAGGCCCAGACGGTGGCCAATTGCTACACGGCGATCGAGCAGGGTGTGGAGGTCGTCCCGGTCCTCAACAAGATCGACCTCCCGTCCGCCGAGCCGGAGCGTGTGATCACCGAGATCGAGGACATCGTCGGCATCCCTGCAGACGATGCCATCCGCTGCAGTGCCAAGACCGGTGTGGGCATCCAAGACATCCTGGAAGCGGTCATCACACGCATTCCGCCACCGAAGGGTGATCCGGCCGGGCCGCTGAAGGCTCTCGTGATCGACTCGTGGTTCGACAACTACGTGGGAGTGGTGATGCTGGTGCGGGTAGTGGATGGCCGGCTTGCACCGAAGGATCGCATCAAGTTCATGGCGAACGGCGTGGTGCACCTGTGTGAGCAGGTCGGCGTCTTCACTCCAAAGTCCGTGGGCCGTGAAGCCCTGGAGGCGGGCGAGGTCGGATTCGTCATCGCCGGTATCAAGGAACTCGGCAACGCACGCGTGGGCGACACGATCACGACCGTCGATCGTCCTGCCACAGAGCCTCTTCCCGGTTTCAAGGAGATCAAGCCACAGGTGTTCGCCGGCCTTTATCCGGTCGAGTCCAACGAATACGAAGCGCTGCGCGACGCGCTCGAAAAGCTGAAGCTGAACGATTCCTCGCTTCAGTACGAGCCCGAGACCTCCCAGGCGCTGGGATTCGGCTTCCGCTGCGGGTTCCTGGGCCTCCTGCACATGGACATCGTGCAGGAACGCCTCGAGCGGGAGTACGACATGAACCTCATCACGACGGCCCCCACCGTGGTCTATGAGGTCGTGATGCGAGATGGCACGGTCCTCAAGGTCGAGAATCCGTCGCGCCTGCCCGATGCCTCGAAGATCGAGGAGATCCGCGAGCCCATCATCAGCGCGACCATTCTCGTGCCCCAGGACTACGTCGGTTCGGTCATCACGTTGTGCAACCAGAAACGCGGTGCCCAGAAGAATCTCCAGTACCTCGGGCGCCAGGTCATGCTGACCTACGACATGCCGCTCAACGAAGTCGTGATGGATTTCTTCGACAAGCTGAAGTCCACGAGCCGGGGCTACGCCTCGCTCGATTACGAGTTCAAGGAGTTCCGGGCGGGTGACCTCGTCAAGCTGGACGTCCTCATCAATACCGAGAAGGTGGATGCGCTCTCGCTCATCGTGCATCGCGCCACGGCCCAGTATCGTGGGCGTGAACTCGCGGCGAAGATGCGCGAGTTGATCCCTCGTCAGATGTTCGACGTCGCCGTCCAGGCGGCGATCGGCGCCCACATCATTGCGCGCGAGAACGTGAAGGCCCTGCGAAAGAATGTGCTCGCCAAGTGCTACGGCGGTGACATTTCGCGGAAGAAGAAGCTTCTCGAGAAACAGAAGGCCGGCAAACGCCGCATGAAGCAGGTGGGGAACGTCGAGATTCCCCAGGAAGCCTTTCTCGCCATCCTGCAGGTCGACAACAAGTAGTCACCGGAGAACCGGTTCCGATCATGAATTTCGCACTCATCATGTTGGTGCTGCTCGTCATCACGGGCAGTGTCTGGCTGCTGGATGTCCTGGTGTTCCGCAAGGGGCGCTCGCCGGAGGCGAGGGTGCCGTGGTGGATCGAGTATCCGGTGAGCTTCTTCCCCGTGATCCTCGTCGTTTTCTTCCTGCGCTCCTTCCTGGTGGAGCCGTTCAAGATTCCATCCGGGTCGATGATCCCGACGCTGCTCGTGGGCGACTACATCCTCGTCAACAAGTACACATACGGTGTGCGGCTGCCGGTGGTGAACAAGAAGATCGTCTCAATGAACGATCCGAAGCGCGGTGACGTGATGGTGTTCCGCTACCCGCAGAACCCTTCGCTCGACTACATCAAGCGCGTCGTCGGCACGCCGGGCGACACGGTCGAGTACCGCAACAAGCGACTCACGGTGAACGGACAGCTCGTGGATGCCCAGACCGAAGCGGATTACAGCTATCTCGAAGCGGGAGGCCTCAACTTCATCACGACGAAGCGCTTCCGCGAGAAGCTGTCCGAAACCGGGCACTCGACCATCGTCAACATCGATGCGCCGCCCGTCCAACTCGCCACGGTCCAGTCTTTTCCCTACCGTGAGAACTGCGAATACAATGAGGAAGGGTTCACGTGCAAGGTTCCGCCGGGGCACTACTTCATGATGGGCGACAACCGGGATTCCAGCAGCGACAGCCGTTATTGGGGCTTCGTCCCGGACGAGAACATCGTGGGCCGGGCCTTTCTGATCTGGTGGAACTTCGGTCAGTTCGGGCGCATCGGCACGCCCATCGAATAGGCGGGAACGGCATGAACTTGAAGCGTCGACAGCACGGCCTGAGCCTCATCGGCCTCATCTTCGGGGGCGGCATCCTCTTCTTCGTGGCACTGGTGGGCATGAAGATGGTCCCCACCTACCTCGAGTACTTCACGATCAAGCGTCATCTGAACGAAATGGCCCACAACAGCTCCGGCAGTTCGCCTGCCGAGATGAAGGGCACTTTCGGCAAGCGCGCAACTATCGACGACATCACCTCCGTCGACGGCAGCGAGCTCGAATTCTCGAAGAATGGCGACGGCTACGACATCGCGCTCAGTTACACCAAGCGCGTGCCCCTGATGGGCCACGTGAGTCTGCTTTTCGACTTCGAGATCTCGGCGAGCCGGTAGCAATGATCGACGCGGGCTCCGCGCATGCGCTGGGTCACGGATTCCGCAACACGGCACTGCTCCAGCAGGCGCTCACCCATCGCAGCTTCGGGCAACCGCACAACGAGCGGTTGGAGTTCGTGGGGGACGCCGTCCTCAACTGCGTGATTGCCGCCGAGCTGTTCCGCCGCTTCGGGAGCGTGCCCGAAGGCGACCTGTCCCGTTTGCGGGCCGCGCTCGTCAATCAGGCGAGCCTCGCGGAGCGCGCGCAGTCCATCTCTCTCAGCACACACATCCGGCTCGGAGCCGGTGAGATCAACAGCGGTGGCGATCAACGTCCCTCCATGCTGGCCGATGCGCTGGAAGCGTTGATCGGTGCCGTGTTCCTCGACGGTGGCTATGACGAGGCGAGGGCGGCGATACTGAAACTCTTCGGTGAAGCCCTCGACGTCATCGATCCGGTGACCTTCGGCAAGGATCCCAAGACGGCACTGCAGGAATGGCTCCAGGGCAATCGCCGACCGCTCCCGGAATATCGCCTGCTGAGCACCAGCGGCGCGGCACACAGACAGCAGTTTCTCGTGGAGTGCATCTTGAACGGACTCGACATCAGCACCACCGGCACGGGCGGCAGCCGACGCATCGCGGAGCAGTCGGCTGCGCGGGCGGCGCTGGACCTCCTCGAATCGCGGGGGGCGTAGGCATGTCTCATCGCTGCGGATTCGTGGCAGTGGTCGGTCGGCCCAACGTGGGCAAGTCGACGCTTCTCAATCGACTGGTCGGCCAGAAGGTCAGCATCACCTCTCGCAAGGCACAGACGACGCGGCATGCCGTCCTCGGGATCATCTCTACCGAAGCGGCCCAGGTGGTGCTCGTCGACACGCCCGGCTTCCAGACGAAGCATGGCGGGCAGCTCAACAAGGCGCTCAACCGCGCAGTGACGGACAGCCTGGCGGACGTGGACGTCGTGCTCTTCGTGATCGAGGCGACGCGGCTCGGCGACCGCGATCGACAAGTGCTCGATCTCATCCCCCTGCCTGTCCCGGTCATCGCGGTGGTCAACAAGGTGGATCTGCTGGCCAGGCGCGAACTCATCCTGCCTTTCATCGATGGCCTGCGTCAGTGGCGGGACTTTGCGGCTGTCGTGCCCGTGAGTGCGGAGAAGGGCGTGCAGGTCGACGATCTGCTCGCGGCCATCGTGCCGATGCTGCCCGAAGGCCCTGCGCTGTACGACGAGGAACAGGTGACCGATCGCAGCGAGCGCTTCATCGCTTCCGAGTTGGTGCGCGAGAAGCTCTTCCGCTTCACCGGGGACGAGCTTCCTTACGGCATCAACGTCGTCGTGGATCAGTTCGAAACCGAGGGGAACCTCCGCCGCATCCGCTGCAATGTGATCGTCTCGCGGGACAGTCACAAGGGCATGGTGATCGGTGCCGGGGGCGAGAACCTCAAGCGGGTGGCCACCGAGGCGCGGCTCGACATGGAGCGAACGTTCGGTGGCACCGTGTTTCTCGAACTGCATGTTCGCGTCGACGCGAACTGGATCGAGGATCCGCGGCGGTTGCGCAAATACGGGTATGTCTGACGGCGGCACCGTTCCTGGCTCCGTCGCGGCCGGTGGCCGGCAGCGGGTCCAGAACGAAGCCTCCTTCGTGCTGCACACCCTGCCTTGGAAGGAGACCAGTCTGGTACTGGATCTCTTCACCCGGACCCACGGACGCATCTCTGCGGTGGCCAAGGGCGCCCGGCGACCGCATTCGCAACTGCGCGCCCTCCTGCTGCCCTTTCAACCGGTCCTCGCCACATGGTCCGGACGGTCCGAGCTACGCGTGATCCACTCGGTGGAATGGCGCGGCGGCATTCCGCAGCTGAGCGGTGTCGCGCTCATGTGCGGCTTCTATCTGAATGAACTCCTGCGGGCTGCGCTTGCGCGGGAGGACCCCCACGAAGCGCTGTTCGATGCCTATGCCAGTGCGGTCGGTCAGCTGGCCGTCGCGCAGTCCCACTCGACGGTGCTCAGGGTCTTCGAGCGCGCACTGCTTTCCGAACTCGGCTACGCGCTGCAGTTCGAAGCCGAGGCCGATACGGGCGAAGCCTTGATGGCGGAGGCACGCTACCGCTATCTTCCCGATCGGGGACCGCAACTACTCGTCGACGACCAGGAGGCGGAGGCCTTCGCGGTGCGAGGCAAGACGCTGCTCGACATGGGACGCGACGACTATGGCGACCCTGTCACCGCCGCGGAGAGCAAGCGTCTGATGCGCAGCCTGCTGGGCGCGTATCTGGGCCACGCCGAACTCCATACCCGCCAGCTCCTGAAGGATCTCCAGCAGCTCTGACGCCATGACACGACTCTCGGTGAACCTCAACAAGATTGCGCTGGTGCGCAATGCCCGACCACTCGACATCCCGAGCGTCACGCGGATGGCAACGATCGCGCTCGATGCCGGTGCCCATGGCATCACGGTGCATCCCCGACCGGACAGTCGACACATCCGGGCGGACGATGTCCTTGCTTTGTCGAAGCTGCTGGCGACGCGCCCCGACCGCGAGTTCAACATCGAGGGCAATCCGTTCCACAACGTGATGGAACTTGTGCAGGCCGTCCGGCCGCATCAGTGCACGCTCGTACCCGACGATCCTGGCGCATCGACGTCCGACCACGGATGGAATCTCGCGCGTGACGCCGATCGATTGCGGCCCGTGATCGCCCAATTGCATGCATGGGGCGTGCGCGTGAGCCTCTTCATGGACCCGGACCCGTACGCCATGGCTGCAGCCGCCGCAGTGGGCGCCGATCGCGTCGAGCTGTACACCGAGCCCTACGCCAACGCCTGGATGGCCGGAGCCGCGGAGACGTCGCTCACGGCGTACACCGCGACTGCGCGGGCCGCCACGGCAGCCGGCCTGGGGATCAATGCAGGCCACGACCTCAGTCTCGACAACCTGCCGCCTTTCCTCTCTGCGGTGCCGGGGGTGCTGGAGGTCTCCATCGGCCACGCGCTCACGGCCGACGCGCTCGAACTCGGGATGGCCGGTGCAGTCCGCGCCTATCTGGATGCCATCGCGCGGGGATACGGGGGCGCCCGTTGATCGCCGGCATCGGCGTCGACATGGTCGAGATCGCCAGGGTGGAGCAGGGCCTCGCGGCCCATGGCGAGAATTTCGCGCGGCGCATCCTCGCAGAGAGTGAATGGGCAGGCTTTCACGCGGCGCCGGTTCGAGCTGCCTTCCTGGCCAAGCGGTTCGCTGCGAAGGAGGCGTTCGGAAAAGCCCTCGGAACCGGCGTCCGCGCACCTGCGACGCTGCGAGCCATGTGGGTCGAGCACGATGCGCTCGGTCGCCCGGGTTTCGGGTTCGACGCAGCACTTGCGCAGTGGCTCGACGCGCGCGGCGTGGCTCGGCATCACCTTTCGCTGTCGGATGAACGCGAAGCAGCCATCGCGTTCGTCGTTCTGGAGGGCAGGGCATGACGAATCCGCTCGCCCGACCTCTTGCGCTCGGCCCCGTGATGCTCGATGTCGCTGGGACGGTTCTCACCGACGACGACCGCGAGCTGCTGCTGCATCCAGCCGTCGGTGGCGTGATCCTGTTTGCGCGCAACTACGAGTCGCCTGCGCAGGTGGCGGCACTGGTGTCGGAGATCCATGCGCTTCGGACGCCGCCGCTGCTGGTGGGGGTGGATCACGAAGGCGGACGCGTACAGCGTTTCCGAGACGGCTTCACGCGTATCCCGCCGATGGGGGCACTCGGGGCGCTTCACGACACCAATCCTGCGGCGGCGGTCCGCGCGGCGCGGGCGGTGGGTGAAGTGCTCGCACTCGAACTTCGTGCGCACGGCATCGATTTCACGTTCGCGCCCGTGCTCGATCTCGATCATGGCCGCAGCGGCGTCATCGGGGATCGCGCGTTCCATCGTGAACCCACCGTGGTTGCAACCCTGGCGTCCGCCTTCGTCGAAGGCCTGGCGCAGGGCGGAATGGGCGCGGTGGGCAAGCATTTCCCGGGGCATGGATTCGCGGAGGCGGACACCCACACGGCCATGGCCATCGACGATCGCAGCCTCGCTGAGATCGCGGCATCCGATCTGATCCCGTTCGCCCGGCTGGTGTCGGATGGCTTGACAGGCATCATGCCAGCGCACGTGATCTACCCCGCGGTGGATCCGAACCCTGCGGGCTTTTCTCGGAAGTGGCTGCACCAGGAACTCCGCGGTCGACTGGGCTTCTCGGGCGTGATCTTCAGCGACGACCTGTCGATGGCGGGGGCGCACAGCGTCGGCGGAATCCGCGAGCGGGCGCGGGCAGCGCTGGACGCGGGCTGCGATATGGTTCTGGTTTGCAACGATTCTCGTGCCGCGCGAACCTTGGTCGACGGGCTGGATCGCCCGTGTTCCGCCGCGACGCTGGCCGCGATGGCGCGCTTGCACGGGCATCCGCGGCCTGTCGGATTCACCGCGCTGCGTGAGCATCCGACGTACGCGACGGCGTTGCATCAGGTTTCTCATCTCGCGACGCCGTCCGGAAATCTCCCTTTGGCTTGATCCTAGCTATGCGTCCCACGGGACCGCGCGTGACCGATGTCGCAGGTGTCCCGGGACCTCTGGAGCGATCATGGATTTCGATTTTCAGGAATGGGCCAGCCTGGCCAAGGACGATCCCGATGCCTTCGAGCGCAAGCGGCGCGAGGCCATCGAGGCCTACATCGCGCAGACACCCGAAGCCGAGCAACAGCGGCTTCGTGGTCTGCAGTTCCGCATCGACATGGAACGCCAGCGCGCTTCGAATCCTCTGTCGGCGTGCATCCGCATCAACAAGATGATGATGGATCAGTTCACCACGCTTCGCGGTGCGCTCGATGAATTGAAGAGCGAGGTCGAAGGGCATCGGGCGGGCTATCCGCGACCGGCGCCGGTGTCTGCGGAAGTGCTGCCGTTTCGCTCGTCCCAGTGACGGACGGGGTCCAGCCCGAGTTTCCTGCGCTTGCGACGTGCGAGAGGTGCCCGCGGCTCGCCGCCGCGCTCTCGGACGTCCGTACGAATCACCCCGGCTATCACGCCCGGGCAGTGCCTGCATTCGGTGATGCCTCGCCCCGGCTCCTCATCGTCGGCCTCGCGCCCGGCATGCACGGGGCCAATCGCTCGGGGCGCCCGTTCACCGGGGACTATGCGGGCGAACTCCTCTACGCCACCCTGCACAAGTTCGGCTGGTCCACGGCGCCGGTGTCGGTCGCGGTGGACGATGGGCTCCGGTTGATCGGTTGCCGCATCACCAATGCGGTGAAGTGCTGGCCACCCGCGAACAAGCCGGAACCCTCGGAGATTCGCACCTGCAACGACTACCTCCGGCACGAGGTCGGTGCGATGGAGACCGGCACGGCCATCCTCGCACTGGGTCTCGTTGCCCATGGGGCGGTACTGCGCGCCCTCGGACTGCGGACGGCTGCTCACAAGTTCGAACATGCCGCGCAGCATGTCCTGCCCAACGACAGCACGCTCTTCGATAGCTACCACTGCTCCCGATACAATACCCAGACGAGGCGTCTTACACCCTCGATGTTCGAGGCGGTGTTCACCGCCATCGATTCCTGCCTCGCGCGACGCTGATCCGACCGCGCGGGGGGCCCAGCCTGGTGTTGCTGCCCACCCATGATCGAGGACGATCCCGGCGTCGCTGATCCGACGCGCGCCCGCATCGACGAACTGCTTTCGAACCTCCCGCATCGACCGGGCGTGTACCGGATGCTGGGCGCGCTGGGGGAAGTCCTGTACGTCGGCAAGGCGCTCGATCTGCGCAAGCGCGTCTCGTCGTACTTCCAGAAGACCGCGGGACACTCGCCGCGCATCCGCCACATGGTCTCGCAGGTGGCGAACATCGAGACGACCGTCACCCGTTCCGAGAGCGAGGCGCTGCTGCTCGAGAACAATCTCATCAAGTCGCTCGCGCCGCGCTACAACATCCTCTTTCGCGACGACAAGTCGTATCCGTATCTCGTCGTCACGGGCCAGCGCTTTCCGCGGCTTGCGTTCCATCGCGGCAGCCTGGACCGTCAGCATCGCTACTTCGGGCCGTTTCCGAACGCCTCCGCGGTGCGTGACAGCATCCAGCAGCTTCAGAAGGTGTTCCGCCTGCGCACCTGCCGCGACACCGTGTTCGCGAACCGTTCCCGCCCCTGCCTCCTGCATCAGATCCACCGCTGCACGGCACCGTGCGTCGGCCTGATCGACGAAGCAGCCTACGCGGCCGATGTGCGGGAGGCGTCCCTCTTTCTGGACGGTCGCGAGGACGAGGTGCTCGAGACGCTCGAGACGCGCATGGCCGAGGCAGCAGAGGCCACCGAGTACGAGCAGGCAGCGCAGTACCGTGACCGCATCCGCTCGCTCAAGGCGATCCGCAGCCAGCAGTTCGTATCGAGCAGCACGGCGCGCGACGCCGACGTGGTGGCTGTCGCGCGCGATGGCGGCCTCACTGCCGTGAACCTCGTGATGATCCGCGGCGGCATGCACCGCGGCGATCGCACGTTCTTCCCGCAGAATGCCCGCGAGGACGACGAAAGCGAGGCCGTGGAGGCTTTCCTGGTGCAGCACTATCTGGAGAACACCGCGCCTCCGCTGGTGATCGTCAACCGCGAGGCGGACTGGGAGACGCTCGGTGCAATGCTCTCGGAGCAATCCGGCGGGCGACGCTTCCAGATCCAAAGCCGCGCGAACACCGAGAAGCGTGCATGGCTTCAGATGGCGGAACAGAACGCGCGCCTCGCCATCACCCAGCGCCTCGCCACGCAGGCGGCGCAGGAGGCACGGCTCACGGCGCTGCAACTGGCCCTGGGTCTGCCGGAGAGCACGCAGCGCATCGAGTGCTTCGACATCAGTCACACGATGGGTGAAGCGACGGTGGCTTCGTGCGTGGTCTACGATCAGGGGCAGATGCGCAGCGGCGAGTACCGTCGCTTCAACATCGAGGGCATCACCCCCGGAGACGACTTCGCGGCGATGGCGCAGGTGCTCGAGCGTCGCTACCGACGCGTGGTGGAAGGGGAGGGGCGCCTGCCAGATCTCATCCTCATCGACGGTGGCAAGGGGCAGCTCTCGCGTGCGATGCCGGTGTTCGAGGCGCTCGGCATGGACGGCGTCGCCGTGATCGGTGTGGCCAAGGGCGAGGAGAGGAAGGCGGGCATGGAGCAGCTCATCGTGGCCGAGACCGGTGAGATCGTCCGACTGGCGCCGGATTCGCCCGCATTGCATCTCATCCAGCAGGTGAGAGACGAGGCGCATCGCTTCGCCATTACCGGTCACCGTGCGCGACGCGCCAAGACGCGCAACACTTCGAGCCTCGAGACCATCGACGGCATCGGCGCGAAACGGCGCCAGCGCCTTCTGGCCCGCTTCGGTGGTCTGAAGGGCGTCATTGCAGCGAGCGTCGACGAACTGCAGCAGGTGGATGGCATCAGCCGCCAGCTCGCCGAACGCATCTACCAGCAGCTTCACTGAGATCCCGCCGATGGCTATCCACTGGCCCAACCTGCTCACCTGGACACGGATCGTGCTGATCCCCGTGTTCATCGCGATCTTCTATCTGCCGGATGCCTGGCTCTCCCCGGTGGCCAAGAACGGGTGGGCCGCAGCGTTGTTTCTCGTGGGCTCGATCACGGACTGGCTCGATGGTTGGCTCGCCCGTAGCCTGAATCAGACCTCGGCGTTCGGCGCATTTCTCGACCCCGTCGCCGACAAGCTGATGGTGTCGGCGGCGCTGATCGTGCTGGTGTCGCTGAACCGGGTGGACGTTCTCGTGGCGGTGGTCATCATCGGTCGGGAGATCACGATCTCGGCGCTTCGGGAGTGGATGGCGAAGATCGGGCAGAGCCGCTCGGTGGCCGTCTCATTCGTCGGCAAGCTGAAGACCGGATTCCAGATGGCCGCGATCCTTCTTCTTCTGCTGTTCCACGATCCGCTGTTCGGGGTCATCCCGGTGGCAGCGATCGGCACGTTGCTCATCTATGCGGCGGCGTTCCTGACGCTCTGGTCCATGGTCTTCTACCTGCGCCGCGCCCTGCCGCTGGCTGCGGCGGGCGATCCGTCCGACCAGTGACGACGGTCCCGAACGCGCGTGATCCTTGACATCGTTTTTCGGCTTCCTATAATGCCGGTCTTCCCAAGCGGGAGTAGCTCAGTTGGTAGAGCGCAACCTTGCCAAGGTTGAGGTCGCGAGTTCGAGACTCGTCTCCCGCTCCAAATTTTCGAGAAGGGAAAACGTCACCAGCGGCCGTTTTCCCTTTTTCGTTTCGTAGTACGCAATTGGTAGGCAATGTGTCGCAGTACCCCGGCGGGCGGGGTGGCAGAGTGGTCATGCAGCGGCCTGCAAAGCCGTGTACGCCGGTTCGATTCCGACCCCCGCCTCCAACTTCACGACACGACTACACCAGTCGCGCCCAGCATCCCCCCGAGCGCGCGATGATGCGCCGCTGAGATCGCTGCCACCCGCGCTTCCTGAAAAGGCATCCCCAGCACCGTGATTCCCTGTGGGAGTCCGTCGCTTCGAAAGCCTGTCGGCGCGGCGATGCCGCACATTCCCATCAGATTGACGAAGTTGGTGTACGTGCCGAGACGCGCGTTCAGCAAGATTGGCTCGGCCTCGACCTCGGCGATCCGATAGATCGTCGGGGTCGAGGGGACGACGAAGACGTCGACATCCGCGAGCAGGCGTCGCGCGTCCCGGGTGAGTTCTGCGAGACGGTGGATCGCGCGATACGTCTCCACGGCCGTCCACTCGCCGGCGCTCTCGAGGATGGTCCGCGTGGCCGGATGAAGCGCGCTCTCGTGCCCCTGGATGATCGGTGCGACCGACGCGGAGCGTTCCGCGAGGAAGGGCGCCTCGTACAGCAGGCGCTGGGTCTCCATGAAGACACCGTAGTCCACCTCCACCGCTGTGCCGCCGATTCTCTCCATACGGGTGATGGCAGCTTCGTACAGCCGCGCCGCATCGTTGTCGCCGAAGAACAGCAGATCCCGGGGGCGCGGCACCGCGAAACGGAAGTGTGCAGGCGCGGGGCGGGGTGCGAGGTCGCAGAAGCGCGCTTCGGACTTCGAGAAGAGATCGTCGGGGTCGTATCCGGCAATCTGCCGAAGCACGTGCATGCCGTCATCGGTGGTGAGCGCGAAGACGGAGATCGTCTCCAGCGTCTTCGCCGTGCCCCCGCCCACCACCGCCGTGTTGCTTACGAGGCCCGGCGTCGGCTTGATCCCCACCACATTGTTGAAAGCCGCGGGGACCCTGCCGGACCCGGCGGCGTCGTTGCCGAGCGCGAACGACACCAGGCCCGCACCCACGGCGACGCCGGACCCGGCGCTCGATCCACCCGGCACGAACGCCGCATCGAAGGCATTGCGCGCGACACCGTAAGGTGTACGGACGCCCACGAGGCCGACACCGAACTGGTCCATGTTCGTCTTGCCGATCACGATGGCGCCCGCGTCCAGCAGGCGTTGCACGGCGGGACCCGTGGTTTCAGCAATGCGCCGCGACGGCGGGAACGCGTTGGTCGACGGCATGCCGGGCACGTCGATGTTGTCCTTGATGCCGCACGGCAGACCGTAGAGCGCGGCGGACCGATCCAACGTCGCTTCCACTACGGCTGCGCGCGCCAGCGCTTCGTCCTCGGGCACGAGATGGATCCAGACGTGATCGTCGCCCCGGGCCTTGATGCGGCGATACACGGCGCGGACGACGTCTCGTGGACGCAGGGATCCCGAGGCGTAGTGCGTGCGAAGCGTGGGGAAGTCCAGGCTCCCGGTGAGTTCGTCCCAAAGCATGCTGGCCTCGAAAACTGAGAAGTGAAGGTGTGTGGGAAGGTCAGTCCGACGCTGCTCTAGCGGGTTTCCCGCGGATGATCCCGGTGTCTTCCGCCCCCATCGGGGCGAACGCGTCGTACATGTCGGCGCCGGCGATTGCCGCTGCGCCGACGCGGGCGACGGCGAGATCCTGAGATCCGGTGCCCGAGCCGGCCGCCACCGCGCCGATCACGCATCCGTCGACGCGGATCGGCAGCCCGCCGATCAGGTTCGTCCACCGGCATTCGTGGGCCAGCGCAATCTGCATCTCGACGTCCGCGTGGGCGCCGCCGGTGGGTTCGCCCGACAGCGCGGCGGTGCGCGCCTTGTTGGTGGACGAGGTCACGCTCATCGCCTTGGAACCGTCCATGCGAGCGAACGCGAGCAGGTTGCCACCGGCGTCGACGACGGCGATGCACATGGGCTGCCCGATGGCCTCGGCGTGATCGATGGCGGCATCCAGCACGCGGCGAGCGCCGGTCAAGGTGAGGATGCTGGTGGAGCGGACGTCCGCGCTCATCGTCCGCTTTCCATCGCTTTCGCGACGGCGAGCAGCGTGGTGTCGGAACCACGCCATCCGATGAGCGACAGTCCGACCGGGATGCCCTCGAAGTTGCCGAGTGGCAGGTTCACCTGGGGAAGCCCCGTGAGGCCGGCGATGCATGTGAGGTCGATGATCCGGGACACGGCCTCGCGCATTTCGGAGAGTCGCGCATCGCGGCGGATCGGCAGGATCGGTGACGTCGGCAGACAGAGCACTCGTCGGTCGTCGAGAAGCTCATCCACGCGGGATCGCACGTCGGTGCGGAAAGCGCGTGGGCCGGCCACATCCTCCTCGGTGATGCGCGCTGCGTTGGCGAGGGCGCCTGCGACTTCGAATGAGAAGCACGGATTCGTGGCGTCGATCCATTCCGCGAACGTGCGCCCGAACTCGTAACTCTGCAGCGTGCGCTGGTTCGCGGACCACACGGCGATGCCTTCCCTGGCGAGCACCATCTCGCTCGCCCGAGCCATGACCGCGGTGATGCGTGCGAGGGCCGACTGCAGCGCCTCACGGACCGGCCCATCGGCGATCGCGAAAGCGTCTGTGGCGATCAGCACCTCGTCCGGGAGTGCATTGCCGACGGGCGCTCCAAGAAGCGCCTCGCCGACCTTGGCGAACGTCGAAGCATCGCGGGCGAAGAAGCCTGCGGTGTCGAACGAGGGCGACTGGGTCGCCATGCCGTCGACGGGGATGCGGCCATGGGTGGGTCGCAGTCCGTGGATGCCGGTGAAGCTGGCGGGCGTCCGGACCGAGCCGCCAGAGTCCGTGCCGAGGGCGAGGTCGACAAGGTTCCCGGCCACCGCCGAGGCGGATCCGCTCGACGATCCTCCAGGAACCCTGTCCGGAGCCGCGGGGTTCAGCGGCGTGCCGTGGAATCGGTTGATGCCGAGAAGCCCGAGCGAGATCTCGTCCGTGATCGTCTTGCCCACCAGCGACGCCCCAGCCGCCAGGAGGCGATCCACCACCCATGCCGATTGGGTCGCCGGCGCGTGCGTACGCTCCCAATCCGGATTGCCGGAACCGGTGATCGTGCCGCGCACGTCGAAGAGATCCTTGGCGGCGAACGTGAGTCCGGCGAGCGGACCGGACGTCGCGCCCGGCAGAACGATGTCGACGTGCGGTACGAATGCGCCCAGTCGATCATGCATGGAGCCTCCCGAATTGAGTCCGATGTGGCGGGGTGATCCGGCGGAGCGAAGTCCGCGGGATTGCACTGCATGCGAAGGTCCACGGATGCACCGCGTACGACGCATCCGTGGACCGAAGCCCCGATCCGCACGGGGCTTCGGCGCATCGGTCAGTCCTTGTACATCTTGCGGAAGTCCGGATGCGTGTGGAACCAGTACTCGAAGCCCTTCACGTTGGGCTGCACCGCGTAGTCGGCGAACTTGCGATACAGCGGAATGCGCGGCAGCTCGGTCATCACGAAGACCTTGTCGTTCGTCGCGAAGCGCGCCGAGTCGATCCACTTGTCCAGCGTCGGGTTCACGTAGTTGGCCGTGTTGAACACCGAGTTGTTGCCACCGTGGAAAGTCCAGAAGAAGTGGTACTCGGGGTAGTCGAGCCAGCCGTAGAACTCGGCGATCACGAACGGCATCGACTTCGACGCCATCTGCGCGAACCAGTTGGAACCCGGCACCTTCTCGATCGTGATCTCCACGCCGATCTTCTTCAGGGATTCCTGGATCAGCACCGCGGTGGGCTCACGCACGGTGGCTTCGCTCAGGTCGAACGAGAGCGTCGTCTTGAAGCCGTTCGGGAAACCGGCCTCGGCAAGCAGCGCCTTCGCCTTGGCGAGATCGGTGCCGTGCTTGATCGGCACGGGCCACGTCGGGTCGTACGGCTTGGAAGCATCGCCATCGAACATCGGCACGGCACGGCCGTATAGCGCGGTCGCGAGAATCTCCTTGTAGGGAATCGCGTACGAGATCGCTTCGCGCACCTTCGGATTGTCGAAGGGCGGCATCTTCACGTTCATGTCTAGGAACACGAGGTCGTTCTGCACCGGCACGCCGATGACCTTCACCTTCCCGGTCTTCGCCAGTTCCGCGTAGTCCTTCGGCGGCAGGCCGACCGACATGTCGACGTCACCCTTCTCGATCAGTGCGCGGCGGGTGCCGGGGGACGCGATCTGCTTGTAGACCACCTTCTTCAGCTTGGGCATGGGGCCGGACTTCCAACCGTCGAAGCGCGTGAAGACGAGCTGCTGGCCGGGCGTCCACGACTCGACCTTGTACGCACCGCCGCCGGCGTCGTTGCGCGAGACCCACTCCAGGGCCCAAGGATCGGCGGCTGTCGCATGCTTCTTCGCGAGTTCGGAATTGACGATCACCGGCACCGGCACGGCGAGGTCGGGCATCGTGAGCTTGTTGGGCTGGTCGAACGTCGCCTTGAACGTGTACGCGTCGACGACCGTGAACTGCTCCGGCTTCACGAGCGATCCGGCGGCCATCTGCACGGCCGGGAAGCCGCCGGCGGCGATGGCGCGGTCGAACGACCATTTCACGTCCTTGGCGGTGACGGGCGTGCCGTCGTGGAACGTGGCGTTCTTGCGGAGGTAGAAGGTGTAGGTCTTCTTGTCCGCGCTGATCTCCCACCGCTCCGCGAGTTCGGGGACGATGACCGACGCGTCGTACGACAGCGTGCCGTCGGGGAGCACCTTGCTGCCGTGGCTCACGAGTCGGTCGTACGTCTGCCACACGACCATCCGGCTGTGGTCGTTGGCGGTCGGCACCATCGTGTCGAGGCTGTTCGGGCCCATCTCGGAGACGATGACGAGCGTGTCCTTCGGGACGCCCTGGGCGACGGCGGGATTGCCGGCGACCATGGCGAAGGCGGCGAGCAGTGCTGCGGCCAGGCGGGTGTGTCTGTGGTTCATTTGGCGCTCCATGGGATCTGGGACGGTGGCTGCGGTAGGACGAACGGGAGGTGGAACGAGGGCTGTGGTTCTAGAGGCCGAGCTGGTCCAGCAGGGTCGGCCACTGGTGTGCCCACGGGCGGGCACGTTCGAAGGCACCGGAGGCTGCGAGGACTGTGCGGTCGGCAAGATGGCGCCCGACGATCTGCATGCCCACGGGCAGACCATCGCGGGTGAACCCCGCGGGAACACTCGCGGCGGGCTGACCGGTCATGTTCATCGGGTAGGTGAAGGCGAGCCAGGACGTGGAGCGCACCATGCGGCCTTCGATACGCTCGGGGCCCTGGATGTCGATGGGGAACGGCGGAATGGCGAGCGTGGGCGTGATGAGCAGGTCGTACTTCGCCATGAAGCGCCACATGATGTTGCAGATCTTCTGGCGGCCGATCCGCGCGTCGCTGATCTCCTCCGCCGTCCACGAACGCTGCAGAAGATCCACCAGGTGCGGCGACATCTCGTGCTCGTGACCCTGCATCATCCGGCGCATGCCCGTCAGATCGGAGTCACCCACGACGAGGCCCCAGAAGATGCCGGAGGCGTCATCCCAGCCCGGGTCCGCCCGCTCGACGGTGCATCCGAGTTCCTTCTCGAAGACGCTCACCGCTTCCGACACCACGCGTCGCACTTCGGGGTCGACGGCGGCGTAGCCCCAGTCCTCGCTGTAGGCGATGCGCAGGCCGCGGATGCTCTCCTTCGTCGCGGCCATGTAGTCGAAGTCCGCGGCTGGGATGGAGTAGCGGTCCCGCGGATCGGGGCCGGTGATCACGCTCAGCATCAATGCCGAGTCCGCGACGGTGCGGCTCATGGGGCCGATGTGCTCCAGGGACTCCCAGCTCGACACGCCCGGATACCGCTCGTCGCGGCAGCCGGGATAGAGGGCGACGCGTCCCATCGAGGCTTTCATGCCGAAGAGGCCGCAGTGCGCGGCCGGGATGCGCACCGAGCCGCCGCCGTCGCTGCCGATCGCAAACGGCGCGACGCCTGCTGCCACCGACGCACCGGAGCCGGCGCTGGACCCACCGGGCGTGAGCGCCGTGTTCCATGGATTCCGCGTCGTCTCGAAGACCGGGTTGTGCCCCACGCCGCTGTAACCGAACTCAGGCACGTTGGTCTTGCCGATGATCACGGCGCCGGCGGCCTTCAGGCGCTCGACGCAGATGTCGTCCTCATCGGGCACGAAGTCCTTGTAAAGAGGTGACCCCATCACCGTGAGGATGTCCTTCGTGGCCACGAGATCCTTGATCCCGATTGGCACGCCGGCCAACGGGCCGGGGTCCTCGCCGGCGGCGATCTTCGCATCGACCGCCTTGGCTGCGGCTCGCGCGACCTCGGGCGTGGGCGTGCAGAAAGCGTGCAGATGCGGCTCGAGGACATCCATGCGCCGAAGGACGGCCTCGGTGACCTCCTTCGCCGACAGCGCCTTGCTGCGCACCTTCGCGGCGAGGCTCACGGCGTCCATCCGGCAGATCTCGTTATCTGTGCTCATCGTTTCCGGTCTCCTCGGTCAGGCGAAATGGCAGGCGGCGACGTGGTCGTCGCCCATGGTTCTCAGCACGGGCGCCGACTGGGTGCAGCGCTCCGTGCCGATGGGGCAGCGGCCGTGGAAGCGGCAGGTGTTCGGATCCGGATCGATGGGGCTGCGAGGACTTCCATCGAGGCGCGGACGCTGTTCGTCGCGACGTGCGGGGTCAGGTATTGCAGCCACGAGTGCCTGCGTGTACGGATGTCGTGGCGCCGTGAAGAGTTGCTCCGTGGGGGCGACCTCGACGACGCGGCCGAGATACATCACGACGATGCGGCTGCACAGCAGGCGCACGACATTGAGGTCGTGCGACACGAACAGGTAGCTCATGCCCAGTCGCTCGCGGAGGTCGGCGAGCAGCCTCAGGATCACGGCCTGCACCGACACGTCGAGCGCCGACGTGGGCTCATCGAGGATGAGCAGCGACGGCTCGACCGCGATCGCACGCGCGATGCCCACGCGTGCACGCTGCCCGCCGGAGAGCTGATGCGGATACCGCTGGATCAGCTCCCGCGGCAGGCCCACCAGATCAGCCGCACGGTGGACGCGCTCGAACACCTCATCGGTGTCCTGCACGCCGAGCAGCTTGGTGATCGGATCGGAGATCGAGCGGTACACGCGGAACGACGGGTTCAGACTTTCCGTCGGATCCTGGAAGACGACCTGGATGCGCGCCCGGTCGGGGGACTTCACGAACGCCGCCTGCGACAGGGCGGTGGTGTCGTTGCCGTCGAGATGGATCGTGCCTTCTGTCGGATCGATGAGTCGGGCCAGAAGCCGGGCGAGCGTGGACTTGCCGCAGCCGGATTCGCCCACGAGCCCGACGCATTCGCCCGGCTGGATGACGAGATCGACGTCGTCGACGGCGTGCAGCAGGGAGCCCTTGCGGCCACCCACCGGATAGCGTTTGGCGAGATGCTTCGCTTCGAGTCTTGGTGTGGTCATAGCGGCACCCGGCAGCGCACCGCATGGCCGGGCGCAACCACCGTCCAGGGGAGCGGTCGCTCGTCGCACAGCGGAATGTGCCGATCGCAGCGGGCACTGAAACGGCAGGCGGGCAACTCCTTGCGGAGATCAGGCAACTGGCCCGGGATGGAAACGAGATCCGCGATCGTCGTGCGCGGCGTCGGCGTCGATGCCAGCAGTTGCCGCGTGTAGGGGTGCGCCGGCCGGGCGAGCAGCTCGACCGTCGGGGCGATCTCGACGATGTGCCCCGCGTGCATCACCGCGATCCGGTCGCAGTACTCGCCGGCGAGACCGAGATCGTGCGTGATGAGCAGCGTCGACATGCGGGAGGTGCGACTCATCTCGCGCACGAGGTCCATGATCACCGCCTGGGTGGTGACGTCCAGGCCGGTGGTCGGCTCGTCGGCGATGAGCAGTGCCGGCGAGCAGGCCAGCGCCATGGCGATCATCACGCGCTGGCACATGCCGCCGGAGAGTTCGAACGGATAAGCCTCGGCGCGTCGCTCGGGGTCGGGGATGCGGACCCGCGACAGCGCCTCGATCACCTGCGCGCGCAGCGCGGCTCCCCGGAAGGTGGTGTGCTCCAGCAAAACGTCGGCGATCTGCTGGCCAACCTTGCGGATGGGATTCAACGCGGTGCGCGGGCTCTGGAAGATCATGGCCACCTCGCGCCCACGCGTCGCGGCGAGGACATCGGGGGCGGCGTTCAGCATGTCGAGACCACCGAAGAGAATGCGACCGCCCAGCACCTGCGCCGCGGCGTCCTGCAGACCGAGGGCTGCGTAGGCCATCACCGACTTGCCCGATCCACTCTCCCCCACGACGCCGACGATCTCGCCGCGGTCGACCGTGAGCGAGACGTCCTCCAGCGCCCGGACCGTGCCGTGACGCGTACGGAACACGAGGGACAGCTCCTCGATGGCGAGCAGCGCGCTCACGTGCGCCTCTTCGGATCGAGCAGATCCCGCAAACCATCGCCCAGCAGGTTGAAGCAGAAGACAGCGAGCACGAGCGCTGCACCCGGAAATACGAACGTCCACCACTCGCCCGAGATGATGAAGCTCGCACCCTCGGAAACCATGATTCCCCACTCGGGCGTTGGCGGACGCACGCCGAGACCGATGAAGGAGAGCCCGGCAGCGTTCAGGATCGCCCAACCCATGTTGAGGGAGACCTGCACCGTCATCGGCGGCAGGATGTTCGGGACGATGTACGTGATCAGCACGGGCAGCGCCGTGTTGCCACCCATGCGAGCCGCCTCCACGTAGCCCATCTCGCGGCGCACGTTCACTTCGGAGCGCGCGAACCGGCAGTAGAAGGGGAGGTTGATGATCACCGTGGCGACGATGACGTTGAGTACGCTGTTGCCGAGCGCGGCGACGATGCCCATCGCGAGCACGAAGAGCGGGAAGGCCATGATGGTGTCCATCACGCGGCTGATGATGCGGTCGGGCCAGCCGCCGAAATAGCCGGCGATCGCACCGAGCGCGAGGCCGCCGACGAACGAGAGCAGCGCGGCCGCCACTGCCATGCCCAGATCGAGGCGCGCGGCGACGATGACGCGACTCAGGATGTCGCGGCCGAGTGCATCGGTGCCGAACGGATGCGCCGCCGACGGGGGTACCAGACGCGCGGTACCGTCGGTCATCAGCGGGTCGTACGGCGCGAGGCTTGGCCCGAAGATCGCGCACAGCACCAGCAGCGCGAGGATGACCACCGCGACCAGCGTGAGCCGGTTCTCGCCGAAGGCATGGGCCGCATTTCTTGCGAACGAGTTCATGGCCGCCCGTCAGGACTCGAACCGCACGCGGGGGTCGATCGCGGTGGCGAGCAGATCGATCACGAGATTGAGCAGTACGTAGAGGAACGCCATCGTGAGCACGAAGCCCTGGACCGCGGCGTAGTCGGACGAGATCACCGCGGTCACGGCATAGGCGCCGACGCCCTGCCATCCGTACACCTGTTCGATGAGGACGCTGCCGCCGAGCAGGAACGAGAACACCATGCCGAGGACGTTGGTCACGGGCAGCAGCGCGTTGCGGAACGCGTAGTTGATGAGGATCTTCCGCGTCGGCAGACCGCTCGCCCGCGCGGTGCGGATGAAGTCGCTGCCGAGCGCCTGGAGCATCGCGGCGCGCGTGATCCGCGCAATCGGTGCGAGGGCGAACATGCCGAGCGACACCGAGGGCAGGATCAGCTGCGCAAGGGATGCCCGCAGCACGCCCCATTCACCGGCGAGGATGCTGTCGATCGTGTACGCGCCGGTGATCCGGGGCGGGGCGGTGTACAGGATCTCGTTGAGGCGCCCGAGGGGCTGCGGCGCGATGTCGAACAGGAAGTAGAAGAGGTACACGAAGAGCAGCCCGATGAAGAACGTCGGGAAGGCGGCGCCGATGCTCACGAGTGCGCGGCAGGAATGGTCGACGATGGAGTCGGGCCGTGTGGCCGCCCAGACACCGAGGGGGAGCGCCACGACGACGGCGAACGCCAGCGCGAAGAAGGTGAGTTCGATCGACGCGGGAAGACGCTCGATCAGGTCGGTGAGGACGGGCTGCCCGGTGGTGAGGGAGTTGCCGAGGTTGCCCCGGCGGAGATCGTCCGCATAGTGGAAGAACTGCACCGGGAGACTCCGGTCGAGACCGAGCTTCGCGCGGACTTCCGCGATGGAGGTCGCGTTGGCTGCAGGGCCCGCGAAGTACGCTGCCGGATCACCGGGCAGAGCGTGCGACAGAAGGAAGGTCACCAGCACCACGCCGATAAGGCTGGGGATGGTGCCGAGCAATCGCTTCCAGAAGAAATGCATGCGAGGCGTTTCGAGTCCGTGGTTGTTCGATGAACACGCCGGCATGGAGAGGGCCCCACGCCGAGCCACCTGAGGATGTCATTCTCGAGGCGGAGCCCCCAGGCGGCGTGCTCCATTTCGCACACGGCATGCCATGCGGACGATGAATGGGCAGATGTGTGCTGAACAGGGGTGTTTCCACAGGGAAACGAGCGGTTGCCCGTGGAGTGCGCGGCGTGCAGTGCGGGTTCCGTTTCCGTGCGTGCCTTCAGGCGGGCGCACCACCTTGGGCTGCTGTGCACGGTGCGATGCCCCGATTCGAATCGTCGCTGCGGTCGCCGGGCTGCAGTTCGGTGCGCTCGCGCATAATCAGCGCCTTTCCGAGAGGAGCGCTGCGCATGAACTTCGAAACGCTCGATGTCCGACTCGATGGCGCCGTTGCGACCATCGCACTGAATCGGCCCGACAAGGCGAACGCGATGAACCGCACCATGTGGGACGAACTGCGGACAGCGATGGAGTGGGTGGACGAGACCCCCGCGATCCGCGTTGCCATCCTCGCGGCGAACGGCAAGCTCTTCACGGCGGGGATCGATCTCGCACTCCTCGACGAACTGCGCCAGGCGGTGGCGAAGGGATGCGCCGGACGCACACGTGAGCAGCTTCGGCGGGACATCCTGAACCTCCAGGCGACGATCACATCGGTCGAACGCTGCAGGAAACCGGTGATCGCGGCGATCCACGGCGCATGCATCGGTGGCGGTGTGGACCTCGTGACCGCCTGCGACATGCGCTACTGCTGCGACGGAGCGTGGTTCGCGATCCGCGAGATCGACGTAGGACTCACCGCCGATGTCGGCACGCTGCAGCGCCTTCCAAGACTTATCGGCGAGGGCATGGCGCGGGAGCTGGCCTACACCGGTCGTACGGTGCAGGGAAGGGAAGCCGCAGGGATCCGCCTGGTGAACGCGTGTTACGACGACGCGGATGCGCTGCGCACGGGGGTCGAGGGCTTCGCGAAGTCCATGGCGGCGAAGTCACCCCTCGCACTGCGAGGCTGCAAGGAGATGATCACCTACGCCCGCGATCACTCGGTGGCGGATGCCCTTGACTACGTCGCAACCTGGAACGCGTCGATGCTGGTGTCGGACGATCTGGAAGAGGCCCTGCTCGCTGGCCGAGAGAAGCGGGCGCCGCGATTCGCCGATTGACGTCGGCGTCCGGCCGCCACGCGGGAATCCGGGAGATGGTGCGCCCAGCCGGGATCGAACCGGCATGACCGAAGTCGGGGGATTTTCCTGCCACTTCGGCTTTCGCCGCCATCCGGACCCGCTTCGTCGTGAGACTCCCGGGCCGGATGTTCGTGGTCTGGACTTTGTCTTGACCATGGCCGCGAGGCGTTAGGCCGGCGCCGTCAAGTCTCTGCACGTTCCCCGGAGTCCCGGGGCTTCGCTCAGCGTTGCCTCGCCAGACGGCAGGGGGTTCGCTGAATTTGACGCCATTCACACGGGCGCTTTCGCCACCCGGTGCTCAGTTTTCTCAAGTCCCTTGCGTCTACCAGTTTCGCCATGGGCGCGCGGGCCGGATTCTCTCACGCACGGCCGGTGCCGTCTGCCCACCGACCGGGCCGGAACCGAGCATGCCGGGCGGATTGACGCCTGCCGTGGCACATCTGCGATGCCCGGTCGCACAGAGGGACGCCCACCTAAAGTCCACCCAGGCGGCATCCGATAAGTCTCGGAGCGGCGGGACGGAGTGCGCACGCGCTGGTGTTCATCCGGCCGTCATCCAACCCTCGCGCACCCGACCCCTCTCCGGACTTGCATGACATGACCGTAATCGTCGGCTACATCATCATCCTTGGCTCAGTGATTGGCGGCTTCATCATGGCCGGTGGTCACGTGGGCTCTCTCGTCCAGCCTCTCGAAGTGCTGATGATCGGGGGCGCCGCGCTCGGCGCGTTCATCGTCGCGAACTCGGGCAAGGTGATCAAGGCCACGACCGGCGCGCTGCCGACGGTGCTCAAGGGGTCGAAGTTCACCAAGGGCCTGTACATCGAACTGCTCTCTCTCCTGTACGACATCCTCGCCAAGGTGCGCAAGGAAGGCCTGATGTCCATCGAGTCGGACGTCGAGTCGCCCGAACAAAGTCCGATCTTCTCGAAGTACCCGATCATCCTGTCCGATCACCACGCGATGGAGTTCCTGACGGACTACCTGCGGATCATGGTGGGCGGCAACCTCAACGCCTTCGAGATCGAGAACCTCATGGACGTCGAGATCGAGACCCACCACCACGAGGGCGAAACACCTGTGCAGGCCGTCAACCGCCTGGCCGACGGGCTTCCGGCCTTCGGGATCGTGGCGGCGGTGATGGGCGTGGTGCACACCATGGAGTCCGTGGGTCTGCCACCCGCCGAGCTGGGCAAGCTGATCGCGGCGGCGCTGGTGGGTACGTTCCTCGGAATTCTGCTGGCGTACGGTTTCGTCGGCCCGCTCGCAACACTGCTCGAGCACAAGCTGACCGAGTCCACCAAGATGTTCCAGTGCATGAAGGTCACGCTGCTCGCGAGCCTCAACGGTTACGCGCCCCAGGTGGCGGTGGAGTTCGGTCGCAAGGTGCTCTACTCGACGGAGCGGCCGTCGTTCAAGGAACTGGAGGAGGAGGTGAAGAACCGCAAGGGCAAGTGACCCTGGCGGCACCTCTTCCGGAGATCTCATGAGCGACGATTCCCAACAGCCGATCATCGTCAAGCGCATCAAGAAGGGCGGCCACGGGCATCACGGCGGCGCCTGGAAGATCGCGTACGCCGACTTCGTGACGGCCATGATGGCGTTCTTCCTCCTCATGTGGCTGCTCGGCTCCACGACCAAGGGCGACCTGAGCGGCATCTCCGACTACTTCAAGACGCCGCTGAAGGTGGCGTTGATGGGCGGCTCGGGCGCTGGCGATGCAACCAGTCTGATAAAGGGTGGCGGCACGGATCTCACCCGCAAGACCGGGCAGGTGAACAAGCGTCTGGAGGGGCAGAAGAAGGCCGGCGTCGTCGTGAACGAGGAAGAAGTCGAGAAGATGCTCATGCTCCAGGAGGGTGAGCGTCTCAAGGTGCTGAAGCAGGAGATCGAGGAGGTCATCGACAAGAACCAGACCCTGGCTCAGTTCCGGAACCAGCTTCTCATCGACATCACCACCGAAGGCCTGCGCATCCAGATGGTGGACGAGAAGAATCGCCCGATGTTCGCCATCGGCAGCACCAATCTGCAACCGTACACGCGGGAGATCCTCCGGGAGATCGGCAAGGTGCTGAACGAGGTCGAGAACCGGATCACGATCTCCGGCCATACCGACGCGTCTCCGTACTCGGGGGGCGAGCGCGGCTACAGCAACTGGGAACTGGCCGCCGACCGCGCCAACACTGCCCGCCGGGAACTGCTGTCGGGCGGCATGGAGGAGCATCGCATCGCACGGGTGATCGGACTGGGGTCTGCGGTGCTGCTCGACCCGAGCGATCCGTTCAACCCGATCAATCGGCGCGTCAGCATCATCGTGATGAATCGTCGTGCCGAAAAGGCAGCCCTGAACGATGGCGGGACCATCGAGGTCGAGGACCTCGCGCCAGCGGGCAGGGCGGAGGAGGGCACCTCGGCGCCCACGGAAGCATCACGATCCGCTTCGGAGAAGAAGGCCGGTGGCACAGAGCGTCATTGATCTTCCGGGCAGCCGCCGCGCCGCGATGCCACCGCTGGCAAAGGCCGCGGGTGCGCAGGCGCTGGCTTGGACGGCTGTCCAGTTGCTTGCGGTGGCGCATCCTTTCGGGGCCTGGATCTCACTGACGCTGCAGTGCGTGATCGCGGCAGGGATCGGAAGAGCGCTCGGACTCGCGCCGTGGTGGATGGTCCTCAACGGCGGCTTTCCGCTTCTCGTCGTCGGCGCTGTCGCGGTGTCGCTGAACCCACTCTGGTATCTCGCGGCCTTCCTGTCGATGGTGGCTGTCTACTGGAGCACGTTCCGCACGCAGGTCCCGTTGTTCCTGTCGAACCAGGCGGCGATCGAGGCACTGGCGGGGCTGCTGCCGGAGGGCCGTTCGGTCCGGCTCCTCGACGTGGGGTGCGGTACGGGAACGGTGCTCGCCGGTGTTGCCGCAATACGCCAGAAGGACCAGCTCGATGGGGTCGAGATCGCCCCGATGCCCTATGCGATCGCACGTCTCCGATCGAAACTCGCAAACGGCCGATTCCAAGTATCGCGCGTCGATTTCTGGGGCGAAGACCTCGCGAAGTACGATGTGGTGTACGCGTTTCTTTCGCCGGTACCCATGCCGGCGCTATGGCAGAAGGTGAGGGCGGAGATGCGTCCTGGCACCCTGTTCGTCAGCAACACCTTCGACGTTCCCGGTGTGCCGCCGGACCGTGTCATCACTCTGGGCGAGGGGCGACGCGCCCTGCTCGTCTGGCGCCTCTGATCCCGGCGGCACCTCTCATGGACATGAACGCGGTCGTCCAGGCGCTGGGCGGGCGGGACGTCCCGGTCCTCGGCAGCACCGTCGAGGCACTGCGCAACATGCGCCGCGAGGAGGACCGCGTCACGGCGCGCGAGATCTCGCGCCTGGTCCTGCGCGATCCTCTGATGACCCTGAAGGCACTGCGCTTCGCGGAGGCGAACAGGGGCAATCGGCAGTCGGCGGACATCACGACCGTCGAGCATGTCGTGATGATGCATGGCATCCACAATTTTCTGCGCGCATTCGTGAACGTGGTGCCGCTCGAGCAAGTGCTTGCGAGCGACCCCGTAGCGCTGGAAGGCGCGCGGGCCGTGGTGAGCCGTGCCCAGCACTCGGCAGCATTTGCACGAAGCATCGCGTTCCAGCGACACGACAGCGAGTCCGACGAGGTGGTCATCGGTGCGCTGCTCCACGATCTCGCTGAACTCATGCTGTGGCTTCACGCGCCCCGTGAGGAATCCGAGATCCGGCATCTGCTGGGCCAGGCGCGCGGGCTGCGGAGCACACCGACGCAGCAGCTCGTCCTCGGCTTCACGCACATGGAACTTCAAATGGCGCTCGCCAGGGCGTGGCGCCTTCCGGATCTGCTCCAGCGCTTGATGGATGACGAGCACGCGGACCATCCGCGAGTGGTGAACGTTGCGCTGGCCAGCCGGCTCGCGCGGCATCTCGCGCACGGCTGGTTCGATCCGGCGCTGCCGGACGACTATGCGGACATACAGAAGCTGCTGAACGGCACGGTGGATTCGGTCAGGCGCTTGGTGCGCAGCGCGAGCCTCAAGGCAGCCGCGCTCTGGGAAGACACGGGCGTGCGGCCCGTGGCCGCATGGATCCCGATGGAAGCCGGCGAGATGCCGAGGGAGGCGGGCGGCTTGCAGCCACCGCCGAGCATCGATGTCCCGTTCTTCAAGAGCGCGATGATCAAGCTCTCGACTGCCCGGATGGCGAAGGACGCAGATCCGTCCATCGTCTGGGCCATGTATGCGCTCCAGTTCGGTCTGGGCATGCGTCGTGTCGCGTTCGCAAAGCCGGTCGAAGGTGGTCCGCCCCGACTGCAGGTGCAGTTCGCGATGGACCTCGATGCAACGCCTGCCGCATGGCAGCAGCTCGTCATTCCGCTCGGGGGTGAAGACCTGTTCGCGCGGATTGCGCAACGAATGCAAGGTGTCTGGGCAGGCGGGGCCAACCGGGCCAAACTTGCGGGCCACTTGTTGCCGGGGCAAGCGGATAGAATCGGCACCGCCGATTTCCTGGCGATGTCGATCTACGGCGGAGAGACGCTTCGCGGACTCATGATCGCCGACCGTGGCGTAGGAGGCGATGCGATCCCGGACAGTCTCTACGCGCCATTCAAGGCGCTGTGCCTCGCAGTGTCGCGGCGCTTCGCCCCCGACGCCTGATCCTCGCGAGGCTCCGGCGCCGTACCTCAACTTCCTGGCGAATCCGGTGGCTGCAAGTTACCTTCTGCGACGTGGTGGCGAGACCAGCGGCCCGTATCCCCGGGGGTTGCTGCTGCGGCATCGTGCGTTGGGACGGGTGGCCCCGAACGATGAAGTCAGTGTGGACGGCGTCGAGTGGGCCACGATTGCCGAGACTCCGGATCTCGCAGACGAAGAACCCGTGCTCAACGCGCCCGGTACGACCGATGATCCGCAATGGATCGAAGAAAGAAGACTCGCCCGACTCCGCTGGTTGGATGAGCGTGCGCAGCCTGATCGGCGCGCGGGTGCTGCCGCCCCGGCCAATGAGTCCCGCACCGGGACAGATCGACGCGCTGACCCGCGACCACCACGCAAGCTGTTCGGTCCGGGTGAAGAAAGCTCCGCACCAGCCGGCACCAGCCTGCGGGTCGCGCTCGTGGTGGTGCTCGTGGTCGCGCTCGCCGCGGCGGTTCTGCTCTGGTTCGTTCCCCAGTACGCCCCGACGGTTCGCCTGCTGCAGCGATCGGTCAACGCTGCGCCCATCGATGGTTCACTGGAGTCCGGTGCGTGAACACGGTGATCCGATCACGGGACAATGCGCTCGTGAAGCGCATCGTCCGCCTCGCGGAGCATGGACGGTTCAGGCGTGACGAGGGAACCGGCCTTGCGGAGGGTTGGCACCTGATCCGCGCACTGATCGAATCTCCCTGGTTCGGTCGCGATGCCCTCCAGGCGGTGGTCATGTCGGAAGCGGCATTGGCACATCGCGACGCCATCGATATGCGGCACCTTCTGGATGGCGTGGCGATTCACGTGATCGACGCACGAGTGTTCGAGCGCTTCGGGGAGAGTGAGGGACCGAATGCCGCCATCGGTCTCTTTGCGCTTCCTCCAGATCCCGACGTCCCGAGACTGGTCTCCCGAGGCGGGCTGCAGCTCTGGCTCGATGCCGTTCAGGACCCCGGGAATGTCGGGACGCTCATTCGGACCGCCGCCGCTGCAGGCGCGACGACAGTGGTGCTGGGTGCAGGCTGCGCCGACCCGTGGTCACCGCGGGTACTTCGTGCCGGCATGGGGGGGCAGTTCGCGCTTCAGGTCGTGGCGACAACGTTGGACGCACGGCTGCTCGAATGCTTTCCCGGTCGGGTGATGGCCATGGAGCGGGATGGCGGAGAGTCGCTGTTCGATAGCCGCTTGCCTGAGCACGCGGCCTTTCTACTGGGGAACGAAGGTGCTGGCCTTTCGGGGGAGGTGGCCGCCCTTGCGCATGCACGGATCACGATTCCAATGGCGGGTCGGGTCGAGTCGTTGAATGTCGCTGCAGCAGGGGCAGTGGTCTGCTTCGAGGTTCTGCGGCAGAAGCTTGTTCGTTGATCGTCGCTCCGATGTGCCGTCCCGCACGTGCCATCGGACGGCTGATCTCGCGGAAGCTCATCGACGCAGAACCGGTTTCAGGCCCCATCCATGAATAGACATAATACACATTATGCCCGCCATATGGTTCCCGCTCCGCTGTAGCGAGAGGCCTGGGTCACACTGGCGACGCGGTCCTGAAGAGGTCGAAGAAATTGCGGGACGTCCGTTCCGCAAACATGTCTGCATCCTCCCCACGCAGGTCGGCCAGGAAGGTTGCGACGTGTCGCACGAACGCAGGCTCGTTGGTTTTCCCTCGATGGGGTACGGGTGCCAGGTATGGCGAATCCGTCTCGACAAGAATCCGATCGGATGGGACCTGCCTCGCAACCTGCCGCAGATCCGCGGCGTTCTTGAACGTGACGATTCCCGAGAAGGATATGTAGAAGCCCAGGTCGAGGGCGGCCCGGGCCACCTCCCAGCTTTCCGTGAAGCAGTGCATCACGCCGCCTGCCGCGGCTGCACCTTCCTCGCGCAGGATTGCGATGGTGTCCGTCGAGGCACTGCGCGTATGCACGATGAGCGGCTTGCTGGTGATTCGGGCTGCCGCGATGTGGGCGCGAAAGCGAGCCTGCTGGACAGTGGCGCGATCCGGGCGCCGGTAGTAGTCGAGACCGGTTTCACCGATGGCGACGATTCGACTGCTCGAGGAAGCGAGACGCACCAGCGCGTCTGCGTCTGGATCTGCGCCGTGCTCCTCGTCCGGATGCACGCCCACCGAAGCGAAGAGATGGTCGTAAGTGTCAGCCAGCGCAAGGACGCGATGCAGGTTCTCCAGAGTCACCGCCACGCAAAGGGCGTGGGACACACCAGCGTCCCGCATCGACGCAAGAATGTCGGGAAGGCGGCTCTGAAAGTCGGGGAAATCGAGATGGCAGTGGGAATCGACGACGGAGGCTGGCACGGTGCCTACATGGTGTGAGTGGGTGAGTTGGATTTGCTCAATCCCGCAAGGAGCGTCTCGATACGATTCTTGGCCGCTTTGCCGGACTCATCGTCCTTGAACTGGACGCCGACACCCTGCAGCTTGTTGCCCTGGGCGCCGGCGGGTGTGATCCAGATGACCTTGCCGGCGACGGGCATCCGGTTGGTGTCGCCCGGCAGGACGATGAGCATGAAAAGCTCCTCCCCGAGCGCGTACGACTTGCTGGTCGGAATGAACATGCCACCACCCTTCACGTAGGCCATGTATGCCGACTGCAGCACGGTCACGTCCTTGATGTTCAGGGACAGTGCCGTGGCACGCGGGGCGGACGCATTCTTGTCGGTAGGTTCTGCCAATTTCAGGACCGGTTTTCGCAGGCGGCGTAGGCGAGAAGGAGCTCGCCCACCACGAGCTTGGGACTCAGCGGATGATCGACCAGTCGCCGGGCCGCGCGCAAGCGTTGCTCGAAAGCCATCAATGCGTCGAGGTCCATACGTTTCGCAGCACCGGTGACGTTGTTGAACTGGTCCGTGTGATATCGAAGTCGGCCGGTCATCGCCACTCCGATGCAGTCGACCACCCAAGAATGCAGGATGGGCAGAAGTACCGGCAGCGGTAGCGCCTCCCCTGCCATCATCAAAGCGGCTCCGGAAACATCTTTGCGACCCAAGGCCCCCACCAGTCGGTCACGGGAGGACCAGAACTCCGCGTCGAGCGACGCAGCAGCGATGGGGGCCTGACCGGCGAGGTCCAGCGCCAGGGTGGCCTTCGGGACACCGCAATCCGCCAGCCAGCGCAGGGACTCATCGCGCCCGGGACGAGGTAATCGAATGAGTTGACAGCGGCTTCGGATGGTCGGAAGGAGCCGGCTCTCGCGCGACGACACGAGGACCAGTGTGGTGCGTGCGGGTGGCTCTTCGAGGATCTTCAGCAGCGCGTTCGCGGCCGCTGTATTCATCCCGTCCGCCGGACTCAGTAGAACGAATCGCCCCGCTTGTCCGTGGGATGGCACCTGAAGGAAGCTCGTGAGCCGTCGCACCTCGCCCACTGGGATGTTCCGGGACTTCGCTGCCTCGTCCCGTGCTTCGGCAGCCTTTGATCTCCCCTCCCCTGCGTCGAGATCGGCGTCCACCGCCATGGCGACATCGCCGCCGATTCTCAGGACATCGGGGTGATGCCCCGAGGCGAACCAGTCGCAGGACCGACATCGTCCACACGGTAGGCCCGTATCCGGATCAACGCTCTCACAGAGCCTTCCCTGGACGAGCGCCAGCGCGAAAAACGGAAGCCCACTTCCTTCAGGGCCTGCAATCAGGAGGGCCTGTGGCAGCGTCGGCCAACTTCGCACGACACTCCACAATGGACGATGCCACGGGAGGAGCCCTCCATGGCTGACTGGGGCGGCGTTGCTGACTTCCCTCACCGAAGCCCTGCGATCGCGGAGGCAAGCGTCGACTCGACGCGGAAGCGGACGGCCTCGGGTGTGCCGGATCCATCGATCCGGTGAACGCGGTCGGGCTCCTGCGCAGCAATCTGGAGATAAGCGTCGGCGACACGGTGATGGAAGCTGTCCGCCTCCGCTTCGAATCGGTCACGCTCGCCTCGCCCGCCGATCCTTGCGGCTGCGATGTCGAGATTCACGTGCATCAGCAGAGTGATGTCGGGTCTCAGTGTCGGATGCACCCAGTGCATCAAGGACGCGATCCGTTCAGAGGAAACACCCCGCCCTGCACCCTGGTAGGCGATGGTGGCATCGATGAATCGATCGCACAGCACCCATGTTCCGGTCATCAAGGCAGGCACTATGACCCGGTGGACGTGCTCGTTTCGGGCGGCGAACATGAGCATGGTCTCAGTGTCGGGCAACATCGCATGCGGTGTCGTCAGCAGAATCTGACGGATGGCCTCACCCACTGGCGTGCCGCCGGGTTCGCGAGTCAGCAGCACGGGAATGCCTCGCTGCCGAAGCCACCTTGCAGCGCTGTCCACACAGGTGGTTTTCCCCGCGCCGTCGATACCTTCGAATGAGATGAAGCGCCCAGGTTGGGTCATGGTGTCATCGCTTCTGGTATCGCGCGACGGCGCGATTGTGATCGTCGAGATTGTTGGAAAACTCGGACGTGCCGTCGCCTCGAGCGACGAAGTAGAGGGCCTTGTGCTCGATCGGCATGAGTACGGCCTCCAACGCGGCCGCACCCGGGATTGCAATGGGTGTCGGAGGCAGGCCGTTGCGTACGTAGGTGTTGTAGGGTGAATCCGCCTCGAGATCCCGGCGGCGCAGGTTGCCGTCGAACTTCTCGCCGAGACCATAGATCACCGTCGGATCGCTCTGCAGACGCATGCCGATACGCAGACGGTTCAGGAAAACTGCCGCGATGGCCGGCCGATCATCAGCGCGTCCGGTCTCCTTCTCCACCACAGAGGCAAGCACGAGCGCGTCATACGGTGAAGTGAACGGCAGTCCGGGCTTTCGCGCTGCCCAGGCATGCTCCAGGCGTGTACGCATGCGCCCGTGCGCGGCCCGAAGGATCTGGAGATCGCTGGTCCCCATCGTGAAATGGTACGTGTCAGGGAAGAAGAGTCCTTCGGCGCGTCGCTCGATGGCGCCGAGCCGCTCGAGAATCTCTTGTTCCTGAAGACCGATAGTGTCGTGCCGAAGTGTTTCTGTCCGGTCGAGGATCGCCCGGACCTGCCGGAACGTCCATCCTTCGATGAACGTGATTCGATCCTGCAGGGAGTCACCTCGCACCATTCGGTCGAGCAGCGCGACGGGCGTCGTGCCTGGACGGATCTCGTACACACCGGCCTGAAGCTTCTCGCCCTGACCGCGAAAGCGAGCAACCAGGCTGAACGTCCAAGGGGCAACGACGAGTCCTTGCGCCGCAAGGGAACGCGATATCGTCTTGAGCCCGGTACCGGGCACCACGACCAATCGGGCTGTTGTTTCCCCGTTCAAAAGAGGCGAAGTCGCAAACCGCCAGAGCCCGGCTCCGAACGCCAACGCGGCAGCCCCCCCTACCAGCATGACAAGCAGCCAGAGTCGCACCTTCCCGGACGCGCGGGTAGGACTTCGGTGGCATCCGGAAGGGTGGTGGCCCAATCGATCATCAGAGCGCCCGATAGGACGCCCTTCGCGAGAGGCCTCGCCTTCCCCGGCCTCAGAGCGCCTGGAAGATGAGGGTCCCGTTCGTTCCGCCGAACCCAAATGAGTTGGAGAGCGCGACATCGATCTTCATCCGGCGCGCCTCGTTCGGCACATAGTCGAGATCACAGGCCGGATCGGGATCCACCAGGTTGATGGTGGGCGGGGCGATCTGATCGCGAATCGCCAGTACGCTGAATACCGCTTCCACGCCACCTGCGGCACCTAGCAGGTGCCCGGTCATGGACTTGGTGGAGCTGACCGCAACCCTCGAAGCGTGATCGCCGAAACAGCGTTTCACGGCGACGGTCTCGGCCACATCCCCGAGCGGTGTCGAAGTGCCATGAGCGTTGATGTAGTCGACCTGATCTGGATTCAGCCCTGCGGACCGCAGCGCATTGCGCATGCAACGGTTCGCTCCAGCACCGTCTTCGCTGGGTGCGGTCATGTGGCTGGCGTCCGCACTCATTCCGAAGCCTTTCAGTTCGCAGTAGATGTGCGCACCCCGGGCCTTCGCATGTTCATAGGATTCCAGAACCAGAATGCCTGCGCCTTCCCCAAGGACGAATCCGTCCCGTCCGGAATCCCAAGGGCGGCTTGCTGCCTCTGGATCATCGTTCCGGGTGGAGAGCGCGCGCATTGCGGCGAAGCCGCCGACCCCCAGAGGACTCACGGTCGCCTCAGCACCTCCCGCCACCACGACATCGGCGTCCCCGTATTCGATCAGCCGACCTGCCTCGCCGATACAGTGCGTGGAGGTCGTGCATGCAGTGACGATCGCGAGGTTCGGGCCCTGGAAACCGTGCATGATCGACAGCGTACCTGCGATCATGTTGATGATGCTACCGGGGACAAAGAAGGGCGAGATCTTGCGTGGGCCACCAGCGGTGAGGGCCACGTGCGTGTCCTCGATGAGCGGCAATCCGCCGATGCCGGACCCGATCACCGTCGCGATCCGCTCCGCGTTCTCCGGAGTGACCACGATTCCGGCATCGCGAATGGCCTCGTTGGCCGCCGCGATGCCGAAATGGATGAACGCGTCGAGGCGACGAGCCTCCTTCGCCGGCATGTGCTGCGCGGCATCGAAGTTCTTCACCTCCCCTGCGATCTGGGACGCGAACTGCGACGCGTCGAATCGAGTGATGCGCGCGATGCCGGAGCGGCCCGCGACAATGTTCTCCCACGCTTGGGCAACGCCAACCCCTGTCGGGGATACGATACCCAATCCCGTGACCACCACCCTGCGTTTCGACACTTAAGCTCCGGAATTCTGCTGATGGGCCCTGACGGGCTCAGTTGACGTGAGTGTTGATGTAATCGATGGCTTGTTGCACCGAGGTGATCTTCTCGGCTTCCTCATCGGGAATGTCACACTCGAACTCTTCCTCGAGCGCCATGACCAGTTCCACCGTGTCCAGCGAATCGGCACCAAGGTCGTCGACGAAGGTCGATTCGTTCTTGATGTCCGCCTCGTTCACGCCGAGTTGTTCTGCAACGATCCGCTTGACGCGCTGATCTACGCTTTCCATTCTGTGTCCCCTTCCCTGGTTGATCCGGTATCGCTGAGACCGCGCCCTTGCTGCCATCGTCGACCTGCTTGGCGCAGGTTGCCGGGGCACGCTCGAACCGGGCGCGCATTCTACCAAAACATCCTAGGGACGACGTCCCTGGATGCATCCTTCCCATTCAATCCATGAGCATGCCGCCGTTCACGTGAATCGTGGATCCGGTGACGTAGCTCGCATTGTCCGACGCAAGAAAAGCCACGGCCGCCGCCACCTCGCGAACGCTGCCGAAGCGGGCGAGCGGCACCTGTGCAAGTAGCGCATCGCGCTGCGCATCTGGAAGAGAGCGGGTCATGTCGGTGTCGATGAAGCCTGGTGCTACGCAGTTGACCGTGATGTTCCGGCTGCCGACCTCGCGCGCAAGAGATTTCGTGAACCCCGTCACGCCAGCCTTCGCCGCTGCATAGTTGGCCTGTCCGGCATTTCCGAGGTGGCCGACGACCGAAGTGACATTGACGATGCGGCCCCAGCGAGCCTTCATCATGGGACGCAGCACTTCCTTCGAGAGCTGATAGACCGACTTCAGGTTGGTGGCCATGATCTGGTCCCATTCATCCTCGCGCATTCGCAGGAGCAGGTTGTCGCGCGTGATGCCCGCATTGTTCACGAGAATGGCGATCTCGCCATACTTCGCACGAACTGCGGCGATCGCCGCCTCGATGCCCGTCAGACTCTCGACGTTCAGCCGCAAGGCAAGCCCGTCGATTCCGGCAGCGTCGAAGGCCTGCTGCAAAGCAGCGACCCCATCATCGGATGTCGCCGTACCGGCCACACGAGCGCCTTGCGCGCCGAGCTCCAGTGCGATGGCGTGACCGATGCCTCTCGACGCGCCAGTGACAAGTGCGATTCTGTCTTTCATTGTTCCCCCTCGGCTTGCCGAACGGCATCGAGCGCTTCGGTCACGGCTTCCCCAGAGGATAGCGTGAGGCACGCAGCCTCCGGTGCCATCCGCCGAACCATGCCGTGCAGAACTTTGCCAGGCCCGCATTCAACGATGTGAGTCACGGATGCCGCGCGTAACGTTGCCACTGTTTCGATCCAGCGGACGGGCATGAAGAGTTGACGGACCAGGGCATCCGCGATAGCTGCGCCGTCGACAGGGTACGAAACGTCCGCATTGTTGACGACGGGGAATGTCGGCGGCGACAGCGACAGGCTGGCCAGAGCGGCCGCGAGGACATCGGCCGCGGGCCGCATCAGGGCACAATGACTCGGAACGCTCATCGGTAGCAGGATCGCGCGTTTCGCACCGCGCGACTTGCATGATTCGATGGCGCGCTCGACCGCGGCGCGGTGTCCGGCGATGACGATCTGGCCGGGGGCGTTCAAGTTCGCAGGGCTGACGACATCCCCCGCCGCAGCTTCGGCGCATGCTTCGGCCACCTGATCCGCGTCGAGGCCGAGAATGGCGGCGATCCCACCTTGTCCCTCCGGTACGGCTTCCTGCATGGCTTTGGCGCGAGTGCGGACGAGTGCGACCGCGTCGGGGAAGGAGATCGCGCCAGCTGCGACCAGCGCCGCATACTCGCCGAGACTATGGCCGGCAGCGATGTCCGGAGCACGTCCGTTCCGTGCGATCCAGGCCCGATACAAGCCGACGTCAGCCGCCAGCATCACAGGCTGCGTGTTCACGGTCATGTTGAGCGCAGACTCGGGACCTTGCCCAACCAGAGCAAAGAGATCTTCGCCCAACACCGCCGACGCCTCGTCGAAAGTGGTGCGCACTTCCTGCAGTTCCGCAAAGGCCTCGAGCATCCCGAGCGATTGCGAACCCTGTCCCGGGAAAACGAACGCTAGCTTCATCTGGCTACCTTCCACCGTGTCCGGTCCTTACCAGCGCAGCAGGACTGCGCCCCATGTGAATCCCCCACCCACGCCCTCGAGAAGGATGTGCTGACCCGACCGAATACGGCCGTCACGCACCGCCTCGTCCAAAGCCAACGGTATCGAGGCAGCCGAGGTATTGCCGTGCCTCGCTACGGTTGATACGACGTGGTCCATGCCCAATCCGAGTCGTTTCGCTGTGGCCTCAAGGATGCGTACGTTGGCCTGATGCGGGATCAGCCAGTTCACGTCTGCTGGCGTGAGCTCTGCCGCTTTCAGGACCTCCTCCGCCACTTCAGCGAGCACCCGCACTGCCGCTTTGAATACGGCTCCGCCATCCATCTTCACGAACGGAGAACCAACGATCGCGCCACTACACACGTTGCCAGGTACCGAAAGAATGTCCACCAGCGCGCCGTCCGCATGGAGGCGGCTCGCGAGGATGCCCGGACGGTCTGCTGCCCGAACGACGACAGCACCGGCGCCGTCCCCGAACAGTACGCAGGTGGAGCGATCCGTCCAGTCGAGCAGCCGCGAGAAGACCTCGGTTCCGACCACCAGCACCGTCTTCGCCTGTCCGGCGCGGATGAACATGTCGGCAGTCGTGAGGGCGTACACGAATCCGCTACACACGGCCTGGACATCGAAGGCGGCGCAGCCATTCGCTCCGAGCTTCGCCTGGAGGATGCAGGCTGTTCCCGGAAAGGTCATGTCGGGCGTCGTGGTCGCGACGATGATCAGATCGAGGTCCGCCGGTGTGATGCCGGCTGCTTCGAGTGCCTGCTGGGAGGCAGCGAGCGCAAGGTCGCTGGCGTGCTGACCGTCCGCCGCGATGTGTCTCTGGCGGATCCCGGTCCGGGCGACGATCCACTCATCCGTCGTGTCGATCGTCGCCTGTAGGTCCGCGTTGGTGACGATCCGCTCCGGAAGGTACGCACCGGTACCGACGATCCGCGCGTACATCAGTCCACGGTCTCGATCGGTTGCTGACTCGCAAGGCGGGCACGAATCAGGTCGAGCAAGCCGTAACGGACTTCCTCGCAGGCGCGCTGGATCGCGAAATCAAAGGCAAACGCGTCGGCCGAACCGTGGCTCTTGACGACGATACCCCGCAATCCCAGCAGACTCGCGCCGTTGTAGCGCCGATGATCCACCCGTTTTTTGAAACGGTTGATCACGGGCAGGGCAAACAATGCCCCAAGTTTCGTGAAGATGCTGCGTTTGAACTCTTCGCGGAGGTAGGCGGCAAGCATCTGTGCAAGACCCTCGGAAGTCTTGAGCGCGACGTTGCCCACGAAGCCGTCGCAAACGACGATATCGGTCGTGCCCTTGTAGATGTCGTCGCCCTCGACGTTGCCGTAAAAGTTGAGGCCGCTGGAACGAAGCAGATCCGCGGCTTCCTTCACGACATCGTTGCCCTTGATGTCCTCTTCGCCGATGTTTAGCAGACCGACGCTCGGACGTTCGCCATGGTCGATGGCGCCCGAGAGCGCGGTGCCCATGATCGCGAATTGCAGAAGGTGCGCCGGAGTGCAGTTCACGTTGGCGCCGAGATCGAGCATGACGGTGCGACCGCGCAGCGTCGGAAGGAACGACGCGATTGCTGGACGTTCCACGCCAGGGAGCATCTTGAGCACGAAGCGAGAAATCGCCATCAGGGCGCCGGTATTCCCAGCACTCACAGCGCAATCCGCCTCCCCCGACTTGACGAGATCGATCGAGACGCGCATCGAAGAATCCCTCTTTCCGCGGAGCGCGGCGGCGGGGGCTTCATCCATGGCCACCACCTCCGAAGCGGGTCGGATCACGATCCGTGGGCTCGTCGCGACTTTCAGACGGTCCAGTTCACGCCGGATGACATCCTCCAGCCCGACGAGAATCATCTGCACGTCAGCGTCCCGCTGAGCGAAACCTACAGCAGCCGGAACGGTGACGCCGGGGCCATGGTCCCCGCCCATGCAGTCGATGGCGATCCGTATGGTCACGCCGCCTCTTGCTGCCTGGACATGGTCTTCGCCTTCCCGGAGGGGACGAATCTTGGATGGGAGTCGGATTGCCGAGCGAGCGCCATCATGAGAAGTCGCAGGTCGGCGGCGCGGCGGGATGCCGGAGCATCCCGGCGGAGAATCACTCGCCCTTGGTCTTCACGACCTTCCGGCCGCGGTAGTAACCGGTCGGGCTGATATGGTGGCGCAGATGCACTTCCCCGGTGGTGGGCTCGACCGCAAGGGGCGGGTTGGTCAGGAAGTCGTGCGCCCGATGCATGCCGCGCTTCGACGGGGATTTCTTGTTCTGTTGCACAGCCATGATTCACTCCTTTGGCGCCGCGCAGCGGCACGTCGATTCGAAAAAACTTGCTCTACTTCAGTTGAGGGCCTGCCTGTCCGGCGTTGGTACCGCCTCGAACGGCAAGCTCACGGGGCATTCGCTCTCTGCGTGCCGAGGGGACAGAGGCATCGCAAGAAGGATCTCGTCCACCACAAGCTCCATCGGTGACACTCGGTCTTCCGTAGGCAGGTAGTCGGAATCCTCGTCTTCGTCCTCGAAATCACCAAGCGTCGCCGCAGGCACGAAAACAAGCCTTCGCGAGCCTTGCAAAGCAATCTCTACCGGCTGAAGACACCGCTGGCAGGCAACACGGACAGTACCAGTCACCATCACGTGGATGGCGGGCTTACCATCCCTCCCGACACGTCCAGCGAGGCGGTAGGAAACGGTGCCATCAGTATCCGTGAGGACGTCCTGGAGTCGGGACAGCGCTGCCAATGGCGCCGCTCCCTCCAGACACTCCCCCCGCCGAGCGAACTCGGCACCGTCGATGCTCACCGGCGCAGACATAAGCGCGGCATAATACGAGTTTTTCCCTGCTCGGTCAAAAGGCTACGTCGCAATAATGCAGTCCTTTCAGCTTGTGCTCGCGTCCACGTCGCGTTATCGCTGGGAACTGCTCTCCCGGCTCGGGCTGCCCTTCACGACCCACGCGCCCAATATCGATGAGACGCCTGTCGCCGGAGAGTCGCCTGAGGGTACCGCCACCAGGCTCGCGCGCGAGAAGGCGCTGGTCGTGGCGCTGGCGTATCCGAATGCGGTCGTGATCGGTTCAGATCAGGTGGCCGACTTCGAGGGGTTGCGGCTCGACAAGCCCGGCACTCGGGCGCGCGCCATCGCCCAGCTGGAAGCGGTCAGCGGGCGAACCGTCGAGTTCAGGACGGCCGTCTGTGTGGCAGTCGATGGCGGGGAGCGGGTGCTCGAGGCCCTCGTCCCCACCCGGGTGACTTTCAGGGTCTTCGACCGTGCCCGAGCGGAGCGATACGTCGACATCGAGCAGCCGCTGGACTGCGCTGGCAGCGCCAAGGCCGAGGGTCTCGGTATCGCCCTGATCGCCGCCATCGTCGGGGATGATCCCACGGCACTGATCGGACTCCCTCTCATTGCCACGGTGAGCCTCCTACAGCAGGCGGGAGTCGACCCTCTGGACGCCCGATGAGCCAGTTGCGCTCGTCCGGACGTCTCTACCTCGTGCCAATGCCGCTCGGCCCGGGAGAGCCTTCCGCTTGCCTGCCTGCGTCAGCGCTGGGGGTCATCGCCCGTCTGCACAGGTTCATTGCGGAGGATGCTCGGACCGCCCGCCGCATTCTGTCCCGGATGAGTCTGGCCGCGCCGATTCAGTCGCTCACGTTCTCGGAACTAAACGAACACACCCCGGCGTCAGCGCTTTCCGACCTGCTCGAACCGCTTCGTAACGGGGAGGACGTCGGCCTCGTCTCAGAGGCGGGGTGTCCCGTGGTGGCCGATCCAGGCGCAGCTCTGGTGGCGCTGGCGCACTCACAGGGGATTGGAGTCGTCCCCCTTGTCGGCCCAAGTGCGCCGCTGCTTGCCCTCATGGCTTCCGGACTTTCGGGGCAGTCGTTCCGGTTTCACGGGTATCTTCCGGTGGACCCGGCCGCCAGAAAAGCGGCGATACAGGGTCTCGAACGCGACTCGATCAGCACCGGCTGCACCCATCTGTTCATCGAGACGCCCTACCGGAACCTGCAGATGCTCGCGGCACTACTTGGGACCCTCGCTCCGGAAACGGCCCTTGCCGTCTGCGCGGATCTGACGACCGAGACCGAGATCGTCATCTCGCGGCCGGTGTCGTTGTGGAAATCCTCCCCCTCTCCCGACATCGACCGGCGCCCCGCAGTCTTCGTGGTGTCGGCGGCACGATCTGCTATCGCACCCGCCCGCCGATCCCGCCGGTCGCCCTGATCACGGCATCTCCAACTGCCGCCCCAAAGCGCTTGGCGAAGCGCTCCGCAAGATTCTCCTTGGGCGTGAAGTCGACGATCGTTTCCGCCTTCACGATCTCGCGGGCGACGTAGGAAGAGTCACCGAGGGCGTCCGCCAGGCCGAGCTGGATGCTGCGATCGCCGGTCCAGATGAGTCCGCTGAAGGTCTCCGCGTCTTCCTTCAGTCTCTTGCCGCGACCCTCGCGCACCACCTGTATGAACTGCTCGTGGATCTCGCCCAGCATCTTCTGCGCGTGCTCTTTCTGCTTCGCATCGATCGGTGAGAACGGATCGAGAAAGCCCTTGTTCTCCCCCGCGGTGAGCAGGCGCCGTTCGACGCCCAACTTCTGCATGGTCTCGGTGAAGCCGAAGCCATCCATGAGCACGCCGATCGAGCCGACGAGGCTGCCCCGGCTGACGTAGATCTGATCTGCCGCAGCCGCGACGTAGTACCCGCCCGATGCGCAGATGTCGTCGATCACGACGTACAGCGGAATGCCGGGATGCTTGCCGCGCAACCGGAGAATCTCCCGATTGATCTGGTGCGCCTGCACCGGACTCCCTCCGGGGCTATTGATCCGGAGAATGACTCCCTGGGTGTTCTTGTCCCCGAAGGCATCCGACAGACCAGCATTGACCACATCGGCAGCAGCCATCGAGTTGGCCTCGATGACGCCGCTCAAGTCCACCAGAGCAGTGTGCTTCCCTCCAGGAGTGGTGTCGCCGCGATTGATCCAGCCCATGGCGATGAACACGATGCCGAAGAGGTATAGAAATCCGAGGGTCTTGAAGAAGATGCCCCAGCGCCGCGCCCTGCGTTGCTCTGTGAGGGCGCTGGTGGCGATCTGGCGCAGCACCTCGCGCTCCCAGGGGACCTCCGCCTTGACGGGGTTGTTGGACGAGGATTCTTCAGCCATGGGCAGTTCCGGGAAGCTGCAGGTAGACCGCGCCGTCGCGCTCCACCACAGAAAGTTTCTGGAGGCGCCCTCCCTTGCATGGTCCGCCGAGGCACGCCCCGGTCTCGGGGGCGTACAAGGCGCCGTGGGTGGCGCAGATCAAGTATAGACCGCTGTAGTCGAAGAACTGACCTTCGTTCCAGTCCAGTTCGACGGGTACGTGCGCGCACCGATTCAGGTAGGCGTGCACCTGTCCGTCGTAGCGGATCACGAAGGCGGGCGCCCTGCCGCCTGGTGCATCGACCTCGAACTTCACGCCGGCGCCCCCCTCTTCCAGCGCGTCTGCGGGGCAGATCAGCCGTTCTGCTTCAACCAAACCCAAAGCTCCTCAGGCGAATGAACCGTGACTTGGGGCCGCGCCGTACCGAGCTTTTCGGGCTCGTGGGCACCATAAGTCACAGCGATGGACGACACCCCTGCACTGTTCGCCATCTCGATGTCGTGGGTGGTGTCCCCCACCATCACGGCGCGATCCTTGGGGACGTTCAGATGATCCAGCAGGTACTCGAGCATTCCAGGGTGAGGCTTCGTGAAGCCTTCATCGCCACAGCGGGTCGCATCGAAACGAGCGCGCAGGCCGGTGGTATCGAGGGCGCGCTCGAGGCCTACACGGCTTTTGCCCGTCGCCACCGCGAGCGTATGGCCCTGGCTCTGCAGGGACGCGAGGCCATCGGCCACACCGTCGAAGAGCACCACCACCGACTCACCTTTGACGTAGTGATACTTGTACCGGTCGGTGATGAGGCCGTAGCGCTCCCTCGGCAGCGCCGGAAAAAGGTAGGTCATGGCGTCCAACAGGCCCAGACCGATGATGTGGCGGGCATCATGGTCCGATGGGGGCGGCAGACCGGCGTCAACGCTTGCCGCCTGGATGCTATGGACGATATGGGCGGCCGAGTCGACCAGGGTGCCATCCCAGTCGAAGATGACAAGGTCGAAGCGCTTCACCGGTGCTCCCCCGCCGAAGTGGCGCTGCCGAGCGATTTCACGAAACGTTCGAGTTCGGGCGGCAGGGGCGCCGCGATGTCGAGCGGCTCGCCGGTGATCGGATGCAGGCACCGGAACCGCGCTGCATGCAGGAACATCCGTTTCAGGCCCTCACGGGCCAGGCGTCGATTCAAATCGAAGTCTCCATATTTGTCGTCCCCGCAGATTGGCGATCCGGCATGGGCGAGGTGCACGCGTATCTGGTGAGTGCGGCCCGTCAGCAGTCGCGCTTCCAGCAGGGTGTAGCCGGGTAGCGAGCGCTCGATCCGCACCCGGGTGGCCGCCTCCTGACCGTCCGGGGCGACCGTCACGCGGCGGTCGCCACCGTCCAGAAGGTGTTTCGCCAGCGGGTAGTCCAGCGTCACCGGGCCCTTGCGCCACGGACCGGGGACCAGGGCCAGATACCGCTTGTCCGTCTGCCCGGCACGGATCTGCTCATGCAGTTGGGTCAGCGCCCTGCGCTTCTTGGCCAGCATCAGCACGCCGGACGTTTCGCGGTCGAGCCGATGCACCAGTTCAAGGAATGGCGCCGTGGGGCGCAGGGCCCGGAGCCGCTCGATGACGCCGTGAGAGATGCCGCTGCCGCCGTGCACGGCGACGCCGGCAGGTTTGTCGATGGCGATCAGGGCGTCGTCCTCGTAGAGGATCGGGAGAGCCGCCCCGCCCGTGGGCGCCGGGCCGGACGCGGTTGGGGCAGCGGTCCGGATGGGGGGTACGCGAACCCGATCGCCCGGCTGCAGACGCAGGGTCGGGTCCGCTCGGCGGCTGTTCACCCGCACCTCGCCGCTGCGGAGAATGCGATAGACGTGGCTTTTCGGGACCCCCTTCAGGATCCGATGCAGGAAATTGTCGACCCGCTGCCCCTCGCCTTCGGGGCCCACGTCGACCCAGTTGACGGAATCTTTACTAAGACTGTTCACTATTCCTATACTCTCACACGGCGCAAGGCGTTCGCGGCGGGCCGAGAATCTCCGTCCTTGCCTGCGCTCCCAACGCTCGCTGCCCACTTGGCAGCAGCAGACCCAGGGTTAAATTCGCTCACCCGACGAAGCAGCGATCCCAGCAACAACGCGCTCGGTTCCCGGATTCACGCTTCCCGCCGCGCCCCAGACACTCTGCGTCAAGGCTGGTCCTCATGAGTGTTCCGGAGGCAGCGACGGTGCTCACGCAAACCCGTTCACGCTTGGTAACTCAATTCGGCAACTCGATTCTAGGCAGGTCGATTCATACGATGATGACGAACCCGTCCGAATGATAAGCGCTCGCGGCCCGATTCGGCCGCTCGAGGGTTTGTGGTTCCCGTGTCGCACGAGCGCGGGAGATCACGTTCATGAAACGCATGCTGTTCAATGCGACGCATCCGGAGGAAATCCGCGTCGCCATCGTCGATGGTCAGAAACTCATCGACCTCGACATCGAAACGCTCGGTAAGGAGCAACGCAAGGGAAACATCTACAAGGGTGTCATCACCCGAGTCGAACCCAGCCTCGAAGCCGCGTTTGTCGACTACAGTGCCGATCGCCATGGCTTCCTGCCCTTCAAGGAAATCAGCCGCCAGTACTTCCCCGACGGCACCGACCCCGGCAAGGCCCGCATCCAGGATGTACTGAAGGAAGGCCAGGAACTCATCGTCCAGGTCGAAAAGGACGAGCGAGGCAACAAGGGCGCCGCCCTCACCACGTTCGTCAGTCTCGCCGGACGCTACGTCGTCCTGATGCCCAACAACCCCCGCGGTGGCGGCGTCTCCCGCCGGGTCGAAGGTGAGGAGCGCAACGAACTCCGCGACACCATCGCGCAGCTCGAAGTGCCCCAGGGCATGAGCATCATCGCCCGGACGGCAGGCATTGGCCGGTCGGTCGAGGAACTGCAATGGGACATGGCGTACCTGCTCCAGCTCTGGAAGGCGATCGAGGAAGCCGGGCAGGCCATGTACGCCGACAAGGAAGGCAACGTCTACACCGAGCCGCGCAGCCCGGATGGCGCCCACCTCAAACGTTCCAACCCCGGCCCGTTCCTGATCTTCGAGGAATCCAGCCTCGTCATCCGCGCCATCCGCGACTACTTCCAGCCCGACATCGGCGAAATCCTGATCGACAGTGAAGCGATTCAGGAGCAGGTGAAGGTCTTCATGAGTCACGTGATGCCCACGAACGCCAGCCGCGTGAAGTTCTACGCCGATGACGTTCCGCTGTTCTCGCGATTCCAGATCGAGCACCAGATCGAGACGGCCTACGCCCGCCAGGTGCCGTTGCCGTCGGGTGGCGCCATCGTCATCGATCACACGGAAGCCCTCGTGTCGGTCGACGTGAACTCCGCCCGGGCCACCAAGGGCCAGGACATCGAGGCCACGGCGCTCAACACGAACCTCGAAGCCTCCGACGAGATCGCCCGCCAGTTGCGGCTGCGCGACCTCGGTGGCCTGGTTGTGATCGACTACATCGACATGGAGTCCGCGAAGAACCAGCGCGATGTCGAGAACCGCCTCCGCGATGCGCTGCGCTACGACCGGGCGCGCGTCCAGATGGGCAAGATCTCGCGCTTCGGCTTGATGGAACTCTCCCGCCAGCGCCTTCAGACATCCCTCGGCGAGACGAGCCACATCCCCTGCCCGCGCTGCCATGGCGTCGGCCACATCCGCGGCATCGAGTCCACCGCTCTCCACATCCTCCGGATCATCCAGGAGGAGGCCATGAAGGAGAACAGCGCCGCAGTCCACGCGCAGGTGCCCGTGGAAGTGGCAACGTACCTCCTGAACGAGAAGCGCAGCGAGTTCCAGTCCATGGAATCGCGCCTCAAGGTCAGCATCCTCCTCATCCCCAACATCCACATCGAGACGCCGAACTACACGGTCACGCGCCTCCGCCATGAAGACCTCAATCTGAACGGCCCGCTGCCGCCCAGCTACCAGATGATGGAAGCGGCCCCCGAGGGCGATGTCGCCCTCCCCGGTGCAGCGAACGATCGTCCGCCGCGTCCGGAGGCCATGGTCAAGGGCATCGCGTCCGGCGCACCGGCACCGATGCCGATCGAGCCGGCGCCGGTTCCGGCACCCGTCGTCGCCGTCGCCCCGGAGCCCCGCCCGCAGACGATCCTCCAGAAGATTTTCGGATGGTTCGGTGGTGGCAAGGCGGAACCCGCGCCGGCTCCGGCGCCGATCGTGCCCGTGGTCGAGAAGGCAACATCGTCGCCCCAGCGTCGTCCCCAACGGGACCGCCGTCCGGAGCGCTCTGACGAGCCTCGCCGCCCACGTGGTGATCGTCCGGCCGGAGAACGTTCGGGTGCAGACCGGTCCGAGCGGCCGCAGGGCGAGCGCCAGAGCGGGGATCGCGATCGCCAGTCCGCCGACGGTAATCGTCGTCGTGGTGAAGGCCGCGGCGGCGAAGGTCGAGGAGAAGCGCGCGGGGGAGAAGGCCGAGCGCAGGAAGGGCGTGGCCAGGAGAACCGTAGACCGCCACGTGAGGCCGTGGCAGTCGAGGGAGCACCCGTGGAAGAAGGCGATCGCAGCGCCGCCCAGGAAGGCCGGAATCGCCGGCCACCGCGCCCCCCGCGTCAGCGGGACGGCAATCGTGGCGGTGTCGACGGCGCCGAAGCACGCCCCGCGGACGAAGTGACTTCCGCTGCGCAGGAGCCCGAGCGCACTGCAGAAGGTACCGCCGAGGGTGGCGCCCCACAGGGCGAGGAGCGCGGTGGTCGGCGCCGTCGTGGCCGTCGCGATCGCGGCGGTCGTACCGGTGAAGGCGCGGTGGCGCAGGACGTTTCCCAGGGCGAGGCGGCTTCCGCCGATGACGCGCATGCGGCAGAAGCGTTCCAAGGCAGCGATCAGGCTGTCGAGGATTCAGCGCCAGTGGTCGAGATGTCCGCGATCCCCGAGGTCGCACCGAGCACTGTCGTCGCCTCGGCCGAGCAACCAGCAGTTATCGAACAGCCGCTCATCGAACAGCCCGTCGCCGCCACGGAAACGACGCAGTTCGCAGCAGATGTCGCTGCGGTGGCACCGGAGGTAGCACATCCGGTGTCGGTGGAGGTGAAGGTGGAGATGGCAGAAGCTGCGCCCGTCGAGGTCGTTGCCGCCCCGGTGACGGAAGTGCCCGTGCCGGTTGTACGGGCGGCACCCACGATGGAGGACTTCGCAGCCGCCATGCGTCCCGTGGAAGCGGCGCCGGTCGCGAACGTCGTTCCCGCGGCTTCGCCGCTGACGGAAACGCCGTTCCCCGCACCCGAGCGGAGCACGCCAACGGCATCGTCGCTTATCGAGATCGCCATGCGCCGTTCCGAGCCTGTGGCACCAGCGCCCCTGGTACTTCCGCCCGGGCTGGAGCAGGTGGAAACGCGTAGCGAGCGCGCTGCCGCTGCACAGGAGGAGGTCGAGCCGACACCGCAACTCGGCCGTCGTGGTCGGCCGCGCGCCCCGGTGAATCCGATTCCGGATGAACCGCTGGTGCAGATCGAGACGCGAAACTAGGCGTTCGAGGAAAGCAGTCCCGCGCGCAGCTATCGAGGCGCGGTGAACGGAGGGCTGAGAGATCAGCCCTCCGTTTTTCCTTCCAGGATGTCTTTCTCGATGTGCGCGATGAGCCCGCGAGACGCCGCTTCGACGAGGTCGAGCACCTTCTCGAAGCCATCCGGGCCGCCGTAGTACGGGTCCGGAACATCGGTCTCGCTGGCCTCCGGCGCGAAATCGAGGAACATGCCGAGATGGCCGTCGAAGCCCTCGGGCCGGATGGCCTCGAGCGACTTGAGATTGCGGCCGTCCATCGCGAGGATGTAGCGATACGACGCGAAATCCTGCGGCGTCACCTTCCTTGCACGGATCTTCCGGAGGTCGTAGTTGCGTCGCGCGGCCGTCTCGATCGACCGGAGGTCCGGGGGCTCACCTTCATGATTCGCATGGGTTCCCGCGGAATCGATGGCGAGTCGCTGTTCGAGCTTCCGCTCCCGCGCCATGGTGCGAAACACGCCTTCCGCCGTGGGTGATCGGCAGATGTTGCCCATGCAGACGAAGAGGATGCCGACCTTCGGCGGTCGCTTTCCGAACAATCTCATGGGGCACCCCGCTTCGCCCGCGCCGCCCGTTCCTCCGGAGCAGCCTCGTCCACGCCGAACAATTGCATCTTGAGTCGCTTCAACTCGTCGCGCAGACCGGCTGCCTTCTCGAACTCGAGGTTGCGGGCGTGCTCCAGCATCTCCTTCTCGACTCGCTTGATCTCGCGCGCGATGTCCTTCTCGCCGACGGGCAGCGACCGCGCCTCACCGCGAGCAGCCTTCGCGTCGCGGCGCGCGGTATCGCCATCGTAGACGCCGTCGATGAGTTCATTGATCTTCTTCGACACACCACGCGGGACGATGCCCTGTGCCGTGTTGAAGAGCGTCTGCTTGTTGCGTCGTCGCTCCGTCTCCTGCATCGCGCGGCGCATCGATTCGGTTTCCCGATCCGCGTAGAGGATCGCCGTGCCATTGATGTGACGCGCGGCGCGGCCGATGGTCTGGATCAGGGATCGCTCCGACCGAAGAAAGCCTTCCTTGTCCGCGTCGAGAATCGCCACCAGCGAGACCTCCGGCAGGTCGAGACCTTCGCGCAGCAGGTTGATGCCCACCAGCACGTCGAACTCGCCGAGGCGCAGATCGCGGATGATCTCCACGCGCTCCACGGTCTCCACGTCGGAGTGGAGATAGCGAACCTTGACCCCGTGCTCCGACAGATACTCGGTGAGATCCTCCGCCATCCGCTTCGTGAGCGTAGTGACGAGCACGCGCTCCTGCTTCGCAACGCGCAACGTGATCTCGGACATGAGGTCGTCGACCTGGGTCGACGCCGGCCGCACGTGGATGGTCGGGTCCACGAGACCCGTCGGGCGCACCACCTGTTCCACCACCTGCTGCTGGTGATTCGCCTCGTACTCCGATGGCGTGGCGGAGACGAACACCGTCTGCGGCAGGAGCGCCTCGAACTCGTCGAAGCGCAGCGGACGGTTGTCCAGCGCGCTGGGCAGACGAAATCCGTAGTCGACGAGATTCTCCTTGCGGGCGCGGTCGCCGCGGTACATCCCGCCGACCTGCGGCACGGTCACGTGGCTCTCGTCGATGATCATGAGCGAACCGGGCGGCAGGTAGTCGATGAGCGTGGGCGGTGGTTCCCCGGGCTGGCGTCCGGACAGATGCCGCGAGTAGTTCTCGATCCCCTTGCAGAATCCCAGTTCGTTCAGCATCTCGAGGTCGAAGCGCGTGCGTTGCTCGATGCGTTGCGCCTCCACCAGCTTGCCGGTCTTCTGGAACGCGTCGATGCGTTCCCGCAACTCGATCTTGATACCTTCGATGGCTTTCAACGTCGTGCTGCGCGGCGTCACGTAATGGCTGGACGGATAGACGGTGAAGCGCGAAACGCGCGACAGGATGTGCCCGGTCAGCGGATCGAAGAGGGCAAGCCCTTCGACCTCATCGTCGAACAGCGTGACCCGCAGTGCGGTCTCGGAGTTCTCGGCCGGGAAGATGTCGAGCACGTCGCCGCGCACGCGGAACGTCCCGCGCTTGAAGTCGAACTCCGAGCGCTCGTACTGCATCTCGGTCAGTCGCTGGATCGCCTGCCGCTGCGGCATCGTCTCCTTCTCGCGCAGGTGCAGGATCATCGAGTGATAGTCGACCGGATCGCCGATGCCGTAGATCGCCGACACCGTCGCCACGATCACGACATCTGCGCGCTCGAGCAGCGACTTCGTGGCCGAGAGCCGCATCTGCTCGATGTGGTCGTTGATGCTCGAATCCTTCTCGATGTAGAGATCGCGCGACGGAACGTAGGCCTCGGGCTGGTAGTAGTCGTAGTACGAGACGAAGTACTCGATCGCGTTCTCGGGAAAGAACTCGCGCATCTCCGAGTACAACTGGGCCGCCAGCGTCTTGTTGGGGGCCATCACGATGGCCGGCCGCCCGATCCTGGCGATCACGTTCGCCATCGTGTAGGTCTTGCCCGACCCGGTCACCCCGAGCAGCGTCTGGAAGCCGAGACCGCGTTCGATGCCGGCCGTGAGTCGCGCGATCGCCTCGGGCTGGTCTCCGGCCGGCTGAAACGGCTGATGCAGGCGGAACGGACTGTTGGGAAACGTGACGATCACGGGTAAAATCAGTGGCTTGCCGACGGCGGACCGGCGAGTCTAGCACCGCATCCGAGCTTCCCGATACCCGACCGTCGCAGCGTTTCTTCACCTCGTCACGGACACCACCCCCACATGACTTCCGAACTCTTCGCCCGCATCGAGATGGCGCCCCGGGACCCGATCCTCGGTGTCACCGAGGCCTTCGTCGCCGACACCAACCCGCGCAAGGTGAACCTCGGCGTCGGGGTCTACTACGACGACAACGGCAAGGTGCCGCTGCTCGAATGCGTGAAGCGCGCCGAGGCGCAGCTCGTGGCAGCCACCCTGCCCCGCGCCTATCTTCCGATCGACGGCCTCGCCTCCTACGACAAGGCGGTCCAGGCCCTCGTGTTCGGCGCCGACTCCGACGTTATCGCCGCAAAGCGTGCCGTAACCGTGCAGGCGCTCGGTGGCACGGGTGCCCTGAAGCTCGGGGCCGACTTCATCCGCCGCCTCGCACCGGATGCCGAGGTCTGGATCTCCGACCCCAGCTGGGAGAACCACCGCGCGCTCTTCGAATTCGCCGGCTTCAAGGTGAACAGCTACCGTTACTACGACCCCGCCATCCGCGGTCTCGACTTCGCCGGTATGCGCGCTGCGCTGGAAGCCATTCCCTCCGGACACGTCGTCCTGCTTCACGCCTGCTGCCACAACCCGACCGGTGCCGACCTCACGAACGATCAGTGGGACGAAGTCATCGCCATCGTGCGCGACCGCGGGCACATCCCGTTCCTCGACATCGCGTATCAGGGCTTCGGTGACGGCATCGAGGCCGACGCCCACGCCGTGCGGGCCTTCGCAGCCGCAGGCGTACCCCTCTTCGTGTCGAACTCCTTCTCCAAGTCGTTCTCGCTCTACGGTGAGCGCGTCGGTGCGCTGAGCGTCGTCGCCGCCACCGGCGAGGAAGCGGCCAGGCTGCTGAGCCAGTTGAAGCGCGTCGTCCGCACCAATTATTCCAATCCGCCCTCGCACGGCGGCAAGGTGGTGGCGTCGGTTCTGGAGTCAGCGGAGCTGCGCGGCATCTGGGAAGCCGAACTCGCCGGGATGCGCGACCGGATCCGCACCATGCGCTCCCGCCTGACCGATGGCCTCCGCACCGTGGCGCCCGCATCTGACTTCAGCTTCGTGCTGCGTCAGCGCGGCATGTTCTCGTATTCGGGACTCACCAAGGCCCAGGTGGACCGACTCCGGACTGAGTTCTCCGTCTACGCCATCGACACCGGCCGCATCTGCGTGGCCGCCCTCAATTCGAAGAACATCGACTACGTGGTCGAGTCGATCGGCAAGGTGATCGCCTGACCATCTGACCTCGAAGGCGCTTTCAGCGTTGACCCGCCCCGGCGCCATCGCTAGAATTCGCCGCCTTCAGTTCCCCGATAGCTCAGTCGGTAGAGCGACGGACTGTTAATCCGCAGGTCCCTGGTTCGAGCCCAGGTCGGGGAGCCAACATTTTCAGTGAGTTAAGGCAGAAGCCTTCTCTCACTCGCTCGAGTTTGGGACCGAAATGGGACCCGCCTCACTCAGGCGGTCCCACGAAGTCTCGATCACAGCCTTGCAATCAATCGTTCTCTGATTGCACACACTGCCGGAGGCATCCTCCAGTGTGATCCCCGCCTAGGGGACCCCAGTCCGGCGCAAGCCGGAGTGGCGATGAGCGCCTTCGGCGCATCAGACGCCTCGTTGGGGCTTGGCTCGCAGACACGTGATGCGCAACGACGATCAACGTCGTTCAACGGGTCTGCGGCCGACACAAAACACCCTTTCAGTATGGCCGTTGGACCTCCCTGCTCGTGTGGAAGCGCGAGCTGATTTCTATTGCTGTGTCGAGTTTCGATCTCGCGCGGCACGGAGGCTTGTGCATGGCTCTCATCGAAAAGCGTCGTCGCGCCGACGGCAAGTTCAGCTATCGGGTTCGCGTCAAGTTTCGTGACCGCGTGCTTTCGTCGACCCACGGAGATCGTCTGACAGCAGAACGATGGGCCGCAGAACAGGGTTCGCGTATTCGCGATGATGCGCACTTTGCAGACGAAGGAAATCGTCGGCGTCTCATGTCTGAGCTGGTCGACAGGTACGTCGATCGCGTGTTGCCGCAGAAGCGAAATGCTCGAAGCCAACGGCCGCACTTGGCTTGGTGGAGACAGAGGATCGGGCATCTCAACGTTCATAAGGTGACTCGCGCTGTGATTGCGGAGTGCCGCGACGAACTACTTGGACCTCGAAAAGGCAAGAAGACGCTGGCTCCCGCGACGGTCGTGAGGTTCCTATCGACGCTGTCGCACCTTTTCTCGGTCGCCCAAAGCGACTGGGAGTGGTGCTCTTCCAACCCAGTGCGCGGAGTCCGAAAGCCGAAGGAGCCGACCGGGCGCGAATGGTATCTTCAACCTGGTGAGAGCCAGGTGTTGCTAGATGCCTGCCGAGCGTCGACGAGCGAAGCGCTCTATCCGGCGGTGGTGATCGCACTCAGCACCGGTATGCGGCGCGGTGAAATCCTAGGACTGGAATGGCGTGACGTCGATCTTGTGCGCCGCCAGATATCTCTGCGGCAGACGAAGAACGGCTCGCGTCGTACGATTCCGTTGTGTTCACCAGCATTCGAGCTGCTCCAGACGCGTCGCGAACAGGCAGGACGAGACGCCGTGCTTGTGTTCCCGGCGGATCCGAATCCGGATAAACCGGACGCCCCCGCCAAGCCAAAAGATATCGCGAAGGCATGGGAAACTGCGCGAGCCAAAGCGGGGCTCAAGGACTTTCGGTTTCACGATCTTCGTCATTCGGCGGCGTCGTTCATGGCGATGTCGGGCGCATCGACACTTGAGATCGCCGCCATCCTCGGGCACCGCACGCTTCAAATGACGAAACGATATTCGCATCTGTCGAACGCACATCTTCGCGTCGTGATGGAGCGTGCGATCACACCGGAGATGTTCGAAGCGTTGGCCGAGAAGGAAACGTCGGATGTCTGAACCGCTCGAAGGCATCCGCTGCTTCCATCACCCTTGCGCGACTGCCGCAGAGCTACGCGCGTACGCGGAGCTGCCAACACTTCACAAGTCCCAAGTCGTTTGGCTACTTCAAGGTTTCTCGTTCAGGGGACGCGCGAGCAACGGATCGTGGACTGTTCTAGAAGAGTACGTGCCCGCAGTGGAAGCTCTCAACGCGGCGCAGTTGCGGGGCGAAGTCACATTCCCAATCACGCCAATCCGCCTCCTCGTTCAATGCGAGCAACTGGCCATTCGTCTTCCGGAACCCTTCACCGAGCAACTGAGGTCTCTGCTCGAACGCACTGCTTCTGGGCGGCGCTTCATCGCGCAGAGCGGAGCCTTCAGCAGAATTCGTCCGACCGAAGAATGGGTGCGCGTACCGTCACGGCGCGGCCGACCGAAGAAAACTCGACCGGCTCAAGTGCAGGGACGAGAGGCGGAGGTGTTCGCACTCGCACGATCGATGTTCGACTCCATGATTCGATCGACGGGCGCCGTCCCCAAAAAGAAAGAACTCGACGCCGCACTTGCTCGGAAGACTGGCCGGACGATGTCGGATGTCGCTCGGCGATATGCCATCCGGGCACTCCTCACGCAGGATGAGATTGCCGCAGCTCGCCGCGCCGGGCGGCGGAGAAGACGCGAGACCTCAGACATCTGAGGGCAACGCGGAAGCAGCACCAAATCCAGCCAAAAAAATCTCACAACTGATTGTTTCGTTGTCGTTTTGTGGCTAACCCCAAATGTTCCTGAAGTTCAGACTTTTGGGCGTTATCAACCACCTTTGCACACCACCGTGCAACGCGAGGCAACGATGCAGAGCAAATCTCAGAAGACAGAACGACCGACTCGCCTGATCCCCGTCACTCGATGGGGCGAACACCATGACTACCCGCCGATCGGGGGCCTACGCCATTTGATTTTCCACGCGAAGGAGAACGGCTTCGCTGCGTGTCTTCGCCGTATTGGGCGGCGAGTCTTGATCGATGAGGCCGCCTATTTCGAGTGGGTCGAAGACCAGCAGCGGGGGGTGAAGCGATGAGCGGGACTCTCGCCACTCCAGCCGATGTGCGCGGAGAAACAACCGTCGCGCTCGACAAGCGGATCCGCGCGACCAGGTGGACCGCCAGAAATCCTGTGACGAAGAACGTCCGGCTTTTGGAAAACGGCCAGATTGAGAAGACCGTCAGCACGGCGCAACTCGTAGAGGGATACGTTACGCCGCTCGAATTCACACCGGATGAATTCGTCCAGATCCTGCAGAGCGTCGGTCCTCACGATTGCCTCAGCTACGGAATTCCCTGCGACCCATTTGCAAGCAATGTTCTCTCGAAACGCAGGTACGAGAGCCAAGGAGGTCCGAGCGAGACGATCACGCGCACAGCGGACATGATGATGTGGCCAAACGGGCCGGCGATTCTCATGATCGACTACGACCCAAGTCCGGCAGGCAGCCTGTCCAAAGACGAACTCCTCGACGCGATGTACAAGATTTGCCCACACATCCAGGACACCGCACATATCTGGATGCCATCGACATCCTCGTGCCTCGTCAACGTCGAGACAAACCAGCAGGTTCGAGGCATACATGGCCAACGCATCTACGTCGTTGTCGCAGAAGGCACCGACATTCCTCGGGCTGGGAAGGCATTGCACGAGCGCGCGTGGCTGCATGGCTTCGGACACATCAAGATCTCGACAGCTGGCAGCATGCTGCCTCGGTCGATTGTGGATAGCGCCGTCTTCCAGCCGAATCGGATCGACTACTGCGCTGGGCCAGTCTGCGCCCCACCGCTGGCACGCGCCGTTGTCAGAATCGAGTTGCTCGGCAACCCTGATTTCGCACTGAACAGTCGCGTCGCGATCCCCGATCTAAGCACTGACGAACGAAAGCAGTTCGATGGCCTCATTAGTCGGGCCCGCGCCGAGAAGAGGCACGAGGCTGAACCGGCGCGCCAGCACTATGAGCTGGCGCGGATTTCACAGCTCGTGAAACGTGGCGTCGACGCAGATGTCGCGGCAAAGACTGTTGCGAGAGCGCTCGACGCGGGGGTGCTGATGGCCGACTTCGAGCTAACGACCGAGGACGGGCGCCAGGTCACAGTGGGCGATCTGATGGCAGACCGAACCACTTGGCATCTCTGCCGATTCCATGACCCCATAGAGCCCGAATACCACGGGGACAAACGCATTGCGCGAGCCCACTTGATCGGAAGTGGTCGGCCCTCACTGTACAGCTTTGCGCACGGCGGTCAGCGGTACGAACTCTGCCATGCCGCAGAGACGATTCAACTCGTGGCGGGCGATCGTACCCACTACGCGGAACAGTGCGCCAGAACCCTTGCGAGTCGCGGAGAATGCTATTCGCGCGGCGCATCGCTAGTGGAAATCGGACCTGACGGTTGCCTCACCGCCGTTGGCACGTACCAGATGCTGGCCATGCTGGATCGCAACTTCCGTTTCGAGAAGCCAGGCACTGGCCGCCGTGCAGGAACAATCGTTACTGCGGATGCGCCTAAGGAACTGGCCATTCTGCTCCTCGAGGCATTCACGGATCACTTCTTGCCCGTGAAGGCTGTGCTGACTGCGCCCTGCATGGACCCGGCGACTCATCGCATCATTCAAGCGCCTGGGTATGACGCGGAGTCGCAGACCTTTCTTGTAGTCAGCGAATCGATCCAGGTCAACGAGGCACCCACCTTGGACCAAGTTCGGATTGCGTTGGCGAGGTTGTGGTTTCCAGTCCACCGATTCTCCTTCGAGGACGCCATCGACCAGGGCAACATGCTCTGCGCTTCACTCACGGCAGTGCTGCGCCCCCTTCTGCCGACGGCGCCCGCTTTCGCTTTCGACGCTCCCGTCCAAGGATCAGGAAAGACATTGTTGGTGAAGGTCCTGGCGAAGCTCGCTACCGGTCGCAACCCTGCGATGTCTCCACCGAGTGACAGCCGCAGCGACGACGAGCTTCGAAAGAAATTGTTCTCGATGCTCCTTGGTGGGCAGGGAGCGATTGTGATCGACAACATCGAGGGCGAGATCAATTCACCTTCTCTCGCAACCCTCCTGACAAGCGTGGATTTTTCTGACCGGATTTTGAAGGAATCGCGTAGTGAAACCGTACCGTCCAACACGCTGGTGCTCATGACGGGCAACAACCTCACGTTGAAGGGCGACCTCCCTCGCCGGGTTCTGAAATGCCGGATCGACCCCAAGATCGATAGCCCGTACCAGCGGGAATTCGATTTTGATCCGCTGGAAGTGGTGCAAGCCTCCCGGCAGCAGCTTGCTGTAGACGCGCTTACGCTGATCAAAGGCTACCTGTCCCACCACCACGGCAACCGCCTCGGCAAAGGGCGTATGGCGAGCTTCGAGACTTGGGATGACTTGATCCGCCAGACCGTCTGCTGGCTGCTGGACTGCCAGCGGAAGGGACTCTGGCAACCGGGCGTGCAAACGGATGGGACATGGCTACCCGACCTGGCGGATCCGATGGACGCCGTGCATGTCGCAGTTCAAGACGACCCCATCAACACCCAATGCGCTCGTCTTCTTCATGCGTGGCAAAGAGAAATTGGCGTCGGAAGCGCACGCGCCACCACTCTGACCATCAAGGAACTGATAGCAAAGGCAATCATGAAACCACGGCAGGGACTCCCATTGATCGCGGACGGCGGTGACGATCCAACTAGTCTCCACGACATCTTTATCGAGATCGCGGGCTTTGGCCCCTCCGGAGACATCAAGTCGAAAGTTCTCGGCAAGAGCTTGATGAGCATGCGCGGCCGTGTGGTGAACGGCTTGCGCCTGCAAGTCGGCGCACCGCGCCAGAACAGCGCCACCTACTGGGTCGAGCGCGTCTCTGGCGTTCCCGGTGAGAGCGGTGAGTTTTGTGAGTCATTTTCTATCAACCCTACGACGAAAAAACCGTCGTCTTCTCTCCAGCGTCCTAAGGAAAAACGACTCACCAAACCCACTTCACCCCGCGGCTCCCGCGTGAGGAAGCCAGCATGCGCGTGACGACCCGATCGACTAGTTTGACGCTTCGCTGGTCGCCATCTCCAAAAGCTCCTGGTCGGTCAGCGCCTCGAGATCGCTTAATCGCCCCGCCAGAGCCTCTGGAAGGCTCACCACGGTCCGCAGAGGCGCGTCGTAGAGCCCGAGGAGCTTGGCGATCTCTCGCCAGCCCGAAATCTGCGCGGAAGCGTCCGCGTTGCGTCTCGCATCGGCGATCGCCGTCACGATCCCGGCCAACACTGTCTCGCGGTCGATACGAAGGCGCTCCCGCTCCACGCTGCGGCGCTGCTCAATCGCGGCCTGAACGTTAGCTCTTGCAAGCAGCCGGCACGCTTGTACGCGGGCTGCAGGGCCAGGCGCATAGCCCGCCGACGTGGCAGCGCGGGTCCCGTTCGAGTCGATGAGGAACTCAAGTACGAACTTCTCTTCTCGGGCGGAGAGCATTCGACAACCTCCAGAAACTACCCATCTATCTGTTTATTATACATTTATCATGCCATTTTCTCAGTTCAATTCCCCAGCGAATCATCTTCCGATCACTTGGCCCGCTGTCCCACTCGAAGGTCCGCCGATCACACCTGCTGTCTACCAGCGGGTCTTCCGGCTGGTGCACGGCGCCCTCCTCGCCGTGTATGTCGATCCTTCGACGACTTGCAGTCAGTTCGCATACATCGCCTCCGCGATTCTCCACAGACACCACGGCGTGATCGCAATCCCAGTGGCAGGGGCAGCAACGTTTCAAGTCGACACGGATGGTCGGGCGCTGGGGTACTGGACCGCTGATGACGACGGGCAGATCTGGTCCGATGACGACGCGTTTCACTGTTGGCTGAACACGCCGAGCGGTTGGATTCTCGACTTTCAGGCCCCGCTGCATTCGGCCTCGTACATCCGGAAGGGTGGAAACACAGCCCTCCGTCACTTCATGTTTCAGAGACATCTCTGCGAGCAGAGCGAAACGCTACTGTCTGTCGCCGAACCGGGCGACTTCCACTTCGAACCCAACCTCCCGCTGACAGATCACCTTGAAAAGTGTTTCTTCGCCAACCGGATGGATATGGGTCTCTTGGCGTCCTGCGTCGACTGGTATCGCGCACCACCTACGAAGCTCGCCACGGAGCACCGCGTGACGGACGCCGACGGCGTGGAACGTATGGCTCGACTGTCGCCCATTCGGATCAAGGGCGCCTGGTAGCGACGTCCAACCGGCAGAAGCTGAGGCAAACTACTACCGCACCCTCGCCCGTCAGGACACCGAAGCGGAGGCCTGACTTTACCCAACGGGCCTCCACGAAACCCGGGGCGATTCACATCACGACTTTGCCCTGACGCCTGCTTTCAGGCCATGGACAGCCCACAGCGCGCCAACTAGACTGACCCTTGACGGATCACGAAAGCCCTCCTCGCGCTGATGGCGAATGACAAGAACAGCTCAACGGGAATTCTCGACTGCAAGGTCGGGGAGTCAGCTGCGCACGTGAAATGCCCCGCCCGTTCTGACTTTTCTAGAAGTACCGCATCGGACAGGTCGTTTGGAGTACTGCTGCTTGTTGTCGCAGCATTGATGACGTCTTACGCAGCGTGGAAGCAAAATGTGGCGCTATCCATTTCGCTCTCGTTCCTGACCGCAGTTCTGGGTATTGCGACCGTATGGTTCCCAAGCCGCTTCGCCACACCCAAGCGGGCTTGGCTTCGGCTGGGTGAACTCATTGGGGCTGTCATCAGCCCGATTGTCCTAGCAGCCCTGTTCTATGGGGTCGTTACGCCTGCGGGCCTTGTATCCCGCATTCTGGGCCGCGACCCATTACGGTTGCGACCCCGCTCGCCTCACACTTATTGGATCGAGCGACCGGTCACTGAACGCGCGACAAGCGAGTTTTTTAACCAACAGTTTTAACCGTTTTATGAACCTACTCTCTGAGTTACTGGTATTCCTCAGGGCGAAGAAGAAACTCTGGTTGTTTCCAATCATCCTGGTCATGGTTGCGCTTGGAGGCCTGCTAGTTGCAGCCCAAGGCTCGATTCTAGCGCCGTTCATCTACACGCTGTTCTGAGCGGATGCGCATTCTCGGGATCTCCGCCTACTACCACGACGCAGCCGCATCCCTATTGATAGATGGGGAGATATCTTGTGCGGCGCAGGAGGAGCGGTTCACCCGGATTAAGCACGACTCAAGCTTCCCTGTACATGCAGTGCAGTTTTGTCTGAAGGCTTCTGGTACGCGTCCTTGCGATCTCGATTATGTGGTCTTCTATGACAAGCCGTTCCTGAAGTTCGATCGCTTGCTTGAAACCTACCTCGCGTTCGCCCCACGCGGATTTCTAAGTTTTTCCAGATCCCTCCCCGGATGGGTAAAGGACAAGCTATTTCAGAAATCCAGTTTGGTGCAGGCTTTAGCTGAGCATCTCGACCCGAGCGTGGACTGGGCTTCTCGCCTTGCTTTCTCCGAACATCATTTAAGTCACGCAGCGAGCGCGTTCTTTCCTTCCCCCTTCGAGTCCGCGGCCATCCTTACGATGGACGGCGTTGGTGAGTGGACAACAACCTCGATCGGCATGGGTGAGGGGAATCGACTGGCGATTGAGCGAGAAATACAGTTCCCTCATTCGATCGGCCTGCTCTACTCGGCGTTTACCTACTATCTTGGGTTTAGGGTGAATTCCGGTGAGTACAAAGTGATGGGGCTCGCGCCCTACGGCTCGCCGAGGTTCACGAGTGTCATCAAGGAGCACTTGATCGACCTTAAACCCGACGGATCCTTCGCGCTCAACCTTCGGTACTTCGACTACTGCACCGGGTTGACGATGACGAACCGAACATTCGATGAGTTGTTTGGCGGGGCGCCTCGGCTACCCGAAGCACCGATTGAAGCTCGACATCTCGACATTGCTGCTTCTATTCAGGCGGTCACTGAAGAGGTGGTTATCGCGCTGTCGCGATCAATTTCGCAGCAAACGGGAGCTCGAACCCTGTGCCTCGCCGGGGGCGTCGCGTTGAACTGCGCGGCTAATGGGAAGCTCTCTCGAACGGGACTTTTTGATCGGATCTGGATTCAACCGGCTGCCGGCGATGCGGGAGGGGCAGTCGGAGCTGCGCTAGCACTCTACTACCTTCTGCTCGGAGGGAGCCGAGCCGTATCACCCGGCGACGGGATGAAGGGCGCGCTCTTGGGCCCTGAGTACGCCCAAGAGGATATCGAGCAACGCTTGTCGGGCTGTGGCGCACGCTTTGCGGTGTGCCCCGAAAGCGAATTGCTCGAAGCGACGGCACAAGCGCTTGCCAGTGGGAAGGCGGTCGGATGGATGACCGGTCGCATGGAGTTCGGGCCTCGCGCCCTGGGCGCCAGAAGCATACTTGCCGACCCGCGATCCCCGACGATGCAGCGGCAACTCAACTTGAAGATCAAGTTCAGGGAGTCATTCCGTCCGTTCGCTCCTAGCGTTCGTGAAGAAGACGCAACCGAATGGTTCAACTTAAAGGAACCGAGCCCATATATGCTTCTTATAAGTGAGGTCGCAGAACGCAGGCGTCTCCACGACGCTGAGGCCGTAGGTGAAATTAGTGGGCTTGAACGGCAAAGAATAGTCCGGTCCGTGATACCGGCTGTCACCCACGTGGACTGCACCTCGCGAGTCCAGACGGTCAGTCGTTTGGTAAACCCAAGGTTCCACGCGCTGCTCACGCGATTCAAGGACATCACCGGATGTCCGGTTTTGGTCAACACATCGTTCAACGTTCGAGGTGAGCCTATCGTAAACACGCCCGAAGATGCGTTTAGATGCTTCCTCGGAACTGGTCTCGATGTACTCGTCGTCGGCAATTGCTTTCTTGAGAAGGGCGACCAGACAGAAGTTTTGCCCCAGCCTTACCATGAGCTATTCGCCATTGATTGACGGAGGCCTCATTGGCCTCTGAAAGATCCAGTCACCGAAGCCGCATCAAGAGCGCCTTTTTTGGAGTCGTGGCGATAGGGTTGGTACTCGGGGCACTCGTGATAGCCGAGCTAGTTGCTGGCCAGGTTGGCAACGTCGGATTTGTTCGGACCGAGACCAAGCGTTTTGTGAGCGAGTCAGCTCCGTTGATCACAACCACGCGATGGCTGCAACCAAACCTCGCGGATGAGTTCATCAACGAGCAACCCGAGGCGGGCTCTATGCGACTAGTTCGCACCGACACGTTTGGACTTGTCCTCGGTCCTTCGGACGTCAAATACGAAGAGTCGGCGCAGAAGATTCTCTTCCTGGGCGGGTCCACGACGGAGAACAACGAGGTAGACGAGCACTACCGCTTTCCGTTCCTCGCTCCTTTTCTAGTCAGCAAGTCGTCCGGGCAGGCATTTGAAGGACTTAACGCAGGCGTTCGAGGACATACCTCTCACGACAGTTTGAATCTCTTCCTAAACCATCTCTCACCGAGAATTCAGGAGGCACGAGTTGTTGTAGTGATGCACAACATTAACGACCGCCTGCGACTGACTCTTCACGAATCGTACAGATCCACTTTCACGCACTCTTCAGAGGCCACAGCTGGCGGGCTTCGTAACGCAGCGGAGGGGCTGGCACGCTCTTTTTGGGACTGGGCTCGCCTCAACAGCAACTTCTTGTTTTTGGCTGATACGGTAGCAACTAAATTCCGGAGTTCGGGGGCTGCACGCGGGATACCAGTGACAGAGAGGGCTCTTGACGAGCATTCTGGAGTTGCCGTGCGCCGCCTTCCTCTTTTCGAGCAGAGTCTGCGAAACCTGATTGCTGTCGTTAGGTCTAGCGGGAAACTTCCAATCCTAATGACCCAGCCGCTGGGTCGACACTCAGTAGACCAAGACGCATTCAACGACAGGATACGTGGCGTTGCGATGTCGGAAGCCGTAGGGCTCATTGATCTAGCGCGTTCGATGGAGACAGTTCCGGATAGGCAAGTGTTCTTTTACGACGACCACATTCATTTCAATAACGCAGGATCGAAGTGGGCGTCTGAAGAGATTGCCCGCGTGCTTCAAGGACTCCTGGGGGCACCCAAAGTAACGCCGGTTCCACAAGCTCGTGCTTGCCCAGACTTACAGATTGGCGGGTTATCGCTTTTGGCAGCACCATTGAATGAGAAAGTACTGATGGGCCGATACCCAAGCTTTGACCGTACGGAGAGGCGCATTCTTTTTCAGCGCAACCACTCGACGGGAAGCGCAATTGTGGTGTTTGACGTTACGAAAGGACAGACTGAGGAACTCGTTCGAAGCGAGGACCCGCTCGGGCTAGAGCATCCTACATGGGTCGACGATCAAACGATTCTCTATACCCAGCGGTCACGAGACGACAGACGTCTAATGATCTTTGCCCTTAACGATCGTAGCGCACGCCCGCTGCTGGCTGACAAGAGCCTGCAGGGGGCGATAGCGAATGTCGCTCCCGGTGGAGTAGTCTACTTTTCCGGATACAGACATTCTGATCAGAAGCCGCCGGCTCTCTACACCTTGAGCGCGGGGGGGGCGACGAGGGCACTTACGCTTCCCATAAGCGAAAGCTGGCGACCGTTCGCCAGTTCTAGCGGTGAGATCTACTTCATCAACAACGAGTCGGGGCGCTATCAGATCTATGTGAAAAAACCTGATGAGGCGACCTCAATCAAACGGCGTGTCATCCCTAGCCAGTATGAGCAGTGGGACCCTGCTGTATCTCCTGATGGCACAACGCTTGCGTTTTCCCAGCGCGAGGGCGGAAACTTTGACTTGTACGTGCTTCGGCTTGGAACTCGAGTTGGACATCCAGTTCGCATTGTTGGGACGTCGGAGGACGAGTGGGATCCTCGCTTTAGCCCCAGCGGTCGCTATCTCCTGTACGCCGCCACTTCCCCGCATGGAGATCAGATTCGGACAGTCTGCGTCAACTAGGATCCTGTCGGGCTTGGGTGGTCGATAGCGAATCGGCGGGAGAGCGAGGGCCGATTTTGGCGATTTCGACGAACATATCGAGAATACGTGAGGAGAAAGCGGCGAAGTATGGACCGCTATCCCGCCGTTGCAACCGAATCATCCCAAGTCCGACAGGCTCCTAGTGCAGAGACCGGGGAAGGCCGAGTCCTGCAGAAGGCTGTGAACGCCATTGTTCGCACCAACGGGAACTTCTCAGACATGGACCTGCATGCTCTGTCCCACGACGCGCGCACCCTCCTCTGCTTGTTGCTCGACGCCCGCAGAGCGGGCATCTACTCGTTGGCTGTGTGGGCTTCCTCGTTGGATGGAGCGCCGAAGAGCCGTACTGCCGATACGGATTGATGTAAGGCGACATGGAGAGCCTTGAGCGAGACCCTGCGGTCGCTGAGCCAGGCGGAGGCGCAGTCTTGCATGGCGCCACTGCTGGCTCAGTGCGAAGTCGGGGCACTTGACCCGTTCGCGATCGCCAGCGCCACCGCCTTGATGAACATCTCCATCGCCTCCGTGAGGCGATCCCGCTCTGCCTCAGTCACCGGAGCGAGAGACTTCGCCCTAACCTCTTCCGGTATCGGTCCGAACTGCTGCATGTAGTACGCCACTTGGACGGCCAGCAGTCTCCCCGCGTCAGCCAGCTGCTCGCGTGTTGCCTGTTCGGCAACCACCTCGCTAGTCCGGTAGTAGGCTAGGAACTCCTGCAAGTCCTCTTCGCCCAACATGCGCCCCTCCATTCGTCTAGCTTGGCTTGTTCTGCTGCTGGTCGTCACTGCACACGTTCACGCCGATACTCTACAAGGAACCGTCGTCGCGATCATTGACGGCGACACGGTCGATTTGCTCGATGAGAACCTGCAGAAGTGGCGCATCCGGCTCGCCGGCATTGATGCGCCTGAGAAGGGGCAACCGTTTGGCAACGCCTCTAAGCAGAACCTGGCTCGCCTAGTGTTTCAGAAGGTCGTGCAGGTAGAGTGGACGAAGCGCGACCGGTACGGACGCGTCGTTGGAACCATCTTGGTCGGTGGCGTGGACGCAAATCTTGAACAGGTCGCATCGGGCATGGCATGGGTGTATCTGAAGTATCTTGGGGAACTCCCGGCAGAAGATCGCCGACGCTACCTGGAGGCAGAGACTGCAGGGAGGATTATGAAGATCGGCTTGTGGTCGGACATTGATGCCACCCCGCCCTGGGACTGGCGACGGAAGCGATAGCACGGCCACGAGCGCTCAAGGGAGGGCGCCTCACTACCATGAAGATTTTTTGGATTGGGGGACTGGTGGCTGTGATTGCTCTGCTGTTCTGGCCTGGACCCTCTACGCGCCGTATGGCGCCAGTCACTGCGCCTAGCACTGCAACGCCGCAAGCCTCGAACACCACCGATAGCGTGCAACTACGCAAACCCATTACGCCTTCTCTTCCGGTGCCGCCCTTACCGACCTACCGAGGCTACTCCTGCACCGTTGATTGCTCAGGCCACGAGGCGGGTTACGAGTGGGCCGAGGAGAACAGCATTGACGATGAAGACGATTGCAGCGGTAATTCCCAGTCATTCATCGAAGGATGCGAGGCCTATGCCGAGGAACAGCAGGAGGCCAGGCAAGCAGGTGCCGCCGAGAGTGATCTGGCTGCAGACTCTGCGGACGACTGAACGACACCCGACCGAATAGATGGGACGACACGGGTCCTATCCCGTCCGGGATCTTGTCTGGCTTGATACAGGCGCAGACCACCCAATCCAAGCGAGCTACCGCACATCGGCGCCTCGCGTGGCTCACGAACCTGACACTTTTCCATATTTTCGAAGCAACAGATCGGGGCGCCGGAAATCCCGCGGCAACTGGACGGCAATGAATGCAGCTGTACGTCTTGTGCAACTCTCTTGTTCCGATCTATTGTCCACGTAGATCCAGACAAGACGCGATGCCATCCCTAGGCAAGCGCGCTTGTACGTCGCGCTGTGGAGCGGCAACCTCAACAACGACCTTTCTAGGTTGGCTTGCAAGGGAGTCTTGGCGATGAAGTCAGTGTTCCGATTCTTGGTTCCCGTTGTTTCGCTCGCGGCGGGAATTCTTGGTCCTGAAACTCCAGCGGTTGCGAAACCACAAGAGTTCGCAAATCCAGAAAATTCCGCGACGACTCTTCCGAACGCAGCGGCAGCATTGCAGAACGGCGTGTTTACCGCGCGGTCAGCAGGAAACGCGTACGAGTTCGTGCTGGAGCGAAATGAGGACGGCGTCCTGATGGCGGGCCACCGCTCGCATTCGTCGCATAGCTCGCACAGCTCCCACTCCTCCCATCGGTCGAGCAGCTACTGATCCGGTGCCGTCGTCATGGATCGGGTCGGAGGGCCAGTACAGTGCCTCGCGTTTGAGCAGAGCCTTTACACCGTCGAAGTGCTTGAGCGCGCGGCTTATCGTCTGATTGACAGAGCTTCGTTAGAGCTGACATCAGGAAATGGCGTGTGGGAGTGCAATCTCCGATTCGATCCGTCAGTCTCCGATGACCAAGCCGAGATGCTCGTTCGAGAGTTTCGGAAGGAGGTGTTGGATCAGAAGCTCCGGAAAGCTATTCGAGAGCAGACTGACGCTCTGCGCAATCTCGTGCTCGCGCGAGCGTTCTCCCGCAGCGGTCTCGTTGATCCGTAAGCGGTTCAGCCACAGTGAGTAAGTTTCGTTCGATGTCCGCATACGCGGGCGATGGTCCGTATCGATTGCTCCCCTTCTCGTTCGATCGTCTTGACTCAGATCGAGTCGTGCTGACGAATATGGTTGGAGAGCACATGATCGCTGACAGTGACATCCTGGCGCCGTTGATTGAGGGCACTCTCAGTCACGAACATGACAGCTTCGCAACGTTGCGTTCCCGGCATTTCGTTGCGCTTCCTGGCGACTTTGCGAGCGAAGAACTTCTGGAGCTCAAGGCGCGCACTCGGACCCAGCGCTTGGCTGAATTCACGTCACTCCATATGTTCGTGGCAACGCTCCGTTGCGATCATTCTTGCCCATATTGCCAAGTGTCGCGGCGACAGGATTCGGACAGTGCGAAGTTCGACATGAGCTGGGAGGTCGCCTCAGCAAGTTTGGACCTCATGTTTCGCTCGCCCAGCAAGTCTATCAAGTTAGAGTTTCAGGGTGGCGAGCCTCTACTCAACTTTCCGTTAGTAGCCAAGGTCGCAGCGGAGGCTCGACAGCGCGCGACTTCGACAGGCAAGTCTCTCCAGGTCGTGATCGCGACGACACTATCCCTCCTCACCGACGAGATCCTGGGTTTCTGTCGCGAGTACGATGTTCACCTCTCCTGCTCTCTCGACGGACCGCGGGATCTGCACAACGCCAATCGACCGCGTCCTGGTCGCGACTCCCACGAGCGTTTCGTGCACGGGCTCCGGCGCGCACGCGATGTCCTGGGCCGGGATCGCGTCTCTGCGCTGATGACCACGACTGATGCCAGCCTCGCGCGTCCGCGAGAGATCATCGACGAATACGTTTCTCTCGACTTCCCTGGCATTTCCCTTCGCCCACTATCGCCGTACGGATTCGCGATGAAGACCGGGAAGTACGCCGCGTACAACGTGGACCGTTTCTTGGACTTCTATTTCGAAGGTTTGGAGTACATCGTCGATCTGAACCGTAACGGCCGTCGCTTTGTAGAACAGTACGCCGCCATGGTTCTACAAAAGATCCTGACGAACCAAGATCCTGGTTACGTTGACCTGATGAATCCCGCTGGGGCTGGAATCGCGGCAATCGTCTACGACTTTGACGGTTCCGTGTATGCCTCTGATGAGGCCAGAATGCTGGCGCAAATGGGGAAGAAGCACTTCCGACTTGGGCATGTGCTCGAGAACACTTACGAGGAGATCATGACGCACGAGCATCTGCTTGATGCTCTGGAGTCGTCCTTCACGCTCTCTGTACCACAGTGTACGGAGTGCGCTTTCGAGCCATTCTGCGGTGCGGATCCAGTTCAGCATTTCGCCCTCACGGGTGACGTCGTCGGCCGGAAGCCAGAGAGCGAGTTCTGTCGACGCAACATGGCGATCTTTAAGCATCTGATCCGTCGACTCAACGACGAACCCGATGTCGCCGCAATTTTTCGCACCTGGGTTCGGCACTGATGCTCAAGCTAGGTGGCGCTGCCCTAAGGGCGGACACAGGGACTACGGCCAGTGCGCGCGGTAGTCGCCACCTGTACACCGTCTTCAAGGATTCACCACCTGTCGGCCCAGCAAGGGCTCGGGCAGCTTGGAAGGTTGGGGAAGGACAGATTCCCCATGGCTTCGGCTGCTATCTAGTTCCGGAAACTCTTTCTCACCGATTCGACGATGTTCCAAAGGAAAGTGGTCGCCTGCTGTTGCCTTCGGCGTTCGACTACTTCTCGGAGGGCGACATTATTCGTGCAAATTTCTCGAAAGGCACGGTTGGCACTCTGTTTCGGAGAAGCAGTCCATCAAATACGCTGTTGGTCACGGAGCAGTGCAATCACTACTGCCTCATGTGTTCTCAGCCGCCGAAACGCCCTGCCGATCGGTGGCTCGTCGAGGACGCCAAGGAAGTGGTTCGGATGATGCCGAGTTCCGTCACGTCAGTGGGGATCTCGGGAGGCGAGCCAACGCTCCTGGGCGATGACCTCCTTGAGTTACTGTCACTCACGCGAACGCATCTCACAAACGCCTCCGTCGACTTGCTTTCGAACGGGCGACGCTTCAGCGATCTAGCGTTCGCCAAGGCGTATGCGGCAGTCCAACATCCGCGGCTAACCGTTGGGATTCCCATCTACTCTGACGACCCGACAAGGCACGATTACATCGTGCAATCGAAAGGCGCATTCGACGAGACGATTCGGGGCATCCTGAACCTGAAGCGGCTGGGTCAACGGGTCGAAATCAGGGTGGTGCTTCACCTTCAGTCAATTCCGCGACTCGTAGAACTTGCGCGTTACCTAGCCCGCAATCTTCTCTTCGTAGATCACGTCGCGTTGATGGGTCTGGAGATGACTGGCTTTACCCTCGCGAACCTCGACTCGCTGTGGATTGACCCATATGACTATCGAAACGAGTTGGCCGAGGCCGTGAGTGTCTTGCTGGCGGCTGGCATACACACCTCTGTGTACAACCTGCCTCGGTGCGTCGTTCCCGAAGTAGCGCTCACCGTCTATCGCAAGTCGATCTCGGATTGGAAGAACGAGTACTTGCCGGTATGCGATACCTGTACTCAACGTAAAGACTGCGGTGGATTCTTCTCATCTGCGGTACGCACACGAGTCAGCGCACACATCGCGCCCCTCTGACTCTGACTCTCCCTCTTGAGCGTGCGCTTGGTCGTTCCGATCCGATTGTCAATGGCATTGGGCTAGTAGCAGTTTGTGAACGTCACGGAGCCACCGTACGCCGACGTAGATGTACAGTTTTGAACTTCTCGCTTCGGCGGCTTCGGGATTCCGCACTTTTCGTATGCGTAACTCACCTTGCGATTGTGCGCGGGCCAGTCGTTGAACAAATCGAACCGTGAAACATCCACCTCCGCCAGGTCTTGAAAGCGCCGGTAGCAATCGATGGATTCCGTTCTGCACTTCGCCTTCGTTAACTTGAGGCGGTGCTTGTAGTGGGTCATTCCACCGAGTGAGAGCGGCTTCGTCGATAACTGAAGCAAATGTTCTATCTCTCGCTCACATTGCTCCCGTGGTCCCGGCAGGCACCTTCGACGCGCCGCGAGCTGATGATGCGTAAGCGTCCGGCCATCCCATCTTGCCGATCGCTCTGATTCCAGTCGCTGGCTCGTCTTCGGCGTCCAGCGGTGCGGCAGCAGTTCGTCGATCCGGCTGGCCGGCTGCGTGGGCAGCCGATCGAGCACGTCCTTGAGGTAGTGGTACGGGTCGTGGCCGTTCAACTTCGCCGACTGGATGAGGCTCATCGCCGCCGCGGCCCGCTGCCCACCGCGTAGTGATCCCGCAAACAGCCAATTCGAGCGCCCGAGTGCAATGGGTCGGATCCGGTTCTCGATCCAGTTGTTGTCGACGGGCACGGCCCCGTCCTCGAGGAAGCGCGTCAGCGCTGTCCAGCGGTTCAGGCTGTAGTCGATGGCCCTGGCGATCGCAGTGCCGTCACTGGCTCGCTGTCGATTGAGCACTAGCCATTGCCGCAACGTTTCGGTGATCGGCTTGGATCGCAGTTGGCGCAATCGATAGCGCTGCTCGGCATCGAGTTCTCCGGCCAGCCGTTCGACGTCGTAGAGCGCGCGGAAGAGACCAAGTACCTCTTCGGCGAGCGCGCTCTTGTGACTGACCCACAGCTCATGGAACTTGCGTCTTGCGTGCGCCAGGCACCCTGCCTCCGTCACGCCCTGGGCAAACAGCGCCTTGTAGCCCGAGAAGTCATCGCACACCAGCGTGCCCCGCCAGCCCTCGAGGAACGTTCGGGCATGGCTGCCCGCGCGGCTCCCGGCGAACTCGTAGATCACCGCCTTCAGACTGTCGTGTTCGCTGCTGCCGTAGGTCCAGACGTAAGCCCGATGGGTCTTGCCCTTGCCTGGCGCGAGCATGGCCACCGGCGTCTCGTCGGCGTGCAGAACTGGGCGCTCGAGCAGCGCTTCCCGAAGCGCATCCACCAGCGGCTGAAGCTGCACCCCGCAGGCCCCGACCCACTGCGCCAGGGTCGAGCGCGGGATCGCCAGACCCGAGCGCTCGAAGATGCCTTCCTGCCGGTACAGCGGCAGGTGATCGAGGAACTTCGCCACCAGCACCTGGGCGAGCAGCCCGCTGGTGGGGATGCCCTTGTCGATGATCTGTGCCGGCACCGGCGCCTGGGTGATCGTGTGGCAGGTTGTGCAGACCCACTTGCCGCGGATGTGGCGTTCGACGCTGAACACGCCCGGGGTGTAGTCGAGCTTCTCGGCGATGTCCTCGCCGATGCGCTTCATCTGGCAGCCGCAGGCGCACGTGGTGTGCTCGGGCTCGTGCCGGATCTCGGTCCGCGGCAGGGAGGCCGGCAGCGCGGCGCGCTTCGGGATGTCCTTGGCCGGGGCGCTGGCCTGTGCGCGTTGGAGGGCCTGCAGTTCCAGGCCGATGGCTTCGAGGTCGGCCTCGACGGTCTCCTCGAACAGGTGGCGCTGCTCGCCGTGGAGGTGTTCGCTGCGGGCTGCGAACTTCCAGCGCTTGAGGATCGCCATCTCGTGCGTGAGCTGGTCGATCTTGAGCTGCTTGCGGGTGTTGTCTTGCCGGGTGTCGGCGATCTCGGCGATCAGGCGGGCGGCGAACTGACGCAGTTCGTCTGCGTTCATCCGGGCCAGTTGATCGGTCGTGTGCATGGGCAAGATGCTGCCACATCGCCCCACGCCAAGACAGAGGGGCTATGCCGTCCGGATCACCGCCTGCTCACCGATCCGATACCAGGGCAGACCGATCACGAGCGCCTGCAACTGCTCGGCCGTGATCGACCGATGCGGCTCGGATCCGCCCGCCCAGGCGAACTTGCCCTGATGCAGTCGACGGGCGCACAACCAGATGCCGAGGCCGTCGTGGACGAGGACCTTGAGGCGATTGGCCCGTCGGTTCGTGAAGAGGTACGCGTGGTGCGGATTCGCCTGCCCGAAGATCGTCACGACCCGCGCCAGAGCGGTGTCGGTGCCGGCGCGCATGTCCAGCGGGTCGACGGCCAGCCAGATCGCCTCGATGCGGATCACCGCAGCAGCTCGCGCAGCCAGGCTCCACATTGGCTCGCGGCCGACACGGGCCAGGCGACGCCGATGCTGACACCCGCCCGGCGAAGCTCGATGCGGATCTCGGCCGGCGCGAACGGCGCGCCCTCCGATGGCGTCAGTGGCAACGCGACGAACGCCTGCGACACCGCAAGCCCTGCTTCACGACCTTCCGCGATGCGGCGCCAGCGGTGCACGAGGTTCGCGTTCAACCCGTGCGACAGTGCAACCGCCGCGACGGATGCCCCGGCCACTGCGCACTCCGCCAGGACCTGCGCCTTCAGTTCCGTGCTGTGCCGCCGCCGCGCCCTGACTCTGGCTTGTGCCATGGTGTCCACCTACGAGTTAAGTGGACACCATCGTCAGCGGTGGTCACGACACGATCAAGATGGGATGGCCGGACGCTTACGATGATGCCGCGGCTGTAGGCGAACAGGACGATCTTCAGCAGCACGCCGGGGTGGTACGCGGGGGCGCCGGTCAGGTCGTTCTTGAGCGCCGCGGAGAACGGTGAGAGGTCGAGCTCGTCGTCGATGAGCACGTCCAGCGCATGCTCGAAGGTGCCGGGAAGGATCTGCTTGGCGAAGTCCACGGGGATGAACTTGGGCTGCATGTCGACGTCCCGATAGCTCGCCATCTCGATCACCCATGTAGCAACGAGGTTACGCAGATGATGCCGAGCGCTATCCCTCGGGGCAAGGGGCCGGAGGAGGGGTTATACGTAGCTGGCACAGTGGCCGGGTCAACTCTTGCTGATGCTGGCTTCTTCGATACCTCTGTCAGTCATGACGCACTTGGCTTTACTTGGAAGTACGGCGCCAAGATTGTTCTTGGCCTCAAACGTGAACTGAACAACAACGTTGGCAGTGGTTGGGGCTCGATACACTGAGGTAGTACCCATTGACCGGTTGAATGTCATTGGATTTGTCAATTGTAACTTGATTGCAGACTCGCAGTTCTGAGTTGCTTGGGAGTCTGACAACGCTGACATCTTTGCCGCTTGTGATTGTGCAGCGCCGGCTGTGGAGAGTTCAGCGTCTTCAATGTAGAAGCGCTTGGTGTTTGCACAATCAACGAAGTACACAATCTTCTTGCCGGGAGTACTCCGGTTCTGCGATATCTCGACAAGATCAACCTTATCGCATTCGGAAGAGGCGGCCGCCTTCTGTGCCGCCTTGAGCATGAGTTCGTTGATTCGCTTCACGCCAGCGGCGCCCCAAGCGGCGTACAACTTGGGGTAGCTCTTCTGCGTGATCGGCGTGACTGCGTGGGGTGCAATCTTCGGGCTCGCAAGTGCAGGTGGGACGACGATCGCGAGCGCTGCTGCTATCGCGAGAGGTGACTTGGAATTCACTGCGGTGGCCTCCCATGGCGGGTTGTTCTGTAACGTATAACGTTTCCGTTCAGCGGCGCGCCGCTGCAACGAGGGGTTAGGCGTCGCTCGGCGACAACGGAATGAAGACTCCAGCGTGGCGGTCAACGTTATAGGCCAGTCCGCCACCGTGCTTGTAGTCCTCAATATGTGACCGAAGCTCTTCAGAGTCGGACTCGAATAGGGTGAACCTGTAGCGTCGTCCAAATACCGGCTGGCTTGACTCAGCATCTATTCGCAAGTCGAGCGTGTACTCGCCTGGCAAGAATACATAGAGACGATTGAATATCTCCATAAACGGCGCGACGTTTTCGGGGTCTGCGACTACCAGCTCCTTGTCGCCTTCGTCGCGCGCGGCCAGCTTACGCCGTATGTCTGCCCTCAATAGAGATTCGCGTTCGCGATAGAACTTCTCCGTATTCCTATCGAAGATGCGCAGGAAGTTGGAACCGTGTGCCCAGGTCTCTGAAGGTCGCAGAGTGAAAGGCACAAAGAGGATCGCGGTGGTGGAACTCGGCGTCTCGAAGAAGTTGAAGATCGGATAAGTTCCCAGCTCTTGACCGTCCCGGCTCAAGGAGACGCTCATCGTTCGCACCCGGATATCTCGGCCGCCGATGTTCCGGATGCCCACGTACATCCCAAGATTTGGGTTTCCCACTTTGTGAGTGAGCTGAACCCGGCTGTGGACTTCGACTTCCAAGCGAGTTGGCCGGAACCAGAGTTTGATCGGGGGGAGTTGTGTGAGGACAAGCGCAAGTACGGCCACAACAGCCGACCAAAACTGCCAGTCGAGATACAGCGGTACTTGGGCAGTAGGCATGGTGATTTGTCTGTGACGCTTAACGAGAAGTGGCCGGGGAGTTGACGTCTAACATGCGGCACCTTCCCTTGTGACGTGATGAAGGACGTCAATGGACTTACAAAAGATGCGACCAAGCACTGCGTTGCCGCACAGTACCGAACCTTTCCCATGCGGCTTGGGCACTGAATCCCCCTGTGTTGCGCCACTGCAGCTCCAACTGCTGGACTGGGTGCGCCACAAGATCCGCCTGACGCATCGCAGCAACCGTACCGAGAAGGCCCATGTTGACTGGGTGCGCCGCTATGAGCACTTCCTTGGCCTACACCATCCGGGAGGGCGTGGTGCGCAGGTGGTCGAGGGCGTTCTAAACCAACTAGCTGTCGAAGGCAAGGTAGCGGCGGCGATGCAGAAGCTGACTGGGCGCGCGCAGCTCGATAGACCTCTATCTTGACTGACTAGCGCGGCGTCCGCGTGCCGGTCGAAGCGGTTGCTGGTCGTTGCGAAAGTGCCATTGAATTCAGCTCGTTCGCTGTACTAGCCGACCCAAAGGACGTGTCGCAAATTTTGCAAAAAATTTTTCCATCCCCTTCTCTCCGCACCCCTCCCCCGTCCCCCCAAACACCCACCCCACTTCGGGTTTCGTGTTCTTGATTGAAAGGGGACCCAACTCACAGATCTGGGAGTTTTTCCCGAGCGCCGGGCGTCCCGCCCGTCGATCTGAGTTTCTCGTGTGGTTCGCGGATTTCCCGCGAGCTCGTCTCTCACACGAGGAGTCTGTCATGTCCGAAGATCGTATCGCCGTTCCCTCCCCCCGTTCCACTCTGCTGAAGGACGTCGCCCGCTTCACCTTCATCGGCGTCCGCCGTGCGGCGCGCGAAGTGGTCCGAACCCCGGGCTATGCCCGTTCCGTGGCGCGTGACGTGCGCGATGCTTGGCGTGAGTCCGGCATCACCACGCCTCGCGATGGTCGCCCACCGTTCTGAGGTGCGCGCCATGTTCACCACCGGCTTTTCCGTATTCATCGGTGTGTTGCTGCTGATGGTCAAGCTCCCGCGGCGCGTGCTGCTGCGGGCGCTGCATCGGGACCTGGCAGTGGACCTCTCGGTCACGCTGCTCGTGTTCCTGGTGCACTTCGGCAGCTTCGACGGCCTCATGGCCGCGACTGTTGCCGGGCTGCTCACCAGCCTCGCCACCTCATCCGCAAAGCGGCTCTTCGGGTACCTGGACGGGGATCGCTATGTCCCCGGCCTCTTCCGTCTCGATCTGCACCGCTGATAGTTCTCTCATCAATCACGCCCCGAGAAGCCTCGCTTCCGGGGCGTTGTCATTTCTGGAGGTTTTGCTATGGGATCGTCTGTCGAATTCGATATCTACCAAAGCGTCACTGACCGCATCGTGGCGGCGCTCGAGGCCGGCACCCCACCGTGGGTGCGGCCCTGGTCCACGCTCGGGGACGCGCGTCCTCGCAATGCGCTGTCCGGTCACCTGTATCGCGGCATCAATTTCTGGGTGCTGGCCAGCCAGACCGATGCACTGGGCTACGAGGCCTCGCGGTGGCTCACCTTCCGTCAGGCCGTGAACCTCGGCGGTCGTGTTCGCCGCGGCGAGCACGGCACGCGCATCGTGTACTTCCGTATGACGGAGCTGCCCGATCGCTCGGGTGCGTCGTCATCGCCCTCCCCGGCTGGCGCGTCGACCCGTGTCGTGCCGCTGCTGCGCACGTTCACGGTCTTCAACGTCGCGCAGATCGAAGATCTGCCGGCGTCGCTGGTGTCGGTCGCGCCTCTGGTGCCCGTCTGGTCCCCGATGGAGGAGGCCGAACGGCTGATCTTGGCGAGCGGTGCGCAGATCCGACACGGCGGCGACCGGGCGTACTACCAACCCTCGCTCGATCACATCCAGTTGCCGCTGCGACGGGCCTTCCCGGATGCCGCTTCGTACTACGGCACGGCGCTCCACGAGCTCGTGCACTGGACCGGGCACCCCGGACGCTGTGCCCGGGATCTGACAGGGCGCTTCGGCGACGGCGCGTACGCCGCCGAAGAATTAATCGCCGAACTGGGCGCCGCGTTCCTCTGCGCGCACTGCAGGATCGACGGTCAGCTTCAGCATCCGGGGTATATCGCCCATTGGTTACGCGTCTTGCGTGCCGACAAGCGGGCGATCTTCACCGCTGCCGCCCGGGCTCAGCAGGCCGCCGACCACCTGGTCGGCGGTACTGATTCCGACGATCGAGTTGCGGAGGCCGCCCAGG